>Ga0183095_10136_pt1 | contig 428858 bp, 330 predicted proteins | sample BioMet4_FD_130346 | JGI IMG/M metagenome (GOLD analysis project Ga0183095, IMG submission 130346) | Microbial communities from bioreactor (seeded with sewage sludge) at LBNL, California, USA - Biofuel metagenome 4 (v2) (version 3) | ecosystem: Engineered > Bioreactor > Anaerobic > Unclassified ...
GTCTGTTGCTCTAACCAACTGAGCTAAAAGCCCGATGTATCTTTTCAGATGCGGGTACAAAAGTAATGTATTCCCTCGATTTCTGCAAATGTTTAGGTAAAAATATTGTTCTAACTAAAAAGGGTATTTGCGATTCGGATTTTTAGGATACCATCCTCTCTTTACCCGTTCTTCCTGTTCATACAACTCTCTGATGCTCCATAAGCAAGTACAGCCTAATACTCCTAATAAAGGCGAAAAGAATGTATCGGATACAAAAACGGAGAGTAACAAATTGAAGATACCGAGAATTAAGAATAACCACCAACATCGTTTACTCCAATAGTACTCCGCTTTCACTACTATTGGATGGAATAATCCAATAATGATGAACGTGCATACTCCTATAAAAAGTCCGCTAAAATGGAAATGTATCACTCTTCAGGTATTATTGGAACTTCTTTACGAATGCTTTGTTCTAATGAGATTAATGTTTCTGTAGCTATAACTCCAGGTATTTCTTGAAGCTTGTTGTTTAATAAATCCATCAGATGCTCATTGTCGCGTGCATAAACCTTCGTAAGCATAGTATAAGGACCTGTTGTGAAATGACATTCTACGATTTCAGGAATCTTGTTCAATTCATTAACGACAGATTTGTATAAAGAGCCTTTTTCAAGCGTTATTCCTATGTAAGTGCATGTTGAATAGCCCAATGTTTTAGGGTTAACATGATAGCCGGAGCCAACAATTACTCCCATTTCAATTAACCGCTGTACGCGCTGATGAATGGCTGCGCGTGATACTCCGCATTTTACGGCAACATCTTTAAAAGGGATGCGTGCGTTGAGAGTAATGATTTCTAGAATCTTTCTGTCTAAGTTATCGACTTTTTCCATAATCTTTGTATATTTTTCAATGATATCAAATAGTAAGCAAATATATAAAATCTTTTTAGAATGAATCAACAAATGCACAAAAAAACGCACAAAAAATACAAATTTGTGCGTTTTCTTGAAAGTATTAACGTAGGAATGTTATTTCTTTTCGATACTTAATAGTTCAACTTCGAAAATTAATGTAGAGAACGGTTTGATTTGTCCTGCCTCATGAGAACCATATCCTAATTCTTGTGGAATGTATAGGATGAACTTAGAACCAATAGGCATTAACTTCAAACCTTCAGCAAAACCTTTGATATTTTGACCAACGGTGAATATTGCAGGTTCTTTACGTTTGTAAGAACTGTCGAACTCTGTTCCATCAATTAATGTGCCTTTGTAGTTCAGTTTAACTTTGCATGTGTCATTAGGGATAGGACCATTACCTTTTGTGATGATCTTATACTGTAATCCGTCCTTTGTAGTTACTACACCCGGTTTTGTTTTGTTTGCTGCAAGGAAAGCTTCACCAGCTTTTTTGTTAGCACCGTATGTCTTCTCCATCGAACGAGCTTTGATAGTTTCCATCATTGTTTGAGTATAAGCTTGAGCAGCTTGCATTGTCATCTTTCCACCCTTGCCTAATGTAGCAGAAATAAAACCAGCTAAGAAATTGTCTTTGCTGATAGTTTTAGTTGAATCAGCTCCGAATAATTCTTGATTGATGCCTTTCATCATCTGATTGCTGATTTGCATACCGATTTGAAGACCTACCATATATGCGGTTTCTTTCTTGCTAACTTTCTTAGAACCTTCGAGTAATCCTTTAACAAATTCGTTCATGTAAGTAGTATCAACTTGCATACGACCGACTAGATATTCTTTTAATCCCTGTGTCTGTGCCATACCGATAGCATAAGATAATGAATCGATGTCAGTTTTCAAATCTGGTTTTGGACTCTGAGCTGTGCAAGATGCAAAACTGATAGTTGCAACAATTGTTGCTAGTAAAGTAAATTTTTTCATTCTTGTTTTTGATTTATGTTTATAATACTTTTATTAATTCTACTTCGAATACTAAGGTACAGAAAGGAGGTATTGAATCGCCTGCACCTTGTTCACCATACGCTAAGTTATATGGAATGTAAAGACGCCATTTATCACCCTCTTTCATCAACTGTAATGCTTCCGTCCAGCCTGATATGACTTGATTAACCCCAAATACTGCAGGCTGTCCTCTCTTGATGGAACTGTCGAATAATGTCCCGTCTATCAATGTACCTTCGTAATGACATTGAACACGGTCGGTTGCACTAGGTGACTTACCGTTGCCCTTAGTTAATATTTCGTATTGTAATCCGCTTTTTAGAGTAACGACATTGGCTCTTTTTTTATTTTCTTCAAGGAATGTTTTGCCTTGTTGGATGTTCATGGCATTGGCTTGCTCAGTTTTCTCTTTGAAGAATTTATTGACGATGTCGCGTGCTTCAACGTGAGAAATGACAGTCTTGCGATTCTCAAGGACATCGCGAATTGCTTGAGCAAAATCATCAACATTGATGTTATTTGCACCAAGACTAACTAGGTTTTGGCCAATTCCAAGGCCTAAAGAATAACTGAATTTATCCATATAAGTATTTTATTGGATGACAAAAATACGGGTTTTTATTTGAATAGCAGCTATTTTAGCTTTATTTTTTATTATTCTTCTTAAACTCACCGACATTCGTCCTTCCTTTTTATTGGGGATTCTTATTAATTTCTTATATTTGTTCTATATTTAGAGGAGGAGATATAATGAAAAATCTAGTTGTTCTTTCGGGTGCAGGTATGAGCGTAGAAAGTGGTTTCAGTACTTTTAGAGATGCTGGGGGATTATGGGATAAATATCCAGTAGAACAAGTCGCCACTCCAGAAGGTTATGCTCGTAATCCTAAATTAGTACTTGATTTTTATAACAATCAACGTAAACATTTATTGGAGGCTAAGCCTAATCAGGGACATGTCCTTTTGGCTGAAATGGAGAAATCGTACAATATGACAATTGTAACACAAAATATTGATAATCTCCATGAGAGGGCGGGCAGTTCTCATGTAATTCATTTGCATGGGGAGCTGACTAAAGTATGTTCTTCTCGTGATCCGAATAATCCTCATTTTATAAAAGATTTGAAACCCGATGAATACGAAGTGAAATTGGGTGATAAGGCTGGTGACGGTTCTCAATTTCGTCCTTTCATTGTATGGTTCGGTGAGGCTGTCCCTGAAATAGAAACAGCGATTCATTATGTGGAGAAAGCAGATATCTTTGTTGTAATCGGTACTTCCTTGGTTGTTTATCCTGCTGCGGGGTTATTGAACTATGTTCCTGAAGATGCTAAAATATATCTGATAGATCCTAAACCAGTATCGGTAAATAGTTATAGACAGGTCCATTTTATTCAGAAAGGGGCTTCGGAAGGGGTTGCTGAATTACAAAAAATATTAGCTGAGGCTAATGTTTGATAAGTAATCGTAGAACAAACCAAATGTGATGTGCTATGGTGCTCAGCATGCCATAGTAATGTGACATAATATGGAATCTCTCCAAAAGCGAGGGATAACGGTTTTTTGTTGTCAGTCCTTCTTCCAGATAATCGATAAGGATGAGGTGGGTGTTGTATGTGGTATCCGCCTTTTTCAGCATACGAATGCACCAATCAAAATCGGATGAAAAGCGATAAGATAGATTGTATGGTTCAGCAATGCTCCTTTTTGCAAGAAAAGCTTGATGGCAGACGAGCATTCCGTTTTTAAAACTTTTCCATGTCAGCGTTTCAGGAGCTTGAAGTCTGCGCATGTGTAGAAATTCTCCTTTTCCATTTACTATGGCAGTCTCTCCATAAATGATATCGGGTAACTCATCGGAGGTGATGGAGTCAGCAATTTTTTTGAGTGTATCTGGTTCATGGAATATATCGCCTGCATTAAGAAAGCAGAGATAATCACCGGTTGCTAAAGAGATGCCTTTATTCATGGCATCATAAAGTCCTTTATCGGGCTCACTTACCATCTTTGTGATATTATCTCGATATTTTGAAAGAATATCTAAGGTCTTATCTTTCGATGCACCATCTATGATAATATATTCGATAGGCGGATAATTGCCTTTCTGAGAAATAACACTCCGAATGGTATTTTCTATATACGCTTCAGCATTGAAAGTAATAGTAATAATTGAAAATGTCGGGAATGGATAATTAGGCATTCTTTCCAGTTATTTTATTGTATATTTCTATATATCGTTTGGCGATAGCTCCCTCGGAGTAGTTTGTAGATGCTTTGTGATATGCTAGCTGTGATATCTCTTCATAATCTGGATTGGTCAGTAACCAATAAATGCCATTTGCGAAATCTTCCGATGATTTGTATTGGGCAACGTAACCGTCGTGTAAATGATCAATCATTTCGGGTATTCCACCTACATTAAATCCTACACAGGGGACACCACATGCCATAGCCTCCATGATAGTATTCGGTAAGTTCTCTTCTAAGGACGGAGTGACATAAAGGTCGACAGAATTATAGAGATTGACTAAATCATGGTCGTTTGTGATAAAATCGAGCGGATATACTCTAAAAGGTAATTCGTGTTTAAGGAGTTCAGATTCGTTTCCGAAAACTACGACATTGAAAGTTTCTTTTAGCTCAGGATATTTCTTGTCGAGAATCTTACATGATTCTATCAGGTAATCAATGCCTTTACGTTTATCTGAGATCTTTACTGAACCGAAAAGCATGAATTTGCCTTCAGTAGGAAGCATACTCTTAACACGGGCTTCTTTCTTGTTGTTCGGATGAAAAAGATTCGTATTAATGGGATTAGGGATGTTGACGACAATATGTCCCGTAAGAAGATCGCTTTTTAATGCTAATTTCTCCAGCCAATGACTGCAGGCTACAAAGGTGATAGGAGCTGTCTTATATAGTTTCTTCTTTTTGTTAAATATTTGATAGGATAAGTCTTTCGCTGAACCTCCTCCATATAGATATGGACAATTGTGGCACTCTATCTGGTAATTTGTACATTCACGGGCATGGTGACAAATACCAGTGCATGGCCACATGTCGTGCATTGTCCAAACCATCGGTTTTTTTGATAAGAGAATCTTTTGGATTGTTTTTAGTGAAAGCATACCTTGATTAATCCAATGCAGGTGGATGACGTCTGCCTGTTTGAATTCGGGGAGTGTAGTAATATCTGTTCCGCAGTTAGCAATATCGACTGCAAATAAATTGTTCTTCTTGAAATGATTTGCCTTCCATATAATAAAACGTTCCCACATGAACTTTATTATATGCAACCAATTCTTTTCTAAACCTACTACACTAATTTCATCGGTTTGTTTGTCACGTACAAGCAGCTTTGCTTTAATGCCATTATTTTTTAACGACTCCATCAAACGATTTGCGGCAATCGCTGCACCACCTATCCTTTCAGAGGTATTAATTAAAAGTACTCTCATAGACATTTATTTATTACTGCAAAGTTATTATTTTCGTTGAATATGTGTATTGCTTCATGCTTTGAAATCACCTTTTAATGTTCGTTTTATTCTACGAATAGCTTTTGCCATGAAGCAATTAGTCTGGTGGTAATATTTGGTAAAGGCTATTCGGGCTTTCATATTCTCGACAATAGGGCTTATTGGAATGACAGGCAATGGTTTATTCCATAATTGTGATTGGTATAAGTCACCTCCTCCGCAGTTTGTGCCGCTCCCGTCGAATCCATTATTCATTACTAACGATTTACTTACATTCAAAGAAAGAATGTCCGATAAAAATAGAGAAGCATTCCAACGAATGGCCCACGAGTCATTCAGACCTGTTACTTGTTTGCGTAACATCTTAGTGAATGGATAATTTCCCTCAAAGTCGAATGTCTTTGTCAAGTGGCGTTCTTTTAGTGTGTGAAGTAGTTCGCTGCCATTTGGATTGAAGTGTGTCCATGCTCTGCTCCATGTCGCCCACCCCCAGCTACCTGTCCATTTGATAAGGAATGTGTCGGGCAATGAAGGGTCAGAAGTAAAAGTATAAGCTTGGATGTGTCCTATTTTAGGTTTATCTTGATAAGTAATTAATGCATCGTTCATGAACTTTAAAAAGAATGGAGATACAATTAAGTCGTCTTCAAGAACGATAATCTTTCCATATTTATTTACTACATCAGTTACACCAGTGATAATGGAGTTGGCTAAACCTTTGTTTTGAGGACTTTCAATTATTTTAATTGATTTGAAGCAAGTGATTGTTTTCAAGTAATCACGTACTTCCATTACTTGTTTTTTATCGACTTCATCTTTCCAACCATCGGAGAAGACAATTAAATCGCTTTCGGCCGATTGCTCGTTCAGACTTAAAGATTCAATGAGATCTTTTGTATGCTGAAGTCGGTTGTATGTGAATAATGTGACGGGTGCAAGTTCCATAATTTATTGGCAATGTTTAATGTGATTCAAAGATTCTTTGCGTGTCGTACAAACTTTTCTTGTTTGAGCGAGAATGCGTAAAGTAATTTGAAAGAAAGTTATAGATTTGTGTATATGTCCATGTAGCAGAGCAATGAGTGATTTCTGAAAACCTGCTAGGATACCATAACAAAATGCTATAGTGAATGAATAATTAATATTTGTGTATTCAGACAATAGATATACATATTCTGCATGAAAAAAGTTCTTCCGTGATACTACCCTGTGTTCTCTGTCGTGGCATCCAAAAATGATAGGCGAATAGCCTATTTTATATTTTGCATACTTCACTCGGTTAGCAAGGTCTTTATCTTCACCATAGTGATAAAATAAAGGGGCGAACATTCCTACTTTCTTTATGATGTCTATAGGAATAAACCATATCGCTGCATTGATGAAATTCGTTGGAACAACATCTTCTTTACTGATATCCGACAAAGAATTTATGCCGATGTATTTGGAAAAACCATATTCAAGTTTGTTCCTGTCGCCTGATAATTGAATCGGCGAGAGAATACCGTAATCGGGATGAATACGGTTGATTTCAATGAGAGTGCTTATTACGTTTGAATCAATCCACGCATCTTGGTTCAATAGTAATACCGCATCATAATTTTCTGTTGAGGCTATCTTGAGTCCAATATTATTTGCTTGTCCAAACCCAAGATTTGCATTGTTGAGGATTAACCTGATATTCGGGTATTGTTTTTGTATAATACTGACAGTATTATCACTTGAGCAATTGTCTATTACAAGTATATCAACAGGATAATCGGAATGTAATAAACTCCCTAGACAAGTGTTAATCCATTTTTGGAAATTATATGATACTATGATAGCTAATATTTTCATATCTTTTTCATTACTTCACAATGAATATTCCCGATTTCAGCCGCCGATTCGGAATAAGTACTTTTTGATGATCCGATGATTTTATTTGTATGACTCAATACATACAATTCGGTTAATGCATCTTGCATGCCTTGAAGGTTGCCACGATTGGCTTTGTGTGGAGAAGTAATTATTCGTTTTCCGAATATCTTTTTCATTTCTTCTTTTACTTCTTCTGAGTCGGTGGCCAAATAAAAAGAAACATCTTCAGGCTCTTGCTTCATCCTTTCGATGAAAAGTTCTATAGGACTTTCTTGAATAGCAGTGATATGATCAGATCTTCTGATGTGAACTCCTACAGTAGATTCCGGAAAAGAAGAGCAAATCAGATCGATTTTCTTTTGTATATCAGGGATTGGGTGGAAAATATCAAAAAGATGATTGGGCAGAACAGGAGGGTAAAAATATACGCAACTTGATAAATATACATTCTTGTTTAGACACCATGATAAGAAGTTTCCATTATTCAAATAAAGCGATGTGACTTCTTCTTCATACAAACATTTATCGAAGATAAGCTTTTCAAATAGTTTTGGTAAATATAAATTCTTCTTCCTCGGCCTATCAAATAACAGTTTATCCGTGATTGTCGCTTCTTTCAGATTAACACCATCGATATGAAGAGGAAGGAATAAATCGTCAAATCGACAACCTAATCCCCAATCTTGGAACCAATATATATAGAGTTCAGATTTTGCATCTTTCGCTAGTTCAATGGCCGAAGCTATCGCTCTCATCCTATTTCCTAATCCTCCTGCAGGAACAAATGTTATCATTTTCTTTTCCTCCCTAACAAAGTTTGATTAATCGAATATAAATCTTTTCCTGTTTTAACAGAATAGAATGTTAATAGGAGAGAAGTAAACAATTTCTTCTGGAATGGATAAATTCGAAAGGCGGTAAAGAATTCTTTGAACATCAGTTTATAGTGATGTGCATAGATAGCACCTACCATTCTTCTTTTGAACCAAGAAGATACGAAGAGGCGGACACCTTTGCGATGTGAACCAGATATCAGTAAATGAGTAAAGGCCTTATCGAGTGGCTTTATCATTTGAATTGGACGATCATTCTTTCCTTCATAGAATAAATGATAATATGAAGTAGGGAGTTTTGAATAGGCGAAATCGCAAATAGTATATAATCGTGCTAAGGTTATAATGTCTTCTCCCGAAGGAATGCCAACAGGGAATCCTCCTATTTTTTGGATAGTAGCTTTCTTTACAGCATAAGAACTCATATGAATAGGGAAATCTGTTCCGGAAGCCATTTCATAATAATTATCCATAATCCCATCTTCTCCATCAAAAGAGAATTGATTGGATAATATAGGTATAGTAGGTTTTTGCCCATCTTTATAGAAATAATAGGACGTGCCAAATAATCCGCATTGTGGAAACTTCTTGATTAACCCGGCAATCACTGCTAAATGGTTTTCTTTCCACTCATCATCAGCATCCAGGAAACTAATATAATCGGCAGAGGCTTCTTCTATTCCACGATTCCTTGCTGCAGAAACACCTTTATTCTCCTGGCCAATCAGTCTGATGCGATGATCATTTATTTTATTTATCTCACTAATGCTGTTATCAGTAGAGCCATCATTGATAATAACAATCTCAAAATCTTGAAATGTCTGCTGTAATACAGAATGGATAGCTCTTGCTATGTATTGTTCTTTATTGTATAATGGAATAACTACGCTTATCATAACTACCTCCTACCATTTTCTTTTAAGGAAGAATTGGATACTTTCTTTAAATACAACTGCATGACTTATCCACATTAATATCACGTAGATGAGGGCGGCAATAATGATTTTAGTAAGAAAAAGCAAATAAATATTTACTATCCCATGAGTAATGAAATAGGTGATAATCATTGTGAAAGTTGCAAGGAATGCAAATGGAGCAATATCTTTAAGTGCATCCCATAAATTCAATTTTATTTGTTTCCATATAAAATATTGCCAAACAAAGAGCCAGAGGATGTTGATAGTAACAAATGTAGTAATCATGGGAGATATTCCATACGGATAGATAAGTAATAAAACGATGATTTGTAGGATGCCTAAAATTATCGTATTCCACATGAAGATATTAGATTTTCCTTTACTTATGATTAGATTTGAATAAAGAGTAATAATAGGGAAAAAAGCACCCCAGATGCAGAGTATTTGTAGAATAGGCACACATGGTAACCATTTTTCTTTTACGGTGATAATAATCAGTTCTTTTGCAATAAGGGCTAAACCTAACATAGCAGGGAAAGATATAAATGCAGTAAAACGAAGCATTTTCCGGAATACATTCCGTTGGCGTTTTAAATCGTCGGATACCTCAGTTAATACAGGTTGAGCTACTCCTACTACCATATTGTTGATAAGTGAATAGCCCATATTATTCCATTTGTTAGCTTGGCTGTAGAAGCCCACTTCTGCTGTCGAGAAAAAGCGCCCTAATAAGACAGAGAAAATATTATTATTGGTTTGTATAAAGATGTTTGTAACTAATATCTTACTGCTAAAAGCAAACATTGTCTTCAAAGGCCTTAAGTTAATGTGAAAAGATGGCCGCCATGGAGAAAAATACCAAAGACATATCGTAACAATAAAGATATAGATGATACTTTGTGTTGCTAATCCCCAATATACCATGCCATTTAAAGCCATGATTACGCTGATAATACCAGATATTGCTAGAGCAGTAATTTGTGAGATTGCTTTTTGTTTCACCATTAACTTTTTGAAGAGTACGGCATTATGTGCAGTTGCTGAACTAGAAATGAGGAATCCTAGAAAATAGAACCGTGCTAGCGGAATAAGTTTAGGGTTTCTGAAAAACTTAGCAATTAGTGGAGCACAGAAGAATAAGATAATATATATGCTTAACCCCATTAATATGCTGAACCAAAACACAGCATTATAATCATTATGTTTAGCATCTCGTTTATTTGCTAAAGCATTGGTGAAGCCACTTTCTTGAATCGAACCGGCGATGACCGAAAAGATGGTTAACATTCCAACCATTCCATAGTCATTTGCATTAAGAATACGTCCTAAAGCTATACCGAAAGATAGATTAAGCAACATTTGAATACCATTGCTTAGTCCACCCCAAAATAATCCTTTTGCAGTTTTGCCTTTTAAGGTTGGTTCATCCATTCGATGAAGTGATAATGCGTAATAGACCTTTTCTAAAATATGGAGGCCTCATGTGGGCTATATCATTCAGGTATAACATAACTCCTTCAGAAGAAGTTAATTCAAATCCTCTGTGTAGGAATTCATCATAGAATCGTTCATAATCATCGGGCTGATGGTAAGTACAAAGAGCAATTTTGATAATAGTTGAAGCCATAAGATTTTTCATTCCATCGAGAACGAGGTTCTCTGCTCCTTCAACATCTATTTTTATAAAGGTTGGTTTATACTGGTAAGTTTTAAGGAAAGAATCTATGCTTATGTGGCTCTCATCGTTAGTATTAGATACAAACTTACCGACAATTGTAACTTTATCTCTCCATGGAGCGAAAGTCGCCTCTAAAGCTTCTAACCATTCTTTATCTCTTTCAAATAGGACAACAGCTTTTAAGTCTTCAATATGTGAAAGAGCAATATTACCTTCTGCGCTTCCAATATCAAACAATACATCGCCCTTTCCAATATTAAATTGTTTATTTGTATAACGATGAGGTGAATGTTCGTCTTGTTCTGTAATTAAACCACAGAAACATTTTCTCACTGTTATGATGTTATAGGAGCGTTTAAAGTATAATTTCTTCCCTTCTTGTAAAACGTATAAAAGTCCGTTACTATTATCTTTGAATACCGCTATTTGGTTTTCAACATACTTATCGAAAAAAGGAGCTGGGAAAGTGCATATATGATGCTTGTGCAGATAACTAACAGCAGAAGCTATTGTATTGTCTCTTGGTGGAAATTTCAAATAATATTGAAGAATCTCCTCTTTGAGTTTCCTTAATGTAACTTGACGAAAATAATTTTTGCAAGTACATTTCACCTTATATCGAAGTACACTTAATAAATTCATTGTAATGTAGCAGCTTTATTTTACTTCACTCCCTGGTTTTACTTTCTTGTCTGGTGAAATAATTGAAAGTGTTCCATCGGCGTTTTCAGCTGATAGAATCATACCTTGGCTTTCTATTCCTTTTAATTTTTTTGGTGCAAGATTAGCAATAAAACAAATCTGCTTTCCAATAAGTTCTTCAGGTTTATAGTATTTAGCGATACCACTTATAATTGTTCGCTTTTCTAATCCGTCTTCAATTAAAAATTGCAATAGCTTGTCAGCCTTGGGTACTTTGGTGCATTCTAGGACTGTACCAACACGAATATCTAATTCTTCGAACTTCTGAAAATCAATTGTGGGAAGTATTTCTTTTGCCCTATAATTTTTTTCTTCATTCTCTTTTTTAATACGTTCGAGCCGTTGTGTCTGAGCATTTATAGCTTCATCTTCGATTTTCTCAAATAGTAATTCTGGCTTGTTTAGCACATGACCAGCTTGGAGTAAATCAGTATGGCCCAAATTGTTCCATTCAAATTTGTTAATATTAAGCATCTTGCATAATTTCTTGGAACTGAAAGGAAGAAATGGATTAAATGCAATGGCTAAATTAGCAACTAGCTGCAGAGAAATGTTCAGTATAGTTGCAACACGATTCTTATCAGTCTTAATGAGATGCCATGGCTCTGTATCAGCTAAATATTTATTGCCGATACGTGCGAGATTCATAGCTTCCTTCTGTGCATCACGGAATTTAAAGATATCTAATAATTTCTCAACTTCTTCTTTTACACCAATGAATTCATTGATGGTCTGTTTGTCATAATCGGTTAATTCGGTAATTGCTGGTACTTTTCCTTCAAAGTATTTTTGTGTAAGAACCATTGCCCGGTTAACAAAGTTACCATATACAGCGACTAATTCATTATTGTTGCGAGCTTGAAAATCTTTCCAAGTAAAATCATTGTCTTTTGTTTCAGGTGCATTAGCTGTAAGTACATAACGAAGAACATCTTGTTTCCCCGGGAAATCAACCAAATATTCATTTAACCAAACGGCCCAATTTCGTGATGTTGATATTTTCTCGCCTTCTAAGTTTAGAAATTCATTGGCAGGTACATTGTCAGGAAGTATATAACTTCCTTCTGCTTTTAGCATTGATGGGAATACAATGCAATGGAATACAATATTATCTTTACCGATAAAATGGATTAATCTTGTTTCAGGATCTTTCCACCATTTTTCCCACGAATCAGGTAATAATTCTTTTGTATTTGATATGTAGCCAATTGGAGCGTCAAACCAAACATATAAAACTTTTCCTTCTGCACCGTCAATAGGGACTGGAATTCCCCAATCTAAATCTCTAGTTACAGCACGCGGTTTTAGATGCATGTCTAACCAACTTTTACATTGGCCGTAAACATTAGGCCGCCATTCTTTATGATCTTCTAAAATCCATTTTCGTAGCCAATCTTCATATTGGTCTAAGGGTAAATACCAATGAGTTGTTTCTCTAAGTTCAGGTTTTGCACCGCTAATGGTGCTTTTTGGGTTGATTAATTCCATTGGGCTTAATGACGTACCGCATTTTTCACATTGATCACCATAAGCCTTCTCATTTCCACAATGAGGACAAGTTCCAGTAATATAACGGTCTGCAAGGAACTGCTTAGCCTCAGGGTCATAATATTGTTTATTTGTCTTTTTAATAAACTTATTATCTTTATAAAGTTTTTTGAAAAATTCAGTTGCTAGTTCTGAATGTGTTTGACTAGTAGTACGACCATAAACATCGAATGATATACCAAATTCTTCAAAAGATTTTTTTATTAATGTGTGATATCGATCTACGATATCTTGAGGTGTAACTCCTTCTTTCCTAGCAAGAATTGTGATTGGGACTCCATGTTCATCAGAACCACCGATAAATAAGACGTCTTCTTTTTTTAGTCGAAGATAACGAACATAAATATCTGCTGGAATATATACTCCCGCCAGATGCCCAATGTGAACTGGGCCGTTGGCATAAGGTAATGCTGATGTTACAGTTGTCCTTTTATATCTTTTCTCCATATGTGAATGAATAGTTAAATGATTTCTTTTAATATCGTTTCTTACGACTTAATTGTTTTGTGAACAAAGATACTACTTTTTCTTTTATCAAATTCATATATATAGGTAAGATTTATAGGATGTATAATCTGTAATGATATGTATAGGTTGTTCTTAAATATAAGCAAATTCATTAATATGATAGTTAAATAGTATGATATTTGTAGATTTATACTGTGAAAAACTAAAAATAGCTTTTGCAAATAAAAAAGGTTTTATACTTTTGTTATACTAACAAAAAGAAAGGAATTACTATGATTTCAACTCAGTTGCTATATCCTAAAAGTATCGTTGTGATAGGCGCATCTAATAATATCCATAAACCTGGTGGTGCTTTAGTAAGGAATTTGATAAATGGAGGTTATAAAGGAGATTTACGAGTTGTAAATCCTAAGGATGACGAAATTCAAGGTATCAAATCTTATCATGATGCAAAAGATATTCCACTTACTGAACTGGCCATATTAGTTATTCCTGCTTCATTATGTCCAGACATTGTTGATTTGTTGGCCTCTACTAAGCAAACGAAGGCTTTTATTATAATTTCTGCTGGATTTGGAGAAGAAACTCATGTTGGAGGATTGCTAGAACAACGTATTTTAGATACGTGCAATAAGTATAACGCGTCTTTACTTGGGCCGAATTGCATAGGGCTTCTTAATACTTGGCACCATAGTGTCTTTACTCAACCAATTCCTCATCTGAATGTTAAGGGTGTTGATTTGATATCTAGTTCAGGTGCTACCGCCGTCTTTATCCTTGAATCTGCTGTAGTCAAAGGTTTACAATTTAATTCTGTATGGAGTGTTGGGAATGGTAAGCAAATCGGGGTTGAGGATGTTCTTCAATATATGGATGAAAATTTTAATCCTGAAAATGATTCTAATGTGAAATTAATATATATAGAAAGTATAAGGGATCCTGATAAATTATTATTCCACGCATCTTCTTTAATTCGTAAAGGCTGTCGTATAGCAGCTATAAAAGCTGGAAGTTCAGAGAATGGCAGTCGTGCAGCATCTTCGCATACTGGTGCTATCGCAAGTTCAGATTCTGCTGTTGAGGCTCTTTTCCGTAAAGCTGGTATTGTGCGTTGTTTTTCACGAGAAGAATTAACTACTGTCGGATGCATCTTTACACTTCCGCAACTGAAGGGAAAGAACTTTGCTATTGTAACTCACGCTGGTGGGCCTGGTGTGATGCTTACCGATGCCTTATCCAAAGGTGGATTGGATGTACCAAAATTTGATGAAAAGCTAGCAGAAGAGTTAAAGAGTAAACTTTATCCGGGAGCATCGGTTAGTAATCCTATTGATATACTTGCTACGGGAACACCTGAGCAGCTTGGAATAGCGATAGATTATTGCGAGAATAAGTTTAAGAATATTGATGCTATCATGGTTATATTTGGCACGCCAGGATTAGTAACTCTATATGAAACTTATGAAGTACTGCATAAAAAAATAATGAGTTGTACTAAACCTATTTTCCCTGTGTTGCCTTCTGTACATACAGCGGGACCTGAAGTAGAGGAGTTTTTGAAAAAGGGGCATGTTAACTTTAGTGATGAAGTTACATTAGGAACAGCATTGACGCGCATTATACATACTCCAAAACCAGCGCCTCCTGAAATTGAATTGTTCGGAGTTGATGTACCTCATATACGTGAGATAATTGATTCTATTCATGCTGATGGTTATATAGGGCCTAAACTTGTCAATGATTTACTCCATTCGGCGGGGATTCCAACTGTCTCAGAGTTTGTGTCTAATAATAAGAGTGAATTCCTCTCTTTTGCTCGAGGAATAGGTTTTCCTGTTGTAGCTAAAGTAGTCGGTCCTATCCATAAGAGTGATGTAGGAGGCGTTTCATTGAACATAAATAGTGAAGAATACTTGGCTCTTGAATTTGATAGGATGATGAAATTAAAAGATGCGACGAGTGTCATGGTGCAACCTATGTTGAAAGGGACAGAACTCTTTATTGGAGCCAAATATGAGGAACGGTTTGGGCATGTTGTCTTGTGTGGCTTAGGTGGTATTTTCGTGGAAGTTTTGCGTGATGTATCTTCTGGTTTAGCTCCTTTATCTTATGATGAGGCATATTCAATGATACATTCTTTAAGGGCGTATAAGATCATTCAAGGAACACGTGGTCAAAAAGGTATAAATGAAGCTAAATTTGCAGAGATAATTGTTCGACTTTCTACCCTCCTTCGTTTTGCTACCGAAATAAAGGAGATGGATATCAATCCTCTTTTGGCAACAGATAAGGCAGTTGTGGCAGTAGATGCTCGAATTCGGATTGAGAAGAAAATATAGTTTACCCTGCCCAGTTCTCTCTGTCTAAATTGCGATAGCTAATAGCTTCAGCTATGTGCGAGCAATTGATCTCTTCGCAATTATCTAAATCTGCGATGGTACGTGAGACTTTGAGAATACGGGTATACGCTCTTGCGGATAGATTGAATCTATCCATTGCATCTTTTAATCGATTTAGTTCTTCTTTACCAAGACGGACATATTTTTCTATTAGTGCCGCAGTTATTTGAGCATTACAGTGAACGTGTGGATAGGCAGAATATCGATCTTCTTGTATTTTTCTTGCGTTAATAACACGTTCTCGGATAGAATGGCTAGTCTCTCCTTTTCTACTATCTGATATTTTATCAAAAGGCACTGGGATAATCTCGATTTGGATATCTACTCGGTCCAATAAAGGTCCAGAGATTTTATTTAAATACTTTTGGACTTGTCCTGGAGTACAAGAGCATTGTTTAGTGGGATGATTATAATAGCCACATGGACATGGATTCATGGAGGCTATTAACATGAATCCAGCAGGGTATTCAATGTTGTATTTTATACGAGAAATAGAGATGGACCTATCTTCTAAAGGCTGTCGTAGGACTTCAAGTACAGATCGATTGAATTCAGGCAATTCATCAAGGAAAAGTACTCCATTGTGTGCTAAGCTTATTTCTCCAGGTTGCGGGAAGTTTCCCCCTCCAACCATTGCCACTTGTGAGATAGTATGATGTGGATCTCTAAAGGGGCGAGTAGTAATTAGGGAAGTTTCTCCTTTTATCTTTCCAGCAACGGAATGAATTTTTGTTGTTTCTAAACTTTCTTGAAGTGATAATGGTGGTAAGATAGAAGGTAAGCGTTTTGCCATCATCGATTTTCCACTTCCCGGTGCACCTATCATTATTAAATTATGGCCTCCAGCAGCTGCAACCTCGAGAGCGCGTTTTACATTCTCTTGTCCTTTAACATCAGCAAAATCATATTCAAAAGCAGTTTGTTTTAATTCAAATTCTTTTCTAGTATTTACAATTGTTGGCTCTAATTCAATTTTACCAATGAAGAAGTCGATTACTTCTTTAATATTTGAGACTCCATATACTTTTAATTTATTAACAACCCCTGCTTCTCGTACATTTTGTTTGGGCACGATTAATCCTTCGAAATGTTCTTCATGAGCTTTAATAGCAATGGGCAATGCGCCTTTGATTGGTAAGATAGATCCATCTAAACTCAACTCGCCCATCATGATATAACTTTTAAGTTTATCAGATACAATCATCTCATTGGCTGCAAGTAGTCCTATGGCAATAGGCAAATCGTATGCGGAGCCTTCTTTTTTGATATATGCGGGCGCCATATTTACGATAGTATTGGTTATTGGGAGCTTATAATTACATGTTTGTAAGGCGGAAAGAATACGTTGATGACTTTCTTTCACAGCTGAGTCAGGTAATCCGACTAAATAAAATGAACATCCTCGAGATGAATTTACCTCGATAGTAATGACGATGGCGTCAATACCTTCAACGGCAGCGCCGTAAACTTTTGTTAGCATAATGATTTAGATAAAGAATTAATGTTTGAATGATTATTATTTTAATGCTGCGTCGATTTGCAGCTGAAGCGCTTGTCCCAACATGTCTCGTGCTAGGATTACTCCATCAGGAGCAATTAAGAAGTAAGAAGGAAGAGAGGTAACAGCAAACTGGTTAACAACAGGAGAATTGAATCCATTTAGATCGCATAATTGTATCCCTTGTAGCATATCTTGTTTGATGCTCCTTTTCCATTCGGCTTTGTCTGTATCTAGAGAGATATTAACCATCTCAAATCTAGGGTTACTATGATAAGCATTATATAATTGGCGCATTTCGGCCGATGTTTGTGCCCTGTTGCTTGTCCAAGAAGCCCAGAAAGTGAGAAGGATATATTTATTCTGTAATTGTCCATTTGTCCTCATTACTATGCCGCCTTTATCATCAGGTAAAGAGAAAGTTGGTGCAACGGCACCCATTCTAGATCTTTCCCACCGGTTAATATAATCACTTAATTCAGTAACTTGAGCTATTTTTCGGAGAGAAGGACTTAATTTACTAATCAGTTGTTTGATGAGAGGATAGTCAGGCATAGTCTGATGAACGAAATATTTATCAATTAAATAAATGCTCACGAGGGAATTTCCATGTGTTGAAATATAATTCTGGGCTTGTGAAAGCAATGACTTGTCTGAAATATATTCATTAGTGAACGTCATCTTGCTGATATCTCCCGATTTTGATAATGTTTTTTTAAATTCAGTAAAGTCATCATTCAAATGATTTCCTGTGACTTTCAACCCAGCTAAGTCTAAGGCATTACCTTTAATCTTAATATGATCTCCTTTTTTGAAATAAATAGGATATTCAGATTCATTATTAATCAGGAGGAAAGCAGCTGATAGAGCATCAACATCGATGTTACTATCAAAACTTCCATTATTAACTTTAATAGTATCTACATAGTCGAATGATCCATCTTGTCCATATAGATATATTTCATTCGTAGTTAAACTCTTTATGTCACCACTTATAGTTACCTTCCCTCTTTTCCCATTACAAGAAATGATACAGAGAGAAATAAAAATCAATATGCTAATTTTATTTTTCATATCTTCAAATACGGTTGCGAAAATATAGAAAATAATTCAATATATAAAATAAATGCCCGTCATTTTGCAATGGCGGGCATAATTATAAGACTATAATAAATTACTTGATAATGCTTGTGAAAGCAGCATCAGTGAAATATTTTGCAAATTCGAGGTCGGTAGCAGCTTTCTTAGCTAAAGAAGAATCTTTAGAGATAGCACTCTTCAAACTCTCTGTTACCATATTCTCATTATTTGTACGTGAACCTAGAATAGCCATCAGATAATCTGTATATGCAGTAGGTTTATCAACATTAGAAAGTGTACTCTTAGCTTTGTTATAATCTTTAGCTAAGATTTGTGCTAGAGCGGCACTATTTGTCTTTGCATCACCAAATGCGCTGACTGCTTTGTCATATTGACCTTGTGCAACATAAAGGTTTCCTAAAGCTTCATTAGACTCTGGAGCAGCAGTAGCTTTGCTTAGATAATTCTCAGCTTCAGCTTTATTACCTTTAATCAAGGAAACCAATCCGAGGTTATTGTTTACAGCAGCAGCTTCGTTCTTGCTAGCAGCTTCTTTGAAGTAAGATTCTGCTTTATTGATATTGCCTGCCTCATATGCTAGATTACCTAGATTATTGTATGCACGATAATCATCTGGGTATTGCTTTGTAGCAGCAGTATAAATCTGTTCTTTCTTAGCGTTGTCTTTAGTAAGAGAAGCAGCGTAAAGTAATTCTTCCAAGTTCAGTTTAGAAGGATCTTCTTCAGCATATTTACTTATAACTTCGTCAGACTTACCAACATTCTCATAATTCAAATACAGGCGAGAACGTCTTAGTTGAGGAAGAATGTCTTTAGCTAATTTCTTGTAAACAGCAGAGATGTTTTTAATTTCACTCTCTCTTTGAGCAGGATCTTGATACATTGAAAGAACACGTAAAATTAAATCTTTATCTTGGATGTTAGATTTAGAAACTAAATCTTGGAATCCTTCCCAGTCTTGAGCAGTATATTTAGCATCAACATCGGTGCTAACTTTACTATTCTTCAATTGTTTGTTGATAAGGGTCTTTGTGTTTTTCTCACGATTCTTTGACAATTTTGTATTCAAATTAACACCACCTTCTGGAGAAGCGTAAGCTGAAATCTCTACACCATTAACTTTCTTCGTTGAATCCTTGCTGAAAGCAACGATTTTCTTGTTGAAGTTCTTAGCAGCATTCATTTGATTTGCACGAATATTAGCTTGCTGTATCAAGAACATAATCTGAGAGTTCAATGTATCGTTCGAATTACGTACGAAATTGTCTTTACCAATAGCAGGGTTAGCACTACCAAGGGTATTGCCAATTAATTCGGAAGTAGCGATAACACCATCAGCGATCTTTACGTCAGGGATAGTGATGGTCTTATTTCCTTTTTTAGCATTGAAACTTAGATATAACTCAGATTTTGCCATATCAGGGACATAATCAAAATTAGCATTCATTGTGTAGTTACCACCTAGTTTATAAGAAATGCTTTGATTGTTACCTTGAATCTTCTCGCCTTGGAAAGTAGCTGAAGTTGATTTAGCTTGACCACCATTCCACTTCAATACAGGAGTAACTTCTACTACTGCATTCTTTTTGAAATACTTCTCAGGGAATTTCCCGTTAATAGTTACAGGAACTTTACCACCAACAGCCTCAAGAACTTGAGGAGAACACGTGAAATACTCGGATGACAATGCACCCATTTTGCTACTGCACGAACTTAACGCAACAACAGCAAATGCCAATAAGGGCAAATAGATTTTTTTAGTCATTATTTTAAGTATTAAAATTAGAATTAAATATTTACTCTCTCTTAATTTAAGATAAATTTCTCATATTGCAAAGGTAAGGATTTTATTTATTGTATGTTTCATAACGTATTTATTTTTGTTCAATAAATGCTAAAATAGATAATTTCTAATCTTTTCTTTCATCATATAGAATGTTGCGCGGGTGGTGATGAAGTATTTCCTCTTTCAGCAGAGACCGGTCAATATGTGTATATATTTCTGTTGTGGTAATACTTTCATGTCCAAGCATACACTGTATAGCGCGAAGATTGGCACCACCTTCTAGAAGGTGAGTGGCGAAAGAATGTCTGAAAGTATGCGGGCTAATTGTTTTGGTAATGCCAGCGGCTTTAGCATATTCTTTAATCATGTGAAATATCATGATTCGAGAGAGTTTCTTTTTAAGGTGGGCACTTACAAACAAATAATCTTCGAAGCCCCTTTTAATAGCTATCTGCCTTCTATCAATAAGATAGTAATTTATTTCCTTGATAGCCCTTTGCGAGATAGGTACTAGTCTTTCCTTATTGCCTTTTCCTTCAACACGAATGAATTCCTCATCGAAATAGAGGTTCGAAAATTTTAAGTTACATAGTTCTGAAACGCGAAGTCCACAACTGTACAGCGTTTCTAATATTGCTCTATTTCTTTGCCCCTCAGGTTTACTAAGATCTATTGCTCCAATAATGCGGTCAATCTCTTCCACTGTCAGTACTTCGGGAATATGAAGCCCGATACGCGGTCCTTCCAGTGTTTCACTAGGGTCAGATTTAATGCGGTCGGTAATGAACAGAAAACGATAGAAAGAGTGAATGCCTGAGATAATGCGGGCTTGTGAGCGAGGATGGATGCCGATATCATGTAATCCTGCAATAAACCTTTCTAAATCATTTAACTGAACTTCTAGAATCTTCAATCCTTCTGATTCGAGGAATGTAAGAAGTTTGTCTAAATCGTGTAAGTACGCATCAATAGTATTTGGTGAAAGCGCCTTTTCCAACATTAGATACTGTTTATATTGTTGTATGATTCTTTGGAGTTCAGTATTATTCTCAATATTTTTACTATCAGATATCATTTCTTTTTCTTACTTTTGCAAGATATTTTTCTTTTAACTAACAAATATACAGATTTATGGGTGAAGTTTCAAAGAGAATTCAAATTATTAATGGACCTAACATTAATCTGTTGGGTAAACGTGAACCTGATATATATGGTCGGGAAACGTTTGACAGTTACTTGGAAAAGTTGAGAGTTAAATATGCAGATGTTCAGATAGATTATTTTCAATCGAATGTAGAAGGCTTGATGATTGACCAGATTCAACAATGCGGATTTACCGTTGACGGTATTGTATTGAATGCAGGAGCATATACCCATACGTCGATTGCGATTCAAGATGCTATTCGTGCTATTAAGGCACCGGTAGTTGAAGTTCATATTTCGAATGTCGCAGCTCGTGAGACTTATCGTCATGTTTCGATGATAGCTGGTGCATGTAAAGGTGTTATTGCAGGTTTTGGGCTTCAGTCATATGATTTGGCAATTCAAGCTTTACTTAAAGAATGATAGTAGTGTTTGTAGATGAAGGAAACGGATGAAATAGAAGAATATATATTAAAGCATATTGATTCTGAAAGTAATTATTTGAAAAGGCTTTATCGTGACACCTGTGTTAATTTGCTGCGGCCACGTATGGCATCGGGACATTTGCAAGGACGTATATTGAAGATGTTTGTGGAGATGATTCATCCTAAGAATGTTTTGGAGATAGGAACTTTCAGCGGCTATTCGGCGCTATGTATGGCAGAAGGTCTTGATGACAATGGTCATTTATATACGTTTGAGATTAATGATGAGCAAGAAGATTTCACTCGTCCTTGGATAGAAAAGTCTCCAGTTGCTGGTAAGATAGACTTTATCATCGGAGATGCTTTAGAACTTGTTCCGAAGATGAATATAACTTTTGATGCAGCTTTTATTGATGGAGATAAAAGACAATATATTGATTATTTTGAGATGGTGATGCGTAATTTGAAAGATGGAGGATATATATTTGTTGATAATACGCTTTGGGATGGACATGTATTGGAGCAACCATCACAATCCGATAGACAGACTGAAGGAATAATAGAATTCAATGATTACATTGTCAATGATCAGCGTATTGAAAAGGTGATATTGCCTTTACGTGATGGTTTGACAATTATAAGAAAACTAAATAATAAAAAATGGAAGTAACTAGACAAAATAAAATTGCGCGTTTGATACAAAAAGAATTGAGTCAGATGTTTATGCTTCAAACGAAAGCAATGAAAGGTGTATTGGTCAGCGTAAGTGCTGTTAGGGTAAGTCCTGATATTAGTGTTGCCCGAGTATATTTAAGCATTTTCCCCTCCGAAAGAGCTTCGGAATTATTAGATAACATTAATGCTAATGTTAAAACAATACGTTATGAACTGGGTGCTAAAGTACGTTATCAGCTTCGTATTATTCCAGAATTGAAATTCTTTATAGATGATTCTTTAGATTATATTGATAAAATTGATTCGTTATTGAAATGAATTTTCCTTTTTATATAGCAAAACGATATCTGTTTTCCAAGAAGAAACACAATGCCATTAATGTTATCTCCGGCGTTTCTGTCTGTGGTGTGGCATTAGCAACGATGGCTCTTGTATGCACCTTGTCGGTCTTTAATGGTTTCCGCGATATGGTAGCAACCTTTTTTACTGCCTTCGATCCTGAATTAAAGGTCATGGTTAAAGAGGGGAAGGTATTTAATCCTGATGATGCACATATTGCGACGATTAAGAGACTTCCCGAAGTGAGAGTATGTTCTCAAACTCTTGAGGAGAATGCGATGGTACAATATAAGGACAGGCAGACAATGGCAATTATTAAAGGTGTTCAGGAGAACTTTGAGAAACTGACTTCTATTGACAGCATTTTAATAGGTAATGGAATATTTATGTTGCATGATACCATTGCTGATTATGGTGTTATGGGTGTAGAATTAGTATCGACATTGGGGTGTGGAGTTCAGTTCATTGACCCGTTGCAGGTATATGTTCCTAAACGTGATGCTCCTGTCGATTTAGTGAATCCGTCTTCTTCCTTTAATATGGAATATCTTTATTCACCGGGAGTTGTCTTTGCTGTTAAACAAAGGAAATACGATAGCCAATATATTATTACTTCATTGAACTTTGCCAGGAAACTGTTGAACTATAAGCATGAAGTGTCTGCTATTGAACTGCGTTTAACTAATGACGCAAATCCTGATAGGGTAAAAGCTAAGATCGAGAAGATTGTAGGTCCTTCTTATGTCGTTCAGAATCGCTATGAGCAGCAGGCAGATATATTTAATATCATGAAGATAGAGAAGTTCATCTCTTATCTGTTCCTTACTTTTATTCTGATGATAGCCTGTTTCAATGTCATCGGTTCATTGTCAATGCTCATCCTTGATAAGAGAGATGATGTGATCACCCTAAGAAATTTAGGTGCGAACGATAAGCTGATATCACGTATATTTCTTTTTGAAGGCAGACTTATTTCTATCTTCGGTGCGATACTAGGTATTCTCCTAGGATTAGGACTCTGTTATTTGCAGCAGAAGTACGGGTTGATATCATTGGGAGGTAACCGAGATAACTTCGTCATCAAGGCATATCCAGTAAGTGTTCATGCCATAGATGTCGTTATCGTCTTCGTCACGGTAGTAGTCGTAGGCTTCTTGTCCGTATGGTACCCGGTACGGTATCTGTCAAAGAGGATGCTGAAAGAGTAGCCTAAACTTCTTCTCCTTTAAGTGTTGCCGATGTAGCATCAGTAACTCTGACTTTCAGATAATCTCCTATATGGTGATTATTACGGTCGAATATTACTACGCGGTTTTGTTCGGTACGTCCAAATAGTTGTTCGTGCGAACGCTTGGATACACCTTCTACGAGTATCTCGAATTCTTTGCCGATACAGCGTTTGTTTGACTCAAGGGATAGTTGATTCTGCAAGGCGATGATTTCATTCAGACGTGAAATCTTTGTCTCTTCGGGAACATCGTCTTTCAAATTCTTCGATGCATAGGTACCAGGGCGCTCAGAGTATTTGAACATAAAGGCTGCATCGTAAGCACATTCCCTCATAAGAGAAAGCGACTGTTGATGGTCTTCTTCCGTCTCACTGCAGAAACCACAGAATATATCCGTAGTCAGCCCGCAATCAGGAATGATTTTTCTAATTGCAGCAACTCTTTCAAGATACCATTCACGGGTATATTTTCTGTTCATCAGTTTCAGTATCCGCGAACTTCCGCTTTGAACGGGTAAATGAATATGTTTGCAAACATTAGGAACATCTGCTATTACCTGCAGTGTCTCGTCGCTCATATCTTTTGGATGAGAAGTAGTGAACCGTATTCTCATGTGTGGAACGGCCTCGGCAATAGTGCGGAGTAAGATAGGAAATGTTATTGTTTTGTCACCATCCTCATAACGATATGAATTTACATTCTGCCCGAGGAGTGTTATTTCTTTATATCCTTTTGCCTCCAAATCATGAACCTCTTTTAAGATGCTTTCTACGTCCCGACTTCTTTCTCTACCGCGAGTATAAGGGACAATACAGTATGTGCAGAAGTTGTTGCACCCGCGCATGATAGATACAAAGCTGGAGATATGGTTTCCGCAGATATGCGATGGAATTATGTTCTGATAAGTTTCCGTTTTGGACAATTCGGTATCTATCGCTTTCTCACCCGTTTCGACGGATGCTATCAGATTAGGAAGAGATAAATATGCATCGGGCCCGGCCACTAAATCGACATGATGTTCCCTGATAAGGTCATCTTTTATGTGTTCGGCCATACACCCCAATACACCGATAATCAGTTTTCGTCCTTTTTGCAGCGAGTGAAGGAATTCTAGACGGTTATAAATCTTTTGCTCGGCATTCTCGCGCACCGAGCAGGTATTTAGAAAAACAGCGTCAGCATTATCCAGTGAGTCGGTGACCTGATAATTGGCCAGTTGCATAACTGATGCTACCACTTCACTATCAGCCACGTTCATCTGGCAGCCGTAAGTTTCAATATATAGTTTCTTGCTCTCTTCGGCAGTCGCGGATTTAAAGTCCGTTCCCGTTTCTTTATTCATAATTGTTCGATATTTAAATTCGGCTGCAAAGGTACGATTATTTATTAATCATTTTCATTAAGTTATCGACTTTTCGAGCCTCCTCATTTTTCATAGTTATGTTGTGCTCGTATCATAACTATGATTTCAAACTTTCATAACTATGTTCTCAACTTTTCATAACTATGATACGAGCACAACATAATTACGAAAATTTGGTGACATAACTATGATTTCTCCGTTACTTGAAGACGATTGGAGACCAGCGTGTATTCCATTGTCCCCAACTGGTTCCGTAAGCGTACGAAACATATTGTTGTTTAGCTACGTTTATATGCCCCATGCTGTCACCACTCCAACCGCAATTATGCAATGACGTAGAGAAGATACCTTTCATTGTGCCTACCTTGCTGAACTTGATGCCGTCGCTCGATTCCCATAACACAATATAGCTGCTGGGCGACATTCTTGAGGCCGTATGGATAGCATAGAACTTTTTAATGTCATCCCTGTATTTAATGTCGCAGTGGTCGGAACCGCTGATTGCTGATTTGTCTATCACCGTTCCTTTTGAAGTCAATGCAGCCGGCCAGTTAGCATCCGATGCAGGCGCGGTTGATAGTCTTGTAGCAGTGCCGCCATCATTCCATGAATAATATAAGTATACGGTGTTGTCGACTATAACTATTGAAGGTTCTCCTGCACCGAATTTAGAAGGATCGCCGGTATATTTGATGACAGGCTGAGGCTTTCCTCCCCAACCTGAGCCATTCCATTTTTCCCATGGTCCCGACGGTGAAGTGCTCCGACAGATATATACGTGGTTGTCGACACCATTTGTGTTTTCTGTTGAGGTATAGCCGAGATAATAATAGCCTCCCCATTTGGCAACACCCGGGTCACAACAAGAGAATGCATCACGAGAATCTTCAGTCGGTTGCAGTGTCATAATTTCTTTTGTCCATGTCTTTCCCCCGTCTGTCGAATGTTGATAAGATATCTGGTCCCAATAATAGCCCGCCGTTGAGTAGTCCTTTAGTATTCGTGATTTATAGTTTCCTGCCGTTTGTTCGTTGTTGTAATATGAAACGGCGTTGATATCGCCATTGCCCTCCATCTTCCATACTCCCGATTGATTATTGGCACCTTGGTCTAATACCCACAGATATTCGCCAGCAGGGAATTTGATGGTTTTATCTTGAGCAGTATCGTCCGAATAGGTCAGGCTCAGCCAGTCGTTGTCTTTGTAGTTACTGAATACTTTCGTGTTGATGGGGGCCGACTTAATCGTTGTGGCATAGTTAGTGTCCCATTTGTATACAGACAGTCTGAGGCTGGCAGTAGTGGTATTCCACGAAGGACAGCACACTCCTACAGAATAGAAATTGTAGGTAGCTTTAAAATACTGTGCTGCTGTTTTTGGAGAATCTAGTTGAATAGCTTGCGAAGAAGTATTGTTGGAATCATAGCAGTAGGCAAAATTGCCGAACGTACTGCCTGGAGCTGCAAACCAAGCATCAATTGATCCGTCATCATTAATAATAATCGAAGGGCCATATCGATATGTTCCTGCAGTGTAGATGTCCCATCCCGACTGAGCATAAGGTCGTGTCTCAGTCTTTTTATTTGAATTATTTTCACTATCATCGCTCTTAACGCTATTGCTGCATGCGAGAGATGATATCAATAATAGGGATATAAACAAAATCTTTGTTTTCATGAATTGCGTTTAATTAAGTAGTTATTTCCTTTTATGACCAAGCATAAGGCCATTTAAAGTGAGAACAAAAATAGTCAGTTTATTGAAATTCCCCAATTGTAATGAAACAATATTTATGTCATAGCCATGATTTCGCGACCTTTACTAATTCCTCTCTTACTTTTCGAATCATCTCTTTTTCGTAACAATATAAGATGAATGATTTTTATCGTTTATGTTACATTAATGATGATATTTTGTAACTTTGCTTTCGAAAACAATTAATAAACGATGATAAGGATAGCAAAAAGACTTACCGATTTAATCGGTAATACTCCCTTGTTGGAGTTCACAAATTATAACGAGAGTCATCACTTAAATGCAAAGGTGATAGGTAAGTTGGAGTATTTTAATCCCGCCGGCAGCGTAAAGGACCGTGTGGCATTGTCAATGGTGGAAGATGCAGAGAAGAAGAAACGTTTGAAGCCGGGTGCGACTATAATTGAACCGACAAGTGGTAATACTGGTGTCGGATTGGCTTTTGTATCGAGTGTAAAGGGTTATAAATTAATATTGACGATGCCCGACACAATGAGTGTAGAACGCCGTAATTTGCTGAAAGCATTGGGAGCAGAGGTTGTCCTCACTCCTGGGGCAAAAGGAATGAGAGGGGCCATTGAAAAGGCAGAATCACTAAGAAATGAGATATCCGACTCGGTGATTCTTCAGCAATTCGAGAATCCTGCTAACCCTGCAATTCATAAAAAGACTACCGGAGAAGAGATATGGCGCGATACAGATGGGGCAGTGGACATTTTTGTGGCTGGAGTTGGCACAGGAGGAACAGTAAGTGGTGTTGGTGAGATACTGAAACTGCATAATCCGAATATAAGGATAGTTGCTGTTGAACCAGCCTCGTCGCCTGTTTTGTCTGGCGGAAATTCGGGTCCTCATAAGATACAAGGTATAGGAGCAGGCTTTATCCCGAAAACTTATAATGCTGCTGTCGTCGATGAGATAATGACAGTAGAGAACGACGATGCCTTTAGAACAAGTCGGGAACTTGCGAAAAAAGAAGGTCTGCTGGTTGGAATCTCTTCAGGTGCAGCCGTCTTTGCTGCTACAGAATTAGCTCGTAGGGCAGAGAACAAAGGAAAAAATATTATTGCTCTCCTGCCTGATACGGGAGAACGTTACCTCTCAACAGACTTATACGCTTTTGAGGAGCATCCGTTATAGGCAATCATGGTGCTGCATATTCGCGGGCTGTCATGCTGTCGATAGGAACTTCCCAGATGCAGACATTACGGACTGCCGTATCGGAGTACTTTGTCGGGTAATCGGTATAGTGACGCATTATGATGTTTAATACGTTGCGCTTTTCTGTTATATCGGTGAGAAATGTTACCTTCCCCCGACAAATCACACTTTTAGACTTCATCCGGTAGCTGCAGCCTACCTGTATATCTTGGTACACTAGCTCTTCTCCGACAGAAATCGTGATGCAGACGTTATTGTTATGTTTCAGCATATCGATGGCGCTCCCGTCACTACCTGAATGAAGATACATGATACCATTGCGATATCCAAAATTCATCGGTATGACATAAGGGTTACCTTCTAAGTCGGTTATGCCTACATAACAAACATTTGCACGTGAAAGGATGTCTTCCATCCCTTCACGTGTTGAAATATTAATAGTGTGCATGTCTATCTTCTATTCTTCTTGCTTTTCTTATCCTTTTTGTTCTTCTTGCTTCTCAAGTCGGACAAATCGACCTCCTCTTTAACTGGATTTTTGTTGGACTTAACCAAAGAGAAGTCAAGTTGTTTCTTTTCCAAGTTAGCGCGCTCAACTTTGATGGTGACAGCGTCTCCCAAACTATAGATATGATGTTTACGACGTCCACGTATGCAGTAATTCTTTTCATCAAACTCATAGTAGTCATCATCTAAGGCACGGATAGGTATCATCCCTTCGCACTTGTTCTCATTGATTTCTACATAAATGCCCCATTCAGTAACACCCGAGATAACACCATCGTAGGTATTACCTATACGGTCGGCCATATATTCAACTTCTTTGTATTTTACTGATGCACGCTCTGCATTGGCAGCAATCTGCTCCATGTCGGAACTATGTTCACACAATTCTTCATATCGGGTTTCAGAAACACTCCTGCCACCTGCCATGTATCTGGTAAGGAGCCGGTGAACCATTTCATCGGGATACCTGCGGATAGGTGAGGTGAAATGGGTATAGTAATCGAAGGCTAAGCCGTAATGACCAATATTGTATACCGAGTAACGTGCTTTCTGCATGGCACGAACGGATATGGTCTCTATCAGATTTTCCTCTTTCTTTCCATGGACTTCATCCAACAATCCGTTGATGGATTTAGATATATCTGATTTAGATCCGAGGGTTCTGATTTTATATCCAAATCGGGAAATGAATTGAGATAAGTTCTCTAGTTTATCAGGATCAGGGGTGTCGTGAATGCGATATGGGAATACTTTAGGCTTTTTGTTGCGAGGCACTTTACCTACGCTCTCTGCCACATAGCGGTTGGCTAGGAGCATAAATTCCTCAACGAGCTTATTAGCATCTTTCGACTCCTTGATGTATATGCCGATAGGTTTGCCTTTCTCATCGATATCAAATTTCATTTCATAGCGTTCAAAAGAGATAGCTCCGGCATCGAAACGTTTCTTGCGGAAAATCTTAGCCATAGAGTCGGCCATCAATATCTCTTCTTTGTATTCTCCTTCTTGTTTCTCTATTATTTCCTGTACTTCGTCATAGTTGAATCGCCGATTGCTTCTGATGATAGTGTGGGCAATATGCCATTTTTTGATTTCGGCTTTCTCAGTAATTTGGAAGATCACGGAGAATGTGAGTTTATCTTCATTAGGACGAAGTGAACAGATGTAATTGCAAAGTCTTTCAGGAAGCATAGGTACAGTGCGGTCGACAAGATATACGGAAGTGGCACGCTTCTCGGCTTCTTTATCAATGATTCCTCCTTCTTTTACATAGTATGTGACATCTGCTATATGGACACCAATCTCCCATAGTCCATCACTAATTTTACGAACAGAAAGGGCATCGTCGAAATCTTTAGCATCTTTCGGGTCAATGGTGAAGGTGGTGACATCACGAAAATCTTCTCTCTTCGAGATTTCTTCAGCAGGTATTGCATCAGAAATCTTATCGGCAGCTTTTTCTACTGCGGCAGGATAAACGTATGGTAAGCCGAATTCTGCAAGGATAGCGTGCATCTCTGTGTTGTTTTCACCAGCTTTGCCGAGGATATCCACTACTTCACCAATAGGGTTCTTTGATTTATCGGGCCATTCGATGACTTTAACGACGGCTTTTTCACCGTTTTTACCTCCCTTCAGTTTATCTTTCGGTATGAAGATATCGTTAGCGAGAGTTCTGTTCTCAGTTAATAAGAAAGCATACGATTTTGTAACTTCAAGGGTGCCGACAAAAGTATCTTTGGCACGTTCCAGAATTTCAATAACTTCACCTTCGGCTGTATGATTTTTCCTCTTAGCGAAGAATGTAATCCGTACACGGTCGTTATTCATAGCATGAGCAGAATTACGTTCTGCTACGAAGATTGGCTCACCTCCACCATCGGGAATAAATGCATTCTTTCCATTGTTCTTACGTTGGAAAGTTCCGGTCATCTCTGTGCCATGATCGGTTAGTTTATAAATATTCTTATCGACTTCAGTGATGTAGTCATCGGCTAATAAGTCTGCCAGAATATTTAAACATAACATCTTCATCGGATGAGTGTTAAACCTAAGTTCTGAAAAAAGATGTTTTAACCTAACGCTTTTACCGGCGTTTTCGTGGAAATAATCTAATAAGATATTTGCCATATCTTGTTGATTCATTCGCTTTCCAGCTTTTTTTTCTGTATGCTTTATCATTATGGGTGATTTTTTAGTTACATACAAAGTAAATAATTAAATCTTAATTATTCAAGATTTAAGTGTATATTTGCCTTACTTTTCATATTAATAACAATGGATAATGAAAATATCCTTCGGGATAGGAAAATATATAAGGTTACAATTGTTGGGAGTCTAGTCGACTTATTGCTTCTTGTGCTTAAGTTCTTGTCAGGCTTTTTTGGACATAGCGCCGCCATGATTGCGGAAGCTGTCCATTCTTTATCTGACTTTATTGTCGATATTATCATTTTAATTTTCGTACGTATAGCCAACAAGCCGCAAGATAAAGGTCACGATTTCGGGCATGGGAAGTTTGAAACATTGGCTACCGCTATTATTGGTACCTTGCTACTGGTTGTAGGTTTTGGCATTTTATATAATGGTTGTAGCAAAATTTATGATGCGATTATGGGCAAACCTCTTCATGCCCCAGGTATGGTTGCTTTTGTTGTAGCTGTTATCTCTATCGTGTTGAAAGAAATTTTATATCAATATACGATTTTCTTTGGAAAGAAATATAATTCTCAAGCGACTGTTGCAAATGCATGGCATCATCGGAGTGATGCTTTTTCTTCTATTGGTACAGCTCTGGGTATTGGAGGAGCTATTCTATTAGGCAATAAATGGCGGGTATTGGATCCAGTAGCCGCTGTTGTGGTTAGTGTTTTGATTATAAAAGCAGCCCTCTCTCTATTGAAACCTTGTATGGGGCAATTATTGGAAAAGTCGTTGCCTGAAGATATAGAAAAACGTATTGTCGATGCTACACTTTCTTTTCCTGGGGTAAGTAAACCTCACGATTTGCGTACAAGACAAATAGGCAATAGCTACGCCATCGACTTGCATGTGCTAATGGATGGTAATCTTTCGCTTACAGAAGCACATAATACTGCTACAGCTATTGAGAACAAATTGAAGGATATGTTCGGGAAGAATACTTATGTCAGTATACATGTGGAACCTAAGGATGAATAATTATTGTTATGGAATCAATACTAATTACAGGAGCTAGTGGATTTATAGGGAGTTTCATTGTTGCAGAGGCATTGAAGAGAGGATATGATGTGTGGGCAGGTATAAGGAGAACTAGCAGTAAACATTATTTGAAAGATTCTAAGATTCATTTCTTTGTAACCGATTTTTCGAGTCCTAAACAGCTTGCCGCTGATTTGTCGGATTATAAAAAACAGTATGGTTCTTTTGATTATGTCATTCATTGTGCAGGAGTGACGAAATGCATCGATAAGAATGATTTTGAGAAAGTAAATTTTCTCCAAACTAAATTGCTCGTGGATACTTTGATGTCACTTGGCATGGTTCCTAAGCAATTTATATATATCAGTACATTGAGTATCTTTGGGGCTGTTCATGAAAAGGATTATTTACCGATCAGTGAAGATGATGCGATGATTCCTAATACGCAATATGGCATTAGTAAAAAGAAATCGGAACAATATATCCAAAGTCTTTCTAATTTCCCGTATGTGTTTATTCGTCCTACTGGTGTCTATGGACCAAGGGAAAAAGATTATTTTTTAATGGCTAAATCCATTAAACAGCATTTAGATTTTTCGGTTGGTTTTAAACACCAAGATCTTACTTTTGTTTATGTGAAGGATGTCGTCAAGACGATTTTCTTGTGCATTGAGAAAAATGTTCGTCGTCGAGCCTATTTTGTAACTGATGATAATGTATATTCTAGTCGTGTATTTTCGGATTTAATTCAAAAAGAATTGGGCAATCCTTTTGTTATTCACATAAAATGTCCCTTAATAATTTTAAAAGTTATATCTTTGCTAGCTGAATTTGTCTTTAATCTGTCTCATAAGAGCTCGACATTGAATGCAGATAAGTATAATATTATGAAGCAAAGGAATTGGAGATGTGATATGACGCCGACGAAAAAAGAGTTGGGATTTGTACCCGACTTCGACTTGAAGCGTGGAGTTGCTGAAACAATTGCATGGTATAAAAAAGAGGGATGGTTGTAAAAGTTGGCTTATTTAATAGTGAGAAACCACAAAAAGGGTTGTTCGCTGTTGAAAAGGTGGCATTGATATATAATTTGCTGACCTCAATTCTTATATTGTACTTATTTCAACGGATGAATCATCCGATGCTGATGTTATATCAACGATTGGCAATCCTCTTCGTTACCTTGTTCCTTATTTATCTTTATCGTTTGTTTCCGTATAAATGGATGACTTTTGTACGAATCATTTTTCAGATGAGTTTGCTTTCATATTGGTATCCTGATACCTTTGAATTTAATCGTTTCCTTCCAAACTTAGATTATCTTTTTGCTTCTCTTGATCAAACATTGTTCTGCGGTCAACCTGCGTTATGGTTCTGCAAGACTTTTTCTTATAATTGGATTAGTGAGGCTTTTAATATGGGCTACTTTTCATATTATCCTATGATTGCTGCTGTAGCGCTCTTTTATTTTATCAAGAAGTATGATTTGTTTGAGAAGTTCTCGTTTGTTATTATAACCTCATTCTTTATATATTATCTTATCTATATATTTGTTCCTGTAGCGGGTCCTCAATTTTATTATCCGGCAATAGGATTAGATAATGTTGCGAAAGGCATATTTCCTCATATTGGTGATTACTTCAATTATCATCAAGAACTTCTACCAAGTTCGAATTATGCTCATGGTTTCTTTTATGATTTAGTTGAGGGTTCTCAACGAATAGGCGAACGACCTACTGCTGCTTTTCCAAGTAGCCATGTCGGAATATCTACCATCTTGATGATTTTTGCTTGGCGCGGGAGCAAGAAGTTATTCGCTTGCCTTACTCCCTTTTATTTATTGCTTTGCGGTGCTACTGTATTTATTCAAGCACATTACCTTATTGATGCCATCGCTGGCTTTATTTCTGCTTTTGTGATATATTATATCGTTTGTTTAATGTTCCGTTATTGGTTTGCCTATCCTATTTTCTCTCCAAAAAAATCTAATCCTTCCGGCGGTGAAATAATTCGCTAAACTTGATGGTCTTGTTATTAATGATGGGCTTTGACCAAAAGCCTAAGAATGTCATGTAACCTATGGTCAAGAAGATGAAACACATTCCTAATTTTAAGTTTGTAAGATCGGATATTTTACTGATTATTAGTGGACCGACAGCACCTCCTACTATCGCGGAGCATAAGATACCAGCAAAAGAACCATGATTGGATGGTGCTGTATTTAATCCTAATGAGAAAACAATGGAATACATCATTGAGATACTGAAGCCGATAGAAGGGAATGCTATTAGGGAGACAGATTTATTTCCGAATAGTGCGAGTAATAATAATATGATGGTTAAGTACCCGGATCCTCTTAAGAGTTTGCGGCAATCGAAGAATTTTAATAATATCATGCCGAAAATGCATCCTATTGTCATTAATCCCCAGAAATATCCAACAGTCGTTGCCCCTAATGTCTGTGGGTCGATGCCATGGTATTTGCTTAAAAATGTACTCATCCAAATAGATGTTCCTTGTTCAGTAGAAACATAACAGAAAATGCCTAAGAAGAAAAGCCATACGTATTTCTGTTTGAAAAGAAAGTAATATGAATCTTTTGAGCCTGATTTTTCATCTTCTTTTAATTCTATACTTGGAAAATGAGTGAAAAGGACAAATAATATCATTATGAGGAGTAGTATGGCAAAGACCCAATATAAAGAAACCCAAGGCATATTATGTGGAGTTACTGAGGCTAATGTGTCTATTATGCTATTCTTTCCAGATATATAGGTGGCAGGATTTAATTGGTGTATTAAATAAGTGTAGACCATTGGACTTAAGAAAGAAGCTATACCAAAGATGAATTGAGCCAATTCTGCAATAAAAGCATAATTTTCTTCACCTCCAACTGTACGCTGTAAAGGATTTAATACAGTCTGTAACATTGCCATACCAATTCCAATGATAAAGGAAGAGGTTAGCAGCATTGGATAAGTGTGTGTCAGAGCAAATATTATTATAGCGATAAAAGGGAGAAAGAAACCGATGAGCAACACTACTTTCTCTCCATATTTATCTATCATAATCCCTGCAGGAATTGACATGATTGCGTACGCAAGAAAGAAAGAGGTGGGGATAAATCCAGCGAGGGCAAGATCTTTTAAGTGAAAATTCTGAATGATGTCTGGGATTAAAGGCCCTAAGATATTAGTAATAAAAGAAATTGAGAACCAGAAAGCCATAATAATAGCTATCATTCCAATATTGTTTTTTCTCATGATAAACGAGTTTTAATTGTTTCAAATATGTCAAATAATTCAGATAATGTTTCTGCTCTAAGCATGGCGATTCTTGTTTGCCTAAAATCAGATATTCCTTTAAATATAGGAGTCGCTGCTAAATGTCGGCGGATATGAAGGATTCCTCTATGCTCTCCTAATCTATTGACGCTGTCGGTTACTTGATCTTTGATGACATTTAAATACCATTCAAAGGATTCAGGTGGTAATTCTTCACCATGTTCAAGGTAATACTTCAATTCTTTGAAAATCCATGGTCTGCCAAAACTGGCGCGACCTATCATTATTCCATCAACACCATATTTCTCAAAACATTCTTTTGCTTTTTGTGCGGAAGTAATGTCTCCGTTTCCTATAATAGGAATATGCATACGAGGATTGTTTTTCACATCACCGATAAGAGTCCAATCAGCTTCTCCCGTATACATTTGGGATCGGGTCCGCCCGTGTATCGTTAAGGCTGCAATACCACAATCTTGTAATTGTTCTGCCAATTCAACAATTATCTTGTGTTCTACATCCCATCCTAATCGAGTCTTTACTGTAACAGGTAATTTAACAGCATCTACAACTGCACGAGTAATCTCTAGCATTTTAGGTATATTCTGTAGCAATCCTGCTCCAGCCCCTTTCCCTGCAACTTTTTTCACAGGGCAACCGAAGTTAATATCTATAATATCAGGTTTAGCTTGTTCTACGATTTTGGCTGCTTCTACCATAGGTTCAGTTTCACGACCATATATTTGAATTCCAACTGGTCGTTCTTCATCGCATACAACAAGTTTTTGAACTGTTCGGTTGACAGAGCGTACCAGGGCTTCCGACGAGACGAATTCGGTATACACCATATCTGCTCCAAACTTTTTGCACATTAGTCTGAAAGCAGAGTCTGTAACATCTTCCATCGGAGCCAAGAATATGGGATGATTGCCTAAGTATATATTGCCTATCTTCATGATATATGGCATTTTATTCTGCAAAAATACAGATTAATTCGTACCTTTGTGCGATTCTACAATAATTAAATAATAATTAGGCATCGAAGATGAAAGTTAATGATTTTGAGATTATGGCACCTGTAGGTTCGCGTGAATCTTTAGCCGCTGCTTTTCAGGCACATGCTGATTCAATCTATTTTGGCATCGGCGCATTGAATATGCGAGCTCATTCTTCGAATACATTTACTATTGATGATTTACATGAAATTGCACAGTTGTGTCAAGATAATCATGTAAAGAGCTATCTTACTGTAAATACTATTATTTATGATAAAGATATGGCTTTGATGCATAATATTGTAGACGCTGCTCATGAAGCGGGGATATCAGCCATTATTGCTTCGGATGTAGCTGTTATGGCATATGCAAACAAAATAGGGCAGGAGGTTCATCTTTCAACTCAACTCAATATCTCGAACATTGAGGCATTACGTTTTTATTCGCAATTTGCCGATGTTGTCGTATTGGCACGGGAGTTAAATTTGGAACAGGTCACAGCTATTCATGAAGCAATCGTAAACGAAAATATATGTGGTCCGAGTGGTAATCGTATCCAAATAGAGATGTTTTGTCATGGTGCATTGTGTATGGCTATATCTGGGAAATGCTATCTGTCTTTACATGAATTGGATAGTTCTGCAAATAGAGGCGCTTGTATGCAAGTGTGTCGTCGTTCATATACTGTTAGAGACAAAGAAACAGGCGTGGAGCTTGATGTCGATAACCAATATATAATGTCACCTAAAGATTTGAAGACAATACATTTTATTAATAAGATGATGGATGCTGGAGTTCGTGTATTTAAAATAGAAGGACGCGCTAGAGGGCCCGAATATGTTCGTACTGTAGCTGAATGTTATAAGCAAGCTATCGAAAGTGTGATTGATAATTCATATGGTGATGATAAAATAAAGGAATGGGACAAACGGTTACAAACTGTTTTTAATCGTGGTTTTTGGAATGGTTACTATTTGGGTCAAAGATTGGGGGAATGGAGTAGAAATTATGGCTCTCAAGCTACAGAGCGTAAAATATATGTTGGTAAAGGGATTCGTTATTTTAGTAATATTAATGTTGCAGAGTTTGTTGCTGAAGCAGCAGAATTAAAATTAGGGGATAAGTTATTGATTACTGGTCCAACGACAGGTGCAGTTTTTATTGAATTGAAAGAGGTTCGTGTAGATTTGAAACCTGTTTCTATTGTTCATAAGGGAGAGCATTTCTCTTTAGTAGTGAATGAGAAGATTCGCTCCAGTGATAAATTGTTTAAATTGGTATCAGTTGAAGAGTTGAAGAAATTTAAAAGTCTATGAAAAATTATATTTTTGAAATCTCTATGAAAGTACGTTCTTATGAATGCGACTTTGAGAGTATTGTGAATAATGCTGTGTACCAGAATTATTTGGAGCATACACGTCATGAGTTTATGGAGGCACATCATCTTAATGTTGTGGAGTTACATAAACAAGGGATTGATACCGTAGTTGCTCGAATTAATATTGAGTTTAAAAATCCTTTACACGATAATGAGGAATTTGTAAGCAGACTTTACGTGAAGAAGGAAGGTATTCGCTATGTATTCTATCAGGATATTTATCGGAAAAGCGATGAATTATTAATTATTAAAGCAAAAGTAGATATTGTTTGTATAATTAATGGGCGATTGGGCGATTGTAATCTTATTAATAATGTTTTTAGCGAATATCTAAACGGTTGAGTTTTATGACGAATAGGGAACAAGAATGCTTTTATTGTATCGCTCTTTCTCAAATTCCACGTATAAGTATCAGAAGTGGTAAAAAATTATATGATATAATTGGAAGTGCTACAGAGATCTTTCTTCATGCAAAAGAACTTCCTGAGAGGATAACAGATCTAAATCCGGAAATTGTAAAATGGTTAGATTGTTCCTCTGCTTTATCTCGAGCTGATGAGGAGATGAATTTTATCATTAAAAATAATATTAGTTTTTTTACGATTTGTGATGATGGCTATCCATCTCGTTTTAAAGATTGTGATGACGCTTCTTTAGTTTTATTTTTAAAAGGGAATGCTGATCTGAATGTAAAGCATATTATTAGCGTAGTAGGTACGCGTAAAGCTACCGATTATGGCAAACAGTTCTGTAATACTTTCATCCGCGACTTGAAGGCTATTTGTCCTGATATTATGATTGTAAGTGGATTAGCCTATGGAATTGATATATGTTCTCACCGTGTGGCGTTAGATAATTCTTTGTCTACTGTCGGGGTTTTGGCTCATGGCCTTGATCGTATATATCCTTCTATACATAGGAATACAGCTGTTAAGATGCTTGAGAATGGAGGACTTCTTACGGAATTCATTTCAGGGACAAATCCAGATCCATATAATTTTGTTAGCCGGAATAGAATTGTTGCAGGCATTTCAGATGCTGTTATTGTAGTTGAGTCAGCAGCAAAGGGTGGATCTTTAATTACTGCCGAAATAGCGGAGAGTTATAATCGGGATTGCTTTGCCTTGCCAGGTCGTATTGGAGATGTTTATTCTGTTGGATCAAATCAACTGATACATGATAATAAGGCTTCACTCTTATTTAATGCAGTTGATTTTGTTAAGGCGATGGGATGGGATGAATCAAACAAAATAAAAGAACCTATCATCCAACGTAATTTTTTCCCTGACTTGAATGTTGAAGAACAGAAAGTCGTTCGATTGTTAGATGAACGTGGTAATTTACAGATAAATATCTTGTCAGTAGAGTTAGGTGTTCCTGTATTTAAAATGAATTCTATCCTTTTCGAACTTGAAATGAAAGGAATTATTAGAACTATGGCTGGAGGTATGTATCAATTGCTTCGATAATATGCGCATTTAGTGATTTTATTTATAATTATTTATAACTTTGCATTTACATTATGGAAAGAGAGAATATGAGTTTACGAACAGATCTTATCACACAGACAGTAGAAAATTTATCTGATTGTGATTCATATAAAGGGTTATTTTATCAACAACGAGAAGGTGAACCTTTGCCATCGGCTCACGTGTTGTATGAGATAGTGGAGCTTACTCGTTCTATTATATTCCCTGGTTATTATGGAAATTTTACTATTAATAGCTCTACCCTAAAATATCATATAGGGGTTAATGTTGAGCGTCTGTATAATCTTCTGACGGACCAAATTTTTTCTGGTTTAGTCTTTGGCAATGAAGAAGAATGTAGGAGTACAACTCCAGTAACCCGTGAAAGAGCTTCCGATATTGCCTTACAGTGTATAAGTAAGTTGCCAGAGATGCGCCGCATTTTGGCTACTGATGTATTAGCAGTATATAATGGAGATCCTGCTGCTCAAAGTTGCGGTGAAGTAATTTGTTGTTATCCTGCTCTGAGGGCAATTAGTAATTATCGCTTGGCACATGAACTCTTTGTGTTACAGGTTCCTCTTATACCTCGAATTATTACAGAGATGGCTCATAGCGAAACGGGAATTGATATTCATCCTGGGGCTGTCATCGGCCATCATTTTGCTATTGACCATGGTACGGGTGTTGTAATTGGAGCTACGAGTATAATCGGAAATAATGTGAAGTTGTATCAAGGTGTTACGCTTGGAGCCCGCAGCTTTCCACTTGATAGTCAAGGGAAGCCTATTAAGGGTATTCCTAGGCATCCGATACTTGAAGATAATGTTATTGTATATTCTAATGCGACGATATTAGGACGTATTACCATTGGGCATGATGCAACTGTTGGTGGTAATATTTGGGTTACAGAAGATGTTCCGGCAGGAACACGTATAGTACAAAAGAAATAATAGATTTATTTAAATATGAATGATAAATTCGAAATAGTAGCAAAGACGTTTCAAGGTTTGGAACAGGTATTAGCTGAAGAACTTTACGAGCTTGGAGCTGAAAATATTCAAATTGGATTGAGAATGGTTTCTTTCGAAGGAGATCAAGAGATGTTGTATAGGGCGAACTTCTGTTTAAGGACTGCAATACGCATACTCAAGCCAATAAAACATTTTGTAGCTAAAACTGCAGATGAAGTCTACGAACAAATAAAAGCTGTTCCATGGGAAGAATACATGACTAACAAAAGCACTTTTTCTGTAGATGCAGTTGTTAATAGTGAGGAATTCCGCCATTCTAAATTTGTTGCCTATCGAGTTAAAGATGCTATAGCCGACTATTTTCGTGAAAAAACAGGAGAGAGACCTTCTGTTCACATTAATAATCCTGATATCTCTTTTAATATTCATATTGCTCAAACATCTTGTACTTTGTCTCTTGATTCTTCTGGTGAATCATTACATCGTCGTGGATACCGTCAAGAAGCACTTGAAGCTCCATTGAACGAAGTCCTCGCAGCAGGAATGATTCTTTTGACCGGATGGAAAGGTGATAGTGATTTTATAGATCCGATGTGTGGTTCTGGTACTATTCCAATTGAGGCTGCTTTGATTGCTAAAAATATTTATCCGGGTGTTTTTCGTAAAGGCTATGCTTTCGAGAAATGGAAAGATTTTAATAGTGAACTGTTCGAACAAATTTATAATGATGACAGTAAGGAACGTCCTTTCCTTCACAAAATATTTGCCTATGACAATAGTCCTCGGGCTATTGCTATTGCCTCTGAAAATATAAAGGCTGCAGGTGTTTCAAAAGATATTGTTTTGAAACTACAACCTTTCCAAAAATTTCAGCAGCCAGAAGAAAAGGCTATTATGGTAACAAATCCACCTTATGGCGAAAGGATATCAACAGATGATTTAATGGGATTATATCAGATGATTGGTGAAAGGTTGAAACATGCTTTTTGTGGCAATGTTGCTTGGATAATATCTTATCATGATGAATGTTTTGACCAAATAGGATTGAAGGCTACTGAAAGGATACCTTTATATAATGGTGCATTAAATTGTGAATATCACAAATATGAAATCTTTGACGGGAAATACAATGATTATAAAGCAGGAAATGGGAGAGAAACATATAAAACTGCTCGTTCTCCCCATAGAGAATTTAGAAAGAGGAATGAATATCATGTAAATCGTAATAATCGTACTAGTAATGATAGGGATAGAACAAAATACAGAAGAAGAAATGAAGAAGGAACTCATTAGAAATACGTTGTTGCTTTTTTTATTCCTTGAATTTATAGGGATATCAACTATTATGGGGCAAACAAAATTGAAACAGCTTTCTTTAGAAGAGTTGGTCCCCGGTGGGGAAAATTATTTATATCGGGAGAACCTTTATAATTTACAATGGTGGGGGGATGTTTGTATTAAACCTACTATTGATGCATTAGTAGCAATAAATCCTGATACAGGACGAGAAACAGATTTAACCACTTTGGATAAAGTTAATAATGTTTTGAGCAGTGATTATGGCCGGCTCACAAGTTTCTATTCTGCTAATGTATTTAATAAGGATCTTCCTTTAATATATTTTCGATTACACCAAAATCTTATTGTGTATGATTTTAAAGCTAATAAAGTTGTACGGAAATTACCTATTCAAGCCAAAGGGAGTAATATAGATGTTTCCAATAATGCTGGTTTTGTAGCATATACAATAGATAACAATTTATTTGTTAATAATGATAATGTAACAAAAGAGCCTGAAGGAGTAGTTTGTGGTCAGTCTGTACATCGTAATGAATTTGGTATTACTAAAGGAACATTTTGGAGTCCTAATGATAAATTTCTTGCTTTTTATCGTATGGATGAAAGTATGGTAGGTCAATATCCGTTAGTCGATACTGATGCAAGAGAGGGTAAGGTCCAATTTATTCGATATCCAATGGCTGGTATGACTTCACATAAAGTGACTGTTGGAATATACAATCCTGTTTTAAAGTCGACTATATTTTTAAAATTGGGAGATGTTACCGATCGATATTTTACTAATATAAGTTGGGCACCTGATGAGCAATCAATTTATTTAATCGAGTTGAACAGAGATCAAAATCATTCAAAATTATGTCAGTACGATGTTAAGACAGGAGATTTAATGAGAGTGATAGTTGAAGAGAGTAACTCAAAATATGTTGAGCCGTTACATCCGATTACTTTTCTGCCGTGGGATAGTCATAAATTTATTTATCAAAGTCAAAGAGATGGTTTTAATCATTTGTATTTATATAATACAGATGGTAAACTACTTGGGCAACTTACCAAAGGAAATTGGTTAGTTCAGGGTTTGATGGGCTTTGATGTGAAAAATAAGAGTTTGGTTATTCAAGGAGGGATAGGATTAAACTCCAATTTATATATCGTCCATATTGATTCAAAGAAATGTAGTGCCGCTGTCAGTAAAATAACGGATGCAGTTCACAATGGCTCTTTAAGTGGCTCTGGCAAATATCTTATTGATAGTTATTCTGCGCCTAATGTTCCGAACAATATAGATATTCTAAATTTGTCATCGTCAAAATCGATACGTCTTCTACAAGCGAAGAATCCTTATGAGGGTTACCAAATGCCAGATATAAGTATCGGAAAGATAAAGGCCGCCGATGGAGTTACTGATCTTTATTATCGTATAGTGAAGCCTTCTAATCTTGATCCTAATAAGAAATACCCGACCATTATTTATGTTTATGGAGGTCCACATGCTCAAATGATAAATGATGGATGGTTGTATGATGCGCGGGGTTGGGATATTTATATGGCTAATAGAGGTTATATTATATTTACTCTTGACAATCGGGGCAGTGAGAACAGAGGTTATGATTTTGAAAGTGTAACTTTCCGTCATTTAGGAGTTGAAGAATGCAAGGATCAGGTCGAAGGCATTAATTTCCTCAAGAATTTGTCTTATGTAGATAGTACCCGTATCGGTATTCATGGTTGGAGTTTCGGTGGTCATATGACAGTTGCGATGATGCTTCGTCATCCAGACTTGCTCAAAGTGGGTGTCGCTGGTGGTCCTGTCATAGACTGGCGATATTATGAAGTGATGTATGGAGAACGTTATATGGATACTCCTCAAACTAATCCGGAAGGATATAAAGAATGCGATCTAAAGAATTCTGCAGGTAATTTAAAGGGGCATTTGTTAATTATCCATGATGATCATGATGATACTTGTGTGCCTCAACATTCTATTTCTTTTCTTAAGGCTTGTGTAAATGCGGGTACATATCCCGACTTCTTTACATATCCTGGTCATAAACATAATGTTGCTGGGAAAGATAGAGTACATTTATATACTAAGATTACAAAATATTTTGACGATTATTTATTATTGAAGCCATGAATATATTATTATTAGGTTCGGGTGGTAGAGAGCATGCATTAGCATGGAAGATCATCCAAAGTAAAGTTGTCGATAATTTATATATTGCTCCTGGCAATGCAGGAACGTCTATAGTTGGAGAAAATATTAATATCAAGGTGATTGATTTCAAAGCATTAAAAACATTTTCCTTAGAGCATAAGATTGATATGCTTGTTGTCGGTCCAGAAGATCCTTTAGTAGAGGGTATTTATGACTATTTTAAGAATGATCCATTATCAGAGAATATAATAGTAATTGGACCATCTAAGGCAGGTGCTCAATTGGAGGGAAGTAAAGACTTCGCCAAAGGTTTTATGAAACGTCATAATATACCTACAGCTAAATATTTTTGCGTTACTGCAGATACTTTGCAACAAGGGTATGACTTCTTAGAGACACTTCAGCCTCCATATGTACTCAAGGCCGATGGTTTATGTGCAGGGAAGGGAGTCCTTATTGTCCCTACTCTTGAAGAAGCGAAGGAAGAATTGGCGGAGATGCTACATGGAATGTTCGGAAATGCATCTGCAAGAGTTGTTATAGAAGAATTTCTTTCCGGTATAGAGTGTTCCGTCTTTGTACTTACCGATGGAGACCATTATAAACTCCTCCCTGAAGCTAAAGATTATAAACGAATTGGTGAAGGAGATAAAGGTCTTAATACTGGAGGTATGGGTAGTGTAAGTCCTGTCCCTTTTGCAGACAATGTCTTTATGGAGAAAGTTCGCCATCAGATTATAGAGCCGACAATTAAAGGTCTAAAAGAAGAGAAGCTAACCTACAAAGGATTTATTTTCTTCGGATTGATCAATGTAAAAGGGAATCCTTTGGTAATAGAATACAATGTTCGAATGGGTGATCCTGAGACAGAAAGTGTCATGCCGAGAATACAAAGTGATATTGTCGATTTATTCATTGGCGTTCATGAGGGTAATCTTAATGAACGAGAACTTATCATAGATCCTCGTACCGTTGGTTGTGTAATGTTAGTTAGCGGGGGCTATCCAGCATCTTATCAGAAGGGATATATGATAACAGGATTAGATAAGGCTGCCAATACGGATAGTATTATATTCCATTCAGGAACGATAGAGAAGAGTGGAAGTGTATTTACAAATGGAGGACGAGTCATTGCTATTAGTTCTTATGGAGCATCGAAAGAAGATGCCCTTGCCAAAAGTTATAAAACAGCAGGTGATATTGAATTTGAGAAGAAGAGCTATCGTCACGATATAGGTTTTGATCTTTAGATTATAATTATGCAGACTTTAAGGGAGATAAGAACAAAGGTGATGACAAACAGTATGACACTGTTTTTTGCCATTATCATTTGTTTTGCGTCTTATGTTATTCATTTATTTGTTTTACAGGATATCCATCCGGTAACAATGAATTTTGTGCTTTTTAAAAGTTTTGATGTCTCTTCTCTTCCTTTTTCTGCTATTCTTATTTGCAATGCCATCATCTATATATTGGTTGGATATCTGTTAATCGAACTAAACAATCGCTCTGATATACTTCGTATCCGTCCTTTTGTATTATGTGCGTTCTATTACTTATTTGTCATACTCTGCCCGGAATTATATTTATACTCTCTTGCAAATATTTCTTTGCTCGCATTGATAATATCTTTATTCTTCTTGTTTTCTAGTTATCAGTGCTATAATTCATCATCTTATCTCTTTCACACTTTTGCCGTTCTCAGCATCGGAACTCTTTTCTTTCCCCAATTGATGTATCTAGTGCCGCTTTGGTATATTGGAGCATCTATGATGCAGTCTTTAAATATTCGTAGTTTCTTCGCAGGTATCTTAGGATTTTGTTTGCCATACCTGTTACTGCTTACATGTGCAGTGTATGTCCATCAGATAGAAATTTTCTTTGTTCCATTTGTGGAGCTTACGAACTTTGGGAAGATGAATATATTCGCTGTAATGAGCATCCCCAACATAATCACTCTCTGCTTTTTTATAATTCTTTTTTTCATTAGCGTCATTCATTGTTGGCTGATAGATTATGATAATAAAATACGAACCCGTATCATCTTACATTTTATTATTTTACTGAATTTCTGTATCCTTTTGTTCATCGTATTGCAGCCCAAATATGAGTTACAATTACTTTCTTTATTCCTACCCGGTAACTGTCTTATGACTTGTCATTTCTTCCGAAGATCTAGTAGTCGTTTCTCTGATTATTTCTTTATTATTGTGATAATCCTTATGATTTTGATATATGTATTTAAAATGTTTTCTTTATACTAGAATAAGGCACTGTCATATGAAAAGACTATTTATTATATTGTTATCATTATCATTATTCAGCTGTGGCGGAGTGAAGACGAAAGATACTAAAGGCCCATCAATAGCTGTTTCTATTGAGCCGCAACATTATTTTGTTCAAGCCTTAGCACATGGCTTTTTCAATATCACATGTATGGTACCTCGGGGGAGTAATCCTGAGACATACGATCCTACTCCCCGTCAATTGGTAGAATTAGAAAAAAGTAATGCCTACTTACGAATAGGATATATAGGATTTGAGCAGTCTTGGATGGATCGTTTAACTTCTAATACGCCTCATCTCAAGACATTCGATTTATCTCAAGGCATTGACTTAATTTCTTTGGGCGCTAAACCTGAGAAGATCGACCATCACCTAGTGCAGGTTGAGCCGCATGTATGGTGCTCTCCTAAGAATGTGTGCATTATCGTCGATAATATACGCAAAATACTTATTACCTTAGATAACAAGAATGAGAAAGTATATACTAACCGCTGCGATTCTCTTCAGAAGAAGATAGCTGAGGTAGATAAATTCATAAGAGCAGAACTTGCAAATAATACGGCTAATCATTCTTTTGCTATTTATCATCCTTCACTTTCTTATTTTGCACGCGACTATGGTTTGCAACAAATAGTGATTGAAGACAACGGAAAGGAACCTTCTCCCTCCGATCTAAAGGTAGTTATTAATAAGTGTAAGGCGGCTAACGTACATATTGTTTTTGTTCAGCCTGAGTTTGACCGTCGAAATGCAGAAGTCATAGCAAAACAAATAGGTGCTCGTGTGGTACCTATTAATCCATTGAATTATTATTGGGATAAAGAGATGATAGCAATTGCGAAGGCCCTTGGTTCGAATAAATAGTAAAGTCGATTATTATGAATCCATTGATAACAATTTCTAATATGTCTGTGGCTTATGAGAGAAATATTGTTCTCCATGATGTCAATCTTACCATTTATGATGATGACTTTTTGGGCATTATCGGCCCGAATGGTGGAGGTAAGACAACACTTATCAAATGTATACTAGGATTGCTAAAGCCTGTTTCCGGTGAGATTCATTTTTATAAAGACGGAGTGGAAGTCAACCATATATCTATGGGATATCTGCCTCAATATACTACAATCGACAAGAAATTCCCTATATCTGTTGAGGAGGTGATTTTGTCTGGTCTCAATGCCGATAAACCTCTATTTGGCAGATATACTCGAGAACACAAAGAGAAAGTGGCGAATATGATAATTCGAATGGGATTGGATGGATTAGGAAAACGCGCAATAGGACAATTAAGTGGAGGCCAATTACAGAGAGCATTGTTGGGGAGAGCACTTATCTCCGATCCGAAAGTAGTTATTCTTGATGAACCCAGTACCTATATAGACAAGCAGTTTGAAACAGCTCTCTATAAAATCTTGGAAGATATAAATAAGGATTGTGCCATTATCATTGTGAGTCATGATATTGGAACAATCCTTCAGAAAGTTAAATCTGTGGCTTGTGTTAATGAGACACTCGATTATCATCCAGATCTAGGAATAACATCCGAATGGATAGAGAAAAACCTTAACTGTCCTATTGGCTTATTAGGTCATGGTGATCTACCCCATCGTATCTTGGGAAGACATCATCATGATGAATAGTTTATCCTATCAGTTAAATATCTTCTTGGTAAATTGGATTAAATAAGTTCTCCAATTTCGCCAAATATGTCCTTTCCCTGTCTCGTAATAAGTATAAGGATAATGATTCTCATCAAGGAATTTACGATAATCGGCATTCGCTTTATAAAGGAAGTCCTCATTTCCAATTCCTATCCAATAAAGTTTAGGTTTCTTGCTGAACTGGATTTTGAGTTTATCTGCTGAATTCTGATAGATTTCACTGTTAACTTTCGAGTCTGCGGAAATAGCGGCCGAGAAGAGTCCAACATAATCAAACATATCAGGATATTCTGCAGAGATATACTTTGAGTGGAATCCGCCCATAGATAATCCGCATATTGCACGATCAGACTTCTTATCGATGGTGCGATAGTAATGAGTGACGAATTTTACAATATCAGGGAAGGATGTTTCAAATGACCCTTCCATCGTTTTAGGCAGATAGAATGAAGGCGGGGCCAGAGGTAAAGACGATTGGCCTGGGGCTGCTTCTTGAGAAGCGTTACCATTTGGCATGACAACAATCATCGGCTTAGCTTGTCCTGAAGCAATTAAGTTGTCAAGAATCTGAGGAGCACGACCTAATGATATCCATGCTTCTTCATCTCCTCCCATTCCGTGCAATAAATATAGAACGGGGTATTTCGATTTGTTGCTTTCGTAACCGTGAGGAGTATATACAGTAAGTCGTCGGTTCATCTTTAAAGTCGGACTATAATACCAGACATGAGAGACTGTCCCGTGCGGTACATTGTTTACTTTATAATTATTGCCTGGGTCACCATCGATGATAAAATAATCCATGATAGTTGAAACGTCCCTATTTAAATATACATTTGCAGGATCTAATACCTTGAGCCCATCCACTAAAAAGAAATAGTTGTAGAGTTCAGATGCTAACGGCTCAGGAGTAGTATATTCCCAAATATTATTAGCATTCTTCACCATATCGACTACAGATGTATTAAGAAATTCACCCACCAACTGTACTTTCTCCGCATGGGGAGCATTTAATCTAAATGTGACAGTATTATTGCTATGTATCTCGGGAGAGATAATAGCAGAGTTCTTGTTAAAAGACTGTTGTGCATTAATTGAAGAACACAATAAAATAACTAAAGCTAGAAAGAATGATTTTTTCATGGTTAACGACTTACCTTAATAATTTATATAGGAATTTCTGTCAATAACGAAGAAAGAAAAGAAGCATCTTCTTCGTTGAAGGCTCCTAAAAATTCACTGTCGATATCTAACATTCCAACAATTAGATTATCCTTCAAAAGAGGAATAACAATTTCAGAATTAGATAGAGAACAGCATGCAATATGACCAGGAAACTGTTCAACGTCCGACACGATTATCGGACGTTGTTGTTTCCATGCAGTTCCACATACTCCTTTTCCATAGGGAATACGAGTACAAGCTATCGGGCCCTGGAATGGGCCCAATACTAATTCATCATTTTTAACGAGATAGAAACCTACCCATAGGAAGCCGAAGGTCTCTTTAATTAAGGCACACAGATTTGCAAGATTCGCTATTAAATCCGATTCCCCCTTCATTAAAGCAGTGGCTTGCTGCAGTAGTAATTCATATTTCTCTTTCTTATTCATTAGTTAAGTCATAATCTATGGGCGATCAATTTCTCGTGTGCCGAAAGAAGAAGGTTTATTTCCCATAGTAAACTCGAGTACACCACCTTTAATGATGTCCTTGTAATCAATATAACTCTTCGTATAAGGTTTCCCGTTTAACTTAACACTTTGGATATAGATATTGTCTGCATTATTATTGCGTACAACAATGCGGAACAGCTTATTCCCTACATTCAGTGTTGCTTCATTCATCAACGGTGAACCGAATATATATTTACCTCCGGCAGGTTCAACTTGATAGAGTCCGAGAGCAGAAAGAATATACCATGCAGACATTTGACCTACGTCTTCATTGCCTGACAGTCCGTCTCTATTTGAACTATAAAGTGTATTCAATGTCTTTCTTAAAAGAGGAGCACTCTTCCAAGGCATGCCTGCGTAAGCGTATAAATAGATGATATGATGACTAGGTTCATTGCCATGTGCATATTGACCGATTAAACCAGAAATATCAGGAGAAGCATTTTTCCCTAGATCACCTGTTACAATAAATAGAGAGTCTAACTTGGAGACGAAAGCCTTTTCTCCGCCAAATAGCTTAATAAGTCCATGAACATCTTGAGGAACCAGCCAAGTATATTGCCAAGCATTGCCTTCGGTATAATCGTTTACCCGATGTTCTGCTGAGAAAGGACTGAAAGGAGTTCTGAAAGTTCCATCTGCAGCACAGGCACGCATGAACTGTGACTTCGTGTCAAAATACTTAGAATAACTTTTACTCCGTTTCAAGAAATATTGATAGTCGTCTTGTTTATTCAATTCTTTAGCGACCTTGGCAACGCACCAATCAGCGAGAGCATATTCTAATCCGCGGGCAACAGTTTCTGCTCCTGGAGTCTTGTCGTATGGGAGATAGCCATATTCTTTCAATTCTTTCATCCCACGTTCATCAAGCATTGCGCTTTTCTTCATTGCTTCATAAGATACTTCTCTATCTAACTTCACTCCTTTTAAGAACATATCAGCCAAAACGGGGATAGCAGGATTCCCTACCATACAGTCAGTTTCGTTTCCCACTAAGTGCCAAACAGGAAGTTTCCCTTGTTCCTTAAAGATATGGATAAAGGTTTGAGCATAATCAGGCAACATCTCGCGGTCGATAATCGTTGCTAATGGATGGGCAGCACGGTAAGTATCCCACAAAGAGAATGTCGTATAGTTCTTAAAGCCACCTTGGCGATAAATTTTGCCGTCCGCACCGCGATAATCTCCGTTCACGTCACTAAACAGAGAAGGAGCAACCATCGTATGGTAAAGAGCCGTATAGAAGGTTTTGGTATCGGCTATATTATTCGTATTATAAACAATCTTATTCAGTTGCTTGTTCCATGCTTTATTCGCTGCAGAAACTGTAGCTTCAAAATTCCATCCCGGCAACTCAGCCTTCATGTTTAACTTTGCATTTGCTTCACTAACCGGTGACAATGCAACCTTCACTAAGAGCTTATGATTAGCAGGCAGTTGGAAAGACAATGTAGAGATACCATTATTCTTGGTCACAAATTGTTTAATGGGCGAGGAGAATATAGCAGTAAAATATACTTCCTGATGTTTTGCCCAGCCTTTAGAAATACGGCATCCTGTGACGACTGAGTCGTTCACTTGTTGTGTGTTTCCCGAAACGTAAGTATCACCAATACCATTTACTAAATTGATGATAAGCTTTGCATCTTTTGTCGGATAAGTATAGCGATGAAAGCCGACACGAGCTGTTGCTGCCATTTCGGCTTTAATATTCGAGTTCTTTAGGATGACCGAGTAGTAACCTGGGCTAACGCTCTCTTGTTGATGAGAGAATTTAGATTCTGTGCTGTTGTCAGTTGTAGGGAACAGTAAGATATCACCTAAATCGCTGCAGCCTGTACCGCTCAGATGAGTATGACTGAAGCCGATGATAATAGAATCACTCGCATGATATCCCGAACACCAGTCCCAACCTTCACCTTTTTCTGTCGGTCCCAGTTGTACAAAGCCAAAAGGTACATTAGCACCTAAAAAAACATGTCCGTGTCCTCCGGTTCCGATGGTGGGGTCGACATATTTAGTAAGATTATGTTGCGCAAAAGTTTTCTTACCAACAACTTTTTTTGGCGTAGCAGCGAAAGAGTATGCTGTTGCCATTGCAATTAAACACAAGAACAAATTTTTTATTTTCATAGTCAATAATATTAATCATTTATTGAATAGAGTTTAAAACAGAAATTTTCCCGTCGTTAACGAGTTTGATGATAAGTTCGCCGAACAGGGTATTGGCCCAAGCAAACCAGGAACGGGTAAAATGATTGGCATCATCTTTATTAAAAGATTCGTGCATGAAACCTTTCCCTCCGTCCGTCTTTAACAATGTTTCGACACACCATTTTATTTCTTGGTCGTCGGTACTGGTAAAGGCTTTCATCATAATGCTCATAGGCCATATCATATCGTATCCGATATGCGGACCTCCGATACCTTCGGCAGCTTTTCCTTTGAAGAAATAAGGATTATCTTCACTCCAAACGAAACGGCGCGTATTTTGGTAGATGGCATCATTGATATCGACGCTGCCTAGATAAGGCATTGCCAACAAGCTAGGCACATTGGCGTCGTCCATGAGTAGTTGGTTACCAAAGCCGTCTACTTCGAAAGCGTAGATTTTTCCATACTTATGATGATTATAAACGGCGTATTTTTGAAGAGCTGTATTTACTTCATTCGCCAACGATGTACATTGGTCGGCCAAGTCAGAACGATTATTCACTTCTTGCAGAATCTCTGCAGCCTTATTTAAAACCGAAACAGCAAAGAAATTGGAAGGAATAAGGAACTGGAAAGTAGTAGCATCATCAGATGGGCGGAAGACTGAAGCAATTAGACCGACAGGTTTCACAGGATTCCCCCAACCGTCGTTTGTCACTGTATCGAGGGCTCTATCAGTTATTCTCATAAACTTATAAGGCCCGCGATTCTCTTTCCGCTGTTGTTCCTTGAAAGTACGTAGAATCTTTGTGACAGCTGAAATCCATTCTTCGCCGAAAACAGAAGTATCTCCTGTCATCTTCCAATATTGATAAGCCAAACGTAGAGGGTAGCATAAAGAATCTATCTCATACTTCCGTTCATGGAGTTCCGGTTTCATATCCGTTTCATCCTTATCCCACTCGCTCCCGGTAGGTCCCATATTGAACGCGTTGGCATAAGGGTCGATATTAATGCATTTGAATTGACGGTTAAGGACACCGGCAATCATTTGTTTTAGATCTTTGTCTTTATTTGCGAACTGGACATAAGGCCAAACTTGTGCACCGGAATCGCGTAGCCACATGGCGTGGATATCACCCGTATATACAAATGTATCGGGCTTGCCGTTACTATCCATTGCGAAATGGACAGTAGTGTCGATGGTGTTTGGAAAACAGTTTGTGAACATCCAGGCTAGTCGGGTATTCGTTAAAAGTTTTTGAACAGACTGAATTTGTTTCTCAATGACTTTAGAACGGAATAGTCGCTTATCAAGTGTCGGGCGATTATCGTTTACGATGGCATCTGTCTGGCAGAAAGGAGGACATAAGTATGAACTTATTGCATTACTTTGCTCAGATATGAAACTGAGAAATAAAGTGATGATTATAAAATAATATCTTCTTTTCATGGTATTACTATTTATAGTTGCAAAGTAAATCAAAATAATTAATTATGCCATATATTTTGCGAACAAGTTTAATCATTTATGCACAGGATATTTCTTATGGTTTTCAAAAATCATGCTCGTGTCGTTGCATTGCTTAGGTGAAATCTTGGGCGATTCAAGTTAATAAATCGACGTTTCACATGTGTGGTTTTATTATACCACATGAGTAAAATTATTATATCACACATGTGGTTTTACTATTTCACACGTGTGATTTATTTATTTTGTCTAGAAGTTGAAGGAGATATATCGATATCCTTTTCCAACATCTACTAAGTCTGTTATATATTTACAGGTTATCTCTTAGGATATTCATATAATTCATCTGCTGTATTGAATTGAAGATGTGGAATATTACTTTTTCTAAACAATGTGGGGTGAAGTTCATAAAATAATATTAAAAATTACTTTTTGCTAATGCATTAATGATTACTTTTGCAACTAGAGAATTACTTATTATTCTATGCTAAGAAACAATACAGAAACTTTCAAGGAGTTCTATACTTCTAATTATCGACGTGCATTTATGCTTGTTAAGCGTTATGTACACGATGATTTGGCGGCAGAAGATATTGTCTCTGAAGCAATGATTAAACTGTGGAAAGTAATGCAAGAGTCTAGCTTAAATTCTGTTGAGGCTATGCTATTTACTATGTTACACAACGATTCTCTAAATTATCTGAAACATAAGCAGGCTGAAGCGCAGGTCTTGGAAGATATGGCTTCTATCTATTTGCGTGAATTGGATTTGCGTATATCGACGTTGGAAGATTGTACGCCCGACTTGACAAAACTTAATGAGATAAATAATATATTACAGATTTCTTTATCACAGTTGCCTTCTTTAACACGACAAATCTTTGAGATGAGCCGCTATAGAAATTTAACAAATAAAGAGATTGCTAAAGAATGTAATATTTCGGTGAAATCCGTTGAATATCATATCACAAAGGCCCTAAAGATTCTTCGAATCCAATTAAAGGATTATCTTCCTTTAAATTTATGGCCAATTATTTTATTATTTTTTTAGGGTAATCCTTTTATCAGTTGTCTTATATATAAAGGTTATAAGATTTATTAATTAACCTTTATATAAAACAGCTATGGACTATAATATATTACATCGGTACTTATTGGGCAATGCCTCTTTAGAAGAGAAAGAAAAAGTCGTGCAGTGGGTGGATGAAGATCCTAAGCATAAGGAGGAATTGACTGCTTTGGGTTGGGTCTACGATGCGGCGATATGGTTTCAAGATGGAAAAGAGGAGAAATCTTCATTACTTCATCAGTCACACCAAGGTAAAATCAGACATTTTTTAATAGCTTTTGCAAAGATCGCAGCTGTCTTTGTCTTGGGATTTTTATTGAATTATATTATTCAATGGAATAATAATAAAGTTTCCATGTTAAGTTTCTATTCGCCGATGGGACAGCGCAGTGAACTGACATTGGCAGATGGTACAAAGGTCTTTCTGAACTCGGCTTCTTCGTTGCGTTTTCCAAATCGTTTCACCAGCACTAGGAAAGTGGAGTTGAATGGTTCTGCCTATTTTGAGGTGATGCACAATTCAAGAAGTCCTTTTATCGTATCGACGAAAGAAGCATATATTAAAGTATTAGGTACCAAGTTTAATGTTTATGCATATGCCAATAATGATAAATTCACTGTGTCCTTATTGGAAGGTGTAGTGAATGTCAGTGATAAGAAGAAACCAGCAGACTTCGTTCAATTGCGCTCAAAAGAGAGCTTGTCTTTAGTAAATGGTGAATTTGTTAAGACTTCATTTGATGATACCGATTCACTATTGTGGTTGAAGGGTATATGTGCTTTTGATAATATGCCATTTAGTGTTCTCGTCGACAAATTGGAAGTATGTTATGGCGTTACAATCAATCAGAAAAATCATAAATTAGCGCAATATAGATTCTGTGGCAAGTTCCGTCAAAACGACGGCATCGATAATGTCTTGAAGACATTGCAGCAGGTTTATCACTTCACTTATTTAAAAGATGAAAGCAATAATCTAATAACGATTTATTAAAGAAAAACTAAAATAACATGTTGAACCATTAATTCTAATTAGCCTATGAAGTAAAGATGATAAAAGAGGTCGGAAGTGTTGCAGCACCTCCGACCTGAGAGTTAGTTAACACAGAATCATAATTAATTAAGTATTAACAGAAAACGAATCAAAGTTATGAAAATAGAATCGATTTTCCTAAGAATTATGAAAATTACAACTTTTCTTCTTTCTATTTGTGTATTTTCAACTTTTGCTGCTAACGTAAATTCACAGAATGCAAGGGTGAAAATAAAGGCAAATGGAATCACAATCAGTCAATTTATCAGTCAAATTGAGAGTCAAACGGAGTATTTATTTGTCTATAGCAAAAATGAAATAAATACCAATGAGAGAGTTAATGTCAAGTCGGGGAATAAGACAGTTGCCCAGTGTTTGGAAGAAGCTTTCCAAGGTTCAGAGATAAAATATACTTTCGAAAATAACTATATAGTTTTAAAGAAGAAATATACTTCACCTCGTCCTGCCACTGCTTCTCCGTCCCAACAACAACCAAAAAGGACGAAGCTTACAGGTAAGGTAACCGATGGGAGCACAGGCGAACCTATTCCAGGTGCATCAATCTTAGTCTCAGGAAGTACTCGTGGTGTAATATCCGACGTCGACGGTACTTTTAGTATCGATGTGGCAAGTAGTGATAAGCTTGTTATTTCCTTCCTGGGAATGCAGACACAAACGATTGCTGTCGGAGGTCAGAAAACATTATCAGTAAAGTTGATGCCTCAAACTTCCGAATTAAATGAAGTAACCGTTGTTGCTTATGCAAAACAGAAGAAACAAAGTGTCATCGGTTCAATCACAACAATTAAACCTGCCGAACTGAAGGTCCCTTCATCCAATCTAACGACAGCACTTGCCGGTCGTATAGCAGGTATAATATCTTATCAACGTAGTGGTGAGCCTGGTGCTGATAACGCACAATTTTTTATTCGTGGTGTCACGACATTCGGATATAAGAAAGACCCTTTGATATTACTTGATAACAATGAGATTTCTTCAACAGAGCTAGCGCGCTTACAAACAGATGATATCGCTTCTTTCTCTATCATGAAAGATGCTACTGCAACATCTCTTTATGGATCACGTGGTGCCAATGGTGTCATTTTGATTACATCAAAGGAAGGTATGGAAGGTAAGGTAAAAGTAAATGTCCGTGTTGAGGAATCTATGTCGCAACCGACAAAACAAATTTCGTTGGCGTCGCCTATAACTTATATGCAGGATAGTAATGAGGCGATATTGACTCGTAATCCCTTAGGCGACCAACCTTACTCCCAACTTAAAATTGATAATACGATAGCTGGTGGAAATCGTTTCGTTTATCCTCAGACCGATTGGTATGACATGCTTTTCAAAAACTACGCAATGAATACGCGTGTCAACTTCAACGTCAGCGGTGGTGGGAAAGTAGCTCGTTATTATATGGCCGGTAGCTTTACTCAAGATAATGGTGTATTGAAGGTCGATAAAAGAGCTAGTTTTAATAATAACATCGATCTGAAGCGTTATATGCTCCGTGCAAATATTAATCTGAATATTACTAAAACTACTGAAGCAACAATCCGATTAAGTGGTACTTTCGATGATTATAACGGACCTATTCCTTCGGGAACAGAACTATATAATGAGGTGATGAATACGAACCCTGTACTATTCCCCGCATATTACGAGCCGGATGAAGCCAATAAGTATGTAAAGCATATCTTGTTTGGTAATGCTGATACGGGTGAGTATCATAATCCTTATGCTGATATGTTGAAAGGATATCGCGAGAATTCAACCGCCATTATGTTGGCGCAGTTCGAGCTACGACAGGATTTAAGTTTTATAACCAAGGGTTTGTCTCTTAGAGCAATGGCAAATACAAATCGTTACAGCTACTTTGATTTGTCTCGTCAATATAAACCATTCTTCTATAAAGTAGGTAACTATGATAAGGTGAAGGATCAATATAAGTTGGTAACAATAAATGAAAATACCGGAACGGAAACTCTTGATTACTCTCCTGGATCTAAGTCGGTTTATTTCACTAATTATTTTGAAGCTGCAGCTGATTATACAAGAAGGTTTGATAAACATAATGTAAGTGCCTTGTTGGTTTATACTCAAAGGGAGTATAAAACTTCTGATGCCAGTTCACTTCAATTGTCGTTGCCTTCGCGTAATATCAGTTTGGCAGGACGTGTGACATACGATTATGATGATCGTTATTTCATAGAAGGCAATTTCGGATATAACGGATCAGAAAGATTCTCGAAGAATCATCGTTTTGGTTTCTTCCCATCTATAGGATGCGGCTGGTATATTTCTGATGAACCGTTTTGGAAACAAAATATCAAAAAGATTATTAGTAAGTTGAAGTTGAAGCTGACTTATGGATTAGTCGGTAACGATGCCATAGGAAGTGCTTCGGACAGATTCTTATATATATCGGAAGTTAATATGCAAGATGCTGATAGAGCAGTAGGCTTCGGTACTTATGCAAATAATTCTAGAAACGGTATTACCGTCAACCGGTATGCAAATTCTGATATAACATGGGAAACAGCTGCAAAAACTAATTTAGGTATTGAGTTGGGCCTCTTAAATGATTTAGATGTTCAGGTAGATATCTTCCGTGAAAGACGTTATAATATATTGCAAACTCGTTCGGCTATTCCAACGACAATGGGACTGTCGGCTGATGTAATGGCAAATATCGGTAAGGCGAAGAGCCATGGTATTGATATTTCTGTTAACTATAATCATACCTTTAATAAAGATGCTTGGATGACGGGTATGGCTAATTTTACCTATGCAACGAGCAAATATACGTTCTATGAGGAACCGAATTATGATTCTACTCCATGGAAATATCACAAGGGGAAATCTTTGAATGCAGTTTATGGTTTGATCGCAGAAAGATTATTTGTAGATGATAGTGAAGTGAAAAATTCACCAACCCAGTTTGGCAGTGAGGTCCGCGGTGGTGATATTAAGTATAAGGATCTGAATAATGATGGTAAAATTACAAGTTTGGATTATGCTCCTATTGGTTGGCCAAGTTCACCTGAGATTAATTACGGATTCGGTCTTTCTGGTGGTTATAAATCATTTGATCTCTCTTTCTTCTTCCAAGGTTTAGCAAGAGAATCATTCTGGATTACTCCAAGTTCAATAGCACCTTTCATCAGTAATCAAAGTGCTTTATTGGAGAAGATTGCCAATGATCATTGGACAGAGGCTAATCAAAATGTTCATGCTTTTTGGCCTCGCTATAATTATGAGCAGAGTACAAACAATAACCAAGTGTCATCGTGGTGGATGCGTGATGGTTCTTTCTTAAGACTTAAATCAGTAGAATTTGGTTACTCCTTGCCACGTAACTTGTCAAAGAGATGTAACTTAGATAATGTCAGGTTATATTTTAGTGGTACGAACTTACTCACATTCAGTAAATTCAAATTGTGGGATCCTGAAATGGGAGGTAACGGTTTAGGTTATCCTGTGCAAAGAGTTTATAATATAGGTTTTCAAATATCTTTTTAATTATACTATCATGAAATCATATTATCATATTATAGTTTTATTTTTAGCTTTGGGCTTTGTTTCTTGTGATGACTATTTGGATTTAGTGCCAGATGATGTTGCAACAATTGAGTCTGCATTCACTACACGTGCCACAGCAGAGCGTTACTTGTATACATGTTATAGCTTTTGTCCTCCTATTGGAGATATAAACGATGATATCGGAATTAACGGTGGTGTTGAAACTTGGCAATATTATTCAAGTTCATTGGCACAATGGGTTTCATCTCGTGCTCAACGTGGAACAGAAGAAAGTGTTACATCTCCTCTGCTTAATTTCTGGGATGGAGAAAGATGTGCAAATCATAGTGATGGTAAATGGGGATTATTTCAAGGTATTCGGGATGTCAATATTTTCCTGGAGAATGTAGATAAACCTGTTGACTTGTTGGATTATGAGAGGACTCGTTGGATTGCAGAAGCAAAATTCCTGAAAGCTTATTTCCATTATTATCTTTGGAAAACTTATGGACCTATACCTATTACGGATAAGAATATTTCTGTAGGTGCTTCGCCGAATGAGGTACAAGTGTATCGCGACCCTTCAGATGATGTAGTCAACTATTGCGACTCTTTGTTTATGGAAGCTTATAAAGGTTTGCCTGATTGTAAAGATATACAATCGAATGAGCTTGGACGTGCTGATAAACAAATATGTCTTACTTTGAGAGCTCAAATGCTCCTTTATGCAGCTAGTCCGTTATTCAATGGCAATACTGATTATGCGGGAATGGTTGATAATAAGGGACGTGTCTTATTTAATCAGACTTATGATGCCAATAAGTGGAAACGTGCTGCCGACGCTTGTAAGTTAGCTATTCAATCTTGTGAAGCTTCAGGGAAGAAATTGTATTCCGATGTTGAAGCTCAGACAATATCTCAAGATTCCGTATTCCAATTGCAAACGACATTACGTCAGGTGGTTTGTAAAAGATGGAATAGTGAGCTAATTTGGGGAAGTGTAACGTGTAGCAATAATACTGAACTTCAACAAGCTGCTACTCCAAGACTAATTCGTATGAGTCCGGATATTTATTGGATTATTGGTTCTTCTTGGGCTCCAACTATCAATACAGTTGAGAAGTTTTATACGAACCACGGCGTTCCTATGTCGGAGGATAAAGAGTGGATTAATAACAAATGGTATGAGAATCGATATGGCATTCGCCCTGAACCAGCTTCAGAGGGTGAGAAGTACTATGTTCACTTAGGCTCTCAGACATGTTATATGCATTTTAATAGGGAACCAAGATTCTATGCTTTTGTAGGTTTTGATCAGGGTGAGTATTATGGTAGTGGAAAATTTGATTGGGGAGAGTCTGACGCTGGTGATATTCACTATTCGAATTTCTTGGCAAAGCAAACATCTGGCCGTGCTAGTTCAATCTATTCGGTAACAGGTTACTCTCCTAAAAAGATGCATCATTTTGGCGCTGAACAGACTTATTCACAATTGGCTTCTCCAGAATATTATCCATTCCCTATTTTGAGATTAGCTGATTTATATTTAATGTATTCTGAAGCTTTGAATGAATTCTCTGGCCCTTCAGAAGAAGTTTATAAGTATATTGACCTTGTTCGTAAACGCGCAGGGTTGGAAGGTGTCGTAGATTCTTGGACAAAGTATGCCACTGATCCTAGTAAACCTAAGACAAAGGAAGGAATGCGCGAAATTATCAAACAGGAACGTAGTTGCGAACTTTGTTTTGAGTCGAAATATTATTGGGATATCCGTCGTTGGAAAGATATGGTAAAAGTGTATAATGCTCAGCCTAAAGGATGGTACACTAGTGGAGAGACACCCGAGGATTTTTATAAAGTCGTAAACTTGGCAAAGGTACCATTAAATGTATCGGTTAAGAACTATTTCTATCCTATCAAGGAATATGATTTGACTTTGAATAAAAATTTGATTCAAAATTATGGTTGGTAATTATTAATATTAAGATTATGGAAAAGATTAGAATATTATTATTAATGCTTGTTACATTTCCTTGCCTTTTCTCATGTACTGATTATTCGGTAGGGCAACAGCCTGTCGATAATGTACCTCCTGGAAAAGTAACAAATGTCAAAGTTGAGAATATTCCTGGAGGGGCTATTTTGACTTATAAGTTACCGAGTGACCAAGATTTATTATATGTGAAAGCCACCTATTTCTTAAAAGATACTGTTAAGATGGAGGCTAAGTCATCTATATTCAAAGATACTCTCAAAGTACAAGGGTTTGGTGATACTAAACAGCGGGAGGTTACATTGACTGCTGTAGATGCTAGTGGAAATGAATCAGAATCGGTAGCTGTAAAAGTAACGCCATTAACTCCTCCTGTAGTGTCTATTGGAGAATCATTGGTGCTTTCGGCTGATTTTGGCGGAATGACTGCAACTTGGGAGAATCCGACTAAAGCTGAAGTATCTGTGCGTATTGATACTATCAATAAGAATAAGGAATGGGAGACAGCGGAAACATGTTACACTTCTACTTTAACAGGTAGTGGCTCTGTTCGTGGACAAGATACGATACCTCGTCAGTATAGAGTCTATGTTCAAGATCGCTGGGGGAATAAATCTCCTTATTTGATTAAAGAATTGACTCCTCTTTATGAAACGCAATGGGATAAATCATTGTGGACTAATGCACGTTTAGCAAGTGATGTAGATCAAACTTCTGGATGGGTAATGGAACATATATGGGATGGCATTTATGGTGATGTCGATAATGGATTTTCTTGTCCTCCAGGGACAGGTAAATGGCCTGTTACGATCACTATTAATCTAGGTACAGTGGGGAAAATTAGCAGGATTAAATATTATCAACGTGGTTATCTTGCAATATTCCAAGAAGGTAATTTGAAACGATTTGAAGTATATGGTGCGACAAAGAAGAATTATGTCGATGACTTGTCTAAATGGACATTATTAGGATCGTTTACTTCTCACAAACCTTCTGGATTACCTTTTGGACAATGGACTGCAGAAGATAAAGATGTAGCATGTTATAGTGGTGAAAACTTCACTTTCCCTATAGCATTGTCTGTTCCAATTCAATTCATCAGAATACGTGTCTTGGAAACATGGGCAGGTGGTGATAATTTTCAAATTGGTGAATTGTTTGTATATGGAGATAATCGCCCAATTTTTGGTGCTAACAATTAAATTATTAGAATTATGAAACATAATATTTTATTAATCGTAAGTATTGTTGCTTTTATAGGATTAATGGCTTCATGTTCGGGGATGAATGACAATGTTGATAAATGGCTAACAGGTGAGAAAGTTTATGCACCTAAAGTAGATAGTTCATTTGTTAACGCCGGAAGAGAAAGACTTAAATTGAATTTTACAATCTCCGCACAGCGTATTAAGTACTTGCGTCTGTATTGGAATAATAAAAAAGATTCTACAGATATTCAAGTTAATGGACAAACAGGTGTTTTTAGTACTATCATCAACAATCTGAAGGAAGGTGACTATCTATTTAATGTGTATAGCGTCGATTATTATGGCAACAGATCTTTAATGAGCGAAGCAAATGGCGTTGTTTATGGGGATTCTTATATGTCTTCTCTAACAAATCGGAATTACAATAAGTATTATACTTATTTTGATCCCTCTACTTCTACTCTATACTTGTATTGGGGGAATCCTGCTGAAGGAGCTGTTAAAACACAGTTGACATATACAGATACTGACGGGAAGACAGTTGTTAGAGATATTCCAAATTCTGAAACAACAACTACATTAACGAATGTCAAAGGAGATTTGAAAGTGAATTCTTTCTTTATTCCTGATGAAACTTCTATAGATACTTTCCCATCATTAACACCTCGAGTAATACCCGTTTATTATGAAAAACGGATTGATAGGAGGAACTGGAAAATAATTAATTATAGTTCTATTATTGACGATTGGTATCCTGGTTGGGGAGGTGATGCAAGTCATGTCCTCGACGGTGATGTCAATACTTGTTGGCATACTATTGATGACAGCGGTCTGCCACATTATTTTATAATAGATATGGGGCAAAACGAGAATATTTCTTCTTTTGGAATGTATAGAAGAATGGGAAGTGTCTCTGCAACCCCAGGACCGACATTTATGTATGCTGCAGACGGTGAACTGTCTGATCCTACATTCTTTGCTGATCCGGGTTGGAAGACTTTTACAACTGCCCCTTTGGATAATAAATATAAAGGTGAACAATTCGTTCACGGATTAGACGTTGTTAAAGCACGTTATATTCTTTTTATTACAACGGAAGGTAATGCTTATGGGTATTATTATTTAAGCGAAATATATGCATATACTCCATTGTTTGCAGATTATATTAAATAGCTTTTGTTCATTACTTTTGAATAAGAATTAAGTTTGATAAGCCGAACATCTTTTTCTTGTTCGGCTTATTTATAATCTTAAGCAACAGTAATAGATATTGCTTATATTTGTAGTTATCAAATATGTTATAGTTATCTTTTGATTATGTTTTACCCTTATAGAAAATAAAATGATGTTTATGAACAAAACTATAAAGAACCTTAGCTCTCTATCGTATCTTTCGCAAATATTCGTGATTTGCATTATTATTTTTTCATCTTGTTTGGTTAAGGCTCAAAAATTGGCTAATAATTATATGTTATGGCCCAAAGTAGTGAACCCCGAAACTCGCCCTTGGACTTGGTGGTGGTGGCATGGGTGTGGTGCTGAAAAAGAAAGCATAAAAACAATGTTAGAACAGTTTCATCAAGTAGGATTAGGAGGTGTAAATATTGTTTGTGTAAACGATGTTGTTGATGCGACAAAGCCTAAAGTCGATTTTTTATCTAAAGAATACGTAGATTTAATGACTTATGCTGTTCGTAAGGCAAGGTCGATGGGTATGGATGTTGATATCTCTCCTGTCGGTGGTTGGTCGTTTGGAGGAAAGTACATCCCTAAGAGCAGGTCTTGTTCTGTTGTAAACGTTACACAAGTGGCTTTAGATAGTGCTTTTACAAAAGCAGGTAATAACATCTTTTATCGGTATCCGAATAATGGCTCTATAAATTATGAAAATCTTCAATCAGTTTTAGCTGTTTCGGCAGATGGACGAGAGAGGCAACTTCTAAATGATAAAGTAACACCTATTGGAACTTTGCAATGGAATGCTCCAATAGGAAAGGGATGGAAACTTTATATTACATGTAATGTACTAGGTAGTTCGTTGGTAAGAGCTTCTACTCCCGATTGGAAAGGTTATGTAATGAACCATCTAAATAAAGAAGATGTGAACTTTTATTTTAGTGCATTTGATAAGGCTTTTGCAAACATTCCTCAAAAAGAATTACCACGTGCATACAACAATGATTCATGGGAGATAGCGCTTAATTGGACAAAAGACTTTTTCAGTGAATTTAAAAAACGTAGAGGATACGATTTGCAGCCTTATATTCCTGAGTTTTTAGGATATGGATCTTCTGATACGATTAAAAGAATAACTTGTGATTATCGCGAAACTTTATCAGATCTGCTATTCAAAGTTTTTACTCCTACATTTAGTCAATGGGCAAAAAAACACGGGGGTAAGATTATTGGCGAGGTACAATTTGAACCGACGAATGAATTTGATGTTAATTCACTCTATGATATTCCTCAAGCAGATATGGGTGGTGGATTGGATTGGTATATTCAAGATGGAGATTATGTACTCGATCAATTGTTTATGCGTGCTAAACTTCCAGCTTCTCCAGCTCATCTCCTAGGTAAACCTTTTGTCTCTGCTGAAACATATACTTGTATGGGAGGACTATGGACACCGCTTGATTTTGTGAAAGTAAAAACTGACTTGGATTTTATTGCAGGTATAAACAATATATGTTATCATGGCATTACTTATACACCAAATAAATCACATTGGCCGGGATGGCTATTCTATGCTGGTACACAGTTAGGGCCTTTTAATCCTCAATGGCGTTATATGGATCAGTTGAGTAAATATATTACGCGTAACCAATCGTTATTACAGAATGGGAAAAGTGCAAATGATGTGTTGTTCTATTTCCCTATGTACGATGAATGGTCATTAGTTAGTGCACCTAAAGGATCTTCACCGGGTAAGGCAGATATCAGTACGATGCGGTTTGCAACTTCGAATATGCCGACGACTCATGAGTTGTGGAAATCTGGATTAGACTTTGATTTTATTACAGATTATCTCCTAAAGCAATATATTACAGTAAAGGATGGAAACTTTATTGCTCCAGCAAATAAATATAAAGCTATTGTAATAGGTAATTGTAAATACATACCCGTAGAAACATTGAAGCGCTTAATTGATTATGCAGAACAAGGTGGTTCAATAATAATGCTTGGGGCAATGCCTGATAGTGTTCCAGGTCTATTCAATTTAAAGGCAAGGCAATCTGTATTTCAAGAACTCATTCATAAGATTGTTAAAGGCAAACAAATGATAAGTAATGATGTATATATATCAAAGATAGGGAAAGGAAAATTTATTCTTGGCAATGATGTAAAGCAATGTTGTTCTGTCGCCGGTATTTTTAGGGAAAAGTTGTTGGATGATGGTTTACGATGTATTCGAAGGAAGGATGATCATAGTTGGATTTATTTTGTTGTGAACTTACCCGATAATCAAGAAGGCATTAATAACTATTATGGAACTAATCTACCTGAACATAGAAAGGAAATAAACCAATGGGTACCATTTAGTGTTAGCGGTAAGAGTGCGATAATTTATGATGCAATGACAGGAAAAATAGGTAAAGCTGCTTTCCGAAGTAGAGGTAATACATCGGAAGTCTACCTTCAGTTGAAACCAAATCAAAGTTGTATTGTTAGAATCTTTGATGATGACGTGAAAGGTAAAGGATGGAATTATTCTAAAGAGACACTTGCAGTGAAATCTTTTCCTATTAATGGAACATGGAATGTAACTTTTATTGCTGGTGGTGAGAAGATGCCTCATGCAGAAAAGATAGATCAATTAACTCCATGGACTGAATGGAAAAGTGATCAGTCGAATGTATTGCAAGGTTTTTCAGGTACTGCCAAGTATGAAATAACTTTTGATAAGCCACAGATTAATGTTAATCGTTTTATGCTTGATTTAGGAGAAGTCTGTTATAATGCTAGAGTTTATCTTAACGGAGAAGAATTAGGTACACTTATCTCTTATCCAATGCAGTTGGAACTAAATAATAAGTTAAAAGAAAAAGATAATAAATTAGAGATTGAGATTACGAATACAGCTGTTAATCGTTCTGGAGATCTTGAGAAACGTGGAGTAAAATGGCTATACGATATTCCAGGGTCTTATGATATAGAATATTATATAGATAAAAAAACGTGGCGGCCTCAAAAATCGGGGCTGATAGGACCAGTGCAATTAATACCTATAGAGGAATTGAAAATTGATTAATCGTAAATAAGAATAATAAGGAGAGTTGAAATTATATATCGCTCTCCTTATTTTTTTGTTAATTATAAGGTGATAATATTATTTTTAGTAATTTTATCCAAGTTAATACTGAAGTAATAGTGTCATTATGCTTAATCACGTATCCTATGGACCGTTTTAAATATCTGATAGAAAGTGATAGAGATCAGAAATGGGGACTCTCTATAAGTGATGTTGGGTTTGAGGAAATATCAAAAGACGACCAATATCCGAAAGTAAATCATCCGAATAATTATAGATTTGATGTCAAAAGAGGTAGGGTATTAAATGAATATCAGATAGTTTATATTATTCAAGGGGAAGGATTTTTAGAAACTCGGCATTTGAATAATATGATTAAGGTTAGTCAAGGTATGATATTCCTTTTATTTCCTAAAGAATGGCACACGTATTTCCCTGATAATAATACTGGTTGGAAAGCATATTGGATTGGATTTAAGGGTGCCAATATAGATAATCGTGTATTGGAAGGTTTTCTCTCAGTGCAAGAACCTCTTTTTCGAGTAGGCATAAATGATGAGTTAATCCGATTATTTCAACAAGCAATAGATGTCGCTGAGCGAGAAGAACCATTCTATCAGCAGTTATTGGCTGGAATAACAAATTATATCATTGGATTAATGTATAGTTTAGATAAGAATACTCATATTAATAAAAGTGATGAACTGGTAGAAATAATTAATTCAATGCGAGCAATTATGCGTTCAAATATTGAAAAGGAATTTGATATAAAGAAGATTGCGAGTAGTATTAATATAAGTTATGAGTCCTTTAGGAAAATCTTCAAGGAGTATACTGGATTTTCTCCATGTCGTTATTTTCAAGATTTGAAAATGAGTAAAGCTAAAGAGTGGTTGATTACATCAAATATGACCATAAAGGAAATAGCTTATCGGCTAAATTTTGATACACCTGACTATTTCTCTGCTCAATTCAAGAAAAAGACGGGGTATAAGCCAAGTGATTATCGAAAACTCATAGGATAATTCCCAAATATCTTAGTCTATTCATTATGCTCCTTCGTATTTTTGTTTTAAAAATAAGCGTTTATTAGAAAAAATAATAGAAATGGAAACACAGAAGAAAATGATGAAAGTCGGATTTATGGGAGTTGGATTGAATACCTATTGGGGTCAATTCGAAGGCTTACTTCCTCGTTTGGAGAGGTATCATAACACTATCAAGGATCATATCGCTGATTCAAAAGTTATTGTTGTTGACGTTGGGATAGTAGATTCTATCTCTAAATCTTATGCCGCAGCCGAGAAGTTGAAGAGTGAAAATATAGAAATGCTTTTTATCTTCATTTCTACTTATGCCCTTTCATCTACCTTATTGCCGATAGTACAGCGAGTAAAAGTTCCGGTAATATTATTAAATATACAACCGGAGGCAGCTATTGATTATAATATGATCAATAGTATGGACGATCGGGGAAAAATGACAGGCGAATGGTTAGCTCATTGTCAGGCTTGTTCGTTACCTGAATTTGCTTGCGTTATGAATAAGGCAAAAATCCGATATGGCATTGTCACCGGTTATTTGGGTGAAGACGCTGTATGGATACAGATAAAGAGTTGGTTAGATGCTGCATTAGTTGTAAGAGGTATGCGAGAAAACACAATGGGCATATTGGGACATTATTATAATGGTATGCTGGATGTATATACCGACTTGAAAGAACAGAGTATAACCTTCGGTACCCATATTGAATTACTTGAGATGTGTGAATTGAAAGCATTTTGTGATAGTGTTACTGGAGATGAATTGCAGAACAAACGAAAAGAGTTTGAACAGCGTTTCCAAGTCGTTTCAACATGCAGCGAATACGAACTGAATCGAGCAGCAAGAACAAGTGTTGGTTTAGATAAACTTGCACAAAGTCATAACCTGGGCTCTTTGGCATATTATTATGAAGGACAGGCAGGCAATGATTATCAAAATATAGTTACTTCAATTATTGCTGGGAATACTTTGCTTACTGGGAATGGAATACCTGTTGCTGGTGAATGTGAGGTGAAAAATGTACAAGCAATGAAAATACTTTCTTTGTTGGGAGTGGGAGGTTCTTTCTCGGAGTTCTATGCGATGGATTTCAATGACGATGTTATTCTTTTAGGACATGACGGACCTGCACATTTCAGTATTGCGGAAGGTAAGGTAAAGTTAGTGCCATTACCTGTGTTCCATGGGAAACCCGGACAAGGTTTATCTATACAGATGAGTGTTAAGCAAGGACCGGTCACTTTGTTGAGCGTTGTAGAAGGTGAAGATGGTTTGTCGTTGTTATGTGCAGAAGGTGAATCCGTCGACGGGCCTACATTACAAATTGGCAATACGAATAGTCGTTATCATTTCGATTGTGGAATTCGTTCCTTTATTGAACGGTGGAGTAAGGCAGGTCCATCCCATCATTGTGCTATTGGCATTGGTCATGTTGCCGATGAATTGTCTAAGTTAGCATTTTTAATAAACATACCTTTTATCCAAATCAAATAAATATTAATAACCTAAGGTTATGAAAAATAAAGAGTATATCATTGGATTTATTTTAAGTTCAATCTGTTTATTTGGTAACCTCGGGCAGGCATTTTGCTCAGGTCCACAAAAGTCATCTCTGTTGAGACAACAGAAACAGATATCAATAGAAAAGTTTAAGTGTCCGGCGGACGATGCTCGTCCAGGCGTTTATTGGTATTTTATGGATGGTAATTTATCGAAGGAAGGCATTACCAAAGATTTAGAATCGATGAAACGTGCCGGCATTGGATATGTTATATTCCTTGAAGTTAATGTAGGAATACCTAGAGGACCATTAAATTTTATGAGCGACCAATGGTTGGATACATTCAAATATCTTGTCAATGAAAGTGAACGTTTAGGAATCAGCATCACTTTAGGCATTGGGCCAGGTTGGACAGGAAGCGGTGGCCCTTGGGTAAAAGGAGAACAATCAATGCAGCATTTAGTCGCTTCGTCAGTGAATGTTGTTGGCAAAGGAAGACAGGTAATACAGCTCCCTAAGCCGGAACCTAAGCATCCTTATTTCGGTTCAGCCGACTTTAGTCCGGAGATGATGAAGAATTGGAAAGATTTTTATAAGGATGTCGCTGTACTTGCATTTCCTTCCCCAAAAGATAAGCAACTTATTCCGGACTCTGAAGAAAAGGCCTTATATTATCGTGCTCCATATAGTTCTGCTCCAGGAGTGAAACAATTTCTTCCTACGATAGGGGCATATTATCAAAGTTCAGATGCTTCAGCTGTAGTTGATAAAAGTAAGGTCATTGATTTGTCTTCGTTGTTGAAAGCAGATGGTTCTATTGAGTGGAACGTACCCGAAGGAGCATGGACAATTATGCGGTTTGGCAGTAGAAATAATGGGGCAGTGACGAGACCTGCGCCTTATCCCGGCATCGGAATGGAATGTGACAAGTTTGATTCTTTGGCGGTGAAAGATCACTTTAAACATTTTACAGACAAGCTATTTCAAATACTAGGTGGCAAGTTAAATGCATCGAACGGTGGCTTAAAGATGCTACACATGGATAGTTGGGAAATGGGCGCCCAGAATTGGACTTCTCTATTCAGACAGGAATTCAAGAAACGGAGGGGTTACGATCCTTTGCCTTTTTACCCTGTTTATTCAGGGATAATTGTTCAGAGCCGAGAAGTTAGTGAGCGTTTCTTATGGGATTTGCGTCTGACTTCTCAGGAGTTAATCTTAGAGAATCATGCCAACTACGTAAAACAATATAGTCATAGTCATGGGCTAGGTTTGTCGATTGAGCCTTATGATATGAATCCGACTTCGGATTTGGAGTTAGGTGCTGTTGCCGATATGCCGATGTGCGAGTTCTGGAGTAACGGCTATGGATTTGAAACATCCTTTAGTGCTGTCGAAGGAACATCAGACGCACATCTTATTGGTCAGCCGGTAGTTCCTTCTGAGTCGTTTACTGCAGCGAACGACCTTTGGCGTCAATATCCAGGTTCCATGAAAGATCAAACGGATTGGGCTTTTGCTACCGGCATCAATAGGTTGATGTTCCATACTTTTCAACATCAATGTTTGAATGATTCATTACGTCCAGGCATGACGATGGGTATTTACGGCGTTCATTGGGACAGGAATCAAACATGGTGGCCAATGGCAATGGGATACCATAAATACGTTGCTCGCTGCCAATACATGTTACAGCAAGGACGAACTGTAGCCGATATTTTATATTTAGCTCCTGAAGGAGCACCTCATGTATTTCGTGCTCCTAAATCAGCATTTGAAGGAGAACTTCCAAACTTGCCCGACCGCAGATGTTATAACTTCGACGGTTGTCCTCCAAGTCTGTTATATTCGGCTAAAGTGATAAATGGCTCCATCGTTTTTCCTGGAGGAGCATCTTATCGCGTGTTAGTACTTCCCGATAATAAAACGATAACCCCTCGTCTGCTTCAAAAGATATACCAGCTGATTGTCTCAGGGGCAATGGTCATAGGAAACTGTCCTCTGAAATCTCCCAGCCTGACAGCTTATCCTTCCTGCGATAATCAAGTGAAGCAGATTGCTCAGAGAATATGGGGAAACAGCGAGACATTCACTTCTCGAAAAATAGGGAAAGGTATAATTCTGTCTTGCGGTCAAGAATTAGATAATTTATATCAGCCATATCAAAAGACGATGTCGATATTATCTTCTATGAACGTTGCGCCTGATTTTATTTCGGATACAAAGAATATTCGTTATACACACCGTACTTCGCAAGACGGGGAAATTTATTTCGTCTCTAACCGAACGAATAAAGAAGTCGTAACGAATTGTTCATTCAGAGTATCCCATCGTGTGCCGGCATTGTGGAATCCGATGAATGGTACGGTTACTGAATTGGCAAATTATACATTTACGAAAGGAGGAACAACGATTCCTCTGAAATTTGAAGGAAATGAATCTTATTTCATCGTTTTCAAGAAACAAGCGAAGTCAGCTCGTCCTTCTTCAAAATTGAATTATGAAACATATACCCTTGTCGATACGTTGAACGCTCCTTGGAATGTTTCTTTTGATCCGAAATGGGGAGGCCCTCAATCTACTACCTTTACTCAATTAGAAGATTGGAGCAAGAATAGTAATCCAGGCATTAAATATTATTCAGGGATTGCCGTATATGAACAGAATTTTGATATGCGCCATATAGAGAAAGCGAAGAAGTATTATTTGAATATCAACAAAGTCCAGGTGATGGCACATATTTGGCTAAACGATACGGATATGGGCATTCTATGGACTAATCCGTATCGTTTAGAGATTACATCTGCATTAAAAGAGGGAAATAATAAACTCCGCATAGAAGTTGCTAACCTTTGGCCGAATCGTTTGATTGGAGATGAGCAGTATGCTTATGACGGACCTCATGATGGTAAGTGGCCTGAATGGTTAATCAAGGGAGAAGCGAGGACATCACATCGTTATGCTTTCAGTACTTACAATCAATATAAAAAGGATGATGCTTTATTCGAGTCGGGCTTGATTGGTCCTGTTTGTATTTTGAAAGGTGAGGATATTCGAAAATAATGATTTATTAGGAGAGATTCCGAGAGGTGATGATGAAATAGAATATTAATTTTGTTTGATAATTTATATGAATAAGAAGAGATTATTATTATTATTACAGGTTGGTTTATTATCATTGGTCGTATTTGCCCAGAATCCGATATCTCCTCCCGGTGTATATATAGCAGATCCATCTGCAAGAGTGATGCCCGATGGCAAGATGTATGTCTATGGCTCTTGGGATGAATCGCGTAATTACTATTGTTCAAAAAAATATCATGTACTGTCCTCGTCTAATTTAAAAGATTGGTCATTGTCGCAAACCAGCTTCACATCCGAAGAGGGCGGTGATGCCAAGGCTATTTTGTATGCACCTGATTGCATTGAGAAGAAGGGCACTTATTATCTTTATTATTGCATGTCCGACAATAGTGAAGGAGTTGCAACCTCGAAATCACCGAATGGGCCTTTCTTGAAAGGGAAGTCGTTAGGAGTAAAAGGCATCGATCCTGCGGTTTTTGTTGACGACGACGGGCAAGCCTACTATTATTGGGGGCAGTTCCAAGCCAAGGGCGCAAAGTTGAATAAAGATATGCAGAGCATCAACATGTCGACGATGAAAGACAACCTGGTGACCGAAGAGAAACACCATTTTCATGAAGGCAGTTGGGTGTTCAAACGTAACGGCATCTACTATTACGTGTATACTTCATTAAGTCCTAAAGCTGAGGCTACCACAATAGCTTATTCAACATCTAAATCACCATTGGGGCCTTTCACCTATAGAGGTATTATCATCGATAATACCGGCTGCGACCCATGCAGCTGGAATGATCATGGTTCCGTCGTGCAATATAAGGACGAGTGGTATATCTTTTATCATCGGTCGACACATGCATGTCAGGCAATGCGCAAGGCATGCGTAGAGAAAATACATTTCAATAAAGATGGTTCAATACCTCAAGTGGAGATGACATCACAAGGAGCTGCCGGCCCGTTGGATGCTTATTCTGTTACAGATGCAGCGAGGGCTTGTCTGTTAACCGGAAAGATGCGTATTGTACAATCGGCACCCGATAGAGAAGAACTGGCGCGTATTGAGAATTACAACTTGGTGACTTACAAGTATCTTAAGTTCGATCACGCTCCGAAGAAATTGATTGTTCGTGCAGCAGCCCAGAACGGTGGACAGATACAACTGCTTACCAATAGTTTTCGAGTGCTTGCAATCGTCAATATACCTGCCGGTGACGGTAAAACTTACTCGGAATACACTACCGATGTGCAAGGAATTCCTCAAGGAGTTACCCAGGTCCGCTTTAGATTCATGGGTGAAGAAGATAAGGACCTGATGCGTTTCGATAGTTTTAAATTTGAATAATATTATTTTTATGAAACAAATAAAGCAAATACAAATTGTTGTCTGCTTCATATTGTTATGTTGCGCGACTTCCATTCAAGGCCGCGAAGTGATTAATATGAATAAAGATTGGCGGTTTATATTAGGTGATAGTCCCAAGTATGGACTTGCCGATTTTAATGATGCCTCTTGGCGTTTACTTGATTTGCCTCATGATTGGAGTATTGAGGGGAAATACGATGTCAACAATCCCAGTGGCCCTCAAGGAGGATATATGCCTTGCGGTATAGGTTGGTATCGTAAACATTTCACTGTGCCCATGTCGAAGAAAGGAAAACGTTTCTTCATTCGCTTCGACGGTGTTTATATGAAGAGTCAGGTGTGGATAAATAATCGGATGGTGGGCGAGTATCCGAATGGATATAATACTTTCGAGTACGATATCACTCCTTATATCACGTTTACGGGAGAGAATGTGCTGGCTGTCAAAGTGGACAATTCATTGCAGCCCGGTTCCAGATGGTATTCGGGTTCGGGAATATACCGCGATGTCCATCTGGTGATAACGGAACAGATGCACTTCATTGACGACGGCATATATGTCACAATTCCGAAGGTCGCAAACGATAAAGCAACGGTTGCGGTGAGCTATGATATCATTAATCATGCTTATCCCGAGACAGTCTTCTCATGGACCGATAATACCTCTCTGTTTGTTTGGATGCGTGACCAGAAGAATGAAGGCAAACAACACTCGGGAGCGAATGTGCGTGTCAGCAAACAATGCAGGCTTGTCTCAACCTTATACGATTTCTCCGGTAAGATAGTTGGGAGAACAGAGTCAACGCCGACAGTCGGCGACTTCAGCGAACAGAATTTAAAGCAACAGTTAGTGGTGGATAATCCTCATCTATGGTCGGATAAGACGCCGTATTTGTATAAGTTGGTAAGTACCATCTCTTACGACGGGCAGGTGAAAGATAGCATCATTACTCCTGTTGGCATCAGAACCTTCCGATTCTCACCCGAACATGGAATGGAACTGAATGGCAAGACGGTTAAAGTTCAAGGAGTTTGTATTCATCAAAACATCGGATGTTTCGGTTCTGCAACTCCGATAGGGGCATGGCGCGAACGTTTGTTGACGCTCAAATCGATGGGATGTAACGCTATTCGTACCCATTATCCGCTTTTCCCGGCTTTTCAAGACCTATGTGACAGTCTTGGAATATTTGTATCAAAAGAGATATTCGACGAGTGGAACAGGGGACAAGAGTGGGGATATAGCGAATCTTCATACGGCAAGATGCCCTATACCTATCATCTCTATTTTGATCAATGGGCAGAGACTGACCTTCGTCGTTTAGTACGTCGCGACCGTAATCATCCTTCGGTATTCTTGTATCAGATAGGGAATGAGATTCCGAACCAACGAATCAAAGGTGTCGACATCGCGAAGAAATTGAAGGCTATTATAAGGGATGAAGATCCGACGCGACCGGTTACCGCTGCGTGCGATTTCTTTGTCGGTGCCAATATATCTGGCTTTATGGATGTATTGGATATAGCAGGATATAACTATATCGACAGGATACATAAAGATAGTCTGTATGAGGCGGAGCATGTGCGCTATCCTAATCGTGTTCTCCTGGGTACGGAGACTTATCATACAACTCACAATCATGTTTCAGTGCGGGATACTCCGAGTGCTATCGGTGAGTTTGTGTGGGTAGGTTTCGACTATCTAGGGGAAATAGTATGGCCGGGATATCGAGGCTGGGCCGAAGGAATTATAGATATTGCCGGTTTTCCTAAGCCGGAATATTATATACGTAAGAGCTATTGGTCCGAGGAGCCTGTTGTACATATTGGTGTAGAAAGGAGCAAAGGAAAGAACTTTGACTGGTCTCCACGTGATGTTGCCGACCATTGGAATTGGGAAGAAAAGGGTGACAGTTTATTGCCGGTATATGTCTATACCAATTGCGACGAAGTAGAACTTCTACTTAATGGAAAGAGCTTGGGCCGCAAGTCGGTAGGAAAGGACGATTACTATGCTAAGTGGGATGTTGCATATCACCAAGGGAAGATGACGGCAATAGGATATCGGAATAAGAAGAAAGTAGCTGAACATTTGTTGCAAACAGCTCAAGCACCTTATGCATTGAAAGTAACCAGGGTATTCAGAAGTGACGATTTGATTCGCATCGAGGCCTGTGTTGTCGATAAGAAAGGAATTCGTGTACCGAACAAGGAATGTGTTGTCAAGGTGGATAATCCTCTTGGTCTTATTGTCATGGGACTTGATAACGGGAATCAATATGATCCGCAGGGATTAAAATATACGTCGAAAGAACAGTGCAGTACTTTTGAAGGAAGAATGGTCGTCTATGTGCGGCCGTCGACACTCGCGAATAGTAAACTTATTCTCCGATCTGAAGGATTAAATTCTGCAGAGGTAAGGTTGAATTCACAGAAAGGTCGTTAAGATTTTGTCGCGCCACCTAGGTGCGCCACATGTGCCACCTTGGTCCGACGCATGTGCCACAAAGGTGGCACGTGCGTTGCACCTTCGTGCCACGAGAAATGGAACACTATCAAACTATTTTTTTGTCTTATAGTTTGATACGTTTCTTGAATTTGGTATCATTGAATGAGAAGCCGACTTTCAAATCGAAATAACCGGGCTCTGCTACAAACTTCATATCTTGATTCCACAACTTGAAGCTGTCGAAAGGTATTTCTATATCTACTGTTTTCTTTTCGCCTGCTTCTAGCCAGACTTTCTTAAATCCGCACATCATCCACCATGGGGTGACAACAGTAGAGACTTCGTCGCTAAGGAAGGCCATAACGGTAGTGTAGCCTGCCATATTTCCTGTATTTGCTACTTCTGCATGGACGACAAACGGTTTATTGTTCGTAACGATGCTGTCGCCTTGACTTATGTCGCGGCATGTAAAAGTAGAGTAACTCAATCCGTGACCGAAACAAAAGGCGGGCTTTTCATCGGCTCTTGTAGTACCTAGACCATATCCTGTGGTGTATCTGGATTTTGTTTGATAGTAATACATCGGCAGTTGTCCCACATTCTTCGGAATGGTGATAGGTAATTTCCCGGAAGGGTTGACTTTTCCTGAGAGGATTTCGCCGACAGCCTGCCCACCAAACATACCTGGCTCGAAGGCATCGAGCATGGCAGCTGCATGTTCCGTTACCCATTCGTTGTTCAATGGCTTGCCATTGACAATAACGACAATGAAAGGAATGCCCGTGTCGGCAATTTTTTGTACTAATTCTACCTGGCGACCATAGAAATCAATCGAAGGCCTGTCGCATGATTCACCGTAAGTACGTAGTCCCCAGTCGAACCGAAGTCCGTAACCTCCGATAACAATTATAGCGAGGTCGTTGTTGCGGGCTGCATTCACAACTTCGGCAATGCTTGTATCATTAATTTCGCCTCCCTCTTTGATGTATTTGTTTTGTGTAAGAGAATCGGTGGTATTGATTTTAACCTCCGACTTGTTCCCTTTCATCCTCCCGCAGTTTACATAAGTGATTTGGGCGTTCACTTGGGCTTTAATTCCTTCGAGGATAGTGGTGATGTTATCTTCGGGTTGTTCTGTTGCCCAATCGCCATCGATAGATTGGTTGTCGGCATTCGGACCGGTGACGAGGATACGATGATACTTCTTCGTGTCAAGTGGCAATATATGATTTGTATTCTTGAGCAGGACGATGTTCTGTCGTGCGGCTTCCAATGCCAAATCATGGGCTTCTTTACTGGCGTATTTGTTAGTATTTTCTTTCTCGTCGATATAGCGGTTTTCGAATAAGCCCAACTTGAATTTCATAGCCAGTATCCTGCTGCAGGCATCGTCTATTCTTTCACGGGATATCTTCTTTTCATTATACAGTTCCTTTAAGTTACCCTTGAACATTTGGTTGTCCCAAGAGTACATGTGCATATCGAGACCGGCAGCAACAGATAGTTCGACAGCATGCTTTTGTGTTGACGACAGCCGATGAATGTGAGTGTCCAGCAAATTTTCTACATCGCCCATATCGCTGATGTAAAAGCCTTTGAATCCCCATTCGTCTTTTACCAAATCCGTGAGCAGCCAATGGTTGGCATGGTTGGGAATGCCGTTTACGTCGTTATGTCCCGGCATGATGGTACCGACACCGGCATCAACGGCAGCTTTGAAAGGACGTAAGAAGATGTTGCGAGCCGTACGTTCTGAGATTTCAGCGTTACCATGGTTCACTCCACCGATGGAGGTGCCGCCACCGTATAAGTGCTTTACGCAAGCGATAACATTATAGGGACCGAAGTCACCTTGCAGTCCTTTGACATTAGCCTCGACCATACGTGAAGCTAGGAAAGGACATTCACCGTAAGTTTCTCCTGTTCGTCCCCAGCGAGCATCCTGAACAATATCGACCGACGGTGAGAAGGTCCAGTGAGAACCCGATGATCTAATCTCTTCGGCAGCCTTATGAGCGCAACGGTAGACAAGGTCCGGATTGAAAGTCGCCGCCATGGATATAGATGTAGGGAAGACAGTTCGTCCGGGCATGAGGGCATGTCCGTGAGGTGCATCAATACCCAACAGATATGGAATCTTAAGACGAGACTTCTCGGACAACCGTTGCAGTTCATTATATGTATCGGGAGTGACCTCACCGATCCAAGCCCCTACACCGGCAGAATCAAGGATATTCTCTTTGATGACATTGTCTTTATCGCTCACGATGACCATTTCCATCTGGCCTATCTTATCGTCTATTGTCATTTTTGACATTAGAATTTTGACTCGTTTATCAATTGGTAAAGAACTGTTTCGGTAATCGCCATGTGCACACGAAAAGAATATGCAAGCGAATGTAATGAGTGTGAAATAGTAATACTTCTTCATTGTTTGATATGTTTTGTATAGTATTGGGTGGTATTCTTTTCTCTTTCAAGTACAATCTGGTCGAATGTTTCAATGTCTTGCTTGGGCATCAACGCTTGTTCTTTCCAGGAAGCAGTGCCTTCTACTCCTGCTTTTTTGTAGTCGAAAGGTGTAAATCCTATTTTTCGAGCAATCTTCAGACTTTTGAAAGTGAAGTCAGCATGGAGCGGGTCTTTGAATAATGGGTCGGCAATAACGGAATTCTTGTCTCTCGTCTTTTTCCACTCTTTGAAAGATGCTTTTAAGAAAGTCGGCTGATTGCCTCTCATATTCCAATAACAGTTTTTATTCATCACAATTTGTACCTTATCCCATGGGCCGAACAATAAGACGCCCGAGTCCATCAAAATGATGTTATTGGTGAAAGAAAACGAACGATGGTCTTCTACTCTTGTCACTTGCAGTTGCTGCAACAGGCCGAAAGCGAAGATATTGTTCCGAACGATGTTGTTGGCTCCGTAATGCTGATGGAAACAGCCGCTTTTACATGCGTAAACAAGATTATTGTCGAGAACGATGTTCGAACTGCCTTCATCTGTATATAATCCCCATCCTCCGTAATCGTACGAATATACATCGTGAATTACATTATGGTGTATGTGCGTTCCGGGAGATACACCTAGACTGTATACAGCTCCCATATCTGAAAGTTCGCCCCATCCGATATGATGAATATGGTTGTAAGCGATCTCATTATTGACTGCTGCACTGCGAATACTGTCACCATTGGCTCGTGGTGTAGTATATCCCCACATCCATCCCAAGGAGATACCGCTGTATCGCAGGTCTGCAATTTCATTGTGCAATACTTTGTTATTCCCTGAATTGAAGATGATGACGCCCACAGCACAAGGATAAGTGAAGCCCACATGGCGAATGATGTTGTTTACAACAGATACATTGGTGGTGATGAGCTTAGAATTTGCTCCTAAATTCGTCTCACCTATCTTTATGCCGCCTGCTCCTAAATCGTATAAGAACGAATGACGGACCATATCACTATGACAGCCCTGTCGGAACCAGAAGGCATAATTACCTGTATGTTTCACTTCACAGTTCTCGAAGAAAATATGTTCTCCCCAATCGACTTGCACGGTAGCTCCGATACCGCTTGCTGCTTGTTGAGGTTCATTGCCATTGACAGGCATCAGGTCGGCAGAATAATCGAAAGAGATATTACGGAAAGTCTTATTTTTTACGCATTTGTCGGGTTGCCCTTTAATAATCAGCAATTGCTTGAGTAAAGGAGCATAGCAGGAAGTGTTCTGCATTGTCTCACCTTTTCGAGGAATATAATACAAATCTCCGCTTTTGTCGAGGAACCATTCTCCTGGGACACTCAACGCTTCTTTGTAATTCTCGAGGACAAACCGTGTGGTAAAATTAAGCGGATTCCATGGTTCCATGGCAGCACCACTAATACAGAATGAACCGGAATCAGGCTGTAAGTAATTAATGCTCTTGCGGGTAATGTCCCATTTATGGTAAAAGGTTACAGTGACATCTTCAATGTTCTCAGATTTTCTTAGTGAAGAAAGATTCTCGGGATTGGTATAGAGCTTTTGAATCGCATAATCAGCGTAAGATCCTTTTCGCGGGAAAAGGACGTTTTCGTCAACTTTTGTAAGCATGAACCATCCTTTGTCGGGTGTACGGGCTCGGATAGCTCGTTGTCCGTTTACATATAGTTGTTCAAAATGCATTCCATATTTGGCAATTTGAGATAAATGACATTTCCACCAGCCTTCGGGAGTAACTGTCCACCCCGTAATCGACATGCCTCCGTTAATAGACGGCTTGTTGTTCGCATCGCCTTCAAAAACGATGGAATGTGTATCTTCTTCATTTATCAGAATGGGTTCATCGATGAAGTAATTTCCTGATGCTACCTTTACAAGAATAGAGTCGTTGCCTGGTATGGTTCGGATAAATTGAAGCGCATCTGAAATGGAGTGATAAGGGTGCTGTGGTGAACCGTTGGCTTGTCTGTCAGTATTTACGGAAATATAGATTGTTCTCTGGCCGAAACCCGCTATCGAGTAAGTGATGCATAAGATAAATGCGAATAAAAGATTTTTTTTCATTGAATCAGTTTGGTATTAATTGAAATCATATGTTCAGAATATTCATGCTATACATGAGAGTTTAATGCAATATTCGTGATTTTCTAACATTTTCGCAAGTGAACTACATATTATTTGTTATCTTTGAATTCAAATTTAATCTTTTAGTTCTTCAGATCTATAAATGAGAAAGCAAATCGTATTCTTTGTCGTTACCGGCTGTTTGTTATTACATTCGATACGGGTAATATCGCAAACCGATGCTCAACGTAAAGAGGTACCTCTTAAAGAAAAGACTTCTTTCCAAACAGGGAGCCAATGGAAACCTGTAACTGATGTGCGATCGGATATCGCTATTGTATATGGCACTAATGACAGCAAAGATATGTCCTTCGAACAACGGGTCCAAAGTTGGCGCGACCATGGATATATCACTCATTTCATGACGGGTATAGCATGGGGCAATTATCAGGATTATTTCACAGGGAAATGGGATGGCAAATGTCACTTCGATGAAGGTCAAAAGGCCGCTAAGGGAGATACAATTTGGCATGGTTACATGGTGCCTTATATCGTGCCCTCGATGAACTATCTGAAGTACATGAAAGAGAAACATATTAAACGGGTGATTGATGCTGGCATCCATGCGATTTATTTAGAAGAACCGGAGTTTTGGGCTCGTGCCGGTTATAGTGAGGCTTTTAAGAAAGAATGGAGGGATTATTACGGATTTGATTGGCGTCCACAACATGAATCTGCAGAGAATACTTATTTATCGAATAAGTTGAAATATCATCTGTATTATCGCGCCTTGAATGAGTGCTTCTCATACGCAAAGAAATATGGAAAAAGTAAGGGAATAAATGTGAAATGTTATGTTCCTACTCATTCTTTGGTGAATTATTCCCAATGGCAGATCGTCAGCCCTGAGGCGAGCCTCGCTTCTTTGCCTTGTGTCGACGGATATATTGCTCAAGTGTGGACAGGAACTTCTCGTGAACCAAATTTCTTTAATGGCGTAAGAAAGGAGCGGGTATTTGAGAATGCGTTTCTAGAATATGGATGTATGGAGTCGATGACAGCACCTACACATCGCAAAGTATTTTTCCTCACTGATCCTATTGAGGATTGTCCACGTGATTGGTCGGATTATAAAAAGAATTATCAAGCAACTTTTACAGCTGAGCTGATGTATCCGCAAAATAATAATTATGAGGTAATGCCATGGCCTGACAGGATTTATGAAGGATTGTATAAGACAAGCGGCAACAGTGATACGATGGAACGGATACCTCGCTTTTATTCTACGCAGATGCAGGTTATGATAAACTCATTGAACCAAATACCTTTATCGAAGAACAAAGTGAGCGGTTCGCAAGGTATTAGTGTATTAATGGCCAATTCATTGATGTTTCAAAGGACACCGAATCCTATAAATGGCTACGATGATCCTCAACTTTCCGATTTCTATGGCTTAGCTTTACCATTGTTGAAAAGGGGTGTTCCCGTGAATATTCTCCACCTAGAGAATGTTTCGTATGCTGAATCTTGGAAGAACACGAAAGTGTTGTTGATGTCGTATGCTAACATGAAACCTCTAGACGGTAAGGTACATCAGTATATCGCTGATTGGGTGAAGAGGGGAGGCGCTTTGATCTATAGTGCTGCCGATAATGATCCCTTTCAGACAGTATTGGAGTGGTGGAATCAGAATGGGAATCATTTCAATGCTCCGTCGGAACATTTGTTTCAGTTGATGGGCTTCTCACGTCAAGCTAAAGAGGGACGTTATGTGTATGGTAAAGGGGTTGTCTATGTAATACGTCAGGATCCGAAGGACTTTGTTCTGAATATAAACTCAGATATGAAGTTGATATCACTTGTGAAACAAGCTTATGAAAAGGATTCAAGATGCGGAACATTATGCTTTAAGAATTCATTCTATCTGGAAAGAGGTCCTTACGATATTATTTCTGTATTGGATGAAGGAGTGGATGCAAAACCTTTTACAGTGAATGGTATGTTGATAGATCTTTATGATTCTTCTTTGCCGATACTGACTTCTAAGCAAATAAACGTAGGTGAGCAATCATTGTTGTATGATATCAACAGAGTGTCCAACTCTAAACATCCCCAGGTTCTGGCAGCTGCTTCTCGTGTATATGATGAAAAGGATACAAACAATAGCTACTCTTTCGTTGTGAAGAGTCCTTTGAATACGACGAACATCATGAGAGTTTTATTGCCTCGTATGCCTAAGACCGTGATTGTTTCGGATGCAAAGGGTCAGAAAATGAATAATGTGAAATATGAATGGGATAAAAGAAGTCGGACTTGTTTGCTGGGCTTTGAGAACTATCCGGAAGGGGTAAGCGTTATTTTCAATTGGTGATTTAATAATATTCAAATAGATATGGGTAAAAAATTTTATGTTTTCATTGCAATGCTCGCTATTGCTGTCTGGTGTAGTGCTGCTGGAAAAATAAAGACGACATTGTTTAATGCTATAGACAGGAATCATATAGACAGGGTAATAACGAAGCCGACTTTTGTCGTTAATAAGAATGTCCCTGAGGATAAGACTGCTTTTATACCGGCTTCCATCATTTCTGATAATATGGTCTTGCAGCGTAATGCTGTGAATCATCTGTGGGGACAGACAAATTTCGACGGCCCTTTCGCTGTTGAAATAGCTGGACATCTTTTCTACGGGAAGGCAAAGAACCATTCTTTCGATATTTATTTGGCTCCATTGCGCGTTTGCAATAGTTGTCTCCTCACTTTTTATAATGATAAGGCAAAGTTGGTTATCCGTAATGTCGCCATTGGCGAGGTGTTTTTATTGAGTGGGCAATCTAATATTACTTATGCCATGAAGGATGTTCTTCATGGTGACCAAGGTTGTTCCTTCGGTGTCTATAAACCTTCACTTGCTGCCGATCCTGAAACATTCTATACCTATGGGAAAGATGGGGATGCCTATCAGAATTGGAATAAAACTGTTTCGGATAAAAATAAGGCCTTATTGGAGGATAATTCATTGGTTCGTTTGTGTATGGTAGAGGATGAGGATGTTTATCCCGACAAACCTGAGGTATCAGTACCTTGCAAATGGTATGAATCTAATACTAAAACAGACGATGCATCGAAAAGGGTTTCGGCAATTGCTTATTATTTTGCCAAGGAAATGCAGCATAAAACGGGTATTCCTGTTGGTGTCGTCCCTTCATCTAGAGGCGGTACGCTTGTCGTTCCTTGGATACCAATGGATGTGTACAGCCAACATAAGGATTGTTTTTATTATATAGGGGATGAAAGCAATGCTTACAATCTTCCAAGCAAATGTTACAACCACTTTATAGCTCCTATTACCAAGTATAAGTTTAAGGCTGTCATTTGGTGGCAAGGGGATGGACAACCTATTAAATGGGTTGACGGTATGAATCTTTTGGTGGACAGCTGGCGAAAAGCTTTTGATGAAAAGACGTTGCCATTTTATGTATTGGAGAATGATCGAAGCGGTGAAGCGGATACTATTCCTGCCGATTATGCGAAGACTCGAATTACTACTGTTAATCAAGATGAGGATTTCGGTACATTGGACAGCTGGCCAGAATGTCGGGCCAATGTTCAGAAGCTGTGTGCGCAAAAAAGCTTTTGTTATTACATTGTTAACTTGGATACCGGCGGCTATGATGAATGTCACTCTTCATGGGATAAGGATAAAGTTGCCGATAGATGCGTCAAGACTTTCTTTAAGTACGGTTACGGCATGGATATGCTATTGTCACCGGTGATTAAATCTCTCAAAGTAACTGATAAGGGCATTCTCCTAACACTTGCTCACGTAGGGAAAGGCATCGTTGTTAAGAACAATGGAAGGAATTTTGATATAAAGATTCATGGAGTATGGAAACCTGCGCGTGCTTATAAGATGAATAGTAACCAACTTATCATAAAGGCGAGAGATACGAAGTTGAATGCTTCAGACTATGAATATCTTCGTTATGGTTATCGTAATTTCCCTCGTATTAGCAGGAGAGTCGTTTGGTCTTATTTATCTGTTTATAATTCGAGTGATATGCCATTAGACCAATTTATAAAGAAGATTAATCGGTAGAAGAACGATGAGCTGATAAGGCTAGATAAAAAATTGGAATTTATTTAATTGAATAGGAAAGAAACAATTACTAATCATAAAATCATGAAAAAGAATATTTTTATTTTGGCAGTATTATTATTACTGCCTCTTGCGATGAAGGCTGTGAATGGGACTCCTCGTTCAGAGTATCCTCGTCCTCAATTCGAACGAGCAGATTGGATCAATCTCAACGGTACCTGGACTTATGAATTTGATTTCGGTAATTCAGGGAAAGATCGCAAACTGCAGACTTCGCAAAAGTTTGCGAACGATATCACAGTTCCTTTTTGCCCTGAGAGTAAGTTGTCGGGAGTAGAGCATAAGGATTTCATTGATTATATGTGGTACCAGCGTACCATCTCTATTCCTTCACAATGGGCAGGAAAGAAAATATTCTTGAATTTTGGAGCTGTCGATTATTGCTCGGAGATTTATATTGATGGTCGTTTTGTAGCACGTCATTTTGGAAGTGGTTCTTCCTTTGCTGTGGATCTGACTCATTATGTTACTCCTGGAAAGAGTCATAATCTTATTGTTTACGTGAAAGATGAACTTCGTTCTGGAAAACAGACTGGCGGTAAGCAATGTTTTAATTTCTATTCAAGCGGTTGTTCATATACTCGTGTTACCGGTATATGGCAGACAGTTTGGTTGGAAGCAGTTGCTCCAAATGGTTTGAAATCTGTATATGCTTGTCCTGATATAGACCAACACCAATTGGTAATTCATCCTCAATTCTATCAAGAGTCTGATGGCAATATGGAGGTTACTCTTCTAGATGGGAAAAATGTTGTAGCAAAAAAGACAGTGAAGTGCTGTAATGCAACGACTATTATATTGCCGGTGAAGAATATGAAACTTTGGTCCCCTGAGTCTCCTTTCCTATATGATATCATTTATAAAGTAATGGATGCTAATAACAAGGTTATCGATGAAGTGAAATCTTATGCCGGCATGCGTAAGGTGCATACGGCAAATGGCTTGTTTTATTTGAATAACAAACCTTATTTTCAGAGGTTAGTTTTAGATCAGGGATTTTATCCTGACGGTGTATGGACAGCACCTAGTGATGCTGACTTAAAACAAGATATCGAATTGAGCAAGGCTGCCGGTTTTAATGGTGCCCGTTTGCATCAGAAATCTTTTGAGGAGAGATATTATTATTGGGCTGACAAATTAGGATATATTACTTGGGGAGAATCTGCAAGTTGGGGATTAGACGTGAATGATGAACTTGCTGCTCGTAATTTTATTGGGGAATGGAGTGAACTTGTTGTACGCGATCGTAATCATCCTTCTTTAGTTGTATGGACTCCTTTCAATGAGACATGGGATGCTCAACCTGGTACTTATGTGCGTTTAATGACAGATGTCTATCATATTACAAAAGCAATCGATCCGACTCGTCCTATTAATGACGCAAGTGGAGACGGACATGTGATTACTGATATATGGAGTGTACACAATTATGAAGGTGATCACGATAAACTGATAGAACAGCTTTCTTTCAAAGAAGGTAAAGAACCTTACCGTAATCAACCTGAAAAAGACTTCTTGTCAAAATATGACGGACAGCCTTATATCTTAGATGAATTTGGTGGCATCCCTTGGATGAGTGAAGAAGATCGTAAGAACTCTTGGGGCTATGGTGGAATACCTGCTGATCATGAGGCTTTCTATAAACGTTTGGAGAGAGAAGTTGATGCTATCAAGGAATTGAAGAATGTTTGTGGTTTCTGCTATACTCAGATAACGGATGTGGAGCAAGAGAAGAATGGTGTTTATTATTATAATCGCTCTCCAAAACATGATATGAAACGTATTAAGGCTATCTTTGAAAAGATACCTAGTACTAAATAATATTTAAATGACATAGATATATGAAATGCTTTTATAGATTATTCTTCATCCTGGCATTTTTAAGTGTTGTCTTGTCTGTGAGCGCAATTGGTAAGGATACGAAAGGATGGATATTACGATGTAACGATTATAGCTGTGATTATACGGGAGCACCTGTAGCCAATGGGTGCATCGGTATCCTTCCTTGGCGTGAACCGTTCTCTGTTCGCCATGTAATACTCAATCATATCTTTGAGCTCAATGATGACGCTGGGGTTAACTGTGTTCTTGAAGGAATTAATCCTTTTAATCTGGTCATGAGCGTTGATGGACAAAAAGTGGATGGTAAAGGTATATCTAACTGGGATCAGCATATCAATATGCGTGAAGCTACTCATAATACTTCTTTTACTGCTCTTAATAAAGTAAAAGTATCTTATTCGATAGCTGCTTTGCGCAATATGCCTTACTCGGCTATTATTAATATCAAACTTACAGCCTTGCAAGATGTTGACATCGCTTTTAATAATACCATGAGCGTCCCTAATGGGGAATATCGTAATCTTCGGCATTTGTATAAGTCGTATAACGCGGGGTATAAGCATGTAGATATTCTACAAACAAATGCAGAGACATTGCATGGACGTTATGATGAATCTGCATCGTCAATGTTTATTTTCAATAAAGGAAAGTTCGACTATCAATGCGCCGACAAAGAAAATGCCCAAGTGAAAGTTAAACTGTCTGCCAATCAAAGTGCAGACTTATCGCTAGTCGCTTCAATTTGTACTACTCATGATTTCACTGATCCATATAGTGAATCGGAACGTGAAGTGATATATGTGGCCCATCAAACAGTAGAAAGTGTGATGGCTGCGCATCGCCATTGTTGGAATGAACTGTGGAAAGGCGATATAGAGATTGATGGAGATGATGAGGCTCAACAGGTTGTTCGTTTTGCCCTATATAATCTATATTCTTTCTGTCGTAAAGGTTCTGCATTGAGTATTTCTCCAATGGGATTATCTTCTAGGGGATATAATGGACATATCTTTTGGGATGCGGAAACTTGGATGTTTCCTCCTATGTTGATGATGAATACTGACATAGCACGTGCTATGATTGATTATCGTACTAATCGGTTGAGTGCTGCAAAAACACGGGCTTCGGTATGCGGATATCAGGGTGCAATGTTTCCATGGGAATCAGATGACTTCGGACAAGAATCTACTCCAACATTTGCTGTAACAGGACAGTTTGAACAACATATTACTGCTGATATAGCTATTGCTTGTTGGAATTATTATTGTATGACTCATGATAGAGAATGGCTCATGAATAAAGGCTGGCCTTTAATCAAGGCTGTCGCTGAATTTTGGATTAGTCGCGTGGAACGTAATTCAGATGGTTCGTATTCTATAAAAGGTGTAGTCGGTGCAGATGAATATGCAGAAGGAGTAAATGATAATGCATTTACGAACGGTGCAGCCATCTCTGCTTTACGTTGTGCTGTGAAAGCATCAAAGGCATTAGGGAAAGTTGCACCTATTATATGGAGTGAAGTGGCAAATAGAATACGAATTCTTCATGATTCGAAGACAGGGGTAACAATGGAATACGAGGGTTATGACGGACGTACGGTTAAACAAGGTGATGTGAATCTATTAGGGTATCCGCTTGGCATTATTACTGATAGGAAGCAACTCTTGGCAGATTTACAATATTATGATTCAAAGATTGATAAAAATGGACCTGCGATGACTTATGGTATATTCTGCATACAGTACGCTCGCTTAGGAGATGCAAAGAAAGCTGAAGAGATGTTCCGTCGTTGTTATCGTCCGAACATGAGACCACCTTATGGTGTATTTGCCGAGACAGCTTCTTCGCATAATCCTTATTTCGCTACTGGAGCGGGAGGTATGCTACAAGCTGTCATTTATGGTTTTGGTGGATTAGATATAACTGATAATGGTATCGTTCAACATCGAACAGTCTTACCCCCTTCTTGGAAGAAACTTATCATCAAAGGAGTTGGTACCGATGGAAAGACTTATATCGTGAATAATACACAGGCTGGGAATAAATAATTATTTCCCAGTCTTCAATATACTATGATAACGAGGTAGATCATTTAATACTTTTATGGCTGCCTCGATATCATCGTCTTCTTTTAATTGCTGTATGATTTCACCTCTTTGGTAATAGTAACGTTTTGCAATCTCCATAGCAATGGCTTTACGTATATCTTTTGAAAAGTAATTAAGGTCACGATCTAAATTATGACTTAATTTTTTCTCTAAAGAAGTAAACTCTGCTGAAGATTCTTTATAATATCCTTCAAATTGGGCTGCCTCTTTGAGCGCTTTGAAGATTTTCTCGCTTTGTTGATCGTATTTAAAGTTGGATTTCTTCACTAAAGCTTTAAAATCAATATAATCTGCATCGGTAACATGAAAATCTGCTGCAGATGCTATAGTAGGATGTTTTATACAATAATCAGTTGCATAATCAAATATTATATTATCATTTACTAAATAAGCGAGAATATTAGGTACTTTATTCTCAATGACAATATCGGGGAGAATACCTCCACCATCTCTTACAATACGTCCATGGACAGTATGAAATATTTTAGTAAAACTGTCAGGTATTTGTTTCGCACTACCATCGGAATAACGTTGCTTATAATCTATGGCTTGAATACATCTGCCACTAGGGATGTAATATTTAGATGTTGTAATCTTAATACTGCCGCCGTAAGGTAATTGTCTAGGCGTTTGTACCAACCCTTTTCCGAAAGAACGAGAACCTACTATGACAGCACGATCTAAATCTTGTAGAGATCCTGAAAGAATTTCAGAAGATGAGGCTGTCCCATTATTTACAAGTACAGCTATAGGGATGTTTGTATCTAACGGTTCCTTTATAGTCTTGTATACTTCATTAGAAGAAGGAGATCGTCCCTTTGTTGTGACAATAACTTGACCTCTATCGACAAAGAAGTTTGCAATCTCACGAGCTTCCTCTAAGCGTCCTCCTCCATTATTTCGCAGGTCAATGACAAGTGAAGTAATACCTTTTTTCTTTAAGTCTATGAAAGCTTGTTTGAAATCGTTGGATGGTGTTCCCGAAAAAGTACTTAAATTAATATAACCGGTTTTATTATTTAACATCCCATAGTAAGGGATAGGAGGAAGTAAAATAGAACGGCGTATAATAGTAAACTCGAGAGGCTTTTTTACTCCTGGACGTTCAATGAGTAACTTAAAACTGGAACCGATTTGTCCGCGTAACATTTTACTGACTTCATCGGATGTCTTATTAGTTACATCGACATCATTTAATTTCAAGAACAAGTCACCACATTTTAATCCGGCAGTAGCTGCAGGCATTCCTTCGTAGGGCTCAGAAACCATTACACGTTTCATCTTTGAATTATATGATATAAGTGCACCTATTCCTCCATAAGTACCATTCAGCATTTGCTCTAATTGATCCTGATCGTCTTCTGGAAAGTAATTAGTATATGGATCGAGAGAATATAACATGGCATCAATGCCTTCATTGATGAGTTTATTAGGGTCGATTGTATCTACATAAAAGACATCTAATTCTTTCACGATGGCATTGAAGATATCTAGGTTTTTTGAGAATTGGAAATTCCTGTCATCGCTGAGTTTAAATCCAAAGAAAACGAGTGATAGGGTTAGAATACCGATTACAATTCCACTGCGTTTATTTAATAACTTTTTCATTTCTAATAAATATTATTCTGAATGTCATTCAGCGTTTTATTATATGTCTGTTATAATCTTATTTGATTCATTAGTTACTTGTTCCCATTGTTCCTCGGAAAGAGCTGTACCTACAACATTGATGATGTTTTTAGAAAGTAAGGAGCCGAGTCGCCCGCAAACCTCTAATGAATATCCTTTGAGAAGGCCGGAAAGAAATCCTGCTGCATAATAATCACCTGCTCCATTTGTATCGATAGGATGTTCTACAAAGTCAGGATCAACGTGAATGGTGTTTCTCCCTTTACGAATATAAGAGCCTTTAGATCCTACTTTTACTATCGCAATTTCACAATGTTTGCCAAGTTCGTCCAATGCTTCTTCTACACCTTTTTGGGTATATGCAGAGGCTTCTTGTTCATTTGCGAAAACAATATCAACATAATTATTGATGAGCATCTTGAAGAAGTCTAAGTCGGCAGCAACGACATTGTAACTAGACATATCCATACATATTTTTATCTGATGAGATTTAGCCAATTCCATAACATGGCTAATCATATCATGATTCTGCACGAGATATCCTTCAATATATAAATAGTTATATCCTTTTAGTACATCGGCATCGATGTCAGAACTTTCCAATGTCGCTGCAGCTCCTAAGTAATCTATAAAAGAGCGTTCTCCATCAGCAGAAATATATGTTGAGGCGATGCCTGATGGGAAGTCTGAGTATCTAAAATGTGCATCAATACCTAAGGAGTACATGCTATTTCTATAGAAATCACCTGTCTCGTCATGGCCGACTTTACCTATATAACCGGTATTAATTCCCATGTGTGCCAATGCTCGAATTGTATTTGCTGATGAACCGCCGGGTACTCGTTTCGTGTCCATGTTCGCTAATAACCGCAGTATCTCTGGTAGTCTTTCTTTATCGATAAATTGAGTACTTCCTTTAGGAAGATTCATTGTTTTGAAAAAAGAATCATTTTCTAAAACGGTCATTATATCCGTCAAAGCATTGCCGATACCAATTATTTTATCCATCGCCTTAAAATTTTCCACAAAGATATTGCATATTTCAAAATATCCCACTACTTTTGCAACGCATTTAGCAAAAATTCTTCCTTAGCTCAGTTGGTTAGAGCATCTGACTGTTAATCAGAGGGTCCTTGGTTCAAGTCCAAGAGGAAGAGCAAAATCAGGCAAGCCTCCATATTTGGGGGCTTGTGTCGTATATAGCATTTGGATCTATTAATGGGGTACTTATCAGAATTATATTTTTCATTTTTGTGCTATCTATTGGCCTTATCTTTCTAAGGAGTATCTAGCCTTGTAACCACTATTAACACTATCTCACTTCATTTATTTTATCTTTCAGTTTTTATTAGTATCTTTGAACCAAAATAAAAATAAGAAGGTAATGTTTAGCAAGGAAATTTATATTCAACGGAGAGCCCTACTGAAGAAAGAAATGAAGTCGGGCATTCTTCTTTTTTTAGGTAATGATGAGTGTGGGTTGAATTATGAGGACAATACATTTCGTTTCCGTCAAGATTCATCTTTTCTTTATTATTTCGGATTACCTTTTGCTGGGTTATCTGCAATTATTGATGTGGATGAAGATAGAGAAATGATTTTTGGAAATGAACTTACTATCGATGATATCGTTTGGATGGGAACACAACCGACATTGTTTGAAAAAGCAAATATGGTTGGAATCAGTGAAATTCGTCCATCAAAAGATGTAGTCAGCTATTTACATCAAGCTGTAAGAAAAGGTCAAGCTATTCATTACTTGCCTCCTTATCGTCCTGAACACAGATTGAAGTTGTTAGATTGGCTGGGTCTTCCCCCTGCTCACCAGGAAGGTTCCATTCAATTCATTCAAGCAATTGTCAAACAACGTAATCATAAATCTCCAGAAGAAGTTGAAGAAATAGAGAAAGCTTGCAATGTTACTGCCGAGATGCATCTTACAGCAATGAAGATGTTACGTCCTGGAATCTATGAAAGTGATGTTGTCGCTGCAATGGAAGCTGTTGCTACAGCTAAGAATTATGAACTTTCTTTTGCAACGATAGCTACTGTTAACGGACAGACACTTCATAATCATGCCCATAAAAATCTAGTGAAAGATGGAGACCTGTTTTTGATTGATGCAGGTGCCGAGACAGAAATGGGCTATGCTGGAGATATGTCGTCTACAGTATGTGCTGGTAAGAAATTCACAGAACGACAGAAAATGATGATAAGAATCCAGAATGAAATGTATGATGAGGCTGTTAAAGTCCTTCGTCCTGGTATACCTTATGTAGATGTATATAATCTTTCAGCTCGTGTAATGATAGAGCGCATGAAAGAAATAGGCTTAATGAAAGGAAATACAGATGATGCAATAGAGTGTGGCGCATTTGCAATGTTCTATCCGCATGGGCTAGGTCATATGATGGGATTGGATGTACACGATATGGAAAATCTTGGAGAAATATGGGTAGGCTATAATGGAAAGCCTAAGAGTTCTATCTTTGGGAAGAAATCTCTTCGTTTAGCAATTCCTCTTGAACCAGGTTTTGTCCACACCATTGAGCCGGGTATTTATTTTATTCCAGAACTTATTGATAAATGGCGTGGTGAAAAGAAATTCATGGAGTTCATCAATTACGAGATGTTGGAGACTTTTAAGGACTTTGGTGGAATTCGTAATGAATCTGATTATTTAATTACTGAAACAGGTTCACATCGTTTGGGTAAGATTGTTCCTAAGTCGCCTGAAGAAATAGAGGCATTGCGATAGTGCCTATGGAACATCCGTTATCTTTATTTAAATATTGTCCTAAATGCGGTTCAAACCGCTTTGAAATTAAAAATAACAAGGCGAAACAATGCGCTGACTGTGGTTTTGTGTATTATTTCAATCCTTCTTCTGCCACTGTGGCCTTGATTCTAAATCAAGAGAATGAATTACTTGTTTGTCGCCGTGCAAAAGATCCTCAAGAGGGGAAACTTGATTTACCCGGCGGTTTCATTGATTGTAATGAAACAGGTGAAGAAGGAGTTGCTCGGGAGGTGAAGGAAGAAACAGGGCTTAAAGTGATGAATGCCTCTTATCTTTTTTCCTTGCCCAATATATATCCCTATTCTGGTTTTACTGTTCAAACTTTAGATATGTTTTATCGTTGCGAAGTTGAAAATACTAATTTAATATCTGCTATGGACGATGTAAGTGCTTGTTTTTTCGTTCCTCTTCAAGATGTTCATCCCGAACAGTTTGGTTTGTTGTCTATTAGAAGAGGATTAGCAAAATTCCTTAAAATGATCTTGGTAAGTATATTGTTTTTATTACCGATAACAATGAATGCCCAGGTTCTAAAACCTATCTCTCATCTATCGACTCAAGAGTCAAGTTATAAAAAAGTCTGTGAGGCGTATGATTTATCTAAAAAGAATTGCATTTCATTATTGCGCGATTATTTAGAACGTTATCCGGATACACAGCATGCCAACAGAATTTATTCTTTGATGGCATCATCTTATTATAAAGATGGTTCTTATATCGAAGCTATTTCTTTATTCAATAAAGTTGATTTAAACAAACTTATTGATAAAGAACGCGACAGCCGCACATATGAGTTGGCAGTTTGTTATTTAAAAACGAATAGGCTAAAAGAAGCAGCTATATGGTTCGAAACCTTACGCATTAGCAGTCCCACTTATCATAATGCGGCTACTTATTATTTATCATATATCCGTTATAATCAACAAAGGTATGATGAAGCACTTCAAGGTTTTGAATCATTAAAAACGGATCCAGACTATGAAAAGCTTGTCCCTTATTATATGGGTGAGATATATCTCTTGCAAAAGAAATATGATTCAGCTCATGATATTTCAACTTCATTCTTGAATCATTATAGTAATGACACTCATGCTATAGAGATGAAGAGGATAAAGGGTGAGGCTGCTTACAGACTGAAACGATACAATGAAGCGGTAGTGTCTTTAGAAGATTATTTGAATAATACGCAATCACCTCGAAGAGATGCAATGTACATGTTAGGCCTCTCTTATTATTTAACGAGAGTTTATTCCAAATCTGTGGATGTCTTAAATAAGGTAACGAAAGGGAACGATGAAGTTACCCAGAATGCTTATTTGCATATTGGACTTTCTTATCTGCAGCTTTCCGATAAGAATAAGGCGCGTATGGCCTTCGAACAAGCAGCTAATATGAATACTAATTTATCTGTTAAAGAAGAGGCTGCTTATAATTACGCTGTATGCATTTATGAAACATCTTTTTCTGCTTTTGGAGAGTCCGTTACAGCATTCGAACGATTCTTGAATGAATTTCCTCATTCACAATACGCTGATAAGGTGAATAGTTATCTTATCGAAATGTATATGAAGACGCGTAATTACGAAGAGGCTCTTCAATCTATCGAACGAATATCACAACCTGCTAGAACTATTATGGAGGCGAAACAGCATATTCTGTTTCAATTAGGCAATCAATCTTTTGTTAATTCTAATTTTAACAAGGCTGTAGAATACTTTAATCGTTCAATAGCTTTGGGAGAATATAATCAAAATATAAAATCAGAAGCTCTTTATTGGCGTGGAGAATCATATTATCGGCTAGACGAAATGAACAAAGCCGCTTCCGATTACAGGTCTTATCTGCAACAAACGGAACAAAAGTCGGGTGATATGTATTCACTCGCTTATTATAACCTGGGTTATATCTCTTTCCATCAACAGAAATATGATGAATCTCTTTCTTATTTTATGAAGTTTGTCGGATTAAAGAATGATAATAAAGATGCATTGGCCGATTCTTATAATAGGATAGGCGATTGTTATTTCTATTCTCGTTCCTTTAATGAAGCACTGTCGTATTACAAGCTTGCCGGTGATGCAAATCATGCCTCCAGTGATTATGCTTTATATCAACAGGCATTGGTAAAAGGTATTCAGAAGCAATATGGAGAGAAGATATCCATCCTTAATAATTTAGTGCAGCATTATCCATCATCTCCTTTTATTGTCAATGCTTTGTTCGAACAGGGGCGGGCGTATGTACAACTTGGCAACAACCAATCGGCCATACGTTCTTATCAGGAACTTATTGCAAAATACCCTCAAAATGCTTTGGCTTTAAAAGCTTCATCGGAGATGGCCTTACTATATTACCAAGACGGTAATTATGATAAAGCAGTGTCTACATACAAGCAAATAGCTGTTCAATATAAAGGAAGTGAAGAAGCACGAATGGCAATGAGAGATTTGAAATCTATTTATGTAGAACAGAACAAGGTCGATGAATATGCAGCCTTAGCTTCAGAGATGCCCGAAAATGTTAAGTTTGATGTAGCAGAGCAAGATTCATTAACGTACCTAGCTGCAGAAAGAATATATCAGAAAGGGAACGATAATAATTCTATTGAAAGTTTGAGTAACTATATTCAGAAGTATCCTAATGGAGCTTTTATGGAACAAGCACTTACTTTACTTTCACAGTTACAGTACAATCAAAAGAAATATGCTGATGCCAATTTATCTTATAAAGCACTTAAAGATAGAACTTCCGATCCGGAATCTCGTTTACAAGCAAAACTAGGAGTCTTGAGATGTTCTGTGAAAGAAGGGGAGAATGAAGAAGTAATCCAAGCAGCATCAGATTTGCTTACGGAGCCAAAGCTTGTCGATGATGTAAAGAATGAAGTACTTTATGAACGTGCATCAGCTTATTTGAGGTTGAATGAATCGGCTCAGGCATTACCTGATTTGCAAGTTCTAGCTAAAGATACAAGAAATTTGTATGGAGCAGAAGCAAAGTATCGTATCGGTCAGTTATATTTTGATCAGAAAGATTATGCTAATGCAGAAAAGGAAATACTCGATTTCATTAATCAGAGTACTCCACATGCTTATTGGCTGGCACGAGGTTTTATTTTATTATCAGATATATATGTTGTAACAAATCGTAAGAGCGATGCCCGGCAGTATTTGCTGAGTCTTCGACAGAATTATCATGCTAAAGATGATATTTTGAGTATGGTTACAGAAAGATTAAAGAAAATAGATAAAGAATAGAATATGGTAAATCGTATATTATTTATAAGCATCACACTTAGTCTCTTCCTCCTTCCTTTACATGCCCAGAAACATTCTAAGAAGGATTCGCTGTTGAATAGAACAGTTGTGGTTGAACAACAATATAAGCCAGTTGTTTCGGATGCATCAAAGATAAATATTTTACCTCCTGTAACTAAACCGACTATTAAACATCAGGATGTAGAATATGCCACGAGAGTATTTCTTTCTGAGAATATTCCTCCATCAATAGTACCTGTATATAGAGCCAGAGATATAAAATCGGAGTATTTTCCCGGATATGTCAAGTTTGGTTATGGTAATCAGGGTAATGTTGAAGGTAAAGCAAAATATACTTTCCGATTATCAGATATTGATTTCTTGAAGATGAAGTTGGATTTCGCGGGGATGAAGGGCAATTTAGATATGCCTTTCGGAGAAGAAAGGACGTGGAATGCATTCTTTTATCGGACTCGTGCAATGGCGGGTTATTCTCATCAGTTTGAGAAAATGGATTTAGGAATTACAACACATTTCGGCACTAGTAATTTTAATTATGAACCGCTGAGTTTTAAGAAGCAGAACTTCACATCGGGTGACTTAATGTTGACCTTAAAGTCGACAGATGAAAAAGAGCCTTTTCAATATGCTGGAGAAGTGGGGTTGAAGTTGTATGGACGTCAGAACAATATATTGGCGGGAAGTGCAAATGAAAATATATTCACTGCCGGCTTGTCGGCCTCATATAGTTTTGATGATGTACAATCTCTTGGAGCGAAGGTGAAAGCTCAAACTCTTTCGTATAACAATGATAGTTTAAGCAATTATACGACTATTGATGTCAATCCTTTTTATGAAGTGAAAACTGATGACTGGCATTTACATTTAGGTGCCCATACTGATTATTCTTTTAGTATAGGACAAGCAATCCAAATTGCTCCCGACGTGAATATCCAGTTCATACCGTCTGAAGGTTACGTATTATATGTTGCAGCTACAGGCGGTAAGAAATTAAATGATTTCCGTCGTTTGGAGCAGGTTAATCCTTTTGGTACTATTGACAAGACATTATCAGATACATATGAACGTTATAATCTGTCGGCAGGATTTAAAGCTAGTCCTATTCCTGAGTTATGGCTTCATTTCTTCGGTGGCTATCAGCGATTACATAATGATTTGTATTGTTATGAGGCTGTTTACGAAAGGCAATATGTTTCTTTTGGTCTGACTAGTACGAAAGATTTTTATGGAGGGCTCTCTTTAAGCTATAAGTACAAGGATTTGTTTGGCTTCTCTTTTGAAGGTATTTACCGTGATTGGAAAGCCGATGCCGATGAAGCGTTATGGATGAAACCTAAATTGCAATTAGGATTTAACACTAGTTATTCACCTATAAAGCCACTTGTTTTATCTTTGGGCTATAATTATATTCAGCGTGCAGAAGATATAAATTTGCATTACGACAAGAAGATAAATCCCGTGAATGAGCTTAATCTTGGCGCTTCTTATGCAATCTGGAAGAATATTTCAGTATATGCTTCATTTAAGAATGTGCTGAATAAGGAGTATCAATATTACCGTATATATCCGGCCCAGAAATTCAATTTTTTATTTGGCGTTACTCTCAAAATACCTTAATATATGATTATTATTATCCTATTTTACTAAAAAAATCGAGATAATACAGTAATTGTAAATGATAAAAAAGGTTTTTTTTCTACTTTTGCGACGAAATTAGTGAACTTGTGTTCTGAAATTAGTATTTATGCAAAAGAATCTTGTAATAGTTGAGTCTCCTGCAAAAGCGAAGACAATAGGAAAATTTTTAGGTGATGATTACGAAGTACTTTCAAGTTATGGCCATATCCGTGATTTGAAGAAGAAGGAGTTTAGCATTGACATTGATAAGAATTTCGCACCAAAATATGAGATACCAGCCGAGAAGAAAGAGGTTGTCTCAAAATTAAAAACTGAAGCAAGCAAGGCTCGCACTGTATGGCTCGCGTCCGATGAAGACCGCGAAGGAGAGGCTATATCATGGCATCTATATGAGGTCCTAAAATTAAAGCCTGAGAATACAAAGAGAATTGTTTTTCATGAAATAACAAAGACTGCGATTCTGAATGCCATTCAAAATCCTCGTCAGATTGATATTAATCTGGTTAATGCGCAACAGGCGAGAAGAGTATTAGATCGTATTGTCGGCTTTGAGTTATCTCCTATTCTTTGGCGTAAAGTAAAGCCTGCTCTTTCAGCAGGTAGAGTGCAGTCGGTTGCCGTTCGGTTGATTGTTGACCGTGAAAGAGAGATCCAATCTTTTGTAAGTGAATCTTCTTATAAGGTAGTTGCTGTTTTTCTGGTTCCTGATGAGAATGGCAAATTGGTTGAATTAGATGCCGAACTGAATAGACGTATCAAGACGAAAGAAGAAGCTCAGGCCTTCCTCGAGAAATGTAAAAATGCGATATTCTCTATTAATGATATCAGTACACATCCCGTTAAACGTTGTCCTGCTCCTCCTTTTACCACTTCAACATTACAACAGGAAGCTGCCCGTAAACTGGGCTTTACAGTGAATAGAACCATGATGGTGGCACAGAATCTGTATGAGTCTGGATTGATTACCTATATGCGTACTGATTCTGTTGACTTGTCGAAATTGGCTATTGCTACGAGCAAAAGAGTAATAGAGGAGCAAATGGGGGAGAAATATTCTCGTCCAAGACAATTCACGACAAAGACCTTAGGAGCGCAAGAAGCTCATGAGGCAATTCGTCCAACTGACATAGGCAACGTTGCGATTTCTGGTAATGTTCAAGAGAAACGTTTATATGATTTGATATGGAAAAGAATAATTGCTTCTCAAATGGCAGATGCTGAATTGGAGAAGACGACTGTATCCATCATAAACAATAATGGCGATAAATTTGTTGCTACGGGTGAAGTCATCAAGTTCGACGGTTTCTTGCGTGTCTATAGGGAATCTGGAGATGATGATGCTTCGCAGGATGAAGAGAATAACCTGTTACCTCCGTTGACGACAAATCAAGTTCTGGATAGAAAAGAGATTACTGCCACTGAACGCTTTACACAACATCCTTTCCGTTATACAGAAGCAAGTTTGGTCCGCAAACTAGAGGAATTAGGCATTGGGCGTCCATCAACTTATGCTCCTATCATTTCAACGATTCAACAACGAGGATATGTTGAAAGAGGAAATAAAGAAGGAGAACAACGTACTTTCAATGCCCTTTCTTTGCATGATAATGTAATCACGGCAAAGGTAGGCAAGGAAACAGTGGGCGCTGAGAAGGCAAAATTACTGCCTACCGACATCGGTCTGGTTGTAAATGATTTCCTCAATCAGTATTTCCCCGATATCTTGGATTATCACTTTACTGCGAATGTAGAAAAAGAATTCGACGAGGTTGCCGAAGGGAAAGAGAAATGGACAGATATATTGAAAACTTTCTATAGCCAGTTCCATCCTTCTGTGGAAGCAACCTTGGCAACAAAGACTGAACATAAGGTAGGAGAGCGTTTCTTAGGAAATGATCCTAAATCGGGTAAACCGGTATCCGTCAAGATAGGGCGTTTCGGTCCGATGATTCAGATAGGAAGTGCTACTGATGAAGAGAAACCTCGTTTTGCACAACTGCCAAAAGGTGATTCTATTGAGACGATCCAGCTTGATGAAGCTTTGGAAATGTTTAAGTTGCCTCGTGTATTAGGAAATTACGAAGGGAAAGAAGTATCGGTTAATACAGGAAGATTCGGTCCCTATGTACATTTTGGCTCTCTTTATGCATCACTGCCTAAAGATAAAAGCCCTATGACAATTACTTTTGAAGAGAGTATAGAAGTCATAAAAGCTAAACAAGAAGCAGAGGTAAAACGGCATATTAAGTCGTTCGACGAAGAACCTGATTTAGCAATTCTGAATGGACGTTTCGGGCCGTATATCGCTTATAAAGGGAGCAACTATAAGATTTCTAAATCTGTGGTTCCACAAGACTTGGACTTAGCCGGTTGTATGAAGATTATTCAAGAACAACAAGATAAGAAAAGTACTTCTCCTAAAAGAGGGAAAGCTGTTTCGAAGAAGGCAAAATAACATTTCGGGAAAGTATAAAATCGTAGTTATGTTGTGCTCACAGCATAACTATGTTTTTAAATGTTCATAATTATGTTCTCAAACTTTCATAATTATGTCGCGAGCACAACATAACTATGATTTTGAAGCCCTTTCAAGAGATATTTTCAGAAGCATTTTATCGATGTATTACAGTGCTCTTTCTGCATGGTAAGAAGAACGAACCAATGGTCCGCTCTCAACGTATCTGAATCCTTTCTTTAGAGCAATTTCTTTATAATCATTGAATTGTTGAGGAGTAATATATGCAGCGACAGGATAATGACGATGTGACGGTTGAAGATACTGTCCGATAGTCAGTATCTTGCACCCTACGGATAATGCATCATCCATCAGTTGCTCAACCTCTTCAGGAGTTTCACCAAGACCCACCATTATACCCGTCTTAGCCTTGGCCCCCCTTTGTGAAATACGTTCTAGTACCTGGAGACTTGTGCGATAGTCGGCAACGCTCCTTACGAGAGGTGTGATACGTTCTACCGTTTCCATGTTATGTGAGATGATTTCAGGACTTGCATCAATGATTTTATCTACCAGTTCCATGCGCCCTTGGAAATCGGGAATAAGAACTTCTATAGTCGTGTTAGGATTCAATCGCTTAATCTCTTCGATTGTCCTTACCCAATGAGCAGCACCTAAGTCGGGTAAATCATCTCGGTCTACTGAAGTGATGACGGCATGCTTTAACTTCAAAAGAGCTACCGACTCGGCAACGTGCAGGGGTTCGTTCTCGTCAAGAGGGAGAGGTCGTCCTGAGTTTGTATTGCAGAACTTGCAGCAACGTGTGCAGATATCGCCGCCAATCATGATTGTCGCAGTTCCTCTCCTCCAACATTCACCTTGATTAGGGCAACGGCCACTGCTACATATCGTGTGCAAGCCATATTGCTCCATGATATGATGCGTTTCCGCAGAATGCTCGTTTGCTTCTATTTTAATCTTTAACCAGTCGGGCTTACGAACTCTTTCCATTATAAATTGGTGTCGAAGAAATGAGTGATTGTCGAATAGAGATGTAAGCGAGTATTTCCTCCGGAAATGCTGTGATTACGATTGTTATAAGGAATAGCATAGAATAACTTGCCTGATTGTACGAGTCTCTCGATGTATTCGGCAGTATTTTGGAAATGAACGTTATCATCAGCCATACCATGAAGGATCAACAGACTGCCATGCAACTTGTCCACACGTCCGAATGCAGATGAAGATTTATAGCCGTCACCATTTTCTTTAGGAGTCCGCATGAAGCGTTCACTATAAACAGAATCATAGTATTTCCAATCGGTAACCGGAGCAACGGCAACGCCAGCCTTAAAGACAGGAGTACCTTCACTCATACTCATGAGAGTCATATATCCGCCATAGCTCCATCCCCAAATACCGATACGGTCCTTATCGACGTATGATTGCTGAGCAAGATACTGTGCCGTCGCTACTTGGTCTTGTGCCTCTTTAACACCGATATTCATATATGTACATTTTTCAAATTCCTCACCTCTGCCACCGGTACCACGACCGTCAACACAAACTATTACATAACCGTGAGATGCCATATAAGTCTCCCATGAGATACCGAAACGGTTAACAACTTCTTGAGAACCCGGTCCACTATATTGGTATAATAGAACCGGATATTTTTTGGATGTATTAAAGTCTGTTGGCTTCATCATCAGACCGTTCAGTTTTGTACCGTTTGCTGTAGTGAAAGAAAAGAATTCCTTATGCGGCAAAGCATATTCAGAAAGAGTCTTCTTCAGGTTCTCATTTGTTTCGATTGTCTTTATAACCTTTCCGTTTTCATCGTTAAGTGTGACGATAGGAGGAGTATCTACATTCGAGAAGATATTTATATAATATTGGGCATCTTTACTGAAAATGGCGTCATTCGTGCCTTCATTCTTATTAAGGCGTAGTTGCCTGCCCTTTTCGTCGACTTTACAAACATAAGAGCAAAGCGGATTCCCCTCATTGGAAACATAGTAGAACGACTTTGTCTTTTGGTTATATCCGAGGAATTTGGAAACTTCGAAATTACCCGAAGTGACTTTCTTTATTAGATTGCCATTTAGTGTATACCAATAAAGATGGCTATGTCCGTCCCGCTCACTTAATAAGCAGAAGTTATCGCCCATAAATTGTAGATTCAGATATTCGTTTTCATTGATGTAGTACTTATCCTCATCGCGGAGGGCTAACTTACATAATGTGCTGCGAGGGTCGGCCATGTATAACTCAAAACGATTTTGATTTCTATTTAGAGTCATAACGGCTAATTTGTTCGGATCGTTTGTCGATTCGATACGTGGGATATATCCGTCTTCATCAATAGGCAGTTTTACCGTGCGGGTAACTTTTGATTTAATATCGAAACACCGTACCGATACTTTTGAGTTTGCGAACCCTGACTTAGGATATTTATAAGTATAAGCACCTGGATAATCGGAAAATGCACTTATTTGTGGGTGAGACCCTGAGTAGAGAGGAAATGAGAAAGTCGGAACTTGAGATTCATCGAAACGAATGAACGATAATATTTTATTATCTGCACTGAAGCATAAAGCTTTAGTCATCGAGAACTCTTCTTCGTACACCCAATCTGCCAGTCCGTTGATAATAGCGTTCTTCTTACCGTCAGTAGTTACTTGGCTTTCGCTATTGTTATACAGCCGTTTTACTAAGAATATATTATTGTCGCGAACAAAAGCGACCATATTTCCATCCGGTGAGAATACCGGTGATTGTTGAGGACCGCCCTCTGAAAGTTTCTCCACTTTATTATGTGTGGTAATTCCTTTATCATTCCTGTCTAGTCGATACAGATAATAGGTAGCTGTGAAAGAACGGCGATAGATACGACTTTTATTTGTTGCAATAAGCAATGTGGAACCGTCAGGGGAGAAGCTATATCCTTCAAAAGATTTGAAAGGACAATCTCTGGCATCAGCAATGTCGAAGAGGACCTCTACTTTCTGCCCTGTTCGGAAAGAATACTTAATGATCTGTGTACCTTCGTCGTTTGCCTGAGTATAATACTCCCCATCGTTCATTGGCATTATACCTCCAATAGTTTGCGCATAAAACTTACCTGAGATGACCTCTTTCAAATCAAGAGGTTTGTTGCCACTTTGTGCTGAGACAGTGAACATGGCACAACAAAAAAGAATCAATATACCTAATCGTTTCATTTTATATCAAGAAATATTTGCATGACAAAGATAATTAAACCTTGACTGCTATCCAAATGATAGTCGTAAAATGATTTTTTCAATCTATTACATGTAGAAAATTATAGACCAAGAAAGATAAATTATAGTTGTTTCTTTTTGCTATTCACCTCGTCTTGTGCTAACTTTGCAATATTAATATAGTTTATATATGGAACAACGAAAGGAGATACAGTCTGATATTTTTTATGTAGGGGTAAATGACAGGAATAAGGCTCTTTTTGAGAATATGTGGCCTTTACCTTATGGAGTTTCCTATAATTCATACCTGATTGTTGATGATATCATCGCACTCGTCGATACAGTTGATGTATGTTATTTTGAATTGTTTTTGAGGAAGATTAAAAGTGTAATCGGAGAAAGGCCCATTAATTATTTAATCATTAATCATATGGAACCCGATCATTCTGGTTCTATCCGCCTTATTAAACAGGCTTATCCTGATATTGTTATTGTAGGAAATAAGCAAACCTTTGGAATGATTGAGGGGTATTATGGAGTTGTTGGTGAGCAATATGTTGTGAACAATGGCGATTTCCTCTCTTTGGGAAAACATACTTTGCACTTTTATCTCACTCCGATGATACATTGGCCAGAGACGATGATGACATACGATGAAAAGTCGAAAGTATTGTTTTCGGGTGATGCTTTCGGCTGCTATGGTACATTGGATGGAGGATGTGTCGATTCAGACATTAATATCGACCATTTTTGTGATGAAATGATTCGTTATTACTCAAATATCGTCGGTAAATATGGAGCTCCTGTTCAACAAGCTCTCAAAAAATTATCAGGTATTGATGTTCAAATGATTTGTAGTACTCATGGCCCGATATGGAAAGAGAATGTTTCTCATGTGATTCGTCAATATGATAGGCTGAGTCGTTATGAGGCTGATGAAGGAGTTGTCATCGCTTATGGTTCTATGTATGGTCATACCGAAGAGATGGCCGAAACTATAGCTGATGCCATTTCGGCTGAAGGCATAAAGAATATCGTCCTTCATAATGTAAGTCGTAGCAATGCTTCTTATATCCTTCGAGATATTTTCAAGTATAAAGGTCTTATCATTGGAAGTCCTACGTATAGTAACCAAATTTATCCCGATATAGAGTCTTTGCTTAGTAAGATTGCTGTTCGCGATATCAAGAATCGGTTCTTGGGCTATTTTGGTTCATTTACATGGGCAGGTGCTGCTGTTCGTCGTATTGGGGAGTGGACAGAAAAGAGCAAGTTGGAAGTTATAGGTGAACCCGTGGAGATGAAACAGGCATTGAATGAGATTTCGATGCAGCGTTGTGAAGCTTTAGGACATGCCATGGCTGAAAGATTGAAGAAAGATAGAGTTTGAAATAGAAATTATCAAATACTAAATATAAAAATACAGGAATATGAGACTAATTATTGAACCGGATTATGCATCCGTATCTAAATGGGCGGCACACTATGTCGCATCTAAAATTAATGCAGCTCATCCTACAGAGTCTAAACCTTTTGTACTGGGTTGTCCTACCGGCTCTTCACCGTTGGGAATGTACCGTGAACTTATTCAGATGAATAAGCAAGGGTTGGTATCATTTAAAAATGTTGTAACGTTCAATATGGATGAATATGTGGGTCTGCCTAAAGAACATCCTGAGAGTTATTATTCTTTTATGTGGAATAATTTCTTCAGCCACATAGATATTAAACGTGAAAACACAAATATCTTAAATGGAAATGCTAATGATCTTTTGAAAGAATGTGAGGAATACGAAGCTAAGATCAAGTCGTATGGTGGAGTAGATTTGTTCATGGGTGGTATTGGCCCTGATGGTCATATCGCTTTTAATGAACCAGGTTCTTCTCTTAATTCGCGTACTCGTCAGAAAACATTGACTACTGATACGATTATTGCTAATTCTCGTTTCTTTGATAATGACATTAATAAAGTCCCTAAAACGGCACTGACTGTCGGCGTTGGGACTGTAATGGATGCCAAAGAAGTGATAATTATAGTAAATGGACACAATAAGGCTCGTGCACTTTATCATGCTGTTGAAGGTGCAGTTACTCAGATGTGGACAATTAGTGCTTTACAGAATCATCCTCATGGTATCATTGTTTGCGATGATGCTGCTACTTTCGAATTGAAAGTAGGTACTTATCGCTATTTTAAGGATATAGAAGCTGCACACTTAGATCCGGAATCACTGTAAAAGTGTTCTGTGCATCGTCTGTCTTACATTGGTATAGTGTAGGGCTGTAACTATAAATTCTATATCTCCACAATCGTGGGGGTATAGAATTTAATTTTTTCCTTCTTCTATTCTTTCGACTGCTTCACAGTCTTTTGTTAACTGTGCCTTTAGATCTTCAATGTTTGCAAATTTGATTTCAGAACGAATCCGCTGAATGAATGATATTCGCATCTTCTTCTGGTAAATATCTGTATTGAAGTGAAGTATGAATACTTCTATGGTAGTATGATTATTATCACTAACTGTGGGGCGGACGCCAATATTCAGCATTCCGTAATATTGGTTATTGTCGATATGAACCTTTACCGCGTATACACCACCTTTCGGAATCAACTTGTCTTCATCATTTATAGATAAATTGGCAGTAGGAAATCCTATTGTTCTACCAATTTGTTCCCCCTTAACAACAGTTCCATTTATTGTATACGCATATCCTAGTTCTTTAGCTGCAGATGACACGTTGCCATCAGACAATAACTGGCGTATAGCAGATGAACTGATAATGTTACTGTTCAAAAGGTACGGTGGAACATTGCTTACGGCAATATCTAGTGATTTTCCGTATCTTTCATAATCTTCTATAGTCTCATTCTGGTTATGTCCGAAATGATGGTCATGCCCTATAACCAAATATTTGATATTGTACTGTTCCTTTAGAATGTCTTTCATAAACTGTTCCGCAGAATAATTCGATAATTGTTTAGTAAAATCGAGCACAATACAATCATCGATGCCTGTTTGCGAAAGCAATTCTATTTTCTCGTCATAGGTAGTCAGCAGTTGTGGTTTAAAAGATTCTTTAAGTGTTTGCAGCGGATGGGAAGGGAAAGTAATTACAGCCGACTTTAACCCTTCTTTTTTTGAAATCTTTTTTACTTGATCAATTAGGAATCGATGACCGAGATGAACTCCATCAAAGAATCCGATGGTTGCTACTCGTGGGGTTGAAGATGGGAATGCTTGATGACTACTTATTATCTTCATAAGGATTAATCATTAGAGAAGAGTTTTGTCCAATCCTCATTTGGCTTAGCAACGTAAGAGTGAATGCCCATTGATTGGGCAACGAGACAATTCGCTTCAGAGTCATCAATAAAAAGTGTTTGTGAAGGTTCAATAAGTGCATCGTCTATTACTGCTTGAAATATCTCTTTGTCTGGTTTCAACATTTTCATTTCGAATGATAAATATATTTTCTCAAAATAATTATTTGCGTTGAAACCATTATACGGAAAGAATTGTTTGCACGACCATTCCCAATGAATAGAGTTTGTGTTACTCAGAAGGTAAACCATGTATTTCTTTCTCAGTTCTAATAATGTTGCTAATTTATATTCGGGAATTCCATCCAGAAAACTATTCCATGCATCGTCTATTTCTTGATCGCTTACGGGTTTGTCTATTAATTCTCGGATGTGTTCTCTGAATTGTGCAGATGAGATAAGACCTTGTTCATTCTTCTTAAAAAAACCTTGTTTATAAGAATCATCAATGAGTTCTTTTATATTGTTAAGTCCCAATGATTCGAAACGGGAAACGCATCTGTCACGGTTTAAGTTAACGATGACATTTCCATAATCAAAAATTATATTCTTAATACCTTTTATTTTCATTTCTATTGAATATTATTCGTTGACAAAATCGGATGATTTCTCCTATCCACAGTGTTAATGAAGTACCAATTATTATTTTAAGCCATGTTCCTAACTCTAAAGGAACTGTTCGAAATACTGCTCCCCCGAATTGGACAATCAATATCTGTCCGATTAAAATGAGACAAGATACGACAAGTAAACCATATGAACCGGGTAATGCTTTCCAAATAGATTCGTGTGTGCCAGATACTCTAGTATTAAATAAATTCCAGAACTGAAGCATGACGAACACTGTGAAGAAAACAGTTAAATGGTAAGTCGTCATTGTTCCGTCGTGAACAGTGTCGTAGTATATCATACCTATTAATATTCCGAGGAAGAGGAGTCCAGTGATAATGATATTCATCCACATCGGCTTGTTGATAATGAAATCATTTAACCCTCGTGGTTTTTCTGTCATTACTTCTTTAGATGGTGGAATGGATGATAAGGCTAAAGAGGCGAAAGTATCCATTATCAGGTTTATCCATAACATTTGAGTGACTGTAAGTGGAAGTTGTGTTCCAAAGAAAGAGCCTAACAGTTCAATGCAGAGTGCGACTAAATTGATAGTAAGTTGGAAAATGATAAACCGTTGTATGTTCTTATATAATGAACGTCCCCACATAACTGCAGTACTGATACTCGCGAAGGAGTCATCAAGCAAAGTAATATCACTTGCTTCTTTCGCAACAGAAGTACCTGAACCCATCGATAGTCCGACATGAGCATGATTTAATGCAGGTGCATCGTTTGTTCCATCTCCGGTAACGGCAACAACAGCACCCCGTTTTTGTAAAAGCTGTACTAACCGTTGTTTGTCAGAAGGCCTGGCTCGTGAGATAATCTTCAACTTTTCTACTCTATCAAGAGCTTCTTCATCAGATAAGTTGGCGAATGCCGGACCGGTTATTCTGTTGATATCACTATCAGAGTTATTCCATAATCCTATCTTACGGGCTATTTCGGTAGCAGTAACTTCTGTATCTCCAGTTACTATTTTGATATCGATGCTTGCTGAACGACATTCATCTATAGCATCAGCAATGTCTGGTCTGATAGGATCAGTAATAGCTGCCATCCCAACGAAAGTTAGTCCTCCTTCTTCATAAAGTTTTGTGCATTCATTGGCATTGTTGTCGACTATCTTATATCCAAAACTAATTGTACGCATTGCTTGAGATTGGGCTTTGGTGAGCCAATCTGTAATTTTAGGAAGGGAAGGAGAGATATCCATTATTTGTCCATCAACGAATGTTTTGTTGCATTTATTAATGATTATCTCAGGAGCTCCTTTCACATAAAGGATTCTTTTCCCTGGCATTAATTTGGAATCGACTAGGATAGCCATATATTTTCTTTCTGTAGTGAAAGTAATTTGGCTGATGGCAGGTGTAGATTTTCGAATATCTAAATAATTGAGATGGTGATTATATAACCAAATTAGTAATGCTATTTCAGTTGGATTGCCAACTCCACTTACCGTATCTGTCTCGGTCTCTAAAAAGGCAGTTGTGTTGGTGCTAATTCCCTCAATTAATAATTTGCTTATTTCATCGTCTTTAAGTGATGTATCCTCTTTGCCGTTATAATAGAATGATTGCACTTCCATCCTATTCTGAGTAAGAGTACCTGTTTTGTCGGTACAAATAACATTAATTGCACCCATCGTTTCACATGCATGCATACTTCGTACCAAATTATTGGTCTTTAGCATTCTATGCATATTCAATGCCAAACTTAGTGTAACACTCATCGGAAGTCCTTCAGGAACAGCAACCACAATTAAGGTAACTGCCATCATGAAGTAATCTAATAAGATTCGAACAATATCTAAATATTGGTGTAATCCAATTACTTTATTTGTAGAGAAGAAAACGAATAAATCGCGGGTTACGAAGATGATGAATGCAAGAATTGCAACGCTGAACCCAATTTTACTGATTAGTTTTGCTAGACGTGCAAGTTGAAGATTAAGAGGTGTAGAGATGCCGTTATCTTCCATACTTTGTTTAGAAACGTGTCCTATTTCTGTAGCATCGCCAACCGCAGTAACATGCATGATGCCATATCCTTCGGCAACAGTTGTACTGCGCATCACACCGTTTGATGGATAAGTAGCTTCTTTATCAAATAGTTCCTCGTAAATTGTTTTGTTAACAATGGGCTCTCCTGTTAGTGTCGACTCATTGACTTGCATTGAGACCGCTTTCAGTAAAATCCCATCGGCAGGGACTTCATCGCCGGTCTCTAATAAGACGATATCACCAACGACTATTTCTTTACGAGGTACCTCATGAACTTGGCCGTTGCGCATTACCTTTACATTCAAATCATCATTAACTGTATTCAGTAAATCGAATTTGCGTTTGGCGTTATATTCAAAAATAAAACCGATACCAGTAGCAAGCAAGATAGCTGCAATGATACCGATTGTTTCAGCATATTGATTTTCCAGAATAGAGACAATAAGAGACAAGAAGGCTGCTACTATTAAGATTCTGATGACAGGGTCTTTAAACTTCTCCCAATATAATCTCCAAGGGGATACACGCTTAGGTGGAGTTAGTAAGTTGTTTCCATGCTTTGCACGGCTTTCTTGTACTTCTTCCTCGCTTAAACCCAATATGTTCTCCTTATCTCTATCCTCAGCCATACATATACCTATATTAATCTTTGTGTGCAAAGTTACAATTTATCCTCGTAACTTAAAGAACAAAGCTAGTAGTTTATGGCATTTTCTTCTCTTTAACATCTGCACTTGCTTCTACAACATTCAACACATAATCACCTAATTTCTCACACTCACTGATGATATCCATATAATAGACGCCCATTTGGTAATCGTATTCCTTGTTGTTTACATCAAGAATATTCTGAGTCTTTAATTGATTGCGATAATTATTAATTTCGTTTTCTATGTTGTAGCTCTTATTAATTTCTCCTTCTAAATGGTCGTTTTTCTCCAAAACTTGAATCATCTGAACTAAAGCATCTTCATCGAGTTTCATCATAAAGTGGATATGGTCATATTGATGTTCTGAGAAATCCATATTGGTCTGCTTCTTTCTACTAATAGTTCGAGCCAGGTTATAACAACTGTCACCTAAACTTTCGATTTCTGTGACTTCACGAAGCATACCTCTGATACTTAGTTTACTTTCAGAGCTAAGTCTTCCTTCAGAAACTTGATTTAGATAGTTTGCAATTTCAATCTCCATGTGGTCACTAATGATTTCATATTTTTCTATTCTACTGAATAGTTTAGTGAAATCGTCGTCTTTTTCTGTATGGAGTAAATCACGTACCATACCGAACATACGATTAATTCTTTCACTGAAAAGGATAATTTCTTTATGAGCTTGGAGTATTGAAAGTTCTGAAGTTGATAATAGTCCTGTAGAAATATAGCGTAAACGGAATTCTTCGTCATCATCTTTACCTTTGATAACTAAACATACGAGTTTTTCAAACGGTTTAATGAACCAAATTAAAATAAGTACATTGCAGACGTTAAAAAGAGTATGGAAAGCAGATAGATAGTATGTTATTTTAACGCTTTCGGGAACATTCGGAGCAATAAGATTTACCAAGTATTTATCCATGTTTACGAATGGATGGAAAATACAAAGTACCCATACTACACCGAAAGTATTGAATATCAAATGGGCTAAAGCCGCTCGTCGAGCTTGTGAATTAGCAGTTAGTGCGGCAATGTTTGATGTAAGAGTTGTTCCGATATTCTCACCCATAACTAATGCGATGCCTAAATAAATATCCAGAACACCCGTTGAACAGAGTACCAAGGTAATTGCCATTACTGCTGCAGAGGATTGAACACAGGTAGTTAGAATACCACCGATTATCAAAAAGACAAAGATTGAAAATCCTCCTAATTCTCTGCATGAAGCGATGAAGTGTAGTACAGCTTGATTATGACCTAAGTCCATCGCAATTGCATTCTCACGTAAAGTTGCTAGTCCTAGAAACATGAAGGAAAATCCAAAAATAAATTCACCGAATGATTTTCGACCGCTTTTCTTAGAGAAGATAAGGGGAATGGCTAGAGCGAACAAACAGAAAATGTAATCGCTCATGTTAATTTGGAAACCAAAAATAGACATCAACCATGCCGTTAAAGTCGTTCCAATATTAGCTCCCATAATGACGCTAATAGACTGTCCCAAGGTGAGAAGTCCTGCATTAACGAAACTTACAACCATCACTGTCGTTGCTGTAGAGGATTGTATAGAAGCGGTAATAAATGTACCGGTCAGTAGTCCGGTAAATCTATTAGTGGTCATTGCACCTAATACTTTCCGCAAACGATCTCCTGCAAGCTTCTGTAAGGCCTCACTCATTGTTTTCATACCGAACATAAGTAGGGCGAGTGAACCTAAAAGCTTAAAAATGACGAAAATTGACATAGTTTGTTTTATTAAATGTATTTTCTTTTGTCTTTTGATTGAATAATGCCTACTTTTAAGGTTCAAAAGAACCTATAAAAAGTTTTAGCATGATTCATACAGTCCAAATTTTCTGCAAAAATAATAATAATTATAAAGAATTCCCCATTGGAAGTTCACTTTTAGAAATTTATTATGGATTTGACCTTCATTTTCCTTATCAAGTTGTTAGTGCGAAGGTAAATAATCGCTCCGAAGGTCTAAATTTTAGAGTTTATAACAATAAAGATGTAGAGTTTTTAGATATTCGTGATTTATCAGGTATGCGAACCTATGTCCGTACATTATGCTTTATTCTATATAAGGCAACGAATGAACTATTTCCTGAAAGTCAGCTTTATGTAGAACATCCTATCTCTAAAGGTTACTATTGTAATCTGAATCTGGAGCGTTCAATTACTTTAGAGGATGTTGCTAAAATTAAAGCTCGAATGCAGGAGATAATAGACGAGAATATACCGTTTCACCGTATTGAATGTCAGACGAGTGAAGCTGTAAGGATATTCAAGGAGCACGGGATGGATGATAAAGCCAGACTACTTGAAACCTCGGGTACTCTTTATACTTATTATTATACTTTGGGCGATACAATCGATTATTATTATGGTAATCTGTTGCCAAGTACCGGTTATGTGAAGTTATTCGATATTATTAAGTATTACGATGGTTTATTGCTTCGTATTCCTAATAGAGAGAATCCGAATGTTCTCGAAGATGTTGTCAAGCAAGAAAAGATGCTCGACGTCTTTAAAGAATATCTGCATTGGGAACATATCATGGGATTCCGGACAGTAGGCGATTTTAATTTGCTTTGCAAGACGGGTCATGCTACAGACTTGATAAAAGTGGCTGAGGCTCTACAGGAAAAGAAGATAGCTCAAATAGCAGATATGATATATCATAGAGGAGAGAATGGGCAAAAAGTGAAACTCGTCCTTATTGCAGGTCCGTCTTCTTCGGGAAAGACAACCTTTAGCAAACGTCTCGCTATTCAGTTAATGACGAATGGGTTGAAACCTTATCCTATATCATTGGATAATTATTTTGTTGATCGTGAACAGACTCCGAGAGATAAGGACGGCAACTACGATTTTGAATCTCTTTATGCACTCGATTTGAAATTGTTTAATCAGCATATAAAAGCTCTACTGAGGGGAGAAGAAGTAGAACTTCCTCGTTTTAATTTCCAAGAAGGGAAGAAGGAATTTAGAGGAGATAAATTAAAGATTGACGATCATACCATACTTATCTTGGAAGGTATTCACGGTCTAAATCCAGAATTAACGCCAGAAATACCTGCAGAGAACAAATTTATGATTTATGTTTCTGCTCTTACTACGATATCGTTGGATGCCCATAACTGGATACCTACGAGTGATAATCGTTTGTTGCGTCGTATCATCCGTGATTTTAATTATAGAGGGTATTCAGCTCAAGAAACTATTTCGCGATGGCCGAGTGTGAAAGCGGGTGAAGAGAGATGGATTTTCCCCTATCAAGAGAATGCAGATGTTATGTTCAATTCAGCATTGCTCTTTGAATTGGCAGTCCTTCGGATGCATGCTGAGCCTATTCTGATAGGAGTTCCTCGAAATTGTCCCGAATATTGTGAGGCCTATCGATTGCTTAAGTTTATTAAATTCTTCAATCCTGTTCGCGACGACGAGATACCTCCTACTTCATTAATCAGAGAGTTCCTCGGAGGAAGTAGTTTTAAATATTAGCGATTACTTATTTGATACGGTCGTTTAGTAGCGGCATGTGCCATCTCTTGAGCAATTCTTGCTTCATCAGAAGAAATTGAAGAGGGATGGTAAGTGTTGCCGACGACACTTCTATGCGTTATATATTCGCACCAAGTGCAGGCTGCTGCATAACGACCTATAGAGAGCGACAAGTGATATCCGTCGCGGCAAAGTTTGTCTCCTATAATAGTTCTCATATTTTGGATAGTTGTACCGGCAGGGATGAGACCTTTTATCTTGAATTGTTTTACAACTCTTTTAACTGTCGATACGATACTGTCGTACATCACACTTTGATTCTTATTATAATTCCCGAAATTAGGATGAGTGCTGTTTTGTGCATAAGCCCAAGTTTGGTGAAAAGCAAATTTGAAATGTTTGTTTGTGGCATGTTGGCGAACAAACTTTAATAAATTTGCGAGATTTGAATATGAATTATACTTCCCTGATAAGGGGCTAGCTTGTTGAACGGTTATGATATCCCAATTGTCGTCTTCAACAATATCTGTCAGGTTCATATTGTTCTTCTCTGTTTTAATTCCTCCCACAATCTTTCGGTAAGAATATTCGGTCTTCCCGGTTTGAGCATTATTCCAATGTCTGTCAATGGAGCATCCTCCTATATAGGCGTTGCCAATCACTAGACTGTCACCTGCTGCTCGGGCTAATTCATATAAATTTTGTTCCACTGCATCTACAGAGAAGCTATTGCCGATGGCCAATATCTTCACTACCTTTTTTGCTTGAATATTGCTATTAAACAGAAGACAGATAGATAGAAGTAAGATTTGGAATAAATGGAATCTTTTCATATTACTATTTGATATTATAAACTTCTCGGTAAATGGTTTGTTTTACTCTATTAAAATCTGTCTCACTGTTTAACCCTCCATAGACCATTAATAGCATAGGATATGGTTTATCTGTAGGGCGATATGGAGGTTGTTCATAGTAATTGTTCCAGAGTTTGAAACCTTGTCTCCTATAAAAACGGATACGGCGCAATGCTTCGTGGTTGATAGGAGGTTCAACTTCAAGAACTATTGGAATATTGACGATACGTTTTAACAAGAATAAAGAAAAGGCTCCATAGCCTTTACCTCGCATCGATTCTTCAATAGCAAAATGTTCTACGTAATAAAAATCAACGAAATCCCAATAAGAAAGGAAGCCTATTAGTTTATCTTTCTCTAAAATGATATTGTTATGAAATAGAAGATTGTCATCAGTAAAAAGTCGGAAATCGGTTAAGTCCCGATATTCATTAGGAGGAAAAGAGTTGATTAATAGTTTTTCAACGAATGCATAATGCACAGTGTCTGTTGTATGAATCAGTTGAAGTTGCATGGTTCGTTTTTTAGGTTGTACAAAAATACATATAATTCATGACTTATAATGTATCCAAATAAAAAAATACATTTCAAAAGTTAGAAAACATGTCTGTAAATTATAATCTGGATATTTTGTGTTTTTATCTTCTATTTGTCTCTTTTTATAGAATAAATAAGAATAATTAATAAAGAAATTCTTAATTTTGCGGTCTAAATAAAATATTTGACCGTTAAACTGTATCATTATGGATTCAAATAAAATAGTAGGAGAAAGAATTAAATCGATTCGCGAGAGTAAGTCGATGACAATTGATGAACTAGCAGAGAAAACTGCATTATCAGTTGAACAAATTAAACGTATTGAAAACGACATCGACTTACCGTCTTTGTCTCCTCTAATTAAGATTTCTCATGCTTTAGAAGTTCGTTTAGGAACATTCTTTGATGATCAGAGCGGTTCGGGTCCTGTAATATGCCGGAAGGATCAATACAGCGATACGATAAGTTTCTCCAATAATGCTACACAGTCGCGTAAAAACATGGAATATCATTCCTTGTCAAAATCGAAAACCGACCGTCACATGGATCCGTTCATCATAGATGTAGCTCCAATAGAAAAAGATGATTACGTACTTTCTACCCATGAAGGAGAGGAATTTATTTATATTTTAGAAGGAACGATGGAATTGGTTTATGGAAAGAACAAGTATTTGCTGCAAGTCGGCGACAGTGTTTATTATGATTCCATTATTCCTCATCACATTCATGCTTATCAAGGACAACAAGCTAAGATATTAGCTGTAATTTATACACCAATTTAGTTTTCTATGTTACAACTTTCTGATAGGACTCTGGGGCAATGGCTTGAGCATTGGGCTGAAGAAACCCCGGACAAGGAATATATTGTTTATTCGGACCGTAATTTACGGTGGACGTGGAAACAATTCAATGAACGTGTCAACGACATGGCGAGAGGTCTCGTCGCTATTGGTGTAACACGCGATTCTCATGTAGGTATTTGGGCAGCCAATGTGCCCGACTGGCTTACTTTACTATATGCATGTGCCAAAATTGGAGCCGTCTATATCACGGTAAATACAAGTTATAAACAATCGGAATTGGAATACTTGTGTAAGAATTCCGATATGGATACGCTTTGTATTGTCGATGGAGAGCGCGACAGTGACTTCGTCGAGATGACATATACGATGCTTCCCGAGTTAAAAACAACAGAACGGGGACATCTGAAGAGTGAACGTTTTCCATATATGAAGAATGTTATTTATCTTGGACCCGAGAAACATCGCGGTATGTATAATTCTTCAGAAATTCTGTTATTGGGAGAGAATGTCGATGATACAGAGTTCAAGCGTCTGAACAGTCTGACTAATTGCCACGATGTAGTGAATATGCAATACACATCGGGTACGACAGGTTTCCCGAAAGGAGTAATGCTTACTCATTATAATATTGCCAATAACGGATTCTTGACTGGTGAGCACATGAAGTTCACTGGCGATGATAAATTGTGCGTATGTGTACCCCTCTTCCATTGTTTCGGAGTAGTATTGGCTACGATGAACTGTCTGACACATGGTTGTACGGAGGTGATGGTCGAGAGATTCAATCCGTTGGTTGTATTAGCATCCATACATAAAGAAAGATGTACAGCAGTATATGGTGTACCGACTATGTTTATTGCCGAACTGAACCATCCGATGTTCAACATGTTCAACTTGGAATCTCTTCGTACAGGTATTATGGCAGGTTCTCTTTGTCCTATCGAATTAGTGAAAGAGGTAGAGACTAAGATGTTCCTTCGTGTAACGAGTGTATATGGATTAACAGAAGCATCTCCTGGTATGACACATTCTCGCTATGATGATTCATTAGAGGTTCGTTCTACTACGGTGGGACACGACTTCGAATTTACTGAAGTTAAGGTGCTGGATCCTGAGACGGGGAAAGAATGTCCTGTCGGTGTCCAAGGTGAGATGTGTAATCGTGGTTATAATACCATGAAAGGATATTATAAAAATCCTGAAGCAACAGCAGAAGTAATCGATAAGAATAATTTCCTTCATTCGGGCGACTTGGGGTATAAAGATGAAAATGGCAATTATCATATTACAGGCAGAATTAAAGATATGATTATCCGTGGAGGTGAAAATATCTATCCGCGAGAGATTGAAGAGTTCTTGTATCAGATGCCGGAGATAAAGGATGTGCAGGTGGCAGGTGTACCATCAAAGAAATATGGTGAGGCCGTCGGTGCGTTTATTATTCTTCACGAAGATTCTAAACTCGAGGAATCAGATATACGCGATTTCTGCAAAGGGAAGATAGCGCATTATAAGATACCGAAATATATTTTCTTCATCAAAGAGTTTCCGATGACAGGAAGCGGAAAGATTCAAAAGTTTAAGTTAAAAGAACTTAGCGTGAAACTTTGTGAGGAAAAAGGCATAGAGATCATATAATATTTGTGTTTTAGGACGAGAATTAAAGGATTGTCATAACTCTGTAACATCTCCTCTTTAATTTTGCAGCGAGAAAAAATGTTTTTCTTTATACAAATTAAAGACGATGGTTATGAACAATTCTTTTTTTAGTCGTTTCGCTCCTAAGGAGCCAAAGTTCTTTCATCTGTTGAAAGAACTGTCAGATGTGTTGCTTGCTGCTTCTAGTTTACTTCTTGAAACACTTCAATGTTCTACTCAAGATGTTCGCATGAGCTATTATCGTCGGATAAAAGAGCAAGAACGTACCGGAGATCAACTCTCTCATAAGATATTCGAAGAACTGAGTACTTCTTTCATTACTCCTTTCGACAGAGAAGATATTCACATGCTGGCCGATAATATAGACGATGTTATCGACAGAATAAATAGTTGTGCCAAGCGTATAGCTATTTATAATCCTAGAGAAAATGCTCCTGAAGGAATGGATTTAGGTAAATTGGTCCGTCAGGATGCTGCATGTATCGGTAAGGCAATGGAAGAACTCGAAACTCTCCGAAAAAATGCCATTCACCTTAAAGCGCGTTGCAAAGAACTGCATGATATAGAAAACCAGGCAGACGACGTGTATGAAATGGCAATTATTCGTCTTTTCGAGAAAGAGAAAGACGGTATAGAGATAATCAAGACAAAAGACATTCTGAATGAGTTGGAGAAAGCAACCGACGCAGCAGAGGATGTTGGGAAGATATTAAAGACAATCATAGTAAAGTACGCTTAAATATATAACAATATGGTTTTATTGATTGTTATAATCTTACTAGGACTAATATTCGATTACATCAATGGATTTCACGATGCGGCAAATTCCATCGCAACTATTGTTTCAACGAAAGTATTGACTCCTTTTCAAGCTGTTATCTGGGCTGCTTTTTTTAATTTCGTGGCTTTCTTTATATCGAAGTTTATTATTGGCGGCTTCGGTATTGCCAATACAGTTTCGAAAACAGTTTATGAGCAATATATCACGTTGCCTATTATATTAGGAGGAGTAATAGCAGCTATTATATGGAATCTGTTTACTTGGTGGAAAGGGATACCTTCTTCTTCTTCGCATACATTGATTGGTGGATTTGCCGGTTCTGCTATTATGGCGAATGGATTCTATGCCATTCAAGGTTCTATCATACTTAAAATAGCCGCTTTCATTTTCTTAGCTCCTATCATCGGTATGATTATCTCGTTCTTTTTCTCATTGATCATGCTCTACTCGTGCCGTCATACTTCACATTTACGTGCCGAGGTATGGTTTAAAAGGTTACAGCTTGTTTCGTCGGCATTATTCAGTACCGGTCATGGGTTGAACGACTCTCAGAAGGTAATGGGTATCATTGCCGCTGCTATGATAGCTGCCCATCCTTTAGGAGTAGGGATGGGAATACAGTCTATAAATGATATTCCCGATTGGGTACCATTCTCGTGTTTCTTGGCTATTTCGTTGGGAACCATGTCGGGCGGTTGGAGAATCGTTAAAACAATGGGAACAAAGATTACTAAAGTGACACCTTTCGAAGGTGTTGTCGCCGAAACAGCAGGTGCTGTCACGCTGTATCTCACAGAATATCTAAAGATTCCTGTTAGTACGACGCATACCATTGCCGGTTCTATTATTGGTGTAGGTGCAACAAAACGATTATCAGCCGTACGCTGGGGAATTACGAAAAGCTTGATGACGGCCTGGGTTCTCACTATACCCGTCAGTGCTTTGTTAGGAGCCGGTATCTATCTGATATTAAAACTGTTTATGTAAATGATGGTCTCAAACAAAAGAGTTTTCCATTTCTAATTTCTACTATTACAATAATTACTGTACTTTTGCAATGTAATACATAAGTTTATGGATACATTGCAAAAGGTTATTTTATACTACCGCGCACAAGTAGAGAAGTTCCAAAAAGAGCTGTCGGTTGAAAAGAAGAAGATATACAGAATAGGATCGTTTCGTCTTCTTTTATTTCTTGTCGGTGCCGTTGGCGCAGGTTATTTTATAGCCGTTGGTAAGCCTCTTACCGCCGCAGCCGTCGCCGTTGTCGTGATTATTCCTTTCCTGCTGTTGATAAAGGTGCATAGCAAGATGTTCCGCCGAAAGGATTATTTGGAACAAGCAATAACGGTCAATCAACAAGAACTGCGGGCTATCGATTATAATCCGTCCGACTTTGACGAAGGTGCTTGTTATATTGACCCGTCCCATCCTTTTTCTTTCGATATTGATATCTTCGGAAAGAAATCCCTCTTTCAATATGTGAACCGTACAGTTACTACTTTCGGGAAGAAGTTGTTAGCGGGCTATTTTAATTGCCCGTTCGATAAGGAGAGTGATATTTATACTCATCAGAAGGCGATACAAGAACTTGCCGAAAATGTGGGCTTTCGACAAGAATACCGTATCCTCGGACTCTTGTATACGGGTCAGCCCAGCGATGGAGAGGAGATTATGCAATGGAAAGAAACAAAAAATCATTTCAATAATCGCCCACGTTATACAGCCATCAAATGGTTGGTTCCTCTTATCAATCTCTCTTTTATTGTTTTGGCTGTTCTAGGCTTCGTATCATATACAGTTCCATGTTTATCGGTATTTGTGTTTATGGTGCTAAGCATTGGATTGTCGCAATACATCACTAAGGTCCAATCGTCTTTCGATAAGAAACTCCATATCCTGCATACCTACGGACAGCTTTTCGAACTCACCGAGCAGCAGACTTTCCATAGCGAAGAACTGTTGGCGATACAAGGTCAGCTCAAACAGCAGCATGTCGTTGCGTCGTCAGCAATAAAAGAATTGGCGCATAGCATGAATGCACTCGATCAGCGGAATAATATCTTTGTCACGGCAATACTCAACGGACTATTCTTTTGGGAACTCCATCAGATAATGAAGATAGAGTCGTGGAAAGATAAATATGTGCGCTATTTGGGAGATTGGATAGATAGTATTGGGAAAATGGATGCCCTTTGTTCATTGGGTACTTATGCCTTCAACAATCCGTCGTTTACTTATCCAACCCTTGCTGCTTCCCCATGTTATAGAGCCGAAGGACTGAAACATCCTTTGATGAACAGAGATAATTGCGTTCCGAACGATATCGATATGAAAGGCGCACCTTGTTTTAACATCATTACGGGTGCTAATATGGCGGGTAAAAGTACCTATCTCCGGACAGTAGGTATCAATCATTTGCTGGGTACGATGGGTATGCCTGTCGCAGCTGTCAGTATGGAGTTCTATCCTGCACATTTGGTAACGAGTTTGCGGACTAACGATTCACTTACCGACAACGAATCTTATTTCTTTGCCGAGTTGAAGCGGTTGAAGATGGTGATAGATAAGTTGCAAAGAGGCGAGCAACTGTTTATTATCCTCGACGAGATACTGCGCGGAACGAATTCTGTCGATAAACAGAAAGGTTCTTATTCATTTCTTAAGCAATTGGTGTTGCTCAATGCTACAGGACTTATTGCCACCCACGATTTACAGTTAGCACATCTGAAAGATTCTTTTCCCGAGTATGTCAATACCCAATGTTTCGAAGCTGATATCACAGGCGATGTACTCACCTTCTCTTATAAGTTACGCAACGGAGTAGCACAGAATATGAATGCCTGTTTCTTGATGAAAAAGATGGGTATTGATATAGAATGACAGATGAGTATCAAGAAGTTATTTGATTACGTTCTCATTGATTAATCTGACAAAAGATATATAGGCTTTTGTCACTGGGGGTATACGCATCATATTGTTGTAAATGAAGAAGTTATTCATTATGATTTCAAAATATTGACAATTGGAGGTGGCAAAAATGGGGCTACAGTATACCCATGATGAGAATTTCATTCGACGCGTCGAATATAAATTTGATGATCTATTATAGAACTTGTTCTTAAATTAATGACAATATAGGCGGACAAACTTGCCCGCCTATAAATATTGTATGGTTACAACGCAATTATAGCTTTTCAATTTCATCATTAGATAAACCTGTATAAAGAGATATCCGTTCGATATTCATGCCATCAGACTTCATAGACTTAGCTATTTCTTTTTTCTCTTCGCTTCTGCCTTTCTCCATCCCTTCATCACGCCCTTCCTTCCTTGCACATTCCATTACGGCATAATTGTCACGATAAACCTTCAGGGCCTTGTCGTATTTCATACGGTCCTCACGACTTAGCTGGGTGAGATCGGCTATCTCCTCCAACTTGGTAAACACTGATTTCTGAGCTTTGAATGGCATCCTCTTTAGCACTTCCATATTCTTTAATACATATATCCAACGTTCGAAGTTATTCTCACAAGCCTCCTCCTCTTTTCCAAAAGACGGGAGCTCTAAAAATATAAAACGCATTTTATCGATAAAAAGTTCACCCGTCTGACGATTTATTAATATTATGTCGCGACGCACCTGTTCACAAACCGTTTCCAATTTAAAGTTCATGAGGAACACGCCGTATACCGCTTTGATTTCGTACTTCCACTTTGTACCCTTTTCACCCTGTCGTACGATGGCATTCGAAAGATAATACAACGCCCGTTCCTTGAACGACTCCTGTCGTTTGTTCTGCATTTCCACGATAATCTTCTCGCCCGTATCCGTCGTACAGTAGACATCATAGATAATGCCCCGTCTTTCCACACTGTCGGGAACCTGTTCCTTGTCCATGAACTGCAGTTCGACTATAGTCCTTTCACCTTCCAAGAGGTCGTTGAGAAAGTCAATCAACAGGTCCTTCGATATTTCCTGACCGAATATTCTTTTGAATCCCATATCGGTGAAGGGATTGATAAATCTTGTCATAGAGATTTAGTTTTAGATTGATATAAAGTTATGGACAAAGATAAGGATTGGCGTGTGATTATGCAAATTCTATAGATATTGTTTTTTCGAAAAAAAGTTGGACCTCTCAACTATCACTGTAAGTAGTATGATTTATAGTTTATTACAGAGGTGCGGTATAGTGATAAAGTGCATTGAAAGTGTCATATCTAACTTTTGGTGTGCACTTAAAATTGCCTTCCTAAAATCTGGAGTGTTCTATATGTGCGACATTCTTTAGCTTGTCATTGATAATTTCAATCAGTTCCCTTTTTCTAAGGAACAAACTGTCGTAAACTTATATTAGTGTCTTTTTATACTGATTCGAGAATCATTGTCATCTGAAATCTCATATTTTTCATCTGTTTATCAAATATTGTTAAAATATCATTTACAAGACAATATATTTCTATACCTTTAGATTAGGTAAACATAGCGGTATTTATTTATTTTTTCACTACAAATGTGTGATACCTCTATTTTTTTAATATTCAGTCAATTAGAATTAATCAAGTTCAAGTTAAAACTATGAATTTATAAGATGAAAAGACCTCGTTTAGCATTATTCTTGTTTTTATTAACCCTTATCAGTTTTTCCGCCTCTGCGCAGAAGAAGATGATAATTGGTTATTTGGCCGATAGCTTCAGTAAAGAACCAGTTCTGGCTCATATCACGCTGATGCGCCTAGACAGTACAGTTGTCGATACCATTACGGCTAAAAAGGAGGCAGTGTCATCTACGAAATACAATGCTGTTTTCTATATAGTCATCAAGGAACAGGGCAAGTTCATTCTAAAGCTGGAGAAAGAAGGCTATATCACAACATATACTCACCTGAACCTCAAATTCATTAAGCGGGCAGCCTTTTTCAATGCAGGGTTTATCAATATGAAGCGCGACCCTTATTATCTGCACGAGTTTACTGTTACTGCCACTAAGATTAAAATGGTGATACGTGGCGATACGGTGGTATATAACGCCGATGCTTTTCAGCTTGCTCACGGTTCCATGCTAGATGCTTTGGTTAAACAGTTGCCGGGTGTAGAACTGAAGAGTGACGGACGGATTTACAAGAACGGCAAGTTTGTCGAGAGTCTGATGGTCAACGGGAAGGACTTCTTCAATGGCGATCCTAAAGTGGCACTCGACAATCTGCCTGCCTATATGGTGAAGGACATTAAGATTTACGATAGACAGGATAATCTGGCAGCTGTGGCCGACAAGACGAAGCAGCACCTGGTTCTCGATGTAAACCTCAAAAAGCAGTATTCTATCGGTTGGATTGCCAATGCCGATTTGGCATTGGGTACTAAGAAAAGATATTCCGAAAAACTCTTTGCTTTGCGTTTCACTAAGAACTCGCGACTGGCTATCTTTGGCACTGCCAATAATCTGAACGACGAAAAAAAACCTGGCGAGACTGTTGGCAACTGGAATCCTCAGAATGTGTCACACGGTTTGCTGGCTACCAAGAAGGCGGGACTCTCTTATCAGCTCGAAGTGATGAACCATAAGGGCAGTGTCTCTTCCTTCCATACCGATAATATTGTAGAACACCGCAATGCTGATAACCGTCAACGTACGTCAAGCGAGACCTTCCTCTCCGGCGGCAATGCTTTCGGTCGGGCTTACAGTGCCTCGAACGATAAGAACACAAATCTATCTTCCAACAACCGATTTGTATTCCACTCGTCAAGTTATGCCACCTATCTTTATAGTTCTTTCAAGGTTAACTATAACAAGTTCAACACGCATGGTCACCAATGGTCCGGCAATTTCTCAGGCGATCCTTCTACTTATATCAACAACAGTCTGCTCGACAGCTTGTTCACCAATAATTCGGGCTCTCTGTTCAAGAAACTGATTGTTAACCGCATGAGGCAAGAAAGCATAGGCAATGGTCACGAACTGGCATTGACGTTCTATAACGGTGCCAATTTCAAGGCCAATAAGCAGACTAACGACCGTCTCAATCTGAATTTCGATGTCAACTATAACAACAGCAAGAATGAGCTTTACGACCATTATCTTCTCGAGTATCCGACGAGCGATAAGAATACGGCCGATTTCCGTAACCGTTATTATCATAAACCTGGTCGGAACTATAAATATAGTGCCAGTATCGGTTACGATTACGACATCTGTCGCGATTACATGAACGGAGGAGCAACGATTTACGTCACACCGTCGTATGGCTTTACACAAGAGTATCGTTCGGCAGAGAATGCTCTCTATCGGCTCGATGGATTCAATGGATGGGGCAAAGGTACCGGTCATGCCTTGGGTTACTTGCCTTCGACTGTCGATTCGCTGCAGTTGGCTATCGACAATGACAACAGCTACCATTCTACGCTGCATTCTTTCGATCACGACTTCTGTCTGCAGGGTACACTCAGCTTTAATCTGACTCACGAGCCTAAGAACTATGACAAGACATTCAGCTTTCAGGCTCAACTGCATTTAAAGAATCACACCAATCGACTTAATTATTACCGCAACCTCAAGGCTTATCCTACACGTCGTACGATGACAGCTTTCGAGCCTCTTCTTTTCTTTAATTATCATCATAAGAACAGTGACATGAGTCTGACTTATTTAGTTGACGAAAATATGCCCGAGATGACTTATCTGCTCGATATACGCGACGACAGCAATCCTTTGTTTATCTCTCTTGGAAATTCATCGTTGAAGAATTCACGGACTCATACTCTCTCATTTCAGTCACAAAGTACGTTTAAACATGGCGATTCGTTCAGCACCAACATTGATTATTCTGTTGAGGAGAATATGGTGTCCATGGGCTTCGTTTACGACAAGGCTAGCGGTGTGCGGACTACCAAACCCGAGAATGTCAACGGCAACTGGTATCTGAATAGCAATGCCACGTATAGTCGTCCACTCGATAAGAAGAATCAGTTGACATTGACTTCCAACACTTCTGCCAACTATCGGAATGATGTTGACTTAGTTGGTGTAACTGGTTCATTAATCAGCAGCAGAAGTACAGTACACAATCTGAATTTTGTCGAAGAATTGAAACTTAACTATCGTCCGTCATCCAAGTTTCAGGTCGGTGCTAAACTTGCTGCTGATTGGACGCATGCGACGAGCAAGCGGGAGGACTTTGAGACCATCAATGTAGGTAATATTAATTATGGTGTAACCGGTCAGTTTGACTTCCCAGGACAGGTACAAATCAGTACAGACCTGACGATGTACAGCCGGCGAGGCTATCAGGATTCTTACATGAACACCAACGAACTGGTGTGGAATGCCCGTCTGGCAAAGACACTGCTGCATGGTAATCTGACATTTGCCATTGATGGGTTCGACATCCTTGGCAAACTCTCTAACGTACAGCGCACGCTTAATGCTCAGGGACGTACCGAGAGCTATTTCAATGTCATCCCACGTTATGCCATGGCACATGTCATTTATCGTCTGAACATACAGCCTAAGAAGAAGAATTAAATATAATTTTTGTGGTTATGATACTAAATTTTCCTGGTTATGTTACCAAACTTTCGTAGTTATAAACTTGTGAGAACATAGTTATAAACTTTTAAGAACATAACCAGGAAAATTTGAGAACATAGTTACGATTTTGATGTGACATAAAGAGGTGGCTTTTGTGAAATTTTTGTGAAATAAAAAAAGTCAAAAAAATTTGTTATATATTATAAATATATTATATTTGGCAATTCATTAAAACTACTTATTATGAAAAAGTTAAGTTTGTTTTTTGGTTTGTTGTGTTGCTGTTCTCTACTGCTTACGTTTTCTTCGTGCAGTGAAGATAATTCGACTTTAGATGAGAATGCCACCGAGAATGTGAAGGCACTGTCGCGCGCTGAGATAATAGCTATGAAAAAGAATATCCCTGCTAAAGTGGAAGTGGGCGGTTATCAGTTGACATTAAATGTAGGTTTGTGGAGAGATTTCCAACCTGTGCTAACGGCAGAACAAGAAAAGAACGGCTCCCCATTGTCGTGTGTTTGTAATCTGCTTGATGCGAATGGTAGAACAGTTCCATCATCATTCACTTTCAACGATATCTATGTCTTTAATGGCGACGATGTATGGTCGGCGAACTGCAAGAACGAAACATTTACCAGTGTGAAAGCGTATCAGTCGCAGGGGGTAGCTTATGGCGGTCCTACTTGGAATACGGGTATATCGGTAGATGTAGTGTGTGAGTTTACATACAATGGAAAGGTTTATCAGATTGTATCGAACAACAATCAGATTCTTCGTGCAGAATAATTGATTTTCTATTTCAATAAGGAAGGAGATGGATGATGAAAAGTGTTAAGTTTCTTTTCGTTATGTTGTTATTGTGCCTTACTGCTTGCAGTAACGACGATAAAACCAGAATGGATTTTCCGAAGCAGGACTTCTACAAGTTCGTCGTACCCTGGACAGCAAATCAGCCTAAGTACTTCGCGGATAAGGACTCGAAGGTGGAATATGAGTGTATCTCTTCGCAAGCCCAACTCAAGAAGGCATTCTCTAATTATGAAAGAATTATGCCTGCAGTAGATTGGAGTACGCAAACACCTGTATTTTATAAAATGACTTCGGGAAAAGTATTGCTGCAGTCGTGGAATTTGGATGGCAATACTCTCACCGTATCGTATGTCATCAGCCAATCCAGCGTGTCGGTTGATACTTATTTTGTCACGATTCTCGATACTAAAGTAAATACATCCGATTTGCAGTTAGCATTGAAGAATAACACGAGTTCTTCGTACACTGATTGAGTGTCGGGTGGAACTGATTCCTTTTGCTGTTTCTTGAGACAAACTGGCAATCCGATTCGGAATAAAAATAGGCTTACTTATTTTGTATTTCAGTCGGGTTGCGCTATCTTTGCAGCGACTTAATAAACAATATAATATGTCTCAAGAATTATTCTCTACTCTGCCCTATAAAGTGGCAGACATTAACCTTGCCGAATTTGGGCGCAAGGAAATCGATATGGCAGAAAAAGAAATGCCTGGGTTGATGGCCCTTCGCGAAAAGTATGGAGAATCGAAACCTTTGAAAGGTGCCCGTATTATGGGTTCGCTTCACATGACAATTCAAACTGCCGTACTTATCAAAACGTTGGTGGCATTAGGTGCCGAAGTACGTTGGTGTTCATGCAATATTTACTCTACTCAAGATCATGCTGCTGCAGCTATCGCTGATATGGGAGTTGCCGTGTTCGCATGGAAAGGCGAATCACTCGACGATTACTGGTGGTGTACGTTGCAAGCTCTTAACTTCCCCGGCGGGAAGGGGCCTGATACCATTGTTGATGATGGTGGCGATGCTACATTGATGATTCATCAGGGATTTCATGCTGAAAATGATGCATCTGTCTTGGATGCTCCTGTTTCGGCGGGTGATGAGAAAGCATTGAATGCACTGTTGAAGATGGTACTGGCTACAAATAAAAATCGTTGGCATCAGATTGCTGCCGGGGTTCGTGGTGTTTCGGAGGAAACGACGACAGGTGTTCACCGCTTGTATCAGATGAAAGAACAGGGTGAACTGCTTTTCCCTGCTTTCAATGTAAACGATTCTGTTACAAAATCGAAATTCGATAACTTGTACGGCTGTCGCGAATCGTTGGCCGACGGTATTAAACGCGCTACGGATGTGATGATTGCAGGCAAGGTTGTCGTTGTTGCAGGTTATGGTGAAGTTGGCAAGGGTTGTGCTCAGTCGATGCGCTCTTATGGTGCTCGTGTATTGGTTACAGAGATTGACCCTATCTGTGCTTTGCAGGCTGCAATGGAAGGATTTGAAGTGACAACCATGGAAGACGCTTGTTCACAAGGTAATATTTTTGTTACCACAACAGGTAATATTGATGTTATCCGTATCGAGCATATCGCTAAAATGAAAGACCAGGCCATTGTTTGCAATATCGGTCATTTCGATAATGAAATTCAGGTGGATGCACTGAAGAAATATCCCGGCATCCGTTGCGTCAATATCAAACCTCAGGTAGACCGCTATTATTTCCCCGACGGGCATAGCATTATCTTGCTTGCCGACGGTCGGTTAGTTAATCTGGGCTGCGCAACAGGACATCCTTCTTTCGTAATGAGCAACTCGTTCACCAATCAGACATTGGCACAGATGGAACTGTTCAATACGAAGTATGACGTAAACGTCTATCGCCTGCCGAAACACCTTGATGAAGAAGTCGCTCGTCTGCACCTGGAAAAGATTGGTGTCAAACTCTCTAAGCTTACTCCCGAACAGGCAGCTTATATAGGTGTGAACGTCGACGGTCCTTATAAAGCAGAACATTATAGATATTAATTATGAAAAAGATTCTTCCTGATCTTATCGCCGTTATCCTCTTTATCCTTATCTCGTTCACTTATTTCTTTCCGGCAGATTTGGAGCATAGAGTGATCTTCCAGCAGGATTCTTCTGCAGGGATGGGTGCGGGACAAGAAGCGAAAGAGTATTACGAACAGACGGGTACGCGGACTCGGTGGACAAACTCTATTTTTGGCGGTATGCCAACTTATCAGATGTCGCCATCGTATAAGTCTACCAATACGCTGAATGTCATCGAGAACATCTATCATCTTTACCTCCCTGATTATATCAGGCTGGCATTCGTCATGATGTTGGGCTTCTACTTGCTGTTGCGTGCTTTCGGTGTTTCCGTTTGGCTGTCGAGTTTAGGGGGAATCATTTGGGCCTTTTCGTCGTACTTCTTTATCTTGATTCAAGCGGGGCATATCTGGAAGTTCTATACATTGGCATATATACCGCCAACCATTGCAGGTATGGTCTTCGCTTATCGGAAGAAATATCTGTTGGGCGGAATACTCACTGCTATCTTTGTGGCTCTGCAGATTAAGTCGAACCATGTGCAGATGAGCTATTATTTCTTGTTCGTCATGCTCTTTATGTTTGGAGCTTTCCTGGAGGATGCTATCAAGAAACATGAGATGAAATCGTTCTTGAAATCGACAGGAGTACTAGTCATAGGAGCTCTTATTGGGGTGAGTATCAATCTGTCGAATCTTTATCATACGTATAAGTACAGTAAAGAGACGATGCGAGGCAAGACAGAACTGACTCAGAAGAGCAATCCCGAAAACAGAACGAAGAGCGGCCTCGACCGCGACTATATCACACAGTGGAGTTATGGCATCGGCGAAACAGCAACATTGCTTGTTCCTAATGCCAAGGGAGGCGCCTCGGTACCGTTGTCGGAAAGTAAAAAGGCAATGGAGAAGGCGAATCCTGAATATAGCCAGGTATATTCGCAGTTGTCGCAATACTTCGGCGACCAGCCAGGTACGGCAGGTCCCGTTTATGTGGGTGCCTTTGTCTTATTCCTGTTCTTCATCGGTTGTTTCGTAGTAAAGGGGCCGATGAAGTGGGCATTGATTATCGGTACCATCTTCTCTATTGTGCTGGCTTGGGGAAAGAACTTTATGGATCTGACGAATATCTTTATCGATTATGTGCCTTTTTATGATAAGTTCCGTGCTGTTTCTTCTATTTTGGTCATTGCTGAATTTACTATTCCGTTGTTGGCTGTGTTCGGATTGAAAGAGATTATAGAGAATCCGAAAGTTTTGCGGGAACAACGCAAAGGTGTTATTTTCAGTTTCTGCATTACAGCCGGTGTAGCATTCCTGATGGCGATATTCCCCGGAATGATGTCGGATACTTTTGTTCCTGCTCAGGAGATGCAGGCACTGCAAGGTGGAATTCCTTCCGAACAGTTGGCGCCGATATTGAGTAATCTCGCTGATATGCGTTCATCACTCGTCTCTTCGGATGCTTGGCGAAGTCTGCTATATATCTTGGCAGGATGCTTCATCCTCTTCTTGTTCATCAAGAAGAAATTGAAAGCCAGTTATACGGTTGCTGCCATTGCTCTGCTTTGCCTGGTAGATATGTGGAGCGTCAATAAAAGATATCTGAACGACAGTCAGTTTGTAATGAAATCACAAACGGTGACGACGTTCCAAAGAACGCCTACCGATGAAATGATTTTGAGAGATAAATCATTAGATTATCGGGTACTGAATTTTGCAAGCAATACTTTCAATGAGAATAATACTTCGTATTGGCACAAGAGTGTGGGTGGCTATCATGCCGCTAAATTGCGCCGCTACCAAGAGATGATAGACCATCATATTTCACCCGAGATGCAAGTGCTCAGCCATGCTGTTGTGAGAGCGGGCGGTGAGATGAGCAAGGTGGACGGTGATTCGATTACTATATTGAATATGCTGAATACAAAGTATTTCATTTTCCCTATCGGACAGGACAAAACAATACCGATTGCTAATCCGTATGCTTACGGCAATGCTTGGTTTGTGGATAATGTTCAATATGTGAAGAATGCCGACGAGGAGATTGATAATACTGGAAAGGTGCTTCCGACTCAAACAGCAGTTGTGGATGCTCACTTTAAGGATGCACTGAATAATATGACAGCATGCAGCAAAGATTCTACGTCGAAGATTTCATTAACCAGCTATGCTCCAAACAAACTGGTTTATCAAACCTCGGCAACTAAACCTAGCGTTGCTGTGTTCTCGGAGATTTATTACCCCGATTGGCAAGCTTCTATCGACGGGCAGCCGGCTAAGATTGCTCGCGCCGACTATATCCTTCGGGCGATGAATATTCCTGCAGGTAAACACCAGGTGGTCATGACCTTCGACCCCGAGAGTTTACATGTCACTGAAGGAATTGCTTATGCGGCTTTAATCTTATTGGGATTGGCCATCATCGCCTATATTGTCATCGACGGACGGAAACTAAAGGTTCGTTCTTGATACCGACAATTTATCGCTGACATTTTTTATTGTATATTGTTTACCTTTTACAGTAGGAAATGTCAGCGTTGCTTTTCCATATCGTAAATTGCATTTTGTTCCCGACTTAGAAAGAATTGTTGCGGACTGTAGCTTCCCATTCTCCCAATTGATACTGATTACGAAATTGCCACGGGCACAGAGTCCTGACACTTTCCCATCCTTCCATGCATCGGGTAAGGCAGGGAGCAGATGGATATAACCCATATTGCTCTGTAGCAACATCTCGGTAATTCCTGATGTTCCCCCGAAGTTGCCGTCTATTTGGAAGGGTGGATGCGAATCCCATAGGTTCTCCAGCGTACCTGTCTTTAGTAAATTGCCGAATAACAGGTAGGCATGGTTTCCATCCAATAGATGTGCCCATAAGTTTAATTTCCATCCCATACTCCATCCTGTTGCAAAATCGCCGCGATGTTCTAGAACTACTTTCGCTGCCTGGGCTAGCTCGGGCGTAGTTATGGGGGATATAGTGTGCCCGGGATATAATCCGAACAGATGATTCACATGACGGTGGTTGTCGTTGGGGTCGTCGATATCCTCCGACCATTCCATTAATTGACCATATCGTCCTATACGATAGGGTGATAAGTGATTTAACACTGTTAACCACTTCACTCTTTCCTTAACGTCTAGATTCAAAATTTTCGAGGCGTCTATGGCGTCGGTCAGGATTTCGCGAATTACGGCGTGTACGAAAGTTGCCCCTTTATCAACAGGACCGTGCTCGGGTGAGGTGGACGGTGCTGCGGTGTAGATGCCATTTGGTTGTTTCCATAAATAATCAACAGCGAAATCGGCACTTTCTTTAATTAATGGGTAAGCGGTGTTGCGTAGGAATGATAGATCGCGGGTATAATCGTAATATTCCCAAAGGTGTGTGGATAACCATGGGCCGCCCATAGGACAAAGATTCCATTGCATGGAACCTCCTTTCAACGGTGCGGTGAAGCCGAAAGGATTTGTTGAAATAGAAGTGGTCCAACCTCGTGCACCGAATACGGATTTCGCTGTACGCATTCCCGGTTTTTCGATTAATCGGATGTAATCAACTAACGGCTGTTCACATTCTTGCAGATTGGTAGAGCAGACAGGCCAATAGTTCATTTGGATATTGATATTGTTGTGGTAATCCACATTCCATGGGCCTAAGATGTCTTTACTCCATATTCCTTGCAAGTTGGTTGGCAAAGAATGACCGCGGGAACCTGCGATGACAAAGTAACGACCGAACTGATAATACAGCGACTCCAGATAATAATCTGCTGTCCCTGCACGATAAGATTTCAATCGCTCGTCGGTTGGAATGTCATATTTTGTGTCTTTCGGATTGATTTGTAAGGTTACTCTGCGGAATAACTTCGAATAATCGGCAAAATGACGGTTCGATAGGGTTGTGTATCCTTTCGCAATTGCCTGTTGAATCCGTTCAAGAGTGACCGGACTCGGGTCTGTCCCTGTATAAGTCATTTTATCAGTATAATCGGGGTTGAAATTCATCCGATAGTCTGTTGCTGCCGATAAGTAAATGACTACTTCGTCGGCATTCTTGATGGTAAGTTTCCCTTCTTCGGTAGAAATGGTACCGCCCTTATTCTCTGCTCGCAGTCGGATGGTAAATTTCATTCCGTTATTTATTAACTTTGCTTGATATACAATTCCTTTTCCTCCATCTGCTGTCATCATTCCTGTAGCGCCGGGGTTTGGCAGATAACGGAAAGAAAAATTTTGCTTGCCGGGCTTGTCTGCCGAGAACTTCATTACCATTACTTGGTCGGGGTAGGAAATAAAATATCGGCGGTTGTAAACGACATTCTCTTTATTGAAGCGCACGACACATAATGCAGAATCTAACGAAAGAATACGTTGGAAATGTGTGGTGTTGCTGTCGTCTAATCCAGTAGATATATAGAGTTCGCCCATAGTGGTAAAGTAACCGAAACGACCTGCGGCATATTCATCTTCATTGTAAGGTATCAGTCCGGAAAAGTATTTATTTGTCAGTTGGTCGGCCTTCTCGTTTTCTTTATTGGCGAATACATCGCGAATCTCCTTCAGGTGTTTTGCCGATGATGGATTCATATTCCAATAATTATTAATGCCTGCTGAAGTATTGGGGCCGCCTTTCCAAAGACTTTTCTCATTGAGTACGATACGTTCTTTCGACACACTGCTTATGATGGTCGCTCCTAAACTGCTGTTGCCAAGTGGAAATGATTGGTTTTCCCATGTTTTGTCGTTGACGGCTGCTTTATCATTTAATGAAGAAAATTCGACGACAGTGGCAGGTTTGTTAAACCAAATGGATAATTTATGCGAATAATCGTTCGACTGGCCAAAAGTGAATGTATATGAAGATACAAGTAGGGCAGTGACAACGGGAATCACTTTTCCAATTGTCGAGTGTGAATGCGGTGCTTTCATAATTCGAATGTTAGAGTTGAATAAGTGGTGTAAAGATAGTGAAAAGGTTTTATTATCATTCATCTTTTTTTAGATAATCTGCATCGTAAGGTAATGTGGAATATAATATTGAGTGACGAGTATATGATGCACTTGATAAATATTAATCGGATAAACACTCTTAGATTGGAAACTATTCACTAATTTTGTACCATAATTATGGTGTATTGTAATGGCCGAGGGATTTAAACAAGTTCAATCGCAGACGCAACAGCAAGTACAGACGCTTTCCCCGCAACAGATATTGGTGGTTAAGCTATTAGAACTTCCGACTGTGGAGTTTGAGGATCGTGTGCGCTCTGAGATTTTGGAAAATCCTGCTATCGAAGAGGGAAAAGAGGAATCTAAGTCGGAAACTGCCGAAGATGCCGACTATAACGACGAGAATGGCAATGATGTAGAAGCGGATTCGAATGATTATAACTCTCTCGATGATTATTCGAGCGAAGATGACATACCTGATTATAAATTGCAGGAGAAAAATTATTCGAGAGATGAACAGGCGGAAGAAATCCCCTTCTCGGATGCCACTTCTTTCTATGAAATGTTGAAAGAGCAACTTCATGAGAGAGAATTGAACAAACATGAGAGTCAGCTGGCCGAGTATTTGATAGGTTCCTTAGATGATGATGGTTTGTTGCGTAAGCCACTAAGTAGCATCAGCGATGAACTGGCTATTTATATGAACATTGATACTGATACGAAAGAACTGGAACGTATTTTGAAGATTATTCAGGATTTTGATCCTGCAGGAGTCGGTGCCCGTAGTTTACAGGAATGTCTGTTTCTGCAGATAAATAGGAAGGAGAACTCACCGCTCAAACAAACGGAGTTGAAGATTATTAATAAATGCTACGATGACTTTACTCATAAGCATTGGGATAAGATTATGCAGCGTTTGAACTTGAGCGAAGAAGAACTGCATGCAGCTATGGGAGAGATTGTAAAACTGAATCCTCGTCCCGGTTCCTCGATGGGAGAAGCAATGGGAAGAAGTTTTCAGCAGATTATCCCTGATTTTATTGTCGAGACCTATGATGATGGGGCTATCAATCTGACATTAAACAATCGGAATACGCCGCAATTGCATATTAACCGCGAGTTTAGAGACTTGATGGAGGAGCATGCCAAGAATAAGTCTAATCAAAATAGAGAGTCTAAGAATGCTTATATGTTTCTGAAGCAAAAGGTGGATGCCGCTCAAGGTTTTATTGATGCCATCAAACAACGGCAACATACCTTATTGGCAACAATGCAGGCTATTATCGACCTTCAGCATCCTTTCTTTTTGGAAGGTGATGAGTCGTTGTTGCGCCCTATGATATTGAAAGACGTTGCTGAACGTTCGCACCTCGATATTTCTACTGTCTCACGTGTGAGCAACAGCAAGTACGTGCAAACCAATTTCGGCATTTATTCTTTGAAGATGTTTTTCAGCGACAGCTATGTCAGAGAAGACGGAGAAGAACTTTCGGTTCGTGAGATTCGCAACATTTTGAAAGAATGTATTGACGGAGAAGATAAGAAGACTCCTTATACCGATGATGAACTTGCCGGTATCTTAAAGAAGAAGGGATATCCTGTGGCTAGAAGAACAGTTGCTAAATATAGGCAACAACTCCATATACCTGTAGCAAGATTAAGAAGATGAAAAGAGATTTGACTTTAAATATCGTGATGAATAAGATGGGCGTTGAAATAAAGAAAGAACGCAGAACAGCAGAACGCACGTTGATAAGATTTGCAAAAATCGTATCATGGGTCTTTACACCTTTCTTTATTCCTATACTGGCCTTCTTGATTCTCTTTTTGTTCTCCTATCTTAGTATGCTCCCTTTGGAGTATAAATTGATTGTGCTTGGCATTGTTTATTGTTTCACTATATTGATGCCTGCACTGACAATCTATATCTTTAGAAAAATCAATGGCTTTGCACTCGCAGAATTGAACGAACGTGAAAAGAGATATGTGCCTTTTATTCTTACTATCTTGTCGTATGTTTGTTGCTTGCTGATGATGCGGAAGATGAGCATTCCTTGGTATATGACAGGTATCATCTTAACGGCATTGATCATTTCGATTATTTGTGTAATTGCCAATTTGAAATGGAAATTGAGTGAGCACATGGCCGGTTGCGGTGGAATAGTGGCGGGATTGATTTCTTTCAGTGCTTTATTCGGATACAACCCTGTATGGTGGTTATGTCTGTTTATCTTGATTTCGGGAGTATTGGGCTCTGCACGAATCATCCTTCAACACCATACACTGGGTGAAGTTATCGGGGGCTTTATTGTCGGCTTTATTTGTTCTTTGCTGGTATTGCATCCGATTAGCAATATCTTATTCAGAATATTCTTGTTTTAAAAATATAAAACCTTAAAAAGTAAATTGATATGAACATTCCTCAAGATTTAAAGTACACAAGCGAACACGAATGGATTCGCATGGATGGTGACGTTGCTTATGTAGGCATAACCGATTATGCTCAAGAGCAGTTAGGTGATATTGTATTTGTCGATATTCCTACCGTTGGAGAAACGCTTAATGCAGGTGAAGTATTTGGAACTATCGAAGTCGTTAAAACTATTTCTGATATCTTCTTGCCAGTTTCGGGTGAGGTGCTTGAGCAAAATGAAGAGTTAGTTGATAATCCTGCTTTGGTTAATCAGGATCCTTACGGTAAGGGTTGGTTGATTAAAATGAAACCGGCTGCAGATGCTGACATGTCAGTATTGCTTGATGCAGCTGCTTATAAAGCAGTAATATAATGACACCAATCGTTAGTATTATCGTTGGCAGTACATCCGATCTACCGATTATGGAGAAAGCGGCAGTTCTTCTAAATGATATGCAAGTACCTTTTGAAATGAACGCTCTTTCTGCACATCGTACACCGGAAGCAGTAAGGGAGTTTGCTGAATCGGCACAAGGGAAAGGTATTAAAGTTATCATTGCTGCTGCAGGGATGGCAGCTCACTTGCCAGGTGTTATTGCAGCTTCGACATTGGTTCCTGTTATTGGAGTCCCTATCAAATCTACTTTGGAGGGAATGGATGCTTTATTAGCAATTGTTCAAATGCCTCCCGGCATTCCTGTAGCAACAGTTGGCATTAATGCTGCTCTCAATGCTGCGATATTGGCTGTTCAGATTCTTTCGGTAGCAGATAAAGACCTCGAGAAGCGGTTCGCTGCTTATAAAGAGGGATTGAAACAGAAAATTGTGAAAGCGAATGAACAGTTGAAAGAGGTGAAATACGAATATAAGACTAATTGATGGATTTATTTAATTATTCTCGTAGGAAATCGTCTGTCGTTAATATTGGAGCCACTCCTTTGGGTGGCTCTAATCCTATTCGTATACAGTCGATGGTGAATACATCGACAATGAATACGGAAGAGAGTGCTGCCCAGTCGAAACGTATTGTCGATGCCGGTGGTGAGTATGTCAGATTAACGACGCAAGGTATTCGGGAAGCTGAGAATCTTAAAAATATAAATATTGCTCTTCGGAGTGATGGATATATGGTTCCGTTGGTTGCGGATGTCCATTTTAATGCTCATGTTGCGGATGTAGCTGCTTGCTATGCAGAGAAAGTGCGCATCAACCCCGGTAATTACGTAGATGCAGCGCGAACTTTTCGGCATTTGGAATATACGGATGAGAGTTATGTTTTGGAACTGCAAAAAATACGTGAGAGATTCATTCCTTTCTTGAATATCTGCAAAGAGAACCATACTGCTATCCGGATTGGCGTTAATCATGGTTCTTTGTCCGACCGTATTATGTCTCGTTATGGCGATACGCCTCATGGCATGGTTGAGTCGTGCATGGAGTTCTTACGCATTTGTGTGGAACAGCAGTTCTCGGATGTAGTCATATCAATTAAATCTTCCAATACCATTGTCATGGTGAAAACAGTACGTCTATTAGTCCAGACAATGGCAGATGAAGGGATGTCGTTTCCTTTGCATTTGGGAGTAACGGAGGCAGGTGATGGAGAAGATGGAAGAATTAAATCGGCCTTTGGTATAGGAGCGCTACTTTCTGACGGTATCGGTGATACTATTCGGGTATCATTAAGTGAGGCTCCAGAGGCAGAAATTCCTGTCGCTCGTAAGTTGGTAGATTATATTTCTTTGCGTACTGCGCATCCTCTTATAGAAGCAAAAGCTTCACAAAAGTTTAATTATTTGTCTCCAACTCGGAGAGAAACGGTAGCTGTTCATAATATAGGAGGCGATCAGCAGCCGATAGTTATTTCTAATAGAATAGAGGGAGAAAGTGAAATCTTGGTAGATTTCAAGCCTGATTATATTTATGCTGGTTCAGAATTACCGAAAAACCTCATACCGGGTATAGATTATATTGTTGATGCGGATGTGTGGAATGGTAAACCTCATACTTATCCTGCTTTCAACTACCACCATTTTCCTTTTATTTCGGCTAATCATGCTGATTTGAAGTTTTTATTCATGTCCTTCCCGATATTCGGCGAGGAGGCTATCGCTTGTCTAAAAAGACATCCTGAAATAGTTGTAATCTCTCAAAGTAATCATCCTAATCGCTTAGGGGAACATCGTGCTCTAATACATAAGATGATGGATGAGGATTTAAAGAATCCTGTTGTCATATTTCAACAATATAATGAAAATGACGCAGAAGATTTGCAGATTAAATCTTCTGCTGATATGGGTGCTTTGATAGTAGATGGATTATGCGACGGCATTTCTCTTTTTAATAAAGGTTCATTGTCTGTAACTGTAGTAGATACGACGGCTTTCGGAATTCTACAAGCCGGCAGACTTCGTATGAGTAAGACGGAATATATTTCTTGTCCGAGTTGTGGCAGGACTCTTTTTAATCTTCAGCAGACAATAGCTCGTGTTAAAGAAGCAACGGCTGGGTTGAAAGGTTTGAAGATTGGCATTATGGGTTGTATCGTTAATGGCCCCGGTGAAATGGCAGATGCTGATTATGGATATGTCGGTGCAGGTCCTGGTAAGGTAAATCTATACAAGCAGAAGGTTTGTGTCGAGAAAAATATTCCTGAAGAAGAAGCCATTGATAAACTAGTGGATTTGATAAGGAAAGACGGTGATTACTCTGTCTGAAAATACCAAGGCATTCATCTCTGCACATGAGAATGAAGATGTGTATGATTTGGCGTTAAAGGCTTCTCGTTATCCGGATATTGATATGGGAATGGCTATCGCTCAGATTAAAGGGAGGCAGATAGCAAAAGCAAAGGTCCCTTCATGGTATAACGTACCTGGTATCCTTTATCCTCCACATCTTTCATTGGAGCAATGCTCTAGTGAAAGGACGGCATTATATAAATCATCATTGCTCTCGGGTAAGAGTATGGCCGATTTAACAGGCGGAATGGGGGTAGACTGTTCCTTTTTATCTCACAATTTTGATCACGTTACTTATATCGATTGCCAAGAGGATTTGTGTGAAATAGCTTTTCATAATTTCTCGGTATTAGGACTTACGAATATCGACGTGAAACAACAGGATAGCGTGCAATATCTTCAGTCGATACATTCGGTTGATGCTATCTATTTAGATCCGGCAAGGAGAAATAATCGCGGGCAGAAAGTCTTTGCCATAGCCGACTGTGAACCGAATATAGTTGAAATAAAGGACTTGTTGCTAAGTAAATCGAATAGGGTTCTTATTAAGTTATCTCCGATGCTTGATTTATACGAGGCTTGTCTGCAACTGCCATGTGTGAGGCAGATACATGTTGTCTCTTCCGACAATGAATGTAAAGAGTTGTTGTTTCTGCTGGATAAGGAAAGGACTGAGAATCCATGTATTTATTGCATTAATCTGACATCATCGGAAGTACAATCTTTTGTGTTCAATCGAGAAGAGGAAGCATCAGTTACATGTCAATATACAGATGATGTTAAAGCTTACTTGTATGAACCGAATGCTTCAATATTGAAAGCGGGTGCATATAAAGTCCTTGCCCAACGATTCGATTTGCTGAAACTTCATCCTAACAGTCATTTGTATACATCTGATAATTTCTTGCCTGATTTTCCAGGAAGGATATTCAGTGTTGTAGCTTGCAGCAATTTTAGTAAGAAAGAGATAAAACAATTACTTTCTGAGATTGGGAAGGCTAATATTACCGTACGGAATTTTCCAAAGACAGTAAAGGAATTATATAGACAATTTCATATTCTTGAAGGCGGAGATGATTATTTGTTTGCTACCACTACTGCAAGTGGAAAGCATCTGATAATTCATTGTAAAAGAGAAAGAGTTTTGAAATAATTGATATTTTTCAAAGAATATCAATTATCTTTGCCTAATTATATTAATGATCTATGGCAATTATTATAAAGAAAGTAACAACAAAGCGAGAGCTTAAAAAGTTTATTCGCTTTAATTATTACATGTACAAAAACAATCCATACTCTGTTCCGGATTTGTTTGACGATATGCTTAATACATTTAATAAAAAGAAAAATGCTGCTTTCGAGTTTTGTGAAGCAGATTATTTTCTGGCGTATAAGGATGACAAGTTGGTGGGGCGAGTCGCTGCCATTATTAATAATCGGGCGAACGAGAAATGGAATACGAAGACAGTCCGTTTCGGCTGGATTGATTTTATTGACGATTTTGAAGTATCTAAAGCACTCATTGATGTAGTGGAACAATGGGGTAAAGAACGGGGAATGGACAAGATGCAGGGCCCGTTAGGCTTTACTGATTTTGATGCGGAAGGTATGTTGGTAGAAGGTTATGATCAGTTGAGTACGATGGCAACTATCTACAATTATCCGTATTACATTACCCACATGGAGAAGTTGGGCTTTGTAAAAGATGCTGATTGGTTAGAATATAAAATTTATATACCCGACACCATCCCTGAGAAACATCGGCGTATCTCGGATATCGTGATGCAGAAGTATCATTTGCAGATTAAAAAGTACACTTCATCACGTAAGATTTCGAAAGAATATGGACAGGCTATATTCGACTTGATGAATGAGGCTTATAGTCCGCTTTATGGTTATTCTCCTTTATCGCCGAATCAGATCAAACAATATATCAAAATGTATTTGCCTATTGTAGATCTGCGAATGATAACGCTTGTTATACAAGAAGATGGTACTTTGGTTGGAGTCGGCCTTTCTATGCCTTCTCTGGCTGTAGCTTTACAAAAGGCACATGGGCGGCTTTTACCTTTTGGCTGGTACTATTTGTTGAAATCACTTTTTATCAAACATGCTAAATTCCTGGAGTTATTGCTTATTGCTGTGAAACCGGAATATCAGAATAAGGGTGTCAATGCGTTATTGTTTTATGATTTGATTCGTGCTTATCAGAATATGGGCTTTGAATATGCGGAGAGTAATCCTGAATTGGAAGTGAATATGAAGGTGCAGTCTCAGTGGGATTATTTTAAACATGAACAACATAAACGCCGCCGTGCATTTGTAAGGAAGATACAGTAATGGAAGAGAACGACAAGATAAAAGAACAAGAAGTTTTTAAAGATAAATATACTGATGATAGTATTAAGCATCTGAATGATATGGAGCACGTGCGTACTCGTCCCGGTATGTATATCGGAAGATTGGGTGACGGCTCGCATGCAGAAGATGGCATTTACGTTTTGTTGAAAGAGGTTATTGATAATAGCATTGATGAATTCCGTATGGGGTTCGGCAAACGATTGGAGATAGACCTGGAAGATAACTTGCGTGTTAGTGTACGTGATTATGGAAGAGGCATTCCTCAAGGTAAACTATTAGAATGTGTGAGTGTGTTGAATACAGGAGGCAAGTTTGATAACGAGGTATTTAAGAGAAGCGTAGGATTGAATGGTGTTGGTGCTAAAGCCGTAAATGCGCTCAGCTCGATGTTCGAAGTTCGCAGTTACCGTGAAGGTAAAATGCGAAAGATGATTTTCAGTAAAGGAATTCTTCAAGATGACGTTACTGAAGATACGACAGAAGAAGACGGAACGTTAATGTCTTTTGAACCTGATAACTCTTTGTTTGTAAATTACTCTTTTCAATCGGAATTTATTGAAAATAATCTCCGCAATTATACCTATCTGAATACAGGTCTTTCTATTATCTTTAACGGACAACGAATTGTATCTCGGAATGGTCTCGAAGATTTGCTAAATGACAATATGACTTCACAAGGGTTGTATCCTATTATCCATTTTAAAAGTAATGATATTGAGATAGCTTTCACCCATGCTAATCAGTATGGAGAAGAATATTACTCCTTCGTAAATGGACAAAATACTACCCAAGGAGGTACGCATCTCAGTGCTTTTAAGGAACATATAGCAAAAACTATTAAAGAATTCTACAATAAGAATTTTGAGATTAATGATATTCGTAATGGCATTGTCGGTGCTATAGCTATCAATATTGAAGATCCTATTTTTGAGAGTCAGACAAAAATCAAACTTGGGTCTACTACGATGTCGAAAAAAGAGGATGCTATCAGCGTGAACAAGTTTGTCGGCAATTTCATTACAGAACAGTTAGATAACTACTTGCATATGCACCCTGATGTGGTCGACATCATGCAACAGAAGATTCAAGAGTCAGAAAAGGAACGTAAGGCTATAGCTGGCGTTACTAAATTGGCACGTGAAAGAGCAAAGAAAACGAACTTGCATAATCGTAAATTGCGTGACTGCCGTATCCATCTGAATGATGTAAAGGATGACCGAAAAGAGGAATCTTGTATATTTATTACGGAAGGTGATTCTGCCAGTGGTTCTATAACAAAGAGTCGTGACGTGAATACTCAAGCTGTTTTCAGTTTGCGTGGTAAGCCCCTTAATTCGTATGGCCTGACTAAGAAGGTCGTTTATGAGAATGAGGAGTTTAATCTTTTGCAGGCAGCTCTTAATATAGAAGACGGGATTGAAGGGTTACGTTATAACAAAGTCATAGTAGCTACTGATGCTGATGTGGATGGTATGCATATCAGGTTATTAATGATTACTTTCTTTTTACAGTTCTTTCCTGATCTGATTAAAAAGGGCCATGTCTATATATTGCAGACTCCTTTGTTCCGTGTCCGTAATAAGAAGGAAACGCGTTATTGCTATACAGATGAGGAAAGGCAAAAGGCAATAGAGGAACTTAAACCTTCTCCAGAGATTACTCGTTTTAAAGGTCTTGGAGAAATATCGCCGAATGAATTTCAACATTTTATCGGCAAGAGCATTCGTCTTGACCAAGTGAAATTGCGTAAAACGGATGCTGTTAAAGATTTACTGGCTTTTTATATGGGTAAGAATACGATGGAACGCCAGAATTTTATTATTGATAATTTGGTTGTCGAAGAAGACAAGCCTGAAGAAGAAAACATAGAACTAGACTGATAATAAAGTATGAAAAGAGCAATATTCCCTGGAACATTCGATCCATTCACAATTGGCCATGATTCTATTGTACAACGTGCACTGACTTTCATGGATGAACTTGTCATTGGAGTTGGCATCAATGATAACAAAAATACTTATTTTCCTTTGTCGAAGAGAGTGGAAATGATCCGTGATTATTATCAGAATGATTCTCGTATTCGGGTGGAAGCGTATCAAAGTCTGACTATGGATTTTGTGAAACAGATGGATGCTGATTTTATTATACGAGGAATCAGAACAGTGAAAGACTTTGAATACGAAGAAACAATTGCTGATGTGAATCGTAAACTTTCAGGCATCGAAACGATTATTCTTTTTACTGAGCCCGAATTATCTTGTGTAAGTTCAACAATCGTTCGAGAGTTACTCGCCTATCACAAAGATGTTAGTCAATTTATTCCTAAGGGAATGAAAATTTAATTATAAAAATAATGAAAAGAATTTTTTCTGTATTATTGATACTCTTATCCGTTATTTCTGCATCGGCTCAAGAGTATGACAAGACGCTGATGCGTAAATTGCAGATATCAGAAATAGCAATCCATAATCTTTATGTGAATAAGGTAGATGAAAATAAATTGGTTGAGAATGCTATTCAAGGAATGTTGTCTCAACTCGACCCACATTCTACTTATTCGAATGCTGAAGAGGTGAAATTAATGAATGCACCTTTGCAAGGTAATTTCGATGGTATAGGTGTCCAATTCCAAATGATTGAAGATACTTTGTTTGTCATTCAACCGGTAACCGACGGACCGTCTGAGAAAGTCGGCATTCTTGCCGGCGACCGTATCGTTGCAGTAAACGATACAACTATTGCAGGCGTGAAGATGAGCACAGAAAAAATTATGAGTCGTTTGCGCGGACCTAAGAATACAATTGTGAAACTTACTATCATCCGTAGGGGTGTTAAAGAGCCTTTATTCTTTACAGTCAAACGTGATAAGATTCCTATCTATAGCATTGATGCTTCTTATATGATACAACCTGGGACAGGATATGTTCGAATCAGTCAATTCGGTGCGACTACCGGCCAAGAATTTAAGGCGGCTTTGTTGAAACTGAAGAAACAGGGCATGAAGAGTTTGATATTGGATTTACAAGAGAATGGCGGAGGCTATTTAGAAGCTGCCATCGATTTGGCGAATGAGTTTCTGAAACAGAAAGAGCTGATAGTATATACGGAGGGTAGGAGTTCTTCACGAAATAACTTCTATGCAAAGGGAAATGGTGATTTCCAGAGTGGGAAACTTATCGTTCTTGTAGATGAGTTTACAGCATCGGCAAGTGAAATTGTAACCGGTGCAGTACAAGATTGGGATAGAGGATTGGTTGTTGGCCGTCGCTCTTTCGGTAAGGGATTGGTACAACGTCCTATTGACCTGCCTGATGGTTCAATGATTCGTCTGACTATTGCCCATTATTATACGCCTTCAGGAAGATGTATCCAAAAGCCATATAATAATAAGACAGATTATGCCGCTGATTTATTAGAACGTTATAATCGTGGTGAAATGCGTAGTGCCGACAGCATTCATTTCCCTGATTCATTAAAATGTAAAACGCTGAAATTAGGCAGAACAGTTTATGGCGGCGGCGGTATTATGCCTGATTATTTCGTTCCTGTAGATACTACTTATTATAGCGATTATCTTAGAAGTCTGAGCAATAAAGGTATTATTCTACAAACAACAGCTCAATATGTTGAAAAGAACAGGAAAGAATTACTTAGTAAATATAAAACCTTCAATGATTTTAAGGCATCTTTCGATGTAAATAAGAGTACGATATTAATTGAACTTCGTGAGAAAGCAAATAAGGCAGGGATAAAGTTCGATGAGAAACAGTATAACACCTCTTTGCCTTTCCTTACAATAGAGCTGAAAGCATTGGTAGCACGCGACCTTTGGCAGATGAATGAGTATTTCGAGATTATCAATCAGATGAATAAAAGTGTAAACTGTGCTTTGGATGTTGTCAATGGCAAAGTGAAGGATAAGTTGAAGTAGTTCTCTCATTAATTCTATTAATTAAAGAATTATTTCTTTATTAGCTTGTTTGTTCAATCTAATTGTCTTATTTTTGTAGCTATATACAGAAGTAATAAGGACGAACTTAATAATTTTATAATAATAATCTTAAAATTGAATCATTTATGTGGTTAATTAATTCATCTGTAGGAAGGAAGGTGATTATGAGCATTACTGGTGCAGCTCTGATCCTTTTCCTGACGTTTCACATGGCGATGAACTTAGTTGCTGTCTTTTCAGAAAAAGGCTACAATGCAGTTTGTGAATTCTTGGGAGCTAACTGGTATGCACTTATAGCTTCTATGGGATTAGCTTTGCTATTCATCATTCACATCATTTATGCATTTTGGCTTACTTTGATGAATCGTAAGGCTCGTGGTTCTGAGCGTTATGCTGTAACTGACCGTCCTAAGACGGTGGAATGGGCTTCGCAGAATATGTTTGTGCTGGGGCTTATCGTTGTTGTTGGTTTACTCCTTCATTTATGCAACTTCTGGTATCACATGCAGTTTGCTGAAGTAGCTAATGACCCTGTTCTTGCTCTTGGTGGTAATTTTGCTGATGGTACAGGACTGATGTATCAAACATTCGGTAATCCACTTTTGGCTGTTCTTTATTTGATTTGGTTCGCTGCTATCTGGTTCCATCTTACTCATGGCTTCTGGAGTGCAATGCAAACATTAGGTTGGAACAATCAGGTATGGGTTAAACGTTGGAAATGTATTTCCAATATTTATGTTACTATACTTATGATTTGTTTTGCATTGGTAGTCGTAACGTTCTTCGTTAAGCATTTAATAATGTAATTAAAAGTATATCATTATGATTAAGATAGATTCAAAAATTCCAGAAGGTCCGTTAGCTGAGAAATGGAGTAATTATAAGGCCCATCAGAAACTTGTAAATCCTGCCAACAAACGTCGTCTTGACATTATCGTTGTCGGTACAGGTCTTGCAGGTGCTTCTGCTGCTGCTTCTCTTGGAGAACTTGGCTTCAATGTGCTTAACTTCTGTATTCAAGATTCTCCTCGTCGTGCACATTCTATTGCTGCTCAAGGAGGAATCAATGCTGCAAAAAATTATCAGAATGACGGTGACTCTATTTATCGTCTTTATTATGATACAATAAAGGGTGGTGACTATCGCTCTCGTGAGGCTAATGTTTATCGTTTGGCTGAAGTTTCCAACAATATCATTGACCAATGTGTTGCTCAAGGCGTACCGTTTGCTCGTGAATATGGTGGTACATTAGCTAACCGTTCTTTCGGTGGTGCTCAGGTATCTCGTACTTTCTATGCAAAGGGACAGACAGGTCAGCAATTGTTGCTCGGTGCATACTCTGCATTGAGTCGTCAGATTGCCAAAGGTACTGTTAAGTTGTATAACCGTCATGAGATGTTGGATTTGGTAGTTATCGACGGTCGCGCACGTGGCATTATCACTCGTAACCTGATTACAGGAGCAATCGAACGTTATGCTGCTCATGCTGTTGTTATAGCTACCGGTGGTTATGGTAACACTTATTTCCTTTCTACCAATGCTATGGCTTCTAATGGTTCAGTTGCAGTGCAATGTTATAAGAAGGGCGCTTATTTCGCTAATCCTTGCTTTGCACAGATTCACCCTACTTGTATTCCTGTACATGGTGATAAGCAATCAAAACTGACGTTGATGTCCGAATCACTTCGTAATGATGGTCGTATTTGGGTTCCGAAACGTCTTGAGGATGCTAAAGCTGTTCAAGAGGGTAAAATGAATCCGAACGATATACCCGATGATCAACGTGATTTCTATTTGGAACGTCGTTATCCTGCTTTCGGTAACTTAGTACCTCGTGATGTTGCTTCACGTGCAGCAAAAGAGAGATGTGATAAAGGTTATGGTGTCAACAATACAGGTTTGGCTGTATTCTTGGATTTCAAATATGCTATTCAACGATTGGGTGAAGATGTAGTTCGTGCTCGTTATGGTAACCTGTTCGATATGTATGAGGAAATAACAGATGTTAATCCATATCATAATCCGATGATGATATTCCCAGCTATTCACTATACAATGGGTGGTATTTGGGTTGATTATGAATTACAAACATCTATTCCTGGTTTATTCGCTATCGGTGAATGTAATTACTCTGACCATGGAGCCAATCGTTTAGGAGCTTCTGCCTTAATGCAAGGTTTGGCTGACGGATATTTTGTATTGCCATATACAATTCAAAATTATTTGTCTGACCAGATTCAGGTGCCTCGTTTCTCTACTGACCTTCCTGAATTCGAAGAAGCAGAGAAAGGTGTTCACGACAAAATTGCAAGATTAATGGCTATCAAAGGTCAGCATTCTGTTGATTCTATTCACAAGAAATTGGGTCATGCCATGTGGGAATTTGTTGGTATGGGTCGTACAAAAGAATCTCTTGAGAAAGCAATAGAAGCAATCAATGAGGTGAAGAAAGAATTCTATTCTGATGTTCGCATTCCTGGAAATGCAGATGATTTGAACGTTGAACTCGATAAAGCCATTCGTCTAGGCGACTTTATTGAAATCGGTAAATTGATGGCGTTAGATGCTTTGAATCGTAATGAGTCTTGTGGTGGTCATTTCCGTGAAGAATATCAGACACCGGAAGGTGAAGCTCTTCGTGACGACAAAGATTACATGTATGTTGCTTGCTGGAAATATGCAGGTGAAGATGCTCAACCTGAGTTGATAAAGGAACCATTGAATTATGAATTTACAAAGGTTCAGACCCGTAACTATAAAGTATAAATAAAGATGGATAAAAATATATCATTTACGCTTAAGATATGGCGTCAAAGAGGACCTAAGGAAAAAGGCGCTTTTGAAACATATCAGATGAAGGATATCCCTGGAGATACTTCTTTCCTCGAGATGATGGATATTCTGAACGAACAGTTGATCAACGATGGCAAAGAGCCTGTTGTATTCGATCATGACTGTCGTGAAGGCATTTGCGGTATGTGTTCACTTTACATCAATGGTCATCCACATGGTCCTGCAACGGCTGCAACAACTTGTCAGTTATATATGCGCCGTTTCAATGACGGTGATACCATTACTGTAGAGCCTTGGCGTTCGGCAGCGTTTCCTATCATCCGTGACTTGATGGTCGACCGTTCTGCTTTCGATAAGATTATACAGGCCGGTGGTTTCGTTAGTGTAGGTACAGGTGCTCCACAAGATGCTAATGCCGTGTTAATATCGAAAGATATTGCCGACCGTGCAATGGATGCTGCTTCTTGTATCGGTTGTGGCGCTTGCGTTGCTGCTTGCAAGAATGGTTCTGCCATGCTTTTTGTATCATCGAAGGTAACACAGCTCAATGTACTTCCTCAAGGTAAGGTTGAAGCTGCTCGTCGTGTAAAGGCAATGATTGCTAAGATGGATGAACTCGGTTTCGGTAATTGCACTAATACACGCGCTTGTGAAGCCGAATGTCCTAAGAGCGAAACAATAAGTAACATTGCTTATATGAATCGTGATTTCATTGTAGCAAAGCTAAGAGACTAATTCTCTTCAGCTTGATATTTGATTAATAAAAGAATTCCCTGTCGATGTTATCGGCAGGGAATTTTATTTGGTGTATTAGAAAGAAGCAGGAAGAGCTAACAGTTGGTATTGTAGCGTTTTAGCTATCCTATAGTCTCCCGATGCATTCGGATGAAGGCGGTCGTTTTTCGCATCATGAAAATAAACCATATTCGAATCGTAAAGCGGGTAAAGTCCCGAAAGAGAATACAAGTCGATTAGTGGAACAGACCAATAGGATGAGGCCTTTTTGAGGACATTGATGTAAGAATCAATAAAGAGGTTACGACCGTTACAATAATTTTCATCAGGTTGAACATTATTGTTGCCGAACCAAGCATAAGCACGATGTATTGGAGTTAATAAAATCACTTGCTTAGTAGGAAAGTTCGTTTTGAGAAAAGACAGTACTTTATTGACTCTTCCGCAGAATGTGGTATCACTCATGATCGGTTCACGGTGTTTACGCAATATTACCATTCCGTTATGATTCACCTTTTGTTGTGTGAAATTAAAGAACTTTCCCAATGGAATATTGTCGTTGTAGTCGTTTGTCCCCGCAAAGATCAGGATAGCGTCCACGTTCTTTTTATCTGAAAGAAGTTTCTGTGCTTGTGCATATATTCCATTCCATTCCGAACCATTAAAGCCATAAACCAATGGAGTGAAGTTCATCAGTTTTGACAGATATTCCCAATAAATACATGTTGTGCCCACGCGGTCTTTATCTGTCATAGAGTCGCCTAAAAAGACAACCTTTTTCCCGCTCCATTGAGAATGCATGGTTTTTTCAGATTCTTGGAGAACTGTCGGTTTAACTTCTTGGGAGTAGCTTGACGTGAAAGATAGACTCAATAAACTTCCTAATAATAATGATGGAATTAACTGTTTCATTGTTTTAGATTTTATATATAATTTGTAAAGACGTTATAGTTCATTTTACATAGGGTCCACGTCGTAGTAAATGATGAACGATTTGAAATTACTGTCGTTGGTAACCTCCTCTTTGGCGTGCTGTAATATCTCTCTAGCTTTGCTTAACGATGCGGATAATTCGATTTTTAATACGATTCTTCGGATATAGAGAGATTGTATCCTACCAACAGGAGGCAGGTCGGGACCGATAATCCGTTCGCCAAATACCTTTTTTAGTTTTATAGCCATGGCATTTGCTAACAACTCCACTTGCCTCTCGTCTCTATGCTTGACGTATATATAGATAAGGTGGCAGAAAGGAGGGTAGTTGAATTGCTGACGCTCGGATAATTGAGCCTGAGCCATCCCTTTATAGTCGTAGTCGATGACTTGTTTGATAATTGAATGTTTGATATCGCGAGTTTGTATTACCACTAACCCCTGTTTCCCTTTTCGTCCGGAACGTCCCGCTACTTGTGACATAAGTTGGAAAGCTCGTTCATAAGAGCGGAAGTCGGGATAGTTAAGTATAGAATCTGCGTCGAGGATACCGACAACACTTACATTGTCGAAGTCAAGTCCTTTCGATATTATTTGGGTCCCTATCAGCACATTTATTTTCCCGCCTTCAAAGTCTGCAATAATCTTTTCGTATGCATTACGGCTTCGTGTAGTATCTAAATCCATGCGTGCTACATGAGTCGCTGGAAATAGTTGTTGTACCTCATCTTCGATTTTCTCGGTTCCAAAGCCATAATTCAGCAGTTCTGTACTTTCACAAGCAGGACAGATCTTCGGTACCTGAACAGCGTAGCCACAATAATGGCAGGTCAGCTGGTTCAATTTACGATGATAGGTAAGACTCACATCACAATTCTTACATTTCGGCACCCATCCGCAGGTGTGACACATTAGCATCGGAGCGAAACCCCGTCGGTTTTGGAATAGTATCACCTGCTCATTCCTGTCCAGCGCCTGACGAATATGGTCAATCAGTTCGAAAGAAAACAGTCCGTTCACTTGTTTTCGCTTGCGCTTATCTTTCATGTCGATGGGCAATATCTGAGGGAGTTTGATATCACGATAACGATGTTCGAGAGATACCAATGCATATTTCTCCGTTTGCGTATTATACCAACTCTCAATGCTGGGAGTAGCAGTCCCCAACAATGTCTTTGCATCGTATAGTGAAGCCAAAACGATGGCAGCATTACGAGCATGATATCGTGGAGCGGGATCTTGCTGTTTATAGGTTGTCTCATGTTCCTCATCGACAATTACCAACCCAAGATGCTGAAAGGGGAGGAAGATAGAAGAGCGCACTCCTAAGATGATGTCATAAGGTTGGCCGCTCAACTGTTTTTTCCATATCTCAACTCGTTCATTATCGGGAAATTTAGAATGATAAATACCCAACCTGGAGCCAAATATCCGTTTTAAGCGGTGAGTAATCTGAGTTGTTAGTGCAATTTCGGGAAGAAGATACAGTACCTGTTTCCCTTTATTGATTTCATCTTCGATGAGATGAATATAGATTTCGGTTTTTCCGCTCGAAGTAACGCCGTGAAGGAGACAAACATTCTTCTCTTTGTAGCTGTCTTTGATTTCCTTGTACGCTTGCTGTTGGTAATCGTTGAGTTCAAAGACATCAGATGTTGCTTCGACAGTAGCATTAAGTCTGCCCACTTCTTCAAAATAGATTTCGAAGATGTTCTTATCTACCAGTTCTTTTAAAGCAGAGGAAGTGGCATTGGCAGCATGAAGCAAGTCACTTTTTGAAACGGGGCTAACGGCGGTTCTGTTCATAACTCCCGACAGCTCGACATACTTCATCAGTAAAGCCAGTTGTTTAGGAGCTCGCGCTAATAAGTTGAATATCTCCTTTAGCCTTGCCTCATCAACAGTATCTTTGAAACGTACTCGTAATTCGTTCTTAGGTTTATAGGCACTTCGTAATTGTTCAGAAATAAAGACAGCGCCACATTCGATGAGCGACTTCACTGTTGGAAGCAGATTCTTTATGCCGCTATCTTTCTGTAGCTGGATGATGCTGATGTTTTTTTCTTTACCGAGCAAGTCAAGTATCTTCTGCTCAACGGGAGAGAAAGAAGAATCTGGTAGGTAGTTCTCATTCAGTTCTACAATAGTCTCACTCTCCACCTTCAATCCGGAAGGTAGAGCGGCCTTTAATACATCACCGATGTTACAGAGATAATAGTCGGCTATCCAACGCCAGAATTCATATTGGCGGGGTAAGATAATAGACGATTCGTCGAGTATCGCAATGACCTCTTTAAGTTTATAATCAGTATCCGACTTAGAGTGAATGTTGATTACAATACCTGTGTATGATTTTGACTTGCCAAATGGTACGACAACACGACATCCCCAGCGAACCCTTTCTTCATCTTCCGCTTTAAGAAAATAAGTAAAACCTTTATTGAAGGGTAACGGTAGGAGTACATCGACGAATTTAGTCACAGTAGCATTTTCCTAAAAGAGATATGCCAAGCTGAATTGCCAACCTTTAGTCTTACAATTAAACATCTTCTCAGTGGCCGAAACAGCATTATAATCTGCTGCCTTTCCGCAAGGGAAGTTATAGTTTCCTGATATCTCAATATGATTTACTCTCAGACCAAGACCAGCATTCATGCTTAAGGTTGAGGTCTTAAAAGAATAATCGCGCTTGTTATCATTTACATCATTGTCGATATTGAAGGCAAACTGAGGACCGGCGAAAGCATAGAAAGCAGCCGAAGAACCTAATCCTAAACTATATCTCAAATTGATAGGTAATATAACATCTTTCTCTTTGATAGATTTCGAACTGCCGTCGTCCGCTTTGATAGTCTTTTGTGAATAGAGTAATCCACCGTCAATACCTAAGTTCATGAAAGGCAAAGCTATTTCTGCCATTGGGCCGACAAAGAAACCAGGTTTGGTCTTTGAATCTATACTTGATGAGAATGATGTGTTTGAATAATGTACACCACCTTTAACACCAAACTTAATCTGTGATTGGGCAGGCATTGCCAATATTAACCCTCCAACAACTAACAATACTTGAATAAATCTTTTCATATTATTATCCTATTATTTTATCTTAATTGCAAAGATAATGAAAATCAACCTTATCTTCACTCGATGTGCAAAGATATAATTTTGAAAGTAATTAAATTCAATAGGTCATATAAAAATCACTAAGAGAAAGAAAAATATCAATGAAAACTGACCATCAAATAAAAAAATATGTTACTTTTGTGCGTTTTATTAAAAGGAAAGATGCCAGAGTGACCGATCGGGCCGGACTCGAAATCCGGTGAACGGCTTGCCGTTCCGGGGGTTTGAATCCCTCTCTTTCCGCGAAACAACCAACAAAAAATGACTTTGTCATTCAAAAAAGGGAATTGTGCCTGGTGTACAATTCCTTTTTATGTCTTATGAACTTTTTGATGTATTCCGGTATAGTTTCGTTCCATCAAGAGAGCCCTTTAAAATCGTAGTGATGTTATGCTCGTGACATAACTATGTTCTCAACTTTTCTTAGTTATGTTCTCAAACTTTCATAACTATGATTTCAACTTTTCATAGTTATGTCACGAGTACAACATAGCTATGTCGTTTTTTCTTCGTATTTTTGGCATCAAATAAGAATTATCTAAAAATGAAGAATCGTCAATACCCATTCGTCATCCTTGTGCTTTGTTTGTTCATACTATGTTCTTTCCAAAGCAGCACTACTAAACTGGCCCGTAACAGTTGGTCGGACTCAGCTTATCAGTCGTTAACAGCATTGCTGGCAAATGAAGGCAGCAGCAGTTCGCAGTATGATAAGAATAATAAGCCTTATGCTGTATTCGATTTCGATAATACAACAGCAATTAATGATGCAGAAGAGACCTTGCAGGAATATCAGTTGGAACATCTATGCTATAAGATATTGCCCAATGATATGTTCTCTGTACTCACATGCAATGTGCCTGATTTGGATAAACCGTTGGTCGACTTCAATAACTCGTTGAACGGGCGAAAGGTAACGACCAGGATGTTGGCAAATGATGTTGCTCGGGATTATGCTTATCTGTATTCTCATTATATCGGTTTGAAGGGAAAACAATCATTGGAGCAGATTCGGAAGACCAATCAATTCTTGGATTTCCGATGCAAGGTACGCTTCCTTTATGATGCGTTGACCGAAACATTCAGTCCTGATGTCAGCTATGCATGGATCTTGTTTTTCTTCAAGAATATGACACCAAACGAGGTGCGGGCATTAACGCGTAAATCTGTCGATTATTGGATGAAAACTCCATTGAAAAAGGTATCTTATGAAAGCCCTTCTTTGGGTCAAGGCGGAAGAGTTAAGGTGACATTCACAACAGGATTTGCTATATCGAAAGAGATGAAAGATCTCTATCGTTGTCTGCGAGCCAATGGAATTGATGTGTTTATTTGCTCCGCTTCATTAAAAGAAATTATCGAAGCAATAGCTACCGACTCGAAATATGGCTTGGGGCTCGATAGGAATCATGTGATTGGCATGATGTTGGCAAAGGATAAGTCGGGCAAATTCTTGAATCAGTATGATACTGACTATCCTATGACTTTTGCCGAAGGAAAGGTGACTGCTATACGGAATATGATAGCCAGCAAACGAGGTGGTAAAGGTCCGATACTTGTAGGAGGCGATAGTGATGGCGATTTCAATATGTTGACTGAGTTTGCCGACATGAAATGTGGTCTCATCATCAATCGTCATTCTAAAAGTCGTATTAGTGTGTTGTACAAGAAGGCTGAAGAGAAAGACTCAAAATATGTATTGCAGGGCAGAGATGATGCTAAAGGGATATTTATTCCTCAACCGACATCCATATTGCTGCATTAGATAATCCTTATTGCTAAGAATGATTAAGGGGTGACTTATAGCCACCCCTTCCATTTTTTTAATTTACTCTAAAGTATTTGATATTAATACTCTTCTTCGTTGAAAAAGAAATCTTCTTTAGTCGGATAATCAGGCCAGATATCTTCTATACTTTCGTATATTTCACCCTCATCTTCCATTTCTTGAAGATTTTCGATTACCTCTAATGGAGCTCCTGAGCGCATAGCATAATCAATAAGCTCATCCTTAGTTGCGGGCCAAGGTGCATCTTCTAGTTTAGATGCTAATTCCAATGTCCAATACATAGTTGTAATTAATTAACAATAAGTTTTGTACGAAATGATAGCTCTTATAATTTTCCGCAAAAGTATAATAAATTATGCTATTTACAAGTATTATCCCATAAAATTTCAGTGTAATTATTATCTATGTTAACTTTTCTTGATAAAAGGAAGAAATAATCGGAGAGTCGGTTGACATATTCTAATAGTTCTTTGCTGACAGGATGTTGTTCATCGCGAAAAGCATAAATCTTCCGTTCAGCCCTTCTGCAAACAGTTCTACAAATATGTGCTACAGTAGAGGCTTGACTTCCTCCAGGTATGATAAAACTTCTTTGAGGTTCTAACCCTCCATCAATTATATCGATTTCTTTCTCCATACTTTTAACATCTTCAGCAGAAATAATTCCGATAGTTTCGGGATTGATGCGTGAACTGTCTGTAGCAAGAATACTTCCGATAGAGAAAAGTTTGTTTTGGATATGCAGGAGCACCTGTTTGTCGTGTTCGTCAGTGATAAACGTCCGAAGATGTCCGATAAAAGCATTCAGTTCGTCAATTGAGCCGTAAGCTTCAAGTTGTTTGTCATCTTTATCAATACGAGTACCTCCTATCAGTCCGGTAGTGCCTTTATCTCCTGTATGTGTATAAATAGTGCTTCTTTTCATGATATGTTATAATGTTTAGAAATTGACGATATAATGTTGCTTTATCTTAGATTTGTCAAAAAACAGAAGCCCTAGGTCATATAAATCAAATGTGATACCTGCGTGTTCATTCTCTTGTAATCGTTCCCAAAGTATTCTCATCTCTTTGGAATAACCTATCCCTTGTATTACGATAAGAGAGTGGCTGTCTATCTTTTCAATAATTGAATCGAATATGGATTCAACTAAATCGGGTTTTTGCCAACAATGGATATAGATAAGAGCGGGTAATGTGATACTAACATCAGAAGTAGTATGAAGTACGGCATGATAATTTGCTTTCTGAGAACCACCTTGAAGATATAAAGAGGATGCGCTAGGCTGGCCTATATCAACAATAGTACAAGGTTGTACATAGTTGGAAAGTCGGAACAGCAATCTACGAAGGTGTAATGGTTCATTTAGCCAACCTCGAGGTTGATTTATCTTTAGTTTGTTTTCTTTCTCTTGAAGTTCTTTGTATGCATAATATGGTGAATGCTCATATATCACATAGGTGATAAGGTCGAATGCAAAAGGCGAATGTACACCATATCCGCGGCGATGTTGAAAGCGCCTGAATCTTGCAATAAGATGTTTGATGCGAATAGAGTACTTCATTGCTTTATTACCATTGAATATAACGATGATATATTATATATGCAAATATACGAATTTACATTTATTTATTTACAAAGAGAGAAAATAGAGTTGTTGATTCAGAAAAAGTTATTATTTTTGTTGCAATAAACACTATTCACATGGATATAAATAATCTTTCACCTTGGCGTAAAGGAGTTGTTGGCGTTCAATTCCTTTTTGTCGCATTCGGTGCGACAGTCCTCGTTCCCTTGTTAGTTGGTTTGGACCCTTCAGTTGCTTTATTTACAGCAGGTATTGGAACTTTTATCTTTCATTTTGTTACAAAAGGTAAAGTTCCTATTTTTTTGGGCAGTAGCTTTGCTTTTATTGCACCTATTATTGCTGCCACTCAACTCTATGGTTTGCCAGGTACATTATCTGGTATGATTGGTGTATCGATTGTTTATTTTATAATGAGTGCTTTGGTTAAATGGCAAGGAAAGAAACTGCTCGATCGGTTATTCCCTCCTGTGGTTATCGGCCCGGTTATTATTCTAATAGGTTTGACTCTTTCTGGAAGTGCCGTTAATATGGCAAAGACTAACTGGACACTTGCAGGAATTTCATTGCTTACTGCAATATTAGTTTTGACATTCGCTCGTGGTCTGATGAAACTGATACCTGTCATTTGTGGTATTATCGTAGGTTATGTTGTCGCTCTTATATTTTATAAAGTCGATTTAAGTCAGGTTAGTACAGCTCCTTGGTTGGGCTTTCCTAACTTTACATTCCCTAAATTTTCTTGGCCTCCAATCTTATATATGATACCTGTAGCTATTGCTCCTGTAATCGAACATATAGGAGATATTTATGCTGTAGGTGCAGTGGCACATAAGGACTTTGTTAAGGACCCCGGTCTGCATCGTACATTACTGGGTGACGGACTTGCTTGTATGTTCGCCGGTTTCTTCGGAGGCCCTCCTGTAACAACTTATTCAGAAGTTACCGGAGCTATGTCTATTACAAAGGTCACCAATCCACAAGTAATACGTATTGCTGCTATTACAGCTATTGTTTTTTCTGTAATAGGTAAGTTGAGTGCGCTATTGCGCTCCATACCGCAAGCAGTGTTAGGAGGTATCATGTTGTTGTTATTCGGTACCATTGCAAACGTAGGTATCAGTAATCTTATAAATAGTCGTGTCGACCTTACTCGTACGCGTAATATCATCATCGTTTCTGTTACACTTACCACAGGTATCGGCGGTGCATTACTGTCGTGGGGTAATTTTTCTCTCTCTGGCATAGGACTTTCGGCCATTATCGGGCTTATATTGAATCTTATTCTTCCGAATGAAAGTTCTGATGAGAAAGCGGATAAGGATGCTGAAAAGCAACCTGAGGAAAATCAGTAATTATAAGTTTAATATATGAAGAGACTACTTTTTAGCACATTGATAGGACTATCTTTATTATTGTCTATCGATTCATTCGCAGGAGTTCCCGTTTATGTTTGGCAGTCGTGGAGCCAGAATACAACAGAGGAAACGTTGAGAAATGATTTCTCCAAATGGAAAAGTCATGGCGTTGTGGGCATTTGTTTTAATGCCGGATTCGATTCACTTAAAGTTGCCACTGCCGCGAAAGTAGCAAAATCTTTAGGACTTGTCTATCATGCTTGGATACCTTGTATGTTACAGGCAGGCGTTGATTCAACTTGGTATGCTGTAAATCGTTTGGAACAGTCGGCTTATTCTGTACAAGCTTATGTGTCTTATTATAAATGCCTGGATCCTTTTAATCCGGATGTTCAGAAGTATCTTATCAATAAGTATAAGAGGATAGCACAGATTCCTGATGTAGATTATATTCAGTTGGATTATATCCGGTATGTGGATGTGATATTGGCTCGGGGATTATGGAAGAAATACGGATTGGTAATGAACGAAGAATATCCTACAGCCGACTATTGCTATTGTGACAGATGTGTCGCTGCTTTCAAAGCGCAGACAGGAATCGATATCAAGTCGGTGAAAGATCCTTCCAAATGTAAGCCGTGGGCTCAGTTCCGTTGTGATGTGTTGACGGATTTTGTCAATAAACTTGCCGCTGCTATACATAGCCAAGGTAAGAAGGTGAGTGCTGACGTTTTCCCTGGCCCTTATTCTCACGCTGTGAAAATGGTTCGCCAGGAATGGTGCAAATGGAAAATAGATGCATTCTTTCCTATGAACTACAATGATTTCTATTTGGAGAAGGCTCCTTGGGTGGGGAAGGTAACACGCGAAGAGGTAAAATCAGTTCATGGTACTATTCCTGTCTATAGCGGATTATTTATCTGTCACGATTGGAAGAATAAAGATAAAGTTGTAGATCCCGAAGGTTCGGGTTTGCTTCCTTCAGAAATAAACAAAGCTTTTATCGGTTCTATGAAAGCGGGGGCTGCTGGCGTCTGCTTATTTACACCGAATAGTATGACCGACGAACATTGGTCTGCTTTGGAAGAGGCAATGAAACAATGGAGTAATTGACAACGATTGCATGAATATTTTATATTAATATAAGATATTCATGCTTTTTATTAGTTTGGATTTCAATAACTTTGTACCAATAGAGAACTAATTTATATAAGTTATCATGAAAAACCTCATTCCTATTTGTCGTCCTGTGTATTTCACTCGAGTTATTGAAAAGTATATCAGCTTTGCATGCTGTTTCTTGTTTTTCTTATTTGTCAGTATTCCGATGAATGGAGAAACACTTTCATCTCCTAATGGTCAGCTGGAACTTGTCTTTACCGTTAATGATGCGGGTATTCCTATCTATCAGCTTTCTTATAAGGGGATACTTGTCATTAAACCTTCTCATTTGGGCTTGGAGTTAAAGAATGACGCGGGGCTGATGAAAGGTTTTTCGATAGCTGATTCTAAGACATCGACTTTTGATGAAACATGGACTCCTGTTTGGGGTGAAGTAAAGCAGATTCGGAATCATTATAATGAATTGGAAGTTACGTTGAAACAATCGTCTCCTGAACGTAATCTCATCATTCGCTTCCGTTTGTATGACGACGGATTGGGCTTTCGGTATGAGTTCCCGCTCCAAAAGAATCTCAATTACTTCACTATAAAAGAAGAACACTCGCAGTTTGCTATGACGGGTGATCATACTGCTTTTTGGATACCGGGGGATTATGATACTGAAGAATATAATTATACTGAATCTAAACTATCTGAAATACGTGGGCTAATGAAGCAGGCAATCACACCTAACTGCTCACAGACTCCTTTCTCACCGACTGGTGTGCAAACAGCATTGCAGATGAAGACGGCTGACGGACTTTATATCAATCTGCATGAGGCAGCTCTAGTGGATTATTCGTGTATGAGTCTGAAATTGGATGATAAGAATATGATTTTCGAATCATGGCTTACACCCGATGCCCAGGGTAATAAAGGTTATATGCAGGCGCCTTGTAAATCTCCTTGGAGAACAATATTGGTAAGTGATGACGCTCGCGAGATATTAGCATCTCATCTTACGCTGAACCTGAATGATCCATGTGCATATAAAGATGTATCGTGGATACATCCTGTAAAGTATATGGGCGTATGGTGGGAGATGATTACCGGAAAGAGTAGCTGGTCGTATACAGATGATTTGCTTTCTGTCGATTTGGATAAGACGGATTATAGTAAGGTGAAACCTAATGGTCGACATGGAGCAAATAATGACAATGTTAAGCGCTATATTGATTTCGCCAGTAAAAATGGATTTAACCAGTTATTGGTGGAAGGTTGGAATATCGGATGGGAAGATTGGTTCGGTAAGACAAAGGATTATGTATTCGACTTTGTCACTCCTTATCCTGATTTTAATGTTCAAGAACTTCAGTCGTATGCCAAGGCGCATAACATGAGACTGATGATGCATCACGAGACGTCTTCTTCCACTCGGAATTATGAGCGACATTTGGATGCTGCATATAAATTCATGGCCGACAATGATTATACGGCAGTAAAGAGTGGATATGTCGGCAATATTATTCCTCGTGGAGAATATCACTATGGGCAGTGGATGAACAATCATTATCTATATGCCGTTAAGAAGGCTGCAGAATATCACCTTTGTGTAAATGCGCATGAAGCTGTACGTCCTACGGGTTTATGCCGTACGTATCCTAATCTTATCGGTAATGAATCGGCTCGCGGTACCGAATTTGAAGCAAATGAAGGGAATAAACCTTTCCATACAACGATATTGCCTTTTACTCGTCTGATGGGTGGCCCAATGGATTATACTCCTGGTATATTTAATACGAAGCTTACTTTCTTGAAAGGACAACATGGCTTTATTCATACTACATTAGCAAAACAATTGGCTCTCTACTGTACTCTTTATAGTCCGTTACAAATGGCTGCCGATCTACCTGAAAATTATGAAAAGTATATGGATGCTTTCCAATTCATTAAAGATGTAGCGGTAGATTGGGACGACAGTAAATATATTGAAGCGGAGCCAGGACGTTATATCACTGTGGCTCGTAAGGCCAAAGGAACGAACAATTGGTTTATCGGTGGTATTACCGGTGACAATGCACGTACTTCTATTTTTCAACTTTCATTTTTAGACCCGGGGAAGAAATATGTTGCTACTATTTATTGTGATGGTGAGGATGCTGATTATCTGAAGAATTCTGAATCTTATCAGATTAAGAAAATGGTAGTAACCAATAAGACTCGTATCAAGGTGAAACTTGCCCGCAGCGGTGGCTTTGCCATTAGTTTATTCCAAAAATAATAGACCGTATCTATATATATGAAACCCGCAACATTTTATGCTGCGGGTTTTTGTATACTACATTTTTATTAAATAAAACTTTTAGAGATTAATTAGAACATAATTTATTATATTTGTAAAATATTACTAAAGTATTTATTAAGGGACCCTTATTTTGGAGAGTGATACTATATCAGTTGGGCATTTGCTATATTTCAAAGAGTTGTTTTTAAATATTACGAACCTCTATGCGTATATGCTTTCCGAAATGTGAACGATGTTGATACGTGCAGAGATATTTTTATAGAGTTTAAATAAGAAAAAGGAAAATAATGTAGATTATTCATTAAATTTGAATAATCTACATTGAATTTATAAAGGTTGATTTTACAATGAAAAAAATTAGATGTTTTTTGAGTTTGTTATTTGCGCTATCTATTGCGCTGATTCCTTCTTCAATAGAAGCAGGAAATACTAAGTGGAAAGCCCATCATGTTATCATACTTGGTCTTGATGGTTGGGCAGCCCATAATTTCTCACAGGAAAATATCCCTAACATCAAGAAATTGATGAAGGATGGTAGTTATACGTTGAAAAAGCGTTCAGTATCACCTTCTGTAAGTGCTGCCAATTGGGCATCTATGTTTATGGGTGCGGGTCCCGAATTACATGGATATAGCCAATGGTTCAATAAGGTTCCGGATTTACCATCTCGTGTTGTCAATAAAGACAATATTTTCCCTACGATATTTTCTGTATTTCGTGAACAATGTCCCAAAGCAGAGATAGGTTGTTTTTACCAGTGGAATGGGATTAAATATGTTGTTGATACGTTAGCTCTAAATAAGAATAAAGAGTTTGCTGAAGATATGAAATCTTCTCCAGCATTATGTGAAGCAGCAGAAAAATATATCAAAGAAGAGCATCCTAATTTAGCATTGTTTTATTTTGCTTTTCCAGATGATATAGGACATAGTAGTGGATGGTATTCTAACGAATATAATAAGGCATTAGAGGAATTGGATGGTTATATAGGCCGGATAGTGGGAGCAGTTAAAGATGCAGGTATTTTAGATGATACTATTTTCATTATCACTTCTGATCATGGCGGTCATGATAAAGGGCATGGTTCACAATCTATGCTTGACATGGAAACTCCATTTATCATTTGTGGTAAGGACATAAAGAAGAATCATGAAATACAAGCATCCATGATGCAATTTGATGTTGCTGCAACGATCGCTTATATTTTTAATTTGAAGCAGCCGCAAGTATGGATTGGGCGTCCAATGAAAGAGGTTTTTAATAAGTAGTGTTGTTCTCTAATAAGTTCAATATCTTCGATGCATTTTTTATTGTCGGCCTAGCATTAGGCCGATTTTTTTATTGCCATGAATATGAATAAGTTCTCTTATAAATTTTTCCTGAAATTATTCTATTAAATATTTGTTCTAACCTAAATTTTAGCAGAAAACTCAATGAATGAGAATAGCCAACTTGGTGAATACATATTGTCTAGGACAAAAATATGAAATTAATGATAAAAGAATAAGATAATCCATATAACATAAGCCATATACCCTGTATTAATTAAATGAATTCGTATAGTGGATAGAGCTTTTGTAATTTGTTTTTCAACTGCTTTCACACTTATTTGCAAAGATTTCGCTATCTCAGCATTGCTCATCCCTTGTACGCGACTCATTCGGTAGACACGGGCACATTGTTTTGGTAGATGCATCACGACTTCGTCAATCTCATTTTGAATAGATTGGCAATCAATTTCTTCGTCTGTACTTTCCATAAAGGTATTATCCCATAGTTCCTCAAGATCAGGCAATAGAGATACTTCTTCAGCATTGGTTATGGTGGGCGAAAGTCCTCGTAGATAATCGATAGCTTTATTATGAACAGTTTTATATAAGAGGGGTTTGATAGAAGAATTGAGATCTATATTCTCACGTTTTTCCCACAAAACAAGAAAACTGTCTTGTACTATATCTTGACAAATTTCGGGGTTGTTGACATAGCGTAAAGCAAACATGCAAAGCGATACATAATGTTGTAAGAATTGTTCTTTAAATTGTTGTATCTGAGCAATATGGAACTGATCCTCTGCAATAGCCATTCTCTTAAATAGATTAAATTTGCATGCAAAGTAACGAATTTATTTTGGAATAATAATTTTTTATCATATTTTAAAAAAAGTAAATAATATAGGTGGGGTTAAAATCATCTTTTACGTGATATATATAGAATTAGGAATATGATAAATAACGAAACGCATATAAAAAATCTGATTTCACGTTTTGTCGAGAGGAAGGCTACTCTCACAGAAGCGAAAGAACTGTTAGCTTGGATGCAAGAATCTGATGCTAATAGAACTTTTTGTATGGATTTGTACAAACAGTGGGCAAAAGAAAGGTTAGACGAAAGCCATTGTAGTGTTGATGCTGGCTGGCAAAGTCTCGTAGCTAAAGTGAATAATTCAAGACGTAGGCATATTCGTACACTCTTTTATAAGGTCTCTTCGATTGCTGCTGCAGTAATTTTGTTATTAGGCTTTTCTTATTTCATCTATCAAAATAGTAATAAGTTAAGTATATCACAAATAGCACAGCTTTCAAAATCGAGTGTAAATATGCGTGCTAAGCAGGTAGAATTACATCTCTCGTCAGATAGTGTAATTGCAATAGCTTCAAAAACTCCTCAAATTGACTATACATCAGGAAATGTTACCGTTGATAAAAATATATCAGTAGAAGAATCTGTATCGAGTAATAATTTCAATCAACTAGTGGTCCCTTTTGGGCACCGATCTCAACTGACTCTATCTGATGGAACGAAAATTTGGGTGAATTCTGGCTCTAGAGTAGTTTATCCTCAGAAGTTTGTAGGTAAGACGCGCGAAATATATGTGGAAGGTGAGATATATCTCGATGTGGTTCACGATGCAGATCATCCTTTCATCGTGAATTCGGATAAAGCAAATGTCAAAGTATTGGGAACAAAGTTTGATATCAAAGTATACCCTAACGAATCACTGATGCGTGTTGTCCTCGTCAATGGTTTGGTGAATGTAACTCAAGGAAATAATTTCGCTATACTTCATAACGGATATATGTACGAATCCTATAACTCGAAACCTGTTGTTCGACTTGTTGATGTTAATGAATATCTGTCTTGGATAAAGGGTTTCTATGAGTTTAGTAGCGAGTCATTAGGCTCGATTCTTAAGCAATTGGAGAAATATTATAATATTAACATTGTATGTGACGAATCTGTTGCTTATGTGATTTGTTCCGGTAAGCTTGATTTGAGTGATGACTTCTCTAAAGTTATTGAATCCATTTCTAAAGCTGCTCCCGTATCATTCACGTTCGTAGACGGAAGATATTGTGTACATCAAAGAAAATAGATAGCCTATGGATGAAGATTAGTAGAATATAAAAGTCGGAAAGTAGTACCAATACCTTCCGACAGTTGCATTTTAAGACAACACTCAAGCGAATATATAAGTATTAACCTTAAAAACCTTTACAAATATATGATATGTAAATCAAACTATGAATTAATTTTTCATAAAAAATTCTTTCGTGTTATGAAGTTAACCTTTCTTTTTTTATTCCTTGGAATAAATCTATGTTTTGCTACCGAAAGTTATTCTCAACGGACCTATTTTCATTTCAAATTGAATAATACTACTGTCCGCCAAGTAATCAAAACTATAGAAAACAGCAGCGAATTCATTTTTTTCTATAGGGATAATGCCGTCGATATGGATCGTCGTGTTTCTGTTAATGCAGATAACAAGACTATTTCAGAAATACTTGATCAACTCTTTGCAGGAAGTGATAACACGTACATTATTTCAGATCGTCAGATAGTAATAAACAAAACAAAGAAAGCTATCAATACTGATGGATATGCTTCACCACAACAAAGATCGGGCGGAAATAAAATTAGAGGTTCTATCATTGACGATGACGGACAACCTTTAATCGGTGTTTCTGTCAAAATTGAAGGAACCTCACAAGGAGTAATTACTGATTTGAATGGTGAGTATGCTATAGCTGCAAAACCGACAGATCATTTGGTATTCTCATATATAGGAATGGTGAGCCAGAATGTTAGGGTCGGAAATCAGAAAGTGATTAATATCACAATGCATGCCGACAATAAAACCTTAGGAGAGGTCACTGTTGTCGCTTTCGCTAAACAAAAGAAGGAAAGTGTTGTGGGTTCCATTACAACAGTTAGGCCTTCGGATTTGAAAGTGCCCAGCAGTAACTTAACCACAGCATTTGCCGGTCGTGTTTCAGGTTTAATATCTTATCAGTTAAGTGGAGAACCTGGAGAAGATAATGCTCAATTCTTTGTTCGTGGTGTCACTACTTTTGGAACAGGCAAAGCCGATCCGTTGATATTGATTGATAATATTGAACTGTCATCAACAGATTTAGCTCGCTTATCTCCTGATGACATCGCTAGTTTCTCAGTTTTGAAAGATGCTACAGCTACTGCCCTCTATGGAGCTAGAGGTGCTAATGGTGTCATCTTGGTTACAACAAAAGAAGGAACAGAAGGGAAGGTTAAAGTCAATTTCCGATATGAAACGTCTTTATCACAATCAACTCGTAATATAGAGACAGCTGATCCTTTATCTTTTATGCAACTTCAGAATGAAGCTGTTCGTACACGTAATCCTTTGGAAATTCTTCCTTATAGTGATAGGTCTATTGATATACGTAAAGCTGGTGGGGCAAATCCTTATGTTTATCCGATGGTTGACTGGATGGATATGTTATTGAACGATTATACTATTAACAATAGGGCTAATATCAATTTAAGTGGTGGTGGCAGTGTCGCTCGTTATTATGTCGCTTTATCTTATAATAGAGATAATGGATTGCTGCATGTAGATCCTGTCAATAATTTCAATAATAATATTTCTTTGAATAAGTACAGTGTCCGTAGCAATGTCAATATTAATCTGACCAAATCAACAGAATTGACTGTTCGTGTAAATGGTACTTTTGATGATTATCAAGGTCCGATGAATGGCGGTGCAACTATGTACAACTATGCATTGAAATCGAATCCTGTATTATTCCCTGCTTATTATCCTGCAGATGAGGCTCATAAATACACAAAGCACATCCTTTTCGGTAATTATGGGGATGGTGGTATTTATATGAACCCTTACGCAGAAATGCTTAGAGGATATAAGCAATATAATGCTACCACTGTAATAGCACAATTAGAATTAAAGCAAAAATTGGATTTCATAACAAAGGGTTTGAGTTTTAGATTGATGGGTAATGCCACAGCATATTCTTATTTTGATATTTATCGGCATTACTCTCCATTCTATTATTCCGTTAGCAGATATGATGCTGCTGCTGATAAATATACTTTGACAGGTCTGAATGATGAATCAGGAACAGATTATTTAAGCTATAATTCAGGAGAAGGTTCGAAGATTGTCAATCGTTCTTTTTATGTTGAGTCGCAGATAAGTTACGATAGAACTTTTAAAAAACATACCTTTGGTGGTACATTAATTATGACCGGACGAGAAAATCTAACAGGTAATGCTTCAACATTAGAAAGTTCTTTGGCGGAACGTAATTTAAACCTGTCCGGTCGTTTTACTTATGGATATGATAACAGATACTTCTTTGAAGCTAATTTCGGCTATAATGGTTCAGAGAAGTTTGATAAGAATCATCGATGGGGCTTTTTCCCTTCTGCCGGTATCAGTTGGATGATATCTAATGAACGGTTTTATAAGGATAAGCCTATATCAAAAATTGTTCCGTCTCTTAAGTTGAAGGCAACGTATGGTCTTGTTGGTAATGATGCTATATCGAGCAGTCGTTTCTTTTATCTTTCAGAAGTTAACATGAATGATTGGAATCGTGGACATACTTTTGGCTATAATTTGGATGAGTCTAAGTCTGGCATTTCTTTCTCTCGTTATGCTGATAAAAAAATTGGTTGGGAAATTTCTCATAAATCGGATATCGGGATTATCGCAAATCTGTTTAATGATATAGATATTGAAGCAGACTATTTCCACGAGAGAAGAACAAATATTTTGATGACTCGTGCAGACATTCCTGCTACTATGGGATTACAGTCAACGCCAAATACGAATATCGGTGAAGCAACGGGTGACGGATGTGAATTTTCAATCAATGGTGGTCATCACTTTACTAATGACTTTTGGATGCGTATAATGTTCAACTTTACATACGCAGCAAGTAAGTATAAAGTTTATGAGGAACCTGATTATTCAGCAACACCTTGGCTTAGTCATGAAGGAAGGAAATTGTCACAGTCGTGGGGCTGGATAGCAGAACGTCTTTTCGTAGATAAAGCTGATGTTGATAATTCCCCAGTACAACAATTTGGTGAATATATGGCAGGGGATATCAAATATAAAGACATCAATCAAGATGGAATTATCGATAGCCAAGATGTGGTACCTATCGGTTATCCTACAACACCTGAAATTACCTATGGTTTCGGAACTTCGGTCGGATATCATAACATAGACTTCTCCGTTTTCTTCCAAGGGCAAGGTCGTTCTTCTTTCTATATTGAGCCGGCTGCAGTTACTCCTTTTGTCAATTCATTAAGTGCCTCTAGAATTGGAAGCAATGCAGTTCTTAAATTTATTGAGAATGATCATTGGAGCGAAGATAATCAAAACATATATGCAGCATGGCCACGTTTATCCACTTATTGGAACTGGAATAATGACAGGCATAGTACTTGGTGGCTTAGAAATGGGTCGTTACTTCGTTTGAAATCTGCTGAAATTGGTTATACATTACCTAATAAGTTTATACGCAAAGCTAATATGAGTCTTGTTCGCTTTTATTTGAGCGGTACCAATTTATTGTGCTGGAGTAAATTTAAGCTGTGGGATGTCGAGATGGGCGGCAACGGTTTAGGTTATCCAAATCAGCGTGTATTTAATTTAGGCGTTCAGGTCAACTTTTAATAATGATAAATATGAAAAGAAAAACTATATTATATGCAATACTTTCATTGCTATTGTTGGGAACCACTTCATCATGTCATGATTATCTTGATATTGTTCCCGATGGAGTTGCATCAATAGACAATGCGTTTAGTAATCGTACAAATGCAATGAAGTTTCTCTATACTTGTTATAGCTTCATTCCAACTGAATATTCTTTACGTTCAAATCCTGGTATATTGGGTTCAGAAGAATATTTCTTACATGATATCGCACACCTATCATTTCATACACAAATTAATGCTTGGTATATAGGTCGAGGTGAACAAAATAGTGAGAGTCCGGCATGTGATTGTTGGAATGGCAGTAATTGTGGAAGTCCTCTATGGATTGCTATCAGAGATTGTAATATCTTCTTAGAAAATATTGATCAAGTTCCCGACTTAGGTTCTCTTGAAAAGCAACGTTGGATAGCTGAAGTTAAATTTCTGAAAGCTTATTATCATTTTTATTTGCTCCGTATGTATGGACCAATTCCTATAGCTGACAAGAATCTGTCTATCAACAGTAGTATTGATAACGTAAGAGTTTATCGTGAACCGGTTGATGACGTAGTCAACTACATTAGTAATTTATTGGATGAATGCATTCCAGACTTACCAAATAAGATAGAAAACCAAGCGCAGGAGCTAGGTCGTATCACAAGATCGATTGGTTATGCAATTAAAGCTAAGTTATGGGTGATGGCAGCTAGTCCTTTATTTAACGGAAATAGCGATTATGCTAACTATAAGGACAATAAAGGTCGTCTTTTGTTCCCAACGACAGCAGATAATACTAAGTGGACAAAGGCAGCAGCAGCTTGTAAGGAGGCCATTGACTTTGCTGAATCTCAAGGCCATAAGTTATACACTTATAATGATGCTATGAGTATCACAAAATATACTCGTACAAAACTTTCACTTAGCGAAGACGTTTGCGAGAGGTGGAATGATGAAATTATTTGGGGAGAGACAAGTTCAGAAGGTGAAGTACAGCAGTATTGTTTTCCTAAACTATCACCTAGTCTTAGCTATTGGGCTTGTTGGTCTTGCTGTGGTCCGACGTTGAAAGCAGTTGAAACATATTATTCTGATCATGGGGTTCCTATTGATGAAGATAATACTTTTTGGGCTAAAGCTTATAAAGATCGCTATTCTATTGTAACAGCGCCGAAAGAATATCCTAATCAATACAATATTCAATCAGGTGCACAAGTTATTAACTTATACTTGCATCGAGAGCCGAGATTTTATTCTAATGTCGGATTCAATAGAAGTAAATGGTACGTATCGGGATTTTCTAATGATTCAGATGCTTTATATAATATTCATTGTATGAAATCAGAGTATTCAGGATGGATTAATGAGAATGCCCCTATAACCGGTCATTTTGCTCGAAAGATATTAAGTTATCGTACTACTCTTTCATCAACAGGTATGAGTATATATACTTTCACTTTCCCGAAAATCAGACTTGCTGATTTATATTTACTTTATGCAGAAGCTTTGAACGAATCATTAGATGCTCCTTCTAGTGAGGTATTCAAATATATTGATGCCGTTCGGGAACGTGCAGGATTAGCTGGAGTAAAAGAATCATGGGCCAATTATTCGATACATCCTACAAAGCCAAATACTAAAACAGGAATGCGTGAAATCATCCGTCAAGAAAGATGCAGTGAAATGGCTCTTGAAGGTAAGGTGTTCTGGGATAAACATAGGTGGAAAGTAGGACAACAAAGATTGTTCCAAGGCATGAACGTTTCAGGCGGTAAACCTGCTACTTTTTATAAAGTAACGAATCTATTTGATAGAGGCACTTATAATTATAAGGAATATTTTTGGCCTATCAGCAATGCTGATCTTAAAAGAGATCCGAATTTAATTCAGAGTCCAGGATGGTAATAATAACTTTTAATATAAATAAGATATGAAAATATATAATTTATTACATATAGGTATTTGGGGTTTATTTATAGTTTTGAATTTCTCCTCATGTGCCGATGATTATAAACTTGGGTTGAATAAATACGATAGTATTGCACCGTCAGCACCGGAAGTAACTTCTATTGATAATTCCGATGGAGAGTCGACGATTCATTACACTGTTCCCGATGATGGTGATATGTTGTATGTTGTGGCTACTTATCATAATAATGCTAGTTCTACTCGTACGACAAAGGTATCCGTGTATGATAATCAAATTAAGGTTCAAGGCTTTGATAAGGCGGGTGCTTATGATGTTGAGCTTAGAAGTGTTGATAGAAGCAATAACATGTCAGAACCTGTAAAAGTAACTGTCAATCCCACTGAGCCTCCTTATCTTAAGATATTTTCATCATTAAAGGCGCAAGCAAGTTGGAGTGGATTAAAATTAACTTGGCAGAATCCTTCTGAAGCGAATATCATTCTCTCTATTCTTCGTAAAGATAGCACAGGAGCATTTGTTCCTCTTACAAATGTTTATTCCAATTCTGTAGACGGCTCCTCATCCATTCATGGATTTACTGATACAATACCCCAGAATGTGCAAATATATATTCGTGATAGATATGACAATTATTCCAGTAAAATGGATTTTGAATTTACCCCTTGGAAAGAAAAGAAAATAGGTAAAAGTAAGATGAGGGAAGTCCATCTACCTGGAGATATGCAAGCTTTAAACGGATATCCATTATCCAATATTTGGGATGGAATTTACAATGACCTCAATGTGGGCTTTTTCCATGGAAATGATGGAGTGCAATGTGGTAAGTTTATAACGTTTGATTTGGGCGATAAAGTTCAGATTAGCCGATATAGACAATTCCAAAGGATGCATCCTATTTGTACTTATGGTCATAATAATATTAAAACATGGGTGATGTATGGATGCAGCGAAATTACAGATGACATGAGGAAAAGAGCGGATATATCTGTTGAGGACCTCACCGAAGGAATCTCTGAAGACGGGGCCAAATGGAAGGCTTGGATTGTAGAACAAACAAAAGGTTGGACTGAGTTGGATAATGCTAAATGCTATAGGCCTTCAGGTCGTGATGATATTGGTAATTATACTCAAGAAGATTACGATTATATTATCGATGGTGATGAGCATGAAATAGATATCTCAAAACCTCCAGTACGCTATATACGGATGCTTCTATTAACTACTTGGGGCCGTAGTTCTGTGCCTCAAATTTCAGAGATTGATTTCTATGGGCAAGTGGTAAAATAATATTTTAATATCATGAAAATAATAGGTAAATTTTTTATATTTGTGTCGTTAATGCTTTTAATGTTTGCATGTAACGGTATGAACGGCATCCAGAAGGAATATTTAGATATGGCTGAAATTAACTATATAGGGAAGCCAGTTAATCTAACTTTCTATAATGGATATAAACGGGCGGTCTTGGCTTGGCGGTTGAATGCTGATCCCAAAATAAAGAAATGTATAATAACATGGAACGATGGGGCAGGAACAGAAGAGGTTTCTCTATCGGCAAATGCAAACGATTCTATTATGCATTCGGTAGCTTTAGCTGAAGGAACTTATAACTTTAAGGTTTATCAAGAGAACGAAAATGGAGAAAAGTCATTGACTTTGTCGGGCTCTGCCATTTCTTATGGAGATACTTATCAGTCTACACTTGACCAAAGGCCTTTCACTCTCGACTTGTCTGATACTAAGTGCACTTTTAATTGGCAAACAGTAGATGGAGCCGTTCAATCTATTCTTGCATATACTAATAAATCAGGTAAACAAGTAGAAGTTGTTGTTCCAGTCGATTCAACATCTACGACTATCTCTGACTTCTCAGCTGGTACTAACTTTACGGTTAGAACGGGTTATGTGCCTGATCAATCGTTGGATACTATCTATTCAGTTCCTCAGAAAGGCATCTTCCCCGATTATTTTATTCCTGATGAAAGTGAATGGAAGATAGTTTATTGTAATAGTGATAACCGTTTTTATGGTTCTGATGCTGACCATGCGGGTGCTCCTGCTATGATTGATGGTAATGTCAATACGTATTGGCAGTGGGCTTTAGATGGAGATTGGGCATGGAATATTAATGGTGGAGATGATTATCAATATAATTTCACTGACTATCATGCTTGCGAAGGAGATAGAAATGACAATACCCAGGTAATAGTAATTGATATGAAGCAGTCGAGAAAGGTTATGGGAGTTGGTATCGTGCAACCACAAAACTTATGGGGCTGCCTGAAAGCTGCTACTTTCTATATCTCTGATGATAGTGAGTTCAAGTTTTTGCCGGTGAAGAGCGGAGGAAAATTGTCTGATTACAATGATGTGGCTCTTAATAATTGGACAAAATTGTTTGAATACGATGATATTCCTTTTCAAAAGGCAGTGTCTTGGAAGCAACTGACAAATGCTGAAATAATGAATGGCGGTGTAAAAGGTCGTTTCTTAAAAATAGCAATTATAACAGGTTCAGCTTATGATACGCATGGTAGTCGTATCGCTGAAGTAAAGATCCAACAATTGAAGAAATGATTTTAATTTGATTAATTTTGTAAGCAAAGTATTTGCCTCGTTTAGGGGTAAATACTTTCTTGTTAATAATATAAATATAATATAACGCAGTATGAAGAAAAGAGTTTTATTGCTTATTATCTTGGCTTTTGTTAGTTTAGAAATAATAAAGGCGCAGGGCTTATGTGATTATGTGAATCCGTTTATCGGTACAGCTACTACAGGACATACTTATCCAGGAGCTGTTCTTCCTTTCGGATTAGTGCAGGTGAGCCCTGATACGAATACACAGGGTTGGGCAGTCAGCTCCGGTTATCATGCTGATAACTCCACTATCATGGGATTCTCGCATACTCACATGAGTGGTACGGGAGCACCCGAGATGGGAGATATCTTGTTGATGCCTGTAACAGGAACTCCTAAGTTTGATGTGGGGAACGAAAAAGATACGAGCACGGGTTATCGTTCGAAATACAGTCATCAGACTGAAGTAGCTCATCCGGGTTATTATGCTGTGACATTAGACGATTATCAGATTCGTGCAGAACTTACTGCTACTATGCGTGCAGGAATGCATCGTTATACCTATCCTGCTACGGGACAATGTGGCGTTTTAATTGATACGGAACATGGTATTGAAGATGTTCCTCTCGAATGTTACGTAAAGGTACACGATAATCAGACGATTGTCGGCATGCGCCGTTCGAAAGGATTCATCAAGGATAATCGGTATTACTTCTGTGCCCGTTTCGAAAAACCTTTTGCTTCGAATGAGTTGAATCCGAGAGGTGATAAGATATATCTTCGTTTTGACGGAGTGAACGACAAACAATTATTGGTGAAGGTTGGCTTGTCGACTGTCAGCGAAGAGGCTGCGATGAAAAATCTGGATGCTGAAATGCCTGATTGGAACTTCGAGAAGATTAAGGATGATGCTACGAAGATTTGGAACGAGTATCTATCCCGAATCGAGATTGAAGCTTTGAGTAAAGATCAGAAAGTAGTGTTTTATACGGCATTGTATCACTGTTTGATTGTTCCTAATCTAATAACGGATGTCGACGGGTATTACCGTGGCTGGGATATGAAGGTTCATCAGAGCAAAGAAGGTGATTACTATACTAATTTCTCTCTTTGGGATACTTATCGCGCCCTACATCCTTTGTTGAATCTGGTTTATCCCGATAAGAACGAAGCATTCTTGAAGTCGATGATGCAGCGTTATCGCGAAATCGGCCAGTTGCCGATTAATGAATATGGTACGTGCGAAACCGAATGTATGATAGGTTATCACTCTGTTCCTGTTCTGGCTGAGGCTATTCTGATGAATCGTCCCGGCATTGATTATAACGAAGCATTGGAAGCGATGAAGAAAGCTGCAATGGACGACCGACGCGGCGTTGGGGCAATGAAGAAATTAGGTTTTATACCAAGTGAGAGCGATAATTATTCCGTTTCGGAAGTGATGGAGTATTCGTATGATGACTGGTGCATTGCAATGGTCGCAAAGAAATTGGGAAAGACGGATGATTACAATTACTTTATAAAACGCTCTAAGAACTATCGTAACCATTTCGATCCGTCCACCGGTTTTATGCGTGGCCGCCATGCCGATGGCAGTTGGGTAACTCCATTCGATCCTAAACTTGTTTCTCCTTGGGGAGTTGGTGATTTTACAGAAGGCAATTCATGGCATTATTCTTTTTATGTTCCACACGATATGACACATTATATCGGTATGCTGGGAGGAAAGAATGTACTTTGTGCAAGGTTAGACACCATGTTCAGTCGTAAACACGATTTAACAGATGCTAAGGATATCGATATAACAGGTGTATATGGACAGTATGTACACGGCAATGAACCGAGTCATCACATGACTTATCTGTATGATTTTGCAGGAAAACCTTGGCGCACCCAAGAGATGGTCAGCAAGATGAAGAATATGTTTTATATGAATTCTCGCGACGGACTGTGCGGTAATGATGATTGCGGCCAGATGTCGGCATGGTATGTCTATAGTGCCTTTGGTTTTTATCCTGTTACACCGTGTGCCGGTTACTATTTGATGGGTTCTCCTTCTCTCAAGAAAGTGGTCATTCACTTGTCTGGTGGAAAAGATTTTGTTATTACTGCTTCTAATGCGAAGACGGATGTATACTATATACAATCAGCTAAACTGAACGGAAAGAACTATCACCATACCTTTATCAATATCAGCGATATTCAAAAGGGTGGTACCTTAAACTTTAATCTTGGCAGTAAGCCGAATAAGAGTTGGGGAACAAAGGCTGCTGATATTCCTGTATCGTATGCAGAGAATAACGATTAAAAATGATTCATATTATGAAAATATTTAGAACTGTACTTTTTATTATTGTATTTCTATTCTCTTATGGGGAATTAAGGTCTCAGAATATTAATATTGTCCCTCTACCCGAGAAAATGACGGTGCAAGAAGGATGCTTCAATTTAAGAAATAATCTTAAGATAGGAATTTCAAGTGCTGAATTAAGGGACGCAGCTGTTTATCTTAGAGGTATTTTATCTGTCCCTACCGGTTATCATTGTGAAATAGTAAAAGGAATAGGGAATATAACATTACTTATTTCAAAGAAGCAAATAGATCCATTAGATGAAAGTTATTCCCTTATTGCTAATCCTAAGAATGTAACGATTAAAGCAAATACATATCGTGGTATTATCAATGGAATATCTTCGCTCAGACAATTGCTGCCTGATGAGATAGAATCTCATAAACTTGTTAAGAATGTCAGATGGTCTGTCCCGGCAGTCACTATTGAAGACAAACCTGCTTTCCATTGGCGCGGATTAATGATGGATGTTTCAAGACACTTCTTTGATAAAAAGGAAGTAAAGGAATTCTTAGATCTGATGGCTTTGTACAAGCTTAATAAGTTTCATTGGCATCTGACCGACGATCAAGGCTGGCGCATTGAGATAAAGAAATACCCATTACTTACACGTTATAGCAGTTGGCGTAAATATAATTATCTCGATTCAATTTGTATGAGAAGAGAAAGAGATGAGAAAAACTCCGATTTTGCTTTTCCTAAGGAAAGATTCAAAGTTATTGATGGGGATTCGTTATATGGTGGATATTATACACAAGATGATATAAAGGATATTGTAAAATATGCTGCAATACGTGGCATTGATGTTATTCCTGAGTTAGATATGCCAAGCCATACTTATTCTATGGTATCAAGATATACCTTTTTAGCATGTAATGAAGTCTGTGGTCAATTATGTCCAGGAAAAGATACTACACTGGAATTTTGTAAGAATGTGTATGATGAAGTGTTTAAATTGTTTCCGTTTAATTATGTTTCAATAGGTGGTGATGAAGTTAATATGAGTATATGGAAAAATTGTAAAGACTGTCAGCAAAGGATAAAAGATAAAGGTCTAAAATCTGAATTTGAACTTCAGTCATGGTTTATTCATGAAATGGAACATCATTTCAATTCGAAGGGTAAACGATTGATTGGTTGGGACGAGATTCTTGAAGGTGGATTATCTCCTACAGCTACTGTAGATTGGTGGAGGGGATATCAAACAGATGTTGTTCAAAGAACGACGGCCCATGGTAATGAAATTATTCTTTGTCCAACAACTTATTGCTATTTTGATTCTCCTCAAGATAATAAGACTATTCAAAATATATATCTAGGGAAGATTGTTCCTGATGGACTTTCAGCGAAACAGTATTCTTTAATAAAAGGAATGCAAGCAAACATTTGGGCTGAGCAAATACCTACCCGTAACAGGCAGCAGTTTATGGTGTATCCTCGTGCATTAGCTTTAGCAGAAAAATCATGGACGAAAGAGAATTTGCAAGATTGGGGTAATTTCTTGAAACGTTTAAAGATGCAATTGAACCGATTGGATGTAATGAAAGTAAATTATCGTAAACTAGATTCTTCAATGAAGTAATTAAATTGGATATTATTCACAATGTGTATATTATATAAGTTGGTTGTTTTAGTAAATAGTCGTAAATTAAGGTCACTGATTGTTTTTGTGCTGTCTTCTCTATTTTCTTATGGGAACATTATTCCTGTATCTCTGACATGTGAGCACATGAAGAATCCCCCGGTTGTGGATATACAATCGCCCCGCCTGTCGTGGATCAACATGGTGTCTTCCGACGGTGTCCGTGGAGAGAGCCAGCGTGCATACAGGATATGTGTATTCAGTTCCATGGCAAAACTGCTGAAGGGCAAGGCGGATGTATGGGACAGCGGCAAGCGCATGTCGTCCGATTCTTACCTGATTCCTTACGGGGGCCCGCGGCTTCAGTCGGGCAAAGACTACTGGTGGCGTGTGATGGTATGGAACCGTGACGGCGTTGCTTCCAGATGGAGCTCACCCGCCCATTGGGGCATGGGACTGCTGTCATCCGGCGAATGGAAGGCTAAATGGATAGGTGCACCGTGGAGCGGTGCTGCCCCCCTTATCCGCAAGTCGTTCCAGCTGAACGGTGAGGTGGCATCGGCAAAGGCCTTTGTCACTGGCTTGGGATATTTCGAACTGTACATGAACGGGAAGAAGGTGGGCAACGACTGTCTTGTTCCCAACTTCACCAACTATACGTCGAGGGCTGGACTGAACCATGCCTCTATCACCATCGACGACAAGTTCCGCGATTACCGCGTGCTGTACCTGGCATACGATGTGACGTCAATGCTGAAGAAGGACAATGCGGTGGGCGCCATTGTAGGGAACGGGTTTTACGACTGCGGCAGCCATTGGGTCTGCCCTTTCGGCCATCCCTGCTTCTTGTGCCAGATAGAGATTACCTATAAGAACGGCAGGAAAGAGACTGTCTGTTCGGACGAGTCGTGGCGTGTGAAGAAGTCTCCGATAGTGATGAACGGCGTTTACGACGGTGAGATATACGATGCCAACAAAGAGACGGCGGGGTGGTCGACGGCGGCTTGCGACGACAGCCAGTGGGAACATGCTTCTCTGGCAACTGCACCTGCCGGCAAGCTTACCGCCAACATGTCGCCGACTGACAAGGTGATGGAAGTGCTTCACCCTGTAACAATGGCGCGTCAGAGCGACGGCTCTTACCTGGTAGATTTCGGGAAAGAGATATCGGGATGGATACATTTCAAGGATATCGAAGGCAGGAAAGGCGATACGCTTGATGTGAAATACATCTGTGAATCGCCGCTCGGCGTTCAGAAGTATATACTCAAAGGCGGCGTTAAGGAGTCGTATGCTCCCCGCTTTACCTGGTATGTGTTCCGCAAGGCGGTTATAAAGGGTGTGGATAACCTTTTCTCCAATGAGCTGACAGCGGAGGCTGTGAACACGGAGGTAAGGGAAACGGCAGAATTCAGAACGTCGAACGACCTGTTCAACAAGATAAATGAGATCTGGCAGCGCAGTCAGATGGACAATATGCACGGCTGCATCGCCAGTGATTGTCCTCATCGCGAGCGTTCACCGTATACGGGTGACGGCCAGGTATCGTGTGTGACGGTGATGCATAACTTTGATGCTTCCGCCTTTTATCAGAAATGGGTGCGCGACATGCGCGACTGTCAGAACACGGAAACGGGTTATGTTCCTAACGGTGCGCCTTGGCAACCAGGCTGCGGCGGTGGTGTGCCATGGGGTGCAGCTATGAACATTATTCCTTGGGAGTACTATGTTCACTATGGCGACAAGAGGATGCTGGAGGACAATTACTTTGCGATGAAGGAGCAGGTCCGCTACATGCTGACTTGGCTGACAAAGGACGGAACGATGTTTGCCAAGAAGACGAACGTGGGTTCCAAGGATTCCAACTACTGGCTGAACCTGGGCGACTGGTCGCCTGCCTTCAAGCTGCCGTCGGATGAACTGGTCCATACCTTCTTCTTGTGGCGCTGTGCCGATTTTACAGCAAGGGCGGCAAAGGCACTGAAGAACGATGCTGACTGCAGTTATTATACGAAGATAGCCGATGACGTGAAGGCTGCCTTCAACCGCAAGTTCTATGATGCAGCGAATAAGACTTACGGAGATTTCGGAAGCAATATATATGCTCTTTATATGGGTGTGCCTTCTGACAGGTATGCTGATGTGGTCAATACGGAACGTGAGGAGATTGTGAAGAAGTATAACGGTCATCTGAATACCGGCATATTTGCGACTCAACTTTTTTTCGAGACTCTTTCGGCAAACGGGCTGAACGATGTGGCTTATGAGGCGATGAACAAAAAGGACTTTCCCAGTTACGGCAACTGGATAGCACAAGGTGCTACGACCACATGGGAACAGTGGGACGGCGGCAACTCACGCAATCATCCGATGTTCGGAGGTGGACTGACTTGGTTCTACCGTACCCTCGCGGGAGTACGTACCGATGATGCAGAGCCGGGATATAAGCATATTATCATCAAGCCGGTACTGTCGGACAAACTCGATAATGTGTATTACTCCAATGTCACTCCTTACGGGAAGATTGTATCTTCTGTCAAACGGGCAGACGGTGCAATAGTAATGGATGTAGTAGTGCCGGTCGGCAGTCATGCCACAGTATATCTTCCCTCGAAGGATGCTTCGAAAATAACAGAGAGCGGGAAGTTGTTGCCAAATGCAAAAGGTGTGAAGGTGATAAAAGTAAGTGGGAGTGAAGAGAGTGACTATTGCGTTGTAAATGTACAACAGGGAAAATATCATTTTTGTATTTATAAATGATGATTTGCAGTTTGTTAAATGAATCAATTGTTGTTTTAAAATAATATAGATATGAATAAGTATTTAGGTATTGTATTAAGTTTTCTATTTTATGCTATTTCATTGTCTGCACAAAGTAAGAAGGTTGTTGTCGATTTATGGCCGAATGGTGCTCCTAACGATAATGGCATAACAGCGAAGGAGTATATGTCTAGTGATGTCATAACGGATATATCGAAAGCGAGCATGACAGTTTACCCGTCCTCAAAACCTAATAGCAAAGCTATTATTATGTGCCCGGGTGGCGGCTACCATTGTGAGTGCTATACTTTCGAAGGTCATAACTTTGCTGAATGGATGAACTCGATAGGTGTGACTTTTATAGTCGTGAAATATAGACTGCCTAATAGCGGTCATTATGAAGTGCCTGTAACCGATACTCATCGGGCTATCGTGTTAGCCAGAGAACATTGCAAGGAATGGAACATTGATCCTCATGCTGTCGGCATTATGGGCGCATCGGCGGGTGGACATCTGGCTGCTACGACGGCAAATATATTTAGTGAAAACGACAGACCGGATTTTCAAGTGCTGCTGTATCCCGTGATAACGATGAAGGCAGGTAAGGCTCAAGTTGATTCAAAGGGTTTTCTATTGGGCGGCAACCCCTCGGACGATTTGATTAATCGTTATAGCATGGAACTTCAGGTTACTGATAAGACTCCTAGGGCATTTATTACTTTTTGCAGTGATGATAATATCGTTCAGCCATGTAATAGTATCGAGTATTTCAATGCTTTGCTGGCACATCATGTTCCCGCTGCGATGTTTGTTTATCCTGCTGGCGGACATGGTTTCGGATCGAACGACAGTTTCACTTTTAAACGGCAGTGGACCGGTGAATTGGAGAAATGGTTGACTACTTTTTAATCTATTGATTTTCATTATTATACTTATAAAATAGTAACTTCACCTATGTGACCGAATTCAGTCACATAGGTGACTGAATTCAATCACGAGTGTGACTGAATTCAATCACGAATGTGAAGTAATTGAATCACCAATGTGAATGAATGAAACTATTAGTATGTTTCATCTATTTTGTCGGTGAATGAAACATTTTTTATAATTGATATTTTCGAAAAAAAAGAGGCTCTCGCATTCTTTCGCGAGGGCCTCTTTCGTAAAGCATTTTATAGAAATAGTAGAACTACTACCATTGGATAGCCTGATCCTGGTCTGGAATCAAAGTATTGAGTGCACGTTCCATTGTCATTGAACCTGATGCTCTATATTTGATTGGATGTCCTGGAACAGAAGTGACGTCATAATAAGTATAAGTCATATACAGATTGACATCATAATATTTCAGATATGGCAGTTTCGGGTCCATTCTTTCGATAATAGTATAATAAGGTGTACCTGTCAGACTGAAGTTGATGTCGGGATCGGCAGCACTTACTTCCAAGTTACCTTTCTTAGTGCCATCTTCTAATGTTGTCGGGTCATCGAATTTAACGATTATCTTATATTTGCCTCTATCCTCAGCTTCTTCCCATACAACACCAGCGTAAAAGAAAATTGAATTTTCGTCGTTTACTCTGGCTGTACGTGTTGTCGCAGCAGTAGGAGTATTGTCGTTCCCTAAATAAACATTCATTACGGTAGCTGAGTACGAACCGGAGTAGTCGTTGAACAGGTTAATATTCAACAAAGCCTTGTTCCAACCCAAACGTCTGTTCAATGTATATGAAGGATCTTTATCGATAGTCAGTGGCAATACCCATTTCTCTACCATGTCTAATCCTGCAAAATTAAATGTGAGGTTATACAGTGCCTGACAAGAGTCGGCAGGAATATGACATTTCTTTGCAGGGAGCTGATAAAAGTTCTCAGGAAGTTGTTTGTAATATAAGTCGGTCCTGTAATCATACTTTTCTTTATTCAGTTCTGCCAAGGTATCGTTGTCGACACTTATCTTTACGTCGAGGGCTTTACCGTTCATCTTCGAACCGCTGACTATAACTGGTAATGCATACGTACCGGTTCCGTTCGCTTTATAACGGATATAAACATTGTTTACACCGTTACTGCCTACGGGAGCCTTGAAAGAGACCATCTGCGAATATAGCTCTTCTGTCCATTCATCGTTGCAAGCACTAAATGAAACAAGTGCTCCAAACATCGCTATTAGAATATATATCTTTTTCATATTCGTTCAATTAATTTGTTAATCATAATCTTTCCAACCTGGAGCTTGAGTCATGTTTTTGTTTCTCTTTAGCTCGTCGTAATTGATAGGCCAGAAGTACATCTTGCGTGAGAAGGCAGTCTGTAGGTTCGGAACTCTCATTTGTTCATAGAACAAATCACGTTCACTGTTGGTGATATACATGTTACAGCCGTATATCTGCTTCGCTTCTTCAACGGGAGCATCTTTCCAACGGCGGATGTCATAATAACGTTGATTTTCAGCGAATAATTCTACTTGGCGTTCATGTTTCAACTTAGTACGGAACAAATCTTTGCTTGCATATACGTCGGCACCGAAATCAGGTAAACCTGCACGGATACGAACGGGTGCGATGCCCTTACTCATTTCGTTAATATCACGTGAGATAGTGTAAGAAGCACTTCCGTCCCACGATTTAATAGTATAAGATGTTGTCAGCTCATTCAATGCTTCAGCATACATAAGCAGGATGTCGGCATATCTGATGGTCGGCTCAATCTTCTTCACTATATGCGGAGTAGCGTCTGCATCATCATGAGCATCTTCAGGGTGAACATACTTCATCATACCGATACCGGTAGGTATCCAACGTTCACTGCCTGCAGGATGTCCGTCTTTTTCTCCACGATAATACCAGATTTGTTTGTAACGGTCGTTGGAATATTTCTTACTGGTGAAACACCATAGGGCACCGTTGAAAGCAACTGATGCATAGAAACGTGGCTCACGATTGGCATATTCCAAGTTAACATTGGCTTTAAGAGGACGATAGTTACCGTTATTTACATCATTCTGCGTTGTGTATTGTCCTTTAGGAGATTTATTTCTGTCGAATGCTGTACCGTCGGCCATTTCATAAGCATCACATTGTTTTCCTGTTATGCCATGACAGTTGTAACCTCCACCCGTGACAGGCAGCTGATGTCTTACCATGTTCTGCAGTGTTTCTGATACACCTCTTGTATAGATGAGTTCAGGATTCTCTGCTGCATATACTTCACCATCGAATAAACCGCGATAGGAAAGGAACGGATCAATGTCGGCCCAACCGTCAGGGAAGTTCTGATTGGAGTACTTCTCATTATAGGGAGGTGTAATAGTTGCTGGGAAAGCATCATTACCTTTCAGCAGTTTATGAGCAGTGAACAATTTGTATTTTCCTAATTCCATTACATCTTTAGCCGCTGCAGCAGCTTTTGCCCATTTAGTTTCATCATACGTTTGTGAGATTAACTTATTGCCCTCTGTATCTGTAAAGTCGGCTAAATCAGTATTGCCATTGTAGAGAGGACTGGCAGCAAATAAGTATGCTTTAGCACGAACGGCGAGTGCAGCTCCACGAGTTGGTCTGCCAATACTGATGTTATCACGTTTCAGCGGCAGATCTTTAGCTGCCAAAACCATTTCATTAGCAATATATTCGGCGCAGTCGTCGTAAGCGCTGCGAGGAGTAGACAGATTAGAATAGGAATCGTCGTAGTTGGCTCCTTCTTCCGGCATGATAGGCACAGGACCGTATTTTCGAATTAACAGCCAATAGTAGAATCCACGAAGAAAATGTGCTTGAGCTTTGAGGTCAGCAATTTGTTCTGCTGTGAAGTCTTTGTTTTTATCTACATTCTGAATAAAGATGGAGGTTTGGCGGATACCTTTATAGCATAAGCTCCAAGAACCGGAGAACCATGAATAGTCGTACTCTCCAAACTTAAATTTCCGATACCATTCTCCGTCATTTCTTTCATTAAATATCATGTCATCATCGTAGTTGGTGATGTTATAGTCGACCGTACCGATATCAGTATTGTCGTCCCATAAGAAATTGTAAGCAGTAGCTAACCATTGTTCAGTATAGTCTCTGTTTTCGAATATATGGTCGATAGTCTGCAAATCTTTAAAATAACGGTCTTCATCCAAATACCCGGAGCAGGATGACAAACTGATAGCCATACTTAGCGCAGTAGCAGCTAAAATATATATTTTCTTTTTCATACCTTTTTTCATTATAAGTTAATTGTCATACCTACGGTGTAAGTCTTAGACAAAGGATATTGTTGTCCGTTTGTACTTCCTAATTCCGGATCCCATAGCTTGAACTTAGAGAAAGTCAGTACATTGGTTCCCATCAAATAGAAACGCATAGAGGAAATGTGCATCTTGATAGCAAGTGGTTTCGGTATAGTGTAACCGAGTTCGATGTTCTTTAATCGCAAATAGGAACCATTGCGCAACCAGTAAGAAGATGAACGGTAATTGTTCGTATTGCCTCCGTAGCTCAAACGAGGATATTTAGCATGAGTGTCTTCGTTTTTATTCAATATCCATCTATTGGAATCTACTACATCAGTCAATATGTTGCCCCAATCGGATGATCTGAAAGGATAAACTGTATAGCCATCTATGAAGAAGGATGATTTGCCAACTCCTTGGAAATGTAAGTTCAAATCGAAACCTTCCCACGATCCTGATACGCCAAAGCCGTATACAAGGTTCGGTTTTGTTGTTGAACCGACAGCTACAATATCATTGTCGTCGACAATACCGTCACCGTTGATATCTTTGTATTTGATATCACCGGGCATTACTGTACCATATTTCTGCGTCGGACTGTTGCGGATATCTTCATAGTCCTTGAATAATCCTAAGGATACCAGTCCGCGTGCTTGGTTTACACGGAAGCCTGCTTTCTGGGTATAAGGATAATGACTGTATTGTTCGTCATCTTCCAATATCTTGTTCTTGCTATAAGTAATGTTACCACGCCAAGTGATGTCTACTTTACCAATCTTATGTTGCAATGCAATGTTGCCATCGAAACCTTTTGATAATACGGAACCGACATTGGCTGAAGGGTTATCACTATTCAACCCGATGCTAGGTGGTAAATATTCACGTACCATATAGATACCGTCACGTTGTTCGTGGAAGTAATCGATTGTTCCTGTAACTGCACTATTGAATAAGGTGAAGTCGAGACCTAAGTCTTTCTTTGTGGATTTCTCCCAAGTAACATTTTGTGAAGACAATGTAGAATATGTCAATCCCGTGAAACTATAGCTACTTCCTATATCTGCATATTGGAATCCGTCAGTACTCTTGAAGCTCGACAGATAAGGGAAACGCATAGACATATAGTCGTTGCCGACTTTACCATAGGAGTAGCGTAATTTGAACATGTTTACCCATTTCAGGTTCTTGGCAACAATAGGTTCTTCGGCAATATTCCATGCTACTGAATATGCAGGGAAGAAACCATATTGGTGATGTTTGGCAAAGTTTTCGGAACCATTATAACCGAAGTTATATGTCAGGAAATAACGGTCTTTCCAACCGTATGTGACTTGTCCTGCTAAACCTTGGTGGCGTCTGTCAACACCTGCTTTGATATCATCACCTACATCAGATGTCGTTATAGTCTTGTCTTGTGTATATTTCACGACAGCTCCGACATGGTGTTGCTGAGCGAAGGTACGGTCGTATGACAATTGCCATTCGAAGTACTCTTTCCTGTCACTTACTGATGAAGATCTTTGTGTCATCAGTTGTTCGGTCATCGTACGATGGAACACTAACTCGCCGTTAGAATCTCTTTGACGTTCTGCTTGCCATCCTTCCGGCCATTTCATACGGCGAATCCAGTTATTACTGTTAGTATCGTATCCGAAACGTCCGTAAAACTTTAGGCCTTTAGTGATGAAATTGAAATCTTGCTCTAATGTTACTGTCGTTTGCAGTTTATTGTTCCATGTTTCAGTGTAACCTTGCTGAGTAATTAGTACCCATGGATTTTGATATTCCCCACCTGTACGGGATGCTACATATCCGTTAGAATATCTTACTGGCATAGATACAGGATTCTGTCCCATTAGGGAAGCCCATATTTCAGAATATAAACCACCCGGTTGATTCTGCTTTCCTAATGTTCCGGAAACACCGGCTCTCAACAAGGTCGTTTTTGTGATGTTCATATCCACATTCATGCGGTAGTTCCAAAGTCTATAATCCGAATTCGTGTTATAGTCTTTCAATGTCTTATCTGTCTTGTAAATACCACCTTCATCTGTATATGCTGTAGAAACATAGTAACGTACCATATTGCTACCACCTTCCATATTCAGGACAGCACGATAAGTTGGCGCTCCTCCTTTAAGGAACATGCCCATCCAATCGACATTAGGATAAAGGTCAGGGTCTAATCCGTTTTTGATAAGATTTAATTCCTCGCCTGTATAGATCGGCTCTTGGTTGCGAGTAGTTCTTGCTTCGTTTACTAACGATGCATACGTATAACCATCTACAAAATCTGGAAGTCTTGTCGGCTGACTATAAGTATATTCAACCTTCCCGTTGATTTTTACCTTACCTGCTTTACCTGTCTTCGTAGTGATTAACACAACGCCGTTTGCACCACGAGAACCGTAGATAGCAGTAGCTGCAGCATCTTTCAATACTGAGAACGTCTCAATATCTTCAACGTTGATTTCGTTCATGCTGCGTTCAAAGCCATCGACTAATACCAAAGCACTGCTGCCGGCACCAAAGGTTGAAATACCACGAATCCAGAACTCGGAAATATTATCACCTGGCTGACCTGAAGTCTGACGGGCAAATACACCTGGAACAACACCTGCTAAAGCATTTGTGATACTAGCAGTAGGAGTCTTTAATTCTTTTAGGTCTACAGTTGTAACTGCACCTGTCACACTGACTTTCTTTTGTGCACCCATACCGGTAACGACAACCTCATTCAGTGTAGTAGCTTGTGATTCCTTCATCACTACGTTCACTGTCTGTTGTTCCTTAATGAGTACTTCTTCTTTTTCGTAGCCGATATACGAGAATATCAGCCATGAGTAAGCGGAAACTTTTATTTTGAATCTACCGTTCATATCGGTTATCACACCGAGACCTGGAGAATCTTTAACTGTTACATTCACACCGATAAGGGGTGCTTTCTTTTCATCAACGACAATACCCTTTACCTCAATTGTCTTTTTACTTTGTGCGAATACAGTATTAGTAAAAGCACAACCTATGATTAATAGGATAATCAAATATATCTTTTTCATTCAATTGGATTTTAAGGTTATTGGAAAGTAATCATGCGGATATCGTGGTTATCACGTTCGCTGATATAAAAAGTTTGAGATGCTTCATCGTAAGCAATACCTTGCGGTTGATTGAAACGTGCATCTTTTGTCAGGTCACCATCAATATATCCCCAGAAGTTGCTGTTTACAGAAACACTACCTCTTCCTGCATATAATGAGACAACACCTTCGGGAGTGATTTTCCTGATACAACAATTTTCTCTGTCGCAGACATAATAATCGTAGACATCTTCTTTACCTGCCTTTACATAATCTTCGTTCTTCACAAATACACCTTGACAAGGATTATTGAAACGGGCAGTTGGACCAACACCGTCGGTAAATCCACTTGAATTGAAGTTGCCGGCAAAAATGGTTGGCGACATGAATTCGTGTGTGCTGAAATTATAATCGGATTTTAAGATACAAGGTCGGTCGCCTAATCCTATGAGCATATATTTTCCTGAAGGATGTATAGTCATGTAGCAACGGCCGATACCTGATACAGTTCCGAATGCTGTCATGAAGAATAAATCTTTACCTGAATAAGTATTCGATGAAGCATTATACTTACCGTTCACTTTTATCATCGCGGCGTTCCAATATGTATCATAGAACTTACAATTATCTGCCGGATGAATAACTACGCAATAGCCGCATCGTCCGTAAATATAAGGATAGGCTTTTCTGTACCCTTCGGATAGCAAGGCATAAGAGATTGCGACCTTATTAACATCACTCGAACCTTCTCCGTTATCATCAATCAAGAATAATGAATCGCGGGCTGTGTTGAAGTTAAAGCTCTGAAGATTCTGGAAAGATGCTTGTGAATTGGTCAGAAGTGTGGTAACCTCTTGATTTGCTAAGTCTATCTTACGAATACTATTACCGATTTCTGTAACATATAAACATTGAGTAGATGCGTTCCAATTCATGAATCCTGGATTCTTGAATCCTGCTTTGGCAAATGTACCATCTTGGATAGATGAATTACCGTATTGGTCAACGTTTCTAAGAAGCGTAGAAACCATGACTTTCTGGTCGTAAACGAATTCATCATTAAAAGTGTGAGATACTATTTTTGTCGTATCTAGACCTGTGATTGAAACGGATACTTGACCTGTTGTTGTTTTCTGAGGAACAACACAATAAATCTGTTGTCCGTCGGATCCTACTACTTTCATCTCTTTTTCTCCGATTTTCACTTTAATCTTAGATGCATCTGTACCGAAATTGTTTCCGTTGATGTACAGTTTGGTACGCATAGGACCTTCTTTAGGAGTGAAGTCCTTAAAAACGACTGGTTGCGATGAATCGTAAACCGACACTGGGGAATCGATATCTATATGATTACTTTCACTACAACTGGTAATAGCGAAAGATAAGCATACAAACCCTCCCATCAATAAGAGACAGATGTGCCTCTTAATTTTCCTTTTTTGATTTTTTATCATAGTAAATGGTTAAAAAATAGTTAGGTACTATAATTAAATTAGGATTGAACATACTAGTGATGAACATTAATAAGGTATTTATTGACGAATAGATTAGATTTATAAATATTAATTGGTCAACAAGTAGTGATACATAACAATACGTAATCACTTCCGTTCGTTAATTGTTCAAAAGTAGCATGAATAGTAAAACGAAAGATTGAATGAGAATAGAAATGTAGTTATGATATGCTGCTACATTCCTAATTATCAAGTATAAACGTAATAATTAAGATAAATATAATGTAGAAGAAATATAACGGATTATTTAGCAGAAACGTGTTTTGTACCAATATTCATTATCATTTTTTCAAAATCATCTTTTGGTACCGCAGCATTATTTCTTATTTTAGTCTTGTAATTGTAGACAGTACTAAGAGAGCAACGTAAAAATGATGCAACTTTGTAGCAATCAGCAATGCCTAATCGTAAAAGGGCATAGATACGCAATTCTTTATTCAACAGTTCTCTTGGCTTTAGAGTTATCTGCTTCCCTGGTTCTAATAAAGAATTAAAGTCGGTAACGAAAGTGGGATATAACTTCAAGAAGATAGCATCGAATTTATGATATAAATCGTCTAATTCATTTTCCGTCATAGAAGTAGACTTCAATTTGTCGTACAATTCATCATAGGCTCTATCTTGTACCAGCCTTTTCATAGATTTTCTGTACTCGTCTATCTTATCGATGTATAGCGAACAAATGTCGAAGAATTGTCCGATATATTGTTCTTTGACGGCATTTGCTTCAGAAAGCTGTTCATTGATATTGTTTAATTTATCATTGAGCAGTGCGAGCTGTTGAATGGATGCTGATAATTTCTCCTTTGTTCTAGATAATTTTCTGAATTGTTTGTAGGTGTAGATAAACAAAAGGGCGAGGATGGTTGACAAGATACTGATAAGAATGAGGTAGACTTGTAATTTTCCTTTAGATTTTTCTTCTTTTATCTTATGAGATGAATTAATAATAGAATAAAATTTAGACATTTGCAGCATACGAAATCGAGTACTGCAGAAGATGGCATCTTCGTTCGCGGCTTGTGTATATCGTGAGGCTCTTGACAATTCACCGCTTTCATAAAACATTTCTGCTAACGACTGGAACGACAGATTCTCTTTAGTGCAGTTTTTAATATCAGCAATAGCAGAAAGAATATAATATTTCTTTTCAAGCTCTCTATTATGAATTCTTGAATAAGCAACTCCTGTCATGTATGCTGTCTCTGCATATAGGGGGGAATCTTTGCCAAACTCAACAAGCATCCTTTTCAGCAGGGGAATAATCGTTTTTACCTTATTGGTATTTACATATTTCCCACTCAAAGAGATTTTATATAAAAAAGAGGCAGTATCTTTCAGTGCTAATAAAGAATCGCTATATTTTGCTCCGATATCAAAATAGCATTTGTGGTTGGTGATGTAAGCATAATAATCATAATATTTATGGAAAATATCGTAGTACAGCGGTACCAAGTCGCGTGGCAAAGAAGAAGATTGGATAGAGCGTAGTATTTGTAAGGCTTCTACGCTCATACCAGTATACGTGTACAACTGTGCAAGCTGTAAATAAGCATAATAAAAAGCTCTTTTGTTATTCAATTTCTTTGTGGCGGCGACATCGAGTTCTGCATAATGTATGGCGGAATCAACTTGATATTTCTTATATTCCCTGCATAAGGCAGAATCAAGTTCATGCTCTTGTTTATTAGAAAGATCTGTTAAATTGAGCATGTGTTTTAGTTTTATGATTTTTTCTTCCTTTTTACTGTCGTATTCTTTTTTGTTGGAAATCATATAATCTAATTTGTCCAATAATGACTGTGTCTCATTTTTCTGGCAAGCAGATAGTCCTATTATTATTCCTATTAATAGGAATAATAATCTAAGTTTATAATGAATATGTGTTCTGCTAGATTGGGACATTTTTCAATAATTGCTTAGTTAGTTTAAAATAGTAATATCAGTACTATGATATAAAATATCGCCGTAAAGTTACATAATTCTTTTTAGATGTACAATTTTACTAGTCAATATAAGCCAAATAATACATTATGAGAATGTTATTGTGTAATATTTAATATCTTTGTAATATGAATAACAGAATTAAGCTATGAAGAAGATTATATTCATTATTTGCTTATTGTTTTTATGCATTGTCCATTCGAATGCCATAGAACCTCCTGCTAAATTTATTTATGAGCAATACCTTAACCAGGCTATTAATTTCGCCAAGGCTTATCCGAGGGAAAAGGCATATTTGCATTTTGATAATTCAAGTTATTATGTAGGCGACACAATTTGGTTTAAAGCTTATGTTTCTATGGCCGATAAACCTGTTCCAACTTCTATCAGTCGCCCGCTCTATGTCGAATTAGTCGACCAGACAGGACATATAACTGAAAGACAAATAATAAAAATAATGAATGGAGAAGGTAATGGGCAATTTATATTATCCCCTTCCATGTTGTCGGGTTATTATGAAATTCGTGCATTTACGAGATGGATGCTTGGCTTTAAGGAGCCTCAGTGTTTCTCTAGAATCTTCCCTATCTATGAATTATCAAAGGATAAGCAATACAAACGTAACATAGCGACTTACCAGCTCAATTCCTATATGGAACAACGGCCCGAGCAGAAAGAAAAATTTATTGTTCGCTTTTTCCCCGAGAGCGGACATCTGGTTCAAGGGGTAAATTCTCAACTGGCATTTCAGGCAGAAAGTAAGACTGAAGGGAATGTAGATGTTTCCGGTTCTATTGTTGTTGGCGACAGCACAGTAACAACCTTCCATACATTACATGACGGTATGGGATGTTTTAATTTTGTGCCTTCCGCTAAGCCTGCACTTGCGAAAGTGATATATAAAGGTAAGAAATACGAATTTCCTTTGCCTGCCGCTTTGCCGTCGGGCTATGTATTAAGCGTGCAGAATCAACCCGGAGCCTTATCCTTTAAAGTCGCTTGTAATTCTTCCATGCCAAAAGATACAATGGCTGTCTTCATCAGTCATAATGGTGTCCCTTGTGCCTACCAACTTGTTTGTTGCAACAACGGCGCATCTCAGGATTACGTTATACGTGTGCGGGACCTTCCCGAAGGAGTAGTGCAATTCAGCTTAATCAACCAGGCAGGCATTACGTTGTGTGACCGCTTCAGTTTTGTCATCCCGAATAGATTGGATATTGTTGCTTCGGGCCTAAAAAAAGTGTATAATCCTTATGAACTTGTTCAATGTAAATTGCAAGTAAATAACCAGTTTGGTCAGCCTGTGCAAGGAACAATGTCGGTCTCTGTTCGCAATGCGATTCAATCCGATTATTCAGAATATGACAATAATATGTATACCGACTTGCTGCTGACGTCCGACTTGAAGGGTTACATCCATCAGCCCGGTTATTATTTTGATAATATGGACCAAGAGAAACAGAGAGAGTTGGATGTAGTGATGATGATACATGGTTGGCGCAAGTATGACATGAGTCAGCAAATCAGTTCGCAATCTTTCAAGCCTCTTCAATATCCCGAGACAAAGCTTACTTTGCACGGTCAGATTAGATCTTATGTGCTGAACAATGCACTGAAGAATATTGCTGTCAGTGTGATTGCAAAGGCTGATTCATCCTTTGTCGCAGGGAAAACAGTAACGGATACCGAAGGCCGCTTTGAACTTCCTGTTGAAGATTTTGAAAATACGTTGGATGCTGTTTTCCAAACGCAGAAGGATGGAAAGAATCACAAGAAGATGACTTCTATCTTACTCGACCGTAATTTCGCTCCACCATTAACCGCACTTGATTACAATGCAATACATCCGCAGTGGGTCAATAAGAAAGAATGGTCGGCTATGGCAGATAAAACAGATTCTATGTATATGGACTCATTGAAGAAGGCGAAGGATGTTCATCTGCTGAACACGGTTCAAATCGTTACGAGATGGAAGAACAAGCCCGAAGATGTCCGTACTTATTTGCGGAGTATTGATGCATATTATGACATCCGACAGGAAGTAGATAGATTGCGGGATACGGGGAAAGAGGTGAGAACAATTCCGGAATTAATGAAAATACTAAGCCCTTCCTTCCGTGTCGACTGGAGGAAAGATTCGTGCATCTTCAATGCTTGTACTTATAAATTGCGCCCCATCCGTTATATTCTGGATAATGAAATCTTGTCGATGCTGGAGACAGACATGATTGCGTCGGAAGTCGACGGGCTGAAATCTATTGTTATATGCCTGGGCGAAAAGGGCCTTACTGATGAAATTATCCGAAGTATTCACGGTAACGACTCGATTGATATAGCAAATCTCGACAGATATGCATTCTTTTATATCATTCCGCTTCCATATAGAAAAATTATGAATCATGGAGAAGGTTCTTCTTACGGAACGCGCCAAACAGTAATACAAGGGTATAGCCATCCTATGGAATTTTATTCTCCGGCCTACAAAGACGCCATACCAGTGGTTATTACCGATCGCAGACGTACGCTGTATTGGAATCCTAATGTAAAAACTGATAGCAACGGAATAGCGGTAATCGACTGTTATAACAGTGAACACTCGTCACCGTTAATTATTAGTGCCGAGACGATGAGTGAAGGAGAAGTTGGAAGCATCAGTGTTTCTACAGCGGAATAATCAGTTACTTAGAATATTATACTTGTCGATATAATATGACGTACCGAAGGTTTTGTCCTATGGCCTTTATTGTTTTCATGTTTCACCCCCGTGGAACATGAAATTCCTCGTTATAGGCTGAATATGAAGTAGTATCATCGGTATAAAAAGATATAGGAATACCAAGCTTCCTATACCTGTCAGCGTTTTCCATTAAAGAATAAAACCTTACACTGTTTTTCTTTCAAATGCATTTTATCACTATGGTGCACCTCTATAATTTACTGTAATACATATAACTTACAGTGATAGTAGAGAGATCCAACTTTTTTATTAAAACTTTTTCAGTGAATAATCATTGGAACAAAAAGATGTCGGTGCACGTTCTATTTCTTCATGTTTTTATTCATCAGTACCTGCATCCAATATCCTCCAACCACAGAGCGGGCAATAAATGCTACTTTCTTTCCTGTTATGGTATCATGCCAGTCACTGATAGGAACTCTCGAGGTCGTTTCATTGATGTATTTATAGAGCGGGTCGATGAATTTCCCGAAAGTAACTTTGTCGGGCGACATAGATGCCGACCAAACAATCCAATCCGACTTCGTGTAATCTTTGCGGTTGTCGAGTGGAAGTCCGTAAGTATTTTGTTTTGTCAGATAGTAATTGATTTCCTTATTCATCGTCTCGTTGGAGAAAAGGTTCAATCCCCATAGTTTGTCCCATACCATATTATACTTCATGCTCCAGGTATTAGCTCTGTCGAATGCTAAACGGTAATGGTCACCGTCATTGTCCATCTGCTCCCATTTTGTTGCCATGTTCTTGGCAATGGCAGCATACTTGTCGGCAACATCGTTCATACCTAGCATACGTGCCATCTCGCTGTATCCGGCAACTCCTAAAATAGCTTTTATGGATAGATTCGCATTATGTGCCCAATGTCCGGCGAAGTCGTCGGTACATAACTGATTGGATGGATCTTGTCCGTTGTCTGCCAAATAATTGGTCCACGTCGTCAGCAGATCCCAGTATTTCTTGGCGTAGTCAGTCTTACCCTCTATCTTGGTGATAGCTGCAGCTAGGATTACCATATTACCACCTTCTTCGACAGGCATTCCGTCACCGCCGTATGCTTGTCCGTTGGCGATAGGATAAGTTCCTAAATCATGGGCTGGGAAGGGCCTTGTCCATCTTCCCGAAGCACTATATTCGAAGATACTTGTTATCATCGCTTTTGCCAATTCAGGATTGTAAGTCAGATAAAGAGGAGTCGACGGATATGTGACATCGACGGTATTGATACATCCATTGCTGTTGTTCTCTTTAGAGAAGAATAACAAATTACCTTCATCATCAGTGAATAACTTATGAGCTGAAACAGTCTGACGATAAGCAGCCGAACAGATCTCAGCATATTTCTCTCCTCCTGCATTGAGCGCGTCATCATATATCCTCTCATCGAGTGCACGACAGCGTTCCATGATAGATTGATAATTATTTTTCAGTTTCTCGAACGCGTCGAAGATGGTTACCTTGCCATTATGTTTCCAATAAGCCATCCGCTGTTCGTACATATATATAAGAGAATAGATATCGTCGTAACCAATCATCATATAGCCAGACTGACTGGTCCTTGTCACTTTGCCAAAATTGTGAGAATAGGCCATTGCGGGTTCTTCAGCACCGTTGCGCGTGATAATCTTATTTTCAGCAGGCAATAACTCACCGTGATTGATAAAGTTTTTCTTCATGTCGTAGTAGTTGCCTAAACTGATTGATTTCCCTGTCTCGTTGTCTCCGGCTAGATAAAGATATCCCCAATCAATGCAAATGCCATCTCCTTTATGGGCACAGATAGGCTGTTCAATAGAACCGGCTTTTACATAGTTGATACCATTCTTTGATAGGGTGGAGGCAACTGTAGGCTGATTAGCTTCGTTGATAGTTAAAAGAGGAGTCGATTCGATATACAATTGTACATCGTGTACTTTCTTGTCGAGTGAACGAACATTGTACGAAATATAATTGATAGGTGTAGATAATAAATCTAAGTCATCAATTAATTGCGGAGCTGTAAAGACAACCTTCAATTCGACGGGTCCGCAAGCGAATGTGTAGTATGAAGAAGTTGCCATGACACTAACCGACTTTTGGATTGCTTCATTGGTGAACTTTGGAGTTTGGGTATTCTCATAATATAGTCCGAAATCCAAAAATGCGCCACCCGTTGTATTGTGGCAGTGAGCGGCAATAATGTTTTTGCCTTTGTGGAGTTTAGCTTTCATAGCATCTGACAGTTTCAGTGTAACATCATGTATCCATGTCTCACCTGTAGATACGATTCTCTCACCATTCAGATATATCTCGCATACATCATCATGAGAGTAATTGAGGAAGATATTATCAGAGCTGTTGATGTCATTGATGTCGAAGATGCGTCGTACATATATATCAGTATTTTCGCCTTCCCATTTAGTTCCAAGATTCTCCATTTCGGGCGTGCCGAAAGCAGCTTTTCCTCTTTGCCAGCTTTTGTCGTCGTATTGAAGTTCTTGCCATCCGTTCGAAGGTTCTTGATGAGTATACACTGCATCCCATTTAGTATCTTTTGCCATTGGAGCAATGGGAACCATGTTAGTCTTGTCTTTTCCTAGGAAACGGTAAGTCTTGCCATCAACACGCAATGCACCCACCAATGGCTTTGGAGCATTTGTCCAATGAGTTGTTCCACCTTCCATCAATTTGTCGTAAGGTGACCAAATAGAGAAATATGGGTCGGAAGTTATCAATGGCACTGCCGGAGCACGCAAAATCGCTTTTCGGCTAGGACTAAATAAATCGTTTGTTTGTGCAAAGCAAAATATTCCAACTAATGTGAATGCTAAGGTTAATGACAGTTTCTTCATAATAATATCAATGATGGTTTAATATAGATACTGCAAAGCTATTAATTTAATTTGATAAAATTATCGGATGCAATAATAATAACTTTATCGTACGGCAATAGCAAGGGTCAGCAGACTTATCTTTATGTCTTTGATAGTGGAGAAATTAGAGATGCAGGCAGCAACGGTAGCGCCGGTGGTTAGTACGTCGTCGATGATTAATACATGCTTTCCTTCAAGGTCGTCAGGAGATTCTAGCTTGAAAATATGCTGTACATTCTCCCAACGTTCAAAAGATGTTTTGTGCGTTTGCGTTTCAATATGCTTGATGCGTTTGAGCTTCTTTGTATCGATAGGCAGTCCCGTCACCGAAGAGATGCCTTTAGCTATCCATTCGCTTTGGTTATATCCACGCTCACGTTGTCTTATCGGATGAAGAGGAACAGGAATGATGATATCGATATCTTTGAAGAAGTCGGATGATAACATTTCCTTTGCCATGTATCTGCCCATGACTTCGCCGATTTCTTTTTTACCTGCGTACTTTAATTGGTGAATGATTTTTCGGAAATCACTGCCTCGCTGATAGAAGAAGAAGGATGAGGCACGAACGAGATCGGCTCGTCCCCAAAATAATCTCTCTACAGGATTATCTTGTATTAAATGATAATTTGTCCTCGGCAAATTCATGTTGCACGAGGTACAAATAAATTCCTCGCCCTGCATTAACGGTGTGTTACAGATAATGCAGCAGCGAGGGAAAAATAGGTTAATCAGCGAACTGACATAAGAGAGGCTATGCTTCAGAAACATTTCTATTGGCACGCTTGCGTTCTGTGTCATCTAGAATGATTTTACGCATACGCATGTGTTTAGGTGTTACTTCAACATATTCATCCTCTTTAATATATTCGAGTGCTTCTTCAAGAGAGAATTGGACAGGCGGTATGATACGGGCTTTCTCATCTGCTCCTGAAGCACGCATATTCGTTAGCTTCTTGGATTTTGTGACGTTTACTACTAAATCATTGTCTTTATTATGCTCGCCAACGACTTGTCCCGCATACACTTCTTCCTGTGGAAAGATAAAGAAACGGCCGCGGTCTTGTAATTTGTCTAAGGCGTAGGCAAAAGTAGTGCCACCCTCTAAGGCTACCAGAGAACCGTTTGTCCGTCGGTTGATTTCTCCCTTATAAGGTTGATATTCTTTATATCTGTGTGCCATTACAGCTTCACCGGCTGAGGCGGTAAGTACATTCGTACGGAGTCCGATAATACCGCGTGAAGGAATTTCGAATTCTAGATTAACCCGGTCACCTTGATTACTCATCATTACCAGGTTTCCTTTTCTACGGGTTACCATATCAATAATCTTACTGGCGTATTCTTCCGAAACATTAACGGTGAGATCCTCGACTGGCTCGCATTTTTGCCCATTGATTTCTTTCAAGATAACCTGTGGTTGTCCTACTTGGAGTTCATAACCTTCTCGACGCATCGTCTCGATAAGGATGGAGAGATGAAGAACGCCACGACCGGAAACGATCCATTTACCTTCTACATCACCTTTTTCTACGCGGAGAGCGAGGTTCTTTTCCAATTCTTTCTCTAAACGGTCCTGGATATGGCGTGAAGTGACATACTTGCCGTCTTGTCCATAGAAAGGAGAATCGTTGATGGTAAAGAGCATACTCATCGTAGGCTCATCGATTTCGATAGGTGGCAGTGGATCAGGATTCTCGAAATCGCAGACAGTATCACCAATTTCAAAGCCATCGATACCTACCAATGCACAAATATCTCCTGATGATACTTCTGTTTTGCGAACACGGCCCATTCCTTCAAAGACATGTAATTCTTTGATTTTTGATTTTACAACACTACGGTCGTGTTTAATCAAAGAAATATCCATACCTTCACGCAGAGTGCCACGATGGACACGTCCTACAGCGATTCTTCCCGTATAGGGAGAATAATCCAGTGAGGTAATCAGCATTTGTGGGGAACCTTCCAATTGTTTTGGTGCAGGAATATTCTCCAAGATGCAATCTAACAATGGTGTAATATTATCTATCGGTTTGCGCCAATCTGTATTCATCCAACCAATTTTTGCTGAACCGTATATCGTAGGAAAGTCCAATTGGTCATCAGTGGCATTCAGATTGTACATCAATTCAAAGATCATATCCCGAACTTCTTCAGGGCGGCAATTAGGTTTGTCTACTTTGTTGATAACAACGATAGGTTTTAATCCGATTTGCAAAGCTTTCTGAAGAACAAAACGAGTTTGTGGCATAGGACCTTCAAAAGCATCGACGAGCAGTAAGCAACCGTCTGCCATATTCAACACACGTTCTACTTCACCACCGAAATCGCTATGCCCCGGAGTATCGATAATATTGATTTTTACATCTTTATAATTAATAGATACATTTTTCGATAAAATAGTGATACCTCGTTCACGTTCCAAATCGTTGTTATCTAATATTAATGTACCTTTATCCTGATTATCACGGAACAAATGTCCAGCTACTAACATCTTATCTACCAATGTAGTCTTCCCATGATCGACATGGGCAATAATTGCAATATTTCTGATATTTTGCATATAAAATTGAATTTGGCTGCAAAGTTACGAATTTTAGGCTAATAATCACTAATATATAAAATATTTCGCATAAACATTTTGCGTGCTAAAAGTTTTTCTTTACCTTTGCGCCCACATTAAACTCAATTTTAAATATAAAAGTAATAAATCATGTATTTAGACGCTGAGAAAAAAAAGGAAATCTTCGGTAATTACGGAAAGTCTAACACTGATACTGGATCATGTGAATCGCAGATAGCTTTGTTTTCATACCGCATTACCCATCTGACTGAACATTTGAAAGTTCACAGAAAAGATTATAGTACAGAGAGAGCTTTAACAATGTTGGTTGGTAAACGTCGTCGTTTGCTCGACTATTTGAAAGACAAAGATATCGAAAGATATCGTGCTCTTGTAAAGGCTCTTGGATTACGTAAGTAATCGTTAGTTGCTAAAGAATTAAAAGCCGTCCTTTTATTGGACGGCTTTTTTTGTTTGTATTCGTTCTTATCTTTTTTATTTTTCAATTTTTTTATAAGGTTAATAGGTACTAAAGGATAATTCATTAAATTTGTAATGAGTTATTAACGGAGGCGCTATCTGAATTGAGGATATTTTATTTTGTAAATCGATTGATATGAATAAGATGAAGCTATATTTTTCCTTTATTCTTTATCTTTTTATTTTTTATCCAATTTTAGCATTAAATGCTAAAAATGAGGTAGATAGTATGGAACGTTTACTAGTTAAACATCCTCCTTATTTGGAACATGTTCGATTGCTTCGCAACTTGATTGACTTGGCTCCGTCAAATCACAATATCAACAAAGAAATTATTTATTATAGTAAACTTTTATTTCAATTAGGTAAGGATAATAATGATGAGTATGTTCAGCTTGAGGCTTTACGCAATATGGTGAACAATGACTTAGGCAAGCAGGTACTCTCTTATATCCGTATTGCGAAGAATTTACCTATAAATAATATGCAAAAGGAGAATGTTGCGTATATGGAGTATGAATATACTTTGAAAACATTGGATTATGAGAATGAAAAGACGAAGGGAAATAGAGTATTGGAAATGATTCACAGTTATAGAACTGAAAAAAATAAGGATATTTACATTCAAGTTGAAGAATTATTCAATCTTTGTGCAGTCATGTCTAGTATCTCCATGGATAATATTTATTCCGACTATATCAATAAGCTTGGCAAACTGATAGAAAAACTTCCTGCTGATGGAAGATCTATACTACCAAATGTCTATTATGTTCTTGCCGCAAACTTCTTTTTTCATAAGGGTATGCAAAAAAATGCGTTGGCTGCCGATAGGCATCTTTTAGCAATGGTCCCTAAGATGGAGGCAAAGTATAAAGAAGAGGGGCGTATCTTTAAGAAGACAGATGTATACCAATACATTAGTTATAGACGGATGCTGGCATATTCTTCTATCCTTACTCCAAAAGAAATAGATGAAACGCTTGATGTCATCAAAAGACTAGCACGAGGTAACAAAGAAATCGCTCAAGAAGTATATGGCCCGACCTCTATTGTAATGATTCGGTACAATATGTCATTGAAGAGGTATGCCGACGCAAAGCCTTTTCTTGATAGAGCATTGGCTTCTACAGATCCTTCTGAAAAGTGGATGAAAAACGAATGTTTGCGGTATAGAATATTTGTAGGTAAAATGATGCACGAGGGCCAGACTTTATTGCCTTATATGATGTTATATACAGAGATGTTAGAAGGAGAGAGGGATGCAGAGATTGCTAAAGAATCGAAAGAGTTGCAAGTCCTTCATAATGTAAATGATCTGACACAGCAGGTCAATGAACTCAATCTAGAGAAGAAACAGGCATTTCTCAATTTTGCTATTCTTGTCATTGTTATCATTCTCTTCTCTTTGGTTATCACTTTCCGTTCACTCATGTCATCAAAGAAGCTTGCAAAATCATTGCAACAATCCAAGGAGGAACTTATGGAGGCCCGTAATCAAGCTGAAAAGAGCAGTAAACTGAAATCTCTCTTCATCCAAAATATGAGTCATCAGATTCGTACTCCTCTGAATGCTATCGTAGGATTCACGCATATTATCGTAGACAATAAAGGCACGTTGTCTGAAGAAGACAATAAACAGTTTGTAAGTTTGGTGGATGAGAACAATGAACTGTTGTTATCCATCGTAAGTGATGTGTTGTATGCTGCCGAATTGGAGTCGGGAGAGCAAACTTTCGTTTACGAACCGGTCTCTCCAAATATGGTTTGCAGTACGGCTGTAGATCATATTAAACATTTTGTAAAAGACGGAGTAGAAATGAAATTTGTCAATCATGTCGATGACTTTTCTTTCAGCAGTGATTATCATAAAGTCGAATTATTGCTCATTCATTATCTTACTAATGCTGCCAAGTTCACTAAGAAGGGTGAGATAGTATTGGATTATGAGATAAATGAAGATGAAAAGAAAATTATATTTTCAGTAACAGATACAGGTAATGGAATACCAATAGACAAGGCCAATATTATTTTCCAGAGATTTGAGAAGTTGAATGATAATGAAGTGGGTACGGGTTTAGGTCTACATATCTGTAATCTTATTGCTCAATCCCTTAAAGGAGAAGTCAAACTCGACATTTCTTATCAGGGTGGCTCAAGATTTTTGTTTATTCATCCTTTTTAATGTATTTTTGTTTCATTCATTATAAACGAATTTAATATTTGAATTGTATGGAATATCGTTATCTTGGAAATACAGGCTTATCTGTTAGTGCAATTTCCTTAGGATGTGAAGGGTTTATGAATAAAACTGCAGAACAAGTCTCTCGAGATTTGAATTTTGCGATTCAAAATGGTATTAATTTTATTGATATATATTCTTCTAATCCCGAACTTCGCAGCCATATCGGCGGAGCTCTGAAGGAATGTCGCAATGATTTTGTTATCCAGGCTCATCTCTGTTCGGTTTGGGAGAATGGTCAATATCTTAGAACGCGTAATATCGCTAAAACAAAGTCTTCCTTTGAAGATTTATTGAAACAATTGGGTACGGATTATCTCGACGTTGGTATGATTCATTATGTGGATAATGATAAAGATTTCAAGAAAGTCTTTGAGGGGCCGATTATTCAATATGCTATTCAATTGAAAAAAGAAGGGCGGATACATCATATTGGCATGAGCAGTCATAATCCTGTTATAGCAAAGATGGCAGTCGAAACAGGTTTGATTGAAGTGCTTTTATTTTCTATTAATCCGTGTTATGATATGCAGCCGCCAAGTGAGGATGTCGAAGATTTATGGAAAGAAGAGAATTATGTCAATGCTTTACAGAATATCGACCCTGACCGTGAAGAGCTTTATGAACTATGTGAAAGGATGGGGGTAGGCATAGATGTCATGAAAGTCTATGGTGGAGGAGACTTGTTGAGTGATGTGAATTCACCTTTTGGGAAGGCAATGACTCCTACTCAATGTATAGAATATGCGTTAACCCGTCCGGCCGTTGCTGCTATAATGGTAGGATGTAAGAGTATAGATGAGATTAAACAGGCTTTGAGATGGTGCTCAACTACTGATGATGAAAAAGATTATACATCGATATTGAGCGGATTAAAGAAATTTTCGTGGAAAGGACATTGTATGTATTGCGGACATTGTGCTCCTTGTTCCGCAGGAATTGATATTGCAGCTGTGAATAAATACTATAATCTGACAGTTGCAGAGAATATGATTCCTGAAACAGTTGCCGACCATTATAAATTACTTCCTCACCATGCATCTGAATGTATTAAATGTGGAAGATGTGAAAAGAACTGTCCTTTCGGAGTATCCATCATCGAACAGATGGAGAAAGCAGTCGACAAATTCGGCTATTAACTGCTTTTCTTATAACTCAGCACAGCCCATAGATTAAGGAACAGAGCAAAGGAGCAGAGGGCGATGAAATGAGGTAATAGATCAAGGAATCCGCTTCCTTTCAGATATATCTGTCGCATTACTTGCATGAAATATCTCAATGGATTGAAAATGGTTATCTTTTGTGCCCAATCCGGCATACTGCTGATAGGAGTGAAAAGTCCGCTCATCAATATCAGAATCATGATGAAAAACCACATGACGAACATAGCTTGTTGCATGGTATCCGAATAGTTGGATATGACTAATCCCATTCCCGAAACGACGATGATATAGACAGCCGCGAATATGCAGATGAGGAATAGATTACCCACAGGAATAAGATGGTAAACTAATGCTGCGATGATGAAGCAGATTGTCAGGACGACAAAGCCGATAATCCAGTAAGGTATTAATTTCGCTAAAATGAAAATGCTCTTGGGGATGGGAGTAACATTTATTTGTTCAATAGTTCCTTTCTCTTTTTCTCCCACAATATTCAGTGCAGGCAAAAAGCCTGCCAGCATTGTGAGTAGCATTACCATCAATGCAGGTACCATAAATACTTTGTAATCTAAATATGGATTGAATTTGTACTCGGGTATTATTTTGCATTGAGGTATAGAAGTTTGTCGTGAAATCATTCCTGCTTCTTCCCGAAGGTTTTCGGAGTAGTTGCTTAAGATATTTCCAAGATATTGAGAACCCAGGCCACCTTTCATGCCGTTAACGGCATTTGCAGAAATCATGATAGGCGCTTTAGACGAAGTATATAAGTCGCGTTCGAAGTGATTGGGAATCTCCATGATAATGTCCGATTTGCCTGAATCTATGCTTTCCAATGCTTCTTCATTGCTTTGCGATATATTTGTCAACTTAAAATAGCCCGAGGAAGGTATCTTATGAATTAATCTTTCCGACAATGTGCTATGGTCGTGGTCGACGATGCTTAACTGAATCCCTTTTATCTCTTGGTTGGCAGCCCATGGCAGGACCAACATCATCATGATGGGCATGAATAAAATCATTTTAGGCAGGAAGGGATTCCTTTGGATCTGCTTAAATTCCTTTTCTAACAAGTATTTTAACATAGGGCTTTACATTAATCTGATTTTAAATTTCTTCAAACTGACGGTCATAAGTATAACCGCAAAAATACTTAGAATAGCAAATTCTTTCAGTACATACTGAACATCTACTCCTTGAATCATTAACTTCCTGATTGCTGTAATATACCAGCGGGCGGGAACGATGACAGAGATATCTTGCAGTATGACAGGCATGCTCTCAATAGGGAATATAATTCCCGATAATAATAAGGTAGGAACCAATAATCCCATTGCCGATGATAACATGGCAGCAGCTTGTGTACTGACTAGCGTAGAGATGAGCAGACCAAGTGACAATGATAAGAATATGAATAATATGGAAATTATTACCAGCCAAAAGAGATTACCTGGTGGAACGCCCAAAACAAAGATTGACAGTAATAATATCGTAGTGAGGTTGACCAATGACAATACCATGTAGGGTATCATCTTTGCAAAGATGATATAGATGGGTTTAATGGGTGATGCTAATAGTATTTCCATTGTCCCTAATTCTTTTTCTCGAACAATGGCGATGGAGGTCATCATGGCACAGATCAATATCATGATGATGCCCATAACCCCAGGAACAAAGTTGTAGGCGTCCTTTCGTTGCGGGTTATACAACATTTTGGTGTTTGGGACAATGCGGAACGGGACATGGTATTGTTCTAAGAGTTCTTGTTGATATGAAGCAAATATCTGTGACAGGTACCCTACTTGTGTAGAAGCTTGATTAGGCTCTGAACCATCGGCAACAATCTGTATGGCGGCATCTCCTGTGTGCAGAAGATTATTTGCAAAATCTTTGCTGAAGACAACGACAATATTAATCTTTCCTTTTTTAAAGACATCATTAATTTGATTATAATCAGTCAGGTTCTGAGCGATGGTAAAATAAGAACTTGCATCAATCCGTTGTTTGATACGTTGAGTTTCTATGTCGCATGAAGGATCGAAAACAGCAACTTTTGCATTTCTGACTTCAGTAGTGATGGCGAAGCCGAAAAGGATAATTTGCACGATGGGCATGATGAGCACAATAAGCATCGTACGTTTATCTCGTAAGATATGATGAAACTCTTTCTTTATAAATGATATGAATTGTCTCATGGTTAACTGTCTTTACGTGTTGCTTTACGTGCTAATTGTTGAAATACCTCATCCATATTCTGAGCTTGATACTGGCTCTTCAGGTTAGTGGGAGAATCGAGTGCCTTTATCTTTCCATCGACCATGATAGATAGCCGGTCACAATACTCGGCCTCATCCATATAGTGTGTCGTGACAAATACTGTTATTCCTCTATCCGCAGCATCATAGATGAGTTCCCAGAATTGTCGACGAGTTACGGGGTCTACACCGCCGGTCGGTTCATCCAAGAAAACAATCTTAGGCTCGTGAAAGATAGACAATGAAAAGGCGAGTTTCTGTTTCCATCCTAACGGCAATGATTTTACCAGTGCATTACGTTCGTTCTGAAATCCCAGTTTGAGGAGCAGACTCTCTGTCTTTTCTTTTATTTGATTGCTTTTCATTCCATAAATACCTCCAAAGAAGCGCAGGTTTTCCCAAACTTTCAAATCTTCGTATAAAGAGAATTTCTGACTCATATAGCCGATGTTCTTCTTCACCTGTTCCGATTGTCGGAAGATATCGAAGCCGGCGACAAATCCTTTTCCCGAAGTAGGATGACTCAATCCGCACAACATTCTCATCGCTGTAGTCTTACCAGCACCATTCGCTCCTAGAAACCCGAAAATCTCTCCTTCTTGTACATTAAACGAAAGATGGTCGACTGCCACGAAATCACCGAATTTCTTCGTGAGTTCTTCTGTATATATAACGTCTTGCCTCATCTTTATTTATTATTTGCTAGTAACATAAAACTGTCTTCTATCGTAGCGGGGATTGACTTGATAATAATATTCTCATGACCTTGTTGAACTAAATAAGTATTTAGTTGGTCCGATGAGCTGTCCTTTTCGATAGTAACATGGAACGAATCGCCAAATGAGAATGCAGATTTTACAAATGGACAACCTTTTAAATCTTTCAGCATTTTGTGCATGCCGTCACCCTTTACGGATAAGAGTGTTTCTGAGTAGCTCTTGATGATATTATCGGGAGTGTCAATCTTCATGAATATTCCATCTTTTATTAAGGCAATCCTATCACAAAGAGAAGCTTCATCCATGTATGGAGTAGAAACGAGGATGCTGATGCCTTGTCGTTTTAATTTTTTCAGCATCTCCCAGAATTCCCTGCGCGAAACTGGGTCGACACCAGTTGTAGGCTCATCTAGAAAAAGTACCTTTGGCTTGTGAATCAAAGCACAGCTTAATGCTAGTTTCTGTTTCATACCACCCGAAAGTCTACCTGCTCTACGTTTCTTAAATGGTTCAATCTGTTTGTATATGTCTTCTATCAAGTAGTAGTTTTCGTTAATAGTCGTATTGAAGACAGTAGCAAAAAACTTCAAATTCTCTTCGACAGTAAGATCTTGGTAAAGAGAGAATCTGCCAGGCATATAGCCTATCAATGAACGAATCTTCTTATAGTCTTTAAAAACATCAAGATGGTCTACTATGGCATTCCCACTATCAGCCAGAATGAGTGTCGTGAGTATTCTGAAGATTGTAGTCTTCCCGGCACCGTCTGGTCCGATGATGCCGTATATTTCTCCTTCATCGACATCGAAACTTACATCATGCAAAGCCTGTATATTTCCATAATGCATGTTAAGATTTTGGACAGATACTATAGCCATTTCGTTTATAGTTTAATATCTCCGTACATTCCTGCCTTTATGTAACCGTCATTCTTAACAGCTACTTTCACTGCATATACCAGATTGGCACGTTCGTCACGAGTCTGTATTGTCTTTGGAGTGAATTCTGCTTGTTCAGAAATCCAGCTTATCACTCCGGTATATTCTTTACGTCCTGTATTTCCTTGGTCGGCAAATACTCGTACTTTCTGACCGATTTTCAATTTTGTCAGTTGATTAGCCGTAATATATACGCGCAATTTCATATCGCTGATATTTGCAATCTTGAAAAGGGCTTTCCCTGGAGTTGCATATTCCCCCTGCTCAGTATATTTTGTCAGAACGGTCCCATCAATAGGACTCTTGATAATGGAGTTATTGATTTGGTCGTTAATTTGAGCTATCTGAGCATCCACGCCGGTACTTTCGTTAGATAAACTGCTGTTCGAATTAGACAGTTGTTCAGACTGGGCTTTTAATTGTTTCTGTAATACTTCTATCTGATAGTTGATATCATCCACTTGTTTCTGTGATGCAGCATCTGCCTTAACCAATTTCTCGAACCGATTTTTTTCGCGTACTTGGATAATAATCTGCTGTCGGATGGTAGCTAACTGAAGATTCTTATCCACTAGCCGACTTTTTGTAGACTTGCCCATTGCAGCTAGTTGCTTCTTCTTTAGGAATAGTTGTGTCGTATCTATCACGCCAAGTTCGGTTGCGGCAGATACGTTCTGACCTTCTTCTATATTTAAATTAGTTATTTCTCCGCTCGTTTTGGCCGAGACGATAATTTCTGTTGTTTCAAAGATGCCCGACGCATCGTATACTTTGTCTTTGTTCTCACAGCTGCATAAGAGAGCTGCCATGCCGAATAGGAAAATATTTACTGTTTTCATCTTCTCTTCGATTAATTGTTTGTTGCAAATTTGAGGTTGTATATTTCGAGTAGCATCTTTATTTCGTGCAGGTTTTTATCCTGCTTCGCCATATTCTCCGAATTGATATCGCGGACTAAGTCGATGCCTGACAATGTTCCATTCGCAATCTTCACTTCAGATGAACGTTTGACAGAATTGCGCAGAGCAATGATTTCATCATCATACTGTAATTGCTCTTTATAGGAATCTACATTACTCTGTTTCTGTGCTATATCCATCTGCGTATTCAATAGAAAAGTTTCTCTTTGCGATTGTATATTACTTATGTTGTTATCTATCATGCGCTTGTCGTTTTTCTGTGTATAGAAACTACTGATATTCCAAGTTAGTTTTACACCTCCTATATAATAAGGCGAGAAAGAATTATCCAGCATATTCAATCCCGGTTTGCCGTAACCGCCTGTTAAGAACAAACCTATTCGGGGCATAGTACTTGCTTTAATGGCTTGACGCTTGGCATTATAATTCTGTATCTGTGCATCATATAGAGATAATTCCGGTCTGTTGATTCCATTTTCTAAAGAATAGACGAGAGATGGTCTTACGAATGTAGCGTCGGATTGTATTTTCTCGCCGATGAAAATCGAAAGCATATCTATATAAGCCTTCTTTGAATGAAGAAGTTGCAACCTGTTTTGCATTGTTTTTAGTTCTTCAGCCTTCACTGCATCTAAATCAGCCTTGTGGGCGATTCCGTTTTCTACATAGGAAGACACTTTATCGTAATTTTTCTTCAGGTCGTCCAAGTATATGTCATTTTGCTTTATTTGTGCGTCCATTAGTAAAATGCCGAAGAACAATTGATTGATACGTTCCCTAATGGAGTACATCGCAACATCCAAGTTCTTTTGTGTGATTTCAGAAGATGTACGAATATCTTCTTGCTTTGACTTGACAGAACCTCCATCCCATAAGGATTGGTAAACTTCCATCGTCAGACCGTACTGGTCTTTACTTAGTCCTTCGATACCTTGTACCGAGATGGGTATTTTTGTCACATCCGACTGATAACTGGCTTTAGCAGAGAATGTGATTTGAGGTACATAACCTTTCGCTGCATTCTGCAGACTGTATTCTTCCGACTTATCTATCAGATTATATTGCTTAATCATCGGATAGTTGGAATGAGCCTTCTGATAACAATCATCTATCGTTATCTGGGAGAACGAAGCAGTGCTATATAATACAGATAAAAAGAAGGTAATAAATATACGCGCCATGATGGGTTTATTTTTTAATTAGACGATTCATGATAATCTGCACATTTTCTTTTTTACGTGCTTCTAAGAATTCTTTTTCGCCATTATCCGATATAAAAGGAAGCATACGGAGTGTAGGCAAACTGACAAATACGAAGACATTCAGTGAGACGATGTCTAACAACAAATCGGTGATTTTTATTTCATTAATATTACCTGATTTAACTTGTTCGTTCAAATCCTGCTGAAAGGTTTCTATAGAGGTGGTCATAATTTTGTTCGCTCTCTCGTAAATAATGGAAATTCGTTCCGGTTTCGAAATAATTTCATTGATAACAAAACGAGGCAATTCGGGGTTGCGGGCCAAGAAGTCGAAATGTGACTCGATAAAGTTCTGAATCCTTATCAGAAATGGTTGATTGCTGTCTTTAAAAGAAGAAATGACGGATTCAACCAGAATATTTAATTTCGTATCGAAAACCTTATTAAAAAGGTTCTCTTTGGTACGATAATAATAGTGCAACATGGCGTGAGTAACGCCGGCCGACTTAGCTATCGATTCTGTCTTAGCGCCATCGTAACCTTTTATCATAAATTCTTGTTCGGCAGCTTCCAATATAGCCCTTTCTGTCATGCTCTCAAATGCGGTCATAGATACTAATATTTTAGTTAAACATTATTGACTAACAATTTTGTTAATACAAATTACACGATAATTTGAATACGATGTTACCGCTTATGCTGTTATTTAATATATTTTAATAAAAGAGAGGCCGGGATGAATATCATCTCGACCTCTCAAACCTAAAACCAATTACTAATTAAAAACGTCTATTTAGCATTCATATTGAATTCGTTATCGTCTTGAAGAATGACCGCCTCCGTTGTCATTGTTAACAACCTTTGCAGGTGCGTTATTTTCTGAGCGACGGCTGTTATTGCTTGGACTTACAGTTGGCATTGAACTTCTGCTGACCGAACGGCTGACTTCACTTCTATTGTTGTCGCTATTGCTTCTGTTGTTCTCCACATTTCTGTTCGAATTGAAGACCGACGGACTGCTTGTTCTGTTGTTGTTATTGTTGTATGTATCCGCATTGCGGCGTCCGAAGATGCTGCTGTTGCTTTCCCTGTTAGTATCTGTACCTCTTGGATTAGAGTTATAGACTGAACCCCTGTTGCTATTATTGTTATTGTTATTGTTTATGTTATTATTGTTATTTCTGTTTGTATCTGTACTACGGCGTTCGAAGATGTTATCACTGTTGTTGATAACCCTACGGTCTGTATTGTAAGTATTGTTGTTGTTGCTGTTATAATTGTTATCTCTGCTATTGTTTATGCGACTATTGGAATTGGAATTTCTATTATTGTTTGGATTGACAATAGTCCATCCTGATCCGGAGTTGCTGTTTCTGTTACTATTGAAAGTATTGTCGTTGCGATTTGAATTATAAGTGGAGATTCTTCTGCCATTGTTGTTGTTTACATTATAACCTCTGTCGTAACCATTGTTGTTATTGTATCTGTCATTATTGTTGTTATATCTTCCATTGTTATTATTGTATCTTCCATTATTGTTATATCTGTTATTATAGTCCCTGTTATTCCCACGATTGTTATCACCGTAGCGATAGATATCATCATCATTCATTCTGAAAGGTCTGTCAAAGTGCGACATGTTGCTGTATCTGTAGCGATAATAGCTGTTGTCGTCGTAATATCCGCGATAATGTCCACCGTTATAAGTGAAGTAACAGTTTGGTCTGTGATAGTAGAAAAGATTCGGATTCGTATAATTGAAGTATATACGGAAGCTCCAACTGTTATTTGAATAATACAAAGGATAGCAGAAATAATCAATTGTCAAGAACTGGCTGTATTGATAATTACTGAGAACCCAACGTAAATCGTCATTTCTTATATCCAAAGCCTGGTTGTATTCATCAATAGCCCAGTCTTCTCCGTAAGCTACTTCGTCCATTAAATCGGCAACCTCATTAATGAAATCATAGTTTATTTCGAATACATCGTTATATTGAGAATTGTTCAATCTAAGTTCATAAGCCATTTTGTCTGTGAGAAAACAAGTCTCTCTACGTACTCTGCTATTACTCATAGCTGTCATTGCGGTTGTGCTGGCTGCCATACCCAATGCAAAGAGTATAAATATTATCCGTTTCATAATTGTATTTATTAAATGGTTAATTATTGATTTTCTTCTAAATCCCTTTTCTTTGTTTTTCTGATACAAATATAGGGTGAGAAAATCCCGGATAATAGATATTTTCTCTTTTTGTGCGTAGGAATTTCCCTATTTTTATTAGGGATGTACTAAGGTGATCCCTTCGTCGTCGAGAATGATGAGTCGTTTTTTGTACAGATCGCCTACACCTTTCTTGAATGTCTTCTTGCTTACTCCGAAGGCATTGTATATGGCTTCTGCCGGACTCTTGTCGTTCAGGCTGATATGGCCTTCATGTTCTTTGATGTATTTCAGCAAGGCGATAGAGAAACTATCTACTTTCTCGAAACCTGGTTTCTGAAGTATCAGGTCTATTTTCCCGTCTTCTCTGACTTGTTTGATATACGCGCTCATCCGCATTCCTGTATGCATATTCTGGAATATCTCGTCGTCGTAGAGCAGACCGCCGAACTTGTTGTCGATGATGGCCTTGAATCCCAGATCTGTCTTTTGCCATATTAAAATATTGACCTCCTCGCCAGGAGTATATTCAATATCTTCTGTTGATAAGTACTTATCAATTTTCGCAGTAGCTACAATACGATAACTTTCTTCGTCGATATAGACATATACGATATATTTCTTACCGATCTGCATCTTCATCTTCTGTTCACTGAAGGGAACAAACAAGTCTTTCATCAAACCCCAATTAAGGAAAGCGCCGAACTGGTTGACCCAATTTACTTCCAGGTAAGCGAATTGTCCGACTTGTGCCAATGGTGTAAGTGTCGTTGCGATTAACCGCTCTTCATTATCCAAGTAGATAAATACATTTAGAACATCATCCACCTTGCAATCTTCGGGGACATAACGTGTGGGCAGTAATATCTCTCCTGCATCTCCACCATCAAGGTACACGCCGAAGTCAACTTCCTTCACAACTTTCAGTTGGTTGAATTTCCCTAATTTGATATCCATATCATATTGTATTATTCTTGTTACAAAGATAATAGATTTTATTTATCAATGTATAAGAAACCAAAGGAGTGTGTCATTTCAAGGAAAAGTTTATCGATATTTCAGTATCATTTTATCGTGTCACATTCGTGACGCGTGCGCGTCACATATGTATTACATGCGCGTCACATTCGTGACGTATGTGTATAACATTCGTGACACGATAGATTGATAAGGGCAAAAATAAGGTGCATAAAGGAAAATTCACCTCTATGCACCTTATATAAATAGTTTATCTTACTTCTCACTCAGGGTTATTCCGTCCAAGCAGAAAGCTGTAGATGTATTAATTCCGTAATTTCCTTTATCACTTGAATCGACAGAGAAGATAATCTTCACTGCTTTAGAAAGTGGCATCAAATCGAACCATAACCAATCAGAAGCAGGTTTATCATTATCTGTTGTGTAATTGGCAAGATAGATCGTTTGTGTACCTAACGATTTGCTGGAACTGTCGTAGCCAGTTGCGGTAACTTTATACCAACTTCCCTTCTTGAAATGAGTAGCAGGACTCAGGTTGTCGGTGGTCATACAGTTGTATGCATAAGTGCTGTTAGAAATCCAGCAGCCGTAAAAGCTGTATTTCGACGGTTCGTTGATCGTAATTTGAGCAGGGGTATAATCGCTGCTGTAGGCAGTGATGTACGTCGTTCCTTCTTTTGCCTTTCCACAAATAGAAGCAACACTATTGGTAGTCTTGTTATCAGTCGAATTAGTATAAGTCATGCCAGCCAGATAACGTGTAGTTCCATAAACAGAATAATAATGAGTGAATGTTAAGAGTTTGGCATTATCCTGAAATGTATCAGTAAAGTAATAACCGCTTTGAGTCGTACTAGAAGAAGTAAAATAACTGTTTGCAGATGTCAGCTTCCCTTCAAGACTTGCGACAGCGCTTTTGTCATCGTCGTTTCCACAAGAGGTGAAGATAGCTACTAAAGAGAGTAGTAAAATGTAACTTAGTTTTTTCATTTTTCTTTAATTTAATTGTTTATTAATCATTAATTATTGTAATGTAAATCTTGAATTGTCAGTATCTCGGTAGATGCTTCTCCCATCCATCCCATGCTTTGATTGACTGCCGTAGTGACTTTGATGAAATCTATTCCGGGAAGGTTCACTTTGTTGCCTTTACTGTCGACAGCCCAATCTAACTTAATATTGCTGTATTCGGTATTGTTAGGATAATTGTCGGCATATCCCCAGTCGTATGGATAAGATACCCAGTATTGGGAAGAAGCAGTACCTTCGTTGACAGCATTATCTGCTAATCGTGTACCATTAAAGCTTATCTTGTCGGCCATCCACAACGGATAATAAGAGGATTGGGTATGCCATTCGTTTCGATAGATGTAACCGCTATTTCCTTTGTTGTCCGTCCACTTTACATCGCCACCTGCTGATGGTCGATAATAAGTGATGGTATAGTCGCGTGTTTCCGAACTTTTCCCGTATTCACTTCCTGCAATCTCATACCATTCGTCGTCGGGTTTCCCGTTGCCGTTCGTATCTTGTGATACCCATACTATGCCAGGTTCTGCGCTGCCGTTCGTTTTCCCATAGCTGTTGCTCTTTTCGTTAGTATAGGCATTGCCGAATATTTTGAAATCATACTCGCCAGAAACATGTTTGACAGTATGATTAAATCCGACGATGACATAACCGCCAAATGCACCCAGGGTAAGAGTGGTTTTCTGTTTAAGACAGGTTGTCGCTTCCCTAAGAACATCGTTTGCCGTGTAGCCTTCTTTATAAGCTGTAAGCGAAGTATTCATGTACTGGGTAGGAGCGGGGCAGTATTCGAGTACGCTGTCAGCATAAGCGTAATCGTAAGCACTTGTTTCACCGGTTGCCTCATTCGAAGTAACCTGATCGGTGAACAATATAGTATTCGGATTGAGCCCTATGTCTTTCAACCGGAATTGAAGAACTCCTTGTGGATTGAAACAAAGCAAGTCGCCTTTTGAGGTATAGTCGTATGCATCTGCTATATATACATTCCCGCTATAGGGATTGACATTGATAGCATAGGGGGTTTGAATTTTTGTCCCATCTGTTATGAAGTTATCGCGCAACGTCTTTTTGTCTTTCAGACTATATGCTTTAATAGATGACGTGCTGGTCTTGTAATTGTATTGGTACATATAGGCAATATCACCGTTAACAGCCAAATTGAGCACTTTTTCATCAAGAGTATCAATCACATTATCTGTCTTTGAATCAATGGCAACAAAGTGGTAATCGCCATTTTTTATGTTCTGACCCCTCGTGACTACGTATACTGTCCCATCCACAGTTGCGATAATTTTGCCGGGATTCGGCCCGACATCAATCTTCTTAGTCTCAGTAAAAGAATACAAGTCGATAACGGATACGGTATGATCTACTCCGATATTCTCGGCATCTAATCCTCCTGAGTTGGAGACATAGATCTTGCTGTTAGCAGTGCATATTCCGTCGGGGTTTCTACCTACTGTCAAGAGCCCGTCGACTGTCAGAGAAGTAGTGTCGATGCGAGCGACTGTTCCGTCGAATGAACAGACATAAGCGTTCCCTTTGGCAAATGTGATGTAACGCGGCTGACGGGAAACTCCCTTCTCGTTCACCATTGGTATTTGTTTGAGCGATTTACCAGTAGAGAAATCTATGACTTCTATCTCACTGGATACATTGACAACAACATATAGTTTCGAGCCATATAGCTGCATGTCATTGGCAGTGTCTCCTAACCCTCTTTTATTGATATTGCTGAAATAATTGGTCGTCAGAGAGCCGTCTTTAAAGGAGTAGCGAGCCAAGGTGCTGTTGTTCAGATTAAACAACCCTTCGTTCAGGATATATACTTCTGCTGTCTCTTCATCGATTTCGGTTTTATTCGATTCATTGCTGACATCGTGTAAGTCGTCGCATCCTGCAAAGAACAGCATTAATCCAAACAGATATAATATGTATGATGTGAATATCTTCATCTCTTAATTGTTAATGTTACTCTGAAAGAACGTCCCGGCATAGGAAAGTTTTTCACAATCTCATAATTCTTGTTCATGATATTCAGTACTTCAATGGCGGTAGAGCAAGTCATCTTATTCCATTTGAACGATTTCCTTGCTGATATGCTGCTGTCATTATATCCGTTCAGGCGATTCTCTTTCAGATTCTGTCCCAGCATATATCTTCTGCCTGAATGGATAAAGTTATAAGAGAGGGTTATCCAAGGAGAAATAATAGCGCATTGTCCTGATGCTGAAACTCTGGGAGTATAAGCTATCTGCTGATTATAGGTCTTACTGTTGGAATCTGTTTTGTCTATAGCGCGCAGATAAGAATAGTTTCCCGACAAGTCCATCTGCCAATCTTTGATAGGTGTCAGTGATAAAGAACCGTCGATGTCGAGACCTTTCATATCAACTTTCCCCAAATTCACCATACTCCAGATGAATAGGTTCTTGGTGGGAACAGCAATAATCTTTTCTCTGACTTTATTATAGTAGGCGTCAGCTGATGCAGAGAAGAACGAAATGATGCCTAGCCCTCTTTTGCCATAGGTAATGCCTAAATTGCTTTGCTTGGCTTTCTCGGGCTTTAATCCTCGGTAACCTATTGCACCATAGTATAAGTCGTTGAATGTGGGTAACCGGAAGATGTCTTTATAGAATGCCCGTATGGTGAAATCTTCATTGCTGAAAGGACGATAAGACAAACTGGCAAAGGGTGAAAGACGGTGATAGTTATTTCCAGCAGAGCCGTTCTTTACTTGTTCGTTTGTCAAGGTCGTCAAAAGAGAAGATGAGGCTGTAATATGTCGGTTTGCATATTTTATTGCAATCGAAGAGAGCCATGTAAATCTAGTGGGGAAAGCAAAGTTGCTGAGATTCGCATTCAACTTGTTAATGCTTTCATCCGAAGACAGAGAAACGGACAGGTTATCAAAGGCTCTGAACAATAACGAAGATGTGAGATAATACTCCCGTTGGAAGTAGCTGTTCTCTGTCTTTCCCTCACTATTCAGATAATCGGGATCAAGATAATGTGTATAGCTCCAGTTCCATTTTGCTGAACTCATGAATGCCCATTTCCGATTAATGTCTTTTTGGTAATAGCTTTGGACGAACAGATTCTTGTCCCATTGGTGCTGGGAAGAATGATTGTAATAATATGTTGTTGCACCGGGTAAACCTCTGGATGATTGATAATAATACATCTTCAATCGGAATTGTTCGTTATTGGAAAAGTTACCGAACAGTTCAGTCTCTAACCGAAGGTTGCGCACTTCTGTATTATGCCGTTTTTCTTTAGAACTCAAATCATCGTTTTGATTGGTATAGTGTAAGAAGAATGGATAACGACCATCTGCCGACAACCATTCGGCATTTGCTGTTGCCGACCATCGTTTAGCAATTTTATGTTCCAGAAGAAAAAATGGATTGATGAATCCCCACGATCCAGTTTTGAGGGAAGCACTGCCTTGATTAACACTTCCATCCTTAAAGTGGGGAGTCAGGGTATAGATATTTAGTATACCTGCTGAAGCAAATAACCGAGCAGGTTGGAAGATATTATCATTTTGTCCGATGCTTAATGAAAGGTGGTCGATGTTCTCTAACGAGTAGCGTCCGATATCAATCTGTCCAGACTGACTGTCGGTAATAGTGACGCCATCGTAGCTGACAGAAGTATGTTCGGCCCCCAGACTTCGTATCGATACAGTCTTTAATCCGCCGATACCTCCATAATCCTTAACGGTTGCTCCCGAAAAATGTTTAACGGCATCCGACAGCTGTAATGCATTGAGTAAATTGAGTTGTTTGTTTGAAAGAGTTTGAACAGGGATAGCACTGCGCAAATCTTGAATTTTATATGATTCGGTAACGGTGATCTCAGGAATGGAATAAATGTGAGAAGTGTCTACCCGTTGCTGTTGAGCAAAGAGTATACCCGGAAAGCAGATACAGATAAAGACATACTTCTTCATAAAATTCTTTTTTAAGATTATCCGATCGAACTCACTTCGACCGGATAATTTCAATAAACATGGCAGTGTTTATTTACCTACACCTTCTAATGAAAGTTAGTTGAAGTGGATTTTTGAGCCAGTATGATATATACTCTCGGGCTCATTATTGATTCAACGCTTTTCCATCGAAAGCTGTGAACTAAAGACTAAGTATGGCAGGTCTTCTGACTTGTTCAGTAACATTAACGCCTTCCCAGAATAATCCAGTGGCAAAAAGGTTGTTAAGTTACTTTGTTAAGAACACACAGCAGCGGGACTGTTCAGGATTCTCACCTGATTCCCTTTTAATTGCCCTTTCGTTTTGAAAGATTGCAAACCGATACGCTGCAAAGATATAAAGAATGTAAGAATAAACAATTACTTGAAGCAAAAAATAATTATATTTGCTCTTCAAATACATTTGATTTGAAACGGCTGGTTTATATTCTAATATGGGTTAACATTCTCTTCTTTTCCCTTCGGAGTGGGGATGTTGTGGCAAAAAACATCGCTTTTGAAGGCCGTGTTTATGATGTTGATTCTATTTTAAATAATGTCCGTCAAATGGCTCCTTCTTATGCCTTACTTTTTGATGATTATTATGCCGATTTTTATGTAAAAGAGCGCTTGAACATATTGAAAAAGAACTATTTTTTTCGTTACTTGCCTAATATGTTTCATATTAAACATAACGAACGGCAATATATTCGGGAGATGTTCACTCAAGTCCACTATACTTCACCTAATATTTATGACAGGAAAATTATTGTTTCTGTCGGAACAATACCTCGTCGCCGAAGTCTGATGAACGCTTTGGTTGGTTTCTTTCATATTAATATATATTCGACGACACTTCTCTATAATAAGTTGTTGTCTCCATTAACTCCTAAGGGAAGTAAATATTATCGCTATGAACTCGATTCCGTTTTTTCTATCGGCGGTAAAACACAATTCAAAATCAAATATATTCCTAAAAGCAGCAATGATCAGTTGGTATGCGGATACATGATTATAAGTGATAAAACTTGGAGTATTCGTGAGTTTCATCTTAGTGGAAGTATAGACCTAAACAACTTTGAAGGTACGATGTTTTTCGGTGAATTAGGTAGTCCTGAGGAATTATTGCCAGTTAAATACAGATTTAATATTAAGATCGGACTTTTATGGAATAATGTTCATGCCGATTATTTGTCGGATGTCACTTATCGTGATATCAGAATTAAAGGTTTCTCTAATAAACATCCTAGAAAAAGTAAGTATGATTTAACAAATTCGTATACACTGACTACTGATACGAATGCTTATCTAGTCGACAGAAAACTTGTTGAAAGGGTACGTCCTATACCGTTGGATAGCCTTGACAAAGCTATTTATTATAGGTATGATCAGTTGAAATATGATGAAACACACCACATCAACAAGGAATCGAAATCAAAGGTGCTTTGGGGGCAAGTAGGCGACTTTTTATTGGATAAGTATAATATCAATTTTGCTAACGCCGGCAGTATCCGCTGTTCACCGCTTCTTAATCCTTTCTTATTGAGTTATAGCAAGAATAACGGTCTATCCTACAGACAAACTTTTAAATATAATTGTCTGTTCCGTGGAGATCGCTTGCTTCGTATTGCCCCTCGTGTCGGATATAACTTCACTCGTAATGAGTTCTATTGGAAAGTGAATTCAGAATATGATTACTTCCCGCAAAGGCATGGGGAATTGCATATAGACATTGGCAATGGTAACCGAATATATAGCAGTGATGTCCTTGACGACTTAAAGTCGATGCCTGATAGTACATTTAATTTTAATAGAGTCAACCTCTTTTATTTTCGAGATAACTATATAGATATTTATCATAGAATTGACTTGATGAATGGGTTTAACGTGGCTATAGGTCTGTCTATGCATCGTCGAACTCCTGTTGAGAAATATGAGCCCAAACCTGGTGATCCTTCAGAAATTAAAGAAAAGATAAGGAATTCTTATTCAAGTTTTGCACCGCGAGTAAGTATTAACTGGACTCCTGCATTGTATTATTATATGAGTGGTCATCGTAAGGTAGATTTACAGTCAAAGTATCCTACTTTTAATTTCGAATGGGAACGGGGTATAAAAGATGTTTTGGGCAGTGATGGAAAGTATGAACGTATTGAATTTAATATGCAACATACTGTGCCTTTGGGATTATTGCGTACTATCTATTATCGTTTTGGCGGAGGTATCTTTACAAACCAACATCAACTGTACTTTGTAGACTTTGTGAATTTCTCTCGGAATAATCTTCCTGAAGGTTGGAATGATGAAATAAGCGGTTCTTTTCAATTATTGGATGCTCCTTGGTTTAACTCATCCAGGAAATATTTTCAGGGACACTTTACTTATGAATCTCCTTTCTTTATCTTCCCTAGATTAATGAAAATAATGCGGAATGTCGTCAACGAGAGGTTGTATACGAATATTCTGTTCGTTCATCATCTTGCCCCTTATGTGGAAATTGGTTATGGTATCGGCACACCTGTTTTTAATTTTGGAGTTTTCTCTTCTTTTAATAAACGAAGATATATGGAAACTGGGTGTAAGTTTACCTTTGAATTGTTTGATAAATAGACTCATTGTTATTATTGTTGGTCGTGCTTTTATGTTTTCATATTTTCAAATTTTGTATCATTAACATATTTTCCAATGGAAATATTTTATATCATGAAAATAACATTGTATATTTGCATCGAAATATTAATGATTGATTATGATGAAAAAGAGGTTCATTATTATGCTGTCTGCTTTATTTGCTTTGACAGCAACAGGATGCCAAAAGCAACCGCAGAATAAGAAACAAGAAGTTAAACAAGAAATGAAAGCGAAAATGGGAACAATTACATTAACAAAAGAGACATTTAAAAAGAATGTATGGGATTATGAAGCAAATCCAAAAGAATGGAAATATGCGGGTAACAAGCCGGCGATTGTAGATTTCTTTGCTACATGGTGCGGACCTTGTAAGATGGTTTCTCCTATTCTTGAGGAATTGTCGAAAGAATATGACGGTAAAATTGTTGTTTATAAGGTTGATGTTGATCAAGAAGAAGAATTGGCTGCTACTTTTGGTATCCAAAGTATTCCAACAATCCTTTTTATACCGATGAAAGGTAAACCTCAAATGGTCAATGGAGCAATGCCTAAGCAGGCATTAAAAGATACGATTGAATCAGTATTATTAAAATAGATCAAATGAGTGATATTAAAAGTAATTTATGTAAGATAAGAGAATTATATCGCGCCATCATAGAATTTGAAGGTGAAATAAATAAGACGCATGGATTAACTTTAAATGAAGCGATGTTGTTGTGTTGTTTATCTGGTAACGGTAAACTTTCTTCAACAGAGATATCAGAAGCATTGGGGCTTTCATGTTCTAATGCTTCTAAAGTAATTAAATCAGTGGAAGAGAAGAAACTCATTAAGAGGAGCTTGAGCACTGAAGATAAACGTAGTATGTTATTTAATCTTACTGCGAAAGGAGAGTCAAAACTTTCTGAAATGCAATTATGTACGCAGGAATTGCCTGAGAATCTGAGACGTTATTTATAATTCTGACTTTTATAATTAAGTTCTCAGTATTTTTATTCTTACGAATAATCTATTGAGAACTTAATTATAAAAAATGAAACTATTTCTTTAATTTGGTTTCAGTAGCCTTTTTACTTATCAGCTGAACGTTTTTAATGATAGCGCGACTAGAGAATGTCGCTCCTGTTACGCCGTCAACTTTTACCCCTTTTGCCTGTTGAATGGATTTTCCGTTCCATTTCTTCAAGAAATTGGATGATGTAACTTTCTGCAAATATTGGGGGGGTTCTGCAGACTTGATGATTGCTACTTTTTTAATCTTCTGACTTTTGTCTGTAACTACTAATGTTGGTACAGGTCCACCAAATCCACTAATACCCTTGCCATATTCAGTACTGTTGAATACATACCCTAATAATTTCCCTTTATTATCAACTGCTTTATTCCATATGGCATTTATCTTGACTAATTTAGAAGCACTGGGATAAACGGACTTCACAATGGTTAACGGTGAAGTTGTTTTGCTTTGTGGTAAATTGTAATCTTCTTGTGCAGAGATGGAACAGAATATAAGCAATAACAAAGCGATGTTTAAAATACTCTTTTTCATTATGTTTTTTATTAAGTCTTGCGAAATTAGTTATTTCTTAGTTACTTAGAGCCGGTCTTTATATAAATTAACCACATGAGATGATTATGTAATATTTTTTATGTTTCTAGATTGGGCTTAATTGGATATATCTGCACTAAATGACGATTACGAAAATTGAATAAGTCTGTATTTTAGTGCATTATGATTTCTTGTAATGACTGAAAATGATTATGAGATAATTCATGGCAAACGGATGAAATAACTTCATGCTCATTTCTATATCGTTTCTTGATCAATCTCTGCAAACAATTCAATAAGACATGCATTGTCGAGTAACCATTTATATGTCTCTTGTTGATGGCCCGACCAATCACGTCCTAGCAGTCCGTTAGCGTCTTTATAATATTTCCATGCGTGCCAAGCATTGTCGGCCATGGCATGAATGTAAGTCTTGTTCTTATCTACATCACTTAATGCCTTTAGTCCTCTATAAAGAATGACGTTAAACCAAGCCATATCTTTATAAACTGTTGAGTTAGAAAATAATTTATCGGCCTTGCTCCTGAAGAATTTATCTGCATTGAATGCGGTACGTTGTGCATCGTGCAGATAAGTAGTGTCTTTCGTTTCTTGGAATAACAGTACTGCTGCTTGAATCATTTGTCCACTATTATAGGCATATTTATCTTTTGATATCTTGCCATTTAACTTTATATTGTCCCAATATAGATTATCGGAAGGGTCACAGAGCATCTTCTCCGTCCAATGGTAAGTATCAATTGCTTTCTGCAGGTAATACTGGTCTTTAGTCAGTTGGTATAGTTTCATACTTAGAACAGCTGCGGGCGCATTTGAACATGTGTTTTTTGATTCTTTGTTCTCTTCGCACCAATAGATTCCACCACCTAAATTCTCACTCCATCCGCTATAGATGAAATGATAGAGATCAATGGCTTTATTTAAGTAATTTTTTTGTTTAGTTAGACGGTAATAATCACATAAGTCGAGAGCTATCCAGATGTTATCATCGTAATACCTGCCATGTTGGCCATATTTAGATGGGTATGATTGATAACAATGTGGTTCTCGAGAGGAATCCCAATATTGTTTAAGAGCAGGAAGTATGTGTTGCTCTAAAAGTGCTTTATATTTTTTATTTCCAGTTTGGCGATATAGGGCAATGCATCCAGACAGCATTCCTGAGAAAGGCCATAAGAAAGAAGATTTTAAAGTGCCATTCTGTTTGGCGCCTGCTTCTAAATATATAATCTTCTGCTCTGGGTTCACGGGATATGTCTCCGTAAACAATCTGTCTGTTGTCGTATATAATTTAAGAATGGTTGTCAATATAGAATCAGCTACAGCGATAGAACGAGGATTGTTAACAGCTTTTCCGTTTACGGTTATAACGGCGAATAACAAGATGAGAGTAAAAGATATTTTTCTCGTCATAAAAAGGATGGCTATTTCTTCTTATCAATCTTTAATATAACCATCACTGGAAAATGATCCGAAGGTGTGCGTGCTTGGTATGCATCAATTTTAATTTCGGATGGACAATCTTTCACCACAGCTCTTTTAATATCACCTTTAGCACTTCTATAGGTATCGGTTAATATACCATATTTTAAAACATGGAATAAGGGCGAGACAAAGATATGATCTATACGGCTTTCTGTAAAGTTGGTAGGATCGAAGCTGTTGAAAGAACCTGTATTTACATATTTCAGGTCGGCTGCTACATAAGAGTCTTTCAAGATTCCCTGACTGGTTAATGCTCGATAAGATTGGTGTGTTTGGTCGACATTAAAGTCGCCTGTCAATATAGCAGGTAACTTGCTTCCGAGTTCCTTCATCTTCTTTTGAACAAGATATGCACTTTCTACGCGAGCCTGTTTACCGATATGGTCCATGTGTAGATTAAAGAATAAGAATTCGAAGCCTGTATCTTTGCATTTGAAATGTCCCCAACTGCAAATGCGTGGTAATACTGCATCCCAACCTTTGCTCGGTACTCCCGGCGTTTCGGAAAGCCAAAAGTTACCTTTTTCCAGTAGTTCGAATTTATCGGTACAGTAGAATATTGCAGAATGTTCTCCTTTGTTTTTGCCGTCATCTCTGCCTGCACCGATATAGTCGTACCCAGGTAATGCCGTTTTCAAATCGTTTAACTGGTAGTCGAAACATTCTTGAGTCCCAAAAATGTCGAAACCGTGGAATTGAATAAGTTTGGCAACTACAGGATAACGCTGTCCCCATCCGTTTCCTTCTACCGAATCGCTATGGTTAGCGTTTCTAAGATTATATGTTGCAACTGTGAAAGAGGTTGGCTTATAAGAACTGCAGCTGCAAGCGATTATGGCAACAGTGATGACGAGTAGATATTTGTATTTCATGATAAAGAAGATATTGGTTCATTTCTACGACTTCAAATTTAAGAAATACAATTGATTTATCGAAGATAAATGTATTATTTTAATCTAGTCATAGACTTGAAGAAAACAACAGCATTTGTAATGCTTAGCTTATTGGTATAAAAGGAAAATACAAGGTGTCTTAGATAAATCGGGAATTGTTTTTCCTTTCCACTCTTTTATAGTCTTTGTCTGTATGAATTCATTATCGCAAGTGATACCGGCAGCAATACATAGTTTTGTTTGGGGACGACAAGTATGGAGTACTTCTTCTATCATTTTAGCATTCCTATATGGCGTCTCAATAAATAATTGTGTTTGTCGTTCATTGTATATTTGCTGCTCTAGGCTCTTTAACTTCTTAATTCTTTCTCCTGCATCAATGGGTAAATAACCGTGGAAGGCAAAATTTTGTCCATTGAATCCGGAAGCCATAATTGATAGAATGATAGATGATGGTCCTACCAATGGTACAACTTTTAATCCTTTACGTTGGGCAATAGCCACCACATCAGCACCTGGATCAGCAATAGCCGGACAGCCAGCTTCTGAAATTATACCCATCGATTTACCTTCAATTAACGGTGACAGATAATTGGTTATATCGTTTGGAGAAGTATGCTTGTTGAGAGGATAGAAAGAAAGAGAATCAATATCTATTGATGGTTCAACTTTTTTGAGGAAACGTCTTGCCGAGCGTATGTCTTCTACAATAAAATGTTGAATTTGAAGAATAATGTCCTTATTGTAAGTTGGCAATACGGAGTCAATAGTGGTATCACCTAATAATACGGGTATAAGATAGAGGGCTGTTTGCATAATGTTATATAATATGGTGTACAAAGATAAATGATATTTGTCAATTATGAAAGGCGAGGTTTAATTTTGAGAGTTTCGCACTTTTCTTTAGTTTTGCATATTATTTAATGAATATTCAAGATGAGACAATCGATAAAATTGGTTTTGCTGTATTTAATTATTCAGCTTTTGGTGGGAGCGGTGGTAGCTGGGATATCGGTTATTATTTCAAGTTTATGGAAAGTTAATCCGGCAGATTGCCAATCTGCATTACTGGCTCCCTCCTTATTGATATCGATTGGATTGATGTGCCTGTACATGTACGAGACGGGTTATTTACCTAATGAAAAAAAAGATTGGTCGTTTACTTCATTGGGCTATTTGCTCTTGATATTGTTGATGGGTATTTCTACAATTGTTTTGGTAGATTGGATATCTTCATTTCTTCAAATGATACCCGATTGGATGAACCAAACGTTTGCTACAATGCAGACAGGAGTTCTAGGCATTATTAGCATCGCAATTATAGGCCCTGTATTTGAAGAGATTTTGTTTAGAGGGACAATAACTCGTCTTTTGTTGGACCATTATGATCCAGGGAAAGCAATTCTTATTTCTGCATTATTTTTCGGGATATTCCATATTAACCCAGCCCAAATAATACCAGCCTTTTTAATAGGTCTGTTATTTGCATGGTTATACTATCTCACACGAAGTCTGATTCCTGGCATATTGATACATGTTTTTAACAATAGTATGTCTGTCTTTTTAACTCTTCATTATCCTAATGCAAAAACATTGAGGGATATACCAGGTCTGTCGGGATACGTTATATTAATAATCTGTGCACTTCTTTTGTTTTTGCTATCGGGATATCTAATTTATCGCCGGCAAGTTAAAGCAGACAAATTATAATAGGGAATGATAGACTTGTTTACAGTAAAATCTAAAATATTATTGCCTTCGTACACAAAAGATACGAAGGCAATATTTATACATTCAATCTACAAAATTATCATTCTTTTTTTAGCCATTACTATTATTTTCTATTAGCGATTTCTTTTAATCCGTCATAAATAGCTTCTATATACTGTTTGGCAGCTTGTAAGTATTTGTATGCGCCATTAATATCTTTGCTTTGTATTGAAGATATTGCATTATCAATATCTCCTTCGACACCAACTGCATAATCGCTAAGACTATTATCTGCTGTTATACGATTGTTCCTTAATTGATTTTGAGAATCTTGATATGATTGTGAAACGTTATTAAGGTTATTTTGTGTGTCTTGCATTTGCTGATTCCCTTGCTTAAAACCATTATATGCCCCACGCATTTTATCCATAAATCCTTCTTGAATAAGAATATTTTTTACCGATTCTTTGATTACTTTATGTAATTGTGCTTCTGTTAATCTTATTTTACTCATAATTTACATTTGTTTTTATTTCTACTTTATTATTTTTATAATAAATACTTCACATCTTAGAAAAAATTATTTTAAAATGAAAAATAATTGTATTTTTGCAAAGGTTAAGATATTTATCTTCAAACAGGGAACTAATAATGAAGATAATTTTAACAGAACAAGATTTAAGAGAAATAGTCATTAATGTCATCAATGAAGCTGGTGGTAGAATATATGCAGCTAATAAAAGAATAGATAATTTAGCCGATTCCAATAATACTTCTATTGGAAGCGGAATAATGAGAAGTAACGGAAGATTTACAACCTGGCAAAAAATACTTGAAAGAATGGCAGAATTAAACCCACAAATTAGAAATAGTATGGTTCAAACTTATGCAAAAAAGCCTTTTCATTTTTGTGATAGGAATGAATCTGATATAATTATACCCATTGAATTAAGGATATTTGATATCATTAATATAACTCCGAATGATGCAACTTTACTGTGTCAACGAATACAACAAGGAGATACTAAAACAATCCGTGTAAAAACAAATTTTAGAAATGGATTAATATATTATCAAACGAATAGAGGCATTAAATATCTAACGGTTGATAAACGATATCAAGCAGAGTGGAATGCTTTCTATGAACAATTAACCATTGCTGCATCTTCATTAGAATAAGACTAAAATTAGATTAAACCATTATTTAACTGTAAACAAGTATATCATTCCCAATATTTTTACTGTCAACAAGTATATCGTTCCCTTATAATATAATTATTCACCCTTGGTCTTATAGGCTAATGCATACATGCGTATTTGTTTTACCATAGCCAAAAGACCATTGCTGCGAGTAGGAGAAAGATGTTCTTTCAAACCTATTTTTTCGATAAAATATAAATCCGCATTGAGAATTTCATCGGGTGTATGATTAGAAAGAACTCTAATAAGCAATGTGATAATACCTTTTACTATTAAGGCATCACTTTCAGCCGAGAAAATTAATTTCCCATTTTCTTCTTCACATTCTAGCCATACCCGACTCTGACAACCATCTATTAGATTCTCTTCTGTTTTATATTTCTCTTCTAATGGCTTTTGTTCATTTCCCATGTCAATGAGTAGTTGATAACGGTCCATCCAATCGTCCAAATCACTGAACTCACTGATTATTTCATTCTGTTGTTCATCAATTGTCATAGTTATTTCTCGTTATAAATGACTTGAAGAACAGTTTGTCCTACAGCCTTCAAAGTCGCCTTGTCAATATTATCCATGTTATCAGCTACCGTATGCCAAGTCGGTCCAAAAGATTGTGTCTTACTATTAGCATCAAAAGGTATAATATCTATTGTGGGTATCTTGGCAATATCATTGATAAAAGTATGGTCATCAGTTACTCTATCTCCTCTTTTATTAATAAAATATTGGCTGAACCCTAAATCACTGGCAGTCTTCCATATCTTTTTGTTGATAGAAGAGGCACAATCTTCGGAATATGCTTCTTTATAGAAAGTAGAACCTTTTCCGCCAACCATATCTAATAGTATGCCGAAACGTGCATTATAATTGTCAATATGAGGATTACGGGCCCAGTATTGTGCACCGAGTGCCCATGAATTTTCATCATCTGGTCCGTTATAAAATTGTGGAGTGCCATAATCTTCAGCATCTAAAAAGATGATATCAACTCCCATCTCCGGTTGTTGCTTCTGAATTAGACGAGCAATTTCTAGCAGAATACCTACTCCACTGGCACCATCGTTTGCAGCCAATATAGGTTTATGCCAATTGCTTTTATCAGGATCATTATCTGCCCATGGGCGTGAATCCCAATGAGAGAAGAGTACAATCCTTTTTTTTATGTCGGGTTTGTAAGAACCAATAATATTTGTCGATTTCAGTGTTGTTCCATCATAGCCCGTTAAGTCACAATTTTGTTCTATAACGCTGGCGCCAAAACTCTTAAGTTTATCTACCAAATACTTGCCACACAATGAGTGCCCCTTGCTATTTGGAGTACGAGGACCAAAGTCTACTTGTGCTTTTACAAAAAAATAAGCACTGTCTGCATTGAAGACAGGTGCTTTTACAGTAATAACATTATTGTTTTCTGTTACTTTTGTCTTACTTCCGCCACAAGATGCAGCACATAAATATAATGATACTGCTAAAGTTAAGAGGTAAATATTCTTCATACTTATTTATTTTAATGCAAAAATAACTAATTATTTCGAGAAACGTAGTTGAGTGCCATTCTTATCAACCGTTATTTCTACTTTTGAACCTTCTATTAACGGGTAGTTATCGGTTACATGCCCCACTGGAAAACCGAAGCAGATGGGGTAATGATATTCTGATAATAAATTTGCGATTGATTGGTATGTATCTTTATTATTCATCCATTCTGTTTTATCGAGTTTATTGAACTGGCCTATGATTAATCCAGAAAGATGATCTAAAACTCCACCTAACTTCAGATCATACAACATTCGTTCAATGACATAATAACGTTCTCCAATATCTTCAATAAAAAGAATAGTACCTTTAGCGGGAATGTCATAGGAAGTACCTCTTAATCCATATAGAACAGATAGATTTCCACCTCTTATTACGCCGGAAGCTTTACCATAATGGTCGTATGGCGAAGCATCGATATGATATTCTGGAAGAGTACCGAAAAGGATATTCTTTAAATAGGTATTACTTTTATCACTGTCTGGAAGGTCTGCCATTTGTTCAGCCATTGGAGAATGTAGCGAAGCGACTTTCTGTGTTTGGATGACATTGTGTAGAGCTGTTATATCGCTATAACCGATAATCCACTTAGGATACTTTCGGAATTGCTTAAAATTAAGCTTGTGAATAATTTGCACAACACCATATCCACCCCTACTGCATAAGATGGCTTTTACATCTTTGTCGTCCATGGCATGTTGTAAATCTTCTGCTCTTTCTTCAACAGTACCGGAATAATCTCCGTAAGAGCCTGTTGCATATCTTTCGATATATGGTACAAGGTGCCACTCTTTTAATCGTTTGATGGCACCTTCAAATTGCCCCATGTCGTCTTTGCCTGCAGGAGATATAATGGCTACTTTATCACCTTCCTTGAGGAAAGGAGGATAAGTACAAATTTTAGAAGTTGTATTGGAAGAAGTCTGGAGCAGATTATTGTTACAAGAAGATAATAATGTTCCGATAAATAAAATGATTAATAATTTGAATTTATACATTATGTTATAAAATAAAACGAAGGTCAGAACCTTTTTTATCTACATTCAGTTCAATTTCCGCTCCTTCAATCAAAGGGCGGTTATCGGTTATGTGCCCAACAGGAAAATTAAAGCAAATAGGGTAGCTATATCCTTTTAATATATCTGAAAGGGCTCCATACAGATCTTTACCGAGGGAGAAGTCTTCATTATAATCGGAGAACTGCCCTATTATTAATCCGGAAATCTTGTCTAATATACCGCCTAATTTTAGATTGTACATCATACGTTCGATAACATGAGGACGTTCGCTGACATCTTCTATAAACAAGATAGTTCCTTCAGCGGGAATGTCATACGGTGTTCCTCGTAAGCCATAGAATACAGACATGTTTCCACCCCTTAATATGCCTCTTGCTTTTCCTGGGTGGTTAAAGGAATGTTTTTCTATATGGTATTCCGGGATTTTTCCGAAAAGTATGTCTTTTATATAATTGCAACATAAATCGCTTTCTGGCTCAACGGTTAACTGACTTGCCATCGGGGCATGAAGAGAAGCAAATCCTTCTGATTGAATAACATTATGGAGCACTGTGATATCACTATAACCTATTATCCACTTAGGGTATTTATGGAAAAGAGTGAAGTCCAATTTGTCAATCAGATGTATTGTTCCATATCCACCTCGGCTGCAGAGTATAGCTTTGGCTTCTTTACTGTCTAATGCTTGTTGTAGATCGTCCAACCTCTCTTCAATCGTACCGGAATAAAGTCCCATAAATCCATCAGCATGTTTTCCTAAAACAGGTTGCAAGTGCCATGATGATAAACGAGTTATGGCACCTTTTAATAATACTTTATCTATCTTGCTTGCAGGAGTGATGATAATAACTTTATCATTTTCTTTTAAGAATGGAGGTAATTCGATATTCATATATTGCGATATTATTTTTAGATTACAAAAATACATCAAAAAAGGTTCAAAGCTACCAATTCTTTCCATTTTTAAGGGAAAGGGTTTTGAATTAATTTATAGAAGATTATTACTGCATCAAATAATTAATTTTAAAGTATCAAAATGCTACATTTGAGATGAAAAATTATAGAAAAACATTATTTTAATATGAATTTTTTTCTGATATTTGCTGCAAAATAATCATTATGGAACCGATAAGAACTTTTGGACAATTGACAGCTCATTTGAAATCTCTTCATACACGTAAGCGCGTTGTTGTAGTATGTGCGGATGATGACCATACTCAATATGCTGTACAAAGAGCGCTGAAGGAAGAAATAGCCGAATTCATTATGATTGGTGATGAACGGAAACTCGAGAAATATCCTGAGCTAAACAATTATGCTGAATACATTCAAAAAGTAAATGTAGAGGATTCTGATGAAGCGGCTAGAGAAGCTGTAAGGATTATACACCGAGGAGATGCAGACATATTAATGAAAGGTATTATTAATACAGATAATCTGCTCCATGTAATTTTGAACAAGGAAGAAGGTTTATTGCCACATGGTAAGGTGTTGACTCATTTGTCAGTTATGCAAATTCCAACTTATCACAAACTTTTGTTCTTTTCTGATGCTGCAGTCATTCCTCGTCCTACTTTGCAACAGCGTATAGAAATGATTTGGTATGCAATCCATACTTGTCATCACTTCGGAATTGAGCAGCCACGTATTTCTCTTATTCATTGTACGGAGAAGGTTAGTTCTAAATTCCCTCATTCTCTTGATTATGTAAATATTGTCGAGCTGTGTGAGGCCGGTGAATTTGGCAATGCAATTATAGATGGTCCCTTAGATGTACGTACATCATGTGAAAAAGCCAGTGGCACCATTAAGGGGATAGTTACTCCGATTAATGGTGATGCTGATGTTCTAATTTTTCCAAATATCGAATCCGCGAATTGTTTTTACAAGGCTGTTGCCTTATTTGCTCATGCAGATATGGCCGGCTTATTGCAGGGGCCCATTTGTCCTGTTGTACTACCTTCCCGCAGCGATAGCGGCTTGTCCAAATACTATAGTTTGGCAATGGCTTGCCTTACTGCTAAATAATAATTATTTATGAAAATATTAGCTATTAATCCAGGTTCAACATCAACCAAAATTGGTGTTTTCTACGATGAAGAACTCATTACACATAATACAATCCGTCATAAACCCGAAGAACTTGCTCATTTTGCAGATGCTATGGAGCAATTCGATTATAGGCGGCAATTAGTGTTAGAGACATTAGAAGCTGATGGCATTCCTTTTGATTTTGATGTTATTGTAGGTAGGGGCGGTTTAGTAAAACCCGTTGAAGGAGGTGTCTATGAAGTCAATGAAGCATTGTATAATGAGACGAAGCATGCTATGTGTAAACATGCATGTAATTTAGGTTCTCTTATTGCAGATAGTTTGGCTCATCAGTTACCTCATTGTAAAGCTTTAATGGCAGATCCAGGTGTCGTAGATGAATTAGATGATGTCGCTCGAATTAACGGTTGTCCTTTGATGCCTCGTTTTACAATCTGGCATGCACTGAACCAACGTGCAATTGCTCGACGTTTTGCAAAAGAACAAGGTAAGCGATATGAAGATCTCGACCTTATTGTATGTCATCTCGGGGGAGGAATATCATTAGCTGTCCATAAGCATGGAAGAGCAATTGATGCAAACAATGCTTTGACTGGTGAAGGACCTTTTTCACCTGAACGTTCAGGGACGTTACCTGTTGGACCACTTATCGACCTTTGCTATAGTGGTAAGTATACACATGAACAGATGATTAAATATGTAACTTCACAAAGTGGATTGTATGCTCATCTTGGCACAAATGATGTTCCTACAATAATTAAACGTATTGAGGACGGAGATAAAAAGGCTGAATTAGTTTTTAATGCTATGATCTATCAAGTTGCTAAAGGCATTGGCGGTTTAGCTCCCGTTTTATATGGAAAGGTAGATGCCATTATTTTAACAGGAGGTATTGCATATAATGAATATGTGATAACGCGATTGAAAGAGCGCGTCTCTTTCATTGCTCCCGTTTTTGTTTATCCAGGTGAAGATGAACTCACAGCTTTGGCGATGAATGCTCTGGCGGCCATGAGGGGGGAACTGCCGATAAAGATATATCAATAAATTAAAAAAGTCCAGGTATTCTAAATGCCTGGACTTTTTATTATGTAGAGATTAGTTAATCTTCTTTTTCAGCTGGTTTATTCTCTTTATCATCAGTTCTGTTTCTTCTCGGAGAATAATTATTATTGTTTCTTCTCTGTGAGAAATTATTATTACGTGGTTGATGATTGTTCTCCCTCTCAGGAGTTTCAGGCATACCTTCTGGACGAGGAATTAAAACTTTACGAGAAAGTTTGAATTTACCTGTCTTTTGATCAATGTCGAGCAATTTCACGTCAATATTATCACCTTCATGCAAGCCAGCTTCTTCAACAGTCTCTAAGTGTTTCCAATCAATCTCAGATATGTGAAGTAATCCATCCTTACCTGGTAAGAATTCAACAAAAGCTCCATAAGGCATTATTGAGCGAATTTTACCATGATAAATTTCACCAATTTCAGGTACAGCTACGATTTGTTTAATCATGCGGACAGCATCTTCAATGCTTTGCTTGTTAGTACCTGCGATTTCAATTTTACCAACCTTATCTTCTTCTTCAATGGAGACAGAAGCACCAGTTTCTTCTTGGATGCCTTGTATAATCTTGCCACCAGGCCCTATCACAGCGCCAATGAATTCTTTAGGAATTGTCATATATTCGATGCGAGGAGCGTGTTCTTTCAACTCTGCTCTTGGCTCAGGAATAACTTCTAGGATTTTTCCTAATATGAATTCACGGCCAGCCTTAGCTTGCAGCAATGCTTTTTCAAGTATGTCAAAGCTCAAACCGTCGCATTTAATATCCATTTGTGTAGCGGTCAAGCCATTGCAAGTACCTGTAGTTTTGAAGTCCATATCACCGAGGTGATCTTCATCACCCATAATATCAGATAATATGGCGTATTTCTCTTCACCTGGGTTTTTGATTAATCCCATAGCAATACCTGAAACTGGTCTCTTTATTTTAACGCCGGCATCCATTAATGCCATTGTACCGGCACAAACAGTAGCCATGGAAGATGAACCGTTTGATTCAAGTATATCAGAAACGACACGTACGACGTATGGATAATCTTCAGGAATCATTCTCTTTAATGCACGATGTGCTAAATTACCATGCCCGATTTCGCGTCTTCCGACACCACGTTGGGCTTTAGCTTCACCTGTACAGAAAGGAGGGAAATTATAATGAAGTAAAAAGCGTTCTTTATTTTGATTGAGCACATCATCCACTTGTTTTTCGTCATCTTTTGTACCTAGGGTAACAGATGTGAGTGATTGAGTTTCACCACGAGTGAAGATAGCTGATCCGTGAGGGCCTGGTAAATATCCGACTTCACCCCAAATCGGGCGAATCTCAGTTGTCGTACGACCATCGAGACGTTTGCCTTCATCAAGGATGCAACGACGCATTGCATCACGCTCTACGTCTGCATAATAACGATCGATCAAAGCATTTTTCTCAGACAGTTCTTCCTCTGTAAGTTTATCTTTCTGTTCTTCGTTATATTTCTCTTTAAATTCATCGCGTATTGCATTAAAAGCATCTTCTCTTTCATGCTTATTCTTATCCCCCTTTTCAGCAAGAGAATAGGCTTTTGCATAAGTGCTCTCATGTACAGATTTACGCAGATCTTCATCGTTCACTTCATCGTCATATGTACGCTTAACTGTGGAACCTACTTCTTCAGCTAATTCCATTTGGGCTTTACATTGTAGCTTGATTGATTCATGAGCGACTTTCATGGCTTCAAGTAATTCAGTTTCTGAACATTCATTCATTTCACCTTCAACCATCATGATGTTATCGTAAGTGGCACCTACCATAATATCCATGTCAGCTTTTGCTAATTGTTCAAAAGTTGGATTCACAAGATACTTACCATCTACTCTAGCGACGCGCACCTCTGAAATAGGACCTTCAAAAGGAATGTCGGAAACTGCAAGTGCAGCTGAAGCGGCAAGTCCGGCTAAAGCATCAGGTACATCAACTCCGTCAGCCGAGAATAGGATAATGTTTACATAAACCTCGCAATGATAATCAGCGGGGAATAAAGGACGAAGAGCACGGTCTACAAGACGGCAAGTGAGAATTTCATAATCTGAAGCACGTCCCTCACGTTTCGTGAAACCCCCAGGAAAGCGGCCAAAGGCTGCAAATTTTTCTCTATACTCAACTTGAAGTGGCATAAAATCTGTTCCGGGAACTGCCTCTTTTGCGGCACAAACAGTAGCTAACAACATGGTTTTCCCTAATGTTAACATAACAGCACCATCTGCCTGTTTTGCCAATTTTCCCGTTTCGAGTTTGATGGTCCTACCATCACTTAACTCGATTGTCTTAACAATCGGTTTGATCATAAAAAATTTTTATCTATTTTTTTCTTTCTAAAATTCGTGCAAAGATACACAATATTCATCCAATTTCGTGAAAATGAGATAAAAAAGTTAGAATTAAATGTTTTTTTCCTTGAAGAAAGCGAAAAAGACTTAGAATAATACCAAAAAAGAGTATATTTGTGCGTCAAAATAACAAAAACCGAAGATGAAGAAGATTTTTTATGCTGCGTTAGCTGTCTTAGCATTGAGTGCTTGTAATTCTAAACCAAAGTTTGTTGTCAAAGGTGATGTGTCCGATGCCAAAGGGAAGATGTTATATTTTGAATCTTCTGGCTTAGGAAGCATTCTTCCCCTTGATTCTTTGAAATTAGGTAAGGACGGTTCTTTTGAATTTAAAGAATTACGTCCTGAATCTCCAGAGTTCTATCGTTTAAGGATTGGGGATAAGATAATAAATCTTTCAATAGACTCAACAGAAGTTGTGACAGTAAAGGCAAATTATGGCAATTTCTCTACGAATTATTCGATTGCAGGTTCCGAAAATTGTTTGAAGATAAAGGAACTTACTTTAAAGCAAATCCAATTGCAAAATTCAGTAGATTCGTTGGCTAAGGCTGTACAAGTAGGAAAGATTACTACGGATATTTATGATTCACAGGTCTCAGATTTATTGAAAAAATATAAAGATGATGTGAAGTTGAACTATATCTTTGCCCATCCGAATACGAGTTATGCCTATTTTGCGTTGTTCCAGAAGCTGAATGATTATCTAATTTTCGACCCAATGAATAGTAAGGACGACATTAAATGTTTTGGAGCTGTAGCTACAAGTCTTAATGTCATGTACCCCCATGCTGAGCGTACAAAGAATCTTTGCAATATTGCCATTAGAGGAATGAAGAATACGCATGCACCAGTAACTAAGGTCGTCGAAGTTCCTAAAGATAAAGTTAGCGAAGCAGGTGTTATAGAAATAGGATTGCGGGATTTACATGGAAATATCCAGAAGCTGACCGATTTAAAAGGTAAGGTTGTAATTCTTGATTTTACTGTTTATCAAAGTGCATTTGCTGCACCGCATAATCTTAAACTGCGTGATTTATACAATAAATATAGTAAGCAGGGATTAGAAATTTATCAGGTGTCACTTGACGCTGATGAGCATTTTTGGAAAACTTCTGCTGATAATTTACCATGGATCTGTGTACGTGACGAGAATGGCATTTATTCAACAGTAGCATCTATATATAATGTCAAAAAGTTACCTGCGTTCTTTTTAATTAATAAAGGTAATGTATTAAGTGCAAGGGGCGATCAGATTAAGAATCTGGAAAGTGCGGTTAAAGCATTGTTATAGTTAAAAATGCGCTGTTTTTATGTTAGAAAGCATTCAAAAATACTTGGATAATAGAATTAAATAGTTTATCTTTGCAGGAACATTATGAAGGAAGGGTTCCGGCATTTCTTTGCCGGAATTCTTTTTTATTTTGTTTTTTGTAAATATTTAGTAATTAATAGAGGAGGAAATATCATGGCCTACATGTCAGAAGAAGGGTATAAAAAATTAGTCGCTGAACTTAAGCAATTGGAAGGAGTAGAGCGCCCTCGTATCTCCGCACAAATAGCAGAAGCTCGTGATAAGGGTGATCTTTCGGAAAATGCAGAGTATGATGCTGCAAAAGAAGCTCAAGGTATGCTTGAGATGCGGATTAGTAAACTTAAAGAAGTTATTGCAGATGCCAAAATTATAGATGAATCTAAGTTACGTACAGACAGTGTCCAGATATTGACAAAGGTAGAACTAAAAAACGTGGCTAATGGTATGAAGATGACTTATAATATAGTATCTGAAAGTGAAGCAGATTTAAAAGCAGGTAAAATTTCTGTTAACACGCCAATAGCCCAAGGATTATTGGGAAAGAAGGTCGGTGAGATTGCCGAGATTAAGATACCTAAGGGAGTCGTTAAATTAGAGATTTTGAATATATCAATTTAAATTATGGCAACTATATTCAGTAAAATCATTGCGGGAGATATCCCATGCTATAAGGTAGCAGAGGACGATAAGTTCTTTGCATTTTTAGATATTAATCCTTTGGTAAAAGGTCATACTCTTGTTGTACCTAAACAAGAGACTGATTATATTTTTGATTTAAGTAATACAGACTTATCTGAGATGATGACGTTTGCTAAACAAATCGCTTCAGCTATTAAAAAGGCAATACCTTGTAAACGTGTTGGTGTTGCAGTTTTAGGGTTGGAAGTACCACATGCCCATATCCATCTGGTACCAATAAATAAAGAATCTGATATGATTTTCTCAAATCCAAAGCTGAAACTCTCTAATGAAGAATTTGTGTCGATAGCAAAGTCTATTCACGATGCTATGTAATATAAGAAGTGAGGATTTAGATATAACAATTAGTATAATATCTAAATCCTCATTTTTATTTTAAATGAAATCGTCGCCGTATTTTATCTGAACATCATTCACATATTTACGAATCGCATGTTCTTCATCTTTCTTACAAATCAGCAATACATTATCTCTTTCAGCTACTAGAATATTCTCGAGACCGTCAACGACCACAAGTTTATGTTCTGGTAAAGCGATAATGTTGTTCTTGCCATTATATATGATGGATTTACATTTCAGAGTTACATTGCCGTTTTCATCTTTATCCGACAATTCATATAGAGAGCCCCAAGTTCCTAAATCCGACCAGCCGAAATCTCCTAATGAGATATAGACATTATCTGCCTTCTCCATCAAACCATAATCGATAGAGACATTAGGGCAAGAAGGAAATATTTCATTTATATAATCTTGTTCCTCTTTTGTACCAAAAACATCAGCGCGCTTGTTCAATTTAAGGACTATCTCTGGGAGCAGTTTTTCGCATGCATTAATAATAGAATTGACATTCCACATGAACAGGCCAGAATTCCAATAGAATTCACCGGTACTGATGAAGAGTTTGGCTAAGTCTAGTTCTGGCTTTTCAGTGAAGGTCTTTACTTTATAGAAATTGTCTCCTACTTGTTCATCTATTTGAATATATCCATATCCTGTTTCAGGACGGTTTGGCTTGATACCTAAAGTCAGCAGTTTATTATCTTTTGAAACGAAATCAAGTCCCATTTCGATGGCTTGTAAGAACTCATCTTGCTTTAAGATAAGGTGATCTGAAGGAGCGACAACAATATTGGCGTTAGGATTTAATGCGCGAATATGATAAGATGCCCATAATATACAAGGAGCAGTATTTCGTCGAGCAGGTTCCAACAATATGTTGTCTACGCTTAATTGCGGCAATTGTTCTTTGATTAGTTCGGCGTATAAAACATTAGTGACAATGAAGATATTTTCGGTAGGAATAATTTTATTGAATCTATCGAATGTCTGTTGTAATAAAGAACGTCCGGTGCCAAAAAAATCAAGAAATTGTTTAGGAAGAGTCTTGCGACTAAACGGCCAGAACCTACTTCCTACACCACCACCCATGATGATACAATAACTGTTTTTATTATCCATGAGGTATTATATTTAATATTAATATACTGCTAAAATATAGCATTATTTCTATATTATGAAATATTTTGTAGATGTTTTTATTTTTAGAACCATTTTTCATACAATATTTTGGCAGAATGAAAATATTGTGTATCTTTGCACCCACAAACGCTCAGATGGCGGAATCGGTAGACGCGCTGGTCTCAAACACCAGTGGGGCAACCCATCCCGGTTCGACCCCGGGTCTGAGTACTAAGTTAGTCCTGTATATCATTTATTATCAATGATTTACAGGACTTTTTGTTTCTACAGGGTGCTAAAGGGGTGCTAAAAACAACACATCGTGCAAAGTTAGCCCATCTGGGGTGCTAATAACAGGGTGCTAAAGCCTCATCATCTGGAATAGTTTACTACAGCATTTTATTTTTGGCTTTTTCTGAAAACCATAGTTTGTGTTTACAAAGGTTGGGCGAGGTTTGGAGCAAGTGAAGTTATCAAATTTACCCCCATACCCTTATGTGATAGAATGCTTACCCCCATCGGTAAAATTCCCCATATCCCTTAATTTGACTTATGAATTTAAAAGATAGGTCGTGTGCATTTTGGCTATTACACCCCCCTTATAAAAAATAATACCCCGCCATCACCCTAATATCGTTAAACATAGCTTATAAATGATAACAATAATAACCCTTTTAACTCTTCATATTGTTCTATTTGTCCTATTAATCTGGTATTAACCCCGCCTTTTTCTTGCCTCAACTCTGAAATATTGTTCCAAATTACCTTTACAGCCTCAGCAATACTATTAAAGTACTACTTCAACTGAGTAAGTAAATCTATTTGTGTATCAATGAATATAAGACGATATAATCCTATTTGTCTGGTTTGCTGTATGGTTGCTCGCTGAATGCATCAAAGTTCCTTAACGTGCCTTATTTGGGCTTAAAACAAGTAGTAGTGAGTAAACTTATACCCACTACTATTAATTATCCTTACTGATACTGTTGGCTATTGTGTTGGTTACTGAATCGGTAACTTTTTACATCTTAATATAAGGCAAATGCTTGCTATCTGAAATACTTGATAGCATCCTTTACCTTTGCATCAAGTTCTTTAATAGCATCACTTTCTATAGTAATATTGCCATCACATTTGGTAGCCTCATTTATTGCCGTTCTTAAATCAAAGGCTTGTTTCTTTGTTATCTCGCCTGTTGCCTGTGCCTCTGTTATTTGTTGCAATATCTGGGCAACACCGCCCGCCCTCTCTATCAAAGAAAGCACGCCCATCTTATAAAGTTGCTGTTTTGTCTTCATTGCTGATATATTAATTTGAGTATCGTTTATTTTTTGTATTTGAAAGTAGGTATCTCTCCATCTTTGGAGTAGCATAATATAGAAAGCCTCATCATACAACATAGATGCTTTAATTTCTACTCCTGTAAGTTGGTTTGGTAGTCGGCTTTTGTATCTCTGCTCATACCTTAGGCAGTGCCCATGTTTATAAAGTTCTGGTATTGGCTCTTTGTGGTTCTTCTGCTCTCTAATCTTATCATAGAAACAAAGCCTACCTAACCTTTGGGAGTAATAGATGCCATTTGGCTCTACTAATCTGGTGCTACTTTTTAAATCTCCTAAGTGGTGCAAATATACATCTACAGGGTATCTAACCATGATATTTTGGGCTACATCTAAGCGGGTAACTTTTGCTTTTCCTACAGGTAGATGCAAAGTATCTGATAGCTTTTCAATAGCTTTTTGAGTATCGCCTCTACTCATAGTTTGTAGATTATCACCTAAGAACCATTTACAAAGTGAGCCATCTTTTATGCTTACCCCTGTGTTAGATACTGATACTTTCAGATTACCCAAAGCCCCACAATAGCAAACTATAGCCCCTGTTTCTGGGTCTAATATTCCTTTGGGGTGCTCCAGATAGCTTGCCGTTCTTTCCATCAAAGGAATATCGCCCACATCTGATGCAGATAGATATAAATTCAATGTATCATACATGGTTACTGATTTAGTAACTTTGGTGTGGGGCTTATAGCACCCCATCACCATTGTTAGTTATAGTTACTCTTTCATTAACCGCCTGTTTTCTGATTGTGGCTATCTCATCATCTAACTCACCATCACAAAGTAAATTGTAAAGCTGTGAGTGGTTCTCCCTCATACCCCTGCAAATAAAGATTTCAAGTGTAGCCCCCTCCTGTATCTTTCCATCTATCACATCAAAATTATCAAAGGCAAATAGTAAAGCATCTGTAGTGCCTCTCATATCTCCATACCCAAAGTTATTAGAAACATCTGGCACATACACACTACTAAGATTATTCCCCTTAATAGAGATACTTTTAGATGCTTTCCTTTTTACATCACCGCCAAATCTATCTGGCACATCACCATAATAGATTATTAGATTTCCCATATCTATTGCATCCCTGTGCTCTGTTTCCCTTTGCACCTTTGTTGCTCTTTTTTCCTCAAAGGAATTATAAGATTTAGTGCTCTGGAGGCAGTCTAATCTTAGTTTGCTGTGCTGATTAGGCAATTTTTCAAATCTGTAGTAATCTGTGATAATCATTTTTTGCCTCCTTTCATGCAGTAACTTTGTGCCTCTGATGTGATAGCCTCATCTGTTGCTATCCTGTTGCTCTGCAACCATTGCTCCAACTCCAGACGATTAAAATAACACATTTTCCCCATAGGCTTATAGTGTGGTATCTTTCTAAGCATTGTTAGCTTATATAGGTAGCTTTTGCTTATACCCAAATATTTAGCACACTCATCACTTGTAAGCACCTCTTTTGAAGTACTGATTATGTTAGCCGTTATTATGTCGGCAACCTGTTGTAACTCCTCTTTCATGTCAAATAAATTAAAGAGTTTTGGGCTGTCTGGTGTGAGGTGTAAGGCTCATCCTTATTTGCCCTGTAATCTTCAAATAGGCTTACACTCTCTATTATCTGATTACAAAGGCAAAGATATAAGCTATTAGAAAGAAAAAGCCCCATCGGTGTAGTATCGGTGGGGTGTCTGGTGAGGTAAATAATCTGTTATTTTTCAAATAGTTGGCTTATTTCTTCAAAGCCATCTGGGTAAAATTCTTCACTTTCTTTATAATTATCTTTTAGCCAACTCTGTTTAGCATCCTTTAGCCTGTTCTGATTAAATGCTATTTCAAAGGGTTTCCAACTTGTATCATATTTGCCGTTATGCTGCTTATTGCTTAGATGCAGATAACCGCTCATAGCTTGGGCAAAGTATGCTAACAGGGTTTTACTCTTATTCCATTGATAGCACCCCGTTTCAGTGTTCTCCATTAGCCCCGCTTTAATAGCTTTGGCAAAGATATTCTTAGCCTCATCTGTTTGCAGTTCCTCTGGTATTTCTATTTGTTGAGGCTCTGGCTCTCTCATCATTTCTCCAAAAGGGAAATAGTTTCCCTCAGTTCTTTTAGCCCATCCATTCACAAAATCTTTGCTATATTGATAGGATAATCTCCTACAAATATGATAGATAACAGATAAAGCAGCACATTGATAGGCTAACATTGGCTTAATATCATTGGGCTTGCCTTTAGTCTTTGATTTACTTCTTTCTAGGTAGTACCCGTTTAGTAAATCATCTGTTACATTTTCAATGATATGGCTTTTGTCGCTCTCACTCTTGCCATAAAGAAACACTTCTAATCTATCCACCTCATCACTAAAGTATTTCTCATCATTGATTTTTTCTAATATCTCATTAAAAAATATCATAGCCCTATAATTTTAGTTTAGGTAGGCTATTTATTGCCTGTTTCTTTAACTCATCTACAGCATGAAGATACTTGCCTGTGTGCTTTAAACTGCTGTGCCCTAAGAGGTCGGCAACCGTCTTAATGTTTGCACCATTGTTTAGAATGCTAACAGCAAAGCTGTGTCTGGCACAATGCCAACTGATATGCTTTGTGATACCCGCTCTTTTTACCCATCTACCCAAAGCCTTTAGGCAACACTCATAACTTGGTAGATTAAATACAAGTGTTTCACTCCTGTTGCATCCCTCTGGTGGCTCACCTATAAGCCCTAATATATCATCATTGATAGGTATTGTTACACCGCTTGCACCGCTCTCCCCCTTAGTCTTATTTTGCTCAAACTTTAGTATCTTATTGGAGTAATCTATATTAGCAAAGGTTAGTGTTTTCACATCACAAAATCTCATACCTACATAGAGGCAAAGAATAAAAGCCCGCCTAATGTTTGGGTTCTCATGTTCATAGTGGGTATTGATTAAAGCCTGTTCCTCGTCTAATGATAGTATTTCCTTTCTTAGTATATTCTCATCTGTTTTAATCGTTACACCTCTACAGGGGTTCTTTAGTATTATATCATGGTCGATAGCAAAGTTTATTACTTTCTTAAATCTCTGATAGATAGATTTAGCACCATCGCCAACACTTCTACTTTTTAGGTAGTCTGTAAAGTCTATCATCATATCTTTGGTAATCTGTTGAGGCTTTATATCATTGGCAAATTTGTTATACTCTGGTGTTTCCTCATTGCTTAGAAAGTCTTTAAATCTCTGGAGTGCTATTTGCATCATCCTAATATCTTTCTTTTTATAGCTATCAATGTACTTTTGGAAATACTCTAAGAAATTCAGTTTCTTTATGTCTAAGTTAAGCCTGTGCCCTGTTTCCATCTCTTTCATCTGCTCACTCTTTTCATTTCTGATTTTCTTGGCAAGTTCCAAAGTTCCTTTATTCTGCTCTCTTTCTATTGGAGTTCTGGGGCTTATTATTAGGTATCTCTTTAATGCCTCTTTCTTTCTAATCATCTTGGCTACATAAGTATCTTTAGCCTCATCATAGACCTTATTATAGCCTAAGTAGTACTCTAAGAACAGGCTTTCAGTGCCATTAGCCAATAGCTTAGCACCTAATTTGGGGTTTTCTGTTTCATCTTTGCTGATTAAATAGCTATCACCCGCCTTTAATTCTCTGATTCTACCATCCTTTGCTTTTACTCTTTTAAGTGTTGCTTTAGAAACTTTTGCCATGATAACAGCCTCCTTTATTCTTTTAATTTCTTATATTTGCAAATATAATACTTTTATTTCATCTGGGGTGCTAAAGGGGTGCTAAAGATGCTAAAATAAATACATAAAATAGGAATATATGAGAAATTATAAAATAAATAACACTCTGATTATCAATGCTCTTTGTTTCATTTGTTTTCCTTTTGAAACTCGGTTTGGTATTGGGTCTGAGTACTCCAAATCCCTTTTAATCGGCTGATTATTAGGGGTTTCTTGTTTGTCAAGGTGTACATAGGTAGTACTTTTTGAACCTTACATAGTCTTTTGCCTGCAAATAGTATTACCTTCTCGTTTTAACTAATCTTTATAGACCTGTTTCTCTTTAATATCTGCGTGGGTAGATAAGAAGAAATGATATTTAGTTTTTCACATACTCTCATCAAAAAAGTTGAACCTCTCTACTTTCACTGTAAGTATGATGATTAACAGCAGATTACAGAGGTACACTATAGTGATAAAATGCATTGGGCGGAGTGCTTTTGCGTTGGATAATATTTACATTGAGAGCGTAATTAACTTACTATCAAAGTGTAGCAGGTTTTAGAACTCATGATAGACTCCTTAATATTCGTATCCTACTGGCTTTTGTCACCGGGGGTATACGCATGAAATCGTTGTAAATGAGTAAATTAGTTTATGAACTTTTTAAATATTTACAATCGACAGCGTAAAAAACGAGTCTACAGTATACTCTGATTGCGATTTTCAATCGTCGTGTGAGTCGGATAAAAATTATCTATCGTGTCTGTTTCTTATATAGAGGAGTCTTTGTGAATAAGAAATATAATAGAAAAAATATAGCACATCCGATGCCGAAAGAAATCCACCATCCGCATTTTGTGTAATTAAGGAATATGTCTTTGATAGATTCGATGAAGAGCACAACACAAATATCATTGATGATTTCTTTCAGCGTCTTGTTTATCTTCTTATATTTAGGAATGATATTTATCCCGATAATGGCCAAGAAGGAAACGATAGGAATAGCAATATAAAGTATAAGCATCGTTACACAGATTTAGTTATTGACGGGACAAATATACATTTTCTTAGTTTATTAGAGAACGAAGTGCCGATATTTATTCATCCTCAGGGACCTGCCAGAAATAGTTATCATCGGAAGTCGTATTTCCGCGGCTGTAATAAAAACCTTTTGGAGCCAATGTGATAATAGGCGATTTTTCTATTTTACCTGAATAGTTTTCTGTTTCGAACTCACTGCGAAGGTGGGCAGAAATAAGATATAAGTTCTTTGCCATGTAGTAGTCTAGATATCCTTCTTTTGTTTCCTTCTCCTTATGATTCCAGTTAGCATCGCTGTTCAATACTAGAGGCAGTCCCTTAATAAGTCTTTCGCGAACTTCACCGGGATGCAGCAGAAGTCCTTTGTCGTCGGTTACGTAAGCGCAGAAAGTAGGATCCATCCATACCCATTTATGAAGAGTGCGGCTCCATACTGTATTTATAACGTGGCAGTCGCCATCCGAATCATAGTCGCGCGGCATGCAGGTGAGGAAACGTGATTTGAAACCTTCGGCAAGATAAATCTCATTCAACATTTCGGCCATGAAGCGGCAATTTAGTCCTCGGTTTTCTTTCTTCACCACTTGGCTCAGCGTAATAGCATTATAGCGGCAATTCGGCCAACTTGAACTGCCGTCATGTCGGATGAGGTCGTGAAACCAATACAACAATTTCTTCATGCGCGATATCTCATCGCCGTTTCCTGCGATACTGTCCAAGTTGAAATATTTTTTAATGGCAACCAGTCCGCTATCCGATGGTGAAGCATAGGTAAAGCGAGCCGCAACATTCACATTGTTGCGTTCGTAAGGTGCACAGTGCTGTAATATATAAAGTTTGTCGCCTACAATGCGAACTTTCTGCAGCAGAACATCGAACCGCTTATCCTTCCGAATATTATTGAAGTCCTTGTCGTCTTTCATATTTACATAATTCTTGTATCCTGCTTCTATGGATGCTTCAAGATATTTGAACGCTTTTTCTGTATTCCCGTCGATTGAATAACGACAAGCCAAATTATATAATGAACCCGAGAAGATACTCTCCATGAAGTTGTTTGCATTTAAATTGCTTTGCTCGGATTTTACCAGTTCTATCATCTGGTCACCTAATCGCGTATAGTTAGAATTATTCTGCAACTGTTCAGTTGGTGTCATAGGAATTACATCTTTGTAGCCGCTCGTGCAAACGATATTCTTTGTTATATAGCCCTTAAATGCCGGACATTTTGTAGGTTTGCCGAAATAAGTAGAAAGAATAGGGCCATAGAAAGTGATATACTCTAGTTGTGGGCAGTTATCAGTAAATACTGAGCCGCCTGTCGAAAATACAGGGCCATAGAAATCGATATTCTTCAGTTTAGGGCAACTCGCTACCGTTTCACATCCGTCGGCATGTCCCAGATAACCTTTGACGACAATACGTTCAAGAGCATCCATTTGTTGCAGACAATAGGCAGATATATACATGATGTTGTTTATCTGCAGTTGTTTCAGCTTATGGCAGCCGTTGAATACCTGCGGAAATAGTGCTTCTGTGACCTTAGGGAAAGAGACACTCTCCAACAAGCTGTCTTTATAAAAGGCACCCTTCGATACGACAATTTTCTCAGGCAGTTTAACATGTCGCAGACCAGTATGAGAAAATGCATAATCTCCGATTGTGTCGGTGTGAACAGGAAAGATGAAATCCTCCAAATGGCAGTCGATAAAGAGATAATCAGGTATTGACGATGTGTTATAATGAACAAAAAGTCCTTTCCCCTTACCAGTAATATAGCGGTCCCCACCTTTTGCAAAAGAAGCATTCAGCAGATTAAGTTTCCGAAGTTTACCGGGAGTCTTTTGCTGATTGGCATCGCTCCCCGCCATTTCCCGAAGGAACCTCAAGTCTGTACCATTTAAAGCACCTCTCACTGTCAGATTAGTGATGTTGTATTTCTTATTTCCGATTATGGAAGAAAGTGACCCAGGGGAGCTGACAATGACTTTCAGCTGTTGAGCTTCGATAGGTGTAAACAATATGAATAGTCCGCAAACAATGGAGAATAATCTTTTGGTCATGATTATCAATATTAGTTATTGTTAAGACGTGAAATATTAGAATATCGATGCAGTTAAGAAACATATTTTATAATTATTAACATTAGCTGAAGCCTATCTTATTTATTTGAGTTATTTTTGTTTGAAGAAAAATGTAATTAATCAGTAAGACTTGCGTCTAATGAGCAGAACTTATCGATAACAGATGGAAACATTACAAACATAATTTGCGCAGATTGTGAAAGAGAACAAGGACACGATATATACCGTGTGCTATATGTTTTCCAACGATTCCGAAGAGGTGAACGACCTTTTTCAAGAAGTGCTTATAAACTTGTGGAAAGGTCTCGACTCCTTTAAGGCACAAAGCGATATCCGTACTTGGATATACCGAATTGCACTCAACACTTGTATTTCGGCTAACAGGAAGAAAAAGAAGATTGAGAAGGTATCATTAAGTATGAACATCGATTTATTTGATGACAAGGATGAAAAAGCAAAACAAGTGCAGTTGTTGCACGACCGCATTAACAAGTTGCAGCCGTTCGACAAGGCAATCGTCCTGCTTTGGTTGGAGAATATGAGTTACGATGAAATTGGAGCCATTGTTGGTATTTCAACGAATAATGTTGCCATTCGTCTGTTTCGGATAAAGGAGAAATTAAAGAATATGTCTAACGATTAATTACGATTTGAAATGGAATCAGATAATGTGAATATAGAATTAGAGCAGATGAGAGAACAACTTTCCATGCTCAAGGATAAATTGGATAAAGAGAATATCATTAATGATAAGCTGCTGAGGAAAATTATGAAGACAAAGATGTCTCAGATAAATCGTGGGGTTTTAATCAGTGAAATCACGTCGGTTTTTGCTATCATCTTTTTAACTTGGATTTGCTCTCATGTATTCAATATGCCTATCTGGTTTATTTGTGTAACCGATCTTTTTATTATAGCTGGAGCGATTGATACTTATTTTGTCTATAAAGATGTCATAAAGAAGGGTACTTTCGATGGTGAACTTCTCCAAGTAAGGACGAAGTTGGCACGAATGAAGCAGATGAAGGCGAGTTCATTTAAATACTTTTATTCGCTCCTCCTCGTATGGTATGTCGTATTCATTTTCGAAATGCTCCCGGTAAATGACAACGGTGCGATTATCGGTGCAGTAGTAGGAGGTGTTATCGGTGCCGCTATCGGTATTTGCTCTTATCGGAGACAACAGCGCTCCGTTGGGGAAATCCTTCAGCAGATTGAAGAGGTGACAACTGATTGCAAATAGCATATTATAATAATAGTAGTTGATTTGTGATAGAACCCCTACGGCACTTCGTGACACTCCCTTAAACGGGGGAGTACTCCAATGATTTAGGCAAAGCTAGTTTTATTCAGTAGTAGTAACTGAACTAACTAAATTTGAAATTAATAATTGGGGTGGAAAAATCATGGTTATGATACTAAATTTTCGTGGTTATGTTGTCGGAAGATCGTAGTTATAAACTTCTGAGAACATAACTATAAACTTTTAAGAACATAACCAGGAAAAGTTGAAAACATAGTTATGAAAATTCAACGACATAACTATAATATTTTCAGCCCTTCATTATGCGCTTTTAGAATCACAAATGATTGTTGGAAGTCGATAGTTTGTCGCCTGCTAAAGGTGGAAACAATACTGATGGTAAAAGCTTGGAATACTCTTTTTTATAATTTTTTATAAATATATTTGTTCTATCATGAAATTTGTTAGAGTTTTCATATCTTTAACACTCCTTTTGGCAAATATCTGGTGTGAAGGAAAGTGAGCTCATCTGGTATTTTTGGCGGAGCATTTTTATAGGAACATATGTAACAAATAAGATAATGAAAAAGAGGTTTTTTTTAATTGCGATGTTGTTGGCATTTATGTCTGGTGCTGGAATTAATGCTCAAGAGAATGGGCAGAAAAGAGCCAAGGCATATATGGTTGCCGACGCACACCTGGATACTCAATGGAATTGGGATATTCAGACTACAATCAATCATCATGTGTGGAATACAATCAATCAGAATCTGTTTCTGATGCGTAAGTATCCCGATTACGTCTTTAATTTTGAAGGCGGTGTGAAGTATTATTTCATGAAGGAGTATTATCCTGCACAGTATGAGGAACTGAAACAGCGTATTAAAGAAGGCCGCTGGCATATCGCCGGAAGCAGCTGGGAAGCCAGTGATATCCTTATTTCTTCTCCTGAATCAAGCATTCGCAGTATTTTGCTGGGGCAGACTTTTTATCGCCAGGAATTCGGAAGGGAAGGCACAGATCTCTTTTTGCCCGACTGTTTCGGCTTTGGCTGGACACTGCCTACTATCGCTACTCATTGCAGTCTGATTGGCTTTTCTACTCAGAAATTGGGCTGGCGTAATCATGCCTTTTTCCCTAACGATTGGAGATTCCCTTATACTGTCGGTTTGTGGAAGGGCATCGACGGCAGTGAGATTATGCTGACTCACGGTTTTGGCTATACTGAACGTTATAAGGATGAAGACTTATCTTATAATAAAAATCTTCTTGAGGAGGCGAAGATGAGTCCGCTGAATATGGTGTACCGTTATTATGGTACTGGCGATATAGGAGGTTCTCCTACACTTTCATCTGTAAGAGCAGTCGAAAAAGGCATTAAGGGTGATGGCCCGATACAGATTATCAGTGCAACCAGCGATCAGATGTATAAAGACTTCCTGCCTTATTCTAAACATCCTGAACTTCCTGTCTATGACGGTGAGTTGCTGATGGATGTTCATGGCACAGGATGTTATACTTCAAAAGCAATCATGAAGTTGTATAATCGCCAGAATGAACAATTGGGTGATGCTGCTGAACGGTCGTCTGTAGCAGCCGAGTACCTGGGAGGCTTCACTTATCCTGGAAATCTGTTGTCAACAGCTTGGAAACGTTTCATCTTGCATCAGTTCCACGATGATTTGACAGGCACAAGCATACCTCGCGCTTATGAGTTCTCTTGGAATGATGAGCTGATATCGTTGAAACAATTCTCTGATGCGTTGACATCCTCTGTCAATGCTGTAGCTCAGAATATGGATACAAGGGTGAAGGGAATGCCGGTTGTATTGTATAACGCCCATTGCTATCCTGTGAAAGATTATGCTGATGTTGTTCTGGCAATGCCAAAGGCTCCGGCCGGAATAAACGTATTCAATTCGAAGGGAGTGAAAGTCAATTCTCAGTTTATCGGTTATAAGGATGGCAAAGCTTATCTGTTGATTGAAGCAAATGTCCCTGCATGCGGATATGCTGTATATGATGTAAGAACGGGAAGTGCTGAAAAGATACTATCTGCTCCTTCTGAAAATGTCATCGAAAATTCGGTATATAAAGTCACATTGGATAAGAATGGCGATATCTCGTCTTTATTCGACAAACAGAACAATAAGGAATTGGTTGAGAATGGCAAAGTCATCCGACTTGCATTATTCACCGAGAACAAGTCGTATAACTGGCCTGCTTGGGAAATAATAAAGGAAACGGTCGATCGTGCTCCTGTTTCTATTACCGGCAATGTAAAAATGACAGTAGCAGAACATGGCTCTTCCTGTAAATCTTTATGCGTGGAGAAACAATACGGCGACTCTAAGTTCAAACAATACATTCGTTTATACGAAGGAAGTCGTGCCAATCAAATAGATTTTTATAATGAAGTGGATTGGCGCTCGACGAATGCGTTACTGAAGGCTGAGTTCCCTCTGAATGTTACCAATCAGAAAGCTACTTACGATTTGGGCATCGGCAGTGTACAACGTGGCAACAATACAGTGACGGCTTATGAAGTATATGCGCAGCAATGGGCTGACTTGACCGACGCTGATAATAGCTATGGCGTTTCAATCATGAACGATTGTAAGTATGGTTGGGATAAACCTGACGACCATACACTCCGTTTAACTTTGATTCATACACCGTCCGTAAAGAATTCGTTTACTTATCAGAGTCGCCAGGACATGGGTTATCATACTTTTACTTATAGTCTGATTGGTCATAAGGGCGCTTTGGATAAACCATCTGTTGTTATTGCTGCTGAGAAGTTGAATATGCCTTTGAAAGCATTTAGCAGTGTCAAACATAATGGTTCATTAGGTAAGGAGTTCTCTTTTGCTTCATCTGATAATGACAATGTAGTGGTAAAGGAATTGAAGAAGGCAGAAGTTACCGATGAGTATGTACTGAGAGTTTACGAAACCGGAGGAAAGTCTGCTCAGAAGGCAAATATTACTTTTGCCGGCGAAATAGAGAATGCATGCGAAGCTGATGGAACAGAAAAACGTATCGGTGATGCTACATTCAGTGGCCACAAGTTGCAGGTATCTATTGAACCATATCATGTAAAATCTTTCAAAGTTAAATTGAGGGATCATGTTAAACAGGATATGTCGCCATCTTATGCTTATGTGCCGCTGACATTTGATACACGCTGCTTCAGCTTTAATGAATTCCGTAATGAGGGTAACTTTGATTCAGGCTATAGCTACGCTGCTGAACTTCTGCCCGACTCAACGATGACTGTCGACAATATTCCTTTCCGCTTTGGAGAGAAGGATGCTCTGAGCGGTTTGTCTTGTAAGGGAACCGTAGTGCAGCTGCCGAAGGGAAACTATAATCGCGTTTATTTCTTGGCAGCATCAAAAGGACAGGATACGAAAGCGATATTCAGCATGGGCAACAGCAAGAAGGAAATGGATATACCTTACTATACCGGATTTATCGGACAGTGGGAACATATCGGACAAACAAAGGGCTTCTTGAAGGATGCTGAGATAGCTTATGTAGGAACTCACCGGCATTCTCCTCAGAAAGATGAAGCTTATGAGTTTACTTATATGTTTAAGTTCGGCATGGATATTCCGAAGGGCGCTACTTCTATTACTTTACCGAAAGAAGATAACGTGGTCATCTTTGCTATGACAGCAGTAAACGAAAGTCAGCCGACAATTGTCCCTGCTTGTGAGATGTTCCGCACATCCATAAAGAATGAGGGCAAGAAACCTGCAAAGGAAGTTGCTAAAAACAATTTATTGAAGGATGCAAAGTTGATAGCTACTTCGGGTTATATTAATGACTCCGAACAGGCTGCTTATGCTGTCGACGGCAATAAAGAAACAAAATGGTGTGATGTAACGAAAGGCCCGAACTATATAGACCTTGATTTGGGCAGCACGCAGCAAATAAGTGGTTGGAAATTGCTGAATGCAGGTGGCGAAAATGAATCGTATATTACAGCAGCTTGCTTTTTGCAGTGCAAGAACAATCTGACGGATGAATGGAAGACCATAGATTCGTTCAGCAATAACAGCAATAATGTAGTGGAAAGGAACTTTAATCCTGTATCGACACGATATGTCAGGTTATTGATTACACAACCGACTAAAGGTGACGACTCTGCAGTTCGGGTTTATGAATTTGAGGTTTATAAGTAAATGCTATTTATAGAAAGTGAATTCCGAATCATTACGATTCGGAATTCATTGTTTTAAACGATGCTTGTTCGTTTGGTAAAGTCTATGATTTCGGGTATATAGCCGAATGCTACTCCTGTGACTGTATCGGCACAGCCGTAATAAATGGCTATCCGCCCTGTCGCAGGATCGTGCAGTTCTGCACAAGGGAAGCATACATTAGGAACATCTCCCATACATTCATATGGCATTTGCGGTGAGATCAGATAAGGGCCTGAACGGTATTTTACCTTCCACGGTTGCTCTAGGTCAAGTATTGCAGAGCCGAAACTATATACATAACCATTGCACGAATGTAATACTCCGTGATAGAAGAGAAGCCATCCTTCGGAAGTCTCAACAGGTATAGGGCCGGCACCTATCTTCATACATTGCCAGGCACTTACCTCAAAAGCAGCAGGCGACATTACATGACGGTGATGGCCCCAATATTCCATATCGGAAGATTCACTGTAAAAGATATCGCCGAAAGCTGTGTGTCCGTTATCACTTGGGCGGCTCAGCATGGCAAACTTACCGTTTATCTTTCGGTTGAAGAGTACGCCGTTACGGTTGAATGGCAAGAATGCATTCTCTAACTGATGGAATGTGACAAAATCATAAGTGTAGGCAACACCAATTGTCGGGCCGTGATAACCGTTGCACCAGGTAACATAATAGCGGTCTTCAATATAACATACCCGCGGGTCGTAACCATATACCCATTCACCGATTTCTTTGTCGTCGCAATCAAATCGCAGCGGCTCTTCGTTAATGTTCCAATTCAGTCCGTCTTTGCTGAAGCCGACATGCAATACCATTCTGCGGTTGGTGTCGTCACAGCGGAATACTCCTGCAAAGCCATCTTTGAAAGGAACGACAGCGCTATTGAAGATACTGTTCGATGTGGGCAAGAGATTCCGCGGAATGATGGGATTAGTCGAGCATCTCCAAATAGTATCGTTACATCCTGATGGACGATCTTCCCAGGGAATATTTGGTAGAGGACTACCTTTAATAATCAATGTATTCATGATATTTATTTTTTTGTTGATTCATCGGGATAAGTGAAAGGTACAAACCATGTAATGAGGAATGCCGGGATTGTAGCGACCAAGACGAAGATAAAGAATAATTTATAGCCGAGCCAATCACTGATAAGTCCGCTAATCATTCCCGGAACCATAACGCCAAGGTTCATAATACCAGTGGCAAAAGCATAATGAGCCATCTGATGTTTTCCTCTTGCTATTTGTTGCATCATAAAGAGCGTCAATCCTACGAAACCGAATCCGTAGCCGAAGTATTCCATCACGATACCGCCACCTATCAGCCATAAGCTTTCAGGCTGGTAAATAGCTAATAAGGTATATGCTAAAAAGGGGAGGTTAAAAACACAGCATAGGGAGAAAAGCGATTTCTGTAATCCTCTATGTGCGATGTAATAACCTGCTGCAATGGATCCTATGACAAAGGCTGCCGCTCCGAATGTGCCATAACATAGTCCGATCTCTTGTTCGGTTAATCCTAATCCTTGTTGGGCACGCGGAGATTTTAGGAACAACGGTACTATCTTCATGACGAATCCTTCGGCAAAGCGATAGAGGAGGATGAAGATGATGTAATAGACGATATGTTTTTTAGTGAAGAAATCCTTGAAAACCTCCCATAGTTCCTTCAGACTCTGCTTCAAATCTTTTCCTTTATCAGCGGCTTTGCCTCCTGTGGGCAACATCTTTATATGGTATACACCCAGCACAATCATGATAGCACCGCAAAGCAACATGATGCTCATCCAGGCCATGACACTGGCATGGTGCTGTGCTGTCGCGAGAGCAGCAGGAGCAAGTTCTGCGACATTCCCAGTATAATGTTTGATTAGAAATCCGGCCAGATAAACAAGTCCGCCCGTAGCAGCAATCTTTGCAATATTGTAGAAAGCCCCTTGCCATCCGATAAACTTGGCTTGGTCTTCAGTAGATAATTCAGACATGTATACGCCATCGGCAACAATATCGTGTGTCGCTCCGCTTAAAGCGATGATTGCCAGTAAGGCAATAGACACTGCGAAGAAATCTGAAAGATGTAGAGAAAGGGCGACTAGTCCGAAGACAACACCCGTAGTAATCTGAGTGAGCACTACAAAGAATTTCTTTGTTCGGTACATCTCGAGGAAGGGACTCCATAAAGGTTTCAATGTCCATGGGAACATGATGAGGGAAGTCCAGAATGCGATCTTCGTATCAGATATATCCAATCCTTTATACATTAATGAACACACCATATTGAGTACGACAAAAGGCATACCCATGGCGAAATAAAGTGTAGGAACCCATTTGATGGGATTGGTCGGTTTATTATCTATTTCCATGTTGCGTTTATAAGGTTAAGTGTAGCAAATATAGATATTTTCTGCAAATTTACAATTATCTGTTTAATATTTCTGTGATGTATATATTTGCGGCGACTGTTTTGATATTACGTCAAAAGCTGTAACTTTGCCTCTGCTAAAGACAGAATAAATTAAACGATATGAATAATAAACTGGAGATACTTCATGCAATCAACATTATTGCATTTCTGCTTGTTGTTGCCTTCTTGTATATGTGGCCGTATTTTATTTTGATGCATGTGATGGCAGCCCTCGAGATGATTGTCTTTATCTTCGGTCTACGCTATACGTTACGACTTCGCGACTATGGTGAAGACGGAGATCGCCGTCGTCTCTTCCAAAAGAGTCGTTGGTACATGCTATTCAGCTTATTGTTTATCGCTATCTATATTTTCTTCCTTTTCTGGAGACATTAATCATTTATGAAACATTTAGATGTAGTTGCCGCAATTATTGAGATTGATAATAAATATCTGTGCATGCAGCGAGGAGTGACAAAGTATCCCTACACAAGTTTCAAATTCGAGTTTCCGGGTGGAAAAATTGAACAGGGGGAGATGCCTGAAGAAGCGTTGAGGCGAGAACTCAAAGAAGAGTTGGCATATCCGATAACAGTAGAAAAGAGTTTGGTGACTGTAGACTACCGCTATCCTGATTTTTCAATAACGATGCAGGCTTTCTTATGTACAGCTCCCAGCACAAATTTCATCATGAAAGAACATTATTCGTACAGATGGCTGGCAATAGACGAACTTACTCAGCTCGATTGGGCCGCTGCAGATGTTCTCGTTGTAGAACGACTTATTTCCCTCTCAACTCAGGATAACTGATACGGACATGGTAGATGCTGCGGAGCTTCTCTTTAAAGATAGTTTTTATCTCGGCAATATCTCGGAAAGTAATTGGACATTCTTCAAAAGCGCCGTCGGCAACTTTTGCGTCGATGATATGGTCTACCAATTCGTTGATACTGTCGTCGGTGTGTATGGTGAGACTGTGTGAAGCAGCTTCAACAGAATCTGCCATCATCAGAATAGCTGTTTCTTTGCTGAAAGGATTCGGGCCGGGATAGGTGAAAAGTCTGTCGTCTGCCTCTTTCCCTGGATGCTCGTTTTTCCAGGAGATATAGAAATATTTGGTTTTGCCACAGCCATGGTGGGTGACAATAAAATCTTTGATGACAGAAGGCAGGTTATATCTTTCTGCAAGTTTTAATCCGTCTTTTACATGGTTGATGACAATCTGAGCACTTTGTTCGTAGCTTAAATCTTTATGTGGGTTTGTATTCTCGGTTTGATTTTCAATGAAAAATGTCGGGTTCTCTATCTTGCCGATATCATGATATAAAGCGCCGGTGCGGACTAACTGGCTATCGGCTCCTAATTCATTGGCTGCCGCCGCCGCAAGATTGGCAACCTGAATGGAATGTTGGAAAGTACCGGGGGCTAACTCCGACATCTTGCGGAGTAGATGGTTATTGGTATTTGAAAGTTCAACCAATGTAACATTCGAAGTGAAGCCGAACAACTTCTCGAGAAGGAACAGAAGAGGGTAGGCGAACAGCAGGAATATACCATTTATTATAAAGTATTTGTACATCGTAAAATTGAACTTGCTAAGATCATTCTCAATGATCAGCTCAATGGCAAAATAAGTAATGATATAGGTGATGGTTACGAAGACTGCTACTCGCAATAATTGTGAACGCTGGGAAAGTTCGCTCAGACTGTAGATTGATACAAGTCCTGCCGTGAGTTGCAGTAAGATGAATTCGTAAGGGTAGTGCAACGTGATAGAGCAGATAAAGACGGTAATCAATAGCGTAAGGAAGGCCGTTCGTGAATCTAAGAATACTCGTAGGATGATAGGTATCATCGCAAAAGGAATGATATAGACATTGAAGATGTTATTCTCTACCATTAAGGACGTGATGACACAGAAAAAGATAATGGAGGAGAGCATTAACGCCATATAGTTCCTTTTAAGGAAGAAGTTTTTCCTAAATAGTCGGAGGTACAACATGAAGCAGAAGATAAGGATTCCGACGAATAAAATCTGTCCGCACAAGATGAGTTTCTTCTGTGTCATTGTCTCATTACGTCTGATAGATTCTTTACGTAATGATTCAAGAATATTATAAGTCTGCTGGCTCACTATCTCGCCGCGATCGATAATCTTCTGTCCACTTTGTACAAACCCGACGGCCCAGGAATAATTATCCATCATCTCTTGTTTTGCTTGGCGGGTTCTATTCCTGTCAAGGCTGATATTAGGAATGATGAAGTTATTGAGTTCACATTGCTGGAGTATGTTAGGATTAAAATGGACGGAATCTTGTAACAGATACTGATAAGCTGTTTTAATGGTAAATAGCGTATTCGTCGTGTGCTCATTCGCTATCTTGTTATCAGTGACTAAAACGGAGATAGTCCTGTTTGTTTGGAGCCAGTTCATATCTTCATTAGATATCACTCCATATTTATAAATGATGTTCAGCTGTTCAGCGATATATGTTTTGTATTTGCCAGGTAGATTTTTCTTTTGAATTGTCGTCGAGAGGTCGTTTAATTCTTTTGTTGCAATATCTTTATGGAGATTAAAGTAAGGTTGAAAATGTATTCGTAGGCTATCTTGTTCTTTTTTTATAACAGCTTCATCTTTGTAGATAGGAAAATTGAACGTGGCAATCAGTTGTCCGTATCTCCAGGGCTTATTTAAATCGAATTGGTAATTGAATTTACCACCTCGAGGCAAGAAGTATACTATTACCGCTAGAGAACCTACAATAATGAGCGCAGTATATAGAAGTTTCTTATAGAATAATCGATGTTTTGTCCTAGAAGTTGCCATATTCTTATATTTTTTTCGAAAATTACAAAAAAAAACAATAGTATGGGAAAAAAGGCGTATTTTTGTCCCAAATATCTTTTTATTAGCAATTATGTCAGAAAGAAAAGTTAGAGTTCGGTTTGCTCCAAGTCCCACAGGGGCTTTACATATTGGAGGAGTCCGTACGGCTTTATATAATTATCTTTTCGCTCGCCAACATCATGGAGACTTGATTTTCCGTATTGAAGATACAGATTCTCATCGATTCGTTCCTGGAGCTGAAGAATACATCATCGAGTCATTCAAATGGTTGGGCATTCATTTTGATGAAGGTGTCAGTTTCGGTGGAGACTATGGTCCTTATCGTCAAAGTGAACGTCGGGAAATATATAAAAAATATGTCAATCAATTGTTAGAGAGCGGTCATGCTTATATTGCATTCGATACTCCTGAAGAGTTGGAGACTAAAAGAAAAGAAATACCAAATTTCCAATATGATGCGTCTACACGTATGCAAATGCGTAATTCATTGACGTTAGCTAAAGAGGAAGTTGATAGTTTGCTGGCTGAAGGCAATCAATATGTTGTACGCTTTCTGATTCAGCCCAATGAAGAAATTTGTGTGAATGATATCATTAGAGGTGAGGTGAAGATAAATTCATCTATCTTGGATGATAAAGTCTTGTTTAAATCTTCAGATGAATTACCTACTTATCATTTGGCTAATATTGTCGACGATCATCTGATGGAAGTATCGCATGTAATACGTGGTGAAGAATGGTTACCGTCAGCCCCTTTGCATGTATTGCTATACAGAGCTTTCGGCTGGGAGGATACGATGTCTCAATTTGCTCATCTGCCCTTGTTGTTAAAACCGGAGGGAAATGGAAAACTGAGCAAACGCGACGGCGATCGGTTGGGCTTCCCTGTATTCCCATTGGAATGGCACGACCCTAAGACGGGAGAGGTATCGAAAGGATATCGTGAAGAGGGTTATTTGCCGGAAGCATTATTGAATTTCTTAGCGTTGCTGGGCTGGAATCCTGGAGATGACCGTGAAATACTTACAATGGATGAGCTGGTGAATCTGTTCGACTTAAGTCATTGCAACCGTTCGGGAGCAAAATATGATTATCGTAAGTGCATTTGGTTCAATCACCAGTATATTCAGCTTGTTCCGAATGATGAGATAACTCGTTTGTTCATGCCAGTATTGGAAGAACATCATATAAATGCTCCTATCGACAAAGTAGAAACTGTCGTTGGGATGGTGAAAGATAGAGTTAATTTTGTGAAGGAATTGTGGGATGTTTGTTCTTTCTTTTTTGTTGCCCCTTCAAGTTATGATGAGAAGACGGTAAGAAAACGTTGGAAAGAATATTCTGCTGTTCAAATGACGGAGTTAAAAGAAGTGATAAGTTCCATAGATGATTTCAGTATTGAAGGACAAGAGAAGGTCGTAATGGATTGGATTGGGGAGAAAGAATATAATACCGGTGATGTAATGAACGCTTTCCGTCTTGCAATTGTCGGAGAAGGGAAAGGACCTCACATGTTTGATATTACTTCTGTCTTAGGGAAAGAAGAAACATTGGAGCGTTTACAAAGGGCAATAGAGATATTAAAATAGAATTCGCTATGTATAAACTAATATATGATTTAGCAATCGCTATTTATGATTTCTTAGTGCATTTAGATGCACCTTTTAGTCGTAAACCGAGAAAGATGATGAAAGGTCATTGGGTCGTTTACCAATTGCTTCGTCAACGAATAGAGAAAGATGCTAAGTATATCTGGTTTCATGCTGCCTCATTGGGCGAGTTTGAACAGGGTCGTCCGCTCATTGAAAAGATACGGGCAAAATATCCTCATTACAAAATCCTGTTGACATTCTTTTCTCCCTCAGGGTATGAGGTCAGGAAGAATTATCGAGGCGCAGATATCGTTTGTTATTTGCCATTTGATAAACCGCGCAACGTAAAGAAATTCCTTGATCTGGCAAAGCCCAGCATGGCGTTTTTTATTAAATATGAATTCTGGAAGAATTATTTGGATGAACTGCATAAACGTCATATACCTTTATATAGTGTTTCATCCATCTTCCGTCGCAGCCAGGTCTTCTTTAAGTGGTATGGCATTCCTTATCGGAAGGTATTGCAAGATTTTGATTATCTCTTTGTACAAAATGAAACATCTCGCCGTTATCTTCATCAAGTAGGGATAGACCATGTCAAGGTAGTTGGTGATACTCGTTTTGATAGGGTATTGCAAATACGCGATGAAGCTAAAGAACTCCCTTTAGTTGAGAAGTTCAAAGGAGATTCGCTGGTAATGATAGCTGGAAGTTCATGGGAGCCTGATGAAGATTTGTTCATCGAATATTTCAATAATCATCCTGAGATGAAGCTGATTATTGCCCCGCATGTGATAGATGAGAATCATCTTGTTTATATCAGAAGTAAATTAACACGTCCCTATGTTCAATATACTCGAGCCGACGAGTCTAATGTGCTGAAGGCAGATTGTCTTATTATCGACTGCTTCGGTCTGCTGTCGTCGATTTACCGATATGGCAATATCGCTTATATAGGGGGCGGATTCCATGCCGGTATTCATAATACGCTTGAAGCTGCTGTCTATGGAATACCTGTCATATTTGGCCCTCGTTATGACAAGTTCTTGGAAGCGATACAACTGATAGAAAACAAAGGAGCTTTCACTATTCAAAACTATGACGAGCTGAAGATGTTGTTGGATAAGATGCTTACCGACGACAAATCGCTTAAGGAATGGGGACTAAATGCCCGAAACTATGTGATTGGTAATGCAGGTGCTACCGATAAGATATTGAGTCTGATAAATTTCTGAACACAGTTTTATTTTATATATGAAAAAAGTTTCCTATGAAAAATTGAACCGTCGTAACTTTATTAAAGTAGTGAGTGCTGGTGCAGTTGCAGCCGGTGCTGCTTTATATGGTTGTTCACCCTCTACAGGTTCGAAGATGGGAAATGAAACAAATGATGGTGTCCCTACCGATAAGATGACTTATCGGACCAATCCTTCTACAAAAGATAAAGTCTCTTTGCTGGGCTTTGGCTGTATGCGTTTCCCTACTCTCCCTAAGGCTGATGAAGATGGTAATGATATTGATCAGAAAGCTGTTAACAAGCTCGTTGATTATGCAATCGCCCACGGAATTAATTATTTCGATACTTCTCCTCACTATTGCCAGGGTTTCTCCGAAGCTGCTATCGGCAAGGCATTGAAGAAATATCCGCGTAATAAGTTCTATATCGCTACGAAGTTATCGAATTTCCCTGATGATCCTGAGCTATTGACACGTGAAGGGGCAATGAATATGTACCTCCAGTCGTTTAAGGAATTGCAGGTTGATACCATTGATTATTATTTATTGCACGCTGTCGGTGGACAAACAGACGATATGGATAGTATGTCTCTGCTCAAAGCACGGTTTATAGATAACGGTATGTTGGACTTCTTGTTGAAAGAACGCGAGAAGGGGCATATCCGTAACCTTGGCTTTTCGTTTCATGGCGATGTGGAAGTATACGATTATTTGTTGTCGTTGAATGTAAAATGGGACTTTGTTCAGATTATGTTGAACTATGTGGATTGGGATCATGCGGCGAACGATGAAGTAAATGCTAATTATCTGTATGGAGAATTGCTGAAGCGCCATATTCCGGCTGTAATTATGGAACCGTTGCGTGGCGGCAGATTGGCAAGATTAAATTTCCAGCTTCTCTCTCGTTTGAAACAGATTCGTCCGAATGATAATCCTGCAGCTTGGGCTTTTCGTTTTGCCGGTTCTTTTCCGGATGTGCTGACTGTATTGAGTGGAATGACTTATTTGGAGAACATCCAACAGAATGTTCAGACGTATTCTCCACTCCAACCTGTTACAGAAAAAGAGAAAGTCTTGCTCGAACAAATTGTTGAGGAGATACAGAAGTTCCCTTATATACAATGTACCGCTTGTCAGTATTGTATGCCTTGTCCTTATGGCATTGATATACCAGGCATATTTGCGCACTATAACAAATGCTTGGATGAGGGTAATTACTCTACAGAGACACAAAATCCTAATTATAAGAAGGCACGCCGTGCTTTTTTGATTGATTTAGACAGACAGATACCTCGTGACCGTCAACCCGACCATTGTATCGCATGCGGGCAATGTGTTCCTAAATGTCCGCAACGGATTCAGATTCCTGATGAGATGCAGAAGATTGATGTCTTTGTTAATGATTTGAAGAAGCAAGGTACTAATCTTTAAATTGTCGTTATTATGTTACGTAAAATAAGAATTTCTCTAGAAATCATATTCTTTGTATTCATCACGTTACTATTTTTAGATTTTACGGGTGTGATATCTCATTGGTTCGGATGGATGGCAAAGATTCAGTTCTTGCCTGCGGTGCTGGCATTGAATGTTGGTGTTGTAGTCGGATTAATTATCCTGACGTTATTATTAGGACGTGTATATTGCTCTGTAATTTGTCCGTTGGGAATATTCCAAGATATACTTTCGTGGTTTTCCTCGAAACATAAAAGAAATAGATTTTCATATACTCCTGCCCGTCGTTGGCTGCGTATTATCGTACTCGTAGTATTTGTCGTCCTTATCTTATTGGGATTTACTTCTATTGCATCTCTTATTGCGCCGTACAGTGCTTACGGAAGAATCGCCACCAATCTGTTCGCTCCTCTTTATCAATGTGGCAACGACTTGTTGGCATCCATTGCCAAATGGTTCAACAGCTATGCTTTCTATTCTGTAGATTTTGTATGGATTAAGAGTGGCATTACCTTTATTGTCGCCATCATTACTTTCATCGTTATCGGTCAGATGGCATGGCATGGCGGACGTAACTACTGCAATACGATATGTCCTGTAGGGACAGTGCTGGGATTTTTCTCTAGATTTTCATTCTTCAAGATATTTATCGATACTTCTAAATGCAACGGCTGTAAGTTGTGTGCCCGTAACTGCAAGTCATCTTGCATTAATCCTGAAGCTCACAAAGTAGATTATTCTCGCTGTGTTGCTTGTATGGATTGCATCGGCAATTGCCATCAGAGTGCCATTCATTATGTACCTTATTATAAGATGAAGAAAAAGGGACCGGATGCTCATACAGATGCCGATAACGCTTCTTCTCGCCGTTCGTTTCTGACGATAGCCGGGCTGTTTACAGCAACTGCTGCGCTCAAGGCTCAGAAGAAAGGTGTCAATGGCGGTTTGGCGGTATTGAAAGATAAGGAGATTCCTAATCGTAAGACACGTATTATTCCTCCCGGCTCTTTGAGTGCGGATAATTTGTCGCAGCATTGTACTGCTTGTCAGTTATGTATTTCAGAATGTCCGAATCATGTATTGCGTCCATCCAGTGATATCTCTCATCTGATGCAGCCGGAGATGTATTATGAACGAGGCGCTTGTCGCCCCGAATGTACCCGATGCTCAGAAGTATGTCCTACAGAAGCTATCCGTCCTATAACGAAAGCTGTGAAATCATCTACACAAATCGGCCATGCTGTTTGGATTAGCAAGAACTGTGTTGTGAATACCGATCATGTGAGTTGCGGCAACTGCGCCCGTCATTGTCCTAATGGCGCTATCAGAATGGTATCTAAGAATCCTGATGATGAGACGTCACCTTTATATCCTGTTGTCGACGAAAGCAGGTGTATCGGTTGTGGTGCCTGCGAATATGTTTGTCCTGCTCGTCCGTTTAGTGCGATATACGTAGAAGGTCACGATAGACATAAATTAAATTAAGCAAGCGGTTGCTGATTTGCTTTTGTTGGTAAGATGAACAATAATAATAATGAATCAGAAGTGGTTTCTCGTCTCCGCAATGGAGATGAGGGCGCATTCATATCCTTGTTCAATTCCTATAAGGACAAGTTGTACAGTTTTGTTTTAAGTCTTACCCACAGTGAAGATGATGCTTCGGATGTAGTACAGAATGTCTTTTTGAAACTTTGGCAAAACAAGAGTTCGCTTCCTCTGATAGACAATGTCAATGCTTACCTATTTACTATAGCTCAACACGATGTATTAGATGGATTACGCAAATATGCCCGTTATAAATTGTTCTGCTCACAGTTAGACGACAATGAAGAAGAACACGGAGCCCATACTCCTTATGATGATTTGTTGTCGGGAGAAATTAGGGATAAATATAAGGAAGCTGTCAATCATCTTACCCCTCAGCAGCAAAAAATATTTCTGATGCATTACGAACAAGGTATGACGCATGCTGAAATTGCTAAAGAATTAAACTTGTCTGTCTCCACAGTGCAGAATCATTCTTTTAGGGCGATAGAAAGTATCCGCAAATATCTTTCGTCGTATTACCCATGTATCCTTTTGCTTATTATTTCCGGTGTTCTTTAAGTTCTTCTAAAAATAATTCTATTTTCGCTGGGTATTTAGTATTTTCTATTCGTCATAACGATAGAAAGTGGAATTTTATTGTAATCTGAAATATGAAACAGATAGATAATTCAAATAGGTTAGACGTTTTGTTAGGCAAGCAATTGGCTGACGAATCTACGGATGAGGAGAAGTTAGAACTCAGCAAGCTCATAGAACAAAGTGATGACGATGCTGTGATGAATGCATTGCAACAACAATGGTCCGACTATCATCCGCAGCATCATATGAGTGATGAACAATCGCAAAAAGTACTATCTTCAATATTATCACCTACGCGATTGTCATATTCGAGTAAGCGGAAGACTTTATATTTTTATATCCGCACCATTTCAATAGCTGCGGCTGTCGTGATAGCTGTTGCTGCCGGAATATATCTGTACGATAATAATCAATCGCAATCTCCAGATAATGTACTTACCGTAGTGACGGCAGTGCCGATGTCTCAGTCCGTTGGATATACACGGCATCTGGTATTATCCGATGGAAGTACTGTAATATTGAGAGCGGGTAGTCGGTTGATATGCCCATCGCACTTTAGCGGCAATAAAAGGGAAGTGCATCTGGAAGGCGAAGCCTATTTTGATATCGTGCATAATCCGTCGATGCAGTTTGTGATTCATTCGGGGAAAGTAAATACTACTGTGCTTGGAACTGCTTTTAATATCAAGTCAGAAGGAGGAAACGTGACGGTATCGGTCACACGCGGAAGAGTTAAGGTTGACAATGGTAAAAGAATGCTTGCCGTTCTTACGGTGAATGAAGAATTGCATTATAAGAGTGATGATACCTATACGACAAATGCAAATACTGCTGTGCAAAACAAGGTCGAGCAATGGACAAGACAAGAGATGTTTTTCAATCATCAAACCTTGTCTGAAGTCGCACAGGTGTTAAGTCGCCGGTATGGTATGCAGATTACTATTGCCGATAAGCAATTGGCGAAGATGATATTTGTGTCTTCATTCAACGGTACAGAATCTCTTCACGAAATATTGGATGTGTTATGCAGTTTGACTCCAAACATCACCTACGAAATAAGAGGAAATGAAATTACCATTCTAAAGAAAGCAGATGAATAGTATTGGCAATAAAATGATAAAATGAATATTCATAGCTGGGTAAAATACTTCATTTGTTCGTCATCTATTAAAACGAAGGAAACAATGACGAATATGAAAACAGCTTTTATGAATGTGAAAGTGCTTCTTATCATTATATTGATGACAAGTGCTCCGATTGTCAAAGTATGGGGACAATCATTGGATACGTCTATAACGATGGAGATGCAGGGACAATCGCTCGACTATGGATTGCAGTTGTTAGCTAAAATATCCAGATTCCATGTATCGTATACGGTGCAGACAGTAATGAACTACAATCATATTACTTTCGGAAAGAAGAGCCGTACGGTAAGACAAACACTCGACTTGTTATTGGCGAATACGGATTTACGGTACGATATAAGGAAAGACAATATATTGATAACAAAAGAACGGATGAGCAGGCTGAATGGTATGGTTGTCGACAAGAACAATCAGCCTGTATCTTTTGCCAATGTAGTCACTCAAGATAGTCAGGGTAAAATGTTGAGGGGAGTGATAACCGACGACAAAGGTTGTTTTACCATGAGTGTCCCTACTTCATCGACCTTGCTGAAGATAAGTTGCATAGGATATGAAACATATTCTCAGAAATTGGAGTTGAAGGGAGATGCAAATCTCTCGACTATCCGACTTGCTGATGCTAATAATGTGATTAACGGGGCTATTGTGACGGCTCAACGCCAAACATTCAAATTACGTAATGGAGGAATCGTTGCGGATGTGGAACATTCTACGCTGAGCAAGGCGGGTACTGCCAACGATGTACTCTCGCTGTTGCCTGGGGTAGGAGGAAACAACGGGGTGTTTACAGTATATGGAAAGGGAACGCCGCAGATTTACATCAACGGGCGACTGCTGCGCGACAACAGCGAACTGGCACGGCTGCGCTCGTCGGAAATGAAAGAGGTGACCATCGTGCGCAATCCCGGCGCCCAGTACGATGCGGAAGTCAATGCGGTGATACTTATCCGCACCATCAAGAAGAGAAGCGACTATTGGAGTGTCAACTTCAATCAGGTGTTCGACCAGGCTCATTGCTTCAACTTCTCGGACCAGCTGTCGTGGAACTACCGCAAGAAAGGTCTCGACCTGTTCGGTGATTTTTTTAGCACCGACTGGCATACTAACCAGCGGCAGACTTGTGTCCGCAAGGTATATAACTCCGATAACTTGATAGAGAATATGCAAGGACGTATCGCAGTGCATTATCGTGGAATCAATGCAACTGGTGGAGCGAACTATGAGATTAACGACAGCAATTCAATCGGTGTGAGGTATAATATCGCCCGTATGCCCTACGGAAAGAACAATATACCTTCTGCCTGTCAATATGCCTCTGATAAAGGTTCGCTGGGCGATATCAATATGGATCATAATCGCACTTCTTTTCCAAGCGGTCCCGACCATTCGCTGAGTGCATATTATAATGGTGCGCTGGGGAAGATGCACGTCGACTTTGACGGGGATTATCTTTTTAAGAAGAGTCGGCAGGATCAGGATATCAGTGAGGTGAGCAAGACGTATGGTGATAGAGATTTGACAATTCGCTCACTGACGACCAGCCGGCTGTGGGCATCGAAACTGATGCTTTCGTATCCGGTGCTCGGCGGTACTTTGATGGGCGGTTATGAACATACCAACACTCATCGTATTAGCGACTTCCGCAATGAGGAGAAGGTGCTCACCTCGGTCGTCGACAAGATTAAGGAAAACAATCTGGCGAGTTTCCTGCAGTATTCTTGGAAATGGGACAAGCTTGAAGCAGGTGCAGGACTTCGTTACGAACATGTGATGTCGAATTACTATGTAGATGGCACGAAGAGCGATGAGCAGAGTCGGAAGTACGATAATGTCTATCCTAATTTTTCTCTGTCGTACGACTTCGGACAAGTACAGGCACAGCTCAGCTATTCGATGAAGACTCGTCGGCCTGATTATGACCAACTGTCAAGCTATGTGCAGTACGACGACCGCTTCCTCTATCAGCAGGGTAATCCGACATTGATTCCTACCAAATGGTTAGACCTCAATCTGGACCTTACCTATAAGTGGCTGCAACTTTCTGCCAGCTATGTGAACTATAAACATTCTGTCTTCACTATCGACAAATACTATAACGATGACCCGAACATCCTTGTGGAGACGTATCGGAATATCGACAAGTTCCGCTCAATGTACGTGATGCTTACCGCTGCTCCTGTGTTCGGATGCTGGCATCCCACTTACAGCGTATGGACGACACGACAATTTTTCGACCATTCTGTAGTAGGCTTGAAGATGAAGATGGAACGACCGCGCTACTATTGCCAGCTGAACAACTCGTTCGTGCTGCCGCACAGCTTCGTGCTCGGTGCCAACTTCATCTGGTATGGTGGTGGCGACGATGCCACTATGCGCATCAAAGACCAGCATCAGTTTAATATGACTTTGTATAAAGGATTCTTTAAGGACAAACTCTCGTTCAACTTGCAGGCTTCTGACATCTTCAAGACCTCGAAAATACGCTTCAATATGTACACGCAGCATATGAACTATTATAAAGATGACTATCAGTATTCGCAGAGCGTAAGGCTCACAATCAGCTATAAGTTCAACGCCGTACTCAGCAAGTACAAGGGAACTGGTGCCGGCAACGAAGAAAAGGACAGACTATGACATTCTTTTTATTCTTCGTACCACTTGGAATACATGTGGTAATTGCGGGCTATCTTGTGATTGATCTCTTTGGATTGTTCCGGGTCGACTTTCTTGATGAACTTCGCCGGTACACCGCCCCAAATAGTGTTGGGCTCAATGATAGTATCTTTCAGAACTAATGCACCTGCAGCGACAATTGCTCCTTCGCCTACTACGGCATGGTCGAGCACAGTCGCTCCCATTCCGATAAGTGCATACTCTTTAATGGTTGCTCCATGGATGGTAACATTATGACCTACGGAAACATTATCGCCTATTTCGATAGTCGATTTCTCGTATAAGGTATGTAATACACTGCCATCCTGGATATTTACACCATTACCGATACGGATGGAGTTAACGTCTCCACGGAGTACAGTATTAAACCAAATGCTACATTCGTCACCAATTTTGACATCACCGATAATCGTCGCATTGTCGGCAAGAAAACAATCTTTCCCTATTTCGGGAGTAAATCCGCGTACAGATTTAATAAGTGCCATATATTTGTATTATTTAAATAGTATAATCGAAACAGTATTCTGTTGATTGAAAAGCATGATTTCGTTCCGTCACACAGGTGATTGAATTCAGTCACACTCGTGACTGAACATTTTCACTATTGTGAAGCAATAAAATTGTAGTTATAAAAACATACTTTCTTAATGATGTATTCAACCGTAAACAGGTATATCGTTTCCATTTTATTATGCTGATAAAAGTAGTGCTTTATTTCGAATTCTGCAAATCCTGCTGTTCTTGGGCTTTTCTATCTCTTATCTTCTCTTCGTATGAATGTATGAATGAGGCCGTAACCAGAATCTGTGAGGCGTAATAAGTAGGGAGCATCAGAGAATATCCGGTGGAGATATGGAGAAATGAATGAATGGAGATAAGTGTATCCGAGAATATAAGACAAGTAATGCCTCCTGCAAAAAGCATTTTCGACAGGCGGTTGGTTCGTAATCCGAAAGCTGCCGACATAGAAATGCACGACACAAGGGTATACAGCAATACGAAGATGCTGACCACTTTATCGCCGATGGCCGGAACTAATGCTATTGCATAATAAATGAGATAAGCGGCACCCAGGATGAACAACAGCGGCTTGAAGAGCCGGCCATTCTGCAAACAATAAAAGATGTAAAATAGATGTGCGATGAAGAATAGGATGATGCCGTAAACGAAATACGTGTCGTGCCCTCCGCATAACGACAACATCCTGTCGCCGGCAATTGAAAAGAGGAAGGCGCCCACGATGAATATTCCGTCGAGCCATCTCTTGCTGTGTATTCCATACCAACCGGCTATGAGGGCACAAGTGAAGGTGGTGGCAAAACTATATATATAAGTCCCGCATGCCAAGTAGCTTACCATTAAAGCTATTGGTATCAACAACAGGAAATATCTTTTTAATCTCATCTTATCAGATAGCAGATGTGGCTTGTTGCAACCAACTTCTTTCTTCTTCATTCAGGTCGGGTGCCAGTAACCGATATACCTTTTCGTGGTAGGCATTGAACCATCTGATCTCTTCGTCGGTAAGCATCTCCTTCACAATGGGCTCCTTGCTGATAGGACATAAGGTCAAGGTCTCGAATCTGTAGTATTCTCCGAACATACCTTCACCGTCATCGACTGTCAGCACCAGGTTCTCGATACGAATGCCATGTTTATTCTCAATATAGATGCCTGGCTCGTTGGATGTGACCATGCCGGGAAGCAGCGGCGTATTATTCTGTTCCATACGGATACTTTGAGGACCTTCGTGAACACTGAGGAAATGTCCGACGCCATGTCCCGTGCCATGCAGGAAGTTTTTATGCTCTTTCCAGATAGGCATTCGGGCAAATGCATCCAGTTGTCCGCCGGTAGTGCCTGCAGGAAAAACAGACATTGCCAAGTCGATATGACCTTTCAAGATGAGTGTGTAATCTTTCTTTTCATCATCAGTAAGTGCTCCCAAGGCGATAGTACGGGTAATATCGGTGGTGCCATCCAGGTATTGAGCTCCTGAATCCAGCAGTAGAAATCCCTTTGGCTTGATGATTACGTCAGTTTCTGGTGTTGCCGAATAATGAACGATGGCTGCATGTACTCCATAACCTGCAATCGTATCAAAACTTTCGCCCATGAAAAGAGGCTGCGCAGCTCTGAATTCATTTAATTTCTTGTCTACGCTCAGCTCTGTTTCTTTTTCTGTGGCTACGTTTTCTTTGAGCCATTTAATGAATCGCACCATGGCGATGCCGTCGCGTTGCATGGCAGCATGAATACCTTTTATCTCTTGTGCATTGCGGACAGCTTTCATGAGAGGAATAGGAGAGACTCCTTCTTTACGGAGAGGTATGGTATTGTATAATGCATCGTTCATCTTGTTTTTATCGGTGAGGATACATTGATGTTCTAAATCTTTCTGTTGCTGATATGCTTCTTTATAAGGCAGCACTTCGATATGCAGCGATGAGAGATAAAGGCGAACCTCATCTGTCAGCTTATCCGGAGAGATGAAAAAGCGAACTTTATCTTGTGTGATGAGCAGGAAGCTGACGAGTACGGGATTATCGTGCACATCGTTGCCTCGAATGTTGAGAACCCAAGCGATTTCATCTAAGGCAGATATCATGAGTCCGTCGACTTCCTTTTCCTGTAACCTCTTGCGTATGGCTGCTATTTTATCTTCAGATGATTTGCCTCCATCGTACAGATAAGCCTTTGAGTCGGGCATGGCAGGACGAGCATCCCATACTTCGTCAATCAGATGAGGGCAGTCGATAAAGGCAATAGATGATTTTGATTTCCAACTTTCGACCTGGCTGTGGGAGAAGAGTGTGCTATCGATGCCGATAGCTGCTATATGGTTTTCGGATAAATAGTTCTCGATAGTAGGAGTATCTGGCAGTTTCTCTTTCATCAGTGTGATGCCGGTTCCTTTCAACTGATCACTTGCTTGAATAAAGTAGCGTGAGTCTGTCCATAACCCGGCTTTATCGGTAAGAATAACAGCTGTACCGGCAGAACCGGTGAAACCTGTAATCCATTTTCTGAATTTCCAGTGCGGTGCAGTATATTCACTGAGATGAGGATCGGCTGTAGGAATAATGAAACCTTGAATGTGGTAATCTTGAAATTTGGCTCTTAAGGCACAAATTCGGTCTTGAGTAGATGATGACATATTCTATATATAATAAGGTATAAGATTATACCCAAAGATACTTCTTTTAACCGAAAAAAAATAAAAATAGGCAGAAAGTTTTGAAATTTTCGAAACTATGAGTATTTTTGCCCGCTAATTAAAGCTGAAGATAAAATTTATTAATACATAATTTATAATACTAAAAAAGAATATGATCGTAGTACCAGTAAAAGAAGGCGAAAATATCGAAAAAGCGCTGAAGAAACTTAAAAGAAAATTCGAGAAAACAGGTGTTGTCAAAGAGCTGAGAAGCAGACAACAGTTTAATAAGCCGTCGGTTGTCCGCAGACTTAATAAAGAACACGCTATCTACGTACAGAAACTTCAGCAAAGCGAAGATTAATTATTTCAAATTTTTTTTGAATTCAAGTTTTCTTTTCTTATATTCGTTGCGTGATTTAACTTAATACGAAACGAATGGAGTTGGTAAATTCTTTCCTAGACTATTTGAGGTATGAACGTAATTGTTCAGAGAAGACTATAATGGCCTATGGGGAAGATATTTCCCAATGTGAAGCTTTTGTTGTTGAGAAGTCTGGCGAATTTGATATAAAGACGCTCGACTCTGACATTATTCGTGAATGGGTTATCTCTTTGATGAGTAATCACTATTCCTCGACTTCTGTCAATCGAAAATTGAGTGCTCTTCGTTCTTTATTTCATTATCTTTTAAGAAAAGGTGTTGTTGAGGCTGATCCGCTGCGTAAAGTGGTAGGCCCTAAAAACAAAGAACCGCTGCCTGTATTCTTAAAAGAGAAAGAGATAAATGAATTGTTGGATGATACTGAGTTTGACGATGACTTTAACGGTGTGAGGGACCATCTGATTATCGAGATGTTTTATCTGACGGGTATGCGTCGTTCTGAATTAATAGGGCTACGTGATATAGATGTCGACTTCTCGGCTAAACTTATTAAGGTAACCGGAAAAAGGAATAAACAACGCTTGATTCCGTTTGCAGAGGAATTGGAAATGGCGATGAAGAACTATCTCGAGAAAAGGAATGTGGTGGAAAATCGGATGGATGATTCGTTCTTTGTTACAGAAAAGGGCCAGCCTTTGCATGCTAATCAGGTTTATTACATTGTAAAGACCAACTTGTCGAAAGTTGTGACGCTGAAGAAACGTAGCCCTCATGTATTGAGGCACACATTTGCAACAACGATGTTGAATCATGATGCGAAACTGAGTTCAGTGAAAGAATTATTAGGACATAGTAGTTTGGCAACTACTCAGATTTATACGCATACAACGTTTGAAGAACTAAAAGAAGCTTATAAACAAGCTCATCCAAGAGCTTAAAAAAGGAGGTTACTATGGAAATTAGAATTCAATCAATTCAGTTTGATGCTACAAATCAGTTGCGCGATTTTATTCAGAAAAAAGTTGCTAAGCTCGAGAAGTTTTATGATGAGATAATGACAGTGGAAGTAACGCTGAAAGTCGTGAAGCCAAAAACAGTAGAAAATAAGGAGGCTGGCATCAAATTGATGGTACGAAATGAAGAGTTATATTCAAATAGGGTATGCGATTCTTTTGAACAAGCCGTAGACGAATGTACTAGCGCTTTAGAAAAGCAATTGACAAAATACAAAGAAAAAACGAGGGCGAAATAAAAAAAGCTTGAAATTTTTTGTGGTTACAAAATTAATCCCTAAATTTGCAGCCGTTTCAGCTTAAGTTGAGATGAAACGGCTGTATTTTTAAACAATGCCTCTTTAGCTCAGTTGGCCAGAGCACGTGATTTGTAATCTCGGGGTCGTTGGTTCGAATCCGACAAGAGGCTCGGAATATAGTTGTGAGAAAAACGGCTGAGTTTTTGTAGCGTTCTATGTAGAAATGGTAATATGGGCAAATACCAGAGTGGCCAAATGGGGCAGACTGTAAATCTGCTGGCTTACGCCTTCGGTGGTTCGAATCCATCTTTGCCCACAACAGTTAGAGTGAAGACTTTAGCATGACGCGGAAGTAGCTCAGTTGATAGAGCATTAGCCTTCCAAGCTGAGGGTCGCGGGTTTGAGTCCCGTCTTCCGCTCTTTCTGCTGTTATAGCTCAGTGGTAGAGCACTTCCTTGGTAAGGAAGAGGTCCCGGGTTCAAGTCCCGGTAACAGCTCATAAGTAATGAAATAGATTATTAATCAAATAAATAACAAGTAAAGCTATGGCTAAAGAGAAATTCGAACGTACCAAACCGCATGTTAACATTGGTACAATTGGTCACGTAGACCACGGTAAGACAACTTTGACTGCTGCTATTACCAAAGTTTTGGCAGAAAAAGGTTTCAGTAATGAGGTTAAATCTTTCGATCAGATCGATAACGCTCCTGAAGAGAAAGAAAGAGGTATTACTATTAATACTGCCCATGTTGAATACGAAACAGCAAATCGTCACTATGCACACGTAGATTGCCCGGGTCATGCCGATTATGTAAAGAACATGGTAACTGGTGCTGCTCAGATGGACGGTGCTATTATCGTTGTTGCTGCTACTGATGGTCCAATGCCTCAGACACGTGAGCATATCTTGTTGGCTCGTCAGGTAAACGTTCCTCGCTTGGTTGTATTTTTGAATAAATGTGACTTGGTAGACGACGAAGAAATGCTTGAACTCGTTGAAATGGAGATGAGAGACTTGCTTTCTGCATACGATTTTGACGGCGATAACACACCTATTATCCGTGGTTCCGCTCTTGGCGCATTGAATGGCGTTGATAAGTGGGTTGAAAAGGTAATGGAATTGATGGATGCTGTTGATACATGGATCCCACTTCCTCCTCGTGACGTTGATAAACCATTCTTGATGCCTATCGAAGATATTTTCTCTATTACAGGTCGTGGAACAGTTGCTACTGGTCGTATCGAAACAGGTAGAGTAAAAGTAAGTGATGAAGTTGAAATCCTAGGTCTTGGTGAAGACAAAAAATGCGTTGTAACAGGCGTTGAAATGTTCCGTAAGATATTGGATGAAGGTGAAGCTGGTGATAACGTTGGTCTTTTGCTTCGTGGTATTAACAAGGAAGAAGTTAGACGTGGTATGGTACTTTGCCATCCGGGCCAGATCAAACCTCATTCTGGATTCAGAGCATCTATCTATGTGTTGAAGAAAGAAGAAGGTGGTCGTCACACTCCTTTCAAAAACAAATATCGTCCTCAGTTCTATCTTCGTACGATGGACTGCACAGGTGAAATTTCTCTTCCTGAAGGAGTTGAAATGGTAATGCCTGGTGATAATGTTGAAATTAAGGTAGAGTTGATCTATCCGGTAGCTTTAAATATCGGCTTGCGTTTCGCTATTCGCGAAGGTGGTCGTACAGTAGGCTCTGGTCAGATTACAGAGATCTTTGATTAAATTATATAAGTCGGTTCCTCGTAACTGAGGACTGACTTTTTAAAACACGGGAGTAGCTCAGTTGGTAGAGTACCGGTCTCCAAAACCGGCTGTCGGGAGTTCGAGCCTCTCCTCCCGTGCAAATTTTATTACGATGAAGAAGGTAATTGCATATATTAAAGAATCTTACGATGAACTTGTCCATAAAGTGACTTGGCCTACATACTCTGAATTGTCGAGCAGTGCGGTGGCTGTTTTATACGCTTCCCTGATCATTGCACTGATTGTGTTTGTTGTTGATTTCTGCTTTCAGGGTGTTATGGAAAATATCATTTATCCACATTAATGAGGAGGAAGGATTCAGATGTCTGAGATCGAAAAAAAATGGTACATATTACGTGCCGTGAGTGGTAAAGAAGCAAAGGTGAAGGAATATCTCGACGCTGAGTTGAAGAATGGTCGTCTGAACTCTTCTTTTGTTTCTCAGGTATTGATACCTTCGGAAAAGGTTTATGCTAATCGCAATGGTAAAAAAGTTGTGAAAGAAAGAAACTCTTTTCCGGGCTATGTCTTTGTAGAAGCTGCTCTTATTGGTGAGATTCCTCATCATTTGAGTAACACCCCCAATGTGATAGGTTTTTTGGGGGGTGCTAATCCTGACCCTGTCGCTCCTGTAGATATGAATAGGATACTTGGTAGAGTTGACGAGTTACAAGATTCAGATGAGGAAATGGTAATTCCTTTTGTCGTTGGTGAAACTGTAAAGGTAGCTTATGGACCGTTTAGCGGATTCAGTGGTGTCATTGAAGAAGTGAATAACGAGAAGAAAAAGCTAAAGGTTATGGTTAAAATATTCGGCAGAGGAACTCCTCTTGAATTGAACTTTGTGCAAGTTGAAAAAGAATGATGTAGATGTTACATGCATTTTTCTTCGTAATAGTGTTTTAAATAAATAGATAAAAAATGGCTAAAGAAGTTGCTGGACTAATCAAATTACAGATTAAAGGAGGCGCTGCAAATCCATCTCCACCTGTTGGACCTGCTTTGGGTTCGAAAGGTATCAATATCATGGATTTTTGCAAGCAATTCAATGCCAAGACTCAAGAAACTGCAGGCAAGATTTTACCGGTTGTCATTACTTACTATACTGATAAATCGTTTGATTTTGTTGTAAAGACACCACCTGTTGCAATCCAATTATTGGAAGTTGCTAAACTTAAGAGCGGTTCTGCTGAACCTAACCGTGCGAAAGTTGCTTCTCTTACATGGGAGCAAATACGTACGATTGCTCAAGATAAGATGGTGGATTTAAATTGTTTCTCTGTTGAGTCGGCTATGAAGATGGTTGCGGGTACAGCTCGGAGTATGGGTATTTCTGTTAAAGGAGAATTCCCGGTTAATAAATAATTAATCTTCAATTGGAAATGAGTAAACTGACAAAAAATCAAAAGTTGACTGCAGATAAGATTGAAGCAGGAAAAGCATACTCTCTTAAGGAAGCTTCTCAGTTGGTAAAAGATATTACTACTACCAAATTTGATGCTTCTTTGGATATTGATGTACGTTTGGGCGTTGATCCGCGTAAGGCTAATCAGATGGTAAGAGGTGTTGTTTCACTTCCTCATGGAACTGGTAAGGTTACACGCGTTTTGGTTCTCTGTACACCAGATGCTGAAGCTGCTGCAAACGAAGCAGGCGCTGACTATGTTGGTCTTGATGAATATATAGAAAAGATCAAAGGCGGTTGGACTGATATTGATGTAATTATCACTATGCCTTCCGTTATGGGTAAAATTGGTGCTCTCGGTCGTATTCTCGGTCCTCGTGGACTGATGCCTAATCCTAAGAGTGGCACTGTAACTATGGATGTTGCTAAAGCTGTAAAAGAAGTAAAACAAGGAAAGATCGATTTTAAAGTAGATAAAAGCGGTATTATCCATGCTTCGATAGGTAAAATTTCATTTTCTGTAGATCAGATTCGTGCGAATGCTCGTGAGTTTCTTGCTACGGTAATCAAATTGAAACCTGCATCGGCTAAAGGTGCATATGTAAAGAGTATCTTCCTTTCAACTACTATGAGTAAGGGTGTCCGTATCGATCCTAAAACTGTAGAAGAACTTTAAAAATTGAAGTGTTATGAGAAAGGAAGATAAAAACTTAGTTATTAGCCAAATAGCTGATAATATTAATGAATACCCTCACTTTTATCTGATAGATATGGCTGCTATGAATGCGGCCGATACAAGTGCTTTGAGAAAAGAGTGTTTTGATGCTGGCATCAAGTTGATGCTTGTAAAAAATACATTACTTCAAAAGGCTTTGGAAAATGCTACAGGTGATTTTGAACCTTTGTATGATACATTGAAAGGAACAACTGCTGTGATGTTTTGTAACATTGCGAATGTTCCGGCTCGTCTGTTGAAAGAGAAGGTTAAAGCTGGTGTTCCCAGTTTGAAGGGTGCTTTTGTCGAAGATGGAATCTATGTTGGTGTAGATCAACTCGAAGCTTTGGCAAGTCTCAAGAGCAAGGAAGAGGTTATCGCCGATATTCTTACATTGTTGCAATCGCCGGCTAAGAATCTTGTTTCTGCTTTGCAATCGGGTGCGAATAACATCCATGGTGTCTTGAAAACGTTGAGTGAGAGACCAGAATAAATAAATTTATAGTAAACAAATAATTAAAATTATACGAAAATGGCAGATTTGAAAGCTATCGCCGAACAATTAGTAAATTTGTCGGTAAAAGAAGTTAATGAACTTGTTACAATTCTTAAAGACGAATATGGTATCGAGCCCGCTGCTGCAGCTGTTGCTGTTGCTGCTGGTCCTGCTGCTGGTGCAGCTGCTGCAGAAGAAAAAACTTCTTTTGATGTCGTTTTGAAGAGTGCAGGTGCTGCAAAACTTCAAGTAATCAAAGCAGTTAAAGAGGCTTGTGGTCTCGGATTGAAAGAAGCTAAAGATTTAGTTGACGGTGCACCTAGCCCTGTTAAACAAGGTGTTGCTAAAGATGAAGCTGAAGCATTGAAAAAAACTCTAGAAGACGTAGGAGCAGAAGTTGAACTTAAATAGTAAAATAGCCTGATTATCAGGTCTCTTCGGTTAAGAGTCTCATATATGAGGTCTCTTAACCTTTTTGTGTTTATATTTTAAATTAAGTTCTACTAATTCATTCACAGATGTCTTCCGATACTACTAATAATCAGAGAATAAATTTTGCTTCAACAAAAAATCCTTTGGCTTATCCTGATTTTTTGGAAATCCAATTGAAGTCATTTCAAGATTTTCTGCAACTAGACACACCCCCTGAAAAGCGTAAAAAGGAAGGTTTGTATAAAGTGTTTGCAGAGAATTTTCCCATTGCTGATACAAGAAACAACTTTGTCCTTGAGTTCTTGGATTATTATATCGACCCGCCGCGCTGGACAATTGAAGATTGTTTAGAGCGTGGTTTAACATATAGTGTTCCATTAAAAGCAAAGCTAAAACTGTATTGCACAGATCCCGATCATGAGGATTTCGATACGGTAATTCAAGATGTTTTTTTGGGCTCTATACCTTATATGACTGATAAGGCCACTTTTGTTATTAATGGTGCCGAGCGTGTTGTCGTTTCTCAGTTACACCGGTCGCCCGGTGTGTTTTTCGGTCAGAGCCTACATGCTAATGGTACTAAACTCTATTCTGCACGTATTATTCCTTTCAAGGGTTCGTGGATTGAGTTTGCTACCGATATAAACAACGTGATGTATGCTTATATCGATAGAAAAAAGAAATTGCCTGTTACCACTTTGTTAAGGGCTATTGGTTTTGAAAGTGATAAGGATATTCTCGAGATTTTCAAATTGGCGGAGGAAGTCAAAGTTAATAAGACTAATCTGAAAAAAGTCATTGGACGTAAGCTCGCTGCCCGTGTACTGAAGTCTTGGATTGAAGATTTTGTCGACGAAGATACTGGTGAAGTAGTTTCTATTGAACGTAATGAAGTTGTTATAGATCGTGAAACTGTTCTTGAACAAGAACATATCGATCAAATTATTGAATCGGGTGCTCAGACTATTTTGATCCATCGTGAGGCTGCCAATCAATCTGACTATTCTATCATATATAATACGTTACAGAAAGATCCAAGTAACTCTGAGAAAGAAGCGGTATTATATATTTATCGTCAGTTGCGTAATGCTGATCCTGCCGATGATGCTAGTGCACGTGAAATAATCAATAATCTTTTCTTCTCTGATAAGAGATATGATTTGGGTGATGTAGGTCGCTATAGAATCAATAAGAAACTCGGCCTGACCACCGATATGGGGGTTCGTGTCCTGACGAAAGAAGATATTATTGAGATTATAAAATATTTAATTGAACTGATCAATTCAAAAGCGGATGTTGACGATATTGACCATTTGAGTAATCGTCGTGTTCGTACTGTAGGTGAACAGTTGATGAATCAGTTTGCCGTAGGTTTGGCACGTATGTCGCGTACTATTCGTGAGCGCATGAATGTTCGTGACAATGAAGTCTTTACTCCTATCGATTTGATTAATGCGAAGACTATTTCTTCTGTTATTAATTCATTCTTTGGAACGAATGCTTTGTCGCAATTTATGGACCAAACCAATCCTCTAGCCGAAATAACTCACAAACGTCGTTTGTCAGCGCTGGGGCCTGGCGGTTTATCTCGTGATCGTGCCGGATTTGAGGTTCGTGACGTTCACTATACTCACTATGGGCGTTTATGTCCTATTGAAACTCCTGAAGGACCTAATATCGGTTTGATTTCTTCTTTGTGTGTTTATGCAAAGATAAACGATTTAGGTTTTATAGAGACTCCTTACCGTAAGGTTAAAGATGGCAAGGTAGATTTTTCTTCCGAAGGTCTTGTCTCTTTGACAGCAGAAGAAGAAGAAGCTAAGATCATTGCCCAGGGTAATGCTCTAATCAATGCAGAAGGTGTTCTTTCTGATAATAAAATTAAAGCTCGTCAAGATGCTGATTATCCTGTCGTTGAGCCGTCTGAAGTAGAGTTGATGGATGTCTCTCCACAGCAGATTGCATCTATTGCTGCTGCTTTAATTCCTTTCCTTGAACACGACGATGCTAACCGTGCGTTGATGGGATCTAACATGATGCGTCAGGCTGTTCCGTTGATTCGGAGTGAAGCACCGGTTGTTGGTACTGGCATTGAAGCTCAATTGGCTCGCGACTCTCGTACTCAGGTAACGGCAGAGGGTTCTGGTGTCGTTGATTTTGTTGATGCAACGACTATACGTATTTTATATGATAGATCCGCGGATGCGGAATTCGTAAGTTTTGAATCTGCGTTGAAGGAGTATAAAATTCCTAAATGGCGTAAGACAAACCAAAATATGACTATCGACCTTCGCCCTATTTGTAGCAAAGGCCAACGCGTCAACACAGGAGATATTCTAACTGAAGGTTATGCTACTGAAAACGGTGAATTGGCATTAGGACGTAATTTGCTTGTTGCTTACATGCCGTGGAAGGGATATAATTATGAGGATGCTATCGTTCTGAATGAGCGAATAGTTCGCGAAGATTTATTGACTTCTGTCCATGTTGAAGAGTTCTCCTTGGAAGTACGTGAAACCAAACGCGGAATGGAAGAACTAACCTCTGATATTCCGAATGTCAGTGAGGAAGCAACAAAAGATCTAGATGAAAATGGTATTATCCGTGTTGGTGCACGCGTAGAACCAGGCGATATTCTGATAGGTAAGATTACTCCAAAAGGTGAATCTGATCCTTCTCCTGAGGAAAAATTACTTCGCGCTATTTTTGGTGATAAAGCGGGGGATGTTAAGGATGCTTCGATGAAAGCTTCGCCTTCATTGAAAGGTGTGGTTATCAAGAACAAATTGTTCTCTCGTGTTGTCAAAACTCGTAGCTCAAAGTTGGCCGATAAAGCTTTGTTGCCAAAAATTGATGATGAATTCGAACATAGAGTTAACGGATTGAAAGATGTTCTTGTTAAGAAACTTTTAACCCTTACCGACGGCAAAGTGTCTCAAGGGGTAAAAGACTTTATGGGAACCGACTTGATACCGAAAGGCGCAATTTTTACTGCGGCTAATTTCTCTACGATGGATTATACTGTTGTTCAGTTGAGTAATTGGACAAATGATGAACATGCAAATGGCATGATCCGTGATTTGATATTGAACTTCTTGAAGATTTATAAGGAGTTGGATGCCGAATTGAAACGTAAGAAATTTGCTATTACTATTGGCGATGAACTTCCTTCGGGTATTATTCAGATGGCTAAAGTTTATATTGCTAAGAAACGTAAAATCGGTGTTGGTGATAAAATGGCTGGACGCCATGGTAATAAAGGTATCGTGTCTCGTATTGTACGTCAAGAAGATATGCCTTTCTTGGCCGATGGAACTCCTGTTGATATCGTATTGAATCCGTTGGGTGTGCCTTCTCGTATGAATATCGGTCAGATATTTGAGGCTGTTTTGGGTAGAGCTGGTCGTAAACTCGGAATCAAATTTGCTACTCCGATTTTTGATGGTGCTACTTTGGAAGATCTGAATACATGGACCGATAAAGCTGGATTGCCTCGTTACGGTAAAACTGTTCTATTTGATGGTGGAACTGGGGAACAATTTGACCAAGCTGCAACTGTCGGAGTTACTTATATGTTGAAATTGGGACATATGGTTGAAGATAAAATGCATGCGCGTTCTATTGGCCCTTATTCGTTGATTACTCAGCAGCCATTGGGTGGTAAAGCACAATTTGGTGGACAGCGTTTCGGTGAAATGGAGGTTTGGGCGCTTGAAGGTTTTGGCGCTGCTCACGTCCTTCAAGAAATATTGACAATCAAATCAGATGATGTAGTAGGACGTTCGAAGGCGTATGAAGCAATAGTTAAAGGCGAGCCGATGCCAGCTCCTGGTATTCCCGAATCACTCAACGTGTTGTTACACGAGTTGAGAGGTCTCGGATTGAGTATTAACCTCGAATAGTTTTAACGGTAAATTATCTAAATTATTATATACAACATAGTATGGCTTTTAGAAAAGATAATAAGGTAAAGAGTAATTTCACGAAGATTTCAATCGGATTGGCTTCTCCGGAAGAAATTCTCGAAAATTCATATGGAGAAGTATTAAAGCCTGAAACCATAAATTATCGTACTTATAAACCTGAACGTGACGGTTTGTTTTGCGAAAGAATTTTTGGCCCAATCAAAGATTACGAATGCCATTGTGGTAAATACAAACGTATTCGTTATAAAGGTATTGTTTGTGATCGTTGTGGTGTTGAAGTTACGGAGAAGAAAGTACGTCGTGAACGTATGGGGCATATTCAATTGGTTGTCCCAGTCGCTCATATCTGGTATTTTCGTTCTTTGCCAAATAAAATTGGCTATCTGTTGGGCTTGCCAACTAAAAAGCTCGACTCTATTATTTATTATGAGAGGTATGTAGTCATACAACCGGGTATTAGATCGAGTGAACTATCTCAGTTCGATTTGTTGTCCGAAGAAGAATACTTGGATGTTCTTGATCATTTGCCTAAAGATAATCAGTATCTTGAAGATACAGACCCCAATAAGTTTATTGCTAAAATGGGTGCTGAAGCTATCTACGACTTATTGGTACGTATCGATTTAGATGCTCTTTCTTATGAATTGCGTCATCGTGCCAGTACAGATGCTTCTCAGCAACGTAAAAATGAAGCATTGAAACGTCTGCAGGTCGTAGAATCTTTTCGCGCTTCTCGTGGGCGTAATAAGCCCGAGTGGATGATTATGCGGATTGTTCCGGTTATTCCTCCAGATCTTCGCCCATTAGTTCCATTGGATGGTGGCCGTTTTGCTACATCTGATCTGAACGATTTATATCGTAGGGTTATTATTCGTAATAACCGCTTAAAACGTCTTATTGAGATTAAGGCACCTGAGGTGATTCTGCGTAATGAGAAGCGTATGCTTCAAGAAGCAGTTGATTCTTTGTTCGACAATTCTCGTAAGTCTAGTGCAATCAAGAGTGAGTCAAATCGTCCGTTGAAGTCTCTTTCTGATAGTTTAAAGGGTAAGCAAGGTCGCTTCCGTCAGAATTTGCTGGGTAAACGTGTCGACTATTCTGCTCGTTCGGTTATTGTCGTAGGTCCTGAACTGAAAATGGGTGAATGCGGTATTCCTAAACTGATGGCTGCCGAATTATATAAACCGTTTATTATTCGTAAATTGATAGAACGGGGTATTGTCAAAACGGTTAAATCTGCAAAGAAAATAGTAGATCGCAAAGAATCCGTTATCTGGGATATATTGGAACATGTAATGAGAGGACATCCGGTGCTTTTGAACCGTGCTCCGACATTGCACCGCTTGGGTATTCAGGCTTTCCAACCTAAGATGATAGAAGGAAAAGCTATCCAACTCCATCCTTTGGCTTGTACTGCTTTCAATGCCGATTTTGATGGTGACCAGATGGCTGTGCATCTTCCTTTGAGTAATGAAGCTGTGCTTGAAGCTCAAATGCTGATGCTTGAGCCACACAATATTTTGAATCCCGCTAATGGCGCTCCTATTACCGTACCTTCTCAGGATATGGTTCTCGGATTGTATTATATTACAAAACTTCGTAAGGAGGCTAAGGGGGAAGGACTGATTTTCTACGGTCCCGAAGAGACTATGATAGCGTACAATAGTGGTAAGGTTGATATTCATGCCATTGTGAAAGTAATGGTGAAAGACTTGGATGAGAATGGAAATATTGTTGATGTATTGCGCGAGACATCCGTCGGACGTGTTATCGTCAACGAAATAGTACCTCCCGAAGTGGGCTATATCAACGAAGTTATCTCTAAAAAATCTCTGCGCGATATTATTAGTCGAGTTATTAAAATCTGCGGAACTGCTAAAACTTGCGAGTTCTTGGATGGTATTAAGAACTTGGGATACTATATGGCGTTTAAGGGTGGTTTGTCGTTCAACTTGAATGATATTATTATCCCGAAAGAAAAAGAAGTTCTTGTAAAAAGAGGATATGACGAAGTAGAACAAGTCATCAATAACTACAATATGGGTTTCATTACTAATAATGAACGTTATAATCAGGTTATTGATATTTGGACACACGTTAACTCGGAACTTTCGAACTTTTTGATGAAAACCATCTCTTCTGATGATCAGGGCTTTAACTCAGTATACATGATGTTGGATTCTGGCGCTCGTGGTTCTAAAGAACAGATTCGCCAGCTTTCCGGTATGCGTGGTTTGATGGCAAAGCCTCAGAAAGCAGGTGCAGAAGGTGGTCAAATTATTGAAAACCCTATTCTTTCTAACTTTAAGGAAGGCCTTTCTGTGCTAGAGTATTTTATTTCTACTCACGGTGCTCGTAAAGGTTTGGCCGATACTGCGTTGAAAACTGCCGATGCTGGATATTTGACTCGTCGTTTGGTAGATGTATCGCATGACGTTATTATTTCCGAAGATGATTGTGGAACTCTCCGCGGTTTGATCTGCTCTGATCTTACGAACGATGACGAGGTTATTGCTACATTGGCCGAAAGAATTTTGGGACGTGTTTCTGTTCATGATGTGATCCATCCTACAACAGGTGAATTACTTGTTGCCGGTGGTGACGAAATCACAGAAGAAATTGCAAAGAAAATTCAAGAATCTCCAATTGAGAGCGTCGAAATTCGTTCCGTACTGACTTGTGAGTCTAAACATGGTGTTTGTGCCAAGTGTTATGGCCGTAATTTGGCTACTAGCCGTATGGTTCAGAAGGGAGAGGCTGTTGGCGTCATCGCTGCACAATCTATTGGTGAACCTGGTACTCAGTTGACATTACGTACATTCCATGCCGGTGGTACGGCAGCCAATATTGCAGCTAATGCAACTATTATTGCCAAAAATAATGCCCGTCTCGAATTCGAAGAACTCCGTACTGTTGATGTAAAAGACGGTGAAGGCAAAAAGACTAAAATGGTTGTTGGACGTTTGGCCGAAGTACGCTTCGTAGACGTCAATACCGGTATCGTGCTTTCTACTCACAATGTACCTTATGGTTCTACGCTTTTTTTCAATGATGGAGATGTCATTGATAAGGGTACGATGATAGCTAAATGGGATCCGTTTAATGCTGTTATTATCACTGAAGCCGGCGGTAAAATAGAATTTGAAGGAGTTATTGAAAATGTCACTTATTCAGTTGAATCGGATGAATCGACTGGCTTGCGTGAAATTATTATTATAGAATCTAAAGATAAGACCAAAGTCCCTACAGCTCATATTATGGCTGCTGACGGTGAACTTATACGTACTTACAACTTACCTGTGGGTGGTCACGTCGTTGTTGATAACGGCCAACATGTAACTGCGGGTGATGTTATTGTCAAAATTCCTCGGTCTGTTGGTAAAGCCGGCGATATTACTGGTGGTCTTCCACGTGTTACCGAATTGTTTGAAGCTCGTAATCCTTCAAATCCTGCTGTCGTTTCCGAAATTGATGGCGAGGTAACGATGGGTAAAGTCAAACGTGGTAATCGTGAAATTATTGTAACATCGAAAACCGGTGAGGTTAAAAAGTATCTTGTAGCGTTGTCCAAGCAGATATTGGTTCAGGAAAACGACTATGTTCGCGCGGGTACACCGCTGTCGGATGGAGCAATTACTCCTGCAGATATCTTGGCTATTAAAGGACCGACTGCTGTTCAAGAATATATCGTTAATGAAGTTCAAGATGTATATCGTTTGCAAGGTGTGAAAATTAATGATAAGCATTTTGAAATTATTGTCCGCCAGATGATGCGCAAAGTTGAGATCGTTGATCCGGGTGATACCCGATTCCTCGAACAACAGATTGTAGATAAGTTGGACTTTATGGATGAAAACGATAGAATCTGGGGTAAGAAAATCATTGTTGATTCCGGTGATTCTGCGAACATGCAACCTGGACAAATTGTCACAGCTCGTAAACTTCGTGATGAAAACAGTTTGCTGAAACGTCGCGACTTGAAATTGGTTACAGTTCGTGATGCCGTTGCTGCAACATCAACTCAGATACTTCAAGGTATTACCCGTGCGGCTTTGCAGACTAAGAGCTTTATGTCGGCGGCTTCTTTCCAGGAAACGACGAAAGTGCTCAACGAAGCAGCTATTAATGGCAAAATCGATAAACTCGAAGGTATGAAGGAAAACGTTATTTGCGGACACTTGATACCGGCTGGTACAGGGCAGCGTGAATTTGAAAAAATCGTTGTCGGCTCGCAAGAAGAATACGATCGCGCCATTGCCAACAAACGTACTGTTCTCGATTATAAAGATGTAGAATAGTTAATATTGAGTTTGAAGTTTGTGTCTTTTGATGCAAGTTCTCTTACTTACTTATTAAAACAAAAAAGGTTTGGGCCGTATCAAAGATCTTGGTGCGGCCCATCTTTATTTTAATGTCCGAAAATATAAATATAAAAAATATGGAAAACAAAAATGAAGATGCTCAATTGCAATTAGAATTGAGTGAGCAAGTGGCGCAAGGAACTTATGCCAATTTGGTTGTTATTACCCATTCAAGTTCTGAGTTCGTGTTTGATTTTGCTCAGGTGTTGCCCGGAATGCCTAAAGCTCCTGTGAAATCGCGTATAATAATGGCTCCCGAACATGCTAAAAGATTGCTTTACGCTCTTGAAGAAAACCTTCGGAAATATGAAGAGATGTTCGGTAAGATAAGGACAATGGACGAAGAGTCCATCAACCCAGTACTTGACATAAAAGGCGAAGCTTAGCTCGGAAATATTTGTTGAGGTTTCGCAGCAAAGGATGGCGATAGACATCGGCTATCTGTCTTTTGTTCATTTCAGGGCGTTTTATACGTTTGCTTCAGTTGACCAAAAGTTCTTGGCCTTTCAAAATGAGATAAGTACCTAAAAAGTCTTAGGTCCATACGTTTCCAAAAAAACTTAAGGACGTCACTGAAAAAACTAACATGCGGCATTTTCTACTCACGGTCGCGAGTAGAAAATGCCGTATGTTAGTATCAATATAGTTATATTTCTCCTCTTTTCACAAAAGATGTAAAAATAGTCAATTGCAAAAGACCCACTCTAGTCAGTGACAAGAAAATTTTCGACTCACCGGTAAAGTTAGGAGGCTAAACATAAGCATTATTAATAGCACATCACATAAATAAACTTTCGAGCCTGCGATATCAACGAAATTGTCGTATGTTAGTTTTTTCGGTGACGTCCTTAAGTTTTTTTGAAAACATATGGACGTCAACAAATTTAGGTCCATATGTGGTTCTGGGTGGTAAGAGTCCATTGCTGCATTCCACGACCATGAAATCATTTGTATTTCAACCTTTGCCACCTCCGTATGACACCATACGGCACTATCATACAGAGTGTTAACGATGCACCGTATACAACGCCAGCGAAAAAAGGTCCGAAAATCGGCCCTAGAGTATGCTGTAGACTCCTTATTTTCAGCGGACCTCTGCTTAGAATGAGTCTAAACGATGGCCTACAGGTATCTGAGGGACTGTTTGTATATATACGAGTGTGTCCCATTCATTTACTCCCTTATGTCACTTAGTCTCCTCATTTTTACTGATGAGTTCAAAATACACATTTTTATTGACGCAAAATGGCGTTGATCTAAAGTAGTGATATTGATGCTGCTTTTCTGAATGTTTTGGGAGGTGAATATTGGGGGTGATACTGATACTATTTTAACCACACCGAAGTGGCACTTATTGATACACGAAATCGAACTTGGGTTCTCAAAAAATGATAAGGGCGAACATAAAAATTCATAAGGACGAAAATAAAAGTTTATACATACAAACTTTTATTTTCGTTCTTATGATTTTCTTGCTGTATATCAACGGTTTATATACGATATCTTAATCTCTTACTCTGATTCGATTTACATTCGAGCGGTGAGAGAGTAACGAAAAAAAGTGCTCTAAAAGGCTATGTGAGTGAGGTTCGGATAAGAAAGTATCAGAACGTCTGGAAATATTCACATTGAAGCACTCGAAGCCATAATGCTTAGTTTCCTGACTTTTATCGGTGAACCGAGTTTCCGATATGTACTCTCTTCAATGAATTCTGTGTTTTTATGGTATATCGTTGGATCGCATGATGTATACACTTTTTCTTCTGTTTGTGGCAAATAAGGCTCTGAAATGATGGATATGCCTTTGATGGGGAATATTTCTGACAAAATGTTCTTTTTTCTAGAGCTCTCTTTATTGCAGAGCTAAACTCTTCATTATTAGCCTTGGTGCTTTCCCTATCGTTTTGTTTATTTTCTCTATAGCTTTTAGGAACATTTGGAAAAAAAGTAATATATTCGATTGATTTATAAAATATTCTTTGTAACTTTGCAGCCCGAAATATACTGTTTTGAATAGAAATAAACATAATATAATAATAAAAAACAATTAAAATGCCTACAATTCAACAATTAGTAAGAAAAGGCCGTGAGGTATTGGTAGACAAAAGCAAGTCTCCTGCTTTGGATTCTTGTCCTCAAAGACGTGGTGTCTGTGTGAGAGTATATACTACCACTCCTAAGAAACCTAATTCTGCGATGCGTAAGGTCGCTCGTGTGCGTTTGACCAACTCTAAAGAGGTGAACTCTTACATCCCTGGTGAAGGTCACAATCTTCAGGAACACTCTATTGTGCTTGTTCGTGGTGGTCGTGTGAAAGATCTTCCTGGTGTTCGTTATCACATTGTTCGTGGTACTCTTGATACAGCTGGTGTGGCCGGCCGTTTGCAGAGACGTTCAAAATATGGAGCAAAGCGTCCTAAGGCTGTAGCTGCAAAGAAATAATAGTAATAAATAACAATTTCGTTTGAGTTTGTTGGAATGCTATGATGGGTTGAGTAAATTCCTAAGCGTGGGAGTTGAAGACGTAAGATTAGACAACCAAAAACAAAAACATTAAATTCAAAACAAATGAGAAAAGCAAAACCAAAAAAACGTATCATTCTTCCGGATCCCGTTTATAATGATCAAAAGGTTTCTAAATTCGTTAATCATTTAATGTATGATGGTAAGAAAAACGTTTCTTACGAAATTTTTTATGCTGCAATGAAGGTGGTGGAAGCAAAACTTCCTAATGATGAGAAATCAGCACTTGATGTGTGGAAAAAGGCATTGGATAATATTACTCCGCAAGTGGAGGTTAAGTCACGCCGTGTAGGTGGTGCTACTTTTCAAGTTCCTACAGAAATTCGTCCAGATAGAAAAGAATCTGTTTCAATGAAAAATATGATAGCTTATGCTCGTAAGAGAGGTGGCAAGTCGATGGCTGATAAATTGGCTGCCGAAATTCTTGACGCATACAATGAGCAAGGCGGTTCGTTCAAGCGTAGAGAAGATATGCATAGAATGGCCGAGGCTAACCGTGCGTTTGCACATTTCAGATTCTAGCATTTTGGATATTATGACATTAAGATTATAAAGTAAAAGGATTATAATGGGAAAACAAGATTTAAACTTGACGCGTAATATCGGTATCATGGCTCACATCGATGCTGGTAAGACGACTACGTCTGAACGTATTCTGTATTATACCGGTTTGACCCACAAAATTGGTGAGGTGCATGATGGAGCTGCCACAATGGACTGGATGGCTCAGGAGAAGGAACGCGGTATTACAATTACTTCTGCGGCTACAACCTGTAATTGGAAATGGAATGATAAAACATATAAACTAAATCTGATTGACACTCCGGGACACGTTGACTTTACTGCTGAAGTAGAGCGTTCGTTGCGTGTGCTTGATGGGGCTGTTGCTACATATTGTGCAGTTGGAGGTGTTGAACCTCAGTCTGAGACAGTTTGGCGTCAGGCAGATAAATATAATGTACCTCGTATCGGCTATGTTAATAAGATGGACCGTTCGGGTGCTGACTATTTTGAAGTTGTTCGTCAGATGAAAGCTATTCTTGGAGCTAATCCTTGCCCTATTGTTATCCCAATTGGCGCAGAAGAAACTTTTAAGGGTATTGTAGATCTTGTCAAAATGAAAGCTATCGTTTGGAATGACGAAACGATGGGTGCTGAGTACGATGTTGAAGAAATTCCGTCTGACTTGGTTGAATCTGCAAATCAATATCGTGACGAGATGTTACAAAAAGCAGCCGACTTTGATGATGTTGTGATGGAGAAGTATTTTGACGATCCTTCCAAGATTACAGAAGAAGATGTGCTTCGTGCTATTCGCAAAGGTACTGTGGCTATGGAATTGGTTCCTATGCTATGCGGTTCTTCTTTCAAAAATAAAGGTGTTCAGACATTGCTCGATTATGTTTGTGCATTCTTGCCCTCGCCGGTAGATACTCCTGACGTAAAAGGATCAAATCCTGATACCGATGAAGAAGAAGATCGTAAGCCCGATGAAGATGAGAAGACTTGCGCTTTGGCGTTCAAGATAGCAACCGATCCCTATGTTGGTCGTCTTGTATTCTTCCGCGTTTATTCCGGTAAGATTGAATCAGGTTCGTATATCTACAATTCTCGTTCGAGAAAAAAAGAGCGTGTTTCTCGCTTGTTCCAAATGTTTTCGAATCATGAGAATCCGGTAGATGTAGTAGGAGCTGGTGATATTGGTGCTGGTGTTGGTTTCAAAGATATCCATACAGGTGATACGCTTTGTACTGAAGATGCACCTATCCGTTTGGAATCTATGGATTTTCCAGAACCTGTTATCGGTATTGCTGTAGAGCCTAAAACTCAAAAGGATTTGGACAAACTGTCTAATGGTTTGTCTAAGTTGGCAGAAGAAGATCCTACGTTCCAAGTTAGAACAGATGAGCAAACAGGTCAGACTGTTATCTCGGGTATGGGTGAGTTGCACTTGGATATTATTCTTGATCGTCTGCGTCGTGAGTTTAAGGTAGAATGTAATCAAGGTAAACCACAGGTTAACTATAAGGAAGCTATTACCAAGAAGGTTAATTTGCGTGAGGTTTATAAGAAACAGACAGGTGGTCGTGGTAAGTTTGCCGATATTATTGTTAATGTAGGTCCTGCTGATGAAGACTTCAAGCAAGGTGGACTTCAATTTGTTGATATGGTGAAGGGCGGTAATATTCCTAAGGAATTTATCCCTTGTGTTCAGAAAGGTTTCGGCAATGCGATGAAGAGTGGTATTCTTGCAGGTTATCCGCTTGACTCCATAAAGGTAGAGTTGCTTGATGGTTCTTTCCACCCAGTTGACTCAGACCAGTTGTCTTTTGAAATCTGTGCTTTGAATGCATATAAAAGTGCATGTGCTAAAGCAGGTCCAGTCTTGATGGAGCCTATGATGAAACTTGAGGTGGTAACGCCCGAGGAAAATATGGGTGATGTTATCGGTGACTTGAATAAGCGTAGGGGTCAGGTTGAAGGCATGGAATCCAGCCGCTCCGGTGCTCGTATTGTAAAAGCAGTTGTTCCGTTGGCAGAAATGTTTGGCTATGTAACGGCATTGCGTACTATCACTTCAGGTCGTGCTACTTCTTCGATGTCCTACTCTCATCATTCAAGAGTGTCTTCCTCTATTGCCAAGGCAGTACTTGAAGAAGTTAAAGGCCGCGTGGATTTAATTTAAGTAAATAAAAAGATAGAACAGCGTATTAGCGAATGACTCTTAATATGTCTGTTCTTCTTTAAGTAAACAAGTTTAATAATTAAAATTAGAATGAGTCAGAAAATTCGTATTAAATTGAAATCTTACGATCACAATTTGGTAGACAAATCTGCCGAGAAGATTGTAAGAACAGTGAAGGCTACAGGGGCCATTGTTAGTGGTCCTATTCCTCTTCCAACACACAAACGGATAATAACGGTTAACCGTTCTACATTCGTTAACAAAAAGTCTAGAGAGCAATTTGAGCTTTCTTCTTACAAACGCTTGATCGATATCTATAGCTCAACAGCTAAGACAGTCGATGCGTTGATGAAGCTAGAGTTGCCGAGTGGTGTAGAGGTAGAAATTAAAGTTTAGTTATATTAAAATTTAGAGAAATGCCAGGATTATTAGGAAAGAAAATCGGAATGACATCCGTATTCAGTGCTGATGGTAAAAATGTACCATGCACTGTTATCGAAGCAGGTCCTTGCGTCGTTACTCAAGTTAAAACAGTCGAAAAAGACGGCTATGCTGCAGTTCAGTTGGGCTTCCAGGACAATAAGGAGAAGCATACAACTAAACCATTGCTTGGTCATTTTAAAAGGGCTGGAGTAACGCCGAAGAGACACTTGGTTGAGTTCAAGAGTTTTGAGAAAGAATTAAACTTGGGCGATTCTGTTACTGTAGAAATGTTTGATGGTGTGGATTTTGTCGATGTCGTCGGAACTTCTAAAGGTAAAGGTTTCCAAGGTGTAGTTAAAAGACATGGTTTTGGTGGTGTTGGTCAAGCAACTCATGGTCAGCATAACCGTGCTCGCAAACCGGGTTCTATCGGTGCATGTTCTTACCCTGCAAAAGTATTCAAAGGAATGCGCATGGGTGGACAGCTAGGTGGTGACAGAATTACTGTCCAAAATTTGAAAGTATTAAAAGTAATCGCGGATCATAACCTCCTTCTTATCAAAGGTTCTATTCCAGGTTGCAAAGGTTCAATCGTTTTAATTCAGAAATAATGGAAGTTGACGTATTAAATATAAAAGGTGAAAACACCGGGAGAAAGGTTACGTTAAACGAATCTATCTTCGGAATTGAGCCTAACGACCACGCTATCTATTTGGATGTTAAGCAATTCATGGCGAATAATCGTCAAGGAACTCATAAATCGAAAGAAAGAAGTGAGATGAGTGGCTCTACCAGAAAGCTTGGACGTCAGAAAGGTGGTGGCGGTGCTCGTCGTGGTGATATAAATTCTCCAGTCTTAGTTGGTGGTGCACGTGTTTTTGGTCCTAAACCCAGAGATTATTCGTTCAAACTAAATAAGAAAGTAAAAGCATTGGCTCGTAAGTCTGCTTTAAGTTATAAAGCGAAAAATAACGCAGTTGTTGTTATTGAAGATTTCAACTTTGCGGCTCCTAAAACAAAGGATTTCGTTGAAATGATAAATAATCTTAAAGTTTCTGATCGGAAAATGCTTTTAGTCTTATCCGAATCAAATAAAAATGTATATTTGTCGGCTCGTAACCTTAAGAATGCTTCTGTTCAACAGATTTCTGGCATGAATACTTACAGAGTATTAGATGCCAAGGTCCTCGTTTTGACAGAAAGTGCTCTTTCTGCTATCGACAAAAATTTAACGAAAGAGGAGGCTTAGATAATGGGAATTATTATTAAACCGTTGGTTACGGAGAAAATGACAGCAATAACTGAAAAGAAACATCAATTTGGTTTTGTTGTTAATCCAGGTGCCAATAAATTAGAAATTAAAAGAGAAGTTGAAGCACTCTACAATGTGACAGTCCTAAGCGTCAATACGATGCGGTATGCAGGGAAAAGTAAGAGCCGCTATACAAAAGCGGGTTTGATAAGTGGAAGAACTAATGCATACAAAAAGGCAATAGTCACATTAAAAGAGGGTGATTCTATAGATTTTTATAGCAATATTTAAAAAAGATGGCAGTACGTAGTTTTAAGCCCACAACGCCTGGGCAAAGACATAAGATTATTGGTACTTTTGAAGAAATTACTGCTAAAGTACCAGAAAAGTCTCTTATAGTTAGTAGGAGGTCCACGGGTGGTCGCAACAATGTCGGTAAAATGACAGTTCGTTATAGAGGTGGCGGTCACAAAAAGGCTTATCGTCTGATTGATTTTAAGCGGAACAAAGACGGTGTTCCTGCAGTTGTTAAAACCATCGAATACGATCCGAATCGTTCGGCTCGTATTGCTTTGTTGTTTTATGCTGATGGTGAAAAACGTTATATCATTGCTCCTAATGGATTGCAGGTAGGTGCAAAATTAATGTCTGGCGAAGGTGCAGCACCTGAGATAGGTAATGCTCTTCCTCTTCAGAATATTCCAGTTGGTACAGTTATTCATAACATTGAATTGCGTCCCGGTCAGGGAGCTGCTATGGTACGTTCAGCTGGTAATTTTGCTCAATTAACATCTCGTGAAGGAAGTTATTGTGTTATTAAGTTACCTTCGGGAGAACTTCGTAAGATACTATCAACTTGTAAAGCTACCATTGGTAGTGTGGGCAACTCTGATCATGCTCTTGAAAGTTCGGGTAAAGCCGGACGTTCTCGTTGGTTTGGTCGTCGTCCTCATAACCGTGGTGTTGTAATGAACCCTGTTGATCACCCAATGGGTGGTGGTGAAGGACGTGCCTCTGGTGGACATCCTAGATCACGGACAGGTCTGTATGCTAAGGGTCTTAAGACAAGAGCTCCGAAAAAACAGAGTTGGAAGTATATTATTGAGAGAAGTAATAAGTAATTTGATTAATTGAGTAAATTATGAGTCGATCATTAAAAAAAGGTCCATATATCAATGTTAAGCTTGAAAAGAAAGTGCTTGACATGAATGAATCCGGAAAGAAGATTGTTGTTAAAACATGGGCAAGAGCTTCTATGATTTCTCCGGATTTTGTAGGACATACTATTGCAGTTCATAATGGGAATAAATTTATTCCTGTTTACATTACTGAGAACATGGTTGGTCACAAGTTGGGTGAGTTTGCTCCGACGCGTACCTTTAGGGGCCATGCAGGTAATCGATAAGATTAATAATTTATTATGAATAAAAAAGTAATAATATAATGGGAGAAAGAAAAAGAATATCGGCCAACAAGAGGAAAGAAAGCCTTAAGACCATGTATTTTGCTAAATTGCGCAATGTCCCGACTTCTCCTCGTAAAATGCGCCTCGTGGCGGATATGGTTCGTGGAATGGAGGTGAATAGAGCTCTTGGAGTATTAAAGTATTCTTCGAAAGAAGCTGCTCAAAGAGTTGAAAAGCTGTTGCGCTCTGCAATTGCTAACTGGGAAATTAAGAATGAACGGAAAGCAGAAGATGGAGAATTGTTTGTAACTAAGATTTTTGTTGATTGTGGTTCTACTCTGAGAAGAATGAGACCGGCACCACAGGGAAGGGGATATAGAATTCGCAAACGTTCTAATCATGTGACTTTATTTGTTGATTCTAAAAGTAATAACGAAGAACAAAATTAGAGTAGATGGGACAGAAAGTTAATCCAATAAGCAACCGTTTAGGAATTGTCAGAGGTTGGGATTCCAATTGGTATGGCGGAAGAAAATATGGTGATTCTTTGCTCGAAGACAGCAAAATTCGTAAATATTTGAATGCGCGTCTTGCTAAGGCAAGTGTTTCAAGAATTGTTATCGAGCGTACTCTTAAGTTGGTTACAATCACTATTTGTACAGCTCGTCCCGGTCTTATTATCGGTAAGGGTGGTAAAGATGTTGACAAACTTAAAGAAGAGTTGAAATCTGTTACCGATAAAGATATTCAAATAAATATTTTTGAAGTAAAAAGACCGGAACTCGATGCTACATACGTTGGCAATAATATAGCCCGCCAGGTAGAAGGTAAAATTGCTTACCGTCGTGCCATAAAGATGGCTATTGCCAACACTATGCGTATGGGTGCTGAAGGTATAAAAGTTCAGATTTCAGGACGTTTGAATGGAGCTGAAATGGCTCGTTCTGAGATGTATAAAGAAGGTAGAACTCCTTTGCATACTTTCAGAGCAGATATAGACTATTGTTCAACGGAGGCGTTGACAAAAGTAGGTTTGCTCGGTGTTAAAGTATGGATTTGTAGAGGTGAAGTTTATGGGAAGCGTGAGTTGGCTCCTAACTTTACTCAATCTAAAGAGAATTCGCGTGGAAACAATGGTGGAAACGGCGGAAGAAACTTTAAAAGGAAGAAAAATAATCGGTAATCGAATTTGATTTTTAGGAATTATGTTACAACCAAAAAAGACTAAATTCAGAAGACAACAGAAAGGCCGTCAGAATAATAGGGGCTTTGCCCATAGAGGTGATCAACTAGCCTTTGGTTCCTTTGGTATCAAAGCGATGGGTGCGAAGTGGATCACTGGTCGCCAAATAGAGGCCGCTCGTGTTGCTGTAACTAGATATATGCAGCGTGAAGGACAAATCTGGATTCGTATATTTCCGGATAAGGTAATTACACGTAAACCTGCAGATGTTCGTATGGGTAAAGGTAAAGGTAGTCCCGAGGGATTTGTTGCACCTGTTCTACCTGGTAGGGTTTTAATTGAAGTCGAAGGCGTTTCTTTTGAAATAGCAAAAGAAGCTTTGCGTTTAGCTGCTCAGAAACTTCCTATAACAACGAAGTTCGTAGTAAGACGTGATTTTGACGTTCTGAATCGTAAAGCGTAATAGATTATGAAAATAGCAGAAATTAGAGAGTTGTCTAAGAAAGACTTACTCGAGAAAGTAGATACGGAGATGAAAAGTTATAATCAGATGGTTTTGAACCACTCGATTTCTCCGTTGGAAAATCCTGCACAAATTAAGCAATTACGCAGGTCGATTGCGCGTATGAAAACGGAATTACGCCAAAGAGAACTTAATAATAAATAATTATCTCGATGGAAGCAAGAAGATTAAGAAAAGAAAGAAATGGGATTGTAATTAGCGATAAGATGGATAAAACTGTTACTATTGCTACCAAATTTAAGGAGAAACATCCCATTTATGGTAAATTTGTCAGCAAGACAAAGAAATACCATGTGCATGACGAGAATAATGAATGCAATGTTGGTGATACTGTTCATATTATGGAAACTCGTCCCTTGAGCAAAACAAAGAGATGGAGATTGGTTAACATTATTGAAAAAGCTAAGTAATTATGATACAAGTAGAATCAAGATTAACCGTTTGTGACAATAGTGGAGCTAAAGAAGCTTTGTGTATCCGCGTTTTAGGCGGAACAGGGCGTCGTTATGCTTCTGTAGGTGATATCATTGTTGTATCTATCAAGAGTGTTATCCCTTCGAGTGATATTAAAAAAGGTGCAGTATCAAAGGCCTTGATCGTACGTACTAAAAAAGAGATTCGTCGTGCTGACGGTTCTTATATTAGATTTGATGATAATGCTTGTGTATTGTTGAACAATGCCGGCGAGATTAGAGGAAGTCGTATCTTCGGTCCTGTTGCACGCGAATTGCGTGCTACCAATATGAAAGTTGTTTCACTTGCACCTGAAGTACTTTAATTTTGTAATAAATTTAAGTGATGAGTAGTAAGTTACATATAAAGAAAGGCGATACAGTGTACGTAAACGCCGGTGAAGATAAGGGGCATACTGGACGTGTATTGCAGGTTCTTGTTCAAGAACGTCGTGCTATTGTTGAAGGAGTCAACATGGTTTCGAAAAGCACTAAGCCAAATGCAAAAAATCCTCAAGGTGGGATTATTAAAAAGGAGGCTTCCATTCATATTTCTAATTTGAATCTTGTGGATCCTAAAAGTGGTAAACCTACAAGAATTGGAAGAAGAAAAGGCTCTGATGGAGCTACAGTTCGCTATTCTAAAAAATCAGGAGAGGAGATCAAATAATGGCTAATACTGCAAGTCTAAAACAAGAATATAATGAGCGTATTGCTCCGGCGTTGAAGTCGAAGTTTCAATATAGTTCTACCATGCAGATACCTTGCTTAAAAAAGATTGTTATTAATCAAGGTCTTGGTGATGCAACGGGTGATAAGAAGATTATTGAAGTAGCAATTAATGAAATAAGTGCTATTACAGGTCAAAAGGCTGTTGCGACAGTTTCGCGCAAGGATATCGCAAATTTTAAGTTGCGTAAGAAAATGCCTATTGGTGTAATGGTTACTTTGCGCCGTGATAGAATGTATGAGTTCCTTGAAAGATTGATACGCGTAGCGTTGCCACGTGTTCGTGACTTTAGGGGTATTGAAAGTAAACTTGACGGTCGTGGAAACTATACGCTTGGTATTCAAGAGCAGATTATTTTCCCCGAAATCAATATTGATAGTGTGACTAAAGTTGCAGGTATGAATATTACTTTCGTAACATCTGCCAAAACAGATGAAGAGGGTTATGAATTACTGAAAGAATTTGGTCTTCCTTTTAAAAACGCTAAAAAGAATTGATGTTATGGCAAAAGAATCAATGAAAGCCCGCGAAGTTAAGCGTGCCAAATTAGTAGCCAAATATGCTGCAAAAAGAGCAGAGCTGAAGAAAAAAGGAGATTATGAAGCTTTACAGGCTATACCTCGTAATGCTTCTCCTGTTCGTTTGCATAATCGTTGCAAGTTGACAGGACGTCCAAAGGGCTATATTCGCCAATTTGGAATTTCTCGTATACAGTTCAGAGAAATGGCTTCTAATGGTTTAATCCCAGGTGTTAAGAAGGCAAGTTGGTAGAAGAATTTTTCTAAATATTGTCAGGATAGTCCTGATTAATTTAAAATTTTATATATGACAGATCCAATAGCAGATTATTTAACGAGGCTTCGGAATGCAATTCAGGCTAAGCACAGAGTTGTGGAAATCCCTGCTTCGAATTTGAAAAAAGAGATTACAAAGATCCTTTTTGAAAAAGGCTACATTCTTAATTATAAGTTTGTAGAAGATGGACCTCAAGGTTCTATTAAAGTAGCTTTGAAGTATGACCCTATTAATAAGGTCAATGCTATTAAGAAGTTACTACGTGTATCTTCTCCGGGTTTACGTAAGTATACCGGATATAAAGATATGCCTCGTGTTATCAACGGCTTAGGTATAGCTATTATTTCTACATCTAAAGGCGTTATGACAAATAAAGAGGCTGCTGATTTGAAAATTGGTGGTGAGGTTCTTTGTTATGTTTATTAATAGGAGGAGTTAGAAATGTCAAGAATAGGAAAATTACCCATCGATATACCTGCTGGTGTTACTGTAGACATTAAAAACGATGTCGTTACAGTTAAAGGGCCAAAAGGTGAATTAAGTCAGTTTGTTGACCCTTCTATTGAGGTTAAGAATGAAAATGGACAACTCACTTTTAGTTGTCCTGATAATGTGAGCAAACAAGTTCACGCATTTCACGGACTTTATCGTGCGTTAGTTCACAATATGGTTGTCGGTGTTTCTGAAGGTTTCAAGAAAGAACTGGAATTAGTCGGTGTCGGCTATCGTGCATCTAATCAGGGGAATATTATAGAGTTGGCTTTGGGCTATACTCACCCGATATTTATTCAATTGCCTTCTGAGGTAAAGGTTGAGACATTATCGGAAAGAAATAAGAACCCTCTCATTAAGTTAGAGTCTTGCGATAAGCAATTGCTTGGTCAGATTTGTGCAAAGTTGCGTTCTTTCCGTATGCCTGAACCGTATAAGGGTAAAGGTATGAAATTTGTTGGCGAAGAAATTCGTAGAAAGTCTGGTAAGACAGCTGCGGCTAAATAGTTTACGTTAAATTGTAATTGTTATGACAACAAAAGTAGAAAGACGAATAAAAATTAAATATAGAGTACGCAACAAGATTTCGGGTACCACCGAACGTCCGCGTATGAGCGTTTTCAGAAGCAATAAGCAGATCTACGTTCAGATCATTGATGATACGCAGGGTAAAACTCTTGCTTCTGCCTCTTCATTGGCTATTACAGAAAAGATGCCTAAGGCTGAACAAGCTGCAAAGGTGGGTGAATTAATTGCTCAAAAAGCCAAAGAAGCAGGTGTCTCTAGTGTAATATTTGACCGTAATGGTTATTTGTATCATGGAAGGGTTAAACAAGTAGCTGACGCTGCTCGTAATGGCGGACTTAAATTTTAATCATTATGGCTGAATTAAATCGAGTAAAAGTTTCGAACGACATAGAGTTAACCGATAGATTGGTTGCTATTAATCGTGTTACTAAAGTAACGAAAGGTGGTAGAACTTTCAGTTTCGCTGCCATTGTCGTTGTTGGTAATGGAGATGGTGTCATTGGATATGGTTTAGGAAAGGCTGGTGAAGTAACCGATGCTATTGCAAAGGGTGTTGAATCTGCTAAAAAGAACCTTATTCGTGTACCTGTCGTTAAAGGTACGGTACCTCATGAACAAGTTGCAAAATTTGGCGGCGCTGAGGTTTTCATTAAACCTGCATCTCAAGGTACAGGAGTTGTTGCTGGTGGTGCTATGCGTGCTGTCTTGGAGAGCGTAGGTATAACTGATGTATTGGCTAAATCGAAAGGCTCATCGAATCCTCATAATTTGGTAAAGGCAACTATTGTTGCGTTGGGCAGTATGCGCGATGCTAGAATTGTTGCTCAGAATAGGGGTATTAGTATGGAAAAAGTATTTAGAGGATAGGAGGAACAATAATATGGCAATTATTAAGATTAAACAGATAAAAAGTAGAATTGGGGCTCCTAAAGATCAGAAACGTACTTTAGATACATTAGGTTTGCGTAAAATTAATCATGTAGTTGAACGTGAAGATACGCCTTCGGTTCTTGGAATGGTAGAAAAAGTGAAACACTTGGTTACCATTATTAAGTAATAAGTTGTTGAATATTAAATTATTTTCGATATGGATTTAAGTAATTTAAAACCTGCTGCAGGTTCTACTAAAATAAGAAAAAGAATTGGCCGTGGTGCGGGTTCTGGTTTGGGTGGAACTTCAACAAGAGGTAGTAACGGCGCTAAATCAAGATCCGGTTATCATAAGAAAATCGGTTTTGAAGGTGGTCAGATGCCATTGCAGCGTCGTCTGCCTAAATTCGGTTTCAAGAATATTAATCGTGTTGAATATAAAGCCATCAATTTGACTGTTATTCAAAAAATGGTTGAAAAGACTCAAGCTGAGAAGATCGGTTTAGCTGATTTTATAGCTTTTGGCGCGATGTCTAAAGGTGATTTGGTGAAAATTCTTGGAAATGGCAAACTGACAATAAAAGTAACTATAGAAGCTAATGCATTCTCTAAGAGTGCTCAAGCTGCTATTGAAGCTGCAGGCGGTTCTGCAATAAAACTCTAATACAATGAGAAAGGTTATAGAAACACTAAAGAATATATGGAAGATTGAGGATTTGCGTCAACGCATTCTCATCACTGTGTTGTTTGTTACTATCTATCGTTTAGGATCTTTTGTGGTTTTACCAGGAATTAATCCTTCAATGTTATCACAGTTGCATAAACAAACAAGTGAAGGACTTATGGCCTTATTGAATATGTTCTCTGGCGGAGCATTTTCTAATGCTTCTATTTTTGCATTAGGAATCATGCCGTATATCTCAGCCTCTATTGTTATTCAGTTGTTGGGTATAGCTGTCCCTTATTTTCAAAAATTGCAGCGTGAAGGTGAAAGTGGGCAAAGGAAGATGAATCAATATACTCGCTATCTTACGATAGCCATTTTGTTGGTTCAAGCTCCTTCTTATCTTTTAAACCTTCGCAATCAAGCAGGGTCTTCGTTGGATCCGGGTTTGGATTGGACAGTCTTCATATTTACCTCTTCTATCATTTTAGCGGCAGGTAGTATGTTCATACTATGGCTCGGCGAAAGAATTACTGATAAGGGCATAGGTAATGGTGTTTCTTTTATCATCCTTGTTGGTATTATTGCTCGTTTGCCTCAGTCGTTGTTCCAAGAACTTGTATCTAGAATGACAGATAAAACAGGTGGACTTGTAATGTTCCTTTTTGAAATGATTATTCTGCTGTTGGTTATTGCTGCTTCAATATTGCTTGTGCAAGGTACTCGTAAAGTGCCGGTACAATATGCAAAGAAAATTGTAGGCAGCAAGCAATATGGTGGAGCTCGTCAATATATTCCTTTGAAGGTATATGCTGCAAATGTAATGCCTATCATTTTTGCGCAAGCAATAATGTTTATTCCTATTTCCTTTATTGGATATACAGGAAACAAAGGCGGTGGTCTTTTAACGAAGTTTACCGATCATACGAGCTTCCCTTATAATTTGGTATTTGCGATATTAATTATTTTGTTTACTTATTTTTATACCGCAATTACGATTAATCCGACTCAGATGTCTGAAGATATGAAGAGGAACAATGGTTTTATTCCTGGGATTAAGCCGGGAAAGAAAACAGCCGATTATATTGATTCCATTATGTCGCGTATAACTTTACCCGGATCATTTTTCTTGGCATTTATTGCCATAATGCCGGCGTTTGCAGGTATATTCGGCGTAAAACAAGCTTTCGCTCAATTCTTTGGAGGAACGTCTTTGTTGATTGTTGTCGGTGTTGTTTTGGATACTTTGCAACAGATTGAAAGTCATTTGATGATGCGTCATTATGACGGCTTACTTAAATCCGGTCGTATAAAAGGCCGCTTTTCGGGAGGAGCCTATTAAGCGTTTTTGATGATGATATTTCTTAAAACTGATGATGAAATAGAGCTATTAAGGCAGAGCAATCTGTTAGTTGGTAAGACCTTGGCTGAGGTAGCGAAAGTTATAAAGCCCGGTGTTACCACGAAAGAACTTGATAAGGTAGCGGAGGAGTACATTAGAGATAATGGTGCAACTCCTACCTTTAAAGGGTTCCCTAATTTTAAAGGGGCTTCGTTTCCGGCTTCAATTTGTACTTCTATTAATGAACAAGTAGTACATGGTATACCGGGTGATGTAGTTCTTAAAGAAGGAGATATCGTTTCTGTAGATTGTGGAACGTATATGAATGGTTTTTGTGGCGATTCTGCATATACATTTCCTGTGGGTGAAGTTAGTGATAGCGTTCTTCGTCTCTTGAAGACTACTAAAGAAGCTTTGTATAAGGGAATTGAAAATGCGGTCTCTGGTAAGCGATTAGGTGATATAGGAAGTGCTATCCAAGAATACTGTGAGAATGAGTCTTTTGGAGTTGTTCGTGAATTTGTAGGTCATGGTATTGGCAAAGAAATGCACGAAGATCCAATGGTTCCTAACTACGGAAAGCGTGGTAACGGTATCCTTTTGAAAAATGGATTGTGTATAGCTATAGAACCGATGATAACTTTAGGTGATCGCCATATTGTGATGGAACGTGATGGATGGACAGTGCGTACAGTTGATCATAGCTACGCTGCACATTTTGAACATACGATTGCGATTAGAAAAGGTAAAGCCGATATTTTGTCATCATTCAAATTTGTTGAAGAAGTATTAGGAGAAAAAGCAATATAGTTTATGGCTAAACAAACAGCAATAGAACAAGATGGAGTGATTGTCGAAGCGTTGTCGAATGCAATGTTTCGGGTAGAATTGGAAAATGGACATGAGATTACTGCTCATATATCCGGGAAAATGCGGATGCATTACATCAAAATTCTTCCGGGTGATAAGGTGAAAGTCGAGATGTCACCTTACGATTTATCGAAAGGTAGAATTGTATTTAGATATAAATAAAACGAGATATGAAAGTAAGAGCATCATTAAAAAAACGTACCCCTGAGTGCAAGATTGTAAGACGTCATGGTACGTTGTATGTAATTAACAAGAAAAATCCCAAGTTCAAACAACGTCAGGGATAGTATTATTTTTGGAAAAAAAATAATTAAAGTATATGGCTATAAGAATAGTTGGTGTAGATTTACCTCAGAATAAGAGAGGTGAGATTGCGTTAACCTATATTTTTGGTATAGGTCGTAGTGGTGCCGTCAAGATTTTAGATATGGCTGGCATAGATAGAGATATCAAAGTTAAAGATTGGACTGATGATCAAGCAGCAAAGATTCGTGAAATCATTGGTAACAATATTAAGGTGGAAGGCGATCTTCGTTCTGAAATTCAGATGAATATTAAACGTCTGATGGATGTAGGTTGCTATCGTGGGGTTCGTCATCGTGTGGGTTTACCAGTACGTGGGCAGAGTACAAAAAACAATGCTCGTACTCGTAAGGGTCGCAAGAAGACCGTTGCTAACAAGAAGAAAGCTACTAAATAATAATTATTGATATGGCAAAAAAAGCAGTTGCAGCAAAAAAGAGAAATGTAAAGATCGATGCTAACGGACAATTACATGTTCATTCGTCTTTCAATAATATTATTGTTTCTCTTGCAAATAGTGAAGGGCAGATTATCTCATGGTCTTCTGCCGGTAAAATGGGATTTAGAGGTTCTAAAAAGAACACCCCGTATGCAGCCCAAATGGCTGCTCAAGACTGTGCTAAGATAGCATATGATCTTGGTCTGAGAAAGGTAAAAGCTTATGTAAAGGGGCCTGGTAATGGTCGTGAGTCTGCTATCAGAACAATACATGGAGCAGGTATTGAGGTAACTGAAATTATTGATGTTACACCACTTCCTCATAATGGATGTCGTCCTCCGAAAAGACGTAGAGTTTAATATTTACCTTTATACAAAAGACAGGCTTTAATGTCGTTAAAATAAGATTGCATTTATATTCTCTCTGCAATCGCGGCTGCAACGATTAAGGCTGTCTAGAAAACAAATTTAAAAATTATAGAAAATGGCTAGATATACTGGTCCTAAAACCAAAATTGCACGTAAGTTCGGTGAAGGTATTTTTGGAGCTGATAAGGTATTGTCGAAGAAAAATTATCCTCCTGGACAACATGGAAATTCACGCAAGAGAAAAACATCCGAATATGGTGTTCAACTTCGCGAGAAACAAAAAGCAAAATATACTTATGGCGTATTAGAGAAACAGTTCCGTAACTTATTTGTTAAGGCCGAAGCTTCTAAAGGTGTAACCGGTGAGGTTCTTCTTCAGTTGCTCGAAAACCGTCTCGATAATGTCGTATTTCGTTTGGGTATTGCTCCTACTCGTGCTGCTGCACGTCAGTTGGTAAGTCACAAACATATTATTGTTGATGGAAAAGTTTTAAATATTCCTTCTTATTCAGTAAAGCCCGGTCAATTGGTCGGTGTTCGTGAGAAAGCCAAATCTTTGGAAGTAATAGCAAATGCACTTGCTGGGTTTAATCACAGCAAATATCCTTGGTTGGAATGGGATGACAATTCTAAAGTGGGCAAGTTGTTACATGTCCCTGAAAGAACTGACATTCCTGAGAACATTAAAGAACATTTGATCGTTGAATTGTATTCTAAATAATAATTAATTTCATGGCGATATTAGCATTTCAAAAACCTGAAAAAGTTTTAATGTTGGAAGCGGATCCAAAGTATGGTAAATTTGAATTCCGTCCGTTGGAACCTGGTTTTGGTATAACTATTGGTAATGCCTTGCGCCGTATGCTTCTTTCATCTTTGGAAGGATTTGCAATCAACACTATCAAGATTGAGAGCGTTGAACACGAATTTGCAAGTGTTCCCGGGGTGAAGGAAGATGTCACCAATATTATATTAAACCTAAAAAAAGTAAGACTGAAACAAGTAGTTGAGGATACCGAAAACGAAAAAGTCAGTATAACCGTTAAGAATTCAACAGAATTCAAAGCAGGTGACATAGGGAAGTATTTAACTGGATTTGAAGTGTTAAATCCTGAATTGGTTATTTGTCATTTAGATTCGAAGGCCACTATTCAGATGGAATTGACCATTAACAAAGGTCGTGGATATGTGCCTTCTGAAGAAAATCGTCAGTTTTGCACTGATACCAATACGATAGCTATTGATTCTATATATACGCCAATTGTTAAGGTGAAATATACTATTGAGAATTATCGTGTTGAACAAAAAACCGATTACGAGAAATTAATTCTTGAAATTACTACTGATGGTTCCGTTCATCCGAAAGATGCTTTGAAAGAAGCAGCTAAAGCTTTGATTCACCACTTTATGTTGTTCTCTGATGAAAAAATCACATTGGAGAATGCTGAAGGTGAAGGCAATGAAGAATTTGATGAAGAAGTTCTGCACATGCGTCAATTATTGAAGACCAAGTTGGTCGATATGGATCTCTCGGTTCGCGCTCTCAATTGTTTGAAAGCAGCCGATGTAGAAACATTAGGCGATTTGATTCAATTCAATCGGACGGATTTGCTGAAGTTCCGAAATTTCGGAAAGAAATCGCTCACCGAGCTTGATGATTTGCTGGAGAGTCTGAATCTGTCGTTCGGAACCGACATTTCTAAATACAAATTAGATAAATAATAAAAATGAGACATAATAAGAAATTCAATCACCTTGGTCGTACTGCTTCTCATAGAGGGGCTATGCTTTCTAACATGGCTTCTTCCTTGATTAAGCACAAAAGAATCACTACGACCGTTGCAAAGGCTAAAGCTTTAAAGAAGTTTGTAGAACCTTTGCTTACAAAGTCTAAAAGCGATACGACTAATTCTCGTCGTGTAGTATTTAGCAGCTTGCAAGATAAAATTGCTGTTACGGAATTATTCAAAGAAATTTCTGTGAAGATTGCAGATCGTCCTGGTGGATATACACGTATCATCAAAACCGGTCATCGTTTAGGTGATAACGCATCAATGTGTTTTATCGAACTTGTTGATTTTGATGAAAAGATGGCAAAAGATGTTGCTAAGAAAGCTACTCGTAGCCGCCGTCGTTCTAAGAAGGCAGTTGTAGCAGAAGAAGTTAGTGCACAAGAAGTTGAAACTCCTTCTGTAGAAGAAGTAAAAGAAGAAGCTCCTGTGCAAGAAGAGGCTCCGGCCGAAGCACCTGCTGCTGAAGAAGCTAAATAGAATAAATCTACACACTTATATTGAAAAGGTCGTCCGATATCGGACGACCTTTTTTTGATTATTTCGGTTTTAATTAAATAGATGATATACAATTCAAGGTTCACCAGTAAAAGTCAGGGGACTAAGCATTATGGTTTCGAGTGTTTGGATCCGAGAAAGAGAGTGGATTTATATGAATGAGTTGCAAGAGGATGTGAAATAGTTATCTGTTTTGCAGGAAAGAATTGTATAAACAGCCACAATAGATATTGTCTTACTCTATCCAAATAGTTGGAGCGCTCACCCCATTGATACAGAGACGAGCTATACCGCAAAACTTTGCGTGCAATCCGTTTTTTTAGAACGTATTTCAAAGTGAATATTCCCAAATATTCTGATACTTTCTTATCCAAACCTCACTCACAAGGCCTTACAGAGTACTATTTCCGTTACTCTCTCATCGCTCGAATGTAAGCTCAATAAGAGCGAGACATAAAGTTGTTGTGCGCAAATCGTTGATATACAGCGAGAAATTCATAAGGACGAAAATAAATGTTTGTATGTATAAACTTTTATTTTCGTCCTTATGAATTTTTATGTTCGCCCTTATCATTTTTTGAGAACCCAAGTTCGATTTCGTGTATCAATAAGTGCCACTTCGATATGGTTAAAATAGTATCAGTATCTTGCCTCATGATCAAAAAAGCTTATATGAAAGATAGTAATTCATTGATTCTCACCGAGAAAATGCACTTTACGATGCCCCATTTTGCTATCGCATCACAATATCTATCTGATATACAGTCGATAACGGTGACGGGAAGAGTCTTAAAACTTTTTTTTGGAAAAGCATCGAAATGATTTATACCGGTACGACCCCTTTTAAGTAGTCATTGGGACACGATTACTTTAACAAATCGGTGTCGTACTTATCTTCCTAAAACGACATATGTCCCTAAATTTGTTGACGTCCATATGTTTTCTGGAAAACTTAAGGACGTCACCGAAAAAACTAACATATGACAATTTTGCAAAAAATCAACCGTATGTCGCAGCCGTAACTAACGTATGTTGTAGAAGAAACTAACGTTAGTTATCATAACAACTAACGTTAGTTACCGCAGTAACATCCTTTAGTTATGGCTGCGACATACGTCTGTTTTGTGATGGTTATTCGGTGGCTGCTTTTTTTATTGGCGCTTATCTGTTTTTCAGGGTAAAAGTGATTAAGACTCCCTTATGATCGCTTGGCCATTCATCATTAAGTGGCCTTATAAACGAATCATTTGTTTGCTCTTTTACGCGCTGTCCTCTCACAATAGAACTTTCGGGACCAAATACCTGAGCTTTCTTCACTTTTAAATCTTTGTTTGGATAATAATAGATGAAATCTATTCTCTCACGTTCGTCGGCATCGAATGCCCATGCTAATCTCTTTGTATCAACCGCTTTATTGTCGGCTGGGAAAGTAAATCCCGGACACTTTACAACATTCGGGTGGGCTATACGGTATGCATCTTTATATCCGCTTGTTATCAATGTTTTTGAACTGCCCCAATTGACAACACAACCATTATGGTCGTATTTGTCTTTTGTGTCCGATTGCCAATCCATGTAAGATGGTTCATTCAAATCTCCTGCTAAAAAGACTAGCGACCCTTTTTTCAACTCTTTTTGAGCATCGCTTATGAAATCTTTTATAGATGCGATCCGATCTGATTTCTCACATACGCTCAAGATTGTATTTACATCGGTGATTGCTTTAGGAAGTTTATCCCAATTTGTGCTACCATCATTATATCCTCTAGGATAATAACAAGAGTACCAACGATATTCCGAATGGGCGGGATATATTGCGAGCCTTTTATCTTGTACTTTTATTATAGCTTTAAACATCCATTTATTGACGCGTTCTGTCTCAATAATGGGATATTTTGAAATTACTGCACGTCCATCAATCCGTGCACTATAGTATGTCAGTCCCTTGCTCTTTAAAGCTTTTATTAGCTCCGGTAAAACCGGGTTGTCGTTATCGCTTTTGTAGAGTTCACAAAAGGTCGCTATATCCGGTTGTACGTATGCAATCTGTTCTATCAAATATTTGGGCGCATCAACTACATGTGTGCATTCCACCCATAGATTGAGTTGGAGAAATTTTAACTCAATCTTTGGGCTCGAACTATTTGAAGAATACGCAGTAAAGATAGAAATTAAAATAAAAGAGACTGTCAGAAGAATTTTTTTCATTGTTAGTATTATTTTAATTTACCATCCCGGGTTCTGACTGTTCATTCCAGAAGAATTATATAAGCGAATCGCTTCATCAGCCGGAAGAGGGAATAGTAGGAATTTGTTTGTATAGGCTTTTCTTTCATTATCTACTACAAAACGTGTACCATCGGCTTTCATTCCAGTAATTACTTTGTCTGTTTGATCTAAAATATTCCAGCGGCGTACATCAAAGAAACGATGTTCCTCAAAAGCTAATTCTACCCTGCGCTCATTCCTTATTCGTAAACGGAATTGAGCAGTTGTTAAACCGTAAGGTATATCTGGCATACCTACTCTTCTTCGTATGGCATTAATAGCATCAACGGCCTCATTTGGTGCATAGTTTGTAGAAGATGCTTCATTGGCTGCTTCTGCGTAATTTAGATATAGTTCGGAAAGATGGAATTCTTTAAAGTATCCATCTAAATTGCCAGATATTCCTGATTTATAATTTGCAAATTTGCGAGTATAATATCCTGTGCAAGTATATCGAGGATTTGTGTTTTGAATATTCAGAGCACAATTGCCATTTTCTTTGGTAGATAGAATTGCTCCTGTTTGCAAATCAATCTTAGATCCATTATAATAGATAGAAGCCATCAGCCGTGGATCACGGTTCGCATAAGGATTTGAAGAACTATACAATGTGTTTTCGTTATTGTAATTGGGGTTCAAATGGTTGTCGTCATTGTATGGTCTCTCGAGATTCAAAATTGGTTTTCCATCTATTGTTTCATAAGAATCTACTAATTCTTGAGATGGACAAGCTCCAGCATCCGTCTGTCCGTTAGTAACAGGCAGTCCAGCATAGTTCCACATATACATTTGTCCAACTTCCATAATCGTCTCTTTATCATTTACAACGGGTAAATCGGAACGAGAATAAAAGTAAATATCATATGGAGAGTAACCATCATTAGAATTGGGCTTGATTTGATAGAGTTCATAACCATTGGCTAAACATTTTTGTAAGGCATCTTTTGTAATTGCGGCAGCTTCTACCCATGTAATTGTTCCGTCATTAAACAATGGGCTTGCTGCATAGAGAGCTACTTCTGAACGTATGGCTTCACACACGGCCTTGGTCATAACATGTCTATAATTTTCTTTATCTAAAGTTCGCCATCCCCATTCTTCTACATCTGCTATATTGATTGCTGTGTCACAATCTGAAAGAATCTGGCGGGCGCATTCTCCAAAAGTTCCTCTTTTGGCTTTTGGATAATCATAATCGGTTGTAGTAACGATTGGAACACCTCCAAAGCGTTTGATGAGTTGCAAATAATAAAATGCACGCAATGTAAGTACTTGTGCTTTGAAACTATTGCGGATATCATCGGTATATACATTAGCTGTCGCTATGTTTTCCAAGAATATATTGCAAGTTTTAATCCCTTGATAATAATGGCTATAGTTTTCTGGATTTCCTGCAATATCCTCCAATGGGTTATTAAAAGGAGTCAATTGCCCTTCATTCCATTTGCGTGTTATTCCATTTTCTATTTCCCATGCATCTTTTGCTTCGTCGCTACATCCTGCTAGCATAGTATAATTGTAGTTCATTCCATGATCTAGAATCCATTCGTAACAATGGTTCATATATGCGTATGTTTTACGGTTTGTAGTAAATAAGTCACTGTAATCTGTACGACCGTCTGGATGATCTTCAATGCTAGTACATCCACAAATGAGAGTTCCGCCTATTAGTAAAGAAAAAACTCCAAATATTAATAAATACTTTTTCATAACTTCTGTTTTTAGAAATTCAAATTAAGACCAATACTGAAGGTCCTATAAATCGGATATACATTCAGGGCTTTCTGTTCTGGGTCAAGATTGTCAAACTTGAGAGACGTTGTCGTGAGTAAGTTCTCTCCACTTATATAAAATCTCATCTTTTCGATTTTCATTTTGTTTGTCAAACTCTTAGGTATTGTATAGCCTATTGCTACGTTTTTTAGTCTTAGATAATTGTTTTTTGAATAAAAAAACTCATTGCTTTGTAAGCTGGAAGAATTACCTGTAGATAATGCGGGGTACGTAATTTTTTCGTTGTTGGCATATCTTGCAGCTGTCCATGCTTGTTTGTGTAAATTTGTATATACTCCGTGCCCGAAGTTTTCAAAAATGCCACATCCGTTGTAATAGGCGGCTGTTCCCGAAATACCTTGTATTTGAACATATAAATCCACGTTTTTATAACCTAGTTGGATAGAGGTGCCATAAGAAATGGTAGGCAGCGTTTTTGCATCTTTCATTGGAGCTTGATCACGTTCGTCAATAATTCCGTCGTTATTTAAGTCTTTATAGACAAAATCTCCTACCCGTGGAGAAACTCCAGTAAATGAAAGTTTGCTGTTATCTATTGCTTGTTGGCTATTGTAATATCCGTTGCCATTGGAATAATCGATAAGATAACCAAACTGTTGCCCTAAAGAATAACCGGTTTTTCGATGGGGATAATAATATCCACTTGATTTGCGATTTAATTCTCTGACATCTGTGAGCTTATTTTTGTTGTATCCTATATTTCCTTTGAATGCAATATCCAATCCGAAAGATAGTTTTTTAGTATAAGAAATTTCCATATCGAAACCTTTGTTATTCATTTTGCCTAAGTTCTCGTAGGGTAGATATGAAGAACTGATACCTTGCGACATGGATATACTAGTGTCTTGTAGTGCCATACCACTTTGTTTAACATACCAATAATCGAAAGAAAGGCTTAATGAATTAAATAGAGTTAGATCAAGGCCATAATTTTGCTGAAAGGATTTTTCATAAAAGATGGATGGATTACCCTGTTGTCCTTCTATCGTATGGGCGGCATAATAATTGCTTAGTAAATAGCCCGATAAACCATATCTGACATCTGTAGAATATAAGAAACGAGTATTTGATATTTGATCATTTGCTAGCCAACCGACAGATGCTCTCAACTTTAAGAAATTGAGCCAATTTATCTTTTTTAGAAAATTCTCGTTAGAAGCTATCCATGCAGCGGATAGGGTGGGGGAGAATTTAAAACGATGGTTTGGTTTAAATTGTTCTGTCCCGTCATATGAAAAATCTCCCTGGATATAATAGCGAGAGTCATATCCATACTTGGCATGACCAATAAGAGACAAGCGGTCATAAGGCAAATCTCCATTTTTCATCATGTCTTCATTGAAATAGCAGATAAAAGCATTTAGTTCATGTTTACGACCAAAAACTCTGTCATAGTTGATGAAACCTTGAAAGTTCATAAAATACCGCATATCTGAATTCTTGGTTAGACTTAATGGCAACTGAGTATGAGTCCCAAATAAAGAGTTCCCATCTTGAGAATATCGGGGGTAATCAGTTGAACCATAAATATTGCCACTATAATTTGCTTCATACCCAATAACACCTTTCGTGCTTAGTCCTTTGATTAAAAAGTCTAAATCCAATTTCATCCCATAGGCTACGTTCAGATTAATGCCTGTTGTATGCGTATATCCTGATTTGTTTATCATTCCATAAGAAGGATTCTCGTTATACTCGGTCGTAATAATTTTCCCATCTTTAGTAGTTGGTCCGGCAATAGTGGGAGGCATATTATACAGATTACTCATTATTGATTCTATTCCAGAATATCCTTGATTCAACCGATCAATGCTTATATTTGTATTAAGATAGCAGCTTAAATAACGATGCAATGCTACATCGATATTTGATATGATATTGAATCGATGTAATTTAAGTGCAGGGTTGTATTTCTCTTGTTTTTCGGCATCAACTAAGCTGTTTTGGTGCATGTAACCAGCATTAATAAGATATTTTACTTTGTTATTACCACCGCTTATATTCAAGTTGAAGCGTTGCATAGAGGCCATATTATCCATAAACATATTATACCAATTGGTGTTTGGTAGAGAACCGTCAGCGTAACCAGCCTCATCATACAATGTATATAAAGGATTATTCCCATCATTAATTAAAGCTTGGTTGCGTAGTCTGGCATATTGGTAGGAATTTACAGTCTTAGGCTTTTGAGTTGCTTGCTGAATGGAATAATCCATATTGACATTCACTTTCGTGCGTCCCAACTGACCGTGTTTTGTAGTAATAAGTATCACGCCAGAAGAAGCACGAGGACCATATAGAGCTTTTGATGCTGCATCTTTCAAGATGGATACAGATTCGATACTATATGCAGATAAAGTATTCATATCAAACAAGGGAGAAGGTATTCCATCCAATACAATTAAAGGAGTATTCCCATTAATTGAATTTAAGCCACGGATATATAGTAGAGGGGCATCATTTCCAGGAGTACTGGTCGATGAAATGCTTGTTAAACCAGCCAATCGTCCTGCAAGAGATGCAGTAAAGCCCGCCGTGGGTGATTTTGTAAGCTCGTCTTCTTTTACTGTTGATATTGCACCTGTATAGCTACCTCTCCTTTCCGTTTGTAGCAGAGCTACATTCAAAAGGGCATCTTGTGCAGCAATATCTAGCTTTAGATTGATTTCTATAGAATGCCCTGTGATGATCTTTATAGATTGGTTTCTATAACCTATGAAATGACAAATTAATGTGTTTTCTTCTTTTGGAATTTCTAATAAGAACTTTCCTTCAATATCCGTACTTGTAGTATATTCATCTTTGTTTGGTATAGAGATAATTGCACCGCTGATGGGTTGGTTACTTTCATCGCGTACTACACCGGATACGACTTTCTTTATTTGTGCTTGACATAACCCGTTATCTAAAAATAAGCAGATGAGGCACAAAAGTATGATTATTCTTTTCATGTTTATTCTTTTTTTATGTTTACCATCCTGCATTTTGCCAAGATTTACCAGTTTTACCTTCTAATATTGCTGCTTCACTTGATGGGATAGGATATAGATGCCATTTGCTCTCATAACTCATTTTACTTGGAGTTTTCCCGTCCGATCCTGAGCCTAGAATAAATCTTTTATAGCTAAATGAACCGTCATTGTTTTTTGTAATATACATGCCTGTGCAGAATTTTTCATTTGTTATGTTTTCATTAGCCTTTGTCCAACGGCGTGTGTCAAAATATCGATCCTCTTCAAAGGCTAGCTCTACTTGTCGTTCATGCCTTACCATTAAACGAGCTTCATCTTGGCTTGTGGTTGATAAATCTACTGATGGAGCGAAACCGGCGCGATGGCGAATCGTATTAATTAAAGCAAGTCCTCTTTCTATATGCCCGGCTTCAATCGCCGCCTCTGCCACATTCAAATATATTTTTCCGAGGCGATAAAAGCGAAAGCGCCCATCATATCCTGCTACACCGGCAGCTTTACAATTGCCATTTACCATTCTTTTTCTTAAATAATATCCGGTACGTGTGTTTTGATTTCCACTGGATCTAATTTCACTGTTCCCTCCGAGAAAGGTCTCAATCGTAGCCGCTTCTTTTCCTAATAATACAGGAGACTGATTGTAGAATATTGTAGCATAGAAGCGAGGATCTCGGCCGGCATACGGATTGATAAGATTATATCCACTGTTCGTATTATAATTCGGAGATAAATGAGTCTCGTCATTATAGGGCTTAGATAGATTGAGAACGGGTTTTCCGGTAGCTAACATATCATAAGCATCAACTGCTTCTTGAGAAGGTACAACTGTAAGTTGTGCATTGCCTAATAGAGGGGCTCCATCTATATCGTATAACGGATTAGTGTATGGATCCGGCCAATATCCTTCAGTACTTTGCCAAATAGTTTCTTTATCACTGGAATTCGTTCCTATGTAATTGTTTAAAGTGAAATATTCCATATAGGCATTATTGTAATACTTTTCTGTATCATTACACTTTGTATATAATTCATATCCATTGGCTTCTAAGTTTTTTAAACAATCTTCTTGGATTTGATATGCCCATTCCCAATAATCTTGTCCGTTATTATTGAAGGTGCTTGCTGTAAACAATGCTGCCTCTGATCGTATGGCTTCTGCAATAGCTTTAGTCATACGATTTCTTTCATTGCTAGTGGTGAGTCGCCAAGGTAGCTGATTAGATTTTAGAGCCGCCTCACAATCCTCAATAATGAAATCGGCACATTCTTTAAATGTAGGCCGTATTAATGAGGAAAAATTCTCTTGAAGATCGAAAGGTTCTCTTTCAACGGGAATAGGACCATACCACTTTAATAATTCCATATAAAAATAGGCGCGAAGAACATGCGCTTCAGCGACCCATCGATCCCTGTTTTCCTCCGTATCAATTGCAGCTGAAGATGCGCGTTTCAAAAAAGTATTTATAAGACGAATTTGTTCAAAATAGACATCCCAATATCCGCCTTCAGAATAAGAATCTCCCAACCATCTGCGAACATCTAGATAGAAATCGGTTGTAGTACAGTTGCCCGAGACTGCATGTGCGAATCCGGCATTTGATCCTTCTGTACAATCCCATGCTTCGTCGCTTAGTGCAATGGGATAGTTTGTCCAAGAATGATAACGGAATGATTTTTTGGGAAGATTATTGAAGCAAGAACTAAAATATGCTTTTGTTAAATCTTGATCGGCGAAGACTTGATCTAATGTCAGTCTTCCATCAGGAGTTGCATCCAAAACTCCATTGCAAGAACTCAATGCGGAAAGAAAAACGAGCATGCATATACTAATAAATATATTTCTCATATTACTTTTATTTTAGCGTTAGAATGTAATATTAAACCCTGCGTTATAAGTGCGTAATGTCGGATATTGTGTTTGACTCGATTGTTCAGGATCAAAACCACTATTCTTTAGATGGGCCCATGTATAGAGGTTTTCTCCACTCAAGAAAAAGCGAATACTTGAAGAGCCTATTTTTTTACTGACATTTTCGGGAAGTGTATATCCTATTTCTAAGTTTTTGAGACGTAGATAAGAAGCATTCATTGTAAAGAATGTGTTGGGCTGTAGACTCGGTCCGTTACTACTTGAAAGACGTGGGTAAGATATTTTCTCACCATTAGCATAGCGCTCTGCCTCCCAACGATTGGTATGCATCTTAAAGAAGTTGCCGCTGCTCTCAAAAATGCCGTTACCAGAATAATATTTACTATATTTACCTACTCCTTGAAATAAAATAGAAAGATCAAATCCCTTCCATGCAGTGGAAACATTAATCCCATAATTAATGCGTGGAAGTAAATTTGAATATCCAATAGGTGCTTTATCACGATCATTGATTTTATTATCTCCATTAAGGTCTTTATATATAAAATCTCCTGGTTTTGGATTACCTACTCCTTCGTATGCGAGTCCTGATAAGGCAATACTTTCGTTACTATAAAAATAACCGGTGCCATCTCTACCTGTACTCATATCTTTTCGTGTGTCAATGATATATCCCCAATTTTGGCCTAAAGAGTACCCTGTGGTACGTGTCCTATAAGCATAGTCACTATTTAAAATGGCTTCGTCGTATTCTAGTACCTTGTTTTTTGCATAACTAAAGTTTGTATTGACAGAAACAAATAGACCATTTTTGAATAGTTTCTTGTAGCCCAGTGTTATCTCAAAACCACGATTACGGACCTTCCCGTCGTTTAGTAAGGGTAGAGCAGTACTAGAAACTCCAATCAAAGAAGGAGTATTTCCAGAGCTAATTAGAATGTTCTTTCTGTTTTCAATAAAATAGTCAAAAGAAAAAGACAAATCATCAAATAATGAGAGATCAAAACCATAATTCTGTTTTTCGGCTGTTTCCCATGTAAGATTCTTATTTCCATAATAATTAATAGCTATTTTGTATCCTAATCCATATCCGTCACCTCTAGACCAATAGCCTAGACTCGGAGAGAGCCACTGGCTATGATCGTCGTTTGTTGCGACACTCGTTTCACCGATATTATCTAAATATAAGAAGCGAGAATTACCGAAAGAATCGTTTCCTACTTTGCCCCAAGATGCTCTTAACTTAAGGTTTGTTATTACGGTGTTGGACTCCATAAACTTTTCGTTTGAAACCAACCAGCCTATTGAAGCTGCAGGAAAGAAGCCGAAGCGCTTTGATGGTGCAAATTGCTCGGATCCATTGTAGCCTATATTTACTTCTGCAAAATAACGGTTGTCGTAATCGTATGTTGCACGACCTGCAACACCAATCACATTATATGGAAGGAGCATATCTCCTGATGCTGCGTTCGCTTCTTTGATATCGCGTTGAGCTAAAAACATTCCGGTAATATTGTTTTTACCAAATGAATGTTTATAGTTTAGTTGAGCTTGTAAATTCATCATCCAATAAGAACTAGACGATTTAGAAATTGATATTGGACCGTCCTCATCTTCAAGACTTGATTGGCGATTAAGAAATAGGTGAGAGCCATCAGCTAATGTTTTATAAGTATAATAGGTGAATGCTACTCTTCCTACTGTACTACCTATTCCTCTCGAATTAAATGAAACCTGTCCTTTAAAGGTAAGGCCTTTTGTAAGAACACCTAAATCAATATCTATACCGCTCATTAAATCTATGCCAGAACGAGTCGTGAGTTGATAACCGGAGCGGTTAATGAGCGGGTATGCTGAAAGTTGATTGTTTGCAGGATCTTGTACGCATAAGCCCGCAGCAATTGGATAGGTGTGTATAGCATCAGTAGCATAAGCACCTTCTGGTGTAAGATACATGGATGTTGGTCTCGATATCAGCGCGTAGTTAAAGATTGTAGCCATATCTATTGAACCATTACTCACAGCCATGCATGTTCCGTTTACTTTTTCAATATAGGAAGATGCATTTAAAGAAACTTTTATCGATTTGTTGACTTTATAGTCCAGGTTGGAGCGCACATTGTATCTGTTCAATGTCGATTGTGGATCGTAACCTAATTTTGATTTTGGTTCAACATTGAACATACCTCCTTGATACAAATATCCGGCACTTACGAAATATTGTAGTTTATCCGAACCTCCCGATACATTAATATTAGCTCTTGTTATTGGTGCATATTTTCTAAAAAGAATTTCTTGCCAATTATTATTTGGATAAAAATTAGGATCTATAGGATTTCCTGTTTTCCATGAGTCGTATTTGGCAATAGCTGCGTCATCAAATTCGGCGGCATTACCATCATTGATTAAAGCTTCATTGCGCAATCTTACCCAATCCCACGAGTTAAGGCGTTTCGGTTTAAAAGCCATCTGTTGCAAACTATATTCAACCGTTCCATTAACTTTTGCGTTCCCTTTTTCGCCTCTTCTTGTCGTGATCATTATAACACCATTGGCGCCACGTACGCCAAATACGGCAGTAGCTGAAGCATCTTTCAAAATAGAAATATTCGCTATTTCGTTAGGATCAATTGCACGCATGCTTTCAGTCTGGACCCCATCAACCATAATCAATGGAGATGTTCCGTTAGTTGTAGCAGCACCACGCAAATACATTGTCACATTATCATTTCCTGGTTCTCCCGAAGTTTGGATCGTTGTTAATCCTGGTAATTTCCCTGCCAATGCCGAGCTCAAGTTTGGAGAAGACGATTTTAGTAAATCTTTTCTATCTATAGAAGCTACTGATCCAATGACAGACACTTTCTTTTGAGTTCCATAACCAACAACTACTACTTCATCTAAATTCGCTACTGATGGATGAAGTACGATACGCATCTGTTTTGAAACTTTTATTTCGGTCTTCTGATACCCAATATATGAAATTTCTAATATTGCATTTGGGAATACACTCAAAGAAAAACGTCCATCTACGTTAGTAAGGGAGCCATTTTTTGTTCCTTTTTCCATAACTGTGGCTCCAATCAGGCTTTCCCCTGATTCATCTACTATAACTCCTGATACAATAATCTTCTTCTGCTGTTGTTCTAGTGCCGAGGGAACAATATTCAGAGCATGGCTCATTGCAGGAAAACAGATTCCAATACCCACGATAAGGAGATATCTATATAGCCAATTAAATTTTCTCATAACTATCATAATATTAAATTTATTTTATTAATTGTATGACTTCGTAATGACATTTTTGTTTGCATCCAAATAGTCATAGCAATCGATGCGCACGCTCTGACTTTTAGCCGTCATACAAGGATTTTGACCAGACCAGTTTCCATCTATCCACCACTCTTCTCCAAGAAGTTTTCTACTTTTAGAAGTGTCGGATGAAAAAGTGAATTTTACTCTATTTGCATCGCAGGTGAGTCTTGTGTATTGATCTGCTAGCTCTCGAAGATCCAAATATTCCAAATTACATCCAAAAGCATTAAAATCGGTCAATCCACGGCATCTGCTGATATCTATGTACGTGAGATTGGAATTATTGCTAAGATCCAAAGTGTATAATGTATATTGATCACCAGCTACAAATTTTGTTAGCCCTGCATTTTTAGCACTCACATGTTGAACGCCTTTTTCATCTACGTCGCTTTCAGTATAGCTCGTACTTATTACATATTTGCTTAGTTCAATATCCCCGAGATTATTACCATCAAGTATAAGAGTTTTATATCCACAAAAATATTGCAACCCCTCTAACGATTTTATTCCTTTATTACTTAAATCTAAAGTTCCTAATTTTTTAAGAGTTTGAGAGACTAGAGCAGCCGGGGTAATTACATTGTCACCGTTGAATACGTCCGGAACTAGAGACTTTAATGCGTTTCTCAAATTCGCATCAGGTATTTCAGCATACTTGGTCATCGTTTTTTGATAATTGCCATTACTATAATAGTGCCCCCCGTAATTGTGCAACCAATCATAACATTCAAGTGTTACACCTTTGTTGAGGGCATCAACAACAGGGCCGCTATATGCATAATAACTATCCATCCACCAAGATTCCAGTTTTAGGGTTCTTGTTTTATCTGTGTTATCAGTAAAAGTGAATTTGAAATCATTTCCGTTGTAATTAAGACAACCGCCATAAATACTGTGATAGTTGCGGACATCCAAATTGACTAACCCACAATTCTGAGCAGAGAATTTGGTAATAGCGTAAGTGTAATATAAATCAATATCGGTCAGATTTGTATTGCCATCAACATCTAAGCTTACCATTGACTGATTAGGTGCATCTTTAGTTCCCAATACTAATGTTTTAAGACCAGCTTTCTCTGCCGTGAGAGTCACAAGCTTACTTAAAATGACTTTAGGTATTTCGCTGATATTATTATCACTACAATTGAGGTTCGTGATAGTAGGGAAATACTCTAGACCTTCTAATGAGGAAATGCTTTTCCCGCTAATATCCAATGTCCCGTCTTTAAAAGAGATTTCTTTGGCACTTCCTAATATTCTATCTCCTACAAAAAGATTAGGATATGATTCCGATATGGCGTTACGTAAATTTTCGTCCGGCATTTTTCCGAGAACGCTGTAAATAATGCCTAATCGGCGCATTCTATTTTTACGTACGAGTACGACGCCATAATAATCTTTGATTGCCGTAGTCGGATAAAGGACAGTAATCGTAGAGTCGGTTACTGCACGTGTTTCTAAAAAGAGTGATTTTTCAGTCCCGCTTGAGACCGATGAAAGAGCTAGAACATCGTCATCAGAGAATCCATTACCTTTTATAGTAATTTCAGTACCACGCGATTCTTCTGTGACATTTGGAAGGATTACATTCGATATTCCCAAGCCAGTCTCATACGAATCATTATCGGAACAGCTAAAAAGAAATATCATTCCAAGCATTAGCAAAAGATAGGTTTTTGTTTTCATATTATTGCTTATTAGAAAATTGTTGTTTTATATTTGCTTAAAAAGGATTACAGAGTGGGGAGGTAACTTATATTTAATTGTTTTTGCTACCTTGAGAGATTGTTTGTTTGGCAAAATTTGTTGATCTTTATCAGGTAATTCATTTACTACATATCGAAAAACTTGATATGCTCCATTCACATTAGCATAAGCATTAGATATATCAATGTTTTTTTCTTCATTTGTAGAATTAGCAAAAACATAGATCCATTTCCCATCTTCATTTTTAATCGCACTGCCGGCAAAGAATTCGTCCGATGTTGCGATTGGGTAAACTTCGGCGTTAGGGAGAATAAATCTCGTTAATAGAGAATATGCATAATATTGGGGGCGTACTTCATAATCGTCTTTGATGTTTTTGTAGCAGGTGTCAGATGAATACGCGTTTTTTACATATTTCCACAATCCCAATTGTTGCATATCATTATAGGATGCATTACGATCATAATATTGATCCAATAAACTCCAATAACTTACTCCGCAGGCTCCTCCATTCAATAGGTTAATTACAATACGCGACATTAATACACCACGCTCATATAAATTTATATCCTTTTGTCTGGTAGGTCCAATACACTGATTTCCGCCAAATTCTCCTACGAAATGTTGTTTTCCTGCTGATTTTGCTAGTAGAAAATTCTCTCGTTCCCAGTCTCGAATGACCGAATTGGGCGTTTCATATCCGAAAATATATGTATGAGAATTGAAAATATCTGCGATTGTGGATAACTCTCGTGTACATGCTGCCAAATATTTATGTGTTCCCATACCTTCATCCGAATTATCTGAAAGGTTGAAATGTATCTTGTTACGAATCCCGTCTTTTATAAAACGTTCATTTAATACCTTACACATTTCTATGTATGCAGCAGTTGGAGCTTTTTTGCCTTTTATCAGAAATGACCAATCGGGCTCATTAATAGGCGTTATTTCTTTAATGCACGTATAATGTTTATCATTTAATAAATATCGTATTAAAGCAGAATAATTTTCACTCCATTCCTGATAATCAGAAGGAGCAACCATCCAATTTCCCTCATTGTTTCCTGCTAAAAAGTGTCCCAAAGGTGCTCCCCAAAGAGTCAGATTAACCTGAATGTTTAATTTCTGGGCTAAGTCCAGCACTTTGTATAGCGATTGCATTTCTTGACTGTCAAATGTGAGTTTATCCCAATCTGTTTTCTGAGGGTCGTTGTTATCATTCTGCGGCTCATACCATTGAGGTTGAACCATCACTCGAAAACTTTGAATGCTCATTTCTTTCACACGTTTTTCAACGATATCATACCAATCTTTGGCTTTGGATCCGTCATTTCGAGTTATGTTTTGAGCAAAGAAATGGGGATCCAATTCTACTCCCATTGTGCGTATTTTAACATTCGTGGTAGGTCCAACGGTCAATTGATGAGCTGGCTGGGATAAATTACTCTGATATTTAATCAGTAAACTGCTCTCCGGTTGTTGCAAATGTAATGTAAATCCATCAGCCAATTCTTTTCCGGTTTTTTTGAAAGATTCTTCTGTATCTTTATTTGTAAGCAAATAAACCTTGTTTGGATATAATCCGGATAGCCTAACCGTATATTTATCATCTTTATTGCTTTTTCGACGAAAAGCTACAATGTAACCACTATCATCGGAGTGGCAATTAAGTTGATAGGCTAACCAGATATCATCGGAAGTAATATCCTTAGTATCACTTAGTGGATAGAAATCTTCATAAAAATAGGGTCGTAGTTCTTTGAACTCTTTTTGGCATCTGCGCATTTCATCGAAAGAGAACTCTGGCTCTGTAACTTTCCAATTATAGATAATTGATGTCCCTAAACTGGAGCGAAAAGTAAATTTGTCAGTGCTCACAGTTCCTGTCCCATGCAACGGCAAATACATTTCAAGTCCATAAGTGTGGCATTGATAACCGATAGGCTCTCCATAATTATAATCTGTTCTCCACATGGGGGCACTGCGAGTAATACTTTCCAAATCAAGTCTTCTTCCTCCACTAGCGCAATTGTCAATTAGCATTCCCGGAAAGCGATTCAATAAATATTCCCAAAAAGTATAAAGTCCTTCGATATATTTTATTTCACACATTCCTTCTCTTCCCGATTTATCATTTGCTCTCCAGAATCCTTCCGGCTCAATATTGAAATCTTGACGATAATAATCTACGCCATTATTCTGCATGAAATCTCCAATGTATTTGCATAACCATTTACAAGCTTCAGGATTTCCCAAATTGAATAGAAAAGAATCGTGCTTATTATCTTTATCAGAATTTTTTATATCTCCTCTTGCATCCAACATCCATTGTGGATATTTAATGGCCCATTCTGAGTCTTTCATCACTCTTTCCGGTTCAAACCAAAGCATAAATTTAGCACCGACGCGGTGAACTTCATCTGCTATAGGACGTAAACCTTGTGGAAACCTGATCGAATCTACACTCCAATTTCCTACTGTGTTGGCCCAGTTCTTATTATTTATAATGTCGGCAGAATGGTTGTACCAACCGGCGTCAAGCCAAAAGACATCTGGGACTATTTTAAATTGTTCGTACCTTTTGACCATCGCGATAGCATAGTCTGATGTGAGACAAGTGTATTCATTGCAAGGAGTCGGATCTCCATAATTGAAACTTGTCGAAATCGGATATACTGTAGGTTTTCCATTTATTTTCCATGTATGATGTGCAAGAATAAAACGTCTGAATAGGTTATGCCCTGTCATACGGTTTTTGCCTTTCCAAAACAGTAAGCATATACTTGATGTTCGAATGCTTTCTTTGGGGTAGAGATATGTTTTTAAGTGTTCTATGCCAGAGTAGAGTGTAATGCTTTTCGAATCTTTGCATCTTATATCTGCAAACCATGTTCCTGTCCAGCCGATGGCTGCCATGACACCTTCTTTTTCTGAAAATTCCATATTGAAGAAAGGAAAGCGTGTTTGGGAAGAACGTCCACCTTCAGGTCGCATATAGAAACTCTCTCCTGGCGAAAGAGTCTTTAATTGAGAAGCAAAATCGGCTTTCTCTGCGTTGCTCCCATTGGCATAATGCAAATAGAACGGTCTCTTTTTATCGTATTCAAAAGTAATGTCTGATACTCGTACATTAGCAATGTCTTTGGAATTCGCGGTGTTGCAGTTGGTAAAATGCAAAATCCATTCAATCGTATTATAATCTGTAAAGCCTGTTACTTCACACGTTACTAAAAGCCCATTACCGGGTTCACTATAACAAAATCGATATTTGATTTCATTCGGATCATTGCTTTTTAACTTTGATGCAGAATATTTCCATTTGCGTATGAATTGACGTGATGATTTACCACCATATTCAAAAGAAAAGGGAGGTAGTACATTCTGTCCAAAATGAGAAATAATCCATTGCTCGACATTCAAAGCTCTATCGGGGATTTGGGTAATTGCTTGACTTTGTCCTTTTATAATAATGCAAAGGAGTAATACTGATATATAAATTAGTCTTTTTCTCATTTTTTCGATGGTATTAATTTTTGATACTTCAATAAAAGTGAGGTGTGTGGCTTTTCAAGTACTAGTTTCAAACCTTTTATCAATTCTTTACCCAAAACTATCTGGCTTTCTTTAGTGTTCAAATTTGTCAAAAGATATTTCTGGTTGTCTTTAACGCTTGTTATATTCACCAATATCTCATTTGTTTTAGATTCAGAGCGGCGGAAGGCCAAAATAATGCCACTATCGTCAGATGAGCGATGAAATTGGTATGCCAGCCAAATATCTTTACGAGTAATATCTTCAATACCTGTCAATGGATAATAATCTTCGTAATAATAGGGCCTTACTTCTTTATATTCTTTCAAACAACGTTGCATCTCAGTAATAGAAGAGTTCTTTGTTGTTATTTTCCAATTATATATAAGTGCTGTGCTCAAACTTGAACGGAAAGAATAAGGATCTGTTTGAACTGTTCCCGTTCCATGTAAGGGTAAAAAATAGTTTAGTCCGTAAGCTTGGCATTGTAGTCCATCTGTATCATAATAGTGATAATAATCACTTCTCCAAAGAGGTGCACTTCTTCCTATTGTTTCCCAATCAATACGTCTTCCACCACTTGCGCAGTTATCAATTAGTAGTTTCGGAAAACGCGAAAGTAAGTAATCCCAAAATTTGTATAGTCCTTCAATATGGCGAATCTCTTTCATCCCAATCCGGTCTGGTTCATCATTTGCTGCCCAATAGACATCGGGTTCCATATTAAAATCTTGTCTATAATAATCTATATTATTTTCCTCGAGCATATCTCCGATATATTTGCACACCCAATTGCAGGCGTCAGGATTGCCTAAATCAAACAATAGATAGGTCTTGTTATCATGTTTGGGAATATCAAGCATCCAATCGGGATGTTCAACAGCCCATTGTGTTCCCCTAATCACTCTTTCCGGTTCAAACCACACCATGAATTTTGAACCGTTCTGGTGTATTACATCCGCAATTTGTTTTAGTCCCTTTGGAAAACGCAATGAGTCTACTGTCCAATTTCCCACAGTGTTGGCCCACGATTTTCCATGCTCATAATCAGATGCATCCGTGTTCCAACCGGCATCTAACCAAAAGACTTCCGGCTTCAAATTAAATTGAATATATCTTTTTACCATTGCAATTGCATAATCTGATGTTAAGCTTGAATATTCTTGGCAAGGCTGAGGATCATGATAATTGAATCCACTTGATAGCGGATATTCGGCAAACTTTCCATCAATCTTTCTGCTTTTATGAGCTAAAACGAAACGTCGGAATTGATTGTGCCCACTGATCCTATTATCTCCTTCCCAAAACATTAGGCTAATACTTGGTGTACGAATGCTTTCTTTAGGTTGTAGATATAGTCTCATTGTTTTCATGCCCGATGTCATGGATATTGTGTTCTCGCCTTTTGCTAGCAAACTGGCAGTCCAGTTTCCCGTCCATCCTATACTAAATATTATACCCTGCCGATTTGAAACTGATTCAATGTTAAAAAAAGGCAAGTAATCACCTTGCGAAGAACGACCTCCTTCAGAAGACATTTTTTTCTCTTTCCCGATATCCAACTTGATGGTATGAGGACAGAAATCATCTTTGGTTATATGGTTTCCTTCTGAATAATGAAGATTGAAATCACTTTTAACACGATATTGCATGGCCAAGTCTATAACTTTTACTTGTTCTATTATAGGCGAGTTTTGTGTTCCCGTGTTTGTGAAATGCATAACCCATTCTACTGCATTAAAACGGGGATAACCGATAACAGTGCATTCAACTTTCATCTTATTTGCCGGATTATAATAAGTATACAAATACTCTATCTTATCGACTTCTTTTCTTGGTATTTGTTTTTCAGAATATATCCAGTTGCGGATGAAATCATTCGACGATTTACCATCACAAACAAAGGAGAAAGGAGGTACTTTGTCTTTAGCAAAGTGCTTTTGTATCCATTGTTCGATATTAGGTACTTGTTTAGCCATCTTTGTTGTCATTTGGATTGCACCAAGGCACATCGAACTTGCTGTAGATAGTAGCAAAAGAAATATTAGTGAATATTTTAGCAGATAATGATTCATTTAGTAGCGCATTATGCAGTTTTTACTTTTTTCATCAACCAAATCATATATGTCCACACGATGACTAACAGAATGATCGCTGCTAGTTGAGTGTGAAATGCATCAGTTACTAATCCAACAATTGGAGGGAGAATCGCTCCTCCAAAAAGTCCGACTATTAGCAAAGCAGAAACTTCGTTCGCCTTGTTGGGAGCCTTTTTTAGAGAGAGAGCAAAAATAATTGAGAATAGATTTGCATACCCGATACCAAAAATGGCAACACATATCAATATAAACCAAAGGTTTGTTCCAAATATCATAAGAACCAATCCCAAAAGAGCAATCCATACACTTGCGATGAAGAATTTAGATTCAGAATATTTCATCAGTAGTACACCGCCCAGGAACGCACCCAATGTACGCGCAAAGAAATAGACGCTATTGCCCATACCGGCATTTGTCAACTCCATGTGAAAACGTTCCATTAAAAATTTAGGAAATGTCATGTTGATGCTTACATCAACTCCTACCAGCACTAATATTCCAATGAAAAATGCAACAATATGTTTGTCTCTTAGTAGGTCAAGAGTTACCTTTATTGAAACATTCTTTCTTTCTTGAACTTTTTCTTGTATAGGAGTCAGATACAACCAGAACAATGCCAGTAAAGATAATCCTGCATATATGGGAAATATCATTTTCCATCCTAAGATGCTGCCTGCAACCCACGCCGTTAATATAGGGCCAAAAAAGGAACTCAATGCTTTTACAAATTGTCCAAATGTCAATGTTCCTGATAATTTTTCGTTTGCAACGACGTCTGTTATTAGTGGATTAAGAGATACTTGAAGAATGGTGTTGCCTATACCAACCAGTGAAAAGGCAATCAATATCGATACGAAATTGTATGAAATAATGGGTAAGCACATTGCAAGAACGTGGAATCCGAAGCTTATCGTTACCGTATTCTTACGCCCTATCTTGTTCATTAGCATTCCTGTTGGAATAGAAAGTATCAAAAACCAGAAGAAGCAAGATATGGAAATAAGATTTACTGTTGTATCAGTTAAATTTGAAAAATCGTTTTTGACATAATTGGTCGCCATTCCTATAATGTCAACGAACCCCATAATAAAGAACCCAAACATCACAGGGAGTATATTAATCAGTGAGATTTTGTTTTTCATGATATATTGTGTTTATAATTGAACTAATACATAAATTGCATTTCGAGTGACTTTTAAATGTATGCCAGTCTTGTCTGATGTAATGGTTTCTGTCGATTCTATCATGCTGTCATCTTTTGGCAAACGTCCTTCTAAATATTTATATACGGCATAACTTCCATTACTATTATTTTTAGCATTGTTTATATGGATTGTCTTGTCCACGTCGGCTATTCCATTAACCAATACATAAGTCCATTTTCCAGCAGTATTAAGAAAACCGGCTCCCGCCATCAATTCATTGTCGAAACTAAGAGGGTACACTTCATCGCCAGGGCGAATAAAGCGGGTGAGAAGACTATAAGCATAGTATTGAGGACGAACTTCGTAATCAGAGTTGATTTTGTCGTACACGTCCTTGTCTTGTGCGTAAGCTTCTTTCACATATTTCCACAAACCTAATTGTTGCATCGAATCGTAAGAATCATAACGTAACATGTATTGATCTAGTAAACTCCAATAGCTTACGCCACAAGCTCCTGCATTCAAATAGTTTATTGCTGCACGAACCAATTGAACTCCTCGTTGATAGGTGTCAATGCCATATTGACGTGCCGAACCATAACCGGGGAAGCCAAATTCACCTACATAATGTTGTTTGCTTCCACATATCTTTACATTTTGATTCTCCCATCCTACAAAATCCTTGTTAGAAGCCTCATAACCTAATCCATACTTATGGCTATTATATAAATCGGCTTCACCGTTTGTAAATGTCGATACGCAAGAAGAAAGATAACCGAAAGAACCTTCCGTGTTATCCGAGAGATTGAATTTTACTTTGTTTCTTATGCCATCAGACTTAAATTTCGCATCCAATGCTTTCACCATAGGTGCGTATGTGTCTGCCCATCCCATCGATTCGTAATCTCCTTGCCACATTAATCTTCCATAATTAGCTATATGACTGTCCGGTTCGTTGAAGGGGGTTATTTCTTCAATGCAAGTATAACCTTTTGTTTCTATCAGATATTTTGTTAATGTAGAGAAACTTTCTGCAAATTCTTGGTATTTGTCTGTTCCCGCTATCCAACCGGGATTTACGCTTTGAGACCTTGCGTCGCAAAGAAAATGACGTTGTCCGTTATAAAGTCCAGACAGTAGATTCATGTTTGTTGGGCAGCCCCACAACACGAGTGTTACGCCGATCTGATTGTCCTGGGCTACATCCAATAGTTTGTATAACCCTTGCATCTCTTGCGAATCGAATGTGAATTTGCTCATATCTGCAATGTTCGGATTATCATTATCATTGATCGGTTCCCACCAATAGGGCAGCAACATGACACGAAAATGTTGCATCTTCATCTTTTTTATCCTTGGCACAATAATATTATCCCAATCGGCTTCTTTTGAGCCATCATTTCGGGTCACATTTTGGGTAAAAAACAGAGGATCGAATTGTACGCCTATATTACGAATAGGTACGCCAGTCGATTTCGAAACAGATATTGTGTCGCATTTGGCAGTCGGAATGATATTATCATCTTCGACTTCATTGCTATTAGTGCAAGCCGATATTGACAAAAATATGCAAACCAGACAAAACAATAATTTACTGATATTGATCGATTTCATAACTGTACTTTTATAGATTAATCTTTATTTCTTAAATTGATTGCATGTTCAATAGCTTGAATCAAAAGATGTATGATCTTTATATGAATTTCTTGTATTCTATCAGAATGGGGAGCAAGTGGTGCACATATGGCTATGTCTGCATTTAGAGACAATTCGTTTTTTCCTGCAGAAGTCAGCACTACGACTTTCATTTTTTGCTTATGAGCTTGCGCTACAGCGTTTAGTATGTTTTTCGAATGTCCGCTGGTACTTATCGCTAGTAATACGTCTCCTTGATTTCCCAGAGCTTCTACATACCGAGAAAAAATGTCATCAAAAGAATAGTCATTCCCTACACAGGTAATATATGCAGGGTCGTTAATAGAAATTGCCGGTAGTGGTTTTCGGTTGTCTCGGTATCTTCCTGTCAACTCTTCTGCAAAATGGGTTGCATCACATAAAGAACCGCCATTGCCACACGAAATAATTTTATGTCCTGATAGTAGAGCTTTGGCAAAGACGGCCGCACTTTTTGCTATATTGTCTACTGTGGCGTCATCTTTCAAAAAACTCTCCAGCTCAGAATGTGCTTCTTTTAAACTGTATTTAATTAGATTCTCCATAATAAATAGATTAAACGGTTAAGTTGGCTGCTATGGACAAAGCGGCATAGTCGCCTATTTGTTCACCCAACAAAGCAGGTTTGATTTTACAAACATTGTTGGCACAATGTAGTGCTTCTTGCTCTATTATTTTTTGCATAATTGGCTTCATGAATTCTTCATTTCGGGTATAAATGCCTCCAATAACGATCATCTCTGGGTTCAAAATGTCGATTACAATAGATAGTCCCTTTCCCAGATAAATTGCCGATGTTTCATATATACTCTGTGCCAAGGTGTCCCCCTTTATAGCTTCTTCGGCTATTTTCTGAGCTGTTATATGTTCTAAGTCTTGCAGAGTACACCAAGCGACCTTCTGCCCAAGTTGATATTTCTCTGTGATATATGTTTTTGCCAATTGCGCAATTCCTCCTCCACTGGCAAAACCTTCAAATGAACCTTTTTTCCCATATCCTACCGGTCCGAATTCCGATAAGCGGATATGCCCCAGTTCGCCTGCATTATCGTTAGTTCCCGTGTAGAGTGTTCCATTCATAATCAATCCGGCTCCAAGCCCCGTACCGAAAGTTAAGAAAACCATATTTTTGGTCCCTTTACCTGCTCCGAATTTCCATTCGGCCAAAGCGCATGCATTTGCATCATTTTGTAGATTGGATTTGATTCCTGTCTTCTTTTCTACTATAGACACAATTGGGATATTATCCCAGCCAGGTAAGTTTGGAGGAGACATCACGATACCTTTTTCACTATTCAGCGGGCCTCCGCAACTAATACCTATGGCTCTCGTATTGGTTGAATTCAAATGATGAACTTTCATCATCTTTTCTATCTCAGAAAGGATATTTTCAATTGTCTCTTCAGGATTTGTTGTTGCAAATCTCTTTTTATCAACAATTGTCAAGCAGTTCCCCTCTGTAATTCCATAGGTTATTGCACATTTAGTACCTCCGATATCGATACCTAATAATTGTTCTTTCATCTATATCTTTTTTATTTTATGTTATATATTCCTGTTTGTTTCAATAGCTTTTTGTAGTACTCAAGTTTAAACGGAGGCCTGCCATAAAGATAATGGTTCGCTAAATCTTGTTTGCCTATTTTGTATCGGATAAGCAAAATACCTTGTCCTTGTTTTTCCGGAATCTTTGCTATCTCTGTCTTATCGTTTGCCGCGATTTTAAACTCACCTTTAAAAACCGTTTCGCCCGATGCTATATCCGTTACGCAAACTTCTCCTTGAGCCATTTTTCTGGTATCATTTACTCCAATAAGGTGATATACTCCATTTTTGGCGTCATTCATTAGTATGCAAACATCTTTCTGAACATTTTTGATAAAGTAGTAAGCCATTTTCTTGGAATTGTAATAGTCTACTACGGCATCAGAAATAAGTGGCCATCCATCCCTCAAGTTCCACCATATTATGCCTGTTTTATTATCAAATTTCTTCCCTCTCCACATTTCTATGAAGTATTTCATTGCTTCAGCCTGAACAGATTGGGATGCAAAAATAAAGTCGTCCAGTTTCGAAGGTACATTACCAAATACTAAATTTATTTGATTGATCATTAAATTGTTTCTGTCATAAGTCGGTCCCAAGACAGAAAAGCGGCGAACCGATTTTGTCACCCACTCATCATTCCAATCATGTTTCTTTATCCATGGATAAACAGCTTCTTTTGTCATCATTCGCTTCAGGCTTTCTAGATTTGGACAGCCATGATAACCTATTTCACTTACAAAGCAGCAAGTCGCATCCGTATAAAATTTGTCTTTGTAATATCCCCGTGGTCCCCATAGATGGTTCTCCGGAAGGTACTCATCTGCACTTCCCTTTTGGTATACCGACTCACTATAATAAGGCGAACTGGGTAGATAAGGGCGTGTCGGATCAAATTCATAAAGAATATTGGGGATGACTTTGCGGCTTATCACATCTTTGTTAGGATCAATATTAAAGGGCTGTAAAGTCCAGCGTAGGGCACAGTCGTTCTCATTATTTCCAGACCATAAGACTAAAGATGGATGATTACGCAATTTGCATACTATGGATATGATTTCATTTTCCAATGTTTGGGTGAAAGAAGAGCGTTGAGGATAAAAAGTACATCCCATGGTGAAATCCTGCCATACCATTATTCCATTTTCGTCGCACAAATCGAAGAAACGATGGTCTTCTACTACATTTCCTCCCCAACAACGTATCATATTGCAATTTAAATCGACAGCCATACGGATAGATTCATTCAGCAACGAATCGTCGCGGCTATGTAGTGCATCCAATGGAACCCAATTCGTTCCATGTATAAAAATAGGTTCGTCATTCACGATGAAACAAAATTTTCCAGGTTTCTCGGGAGTGCTTATATCTGTGATGTCCAACTTAATGGTCCTCATTCCTATTCGTTGAATGTTGCTTCCCCATATCTTTCCGTTATTGTCTTCAAGCTCAACTTTTGCGGTATACAACGCTGGATCGCCATAACCTCTGGGCCACCATAAATCAGCATTTTTGAGATCAACGATGTGTCTGAAAGCTGGCGAAACCACGTTGACAGAACTCTTATATACTTCTTTTCCTTTTCGGCTAAGGGTGAATATCGCTTTTGTGTTGTCATACTTTTCAAAGGGTAGTTTCACTTGTACATCAATTAATAAATGTACATTTCTCGATGCTGTATCGATATTGGCTATCATATAATTCACATCTTTTATTCGGGCAGGTTCCAATGTACGCAATTCTACGTTGCGCCACAATCCCGCACTTACCAGACGAGGTAGTATATCCCATCCGAACATGTGAGGAGCTTTCCGCAAAAAGATAGATTCTTCGGAAGGGAAATTACCAATACTGAGTGTTCCCAGCAAATGTTTGCTTCCTTCAAGAACCGATGAACGTATGATAACTTCCAATTTGTTTTCTCCGATATTTATTTCATCTGTCACATCAAAGGTATGCTCTATCATCATATTTTCGGCATTACCGATGTGTTTCCCGTTAAGCCATATATCCGCTAGGCAGTCAATACCTCCAAAATAGAGCTGGTAGCGTTGTCCTTCTTTGAGTTTCTGCGCATTAAATGTCTTTGTATAGCACCATTGGGAGGCTTCCCATTTGCGCAATTCATTGATATTATTTCCTATCGAAGGATCTTTTATCAAGCTAGCAGCTAATAAATCTAATTCGACATTTCCGGGGACATGCGCCGGTATTTGTTTGAATGCGACTCCTCTTATTTCATTTGGAGAGGTAATAGGCTTTTCCGGTTGCTGCCAGTAAGATAACGTCCATTTCCCATTCAACGATAATGCCCCATCATCATTTGCATATATTGAATTTGCAAATGATAGTAGCAGGATAATAAGTATAGATTTTAGTTGCTTCATCTTAATTGTTTTTACAAAATATGTTGTTACTCAATAAAACTCTGATGGTGCTTTTATCACTTGTTCTCAAATGTAAATTCGTGTGAGCCTGAGCCTATTTCTATTTTCTTTCCGTAGACGTCCAATGTTGCTGTCGTATTGACTGGAATCCGTACTTTTAGCACGACCGAATCGCCTTTTCGCTCCCATTTCGAAGAGATTAATCCCGCTGTCGAGTTGTATTCGGCCTCTACCCAATTGAGCTTTTTAATAAAATAGGGCTTTATGATAGTATGGCGAAAACCGGGGGCTTTCTCGTCATAATTGATACCCGCCAATATATTGTACATCCATGCGTTAATGTCTCCAAGGAATACGTGGTTGGTCGAAGCGTCTCTGAAAGATGGTGATAATATCCATGTTTCAACCGGAGTTGTATAGCCTTTTTTGATCCAATTGCTCCACGAGGGTGCTTCTTGTTGGGTTGCCATTTCATAGGCTTGGTCTGCATATCCGTATTTGGCAAGCATTCGCAACACGGTTTTACTTCCTAGTACACCAAAATCGAGATGGTTACCATTCGCACTTATCATATTACTCAGGTTGTCGGCAACACGTTGTTCGTATTCTTTAGGAACGAGTCCCAAATACAGTGCGATTCCTTGAGATGCTTGCGAACCGTTGGCATATACCATCTTGCTTTTATCAAAATACTTTGTGTTGATCAAGTCTTTCAGCTCCTGAGCTTTTTTGTAGTAGCTTGTTCCATCTCTGCCCACTATCTTCATGAATTGCGACATATACAGGTTGTCCAAGAAATAATAACATGTTGTAGAGAAGTCCGTAGGGGTCTGGGTCTTATAGAATACCCAGTCTCCGATTCCATAAGTCACTGTTTTGTTGCTGTCTTCCCGAGCATTTAGATAATTCAAATATTGTGTGCATGTCGGTATTATTTTCTCTATTCCCTTGGTATCACCGTAATAATGATAAAGAGCCATCGGTATTATAAAAATTGCAGAATCCCAGACCGGACCTATCCAATCGTCATAACCCCATCCCGAACTTGGTATGATACCCGAAATTCTTCCTTCGGGTGTCTGATTGTCAATCATGTCATTTATCCATTTTTCGTAGAAGGTAATACCGTCATAATTCAGCAATCCCAAATCCACGGCGATGTGTGCATCTGCCGTCCAACCATTTTTCTCGCGTTGCGGGCAGTCGGTCGGTATGCTCATCAGGTTCGATAAATAAGATTGATTTACTGCTTTCCATATTTTGTTGAGCGTGTCATTGGAGCAACAGAACTTTCCTACAGATTTTACTGCCGTATGAATAAATTTAGTAACGACATCTTTCTTCTCTATCGTTATTGGCTTATCTGCTTTAATCTCTACGTAACGGAATCCGTGATACGCAAAATTGGGCTCTAATACATTGTCCTTTCCATTTAAAAGATAGGTGTCTGTCTGAAAGTCCAATCCCGGTTGCCGTTTATAGTAGATGTCTAAATTTCTCATCTCCAGCCTGCCATTGTCTTTTAGTAATTCACCATGCTGTATCGAAACTTTGGTACCTCGTTCTCCACAAATGGAAAGTGTGCAATAACCGGACATATTGGTGCCGAAATCAACGACATAAACACTATCACCGAAAGCTTTCATCGATATTGGCCTTATGATACTGTCGACTTCGATTAATGGCATTGTTTCCGAAACCAACAGGGGAGATGGGGACGATACTTTTATGGCTTTCTCTTCGAAAGAAGGTTCATCGTTCGATTTCTCCATTGACTCCAGACGGGTATCATATGTATCGCCGGCATAGATATTATTTTGTATGTATGGTCCCTCGTTTGTTTGCCATGTATCATCCGAATTTACCACCATTTTACTTCCGTCGCTGTATTGTATATGCAATTCGCATATCATGCGAGCACGATTACGCCATCGGGCTTTTTCAAAATCCCATGTTCCCACAGGTGCTATCTCATTGTAAAAACCATTTCCTAGAGCTGCTCCCAATACATTTTTGCCAATCTTCAGGTCGTTGGTTATATCGTATACATCATACAGGTTTCTTTTGTCGTAGTGGGTATAGCCTGGATTTAAACTGGCCGATGAAATTTTCGTCCCATTTATAGATATCCGATAATAGGCTGCTGCACTGATATACAATCGTGCTTTCTCTATTTTTTTTGTCGTTACAAATGATTTTTTAAGCAAAGGCGAAGCACCGCAATCCTTATCATTTCGGTCGGTTATCCATTGCCCCGTCCAATCAGTTTGATCCATTTTTGCCGTTTCAAAAGATGAAATCGGAGATTCAATTTTCACTTTTCCCGATTCATCCCATACCGTAAGTTGCCAATAATATTTAGTGTGGCTCTGCAATTTGTGTATGCCATCATATTGAGTCTGCGTTTTATCCGATTGAATAGTGTTGGAATTCCAAACGAAAGTATTACTGTTCGAAAGGTTATTCAAATTCTTTCTATCTGTTGCGATCTTTAGTTGAAATTTCCCTTGAATAAAAGACTCTTTTCCGTCATAATTCCAAGTGAACCGTGGCGAGGGAGAATCTATGCAAATAGGATTCGTCAGGTATTCGCAACGCATGTTCTTTATGACCGTCTTATTGCTGTTGCATGAACATAAAAGGATGCATAATATGGAATACTTTATAATTTTCATGGTTCTTAAGGTAGTTAGTAGTTAGATATATTTCAGATATTGGTGTTCTTTTTCGCTAATTAATCGGTTAAGTTAACATGGAAAATAAATTAAGGAGTAGATATTTCGCAATTCAATATAATTGTCTCTGCTTCCTCTTTTTCTTCCGGCTTATTTAAGTGATGATCAATACTCTTTAAAAGTACTTCGATCGAATCTTTTCCTATTTTGTCAATCGGCATTTGAGCTATCATCATTTTGGGAGCAAGAACCCGCATTGCGGAAACACTGTGTATGCATGCCAATTCATATCCGTTATTAATTTTGATTCCTTTTCCATAAAAGTAACGGAAAGCCTCGAGTGCTAAGATATGAGTTGTGAAAAAGAATCCATCGACATCGGGGATTCGTTCAAAAATACGATCTAAAGTTTTATTAATGTTTTTCTCGTAGTCTACGAAGGGCACCTCTCCATACAAATCGGCGTCTATCGGAATGTTTTCTTCCAATAATGCTCTCGAATATCCTTCACGTCGCATATTCATAGTGCGCAGATGAGCGTTGGTGGTAATAATCGCAATCTTACGTGCACCGTTCTGAATCATTTTGTGTACCAATTTATAACTGCATTCCTCATTGTCGATGATCACGTAGCTCGTTTTCATCTCTGGGAAATATCGGTCGAATAGGACCAAAGGAAATGATTCATCAACCAGATTTTGTATTTCTATTTTAGATATTTTAGTCGGTGCAATAATCAAACCGTCCACTTGTTTCGCTTTGAACAGCCTAATCAAATTGTTTTCACGTTTAATTTCAGATTCAGAATTACCTATCATTAGTGAATAGCCTCTCTCTTCGGCTTCTCTTTCAATGGAACAAGCTACTTTGGAATAAAAAGAGTCGGTTATATCTGGAATTATTAGGCCTATGGTACCGGAGATCCCAGTATTTAAACTTCTAGCTAATAAATTCGGTTGATAGTTGAGGCTTTTGGCATAACTAAACACCTTTTCCTGAGTGGCCAAGCTAATGCCTTTCTCATCACCTTTACCTGCAAGTACCCACGATACGGTTGTCTTTGACAATTTCAGGCTTTCTGCTATGTTCTTTAAAGATGTTTTCATTTATATCTTGTTTAAACGCCTTCTTTAACGGTTAAGTGTCGCAAATTTATAAATAATATTTTCATTTCATAGTAATTTTTGTATCTTTAACATTTAAATGTTTGTTGTTGCTGTTGTTCTCTGCTTACTGTAGGCCTGGAAGAGGCTTTTCATAAATGTCGTTAGTCTTCATTTATCATTATTCTTTGGGTCTTGTTATATTGTCTGTTTAGAGGATTTTGTCTACCTGTCATGAAGTGGTTGCTCTTTATAAACTGATATAATCTGTACGTGCGGCTCTTTTGTTTTGTAATGGGTGAACTACCATTTCTTTTTTTCAGTATTAGCATATACATGCGATTTCAATAGCTCCTTTTAGTTGTTACGGCGACATAAGCATGCAGAGTTGACAACTCCTTTAGGTATGCATGATTGTACTTGTCAACTCCCTTGGGTTTACTAGTGTTTAACTGTCAACCAAATTCAGTACACCACATGGCTTGCGACTCACGCCCGTGAGTCGCAAGTGTCGTATGTTAGTTTTTTTGGTGACGTCCTTAAGTTTTTCTGAAAACGTATGGACGTCAACAGTTTTAGGTCCTTATGTGGTTTTGATACAGATAAAGGCAAACATCAAAACACTGGATTCCAAAAAATGATTGGCTCACTAGTAAAAGCCGGGGAGCAAATGACATGTGAGAGTGTCGAACGTGACAACAATGACGTTAGAGGAGGTCTGTGAGGAACTTGAAAATATATTGATGCTGACAGAGGTAGATGTAAAAGTATTTGTCGGAAATGAAGTGCTAATCAAAAATATTAGAGTACACTCGTTTATGTGCAAATCGAGCTATAAGATATCTGTAAGCCTTTATTTAGAGTGGCTCTAAATAAAGGTCCGCTGAAAATAATGTATCCACAATATGCTCTTGGCTCGATTTTTGGGCCTCTTTTCGCTGGCGTTGTATACGGTACATCGTTAACTTATTGTTTGATAGTATGTTATGGTGTCATACGGAGGTGGCAAAGGTTCTGTTGTTCGAAAAGTAGAAAGATCGAAGTATCGTCATTTTTTTTCGCGCGAATCGGTAGATTGTGGGGTTTCATATAAAATATTCATAGTAGGTGCATGATCAACGAATGAAAAGTCGCAAACGTAAATTATTATTTCGAATACTTGATTCGTCTTTTGCGAGAGATACACCCCATTGACATAATATTCAGGTGAATAACAAGTGACAATCTCGAAGTCGTTTTTCAGAACGTTTCGGGAGGTGAATATTGGGGGCGATTCTGATACTATTTTATCCACACCTTAGTGGTACTTCTTGGTATACGGAATGGACACTTTGTTTTCGGAAAATGATAAGGACGAAAACAAAAATTCATAAGGACGAAAATAAAAGTTTGTATGTATAAACTTTTATTTTCGTCCTTATGAATTTCTCACTGTCTATCAATGTGTTGCGTGCGCAATCTTTAGACTTTGTCCTAATTCGATTTATATTCAGATGGTGAAATGAGGATGGGAATAGTGCCCTACAAGGGCTTGCTACTCATGTTAGGATAAGAAAGTATCAGAATGTCGACGAATGTTCACTTCCCGAAACTTCCTGGAAAAGGGATTTTACGCAATGCGTTGATTCTTGGCTAGTTTCTATGTTAATGGGATGTGCACTCTGAAAAATTGAAAAGCTGATGAGAGATCATCGGCTGCTTTGTTCGCTGTTTGACTAATGCAATATTCGTCAGCTATTTTCATGAATTGTATGCGTTAGAAAAGTTCTTGATAGGCTATGAAAAGAAATAAATTGACTAAAAAATACTTGTTTTAATGTTTAAAGTGTCTATATTTGCAGCACTTTAACAGCTAAAACACATGAAAAATTTTATTATTTCCTTTTGTTTATTCATTTTTGTATCGTTTTCGGCTTTTGCTCAAAATGCCAAATGGATAACGGCACCCGATGCCGGAGTGAATAGTCCGAATACATGGATTGCTTTTCGAAAAGATATTAGTGTGACAAGTATACCTCGGCTGGCAATGGCCCGTATTGCTGCCGACAGTAAATATTGGCTTTGGATTAACGGTCGGCTGGTCGTTTTTGAAGGCGGATTGAAGCGGGGGCCCAGTCCTCAATCTTCTTATTATGACGAAGTCAATATAGCTTCTTTCTTAAAAAAGGGGACAAACAAGGTGGCTATTCTGCTTTGGTATTTTGGGAAAGATGGATTTTCTCATAAAAGTAGCGGTAAGGCAGGTTTGTTTTTCGATCTGAATATGAAACACTTGCTTTTGCAAAGCAATCATTCGTGGCTTTGCCGCATTCATCCCGCTTACAAGAATACGGAGGCTCCTTTCCCTAACTTCCGCTTGCCGGAATCCAATATCCGATATGATGCTAATATGAATATCGACAGTTGGCAGACGGCCGATTGTAAGTCGGCACATCAGTTTGCATCGGCTGTAGAGATAGGAGCGTGGGGCGATACTCCCTGGGGGGAGATGGTGAAACGCCCTATTCCTTTGTGGAAAGATCATGGTATTAAAGAGGCGCAAATGAAGAGAATTTCGGGGGTAAAAGTCGATAGTGTGTTGGTCTCTCTGCCTTACAATATGCAAATGACTCCGATATTTGACCTGACAGATGAAGAGGGAAATGGTAAAGTGGCTATTTACACCGATCATACTTTTGCGGGCGGAGAAACAAATGTTCGGGCCGAATACATTGCCCGTAAAGGGCATCAGATTTATGAATCTCTGGGATGGATGAACGGGCAGACCATTATATTGGTGGTGCCCAAATCGGTGCGCATCAATACGGTGAAATATCGCGAAACGGGTTATGATACTTATCCTGAGGGGACTTTCTCTTGCGATAACGATTTCTTCATGCGATTCTGGAAAAAAGGCCTGCGTACGCTTTACGTCAATATGCGTGATACTTATTTTGATTGTCCCGATCGAGAACGTGCCCAGTGGTGGGGCGACGAAGTCGTTCTTCAGGGTGAATGTTTTTACACCTATTCCACTTCGGCGCACGAATTGATGAAAAAGGGGATTAAAGAATTGTGTCATTGGCAGAAGCCTGATGGGAGTCTATTTGCACCGATTCCGGCAGGTAATTATAGTTCTGAGCTGCCCGGCCAGATGTTGGCTGCTATAGGAAAGTATGGCTTTTGGAATTACTATATGAATACCGCCGATAAGGCTACAATCGCAGAAGCCTATCCGCATGTGAAACGTTATCTGGATTTATGGAAAACCGATGATACCGGACTGACGGCATTTCGTACCGGCGGTTGGACATGGGGCGATTGGGGCGACCAGAAAGATATGCGCCTGTTGTTTGCCGGATGGCATTATCTGGCACTCGAAGGAGCAGCTGGTATGGCTCATTTGTTGGGATACGAAGCAGATGCCGCTCATTTTGAAGCGACAATGGCACAGGTCAAAGACGGTTACAATAAATGTTGGAATGGCTATGCCTATCGCCATCCTCAATATCAGGGCGAGACGGATGACCGTGTTCAGGCTTTGGCCGTTATCACTGGTATTGCGTCACCCGACAAATACGATAAAATACTTCAGGTGTTTAAATCGCAATGGCATGCCAGTCCTTATATGGAGAAATATGTGATGGAAGCTTTGTTTCAGATGGGATATGGTGATTATGCCCTCGAGCGTGCTCAGAAACGTTACGGCCCGATGGTGAATGATCCCGTTCATACCACTCTCTTTGAGGGGTGGGATATAACCAACAATGCATTCGGAGGTGGCACAACCAATCACGCCTGGAGTGGTGGTCCGCTCACAGTGATTGCTCAGTATCTTTGTGGCATTCGCCCGTTGGAAGCAGGATATAAGACTTTTGCTATCAATCCGCAGTCGGCTACTTTCCATCAGGCGTCTATTACTGTGCCTACGGTGGCTGGAATGGTAGGCTCTAGTTGGAAGATTTCCAACGGAACCTTCGATTGGACTATTTCGATTCCAAAAGCGACAAAAGCCTATGTTACACTGCCCGCAACAGACATGAGCCGTGTCACGGTAAATGGGAAGCCCATGAAGCAGGCTATCACTGCTCAAACCGGAGGTAAGTCCGTAGTTCTATTCGGTGCCGGGAAATACCATATTATCTGCAAGACCAATTAGTAAGTGGCGGTGACAACATAAAAATGTTTATCCTGTAGATTATTTAAATAAAATATTTACTTTTGCATTTACGAAAAGTTCTTTCTTTGCGCCTTATGGGAAAAGAAGTAAATATAAATATACAGTTAACCGCTCAACTACAATGTTTTAAGGAATTGTTTCTTAAACATTACAGTTCGCTTTGCGTCTATGCTTTGCGCTTTGTTGACGATTCTGACGCATGCAAAGATATAGTTCAAGATTGCTTTATAACTCTATGGGAGAAGCGTGCTCAGCTGGACTTTTCCCGCTCTTTGAGACCTCTTTTATATAAAAGTGTTCACGACAGGGCTATTGATTATACTCGTCATGCATTTGCTCAGAACACGACGTTGGACGAAGCCGTGGCTTTGCATCCTTTGGATGTAGAGTGGGAAGCTATTTTGTCGGAGCAGATTATTGATGAACTCGATTGCAAACAGATTGTAGAAGAGGTCAATAAATGCCTTGACGAACTTACTCCTTATTGTGCCGGTATTTATCGGATGAGTCGTGAAGAAGGACTAAGCAATAAGGAAATTGCCGAACGGTTGAAAATCAGTGTTAAAGCTGTAGAAAAACAAATGACGAAGGTCTTGTCGGCTATTCGAACACATTTGATGAATACCGGTTATCTTACTTTTATTTTCTATGCGTTGCTATTTTTGCCGCGCAAATGAAGATTTTTATCTCGTTATCATAAAAAAAATGTAATTTCGGGTAGGGTAGTTTCTTCCTGATTCGGGTTATGAATATGAAACTCCAAGAAGAGCATATCAAGTCTTTATTAATCCGCTTCTTTAGCGGCAAGGCCGATTCGTCCGAGAAGGATGAGCTATTGGCATGGCTACGTCAGTCTAAAGAAAACGTAGACTACAGCATATCGTGTTATAAAAAATGGTCGGAAGATAAAATCTTTGAAAATCATTTCGGTAAAGAAGAGGGATGGCGAAGGTTTGTAACCATCATCAGTCGTCCTGTCAAACGTCGTATGTTTGTACGTCGTGCCGTTTATGGCGTAGCTGCCACTGTTGTGCTGCTGCTGGGCCTTTATGGCTATCTCCGGTTGTTGCCACCTTCTCATCCCGATATCATGAAGTTTGCTCAGACTTTTTCCGGTTCGGCCGATATGCACTCATCTACAGTGAAATTGGTTCTTTCGTCCGACAGTATGCTCACTTTCAATACAAAAGCTGCCAATATACAGTACAAATCCGGTCGGATTATCTGTAATAGCAATCAGACCGTTACTGATGATGCTGCCGCTGCGTTCAATCAATTGATCGTTCCGTTCGGGCATTCGTCTAATTTGACCTTATCCGATGGAACTCGAATTTGGCTCAATGCCGGTACTCGTTTGATATATCCTGTCTCTTTCAAAGAAAAAACACGTGAAATATATGTAGAAGGCGAAATCTATTTGGAGGTGGCACACGATGCGGATCATCCGTTTATTGTAAAAACTTCTCAGAATATGGATATCCGGGTATTGGGTACTCATTTCGATGTGAAGGCCTATCGGGGTGCTCCGCTTCAACGTGTTGTGTTGGTGTCGGGGGCTGTACAAGTTTCTCAAAACAATACGTTGGCCAAACTTCTTCCCAACGAAATGTATGAAACACGCAATGGTGGCAACGCTGTAGTCAAGCAAGTAGATCCTTCGTATTATATCTCGTGGACCAAAGGCCTTTATTTGACGAATGATGAAAGATTGGGCGAGATCTTTTCTGATCTGATGAAGTATTATGGCGTTGATATGAAATATGATTCGTCGGTAGCTTCGTTGAAATGCTCAGGAAAATTGGATTTGAAAGATGATTTTGAAAATGTGATGAAAGCTATTTCAGAAACAGCGCCGATTGTTTACAGTCGGAGCAATAATAAATACTATGTTCACCTTAAATGATAAATGCTTATGATAAGATTCGGATAAGAGAGAGATAAATAAAAATCGGAAAGTAGGGCGAGTACTTTCCGATATAATTTTAAAACAAAACTGTAAAGAGATACAAGTATTAATCTTAAAATCATTACAAAGATATGATTGTTAATCTAAAGAACGACTTAATTAATACTAAAAGATTAGGTCTAAATGTTATGAAATTATCATTCCTTTTCCTTTTTATAGGAATAAACTTGTGTTTTTCTGCTGAAAGCCATTCGCAGCGAGCAAATTTCAACTTCACACTGCGTAATGTGACGGTGAGGCAAGTCCTCAATACCGTTGAGAAAAATAGCGACTATGTATTTTTCTATTATAATAATGTTGTTGATTTGGAACGACGAGTCTCTGTCTGTGCTAATAGGAAAAATATACATGAACTTTTGGATGAATTATTTGCTGATACAAATAATGGCTATACGATTAATGGTCGCCAAATATCCATTTATGCAAATCCTGAAACGGAAGTTGCAAAATCGGTGAAATTACCTATTAAAAGTCTTCGTGTTAAGGGTATAGTACGCGATAAAGATAATAATCCATTACCGGGGGTTAACATTAAAATTAAGGGGTTTAATGAAGGCTCTATTACAGATATTAATGGGAATTTTTCGCTTACCGTCCCTTATGGGAATGCCTCACTTATTTTTTCTTATGTGGGATATCAGCCGAAAGAAATGGCGTTGAATGGTAGAAATAATATTGAAGTTGTATTGACTGAAGATTCTAAAGCATTAGAAGATGTAGTAGTTGTAGGATATGTGACTCAAAAGAAAGCTACTATTACAGGATCTGTCTCGACGATTACTACAAAAGATTTAGAGCAAAGTCCTACTGCAAATTTAACAAATGCTTTAGCTGGTAGACTTCCGGGGCTTTTGGCTACTCAGTTTAGTGGTGGTGAACCAGGTGTTGATGCATCTACGTTGTATATTCGTGGCGTCGGAACTTATGGTACAGCAACTCCTATCATTATTGTTGACGGAGTAGAAAGGGATATGCAATATTTGAATCCTGAAGAAATAGAAACGTTTACTATATTGAAGGATGCTTCTGCTACAGCAGCCTATGGTATACGTGGTGCCAATGGTGTCATTATTATTACAACAAAAAGAGGTAAGGCTCAAGAGAAAGCAACCGTTGATTTTAAGGCTTCATTAGGAATTAATAATCCTGTTAAATTCCCTAAGTATTTGGGCTCCGCAGATTATGCTGTTCTCTATAACGAAGCTGTTAAGAATAGCAACCCGACGACAGATCCTTCTCTACTTACTCTTTTCTCCGATCAGGCAATGGCTAATTATCGGAAAGCCAAAGGAGATAATTCTGATGGGCTAGGCTATAATTGGGATTATTTTAAATATGCGTTTAAACCAGGTATACAGCAAGATTATAACTTGTCTATTAGAGGTGGATCTGATCGTGCCAGATATTATATAATGGCTGATTATTTTCAACAAGATGGAAATTATAAACATACAAATTTGGCTCAATATGACACACAAGCCATATTTAAAAGATATAATTTCCGCTCAAATATTGATATTGATATTAATAAGAATTTTTATGTGAAATTAGATTTGGGGGCATATCTTACAGATCGTAATGCTCCAGGAACAACTGCTTCGAGGATCGTTCAAATTTGTAATACGCAGCCTTCTTTCCTTCCTATTACATTGCCTAATAACGGAAATGAAGCCAATAATACTTATGTTAATAATAACCCCTTAGGGATACTATATGGAGATCCGTTGCATCGTTTCAATTTATTGGGAGAACTCTCACGAACTGGATATTTGAATGAACAAAATACTTATTTGAATGGTTCTTTTACGATGGGGCATAAGTTGGATTTCATTACGAAGGGATTAAAAATAGAAGGAACATTTTCGTATGATGTTAAAGAAGGAAGATGGATCAATAGATATTTGGGGACCAGAGCAGATGGGTATAAAACGTATGGGGAATATGCAACTTTTCAACCTCAAAATGGTAATAATGGATTGTACTATATGAATAATGCATCTTATGATGGGGAATATATATTGGGTAATCCTTGGTATGATACCGATACTACAATTGGCAATTCGTTAACCCATAATCCTTCTCAGAACAAAACATATTATCAGTTGAAGTTAGATTATTTTCGACAATTTGGCAAACACAATCTTTATTCGATGTTATTGTTTAATCGTTCTGCTAGAGGTTATGATAATCAAGTGTCCTATCGTTATCAAGGATTTGTAGGGCGTGTCGCTTACACTTATGATGATAAGTATTTGGCAGAGTTTGATGCAGGATACAATGGCTCTGAGAATTTTGCTCCAGGGAAAAGATATGGATTCTTCCCTGCAGGTTCTATAGGTTGGGTTATTTCTCGTGAAAAATTTATGAAACCATTTACTAGCTGGTTGGATGAATTAAAAATTAGAGCCTCGCTGGGACTTGTTGGTAGTGACCAATTGTCCGGTACAGATAGATTTGCTTATTTGCAATTTTATAATAGTGGATCAAGCTATTCATTCGGTGACAATCTCTTCGGAACGTCAATGAGTGGATTGGGAGAAGGTAGTTTTGCTAATAAAAATCTCACATGGGAGAAATCTAGAAAATGTAATATAGGTTTGGATGCTTTAATGTTTAATGAAAAGTTGTCGCTTACCATTGACTATTTCTTTGAGCATCGCTATAATATTATTACAAATATGAGTGGCGATAATAAATTGGGATTTCCTGATGTAGTCGGGAGGAATGCACCTTATCTTAATTCCGGAGTTGTTAATAACCATGGAATAGAAATTGAAATCGGATGGATGAGTCGAATTGGAAAAGATTTTAGATATTACATAAAACCTAATTTCTCATTCGCTAGGAATAATATTAAGTTTATGAATGAGATCTCTTATGATAATAAGTATAGAGCAAATACAGGCAAAAGGATTGGAGAGCATTTTGTCTATCAATTTGATCATTTTGTCAATGATCAAATTGAAGCGGATAAACTAAATGCAATGAATAATGGTAGTGGATATCAACCATGGGGTAAACTATATCCTGGTGATGCTGTTTACAAAGATTTGAATAACGACGGGCAAATTACCGATTTGGGTGATCGAAGGAATATGGGTAATCCAAAGACACCAGAAATACAATTTGGTATCCCTGTTGGTTTTCAATATAAGGGCTTTGATTTAAGTATCTTATTCCAAGGTGCGGCATTATGCAGCATACAGTTGAATGGTGGCGCCGTATATCCTTTCCCTGCTGTTTACCAAGACCAAATAGGTAAGGTTAAACCAATGCATCTGAAGAGATGGACGGAAACAACAAAAAACGCAGCAAGATATCCTCGTTTGACTTATGGGGCTGATTACAATAATAAGAATGATAATAGTAGTTTGTTTTTGTACAATTCTTCTTATCTGAGGTTAAAGACATTGGAAATAGGGTATTCTTTACCAAATAGCCTTTTGCGTTTTGCTAAGTTCCAAAAAGCAAGATTTTATGTTCAAGGGCTAAATTTACTTACATTTGATGGACTTAAGAACGTTGATGTAGATCCTGAAACAGCTGATGGCGATGGTAGTTGGTATCCTATTCAACGCGTATTTAATGTGGGTTTTGAAATTACATATTAGTAGATTTTTAATATTTAAATGTTATGAAAAATATAGTAAGATCAATAAGTCTATTCTTATTAATTCTTTTGTCATCATGCTCCAGCTATTTAGATAAATCTCCAGATGATAAAGTAACCGAGGAACAGGTTTTCACCCGTTTTGATAAGGTTAATCAATTAGTCACAGATTTGTATGCCAAATGTAAGTCTGCAAATAGTCCTTTGGTTTTTTTTGATGATTATAGCTCTTCTTCCATTACTGATGAATGCAGTGCGAGTAGTCAAGAAAATGCAACTCCGCATCAATTTTGGATAGGGAATTGGGGACCTTCACAAGGTATGCCTGATGGAACTTCTCGTGGTCAGTATTGGCCCGATTTGTATAGCTGGATAAGAAAAGCCAATATTATTTTGGAGGGCGTGAAGAAATACAATACACAGGATAACCCTGAAAGCGGATGTGAAGGTGATATTAAAAGGCGAGTTGGAGAAGTTTATTTTATGCGAGGATATTTGCATTTCTTACTTATACGTGAATATGGTGAGGTCCCATATATTGATCATGTTGTTCAAACGGCCGATAATATGACTTTTAAAAAGGAATCTGTGCAAAAAGTTGTTGATAAAATATGTGCTGACGCAGATTCTGCTTATGCAAAAGTTGATGCATCTTATAGTGGTACTAATTTTGGTCGTGTTGATAAAGGTGCTTGTTTAGGACTTAAAGCAATGGCTCGATGGTTAGCAGCTACTCCAATGTGGAATGGTGGAGATTTCTCTAGTGATACACGGGTATATAAAGATGAATATACTTATGATGCAACTCGTTGGGAAGCTGCAAAAAAGGCTGCAAAAGCAGTTCTGGATTGCACTGATATAAGTGGAAATACTAGATACTCATTGTATACTAAATATACTTCAGCTGACTTTGTGGATGTTAATGGCAAAATTACAAATAATAGTAAGGTATATACTCGATTATGGCAGATGAATTTTGATATAGATGCGATTAAATCAGAATGGGTTTGGTTTGTAACGAATGATAAAGGGACGGGTTGGAATGGCGACAATCTTCCTCCTTCACAGGGGGGGCAAGGTCGTCAACGGCCATTGCAAGAACAAGTAGATGAGTACGAATATATTGCTCCTAACGGTTATGGTTATCCTGTATATGCGAATAGGGCTAAAACGGACGGCTATGATGATGGGAATCCTTATGAGGGTGTCAAGCGGGATCCACGTTTTTATAGAGATATAAGGTATCATGGTTCTGTATATAGTAGCAAAGTATTAAATACTGCGGAAGGGAGTGATGCCGTTGCTGGAAGTTATTTGGATAATGCTTCGCATACGGGTTATTATTTACGAAAATTTTATAAAGACGGTTGGTTAAAAGGCAACGGAAGTTATAATATCAGTGCTCCGGCTATCTGGCGTTTACCAGAATTTATTTATATTTATTGTGAGGCTGTAAATGAAACTACAGGGCCTAATCAAGAAATTTATGATTTGCTAAATACAGTAAGAACCAGATCTTTTATGGCTCCGATTCCTTTGGAAGCAATAGAAGATAAAGCGATGATGAATGATTATATTCAACGTGAACGCCGTGTCGAATTGTTTTATGAAAATCATAGAATCTGGCATACTCGATTGTATCTTGAACCTAATGATAAGAATGAATTGGCAAAAGAAACGGCATATGTAGATGCGAATAGTTGGCCATATCCTAAAACTCAAAGATCTACACATGGTATGAAGCCCGTAGCAGATCCTAATGGTAAAATCGTTATAAATGGTAAGAAATATAAAATGGTAAGATTTGAGGTGCAGGATAATCGGGTTTTTGTTACGCCAAAGCATTATCTTTTTCCAATTATGGATAGTGAATTAAAACGCTGTCCTACTTTGGTTCAAAATCCAGGGTGGTAAATATTTACTATTTAAATTCAATGTTGTAGTTGATGAGCTTTAATATTGAGCTTGTCAACTATTAAACAGAGCTTTAGGTAAATCATATAATTATATCAGAATATTAATCGTTTAATTTATGAAAAGATTAACATTATCATTGGCCCTCTTTTTAGTATTTTTTGTCTTGCCCTCTAAGGGGCAACCGCTTGCCCGTCTTTCTCCTTACAATGTGTCGCAAGACCGTTTGTTGTATACGATAGGCTATGCTCATTTGGATACGGAGTGGAACTGGGATTATCCGACCACCATCAACGACCATATAAAGCGTACGATGGAAGAGAACTTTCGTTTGTTCGAGAAATATCCCGACTATGTATTCAATTTTACAGGCTCTCGTCGTTATAATATGATGAAAGAGTATTATCCTGAACTGTATAAAAAAGTTCAGGATTATGTGAAAGCCGGGCGTTGGTACGTATCGGGCTCTTCTGTAGACGAAGGCGAAGTCAATATCACTTCTTCCGAGTCTCTTATTCGACAGATTCTTTATGGAAACGAATATTTCAAGAAAGAATTCGGCAAGGAGAGCTGCGATTATATGCTTCCCGACTGTTTCGGCTTTCTGTGCAATTTGCCTACCGTCTTTCATTACTGCGGGCTGCTTGGCTTTTCAACTCAGAAGCTCACTTGGCACTCGGCTGTTGGGGTACCTTTCAACGTTGGTGTGTGGAATGGCCCTGATGGAAAAGGTGTGATTGCGGCATTGAATGCTACCAGTTATAGTGGACGTGTGGAACCTCGTTTGGATATCAATCAACGTTGGATAAAGCGTCTGGATGCCGATAAGGCAAATATCGGATATGCTTTGGACTATCGTTACTATGGCGTAGGCGATATGGGCGGATCTCCGCGAGAAAACGATGTGAAAAACGCAGTAGGAAGTCTGGGACATTCGGACAGTAATTTCAGAGTTCTGCTCACCTCTTCCGATCAGATGTACAAAGACATTACTCCTCAGATTAGGAAACGTTTGCCTGTCTATTCGGGAGATTTGTTGCTCACAGAACACAGTGCCGGCTCAATGACTTCTCAAGCATTCATGAAAAGGATGAATCGCAAAAACGAATTGTTGGCTCAGTCGGCAGAACAAATAGCTGTAGCTGCCCATTATTTGAACGGAAGCGCATATCCGACGGAGAAGATGGCCAAATCATGGGATTTGGTTCTAGGCAGTCAATTCCACGATATATTGCCGGGTACTTCTATTCCCAAAGCTTACGAATATGCTTGGAACGATGAGTTCATCGCCGCCAACGGATTTGCTGAGGCTTTGCGGCACGGTGTGAGCGAAACGGCCGGCAGAATGAATACGCAAACCGAGGGACGTTCGATAGTTGTATACAATCCGGTTGCCAAAAACCGTGACGATATCGTAACGGCAGAACTTGCTTACTCGGAATTGCCCGGTGCCATATCCGTATATGATAAGGATGGGAGAGAGGTTCCTTCGCAAATGATCGGTAAGGAAGGCAATAAGATAAAGATTGTTTTTGAAGCTGTCGTTCCGTCTGTCGGCCTAAGCGTATACGATGTACGTGAAAAAGCATCCGAAATACAAAACGCAACCCTTAAGGCTACTTCCAATTCTTTGGAGAACGAATATTATAAGGTAAAGTTTCTGCCCGACGGAGATATTGCCAGTATCTGGGACAAGAAAGCGTCGAAAGAACTTCTGTCAAAACCTGCGGGCTTGGATTTCCAACAGGAACGTCCGTCCGAATGGCCTGCATGGAACATGGATTGGAAAGATCGTAAAGAGAAACCGGTGGGTCGGATGAATGAAGATGCCGAGCTTCGAGTGGTTGAAAACGGTCCCGTACGAGTAGCTCTACAGGTGAAACGCAAAGGACGTAACTCCGAAATAACTCAAACGTTCAGCCTTTCGAAAGGCGAATCGGGCAAACGTCTGGAAGTAACGAACAAATTGGATTGGCAATCACGCGAAGTGAGCCTCAAAGCTGCTTTCCCGCTCACCGTTGCCAATGAAAACGCCACTTACAATTTGGGCGTAGGTACGATAGCTCGTAGCAATAATAACGAAAAGAAATTCGAGGTTCCTTCCAAAGAATGGTTCGACTTGACCGACAAATCCGGTCGTTATGGAGTTTCTATTCTGGAAGATTGCAAATACGGTTCGGACAAACCCGCCGACAATACAGTACGTCTGACTCTTCTCTATACTCCCGCTGCTAAGCATTATGTTTATCAAAGTACACAGGACTGGGGAATACATGATTTCAAATATGCCATCTATGGACATAAAGGCAATTGGAATACGGCAGAAACGCCTTGGCAAGCCAAGTTCTTGAATGAACCGCTGTTGGCTTTCGAATCGCCCAAACATGAAGGCGCTTGTGGAAAGTCATTCTCGATGGTTGGCTTAGATAATCCTCATGTCGGTTTGATGGCTCTCAAGAAAATGGAAGAGAACGACTACTTCCTGGTCAGAGTAAACGAACTGGCAGGTAAAGATCAGAAGCACGTGTCACTTACTTTCCCTTCCAAAATAGCGGATGCTTATGAGGTAGACGGACAAGAGAAACGGATAGGAACGGCACAAGTAAAAGCCAATAGCATTGATTTCGATTTGAGTCATTATACGATTCGCAGTTTTGCTGTGAAATTGGAGCAGATAGCAAACGATGATCTTGCTCAACAAGAGGTTCCGTTAGCATACGACACCGATGTGATGAGCTATGATACCAACCGCGACGACGGACGTTTCTCTGACGGACAGTCCATCCCGGCAGAATTGGTACCCGATACGATTGCCAGCGAGGGCGTTCGTTTCATCGTTCGCAATAAAGAGGATGAAAAAGAAAATGCCATCAGTTGTGCGGGACAGACCATTCAGTTGCCCGAAGGCGGTTATACCAAACTCTACCTCTTGGCTGCTGCCGATCATGACAAGGAAGCTTCTTTTGCAGTGGGCGATAGCCGTACGGCATTGCGTATTCAGTCATGGACCGGACGTATCGGCGAATTCTACAATCGCATTCTGAGTAAGGACAAGAAGTCTGTCGTAGCAATGGAACTTCCATTTGCCAAGACAGCCAATATCGCTTGGTTCGCCTCACATGTGCACGATGCTTATCCTTCGCACAACGAAGCCTATCAGTATTGCTATCTTTATAAATACGAGATCAGCATACCTCAAGGTGCCAAGACCATTACACTGCCCGATGATAAAGATATTAAGATTGTTGCTCTGACAGTTGGTAAACCGAATTCGGAGAATGTGATGCCTCTACAACCTTTGTATGATACGTTCAAGGGGAACCCAACGTTCACACTGAGGCCTTAACTTCTCGCAATCGCAGGGAATTTTTATTCAATGGAGTGTTGTATTTGTTCTTTGGAGATATTGTAAATCAATATCACAAGGTTATCAAATAGAACACTTCATTGAGTTATTAGGATATGGTTCTATTAATTGAATGACGGATGAAAAACAAAAAAAGTTTTGCATGTCCGCAAATGAAAAGATCTAGATTCTGCAGTTTTTTATTAGTGTTGATAATAGGAACGGGAATGTCTGTGGCACAAACGAAAACGAGTGACAGGTAGCGTGCCATCCAGAAGTGATATGTACTGAGTTTAATGGTTTTTAGTTTTGTAAAAGGAATGTGTCTAAAAATGGCATATTCCTTTTTATCGTTTTGTATATCTTATCATTTATCTAGCAGTCAGTATTTCTTAATAGCGGTTATTCTCAATATTAAATTAATCTAATTTATTAATAAATGTTAGTAATTTGTATTTTTGCTGATTATCTTTGTTATCTAACTGAGACTGTCGTACCTGAGAGAGAAATATGTACAGTATATAGATGAAAAACATTCTTAGAAAATCATGAAAAATAGATCAATGTCGTTTGTCAAGAGATTTTTAATTGTTGGTATTCTGTTGTTTGCCTCGAGTGTTATAATGTCGACTAATATTGTTCATCTTACCACGGAGTTTATGAAAAATCCGATGGGCATTGATGTGTCGCATCCACGATTTGCCTGGCAGATGCAATCTGATAAATATGGTGTTGCCCAAACGGCTTATCGGGTAGTTGTCTCGTCTTCGCGTTCGGAGCTTGACAATGGTTCGTATACTTTCGATACGGGAAAGGTGAAATCTTCTTCTTCGATAGGTGTTGTTTACAGCGGCGATGCTCTTCGCCCATCGACTCGCTATTATTGGAAAGTTATGGTATGGGATGAGAAAGGCAATGTTCTGCAATCGGAGCCAGATTGGTTTGAAACCGGTCTACTGGATGCCGATTGGCATGATGCCAAATGGATTGGGTCTTCTCAATATCTGTTGTCCAAATATCGAGCTTCGTTTGTGATAGATTATCATTTTCAGTTAGAAAAGAAAAGCAATAAGGCGGTCTTTGTGTTTGGGGCGAAAACGTCATCTAATTATTTAGCTCTCAGTATTGATTTGAACAATGGTGCCCGCTTGAATTTGGGACATGTATATGGAACGTCTGTAGTAACGGATTATGAAGAAGATATTTCGTCTGTGATTCCTGAAAATAAAAAGATGGCAGCTCATCACGTGCGCTTATCGGTAATGGGCGGTGATAATTACGATATCGGTGTGACAATAGATGGACAGCGAGTGAAGTGCTCTAAAGCGAATAAAGACAATATCTATAATTTTATGGTTAAGGGCATTACGCCTGCAGAATCAAATTCGAATTGCCGTCTCTATCAGATAGGTTATATTCAACCCAAAGGTGAAAACGTGGTTTACTCTAACATTGAAGTCGGCGAACCGTTTTACAAACAAACACTTTATGCCGATACGGAAGCTCATCATGTAGTAGGTGATGGTGACGTTCATTTGTGGCAACCTGGTTCTGATGTGTCCGCTCCTATGCTGCGGCGCTCTTTTTCCATTTCTAAAGTCATTAAACAGGCACGCTTGTATGCCACCTCGAAAGGTATCTATCAATTTTATATCAATGGTAAAACTGTAGGTGATGGATATTATAACCCGGGTTGGACCGATTATCGTTTTCGTATGATGTATAATACTTACGATGTCACTTCTTTATTGTGTCAAGGTAACAATGGGCTGGGTGTAGTTCTCGGCGCAGGATGGTACAGTGATGTGATCGGTTGGACGGGCTTAGGCTGGCAAGATCAATACGGACTCCGTCAGTCGGCAATGGCGCTGCTGAAGATTGATTATGAAGATGGAACAACCGAATATGTGATGACTGATGGCCGTTGGAAATGTTATGATAAAGGACCGATTGAGGCTAACAGTCTCTATAACGGTGAAGATTATAATGCACAGAAAGAAATCTCCGGATGGTCGGATGGGCGCTTCGATGATTCCGGTTGGGAAACTGTACGTGTCGAGAATATTTCTTCGGGTGAACCGAAATTGCAAGCCTATGTTGGTGGCATGATTCAGAATAATGTTACGCTTCGGCCAATGTCGGTCAAGAAAGTGGGTAACGCTTATATCTATGATTTTGGTCAGAATATGGTGGGAGTGCCCCGCCTCTTGAATATGAAAGGGAAGGGAGGACAACAAATCACCATACATTATGCGGAAATGCTTTATCCGGAGGTGATACCCGATAGTCCGGTAGAACCCTATACCATTGATATGTATAAAGAGCGGAAGGGGCAGATGTATCTGGATAATTATCGTTCGGCATTGTCTACCGATCATTATATCTTTAGTGGAGATGCGAATGGCGAAACCTATCAGCCACTTTTTACTTCGCATGGATTTCGTTATTTGTCTATTGAAGGACTAGAGGAGGCTTTGCCTTTGACGTCTGTTGAAGGCATTGTATTGGAATCGATAGGCAAACAAGGAAGTGATTATGAAACATCAAATACCGAGATCAATCGGTTGTTTCAAAATATTGTTTGGGGACAAAGAGGTAATTTCTTGTCCGTTCCCACTGATTGCCCTCAGCGTGATGAACGTTTGGGATGGATGGGCGATGCACAAGTCTTTGCTCGTTCGGCTACTTACAATATGAATACCGATCCTTTTTATACTCGCTGGTTATATACACTCCGTGATGATCAAGGGATGAATGGCAGTTATGGTGATTATTATCCATGTTTGGGAACTTCTCCTACTGGCTTTGACATAAATTCGACGAAAGGAGGATCGGGAGCGTGGGCAGATGCCGGCATTATTATCCCCTGGCAAGTATATCAGCAATATGGTGATGTAGGTCTCGTACAACAACACTACGAGTCAATGTGCCGATATATGGATTTTTTGGAGAGAAAAGCCGATCGTTATATTTTGCCTGAAGGTGGATATGCCGATTGGGTGGCTCCAGTGTTTACAAACAGCTCGCTTATAAATACGGCCTACTATGCTTATGATGCCCGAATGATGCAACAGATGGCTGAGGCTCTAGGTAAGATAGATGATGCGGCGCGTTACGGCCGATTATTTAACCGCATTAAGATGTCTTTCAATAAGACATTTATCGATAAAGAGGGATATACTGTTAGCCAAACCGATAAAGGGGTAGAGAAAATGAATACGCAGACCTCGTACGTATTGCCTTTACAGTTTGGATTGATTGATGATAGTATCAAATCGAAGGTGGTACAGCACTTGGTCAATGCGGTAGAATCTAACGGGAACAAGTTGACAACGGGATTTCTGGGAACTCCTTATATTTGTCTCGTATTGTCTGATAATGGGCGTTCGGATGTTGCATATAAATTGTTTTTGCAGACCGAATATCCATCTTGGCTATTTCCTGTTCGTCAAGGCGCTACTACGATGTGGGAACGCTGGAACTCCTATACCGTGAAGAACGGTTTCGGCCCGGTCGGTATGAATTCGTTCAATCATTACGCTTATGGTGCCATTGAAGAGTGGATGATGTCTCATAGTTTGGGTATTCAACGGGATGAAAAGAATCCGGGATATAAACATATAATTCTTCAACCCGAAATAGGTGGAGAACTTGATTACGTGAAAGGCGGTTTTGAATCAATGCTGGGCTATATAGGTAGTCGTTGGGAAAAGAAAAAGAATGGTTATACTTACAGAGTAACCGTTCCTTGCAATACCACAGCCTCCTTGTTTTTGCCTGCTACTAAAGCGTCTGACTTGAAATTATTGAAAGGTAAAGAAGGAACTTCTTCTGTATCATATAAAAACGGTAAGGTGCAATATGAATTGAAGTCGGGAACTTACGAATTCGTTTGTACTTCTCCTGCCAATTGAAAAGATTGACAATGAAATTTGATCATTATTATAAATAACTTAAATGAAAGAAAATATCATGTACGGAAATCGAATAAAAGGGATAGTGTGTCTATTGTGTCTGTGGGTGGCGAGTCTCAATTTGTTTGCCCAGCAGAAGACACTGCCAAATGTAGCTTATCAAGATAGTAAAGTACGAATTACAATGATTACGGAGGGGGTAGCACGCCTGGAGTATGTGCCCGATGGTAAATTCGTAGATGATCATTCGTTTGTTGCAGTCAACCGCAACTATCCTAAAGTAGACTATCAATTGAAGAATAGCGGTAAAACGGTAGAGATTTGTACGTCCAAAATGATTTTGAAATATAAAAAGAATACGGGCAAATTTACAGCAGATAATCTATCGATCACTTCTGTAAAGGGAAAAGGTGTTGTGCCATTTGCTTGGAAGCCTGGATTGGCAGATAACGGTAATCTGAAAGGAACTTATCGCACGCTGGACGGATATAAAGGTAATCTGCATTTGGGAGATAACAAGCCGATGCCTATTGAAGATGGTTTGCTCTCAACCAATGGATGGAAACTGATTGATGATTCGAATAACTATCTGTTTGATCACAGTGATTGGCCTTGGGTGATGGAACGTCCGGAGAAAGGACAGACGCAAGACTGGTATTTTATGGCTTACGGTCATAATTACAAATCTGCTTTAAAAGATTTTACTCTTTTCTCGGGCAAGGTACCATTGCCTCCCCGTTATGCTTTCGGTTACTGGTGGTCACGCTACTGGAGCTATTCGGATGATGAAATTCGAAATCTGGTAAACAACTTTCATGCTTATGATATTCCTTTGGATGTACTTGTTGTTGATATGGACTGGCATTATACCGAATCCGGTAAAGGAGGATGGACCGGTTATACATGGAATAGGCGCTTATTCCCCGATCCCGATGGCTTTTTGAAATATCTCAAGAACAATAATCTACAGATAACATTGAATTTGCACCCTGCCGATGGTGTTGCTTCTTACGAAACTCATTTCCCTGAGATGGCTCAATGGATGGGCACAGACACCACTAGTACAAAGGTGATTCCTTGGGAAGCATCGAATAAGAAATTTATGACAGGGTGGTTTAATACTCAACTTCGTCCGATGGAAAAAGCCGGAGTCGATTTCTGGTGGCTTGACTGGCAGCAATGGCCCAACGATAAAAAGTTTACCGATCTGAGCAATACATGGTGGCTGAATTATACTGTTTTCACTGATATGCAACGCAATCGTGATACTCGTCCCATGCTTTATCACCGTTGGGGAGGACTGGGTAACCATCGTTATCAGATAGGTTTCTCGGGAGATTCTTTTATCTCATGGGAAAGTCTTGATTATCAACCTTATTATAACATGACGGCTTCGAATGTGCTTTATGGCTATTGGAGTCATGATATAGGTGGGCATATGGGAGTTGACAATATTAATCCTGAGCTGTATGTCCGTTGGTTCCAGTTTGGAGCGTTGAGTCCTATCCTTCGTACCCATTCGACAAAAAGTGCGGGGCTGAACAAGGAACCTTGGGCTTTTGCTCAGCAATATATGGAGATTATTCGCAATACGGTACAGAAACGCTATGAAATGGCTCCATATATCTATGCGATGGCTCGTAAGGATTATGATGATGCTCTCTCTCTTTGTCGTCCCATGTATTATGATTATCCCGAAAACAAAGAAGCCTATGCCAATCGTAACGAATATATGTTTGGTGATGATGTATTGGTTTATCCGATTACCGCTCCGATGAAGAATGGTAAGTCTACTTTGAATGTATGGCTTCCTGCCGGTAACGATTGGTATGAATGGCAGACCGGAACATTATTAAAAGGTGGACAGACAATAGAGCGTACTTTCCGTTTGGACGAGTATCCTATTTATGTAAAAGCCGGCTCAGTTTTGCCATTCTACAATAAGGAAGTAAAGAACTTGAGAAGTAATGATGAAACGATCGAAGTAACGGTATTCCCCGGTATGAAGGGTAGCTTCGAAATGTATGAAGATAATGGAAATGATAAAGATTACGCCACTCAATATGCAACGACAAAGTTGACGTCCGAGAAAGTTGGTAATATTTTGACTGTCAATATTGGCGCTCGCAAGGGTAGCTATCCTGATATGCCTTCTAACCGTAATTTTAAGGTCAAAGTATTGGCTTCGGCGGTACCTGAAACAGTAACGGTGGATGGAATGGAAGTAAAATCGGTATATGATGGTAATGAATTGACGCTTTCGATAGACATTCCTCAAACGGATTGTAACATTGCTAAGGTGATTAAGGTTACTTATCCTTCCGGAGCCCTCGATGTTGCCGATGGATTGTTAGGCCAGATGCGTCACGTAAGGAGTGCCGTTCTGAATTTGAAGCGCCAAGATGCCGGAATTGTTCTCAATGAAGGAATCGGTTCAATGGAATCTACCGGTATTGCTATCAGTTACTATCCGAATGAGTTTGAAAAGCGTATCGAAACATTCCGTAAGAACTTTGCCAGTATGGAAGAATTATTAAAAGAACAAAAGACTGACGAACAAAGAGCTTCCGATTTCTTGAATATAGCAAAGTAAAGGAACTGTTTAAAAGACTCTTTATATTTATAGTATAATGATAGCGATATGAATAGAAAAGTGATAAATAAAATAAGCCTTGCTTTGTTCGCTGTGCTACTTTGTCCCTGTGCCTTAATGGCACAGAGCAATGAATGGCAGGACCCTGAGGTAAACTTCGTGAATCGTTTGCCTATGCACGCATCTTTTTTCTCTTATGAAACAGAAAATGCCGCCTTGTTGAATAATAAAACAACATCGTCTAATTATCTTCCGATCGGGGGGATGTGGAAGTTTAATTGGGTGCTGAATGCGAACGAACGTCCAACTGACTTTTATAAACTGAATTTTGATGACAGCAGTTGGAAGACAATGTCGGTGCCGGGCATCTGGGAAGTAAATGGATATGGTGATCCTCTTTATGTAAATATCGGCTATCCTTGGCGTGAACATTTTGAAAACACTCCTCCAACAGTTCCTGACGAACATAATCATGTAGGTTCCTATCGTCGGGTTATTAATATACCGGGCGGATGGAATCAAAAACAGGTCGTTATTCATTTCGGCTCTGTTACGTCGAATGTTTATCTTTGGGTGAATGGAAGGTATGTGGGATATAGTGAAGATAGCAAATTGGAGGCGGAGTTCGATATTACCAACTATTTGAAACCGGGAGATAACTTAATTGCTTTTCAAGTATTTCGTTGGTGTGACGGAACTTATCTTGAGGGGCAAGATTTCTGGCGCCTCTCGGGAGTTGCACGCGAATGTTATCTCTACGCCCGCAACCCGAAGCATATAGACGATGTTCGTGTTATTCCTGATTTGGATACGAATTATGAGAATGGTTCTTTGGCAGTAAATGTGAAAGCTGCTACTTTGTCGAAAGTCACTCTTAAATTATTCGATGCAAACGGCCAATTAGTAGAGACGGCTCAAACAACGACGAATAAGTTGGAAACACTCAATGTAGTCAAACCTAACAAATGGACTGCGGAGACTCCTTATCTCTATACCCTCGTCGCATCTTTGAATGATAAGGGGAAAACGACGGAATCTATTCCTATAAAAGTGGGTTTCCGTAAAGTTGAGATAAAGAACGCACATCTGTTAGTCAATGGAAAGCCTGTGCTTATTAAGGGTGTCAATCGTCATGAGATGGATCCCGACCATGGCTACGATATTCCTTATGATAGAATGGTGCAGGATATTAAATTGATGAAAAAGTTTAATATCAATACTGTTCGTACATGCCATTACCCCGATGATCCGCGCTGGTATGATTTATGCGATAAGTATGGTATTTATATGATTGCGGAGGCCAATCTGGAATCTCATGGTATGGGTTATGGTGAGAGAACGTTAGCAAAGAATGCTTCTTATCTTAAAGCTCATTTGGAGCGTAATCAACGTAATGTAGAGCGCAACTTCAACCATCCTGCTGTTATTGTCTGGTCTTTGGGCAATGAAGCAGGCATGGGACCGAACTTCGAAGCGTGCTATAAGTGGATTAAGGCGGAAGATAAAAGCAGGCCTGTTCAATATGAACAAGCAGGATCTTCTGATTTTACAGATATTTATTGTCCCATGTATCTACGCTATTGGGATTGTGAATCGTATGCCAAAAGTAATGCAACAAAACCTTTAATTCAGTGTGAGTATGCTCATGCAATGGGCAATTCGGAAGGAGGCTTTAAAGAATATTGGGATCTGGTTCGCAAATACGATAAGTATCAGGGTGGCTGCATTTGGGATTTTGTAGACCAGAGTCTGCATGCTGCAAAAGATGGAGTTCGCTATTATGCTTATGGTGGGGACTATAATACTTATGATCCGTCGGATAATAATTTCCTTGATAATGGATTGATTGGTCCGGATCGTATCCCCAATCCTCATGCTTATGAAGTGCAATACTATTATCAAAATATATGGACCTCTTTGAAAGATAAAGAAAAGGGAACGGTCGAGATTTATAATGAGAACTTCTTCCGCGACTTGAATGCTTATCGTCTCAACTGGCAGCTGATTTGTAATGGAGATATCGTTCAACAAGGAATTTTAGATGACTTGAACGTGGCTCCTCATGCCAAATCAGATTATACACTGCCAATAGATCTTAGCAAAGTGGAGCAGGGAAAGGAAACTCTTCTCAATATATCGTATACTTTGAAGAACGCAGAAGGGTTGCTTGATGCCAATGCTGTGGTTGCTCGTCAGCAATTGCCGTTGAATGACTATCAGTGGGATCATAATAAAGCTGTTGTTGCCGACTTACATAAAGTGAAAGCAATAAAGCTTGATAAGAAAGACAATTCCTGTTATTCATTTTCGTCGGATAGTGTAAAGGTCGCTTTCGACAAGAAGAATGGATTTCTTTGCCACTACGAAGTAAGTGGTCGGTCTTATCTTGCCGATAATACCGAGCTGATTCCTAATTTCTGGCGTGCCGGAACAGACAATGATTATGGAGCCGGTTTGCAGAATGGCTATCGTGTATGGCTTAATCCTACTTTATCATTAATGTCTTTTACCTCGAACAAAGAAGGTGAAAATATGGTAGTGAAGGCTGCATATGATATGCCCGCAGTGAAAGGCAAATTGAATCTGACTTATGTATTGTATAAAGATGGTACGATGCAGGTAACGCAGAGTCTGAAGGCTGATGCAACGGCTAAAGTTCCCAATATGTTCCGCTTTGGTATGCGTATGCAGATGCCGGGAACGATGAGCCAGAGTGTTTATTATGGACGCGGGCCGGTAGAAAACTATTCGGACCGTAATCATTGCACTTTCATTGGAAAGTATTCACAATCCTCACACGAACAGTTCTACCCTTACATTCGTCCGCAGGAGAATGGAAATAAGACAGACATTCGTTGGTGGAAGCAAGTTGATGGTGAGGGGCACGGACTTTTGTTTTGTGCTACCCGACCTTTGTCTATGTCCGCTTTGGAATATTCTCAGGAAGAATTGACCGATGGGGAGCACAAAGGGCAACGTCATTCCGAGCTATTGAAAAAGAATGGTCATATCAATGTAAATGTTGATGGTCTTCAAATGGGGCTCGGATGTATGGACTCTTGGGGAGCTCTTCCTCTCGATAAATACATGCTTGAGTATGCTGATAGGGAGTATTCTTTTGTGATGCGTCCCGTCAGATAATCTGTGTCGTGTAAGAGATGTAGTATGTTTAATAATAAATAGACTTGTTCGTTCATTTGTATTTGTATATAATGAGAAAAAGAATAGTTCCCTTTATAGTCTGTATGTTTCTGTGCATATTCTGCTCTCGGGCAGTTTATGCGCAGAAAACATCTGCTCGATGGTCAGAGCAGAAGGCTGAGTTATGGTATAAAAACCAACCTTGGTTGGCCGGTTGCAATTATATTCCCGCTTCCGCTATCAATCAGATAGAGATGTGGAGTAAAGACACATTCGATCCGAATCAAATAGATAAAGAGCTTTTGTGGGCACAGCATTTGGGCTTTAATACCATGCGGGTATTCTTAAGCAGTGTGGTATGGCAAAACGATGCAGAAGGGATGAAGGCTCGTATGAACCAGTTCTTGAATATATGCAAGAAACATGGCATTCGTCCGTTGTTTGTGTTCTTTGATGATTGTTGGAATGCCGAATCACATTACGGAACGCAACCTGCTCCGAAGCCCGGTATCCATAATTCTGGCTGGTTGCAAGATCCCTCAGTAAGTCTTCGTACCGATACAGTGAAACTTTATCCGATATTAAAAGCTTATGTGACAGATATTTTGACTACTTTCAAAACGGATAAACGTATTTTGCTTTGGGATTTGTATAATGAGCCGGGCAATAGCGGTCATAATAATTCTTCTTTATTGTTGTTGCGTCGCGTGTTTCAATGGGCAAGGCAGGTCTCACCTTCTCAGCCTATCACTTCCGGTTATTGGAATCCCGACTTGAAAGAAATAAGCGAATATCAACTGGCTTATTCGGATATCATCACTTTTCATAATTATGATACCGAGAAGAGTCAACAAGAGCGCATTGATCTCATGAGAAAAAGTGTAGGTGCGCGTCCTCTTATTTGTACGGAATATATGGCGAGGACTCGTGGCTGCAAATTTCAAAATATTATGCCTCTATTAAAGAGAAACAATATAGGAGCTATCAATTGGGGCTTTGTTGCCGGCAAGACTAATACGATATTTGCTTGGGACAATCCGTTGCCTAATGAAAAAGAACCGAAGGTTTGGTTTCACGACATTTACCGTCAAGATGGTACGCCTTTTGATGAAGCCGAGATCGTTTGTATTAAATCATTAACGCAAAAAAAGAATAAGTAATAACCGTTTTATTATCATGAAAAAGTGTACGATTTTAAAAGATTTGTTCATTAGTGGACTGTCATTGTGTGCTGTCGGTGTTTTTGCGTCTTCTCCGCAAAAGGTCAAGGTCGCAACGGCAGAGTCTTGGGCTAAGTCCATTGTCTCTCAAATGACGATGGAAGAAAAAGCCGATTTCTTATGTGGGTCGAATGGTACAACCAACAATGCCTTGGGGGCAACCGGTACGACTAAAGAGATTGCCCGTTTGGGTGTTCGCCCTATCGGTACTTCGGATGGTCCTGCGGGATTGCGTATCCTTTCTGTTCGTCCTGCCGATACGAAAACTTATTTTGCCACTGCTTTCCCCATTGGAACGTCGTTGGCTTGTACTTGGAATACCGATTTGGTACATCAGGTGGGCCAAGCTATTGGACAAGAGGTGAAAGAGTATGGACTAGATGTCTTTCTAGGCCCTGGTGTCAATATACATCGTACACCTCTTTGTGGGCGAAATTTTGAGTACTATTCAGAAGATCCTTATGTAGTAGGCAATATAGCTGCTGCGATGATAAATGGAATTCAGAGTAACGGAGTGGGTACTTCTATCAAACATTTTGCTGCCAATAATCAAGAAACGAACAGAACCTCGATTAACGAAATCGTTTCCGAGCGGGCCATGAGAGAGATTTATTTGAGAGGATTCGAAATAGCTATCAAGAAGTCTCAACCATGGACTGTGATGAGTTCCTACAATAAGGCCGATGGATTGTTTACATCTGAACGTCACGATATGCTCACCGATATTCTGAGAGGTGAATGGGGGTTCAAAGGTCTTGTGATGTCCGATTGGGGCGGAGGCTTCACTGGCGATAATCGCAGTGATGAAGTAGCTCAAATAGCTGCCGGTAATGACTTGCTGATGCCTGGAACAAATGAACAACGTGCCGACTTATTGAATGCGATCAAGAGTGGTAAACTGAAGATGGAAATTGTAGATCAAGCCATTGAACGTATTTTGAAGATCGTTTATCAGTCGCCTACTCAGCACAACTATGTTTTTTCTAATAATCCGGATATCAAAGCTCATGCGGCATTGTCAAGACAGGCAGGTGCTGAGGGTATTGTACTGTTGAGCAATAAAGATAAATCACTGCCTTTGACCAATGCTAAAAATGTTGCTCTTTTAGGCCCCGCTTCTTACAACACACTTCCCGGAGGTAGAGGTAGTGGTGATGTAAACGAAGCTTATGTCGTGTCGCTCAATGAGGGACTCAAGAATGCAGGCTTTGTTCTCGACGAAGATTTGTCCGAGTATTATCACGCATACCAATTGGTTCCCAATTATTATAATGCGCCGAAACCTGATTTTAATGAACAGACGTTAAATAGAATTGCCCAATCCAATGATGTTGCAGTTATCACAATTGCGCGCGAGACCAGTGAAGGAAGCGATCAGAAAGTAGAAGGTGGTTTCAACTTGACAAATGAAGAACAAGGTCTGATAGAGAATGTTTCAAAAGCGTTCCATCAAGTAGGTAAAAAAGTTGTAGTCGTATTGAATATCGGTACCGTTATTGAAACCGAAAGCTGGAAGAATAAGGTTGACGGAATATTATTGGCATGGCAACCGGGACAAGAAGTTGGCAATTGTATTGCTGATGTATTGACTGGTAAAGTTAATCCTTCTGGCAAGTTGAGTATGTCGTTCATCAAGAAATACGAAGACTCTTCGGCTGCCGAGTATTTTCCGGGAGAGCCTGCCAACGATCCTAAAACGGCTTATTATAAAGATGAAATCTTTGTAGGTTATCGTTGTTATGACAAACGGAATACCGATCTTTCTTATGAATTCGGTTTTGGTAAGTCTTATACTGATTTTAAGTATTCTGATTTGAAACTGAACAGCCATAAGTTCTCCAAGAGCCTGACTGCTACAGTTACGATTACCAATACTGGCGATTGTGCAGGAAAAGAAGTGGCTCAGCTTTATTTAAGTGCTCCAAAGTCCGAGTTGGACAAGCCCGTGAAAGAATTGAAAGGCTTTGCCAAAACCCGACTTTTGCAGCCCGGCGAAAGCCAAACGTTGACTTTCGTATTGTATCCCAAAGATTTGGCATCTTTCAATCCTGATGCAGAAGCGTGGATTGCCGATAAAGGCGACTATAATATAATGATTGGCGCTTCGTCACGTGATGTGAGATTGCAAGAGAAGTTCGCATTATCCGGTCGTTTGGTTGTCGAAAAGGTTCATCCTGCTTTTAAGCAATAGATAGAAAAGGTTCGTTATATAACAGTAAGAGTATGGCCCGCAATTTCTTTTTAGATTTTTTGCGGGTCATTGTTTATTAGTTCTCTAAATTATCGTTAATTTTGCTTCGTAGTTTAAGGGACATGCAACTAAGAAAGGTCATTAAAAGTAGAGGACTAAAAACGTTTTCCATTCTTTATTTGATCTGTGCGTGTTGAACGAGAGAAAGTTTAGACTAGAAGATCCTATACAAAAACGACTGTGTTTTGAAGTTTTCATTGGTTAAAGACCGTATTGAAAGAGGGTAGACTTCTTTTTTAATACTGAATGCCGCAAAGAGATATTTTAAATTGGAATTAAATCTAATAAAAGAGTTTTACATGAAAAAAGTTATGTTAGCGCTTGCGCTGTTTCTGATGTGCAGTTATTCGTTTGCACAGAAAGTATACCAAGTGAAGTCGCCGAACGGTAAGTTAAAGGTTTCGGTGAATGTTGATAAATCCATCTCCTATTCGCTTTCTTTTGATGGGAACGAATTGATAACGCCTTCTGTAGTTGCCATGCAATTGGATGGAATGAAATCTTTCGGAGTCAGTTCGAATGTGAAAAGCGCGAAGACCTTATCGCATTCGGGTTCTATTGCGGCTTTCGCCTACAAGAAGGCTAAGGTTGACGACAACTACAACGAACTTGTTCTTCAATTCAAGGAAAACTTTAGCTTGATATTTAGAGTATACAACGAAGGTGCTGCCTATCGTTTCGTCTCTAATGCAAAGAAGGACTTTAAAGTGGTGGCAGAAGACGCGTCTTTTAATTTCGCAAAAGACTGGAACGCTTTTATTCCTTACGAGAGAGATAATCAGCAACCTTACCAGAAACAGTTCTACAATTCGTTCGAGAATTTATATACCCATACTTCTCTTTCTCTATTGGATCCCAACCGTATTGCTTTTCTGCCTATGGTTGTTGAGGCCGATAACGGAGTTAAGATATGTATTGCCGAGTCCGATCTGGAACATTATCCCGGCATGTTTGTCCGCAATGCCGATCATGGCAATGCGTTGAAGGGGGAATTTGCTCCTTGTCCTAAAGAAACAGTTCAGGGAGGGCACAACAATTTGGAACGTCTGGTACAATCTCGTGAACCGTTTATTGCTCGTTGCAATGCAAATACCAATTTCCCGTGGCGCATTATCAACGTTGTTTCCGAAGATAAGGATTTGCTCAACAATGATATGGTCTATCGGTTGGCTTCTCCGTCGCGTGTTCAAGATAAGTCGTGGATCAAACCGGGCAAAGTTGCATGGGATTGGTGGAACGATTGGGGTATTTATCAGGTAGACTTTAAAGCAGGTGTCAATACCGAAACTTATAAAGCCTATATCGATTTTGCTTCGAGAAATCATATCGAATATGTTATTCTGGACGAAGGATGGGCCGTCAACGGACAGGCTGATTTATTTCAAGTAGTACCCGAGATCGACCTGAAAGAAATTATAAATTATGCTCACTCTAAGAACGTAGACATTATTCTTTGGGCAGGCTGCTATGCTTTTGACCGTGATATGGAACGTGTCTGCAAGTATTATTCCGAAATGGGTGTCAAAGGTTTCAAAGTCGATTTCATGAATCACGACGATCAGGCGATGGTCGATTTCCATTATCGCGCGGCCGCTATGGGCGCAAAGTATCATTTGTTGATGGATTTTCATGGAACATACAAGCCTACCGGTTTGAATCGTACTTATCCCAACGTTATCAATTTCGAAGGCGTCAACGGATTGGAACAAATGAAGTGGGCTCAGCTAAAGAACGACGATCAGGTAGTATACGATGTGACTATTCCTTTCATTCGTATGGTAGCTGGCCCGATGGACTATACTCAAGGGGCTATGCGCAATGCCAGTCGTTCCAATTATCGTCCGGTCAATAGCGATCCGATGAGCCAGGGCACTCGTTGCCATCAATTGGCAGAGTACGTCATATTTACTTCTCCGCTGAATATGCTCTGCGATTCTCCTATCCACTATGAAAAGGAACAAGAGTGCACCGACTTTATTTCGGCAGTACCTACCGTATGGGACGAAACGGTTCCGCTTTGTGGCAAAATAGGTGAGTACGTAGCAGTTGCTCGTCGCAAAGGCAATACTTGGTATGTAGGAGCACTGACCGATTGGTCACGCCGTACACTGACATTGGATTTATCTTTCCTTGCCGATGGCGATTTTACAGGCGAAGTATTTGCCGACGGGGCCAATGCGGATAAGTTAGCTTCCGATTATAAAAAGAGTACGATCGAAATACCTGCCAGTCGTCAACTTTCCATCACGATGGCGCAAGGCGGCGGTTATGCACTGAAGATCGTTCGGGAATAGTCCGAGCTCTTAATGTCCGAATCTTGAAGTATCGACTTCTCTACCCTTTTTCTCTTTGTATCCACCAAAGCGGTAGGCGAAGCGTACTTCAATGTTTCGGGTATAATATCCGGTGTCCATATCGAGACACTGTCCTTTAAAACGAACCTTAACCTTAGGCATTCCCGAATTAAAAATGTCATTGAAGCGAGCAGATAACGTTGCTCGTTCTTTGCAGAAACTCCATTTGGCGGCAGCGTCGATATTGTATATGCCGTTGATATCATAAGTCCCTTGTATTGCTTTCGACTGGCAATTGCCATTCAGTTCGAACGAAAGACTTTGGTTTGCAATGAAAGTATTGTTGAGCGATATGAGGCCCAGCCATTTGCTGCGATCGAAAGGAATGTCGAAGTAGTTGTCGCATTTCTGACGCATGTTGAGTCCCGTCAATTCCAATTTAGTATCCAGCCAACTCTTATATTTCAACGGTATCACAATGTTAATGCCATATTGCTGTGAGTAGTTCCAATTCTGAGTCTTATAAATAAGCATCAGCCTACTGTTCGATTGATATGCCGCTTGCTGGAAATAATCGTTGGTTCGTTCCCAAAACAGCGTGAATATATATCTTTGTTTTAGAATATAATTGGTTGTCATGCTATAATTACTTGCCGGACGCAATCCCGGCGTACCCTGCACCACTGCATAAGCATCGATATAAGTCTCAAACGGTTGCATCTGCCAGTATCCCGGATATTGTTTCTGTGAAGCAAAAGAAAATTGGAATATGTAGTTAGGGGTCTTGGTATAAGAGAGAGAGGCTTGTGGGAAAATAGCCCATTTATGATAGCTCCCTATTGTGTAATACTCGCCTGTGGCAGATAATGAGAACGATGCCCCGGAGGCATTGTCCTTTCCTATTTTGAAATAGAAATCTGTCGTTTGCTCTTCAAGTCTCGAGCGGGTGTCCGATACGTTGTCTATCCCTTTCACTTCTTGATAAAATTGATGGTCTCTGTCGTTGGCATAACTATAGGAAGCACCATATCCCAAATTCCAATTTTGTTTTAGTTGGTGGCTTTGGTCGGCTGTTAGGTTTATCCGATTGATGTTTTGTCCGGTTATCAGAGACAATGTTGATGTACCATTGCTTGTTTCACTCTTCAGATACTGATTGCCCGAAGAGTGATAATTCGTATAATCCATACCGATATTCAATCCAAATCCCGATTTGTATTGAGCCGAAACGTTGTGCATTTGGTCATCGCCCTTTAGGTTCGACAGGCTGTTTTGATAATTACCGTCTGTCATCATTTTAGTCTTGCTATTAGGCGAGAAAGAACCCGTATAGGCAACGTTCAAATAACTTTCGTCCGATAGATTGAACTCAAAGGCACCTCGTAGATTATGATGCCATCCTTTGTTGGCGATGCGTTGATCTTGTCGGATATCATATAGCGTTGTGTTCACCGTGTGTTCGGATATCGTCTTGTTTCGCTGCATGTTTTCGTAATTGCCCGTGTTGTATATTAGGTCGAAAGCCGATTTAGGAGTCGTTACTCTTAGATTGGCCCCCGCGTCGTACGAGCTGAAGTACTGGTTGGTGTATCTTACTTTCGCTTCTCCCTGTAGTGAGTAGACCTTGGCACGTTTTAGCACAACGTTGATAGCTGCACCTCTAATGTGGTATTGAGGCGGAGCACTATACATCACTTCTGCTTTTTCTACTCTGTCTACGGGCATACTTTGCAACAACGTCTTCAATTGCTCGTCGGTCATAGTGGTAGGCTTGCCGTTCATAATCACCGTAAGTCCGGATGCCCCTGCTAGTTGGAGCGCTCCCCTGCTTTCGCTGATACCCGGCAGCTTGGTGAGTGCCTCGTACACATTGCTCACTACTTTCTTTTCGGAGAGTACGGATAAGTCGTAGTTCAGCTTGCCGTCTTCGGCCTTTACCAGCGGACGATTTGCTTTTACCACCACTTCGTTCAGTATGTTCTCTTTTTCAGTTAGCTCGATGGTCAATTCATCCTTATCGGAGAACGTTCGGGCGAAAGGGAGATAAGACAACTGTTGTGCAATGATGAGGAACCGTTCCTTGCTTTGCGGTAGCGTGAAACATCCCAGCGAATCTGTCGTTGCAGAACAGATATAGACCGAGTCGATTGTTTGCATCATTATTGCTGCATATTCTATAGGGCGATGATTCTTGTCCGTTACTTTGCCCTTCAATGGGTGGGTTTGTGCCGTAAGCAATAGAGGCAGAAACCATAATAAAGCGAGTATCTTTTTCATAAATGTTCAATTATATGCTACAAATATAAGTGTTATGATAGATACTTTTTCTTATTCTATGCTTATAAAGTCTTATTTAGTCTTATCAAATAAAAGAAAGTTACATTATTCTTTTTACTTTTGTTATATAATTAGAAAACAATGAAGCCTTCTTTTCGTGTTATCGTTATTTCTATCATTGTAGCGCTCACCGCTATTTTCGGTTGGCAGCTCTACTGGCTGACGGAACTTTACAGTTCCATCAAGCAAGAAACATATACCACTGTTGTTGCGGCTATCGAGAAAGCTGATGTTCACGAATTGCTTTGTCGGGGTAAGACTGCCGAGGCTATAGATAAGAAGAAGGGAACGAATAATCAAAATGGGCTGGTATCCCGATCCTATAATTATGGTTTCGATATATTTTCCGCAAAGCCTACTATCATTATGGAATCTATATATAGCGGTTTGCATGAGTCATTGGATTTTGCCCTTCCCATCAATTTCCGATATATGCGCCGCTATATTTTGTCCGAATGTCGGTCCAAAGGTATCGATCTCGAGATATACCGCATTTTCTATGATGTCTCTTCCGGTCCTAAAGAGAATCAATATCAATTTGTCAAGGTGCTGCCCCGCAATATGGAGTGCGTCACCTATACCAATAAAGAGGGTAGATATACTTATAAGGTTTATATTACTCCGCTCATGCACATCGTGCTTTACCGCATGTCGGGCATACTCATTTCTACGTTGCTTATCATTGTCTTGCTTGGCGTGGCCTTCTGGTACCTGATACATGTCATTATGAAGCAACGTACGCTCGAAGAAATGAAAGACGACTTTACCAATAACATGACCCACGAACTCAAGACGCCTGTTGCCGTGGCCTACTCGGCTGCCGATACGTTGCTCAATTTCAAGCAGGGAGAGGATAAGGCGAAGCGCGAAAGGTATTTGCAAATCTGTCTGGACCAACTCTCGCGTTTGTCTAATCTGATAGAACAAATCTTATCGATGAGCATGGAACGGCGCAAATCGCTTACCATGAAGAAAGAGTCGCTTGATGTGGCCGAATTAGTGGATAAGCTGATGGAGTACCATCGATTGAAGAGTGACAAAGAAGTGGCTTTTCATGTCCGAATAGATCCGCCGCATTTGCATCTATTTGCCGATGCCACTCATATTAGCAATGTGATGAGCAATCTGATTGACAATGCGATAAAGTACTCTGCCGATAAAGCTGAAGTAACGATCGAAGTAGTCGAAACTGATAAAATGAACCGGATAGTAGTGTCCGACCAAGGTATCGGTATCGATCGTGACAATCAAAGTCGCATATTCGAGAAGTTCTATCGGGTGCCTACAGGCAATATGCAGCACGTGAGGGGATATGGCCTCGGGCTTTACTATGTGAAACAAATAATGGAAAAGCATGGAGGAAGTATTTCTGTGGAAAGTGAACTGGGCAAAGGCTCTGTCTTTACACTCTTATTGCCTAAAAGAAAATGAGGAAAGAAAACGATAAACGCCCTTTGGTATTGCTGGTCGAAGACGAAAGTACACTTGCCATGATTATCAAAGATACGCTTGAAGAAGAAAACTTTGATGTGCTACTCGCTTCGGATGGATTGAAGGGGCTTGCCTGTTTTGAAGCCAACCGCCCCGATGTAGTCATAGCCGATGTGATGATGCCACAGATGGACGGCTTCGAAATGGTGCGCCGCATTCGCAAGAAGGACGATGCAACTCCCGTATTGTTCCTCACGGCCCGTTCGTCTACCGACGACTTGGTACGAGGTTTCGAGTTGGGAGCCAATGATTACTTGAAGAAACCTTTCAAGATGATTGAATTGGTCATTCGCATCAAGGCATTGACGCATCGCGTAATGGTAGCTGCCGGTGCGCAAGAGAAACATCTTTTCGAAATAGGCAGCTATGTATTCGATTCGAAGACGCAACTGTTGCGTTCTGCGATGGGAGCTGTAGAACTTTCGTATTTGGAAAGCGAAATACTCAAAAGACTTTGTTTATCAATGGGGCAGGTGGTGGAGATAGATACCATACTTACCGATTTGTGGCACGACAATAGCTTTTACAATCGTAACAGTCTGCATGGCTTTATTCACAAACTTCGTAAACTCTTGATGAAAGACGCGCACGTCAAGATTCTCAACGTGCGCGGTGTGGGGTACAAACTGATAGTCTTCCCCTGATCGTCTTCCTAACATGCAAAGTTGCGGAGGCCGAAGTTTCAATATCGGCTTCTTGGTGTCTCAAGTATTTCTTAAAGATGTTTCATCTGTTTGCTGGGCATCATACAATCATATGGTGCGCATCATATGATTGTCTGCTGCGCAGAATACAATCGTTTGCTGCGCAGCAAACGAATGAAACGTCCTTAGTCGGTGTATGAATGTATCATAAGTTATTTATAGAAGTTCCTTTTGTGGTGTTTGAAATAGAGTGTGCCGAATAATATTTATTCATTAATGAACTCTGATATTGTTCGCCCGATAGATTCGTTTGCCGATGCCAAAGGTGGTCTACACTTCTCTCTATCTGAGTTCTTCTTTCCTTCTTCTTCCATTTTTATCTGAAGCTTGAGCAGGGATTCACTCATGTCATTAAAGTCGTCCTTGCCTATCCGCTTGCGAATGGTGACGAAGAGGGATGAATCAAATACGGGCTTATCGCTGAACTCTTCCAATCCAAGCATATACTGCATGTAGGGATTTTCACGGATTACCTGAATAGTCTCTTCATCAGAAAGATTCATCTTGTGTTTGACAAGCACCGCACCTATTATCATACGAGCCGACTTGTTGTCCGCATCTCCATGAGTGGTGTTCAATCGTCTGTTGTAGATATTCTCTATTTCATCCCATGGAAGGCTGTCGCTCAATTTGACCCAACGGTTTTCTTTCGAGAGCTCTGATAAGGATGAATGAAAGACATCGAGACTGAGCTGTTTATGCTGAGAACTGTTTTCCATCTTACTTCATTTTAACACCTAAAGATCGTCTTTGTTTATTTAAAAGGACTATTCGGCAGACTCTGGCCCAGATTGAATACCTCTTGTCTTATTGTGCCGCAAGTTTTCGCCGCTGTTCGAGTAAATAGAAGCTTCGGCTATGTTTGTGGCATGGTCGGCTATGCGCTCGATGTTCGATATGATGTTGTTCAGACCTATGAAGGTGAACAGCAGTTGTTGCGTCTTCTCGGGAAATTTGCTCTTTGTTATCGTCTCTTTTATTAACTTATGGTTCATCTCGTCTACCACGTCATCGTTTTTGATCGTCCATATGGCAGCCTCGTTGTCGCTGTCGATAAACGACTCAACCGACTTTTTCACCATGATAATGCTCGACATCATCATGTTCGAAATGACATTAGACATGTGCGAATAAATCTCTGTGTCGTTGACCTTGCGTAAGGCCTTGACGATATTTTTTATTTGGTCGCCGATGCGTTCCAAGTTGGATACCATCTGATAGGCAGCCATTGTTTTGCGCAAATCCGAAGCTACCGGTTTCTGCAACACAATCATGTCGATGATTTTGTCACTAATGTTTGTTTCGAATTCGTCTATTCGTACTTCGTTTATTTCAATTTCCGACAATATTTGTTCGTCTACACTTACTGTACCCGAGTTGAGTATATTTTCCATGAGGTCCAATTGATGATAGACCAACTTTGCCATGAGTTCGAATTGTTCCAATATATCGTGGAGCGCGTTTTCTTTATTTACGTTCATATTATTGCTGATTATTGAATTGGTTTGATATGATAGCTCTCTTTGTTTCTTTATCCGAATTTACCTGTCAGATAAGCTTCCGTACGCGGGTCGCGTGGGTTGGTGAACATGTCCTTCGTCGAATCGTATTCTACCAACTCGCCCAAGTACATGAACATGGCATTGTCTGATATACGTGCCGCCTGCGACATGTTGTGCGTTACCAATATAATGGTGTACTCTTGCTTCAGTTCTACCAGCAGGTCTTCTATTTTGGCTGTCGATATGGGGTCGAGTGCCGAAGTCGGTTCGTCGAGCAGAATAATTTTGGGCTTGAAAGCCAGTGTCCGTGCAACGCAAAGACGTTGTTGCTGTCCGCCCGACAGAAAATTGCCGCGGCTATGTAGCGAATCTTTTACCTCGTCCCATAGCGCTACATTCTTGAGCGACCGTTCTACTATTTCGTCCCGTTCCGAGCGTTTGAGGTGAATGCCGTTGAGCTTGTAGCCGGCAATGACATTATCGTATATGCTCATGGTGGGGAATGGGTTGGGACGTTGGAATACCATTCCTATGCGACGGCGTAGATTGATGGTCGACATTTCGTAAATGTTTTCGTCGCCAAGCATTATTTTGCCTTCGGTATGTATGTCCGGATATAGCTCGTGCATCCGGTTGATGGCTCTCAGTAACGTTGTCTTACCACATCCGGATGGTCCCATGATGGCGGTAATCGTTTTCTTCTTCACTTTAGCTGAAACATCTTTTACGGCCAATTTGTCATCCGAGTATCTTATTGAAAGGCGTTCGATCGATAGTATGGAATCGTCTTTCTTGTCATTCATTTCAGTCATATTGCTATATTTGTTAAAGAATTGTTTGTCTGTTATATTTTTTTCCTGGCACAAATCCATCTCGATGTCAGATTCAGTATCAGTACGAATCCCATGAGAAATACTGCCGAACTCCATATGAGGTCTACCATGTTGGGGTCGTTGTAGAATTGCCATATCAGCAAAGGTACTGCGCTGATGGGTTTCTCTATGTGCCAATTTACTTGCGGATTGCCCAATGTGGTGAGCATTAGTGGAGCTGTTTCGCCCAATACGCGTGATATGGCGAGCAATATGCCGCCCATTAGTCCCGAGAAGCTCGATGGTATAAGTACGCGTAAGATCACTTTATAGTAAGGTGCGCCCAGTGCGATGGCTGCTTCTTTCAGTGTCTCGGGTACCATTTTGAGCGATTCTTCTGTAGAACGTACGATGAGTGGAAGCATCATGATTGCCAATGCCACACTACCTGCAAATACCGAATAACCCTTCGTGAGGGGCACTACTATCCAAATGTAGGCTATGATACCGATAACGATAGATGGTACGCCTTGGAGTATATCGGCTATGTCGCGAATAATGGCGGCATATCTCTTTTTACTGTTTTCGTATACATATACTCCGATGAGGATGCCGAACGGCACGGCCATTGCCGAAGCGAGGGCAACGAGATAAATAGAACCCAATATACCGTTGACGATACCGCCCGGTATGACCTGTCCACTGCTCTTGGCCATCATCGCCGAGAAAGTGTCGGGGGCTACTTGGGTGAAGAAGGCCCAGTTTATTTGTCTGAGTCCTTTGGCCAGTAGCGAACCGATGATGAGGAATACCATGCCGATGGTGATGAACGAGAAAACCATCGCCGCTATTTTGAACAGACGGTCTTTTAGTTTACGGCTTTGGATTAAGAGATTACTGCTGTCTTCTTTATCGGATAAAGAAGACGTGTATTTTTTGTTGAGTGTTGTAGTCTGATCCATTATGCTATCTTTTTAATGATATATTTACCTGCAGCATTGATGAGTGTTGTGATGACAAACAGCAACAATCCTATTTCGATGAGCGAACTCAACTGTAGTCCGCTGGCTTCACCGAATTGATTGGCTATGACACTCGCCATTGTATTGCCCGTGCTGCACAACCCTTTCGGAATAATGTTCTCGTTTCCGATAAGCATCGTTACGGCCAGCGTTTCGCCTATGGCTCGTCCGAATGCCAGTATGTAGCTGGCTGCCATTCCCGAACGGGCACTGGGTAATATCACGTTTCTAATAACCTCGAGTCGGGTAGCTCCCAATGAATAAGCGGCTTCTTTCAGTTCGTTGGGCACCATCATGATGGTGTTGTTGCTGAGCGAAGTAGCGTATGGTACTACCATAATAGCCAGTACCAGTGCCGAGGTTAGTACACCGAATCCCTGTGGACTTAGTCCGAGGCTTACGATGAAGGGGCGTAGCATATAAAATCCCCATAGACCATATATGATGGATGGGATACCTGCCAGCAAATCTACGAGGGTGCTGACAATGGCTGCTATTTTTGTGCCGCGAAAATATTCGGCGACAAATAAGGATGTGAAGAATGCCAGCGGCAATGCGATGATGAGGGCTACGATTGAAGTAAGCAAGGTACCTACTATAAACAGTAGTGCCCCGTAATGTTCCCGCCCTTGGGTAGGATCCCATTCGGGAGAAAATAAAAAGCCCCATCCGAATCTCGAGATCGAAGGTAACGAACCTTTGAACAGCGAGAATATCATGGCGGCGGCAATAAGTAGTATCACTAACGATGCCGCGAATAATACCCGTTTCAGAATTTTATCACTATTCACTTGCATAAGTATTAATTGTAATAGAGAAATTTCATACTGCTCTCGTATGCCGAGAGACAGTATGAACAATGACAGAGAAAAAGTTTATTTTAAAATTCTTTTTCCACCGTAAGTTACAGTGCGCAATATTGCTTTTGCTCTTGCGGCAACTTGCGGAGGAAGAGGCGCATAATTGGTCTTTGTTGCAAAGCTTTGTCCACCGCGGCTAATCATCCAATCGAGAAGTTTCAAGGTAGCTTGTGCTTGTGCTATTGAACGGCCGTTGTAATTTTGATTTTGGTAGATAATCAACCAAGTGAAGCCTGCGATAGGATAAGCATCTTTGGCGGGAGAATCTGTAAGCATTACGCGAGTGTCTGCAGGTATCTTACCTTTTCCAGCTGCGCTAGTCGAAGCAATGCTTGCTTTGATGAAGCGGCCCGATTTGTTTTGCAATAATGCTGAAGATATTCTTTCGGCGAAAGCGTATTCAGAACCGATATAACCGATTGAACCAACTGTCTGATGAACTGTTCCTGCAACTCCTGGGTTACCTTTGGCACCGATACCGCAAGGCCAATTGACAGTCTTGCCCGATCCGATTCTTGATTTCCAGTAACCGCTTACTTTGCAAAGATAATCGGTGAACATATTGGTAGTACCGCTACCGTCAGAACGGTGTACAACGGTTATCTCTTTGTTGGGGAAACGAACACCGGGGTTCAGTTTCTTCAATGCAGGATGATCCCAATTCTTAATGTTTCCAGTGAAAATCTCGGTAAGTACGTTAGGAGTCAGTTTTATTTGATTGATGCCCGGAAGATTGAAAGCGATAACTACGGCACCGCTACATGTCGGTATATGAACAATAGGAGCAGGCATTTCTTTCATTTCTTCGTTGCTTAAGAAAGCGTCTGATGCACCAAAGTCTACTACTTTGTCTTTGAGACTGCGGATACCACCGCCAGAGCCGATACCACCGTAAGTGATTTTAGTGTGTGCCAAGTTGTCGTAAGCCATGAATGCAGTGTTGTAGAATGGCTGTGGGAATGTTGCACCGGCACCTGAGATAGACTGAGCTTTTGCCATTGGACATGCAGCCAAAAGAAGGCTGAATGCTGCTACTAGTAATTTAATCTTTTTCATAATCATTTTACATTAAAATGTTTGTTGTAATATATTGTTTAGAAGCTAAAATTGAAGTTTACCAAGAAGTTGCTGGTCGACTTGATGCCGTCTTTCTTGGGATTGCTGATCTGGAAGTTTGGAGCTATTGCCATGCCCTTTACCGGGAAGAATTCCAAACCTGCGCTATATAGTTGTCCATCTTTGGCTGCATTCCAATCGTTCTTGGAAGTAAGATTGTCGAAGCGTGCGAATATAGACATGGTATGGCATGTTTTGTATGTGCCCCAGAAAGAGAGACCGTTCAAGTCATGGTCTTTAGTCATTTTGTTTCCCTTCTGATAGTTGTATTCTCCAGCTAGTGTCAGTTTGTCGCTGTTGTAAGCTAGCATGGCATTGAGTGTTGTTTGCGAGTCGTGTTTCTTCATATAGTCGCCATATACTCTGACGAGAAGATGTTTTACGGGCTCTACAGTCAAACCTAAGCTGACTTTGACAGCACTGTCTGATTGAACCTTTTGGTATCCTTCGCCGTTTACAATCTGAGCGTCCATGCTTACTTGAGGAGCTAGTTGCAGTTTCATGCCTACACCAAGGTCGGCACTAGAACCGTAACCGTTTAAGTCTTGGAATGATTTCAATAGATAACGTTTTCCCCACATAGACTCTTGTAGATTGAACATGTTGGTACCGATCATACCGAAATCTACCTTAAGCATTTTGTTTGAGTATTCGCCGAAAGCATTCTTTACATAAGCTGAATAAGCTGATGGGAATGTGTTGGTTGCGTTGTTTGTGCTTGTTACATCAAATAAGACTTTTGTAGAGAAGTTCGGACTAAAATTGTATTGATAACCGAAATAGGCTCTCGAGATTTCAAAAGCAGGATTTGTTTTGCCGTCTTGTACCGAATACCTAAAGTCGGAGAATATTGTAACCAATGGTTTGCCATTCGGCTTAAAATTGCTTCCGTCGTCAGATTTCTGTGAATAACCGTTCAGACTAATCATCAATAAACTCAGTGCAGAGATTAATAACTTTTTCATCTTTGTTTTTTTAATTAAAGTGTTTACTAATTACTTTTCACGATGCAAAAGTAGGGGAGGAATATTACAGCATTGTAACAGCATTATTACATTGGTGTAAAGTATCAATTACAAAACGGTGACAAAAAAAGCTAACTTTTTGTTGTTTAACTTGTTGGTGTTATAAATAATATATATCTTTAGCGTACCTAAAATCAAAGAGAACATGAAATTCAGTTCACAAGGTAAACAACTCACGATAGAAGCGTTTCGTTCTTCGTTGAGCGCATTGGATAAGAATAACCGATGGGTGAAGTGGGGAGATGCTCTCCCTTGGGATAAAATAGAGGCTCTCTACAATCAAAGTCTTCATAACGGTAGGCGTGGAGCGGGCAATAAGCCGGCGCGTATGATAATAGGTGCTTTGATTATTAAGAATAAGTTGAATCTTTCGAATGTCGAGACAGTGCAAAATATTGCAGAGAATCCTTATATGCAATATTTCGTAGGGCTGAACGAATTTACAGACCGACATATATTCAATGCCAGTCTGTTTGTTATTATTCGTCGCCGTATAGGGCGCGAAGAGTTCGATACGATAAGTATTCCTTATATGAGAAAGAAAATAAAAGAGGAAGAAAAACAGAAAAGGTTGCTTGAACGGCAAAGGCTGATGCTCGAAAAGCAACAGAAAGTTTCTGAATAATCAAATACTGCCGTCAACCTAATATCTGTGCAGCATGCTCTTTTACTTTTATCTCTTTCGGGGTAATGATTTTGCAGATGAGGCCTTCTTCGTCTACAATAAACGTTGTTCTTAGAGTGCCCATGTAACTACGACCATACATTTGCTTTTCTCCCCAAACGCCAAACTCTTGTACGAGCTTCTTGTCTGTATCGGCAATCAGCGTAAAAGGCAGATCGTTCTTTTCTATGAATTTGCGGTGAGAAGCTTCGTTGTCAACACTTACACCGATGACGGCATATCCTTGTTTGATAAGCTCCGAATGGTTGTCGCGCAAATTGCAAGCTTCGGTAGTACAACCGGGGGTGCTGTCTTTGGGGTAAAAGTAGATCACTACTTTCTTACCTTTATAATCACTTAGATGGATTTCTTTTCCATTCTCGTCTTTGCCCAGAAAATCGGGCGCCTTGTCTCCTATATTCATTATTGTTCGTTTTAAAAGATTCAAAAGTAAAGATAGAAAGAAATTTTGAAAAGACAAGTATAATATGCTCTGCTTTTTCTTCTGTCTTTCTATTTTTGTCCTTTTATTTTTGGGCCGAAATATAAATAATACTTATCTTTGGGTACTGTTCTTGTGAGATGGTCTGATAGATTTTTCTACAGAACAATCTTTTGGTGGTTTATTCTGTGTGTTTGGTATGATTAACGCGATTTTTGTATTCAAATATAACTAGTTGAACGATGGTAAACGAGAAACTTCGGAGTATAGTTGCTCAATTTGTCTTGGACGGACCTGTTGCGGAAATAAAACCGCTGGGTGCCGGTTTCATCAATGATACTTTCAAGGTTAATACGGTTGGGTGTGCTTCCGACTATATTCTGCAACGGAAAAATAAAACGATCTTTGCCGATGTGCCTGCCATGATGAATAACATCAGCATGGTTACCGAACATATTCGACTTAAGGTGGTTGCTGCCGGAGGTGATCCGCTTCGCGAAGTGCTTGCGGTAGTGAAAACACAGAGCGGAGAACTCTGCTATCGAGATGCGGAAGGCGAATATTGGGCAATGTGTGTATTGATAGACCATTCGGTGACTTACGAAAGAGCCGACTCTCCTGCTTTATGTTATAAAGGAGGGCAAGGCATTGGGCGCTTTCAATCGCAACTTGCGGACTTTGGACAACCGCTTTTTGAAACAATCAAAGGCTTTCATAATATTCGGTGGCGATTTGTACAATGGGATGAATCGTTGAAGACCGATAAAGCAGGACGTGTCGGTGGTTTGTCGCAAGAAATAGAATGGATCAATTCGCGCCGCGATGAGATGCTTCGCTTTTGGCAAATGGTAGAGACGGGCGAAATTCCGATGCGGGTGACACACAACGATACCAAGATAAGCAATATCTTGTTTGATGAACAGGGCGAAGTGCTTTGTGTGATTGATCTGGATACGGTGATGAACAGTACCTCGCTCAATGACTTTGGGGATGCTATCCGATCTTATACCAATACCGGTGCAGAAGATGATAAGGAACTGGAGAAGGTCTCCATGGATATTGAACTCTTCAAGGCTTATACCGAAGGTTATCTTTCGGAGCGAAAGGCTACACTTACTTCGTCCGAAAAAGAATGGCTTGCATTCTCTGCCCGCTACATTACTTATGAGCAGATACTTCGCTTCTTGATGGATTATATAGATGGGGATACTTACTACAAGATAGCCTATCGGGAGCACAACTTGGTTCGTACTCATGCTCAATACCGATTGTTGCAATCCATGGAAAGCCAATACGAAGAAATGTGTAATATCGTAAGGCGTAACTGTCATTAGATATTGTGTTATAATATAAGTGATCATTCATTTAATTCTTATTTTCCTACTACCTTATTATATATATGAAATCTGTATACTTAGCATCAAAGCAGCGTTATGAAATTCTTGACGGTTTGCGCGGAGTAGCCGCGATGATTGTGGTAGCTTTCCATTTGTTTGAAACATATTCTAAAGGCCCGGCCTATCAGATACTCAATCATGGCTATCTGGCTGTTGACTTCTTTTTCGTTCTTTCGGGTTTTGTCATTGGCTATGCCTATGATGACCGTTGGGATAGAATGTCGCTGAAGGATTTCTTTAAACGCCGATTGGTTCGTCTGCATCCGATGGTAATTATGGGAACGCTTATCGGTGCTTTGTTCTTCTATTTTGGAGCTAATGCTGATTTCCCTCTTATCGGGCAAACCCCTTGGTGGGTGCTGCTGATTATCATGTTGTGTGGCTTCACGATGCTTCCTGTTCCTCCGAAGTGGGATATACGCGGATGGGGAGAAACCAATCCTTTGAATGGACCGGCATGGTCGTTGATGTGGGAGTATATAGCCAACATTCTGTACGCTTTGGTCATCAGACGGTTTTCTAAAACGTTGTTAGTCCTATTTGTGGCTTTTGCAGCATTCCTTACAATAGACTTGTCTCTCAATCTGGATGTCTTCGGGCTACTTGCTCCGAGGGCCTATGCCAAGTATACGGTCATAGGAGGTTGGAGCATTACTCCCGATCAGATGTATATTGGAGCTACCCGTTTGCTTTACCCTTTCTTCGTGGGATTGCTCATCTCGCGTATCAATAAGCTGATAAAGGTGAAGGCCGGATTCTGGTGGTGCTCATTTCTGATTGCTGCCATACTCGTCTTCCCTCATATAGGAGGACATGAACTGAATATTGCAGATGGGGCATACAATGCTTTTTGTATATTGATAATGTTTCCTCTCATTGTTTCAATGGGAGCAGGAAGTATGGTAACGGGTAAGTCTGTCAAGGTCTGTAAGTTCTTTGGCGAGATATCCTATCCGCTCTATATTACTCATTATCCTCTTATATATATGCAATTGGCATGGGCACATAGTCATGCTCAAGCACCATTGGCAATGCATATATGTGTGGCGGTGTCGGTATTTGCTCTTGCAATAGGTATGGCTTATGCTTGTCTTAAACTGTACGATCTGCCTGTTCGTGATTGGCTGAAACGTCGTTGGCTCATGAAGAATCATGTGGCGAAATAAATCTGTGGAATAATTAAATAGGTATACTCTATGAATAGTATTCATCATATTGGCATTTATGTTGATCGTCTGGAAACCGTAAAGAGTTTTTTTGTCGAGTACTTTGGGGCGGTAGCCGGTAATTTGTATCACAATCCTAATACTGGATTGAGTACTTATTTCTTAACCTTTGCGGATGGTTCGCGGTTGGAGTTGCTTAATCGTCCCGATATTGTTCCTGATATGTCTGCGGCTCCTTTTCATTTATCTGTTTCGGTCGGTTCAAAGGACGAAGTAAATCGAATAACGGATGTGCTTGTGCAAAAGGGATATGGCGCAATGAGTGGACCGCGTCTTACGGGCGATGGATATTATGAAAGCGTTATTTCTGGCCCTGAAAGCATGCAGATAGAAATAACAGAATAGAGGCTCACCGGTGTTAGGGGGCTAAACATAAGTATTATTTGATAGCGCATCACATAAATAACAGACTTTCGAGAGCCTGCGGCATGAACAAAATCGTCGTATGTTAGTTTTTTCGGTGACGTCCTTAAGTTTTTTTGAAGACGTATGGACGTCACCGAAAAAACTAACATACGTGGTTGGGGGAGGTAAGAGTCCATTGCTGTATTTTCAAGACCATGAAATCATTTGTATTTCAACCTTTGCCACCTCCGTATGACACCATTACGCACTATCCTACAGCACGTTAACGATGCACCGTATACAACGCCAGCGAAAAAAGATCCGAAAATCGGCCCTAGAGTATATTGTAGAGTTCTTATTTTCGGCGGACCTCTGCTTAGAACGAGTCTAAATGATGGGGTACAGATAGTTGCGGGGCTGTTTTGTAAATATGCGAATGTTCCATCCATTGAGCATCTCATGTCACTAAATTTCCTGGGGCTTTGATGATGAGTTCGAGACGTGTATCCTCATTGACCCAAGACTGCGTTAGTCTAAAATAGTGATGTTGATGGCGTTTCTCAGAACGTTTTGGAAGGTGAATATTCGTCGACATTCTGATACTATTTTAACCTCATCGACGTGGTACTTATTGATACTAAATTTGAACCTTTGCTTTCGAAAAATGATAAGGACGAACATAAAAATTCGTATGGACAAAACCAAAAGTTTATACATACAAACTTTTGGTTTTGTCCATACGAATTTCTTGCTGTGTATCAATGATTTGTGGAGCGGGTAGATTTATCTCTCGCTCTTATTGAGTTACATTCGAGTGCTGTAACAATAGCGTGAATAGTGCCTTATAATGGTCTGTGACCTGGGTTCGGATAAGAAAGTATCAGAATGTCCAGGAATATTCACATTGAAATACGTTCTAAAAATGGATTGCAGTCAAAGTGTTGTATTATAGTTCGTTTCTATGTCAATGGGGTAAACACTCCTGTTATTTACATGGAGTAAAACAACATCGATGTGACTGTTCATACAATCTTTTTCCTGCAAAAACAGATGAATATTTTACGTCCTCTTGCAACTCATTCATGTAAATTCAGCCTCTTTCTCGAATCTAAGTACTCGAAGTCGTAATGCTTAGTCCCCTAACTTTTACCGGTGAGCCGCGATGTTGCAGTATTCTTAATATCTCTTTCTTGATTTGCTTTACTGAGGAAGGATGTAGGTAGTGTGTGAAATGTCGTTTATGGGTAAACAACACAGAGGGGATTAAGTAGGTCAGAATATGGAAGTCTTACTTTTGTGGGGCATAATCAAATACATAACTTTTCAATGTGCCATCGTTTGTATGGAGCGAGAAGGTGATGATACCTCCTTTTTGATTTGTACCGGCATATTGTATAAGAGGTATCGAAAGGTATGCGCGTTTGGTGTATGCTTTTAAATCGTTGTTGCTATCATGGTAGAGTAGGAGAGATACACGGTAACGTCCATCACTCTCGATTGTGGCAGATTGTTCAATGAATGCAAAAGTATGTGCTTGCGATTGTGCCAATACATTGAGCACTATGTTTAGATCGTTGCGACCTTGCCAGATGCTAAGCACCTCGGCAGGGTCGTTTTTTATTCCGTTGACAAATTTATCGGGTGCTTGTGGCGTTGTTGCTATTGCTTTAGCCGAGGCATATATGTCTGCCGTCGAGTCGCCATTCTCAGTCTCAATGGCATAGTTGGCAACAATGCGTATGCTTTTATTCGTTTCGTATACTGTATTTGTCCGATCTTTACTTACGAGATAGGTTTTGTTTTTGTCTGTCGTAATAGCACTTAGCTGTCCTTTGTCTGTTGTCTTTCCGGTAACAAATTCCAGTTGTACGGACGGATAAATGTCATTGTTTCCTTTGCAACTGCTTATCAAGGCAACAATAGCAAAGAACACAGCTATATGGCAGATCTTTATTTTCATACGTTCACCGCAGCCATGTAATTGGTTACGGGATTGGCATACATCAACAAAAGTTTCTCCCGCAAGAAAGGTACATCTTTATCAGGTAAGTCTATTTTATCGAGTTGCTCTTCGATATAAGCAGAGAACTCTTCTTTTTCTTCGCTGGTATATTTGTCTGCATATTCATCTTTATCGGTCAATAGGTCGTGTGCAATGTAATTGCTCGTATAAAGCCTATAGTTGCGGTGAATATGTCGGTCGATAATAGCCGATACGATGTTGTAGATCTCTGCTTTTGGAAGATTACGGTCTATCTGTATCAACTCACTGTTAATGCATTTGCTCATTTGATAATGTACCTTGCCTTTTTGGCCGAACATACCGACCTGCATACTTTTTAGATCGTCTTTCGTCGATTTCTTGTATCCTTCTATATCGCGCTTCAGCTGAAACTCTTGGGCTTTGAGATAATCGCAAGGATCATATTCGTATGAAATGCTTAGCGGAACAATATTCATTTCTATCAGACGATCGATAAAGTCGCCTTCGCCTCCCATGGCAAGCATTTTCAAGACGCTCTCTTGAGTTCTGTCGTTAGAATCTTTGGCGCGTCCTTCGCGTTGAGCCATCCAAATAGATCCTTTCTTGCTCTTAATTACATAGTGCATGTAGCTAGACATGCGTTTCGAAGCATCAAGCATTTGGCGCATGGGCAGGGTTCGTTGCACGATGAAAGCTTTGTTTATGCGAACGAGTTTTTTGATCCAAGGGTAGATGAGTAGATTATCTCCGATAGCAATTTCTACGGTATCCATGTCTCTGTCTAACAATAATACTGCCAAAAATGCCGCATCCAAAATGATGTCACGATGATCGGACAAGTAAAGGTAGGGAGTCACTCTGTCATTCAGTGCAGAGTCGTCCAACGAAAGTCCGGTTGTGTATTGGTCGATAATGCTACGGATAATATCGTAGCTAAATGTCTTTTGGAAGTCCTGTTTCGTTTTGCAAATGCGCATCTTGGCGGCAATCAATTCGAAAGGAACTTTCGGAAGGATACCACTGACTGCCTTTCGGAAAGCCTCGTCGGCAATCAGTTCTTCGAAGACAGGAGCTAATTCTGAATCTTCATAAGGACGGATCTCGTCGAATTCTCTTAAATCAATATCAGTCATATCAAGCGTTTATTTCGTGAATTTGTTTTCTATAATTTCCGACAATACATTTTTAATATCCAACTTGGCTGCACGTATTTGTTGGGGAATGAAGCTTGTAGTAGTCATGCCTGGTGTTGTGTTTACTTCAAGCAAGTTTATCTTGTGTCCTTCGGTAATGATATAATCAATACGGATGATGCCTTCGCATTCCAAAATATCATAAATGGCCGAGGTTATCGTTTGTACTCGTTTTGCTATTTCGTCAGAAATACGTGCTGGTGTTATTTCGTCAACTTTACCATTGTATTTGGCATCGTAGTCGAAGAATTCATCGTGCGGCACTACTTCTGTAAGTGGGAAAACCTCCGTTCTTTGTTTTGTCTTGTAACAGCCGCATGTCAGTTCAGTGCCCTTCATAAACGTTTCGATAACGACTTCTTCTGCTTCGTCGAACGCTTTATCGATGGCGGATTGGATCTCTTCTTGTTTCTTGACCTTGCTGACGCCGAAGCTAGATCCTCCAAGACTCGGCTTGATAAAACAAGGCAACCCTATCTTGCTCATGACATCTTCGTCTGAAATATGGTCTCCTTTGCGTAAGCGAATTGATTCAGCTACGCTGATGCCGAAGCTTTTGAGGTATTGGTTGCAAGCAAATTTATTATAGGTCAGTGCCGCAGGCAATACACCACAGCAGGAATATGGAATGCGCATCATGTCGAAGTATCCTTGTAAACGTCCGTCTTCACCCGGCGTGCCATGAATGGTAATGTAAGCGAAGTCGAAACGTGTCTCTTTATCGTCAACAGTGAAACCGAAAGTATTCAAATCAACTGGAGCTTGTTTGTCATCCGATAGAAGTACACGCCAATTACAACCTTCCATCTCGACGATATAAATATTATACTTTTCCTTATCCATGAAGGAGTAGAGTCCCTGTGCGCTGCGCAGAGAAACATCATGCTCGGAGGTGTCTCCTCCTGCTACAATAGCAATGTTACGTTTCATTCTATTTCTCTATTACTTATATAACTTTTCCATTTGTCTATCAGTTGTTGCATGTCTGTTGGAAGTTCGGAGGTGAAGTTCACCTCTTTGCCTGTTTTGGGATGTACGAATCCCAGCGTTTTGGCATGCAGTGCCTGACGCGGACAAATATCAAAGCAGTTGTTTACAAATTGTTTATATTTACTGAATCGGGTTCCACGCAATATTTCGTGGCCTCCGTAACGTTCGTCATTAAAAAGAGTGTGCCCTATATGTTTCATATGTACTCTGATCTGGTGTGTTCTGCCTGTTTCGAGGAGACATTCCACCAGCGTTACATATCCGATCCGTTCGAGAACTCGATAGTGTGTTACAGCATGTTTTCCTTGGCTAGAATCTTCAAGCACTGTCATCTGTAGCCGATCTTTAGGATTACGCCCAATGTTGCCTTCGATGGTACCTTCGTTTTGGTCCATGATGCCCCATACCAAAGCCCAATAGCTACGGTGAGTTGTTTTGTGGAAAAATTGGTTGCCTAGGTGGGTCTTGGCGTCAGGTGTCTTAGCTATGACGAGCAATCCCGAGGTGTCTTTGTCTATACGATGTACCAACCCTACGTGTGGGTCGTTGGCATCATAGTTTTTGTCGTCTTTCATGTGCCAGGCAAGGGCGTTGACCAATGTGCCGTTATAGTTGCCATGTCCGGGGTGTACTACCATGCCGGCGGGCTTGTTCACTACCATGACCGTGTCGTCTTCGTAGACAATATTAAGTGGAATATCTTCGGCGACGACCTCATTGTCGTAACGTGGACGGTCCATCATTACCGTGATGACGTCGGCGGGCTTTACTTTGTAGCTGCTTTTTACGGCTTTTCCGCTTACTTGTACAAATCCGGCGTCGGCTGCTTTTTGAATGCGGTTGCGAGACGCGTTGACAATTCTTTCAAAGAGGTATTTATCTATTCGGATCGGAGTCTGCCCTTTGTCCACAATAACTCTGAAATGTTCATACAGAGCCATTGCATCTTCGGGCATTTCGGTCTCGTCGGCGTCATTTTCTATGTCACCGTCCGGTTCGTATGCCTCAAGAGAAAGCAGTGAATCCAGCTGTCGTTTGTTTTCAGAATCTATTTCTGCCATATATCCCCTAATTCATTATTTTGCTAAAACCATTCGTTAGAATTGTCATTCTTGTGCGGATTCTTAGGTGTAGCCTTTTTAGTGGGTTGTTGTTTGGTTTGCGTCTTCTTTATACTGTTGCTCTCTTTGTTCGGTGGAGCTGTTTTTGTTGGAGCCGTTTTGACCTTTACAGGTGTTGCGGCAGCTTTAGGTTCGGCGGCGGGTGTTGGGTTGTTCTCTTCTCCCGCTTCGTCAAGCATTATGCTACCATCCGTTGCTGCCGAATCATTTTCACTCATATCAACGTCACCGTTTCCTATTTGTAGTGTTAGGATAGAACCTACCGGAATCTTCTCGCCCGTTATAATTCGCCGTCCATTATATAGTACACCGTAGACCCAATCCATTTCTCCTTTTACCAGTTGGTTGGGTGTCAGATGGAATCCCGCTGTCAATAGTTGTGCTTCTGCTTCGCGTGCCGAACTGTTTTCGGTCACATCCGGAACTTCCCGCAATGGCGCGTCAATAGAGTTGATAGTGAGAAATATGATACGGCCTTTCTTGACCTTTTCGCCCGATTCGGGAGTTAATTCGAGAATACAGCCGGAAGGCATGTCTTTTCTATAACTGGTTGTTACGACCTTGGCTACTAACCCGCGGTCGCGAAACATTTTCTCTGCTTGATTGGGCATCATTCCCTTTACATCCGGCACGATAACTTCTTCTCCATGATGAGTATACACATCCAGCCCCTTAAATACGATAATACCTAAGAGTAGTGCGACGACAACCATGGCGGCAATGTTTATCCAAAAGAATCTGTTGGCGCTCAATGATGAAAGCTTGTTTAATGTCATAATGCTCGCAAAGATATCTTGGTACAAAGATACTATTTTTTCTCAAATAAAAAGGAGGAACCCCGGAAGATTCCTCCTTTTTATTCTTTTCTTCATATTATCGATATTGTTCTAGCGATAATTACGATTTTGTTCCGTTGAAGTGATCCGAAACTGTAAGTTGCTTTCTGCCTTTTGCACGGCGTGAAGCCAATACTCTGCGACCGTTAGCTGTAGCCATTCTTTCACGAAAGCCATGTTTGTTTCTCTTCTTTCTGTTCGAAGGTTGAAATGTTCTCTTCATTGTTATTATATATTATATTGTTATTATTCTTTGCATAATTGGACTGCAAAATTAGAGACTTTTTTTAAGATACACAAATAAATATCGTATTTTTGCACAGAACATTTTGTGTTTTTTGCTGATTTGCGTAATTTTGCGCTCACAAAGCAATAAACGAAATTAATATAATAATTAAATATAAGGAATATATGATTAACTGTCAGGACGTAAAAAACGGAATGTGTATCAAGTTGGATGGCCATTTCTATTTTGTGGTGGAATTTCTTCATGTTAAACCCGGTAAGGGAAATACGATTATGCGTATCAAACTGAAAGATGTTATAAATGGACGTGTGATAGATCGTACTTATCAGATCGGATTTAAATTGGAAGATGTCCGCATTGAACGCCGCCCCTATCAGTTCCTTTATAAAGAAAGCGAAAGCTATATCTTTATGAATCAAGAGACTTACGAACAAGTCCCTATCGAAAAGGAATCAATTACCGGTGTGGATTATTTGAAAGAGGGCGATTCTATTGATGTCGTTTCTGATGCTTCGACCGAAACAATACTTTTTGCAGAGCTTCCTGTTAAGGTTGTATTGAAAGTAATTTATACCGAACCCGGTTTGAGGGGTGATACTGCTACCAATACGTTGAAACCTGCTAAGCTCGAAACAGATACCGAAATTCGTGTTCCGTTGTTTATCAACGAAGGTGAGTTGGTAGAGGTCGATACTCGCGACGGTTCTTATGTTGGCCGTGTAAAAGCATAAACCACGTGCAATACGTGCTTTTTTCTGTCATCATTCCGGTATACAACCGGCCTGACGAGCTCAATGAATTATTGCAAAGCTTAGTCGGTCAGCACTTCAAAAGTTTTGAAGTGCTGGTGGTTGATGATGGTTCGTCTGTCTCTTGCGAAAAAATCGTGAGTCGTTACAGCGATTGTCTCAATATACATTACTATTATAAATCAAATACGGGGCCGGGGCTTTCGCGCAATTATGGAGCCGAACGTAGTAAGGGGGACTATTTAATAATTCTCGATTCGGATTGTATACTTCCCGATACTTATTTCGATGCTATAATCGGCGAACTGAATACGGATGATTCTGTCGATGCTTTCGGTGGACCGGATAAAGCGCACGCTTCATTCTCTAATGTGCAGAAAGCTATAAATTATTCCATGACTTCTTTTTTTACTACCGGCGGAATTCGCGGCGGTAAAAAGAAAATGGATAAGTTCTATCCCCGCAGTTTCAATATGGGGGTTCGCCGCGAAGTGTATCAGACACTTGGAGGATTCTCAAACATGCGCTTTGGCGAAGATATTGATTTCAGTATTCGCATTTTCAAGAATGGATACAAATGCCGTCTTTTTCCCGAGGCTTGGGTGTATCATAAACGTCGTACCGACTGGCGAAAGTTCTTCAAGCAGGTATACAACTCCGGTATTGCCCGTATTAATCTTTATAAAAAATATCCCGAATCGTTGAAGGTGGTACACCTGCTTCCTGCGGTTTTTACACTGGGCGTTTTGGTTTTACTCCTCGGCTCTGTGTTATGCCCGTGGTCGTTGACCTTATTGTTGCTCTATGCATTTCTTGTCTTTGTAGATTCGACGGTGAAGAACAGAAGTGCGCTTATTGGATTGTATTCGGTATTTGCTGCCTATATTCAACTCATCGGTTATGGTAGCGGCTTTTTGTGGGCATTGTGGCGTCGGTGTGTGCTCAAAAAAGATGAATTTGAAGCTTTCAAAAAGAACTTTTATAAATAGTTCTTGTCGTTTATATCGTGCTCTCGCAGTGTGAGAGCCTACGAACTTTGTTTGAAAATGAATCTACTATGGAAAAACTCTCTATCAATGAATGGTCAGTCGACGATCGTCCCCGCGAGAAAATGATGGTACAAGGTAGCGCTGCTTTGAGCGATGCTGAATTGGTCGCTATTCTTATAGGTTCGGGCAATAATGAAGAAAATGCGGTAGAACTGTCAAGACGTATTTTAGGAACGTGCAACAATAACCTGAATACGTTGGCCAAATGGGATATCAATGATTTTTCTCGATTTAAAGGAATGGGACCGGCCAAGAGTGTAACCGTAATGGCGGCGCTCGAATTGGCTAGACGACGCAACGATGCAGCTCCTAAAGAACGCGAACATATTACTTGTTCGCGTGATGTTTACCATCTTTTTGCTCCTCTTCTTGCCGATTTGCCACACGAAGAGTTTTGGAGCCTGCTACTTACTCAGGCCGGAACTGTTATAGATAAAATTCGCATTAGTTCGGGAGGCATCGATGGAACGTATGCCGATATAAGGCTAATCTTGCGTGATGCAATACTCAAACGTGCTACCCAAATTGCCGTAGTACACAATCATCCATCCGGCAATACACGTCCCAGCAATCAAGACGTTCATCTCACAAAGGCGATCCATAAGGCAGCCGAGGTGATGAATATTCGGATGTTCGACCATGTTATCGTTTGCGACGGCTCGTATTATAGTTTTGCCGACGAAGGGGCACTGTAATAATGCGTAACGTGTATTCGGCAGTTGAACGCTATAGTCTTACCTTGGCTACCATTTTTCTTATTTTTCCTTCACCGATTACCGGCGCGTGAGCATCTTCGGGGTAAAAAATGACAAACTGCCCGGGGCGTATATCAAAGAAAGTCGTTGGTGCATCGTTGTAGAGGGCATAATCTTCTTCCTCATTATATGAGGATACTACGCTTTCTTTCTTTAAGTCATCCGTAGCTTTCCATCCCATTGTTTCACATCCTTCCAATAAAATTTGTATATCAATATATTGATGATGCAATTCAAGAACTTGATCCTCACGCTTTTTGCATTCAGGATTGCTGTTGTTGATAAAAAGCTCGTCACCTTTGATATTGATGCGTCCTAATGGCGCATGTAGCATGTCGTGCGACTTCACATAATCAAACAATTCTTTAAAAAGAGGATGGAGGTTCTCTATCCTACTGCTATTTTCTATATTCGATACTATCATGTTCTCGTATTATATTTTCGGCAAAGCTAGGAATGTTTTTTAAGTTACACAACTAAAACTTAAAGACGTCACCAAAAAAACAAACATGTGACAATTTTGACTGATGTTTATAAAAATAAATATTTTCAATAATTATAGAAGTTATCGGGACTATAATGATGGTAATAGAATGATAATTCAAATAGGTCAGAACCGATTAAGTTATTGAACATGACTTATTCAGACTAGAGTTCTTTATTTATTCTCCTGCTGTTGATGCTTCAGAGATAGTTGAAGAGTTGCAATAGATGATTGTTTGAATTTCCTTTCAATAAAATTATTTGTTAAATTTGCACAATAAAAGAGTGCAGGAATAATTTTTATTACAATATTGTATCTAGTTTGCCTCTCTCTTTTACTGATTTATGAATATTCATCATTGGCTAACATTTTATTAATCCTATCATACAAATGTTTACTCTCGGCATGTTTTCAAATTAGAACTCAAAAATGTTGATTGTAGTGAATATTTGAATGATAACAAATTAAAGTATTATGATATCATTATCCAAATTTACCACGATTCTAATCACCCATTTGCTTGAGTCTGGGCGATACGGCACGGCACGTGCTTATCGCAGTGCCCTGAATCGATTAGTGATTTATTGGGGCAGTGATGAAATATCGTTTGCGGATATTTCACCTGCCATGTTGAAAAGCTACGAACAGTATCTGTTTCACAGAGGCTGTAAACGCAACACCGTTTCTCTTTACATGCGTATGCTTCGTTCTATTTGCAATCAAGCGGCCAACCGCGGAATATGCAACATTCAAAAGGGACTTTTTGAAGAAGTGTTTACGCATACCGACTCTTCTGAAAAGCGGGCCGTGTCTCCTTCTGTGATCCGGAAAATACGCGAAGCAAAACTTCCTGTAGGTTCCATGTTGGATTTTTCACGTAACATGTTCTTACTTTCTTTTTACTTGCGTGGAATACCTTTTGTCGATTTGATCCATTTACGGAAAAAAGACATCAATCATGGAGTACTCAGGTATCGGCGGAGTAAGACGGGAAAACTTCTAACTGTAGGTCTTGAGCCCTGTGCAACAGAGATTTTTCGAAAATATGCATCAGCAGTGAAAAAATCACCTTACCTGCTTCCAATTATAAAAGGAGAAGGGCTAGAGGCGTATCGTCAGTATCAGAATGCACTTAGAGGGTATAACTTATATCTCCACAAACTTTCTGCATTTCTAAAGCTCAATGTCAATCTGACATCGTATGTGGCTCGTCATTCATGGGCTACAGCGGCGTACAGACAAGGTATACCCGTAGCTATCATCAGCGAATCGATGGGGCATTCATCAGAGAAAATTACTTATACTTATCTGGCATCGTTTGATAACCGCACTCTCTGTCATGCCAATCGAAAAGTCATCGCATTGGTAATAGATAAGATCCTTCCTACAGTAATATCGGACAAGATTTTGAATGACAAACGCACCCAACTTTTCCCATTATAAAGAAAGGTTTAATCTATGCCTAAGACGGAAAATGCCGAGTGAGGTTTAAATCGTAAAAGGCTTATATAGTGATATTTAAATGGTTTTTACTATTACCGTTACTTCATAGGTAACAGAGTAAATAGAATGAACAAAATTATGAAATAATCTAACTTTACTAAACTGAATGTCGTAAAAATGTGTATTACTTAACTTTTATTTATACAGCGTAACCATTTTTGTCTTATCTGCTACATTTTATTATTTACTAACGCTACCTACATCAGAAAAGAGATTTTATTATAAGTGTAATTTAAATTTATTTTGTATTGCATGTTTATTTGTAAATCTACTTTCTCCAACTCTTAACTCCTTTTGACAAAGTCTTTTCAATCATAATTGTCATTAATAAATACGTGTATTTCAATAGGATGTGTATGTACACACTCTTATTATTCCTCATATATTTACTTTGAGGAATATCCTGTTATTCATGTAATATTTAAACTGACATTTCTGTTTTATTTCTCATTTTTTCAACAAAAACTGTTTTTGCTCTGTTACCTATGAAGTAACGGTAATTGGCCAAAAAGAGATTTATTAAATGAAATCATCAAAAGAAATGGCATATTGTATAAAATAATATAGGTCCTTAAGATCGGTTATGCTAAATAGTTGATTTGAGTTAATATGATATATTGAATTTTTATGATTGAAAATGAACAAAGGAAATTTTATTCTTGGTATAGAATAATGAGTTTTATTCTTTTCATTGCAGGTATGTGTATTCTCATACCCCTTCATCTTTGTGCCCAAGAAAAAGGAAAAGCAGTTATAGGAAATGCTTCCAAATCTTTTCTGTTCTATTATACACCCTCCAGTAAGATTTTAATGAAAGACTATAAGTCAAATCGTACTGATTATAACAGATTGAATGCTGTAGTCAAATGTTATAAAAGAAAGCTTATTTCCGGTCAAAGCCATTTGGCTATTATCGCTTATATATCACCGCGGGATATAAATAATTTGAAGGTTATCAATGAACATTCTATCCAAGCCAATATTCTCCGTTCGTTGATAAAAGAAAAGTATTTGCTGGGTTGCATGCATTTTACTTTTTACTTTGATACGACGTACGTAATGAAAAACCGGGTTCGTATAAAATATATGCCGGTTAGTATTCAAAAGGGAAGCAATCGAAACGTCTTTTACACATTGCACAATAATAAGATGTATTTAATTCATGCAATGAATAAGTATTTAAAAAAATATGGAAGAATACCATTGATCAGTTATGAAAACATATGTACACGCAACATGGAGAACATAACCGCAGCAAATTCATTGGGAGCAATGCCAGAGCTTAATAAATGGCAAAAGAAAAACGACATCTCTCCAATTGCAATGAATACCAATAATCGAAAGAATGCATTAAGAGATAAATACAAAAGACATTTTTACCCTGTTTTTGGCATAAAAACGAATCTATTATATTGGGGAGGAATAACTTCAGAATTTATTAGGCGGGACATCATCCCGAATGTAGAAGTCGAATTGTATTTGAGAAATCATATTTCCATCAGTACCGATTATATATACACTTATCTGGACAAGGATAATAAAAATAGCGGTGCCACAAAACGATGGGAAATATCCGCTGTTGGAATAGAACCTCGTTATTGGTTGGGGCACTCGAAGTTATATCGTGGTTTTTATATGGGAATATATGGATTATATGGACAATTTGACGTCAAATCAAACTCTGCAACATCTTATGGGCATACCGGCAATTTATATGAAGGGGGCCTTTCTCTGGGCTATGCCTGTTTGTTTTCTCCACATTGGGGGCTTGAAATCGGAGGAAGAGTAGGCTATCGCAGTATCAGAGGCGATGTCTACAAATTTGTAAAAACGCATTATTATAGAACGGACACTTACTTTGAGAATAAAGTTAAATGTACTAAAATAAATCTTTCCCTGATTTATCGAATGGGGAAGAATGTAAGACATAAGGAAGAATAATAATGAGAAAATATATCAAAAATATATACATAATGTGGGGTGTGTTTAGTATTTCTATATTGATAGGAAGTTGTACCCGCCGTGAGATTGAATCGTTGCCTACGAATGGAAACGTTCATATTTCCATGAATTGGGATAATTTGTATAAAGAAGACGCCAAACCATCATCCATGAAACTGTACTTCTATGGAAGCAAAGGTACCGTAATAATTAAGGAATGTTCATCCGATGGCTTTTCCGGAGAATTGCCTCTTGAGACATATAAGGTTCTTACGTATAATACGAATGCATCCAATGTTGTTTACAGCGGCTTGGAAAGTTTTGAAAAAGCATCGGTTACCGCCTCTTCTGCGACAAAATCCACTTATATCTCTCAGCCTACCGATGTCTATGGAGTCGGAATAGACAACTTGTCCGTTTCTTTTGATACTCTTGCAAAAGTGAGCATGAAGCCTCTTAATCTAATAAAAAGAGCGTACGTTAAGATAAATCTTTCCGGCAATTTATCCGTCGTCGGTTCATGTCATTGCACGATAGATGGTTTTGTCGGAAGTGCAAGAATTTCGACAGGTGATGTCAGCAACGATCAAAACTGTACCTTTTTTGTCGCATCTCCTTCGACAGACGGTTACGCTTCAACTGTCACCTTCTTCGGTAGAACTCCCGAAACAAAAAACGATCTTACAGTTACTTTGAATTTTATAGGAGGGGGCAGCCAACAAGTTAATGCCGATATAACGTCTGGACTTGATAAGTTAGGTCCAAATATAACAGCCGTTGATCTAAAAATGGAAGTCAAAATCAGCGGGTCTGTGGAAAGTGGTTATAACGCCACACTGAAAGGATGGAACATCGAAGAAAGAAAAATGGATATGCAATAAAAATATGATTATGGAAAGGGGGTATATACTAAAAATCAGCAGTCTGGTAACGAAGAGAATGACGTTTGTCATGATCATTGCGGCTTTTATTGTCACTACACTTTCTTCGTGTGGTGGAAATAATGTTGACTCTTCTCACGACATTCCCCTTTCATTTACGGCTCATACGGAAGGTCTTATATCGGAGAAATCTCCGAACGATCTCCCTCTCTCTACCCAAGTGGGCATCTACGTAACCGCCAAAGATGCCGATATTACACACTCCTATTATATAAATCGAAAATATACCTCAACGTCCGCTGGTGTTTTGACTTCTTCCGACATGATTTATCTCACTACAGGACTTAGTTACGATATTTATGCGTATTCTCCCTATACGGCATCTGGAAATACTTCCGGAAATATTGAATTTCAAAGTGGTACTGATATCTTATGGACACCGGTATATACTTTGACCAATGTTTCGACAGATAATCAGAATGTGGTTTTGAATTTCCAACATCTGGCTGCTGAAATTTCTTTCAATGTGGTTTTGGGTGAAGATTATACAGGTAGTCTCAAAAGTTTCAATAAGTCGTCGACCATAACAGTGAGCGGCTTTTACGAGGGGGCAATATTGAATTTGAGTAGCGGAGAACTTAATGCATCCGGTAGTACATCTGTGTCATTAAGCGGCTCCGGAGACGGACAGGGAAAGATGATGATCGCTGCCACTTGCTTTGTTCCTACACAAGGGATGCAACTGAAAGTTTCCATTATACACGATGGGGAAACGTATAACGGCACCATCACAGATAATTTTCGTGCCGGTTATTTATATAACTATGCCATTACCTTGCATTCTGTAAAAGAGTTAGGTATATCTACCACTATAGATGATTGGAAAGCGGTTCAAGGAGGAACCGGCGATATAAAATAAATTTATAATTATAAATAATAAGAAAATGAAAAAGTTGTTGATTTTTACCGCTGCGATTTGCTTCTTGGCAGCAGGATGTTCAAACAATGAAGAAAATGCCTTGACAAGCAGCACGAAAGAGCTGAAGGTCTCCGCATCCAGTATTAACTGTTCTACTTCAACCCGCAGCGTGGTGACAGGAGAGTCTTTTGCCTCAGGCAATTCCATCGGTATATTTGTCAACGGTAGTGGGTATACCCCGAAAAAGGCAATATTTACTGTTACGGTGACAAATCCTAGCCAGATATGGGCACCTACTACTGAAAGTGACAATATCTATTTATCCGGATTGTCGGCAATCGTATATGGCTTTTATCCGGCAAGTACTTCTGTCACATTAGATAATAGTGAGAATCATACCAGTACGATTGATATTAGTGTTCCTGCTACAGACGGTTTTAATGCTTCGTCTCAAAACGATTATATGTATGCTGTAGGAGAATCGGTGGTCGACAATAATAAAAGTGGTGAGAATTCTAATTCCACCACATTGAATTTTCATCACGCATTGTCCGAACTGTCTTTTATTGTCAATCTAGATGCAAGTTATCCGATAGATGCAAACGGCAATAGTGGCAAAATTGCCAGCATTAAACTTACTTCAACAGATGACAGTCCATTTACGGCAGGAGACGGTACAATGAAAGTGTTGGATGGAACAATAAATATTACCGGCACATCGAAAACCTTGACTTTTACAGGTAATGCCACCTGTAATGCATATAAATCGACTCCTTCCGCAAATCCGGTAGCTGTACAATTAGTGGCACCCAAAACGGCGATACCTACAAGTCTTACCTTGGAATTGATTATAGATAATAAAACGATGTCTACAACTTTGACTACACCGGCTACATCTTGGGATGCGGGTAAAAACTATTCCTATACCATAACCGTAAAAGGAACCCAACTTTTAATTAGCAGCGTAAGTATTACAGATTGGACTCCGGCTACCGGAGGTAGCGGTACGGTACAATAAAACACACCGTAAATAAAATATAAAACGATACTATTAAGTTTATATAAGCAATGAATAAGATGAAAATACAATCTCTTGGTCTGCTGTCAATGGCTTTGATAATAGGAGGATGCTCTACAAACGATCATTTGTCTGACAAGGGCGATAATATTCCATTGGGCGTTTCATCCGCATCCTTATGTGTCTTATCAACAAGGGCTTCAACACCCGTTACTGACGAGGGCTCGGAATTGCGCGTTTTTCGTTTAGCTACAAATGGTTATTCGGCTGCGAATACTGTTTTTAAATATGCTTCAGCTTCCGGATGGGGTTATGAGGATAAAAATCCTGTAATATATCTCAATAGTGCGGAGGCTCATGTCTGTGCCATCACTCCCGCCATTAGCGGAATGACCGCTCCCGACAATCTTTCATTGACTGCTCAAGCCTATTCTTCATTACAAGATTTATGCTATTCTTCCTTGTCTACATGTACCAATACTTCTCCTTCCACATCATTTAGCGACATGCAACGTGCTTATTCGGAGATAACATTGTCCATTACAAAGGACGACTCATACAATGGGACAGGGAGCATTACGAAGACATCCATTCTGGGGGATGAGATATACAACACTGCTGCTCTCAATATCACATCAGGTTCTGCGGTGTACGGTTCGCAAAGTGCTACCGCAGAAGTGGCTTCTTCACAAACTCTTACCCTTTCGACGACGGCCGTTACGCAAGGTTTTTTGGTTATTCCAGTTACAGCGTTAAGTTCAAGCAAAAAGATTACGTTGTCGTTGACTGTCGACGGGAAGGTGATGTCGTGTACGATAAATCCGGGACTGGATACGGGTTTTACAACTTTTACGTCATTGACTGCCGGAAAAAACTATACGATCAATTTGGTTGTCAAGGGAACCGCTCTGTCAGTAAGCAGCGTGTCGGTTAATCCATGGACTTCTGTGCCAGTCAACAATACGAACCCTTTAAATCCTACTCCGGTAGTCTAATCAAATTTTTATATGAGAAATAGCGAATTCAGAACTTCTCTTTTTGCGTTGTGCGCCTGTCTATTGTTCGGTTGTTGTACTTCTGATAAAGACATCGGTATGGCGGCCGATTTAAAGGCGTTGGATATACGATCGGCTTCTGTTACGTGTACCACTCGTGGAGTTTATGACAGTGGCGGTACTTTGGGCTCCGGATCTATCGGAGTTTATGCCATTGGTACCGGATATACCTCGGCAAATGTGCAGTATAATTATGGAAATTCGGCATGGGCGGTGCAGACTGCCGGCCAAACCATTTATCTTAGCGCCAATGCAGCCACTTTGTTTGCTTACGGTCCATACAGCTCCACTTTTAATCGCACCTCACAGACTCTTACCGCCGCACCATACGACGAGACTAAAGATCTGTGTACTGCCACCGTCAGCGGAAAGAGTAATACGGCGGCTACCGTAAGTTTTACACTGGCTCATGCTTATGCGCGTCTTTCGTTTGTCATCAACAAAGACAATTCTTATAGCGGTACCTGTGCTGTCGGAGATATATCGATTTCCGGACCTGCCATATATACCACGGCAGTAGAAGATTTTTCAACTTCGACTTTGAGCGGAAAAACAGTAGGAAAGGTGGAATTCAATCCCGCGATATCAAGCATGACAATAGGCACACCTATTACTCAAAGTCTTCTCCTTATTCCCGCAAGTACCGGTGAATTTACAAGTGCCACGACCGTCAAGTTTACAGTCGACGATGTGGTACTCACGGCTACTATTCCGGTAGCAGCCCCTTCGGCTTCTTCCGATTCAGGTATCAATGAGCTTAAAAGTGGAACGAACTATACGGTAAATGTTTGTATCAAAGGCACTCAATTATCGGTGGGGAGTGTTCAAATCAAGTCATGGAACAGCGTGACCGATCCAATCGATCTTTTTTTTTAATTTTTTAGTATGATATGGCAATAAAACGGTTATCATTTCTTTTCTCGCTCACCATCGTCACTTGTTCTTGTACGATGCATGATGGCCTATCACCTCAAGAAGAGAGTGAAGTTCTATTCGCTCCGGTATCTGTAAGCATCGCTGCGACGAAGGCTTCGTCCATATCATCTCTTCCGCAGAACAGCAATGTATCTATTGCAGCCTATCCTGTGATAGGCGGGAATGAGAATACCGTTTATTCAACAGTCAAAGCATATACGGTGTCCGATGCCGTCGGTACGCTTTCTGCTTCGGATGGTTCGAATATGAAACTGTTTAGCGGCGTGACTTATCAATTTTATGAATATACTCCAATCGTCTCTTTTTGCAGCGAAAGCACTAAGTCATTGAGCATCTCTCATGGAACGGACTTGATGGCGTCGTCTCTCCAAAACACGATCGGTACGGGTACACAAACATTGAGTATGCCACCTCTCAGTCATCAATGTTGTTTGGTAGAGTTCGATACTAAATTGGATGCTTCCAATACTAAGATTACTTCTTTAGCAATTGGAACGGGCGGATATACGGTATCGGGCGTAACCCATTCTCCGCAAAACTATATGTTGGGAAGCGGATTCGATTTGGCGAAGGCCGTACTCGATGGTTCGTATAATATTCCACAGACAGCGTTTTCTGGTGGTTCGAATAGCTATAGTGCGACGATTTGTCTATTGCCGAAGGCCACTGCAACTTTTGATTTTAGTTTTAATCTACTGCTTAATGGGAACTCGTGTAGAGCAACGGCCGTAATACCTTCCATGCCTTTTTTGGCTGGAACTAAATATACATTCATAATCAGTGTTATTGATTCGGAAATGATGCTTCAACTGAATATCAGTTCGTGGAATGCCGTTACCGATACGAATGATTTGGGTGGTGGGGGTATAACGCTAAATGTGGGCAGTTGGGCCATTACGACACAGGACGAAAATATCGGAGACGGTAATTTTGGAATAGTAACGATAAATGATTGGGTCTTCAATCCTGCTCTGACTGAATCTATGGGTAATGGTGGCTTTGGGATAATTATGCCCGTGGGATGGACTTCTGTCGATAACGATAATAATCTTGGCAATTAATGATATAAAAGAATGAATATGACAAAACAAAATTTTCTTATAGGGCTTATTCTGTTGCCCTTATTGTTTTCTTGCTCGACTATAGACAATGTGCCGTCAGACAAGAAAGCTGATGCGACGGTGAAATTTTCGTTTACTACGGCACAAATGAAAGGAAAAACTGAGACGAAAGCAATTGATGCCTCAACGGTGATTGAAAATCGAATAGATAATATATGGGTGTTGCAGTTTCAAAATGGGAGTTTGGCAAAAAAAGTTTATTACTTTTATGGTTCTATTTCTCCCACATCGCTTGACGTATCGTTAGTGAGTGGCGCCAGTAATATTTATTTTGTGGCAAATATAGGGCAGGCATCATTGGACTCTTTTAATTCTTCCGAATCGGTTTTTCAAACCACGGCTAAAAGTCTGGGTGTCGAAAGTGATGTCTTATTTACATCAGCTTCGGGACAAAAATATATTCCGATGGTCGGTTCTCTTACGGGTTATACGGTACCTTCAACTGGTGATATGACAGGTCAAACGATAAACTTAATAAGGATGTTAGCCCGAATAGACGTAAATTATACCGCCAATTTGTCAAATTTCGAGCTTCGAGCCATTCGAGTTTGTAATTTGCCTAACTCCGTTCAGTATTGTGTTCCACAAGCAACTCTGTTTCCCCTTTCGCCAAGTTATTCCACTATTAACACGGATTATTCCAGCGCTTCTACGAGTGGCTTATTGACCTTCTATGTGCCCGAGAACATGCGAGGTACAGGTAGCAATGCAGGAAATGATCCAAGAAATAAATCCGGTATGGATTATGCTACCTATATCGAGTTTGTGGGCTATACAAAAAGTACGGATACGGCGGGGGATGAAGTGAGGTATCGTATTTATCCGGGAGCTGACAATTATAACGACTATAATGTCCGACGAAATACTTATTATACGGTCAATGCCAATATCAAGGGCATCTCTAGCAGCGATTCGAGGCTAAAGATAACACCACGTGCCAACTGTTATATGCTAAAGCCCGGAACAAGTGTATATATTCCGGTGAAGCGTGCCAATGAGAGCGATTTGGGTATTCAACTTTCAGATATCACTACCGGATGGACTCCAAATATCGAGTGGCAAACTTCAACTGATTTGGTTAATGTGGCAGCGACCACAAGCGACCGGACTTGTGGCATATTTAAAGTCACGGCAGGTACGACTCCGGGGAATGCGCTGGTATCTATCAAAAACTCGTCAGGTCAGATTTTATGGAGCTGGCATATTTGGGTAACCGATTATGATCCGAATATGACCAATGTTCCTTTTTATGATCATTTATGGATGGATCGAAATCTGGGAGCAATGTCGAATCTTACTAAATCAGAGGATGATTATAGCGCTTTCGGTTTGTATTATCAGTGGGGACGGAAAGACCCTTTTCTTAATACTGGCTCTGTAGCGGTAGGTACGAATGCAACGACTACGAACTTAGAAAATTCTATTCGAAATCCTGCTGTTTGGTATTCTTGTCCAACAACACATAATTGGTACGCCGATAATAATAGTGATGATAGCTATGCTACTCTATGGGGCAAATCCAAAACAATATACGACCCTTGTCCTGCTGGTTGGAAGGTCTTTGGTGATGATAGCGGTTGGGGTGCCTTAATTCAATGTCATCCAGAGGAATCGAATTTTGGACTTAGCTTTATAATTGGTTCTATGCCTTTTTACTATCCTTTACCAGACTATCGTGATGGAGAGGCTGGTGTTGTGTCCAAAAATAGTCACGGTTACTATTGGACATCTACTCACGAACCTTTTGGCATTATGAGGATGGAGATGTCCAATATATATCCTACTAGTGCTGGACGTAACGATGACGGTTGTAGCGTGCGTTGTATTACAGAATAAGAAGTGCTTTTTACAGGTATATCAAATTATATAACTTTTATAAAAAAAATCATGAATAAAAAACTGTTAAGAATTAGAAATTTATCGTTCCTACTTTTGTTACTCTTGTCTTCTTGTAATAATGATAATGATTTGAGCATCAATAAAAGCAATTCGAAAGTAGTCGATTTGAACAATTTTACTTTTTCGGAGGTGAAATCCATTTTGAGCTCAGGAAGTGCCGTGATGTTGAAAGATGGGGGTAAAGAAATTCCCATTGCGCATTTCGATAAGGACGAAAATGTAGCAATGGCTACCCTTGGCGGAGCTGTAACTTTGTTTCATGGAAATGATTCTGTTTCCATTTCTTTGTGCGATAGCTTTGTCTCTATCCGGATAGGGAAAGAAGGACCCGAATTCGGATATGTGTCGTATGCCGATACCAAAGAAATGAGTCGTGTAATGAATGCTTATGCAAAAAAAACGATTGTTACAAAAGCATCCGATTCGCCTGTCATTCTTTCAGAAACAGGTAGCTCTATGAAAATTAATATAACGGGCGCTCAGCAGGCCAACGCTATTGCCACAAAGGGAAGTACGGATAATAGTATGGACGATAATGTTGAGGTTACGCCTGGAATGGAAAAAGAAATGAATGCTAAATATGGTCTATCATCGATACAGACTAAAGCGTCCGCCTACCGGTTTCCCCGAAACAAAACAGTGACTATTCATTTGCTGATTAGCAGTGGAGCTTATGAACCGATCTCCCACGAATTGGTCTGGCAGGAGGAAAAGGCACAAGCTTCAATCTCTGATATATTTAGAAATGATAACAGAAATGCTCCAAAGCTCGTTTTTGTAGTAGAAAAATGTGCTTTTAATAGCACTGAAAATGCATCAAATGATCTTTCAAACTTTAAAGATTTCGTATATAATAATAGTGCCAAATACTCAACAGTCGGGAAGGATGTCTTTTTCTTAGTTCGTCAATGGGGATGGAACCAAAGTATAGTAGGGAAAGCTTATTGCAGTACCTATAATATTAACACGTTAAATAATTCTTATAGTTTTGGTATCTCGGCTACTTCTTGTTTATATCCTACCACTTTAGTTCACGAATTGGGCCATGTATTCGGAGTCAATGATCACTCAACTACTCCATGGTATAGACTAAACAAGGATGTAATGAATGCCACTCAGCATGTATGGGTGGGATGTTATCATCACACAGATATTAATCAAGGTTCATCGTATCGCAATGCGATCTACAATAGGCTTAAACAATTGTAAATGCTTAAAATATAAAAAGAGCTGAATATTTTGGATACTGTTTTGAATCTTTATCGAAAGAATATTGAAGCTGTCCTTACGTGTATTTCTTGGATTTATTTCGAAGGTTCGCCCGGCTAAATCGAGAAATAAACTCCAGAAATACACCGAAAGGTTTGGATACGGTTTATAATATTACTTTTCTAAAAATTCAAAACAGGTCCTGAATTTAATTCTTTTTGATGAATAGATATTTAGTAAAAATATTCAGAGAGCTACTGTTTGCTTTAGTTATCACATTAAGCGTCACTTCTTGCAGCGAGAACAGCTATGATTCGGCTATCGCTACACGAAAGACCATACTGGTGTATATGATAGCCAACAACAGTCTGAGTAGTTATGCCGACGAAAATATCGACAGCATGTTAGTTGGAATGAAAAGTTGTAATGTGGGAGACAATCTGCTTATTTATGAGGAAAAAGTGGGCGAAGCCGCTCGTTTACTGAAGATGGCAAAACAGTCGGATGGGACGGTAAAGCGGTCCGTTCTAAAAAACTATAGAGAGCAGAACTCCGTTTCGTCTACTGTAATGGCATCCGTTCTATCGGACATGACGGAATATTCTCCCTCCCAAAGCTACGGGCTTGTACTCTGGTCGCACGGGTATGGTTGGTTTCCGCCTAATAGTAGAACGAAAACTATAGCCACGCGCTGGTTTGGGCAAGACGGTACTAATAATATGGCAATCGAAGATCTAAAGACTGCATTGATTTCGGGGGGCCTTCATTGGGACAGCATCTTATTTGATGCGTGTTTTATGGGGGGCGTAGAAATCGACTATGCCTTACGAAACACAGCCGACTATATCATAGCTTCTCCTTCTGAAGTATTGGGACAAGGATTTCCGTATCAGACGATACTTCCTTTTTTGTTTGGGAAAACTGAAATGGATTATACCGAGGTTGCCAAAGCATATTACCGTTATTATAAAGATTTACCGATAACAGTCAACACCTATCCATCGGCAACAATAGGCTGTATCAAGTGTAGCGAATTGGAGCATTTGGCTGATGTAACAAGAGGGTTGATCGCTGCACATGATGCGGAAATAGCCTGTTTGGATGCATCGAACGTGCAACATCTGGAAGGGTATAATCCACATTTGTTTTATGATTTCGGAGACTTTATTCATTCTTTTCTTTCATTAGATGAATGTACAATCTTTGATACGCAATTGAACAAGACTGTCATTTATAAAGCTGCCACACCCCGCATTTTGTCGGCTACATCATACTCAAACAATTATATAACCGTGAAGAGTTTTAGTGGGCTCAACACTTATATATTGCAAAAGGGGCTTGATGCGGATAATATAGCTTATCGAAACACGGAGTGGTATATGGCTATCAGTGGAATAGGGATGGGGACCTATTAAGAGAACGTAAACAATATCATTGCCTTAGGCATGTTGAAAAGTATATAGATGAAAGCGAACGAAACAATAGTTCAAGGTCCTGCCATTTTGATGGAAAGGAGGCGGAAAAAGAGATGTTGGCGAATTGGAAATACATCCATCTTGTTTTTCATAGCGCATCTACAGCACTACTTTACGGTGAAGATGTGGCCTTCGATTGCAGAGAACTCTTTCCGTCGTATCCGTTATATCGATATCGACGAGAGGGATTTTTGTCTGGTTTCCTATCTGTTTGCAGCCGTTGGGATGAGTGACGACCGAATAACGGCAAGGGGCATTTTCCCCAAAAAGGATCTTCCCTTGTGGGAGGATCATATCATCTTGCATCTTTGTGTGCAGGAAAACAATCGTGACCGCTTTGTACCCCTCCGGCTAGAAATGAAAGAAAAATAGAAGAAACGATGATCAATTGTCTAGGTAATGAATAAGAAAATTAACAACGTATTTGTTTGGGGGCTGTTTTGTCTGTGCAGCCTCTCGCAGGTTTGCTGTGGACAGCAAGTGAATTCTGCTCGCTATCGGTTTACGCTGCCTTCGGTTCCGGCTTTCATTGTGGGTGCAGAAGCGCGGATAAGTTATGTGGGGTTGCATTTCTGGGATAGTTATGATTTTGGAAATGCCTCGTTCATTCGTTCCCGTGAAGGGCGGGCAGCACTGTGCAGCTACGTGGACCTGCTTTCGCGCCTTTCGGCAGACGAAGGTGTGAGCGATATTGGTGATGTGATGGAGAAGGCTCGCACCGATAGTGCCACCTGCATGGAAATGTTTGCGGGAGCCGAAAAGATTCTTTACGACCCGAACTCGCCGCTACGCAACGAAACACTGTATATGGAAGTACTGCGTAAGATGCTGGCTTGGAACAGACTGGACGAGACAGTAAAAAGTCGTCTCCATTTCCAATACCGTCTGGCACAGAAAAATCGTCCGGGCGACAAGGCGGTGAATTTCACCTATACCTTGAAGGATGCAAGGCAAGGCGATCTTTACGGCCTGCGATCGGAATATGTGCTGCTCTACATTAACAATCCCGGTTGCGGAGATTGTAAACGGGTGGAGCGACTGTTGGAAGAAAGTCCCGTGATAGGAAAGCTTACAGCTGATAAACGACTGAAAGTGCTGTCCGTTTATCCGGACGAAGACCTTGCGGAGTGGAGGAATGCCGAAGGAAAGATGCCCCCCTCGTGGATGGTGGCTTACGACAAGGGGGCAGTAATGAAGCACAAGGACCTGTACGACCTTCGAGCGATTCCGACGCTTTATCTGCTCGATAAAGACAAGCGAGTGCTGCTGAAAGATGCTCGATTTGAAGAAATAATAAATTATATTGATAAGAAAAAACTTTCTGGAGAAAAGTAGTATACAACATGTTTCGAAAATTGATTCTCCCAATCTGTTTAAAACCAGATTGTCGGTTAGTGGTCCGTGAGGATAGCTAACTTTTAAAAGTAAAACTCTTTCTCTTAAAAAACTCATTGAAGACTATTGATGATTTTTTGAGGTAATTAATTAGATAAGACTTGCCAAAAGGCAGGTTGCTGGGACGGTGGTTCGTGAGAATAGTCGGCTTTTTCATTTGATTAGAAAATTAAATATTAAAGATATGATTAAAATAAAGTATTTGTCGGACGAAGAAGATTACGTCCCAATAGTGAAAGCATTGAAAGAAATATTAGGAAAGCACTACACGGGAGCGTTGGACAAAGAAAAAGAAGCTCCTTATTGGGTGGATGCCATTGCAGTATATGGAGATAATGCGTTATTGGATATAAGACTTTTTGACCCTTATCTGGAAGTGGCTAGAGGAATACCGGTATCTCAAAAAGGATACAGCGATTGGCTCTGCCATGTTTGCGATGATGAAAGCGAAATAACGAGCATGGGCCTTTCCGCTCATGAGATAAATATAATCAAAAATTTGAATGAACAATAAAAAAGGTGATGGGAGATAAGTCGTTTGATTTATATATAACTTGAGTTCTTATCCCGAACTCAAGTTATATATAAATATCCGTCATGTCAAATATTTATCAATCAGTGTGTTGTAAAGACTCGAGGCTAAAACGGGACCTGAAAAAGGCATTATTAAGTTGTCACACAGTGATTTATGAAAGCTGAGTCTCGCAATTGTCACTGTTTTCCGGCGGCACAACGCCCCTGATAGCGATCATATGCGAACGACCGAATAGACAGAACCGGAATAGCTGTGTCTGCTTTTTACGCCGATCATTGCCAAATGGCGGGCGAACAGATTAATCGAAATGTCGCGCATCGTAGCCGGACTGATCTTGCGCATGCTCTCATACAAGAGATGGATGCTATACTCCTCCGCCCGTTCACCCTTACGGGGAAGACGGAACAGACTGAAGAAAAGTCCTTCTTCGTGCGGTCGACGATAAAAGCGTTTATTGCGTTCCGTGATTAAAGCCTCTTCGTGAGGGGTATACCAATAGCGGGCTCCACCGCGCAGTTCCGTTTTGAGCTGTGCATACAACTGTTTGTACGAGATTTTGAATCTACCGATACGATCTTCCAACTCGATTGGGAAAAAACGGCGACTCCCCGTCGGATCGGTAAGGATATCCGCATGGTTGGAAGTACCGATAAACGAAGCCATCCGGTCGAAGTGCTGATAGCTTCCGCGATAAGGCTTGGCGATATTTATTTGGGGAAGTTGAATCAAATTCTTCAACCGTTCCATTTGTGGTAAAGAATACTTGCGAATCTCGTCCAAGTTGACAAGGGCAAACTTCGCCATTACTTTCGAAGCGGATTTGGATTCGGTGTCAAACTCTTCTATAAAATAAGAACGAAGCACGGGAGGAAGCAGCATACGGCAAAAAGACGATTTCTTCGTCCCGTGACGTCTATGTATTAGCACAGGCACCATGCTGTTGCCGAATTTGGTACACTTTTGCATCCACTGGGCCACCACCGCCAACAGCCACCGATGAAAGACCATATTCCACAACTTGTCGTCGCTTATTCGTCCCGCCAACTCTTTAATCCGATCCCTGCCATCCCATGAGGGAAGGGCGCTGATGTACTCCTGTATGGGATTATAGGCCGGAGTGAATGAAGATTCGATGATACGCATCACATCCCGATCGATACAGTCGACACCCGATTCTAAAGCCGATAAAACAATATCGTTGCGAACGCGACGGTCCACTTCGATAAAATCACGTTGCGACTGGCGCGCTCTACATTCGTACGTATCCGCCACGGTGTTGTAACGAAAGTCATAGTGTTCCGTCAAAAATACTTTTAAGCGTTCCATGATACCTTTCAAAAAAGGCTCTTTTACTCCATCGGCAGCAATGCCGTTTTGCATGTTTAATTTCATATTGTTATTTATTTGATGAATTTTCGGCAAATATATAACACCATAAAGGGGTTTTCCAAATATCTGTAAGTGCCTCCCTGAGGTCTGTGAGACATACGGACGAAAGTTGGTTCACGTCAGAAAGATTTTATATCTTTGTCCTGAGAAGAATGTCGTTCCACATATGTGATTCGATCAACTCACATATATGGAACGATCGACTCACATATGTGAGTTGATCGAATCACATATGTGGAACGACAAAACCTTGATTAACCAATAAAAATATCTTAAATACGAGAACCATGATTAAATACGATGTGTACAAAACATCTTCTCCCAGAGAAGAAGAGCCCGACCATTTCCATGCACGGGCGGTAAGTAAAGGAGTCATTACCTACGACCAATTGAAAAATGATTTGGAGTATGCTTCATCGGCAACGCCGGGTGACGTATCGCTCATTATGGACGGAATCGTTTCGCAAATCAAACTCCATCTGTCCGAAGGAGAAAGTGTGCAACTGGGCGATCTCGGTACTTTTTCGGTAGGGATTTCGGGGCCGAACGCGATAAAGAGGAAAGCCATAAACGCTACCAATCTCGAAGTGACCGACGTCTATTTCAGACCTCGCAAAAAACTCATTGGCGATATCAACAGAAAAGCCAAATTCGAGAGCACTCGGCTCAAACATCATTCGATAGAATATTCGGACATTGAGATTGAAGCATTGCTCACCGATTTTTTCAAAGACCATTCCTTCATCAGTCGTCGGGAATTCGAAAGTCTGTGCGGATTGACACGCCCTACCGCTGTACGACGTCTCAAAGAGTTGTGCAGTGGAAAATATCCTCTACTCGAGCGAGAGGGGCCACGCAACAGCAGCATCTATTTTCCCACACTCGGGAGTTTCCACACGGTGCACGCACGACAGATACCGAGTGATGACATAGGCGAAGCAGACGATCCGTGTTTCATAACACGCTAACAATGAGAAAGATGATGCCTTTTCGAGGTCCCAAAAATAGACCTTGCCTGTATATATCGCTCATAGTCAATAGGATAATATGACGGAAAGAGTTTTAAAACTTTTTTTTAAAAATGGCAGAATCCAAAAATTACAGCGTTTTTCTGTGTTATGAATGAATTCAATACTTGATTTCTTATTCCAAACTCAAGTATTCTATCCTGAATAATTCATACTCGCTGCTTACTGGATGTTTTAGCTAAAAATCCTTCTATCCATTCAGTTTGACTTACCACAATCATACCATTGGCTCTTTCAAATCCTCTCAAACAGCTTCAATATTCATTTATGAACAAACATAAAAGCGTTTTTTGAAGTATTATCAAACATAAGGGTACGAAGAATCGTGCACTCCGAAAAAGTGTATCTGTCGTTTGGGTGGTGAAAGGTTGAGTCGGTAGCTGTAGCTATGCTGAAGAAAGCAAACTTAAGGCATTTTCCATTTCTTGTCGATAACGATGCCCTTTGGTAAAGCTTATCTTAATGAATGATTTCATCTCTTTAATGTATACGGCACTCAGCATGATCTTCTTGATGAAGCTATCTACCGTAAAGTAGGCTATCTCCGTATGTTTAAAGAGTCGCTCTTTTGTATTGTATATCAACACGTAAGCTGCCGAATGCAGAAATAAGCGCAGCTGGTTGGCACGGAAGCTATGGCATGACATGCGGTCTCCATGCAGATATTTGATGTCTTTTATCCATAGTTCCATTATGCCACGACCGCAATAACGGTGATAGATTGTTTCCGCTTTATTGTTTCGGTTCGACGTTACGACAAACCGTATGTTAGTGCCCTGGGTATTCACCTCTATTTTCACGATTACGCGTTGCTCATATTTCCAAGAAGCGGCCCTATAGTTGAGCTTGAAGTAGCGGCGTATCTCTTTGCCGCTCTTCTTGAAGTCGTTTTCCGCATGCCTCCGCTGCTTTTCAACCAGTTTGAAGAGGGCTCTGTTACCTGCAAGGCCTGTGATGAAACGAACGTAGCATCGGCCATGAGCCCAATCCATAAATTCGTGGCTACAGAAATGGCTGTCTCCCCGCAGTTCTATGATTGCAGAAGGCCAACAGCGGTGGAGATATTCAACCACACGACGTAAAAGACCGAATACATTAACGGACTTGTTCCTACGTCCGGGTCTGAGCATTGGAAGTATCATCTTTCCGGTCATACCGTCAAACATCAATAAGGGCATATAACAGTATTCGCCATAATAGTCGTTGAAGAGCGTCAGTTGCTGGGTACCGAATGTATTTGAGTTGGTGTCATCCACGTCCAATATCACTCGTCTTGGGGATGAAGCAAAGGATTTTATAAATTGTTTAACAAAGAGGACGCCTATTTTATAAAGGGTGCGTGCGCTCACTTTGTTCTCCAAACGAGTCATGGTCGGTTGCGAACAAAGGTCGTTATCAGATGGAAGACGATCCGCCATCATCTTCAGCGCACTGTCATCCCGTAGAAAGTCACAATCGTTGGCATCCTCATAACCACAAAGAATCTGACCCACGCGTTGACGAAGCATATCGCGGTGGCTATGCAGTACCAGGGATTGATTACGATAGTCGGGAATGCAAGTGGCAATCTCATCCAGAAAGGCACAACTGTTTTTATCCATAAGAGCCAAGCCTCCATTGGAAGAGAGGTCGGGAGCATCAAAATCGGCCTTTACTTTTTTACCTTTGATAAGTACAGGCAGAGAAAATAAATTTTTTAATTGATTTTCTGTATTTAAAGTGGTATCTTTGCGCATAGGAAGCTATTCAGTAATTTGATTATTAGCATTTTAAAGTTACTGCTTTTTGCCGACATGGCAAAGGATAGCTTCCTTTTTTTTGTTAACCGTGAATTATTCAGGCTATAATAAATATAATCACTGGTTAGCTGATGGGGTGTTTGAGCAGGCAGAACAACGACAGGAAAATAGCTCTATTTTTTTGAGGTAATAACTTTTACCGGACACCAATAATTAACGATAAACCTTTTGCAGAGATATGAACTAAGAATGGATAACAAATCCATTCTTAGTTATTCCTGCCTTGATCGGATGCTATTTGTAAAGCAGAAAGATTAAAGTCTCACCGTTATCGTAATCGTCGTTTGGGAGATTATCTCCAAGAACTTCAATTCTTTGTTTTATTGATGTAAAGATAGCATTTTATGCATATCTCATACGTCGTTATTTTTTTAATCTACCAATAGGGGTGAACCTTATGAAGTAAATGAAGAGGAATATTGGGGCTCTTTATTTCTAATGGGTTGGCTGTAAATTTTGGTAACGTGTAAGGAGCTGTTACTGCTGTATTGCCTGCCGCACCCGATTCCATTACACGGAAATCGATTAATGGCTGTATGCCGGTCAATGGTATTCTCATTACACCATCTTGGGTGTTTTCGTATCCTTTTGTACTATCGTCGTATGGCAATACTCCCCACGGGTTGCGCATGCAAAAGAGTTCTGTCTTTTCGTTGTAGGGTAGTAAGATGGAATAGGCATGTGAAGTTACTGTTTTTACATTGCCAATGGCTACTGCTTGATTGAATCCGCCTACAATCATTTTGCCTTTTGACATGGCCCATTTCACGACTCGTTTCATCTGCTCGGCATTGAGCGCGCTAGGGGAGAATGAAAAGCTAGCGCCGTTTCCTGTGAATAATGCCATCACTTTTTCTGTGGCTATACCATTCAAGGAGTTGTCGATTTGATAAATAACTTGATATTTTAATAGGGCTTTTTCCAGTACGGATGCCCAATCGGCTATTTCATATTTGCCAGAACAAGATTGAATGGTGTTGTTCGTATTTGCAAGGAAGGTTGATGATACTGTTACTGTGATTATTTTCCCTTGCGGATCGTACATGTTTACACTGAAAGAGCCGTTGCTGTTTTGACGGATGATGGATTGCAGGAAATTAGGATGTGTATAAGCCAACTCTGCAAAAACGGCACAAGCACAACAATCTCCTATGCCGTGTTGATTGACATCTGCTGGCGTTGGGGTGCCGTATGGATATAAGGTGACCTTGAAACTTTGGAGATGGAAGTCCGACATGTCTGAAGGGATGTCGGGTTCGTTAGCCGGATTTGCAAGCCATTCTTTGTCGCTGGATGTCGTAATGTGTTTGCCAGCGTAATATATACCCATCGGGGTGTCATTGGAGGCTGTAAAGCCTGTGGCAAGAGACATTAAGTCGTCAATATTTAGGTTTTCAATGTCTTCGCCATATCCCATCCACCACTCGGCTATACTGGTGTTAGAATCGCCATTGTTTTCTGTAAATTGTAGTTTATAGTAAATGTAACCGACTTCGTTCTGGAATTTGCAATCTTTGTAATCTGAACGATTTTTAAATTGAATGGAGGTTTCCTCGTCCAATATATCCCAATGAATGCTATCTTCAGATGCACACAGAGTCCATGATTTAGGATCTGCTGTGTTTTGATCTGTAGAGGCCATTATACGATAGTGATTGATGGTTGTTTTTGAGGAGGCTTTCCAAATAATCCAAAACTTGTTGTGGGTTGTAGAAAAGCTCGTCTCTTTCTTATTATCAATCATGTTTAGGAGGTTGGCTTCGTCCGATTTGTATTCGGAGTAGATAACGCCTTTGCATGGCAAATTTGTATTGCTCGAACTTACTTTCGCATAAGAACTTAATGGAATATCATCATTGCCACTGGAACAGCTCGTGATGAACGTAGTTGCGAAAATGAGGAGGAAAATCGAAAGGAGGAAATCTTTTTTCATATTAACGAATTTATGATCTTGTTTGGGTAAATCTATTCCGGCAAACAGTATGCCGATTCGAATCGTATACTGCTTGTCGGAATGTCTTAACGTCTAAAACTTGCTTTTATTAAAAATGCCATTATCAATTTCTTTGAGACGGTTTCATATAAGTGGAATAAGTAAAAGCAAATATAGACAAAATAGAGTCTTATTGTTCATCGTTTTAGAATTAAAATTTAGAAGCTAGGGGTTTCGTATGCGTCAATAGTACCGTCACCTCCTTGAACGAATGTTTTGAAATATGGTTCATTCAATGCCGAAAATGATGAAGCACTTGTGTCACCTTCAAATACCCACTCGCATAGTAAGTTGGCAGCCGATGGATCTACATAAGATTGATTGTCAAAGTCCTTAACTTCTTTGTCACTTAAACATCTGGTCCACATACGTACGTAGCGTATGGCCCCGTTCATATAACGCCCGCCGCAAGCTCTACCGATACCGAACAGATTGTTTTCGTTGCCATTAAGATTGGTTAAATTCATACCGCCATTGGGGAATGTATCGCCACCGGTCTTTTGTGTCGATTGTTTTTCACCATTTATATAGATGTCAACAGTCTTGTTGGTGTAGCTGACTACGAAAACGAAACGGTACCATTTATTATTACTTAATTCTGTAGGAACCCAAACAATAGGGTGATCTCCGATACTCATGGATATGTATTTGTTATTGGTATTGAAAGGTGCTCTTGCCAATATTTGTCCTTCTATTCCCATCAGTGTAGAACCACTGTTGCCGGCATTGTAACGAGCGTTTATTTCCCATGTGAATTCTGGAATTTTGCTCCAATTGTCTACTTTATCGGGATAGGAAGTTGCATAAGATTTGAAATCGATACTCAACCACTTGTCTGAAGGCAATTGAGCTCCGACACCTGAATATGCCAATACATTTATTAAAACGGTTTTGACTTGCCCTGTCAGATTGTCTGTAACAGTAAGTGTAGTGGAACCGACTTTTTGAGCTTTGAGAGAGAAATGGGGCTTTGCTTCGGTACCTGTATTAACTACATTGACAACGCTCTTGTCTCCAACTGTCCAAAGATAATCGGCATTACCGTTTACGATGTCAACGTCGTCATTGCCGATACCATACAAGTTGACTACGGATTTGCTAAGTGCCAAGTTGTTTAATTCAATATCAAGTACGTTTAACGCAATCTCACATGTTTTGCCTTTGGTATCGGTAATTTTAATGGTTGCTTTTCCGGCTTTCAATGCTTTAATGACCATTGATGTACGTTCCGGATCGGGCCAAAGAACATCTGTTTTTGTGTCAAAATGGGTACTTACATCCCCTGCATCGTTTATAGCCTCGACTTTCAATTCTTTGCCTGCATAGTTGAAGTTGCCTGAAAGAATCTTGACTGTTGTTTTCTCACCCGGTTTCATGTTTAGTGAGTTTTTGTCTACTGTTAAACCATAGATACCGCTATTAATTGTGATTTCTCCTCTTTGATTGTTTTCACCGGATACGATGACTGTTGTGGCGCCGCTTTTGCTTCCGATGTTTATGGTAATGGTTTTGTCTTTTATGGTAGCCTTTGCAATATTTTCATTTTCAGATTTTACTGAAAATATACCTTCACCGCTTTTTATCTGAACTGTCTGTGAGGTTTGTCCATCCTCTTCGTAAAGAGATACGTGATCAGTACTCAATTTGATGGAGGTGTAATTTATTTCCCCATAACTGAGATCATTTTCGCTGTTGCTACATGAAACTAACCCCAATGAGAAACAAATCATTGGAAGTAAAGTTGTAAAATACTTTAATATTTTCATAGTTTAAAATATAAATGATTTAAGAATTCGATGTTTTATCTTGCAAAAATAGATGATGATTGATGTGTGTGATATACGATGAGGCTTTAATTCTTTTCTTTGTCAATAAAACGTAATAAATAGGCCAGAATATTTACTTTTATTTATTACTTCAATATTACTTTATTGTAAAGATGGCTTGTTGTGGTATTTTCTATATAAGTTTATTTTGAACTCCAAATATTGTTCTTTCGAATACAATTATTCCTCTTTTTTATTTCATTAAAGTTAATCTCTGCGACAAAAAAGTAACTTTTTGTGCTATTGGCTAAATGTTGCTATTACTTGTCATACGCGATTATTATTCTTAACTTAAATTCGCTGTCGATTAAAAATGTTAGCATAAAATCTTGAAATAATGTTTAATAATAAATTATCAATGAAAAACAGTCTTTATTTAGTATTGTTCTCTTTGGTTTTCTTGTTTGTCTCCTGTGAACAAGAAACGATGACACGAGATTTGACTGACGCTGATCAGTTTGAGAGAATTTACACGCCTACTCCTGTAACCTCTTTGAACTCTTGGGCCGGCTATGATCTTTTAGTTTTGTCATCAGGAAGTGAAATCTTTAGTTGGAAATCATCTGCCTTGCGCAAAGGTAGTAAGATGTTAGTAAGGTATGAAGCCCTTTTCGGTGTGGAAAATGAAACGTATACCGGGAAATCAGATGCGGCTTTACTTTCTGTTAAAACCGCTGATGAGGAAGGAGTTGATACATTGTTGACTTTGAGCCATTCGAATATTGATAAAATTGCTTCTGCTGCTGGGATAGGCGCTGATCAAATAGGGACGCTTTCTTGGAAAGTACGGGCCTATTGCGGCATGGATTCGAGCTTAAGTACTGCTACAGGCTATTTTAAAGTTCTACGCCCGGCAGCTACGGCAGGAATTAAATCTTTAAACCTGAATGTTCCTCTACCTTATTATATAGATAAGGAAAACAAGGTGCATTATATTACTATAAAATGAAATAACTAATTGCGACAATGAAAAATAAACTATTATTAATTGCGTTGTCTTCTGTTTCTCTCTTTTCGTGTAGTATAAAGGATGAAACAGATATTTATCACGGCTCTTCGGATATGACAGCGAATCTTAACCTTGATTGGAATACTGCTGCAAATAAATGTTCTAAGATTTTATCTACTGACTTTTTGCCTGATAATACCTATTTCTGTAACGAAGTATGGTGGGATATGACACAAAGTGGGGATAAGCAAGAGCAATTTGTAAAGGGGGATATTTCTTTGATTGCTCAATCTCAAGCAATTGATGTGCTTATAGACGCTTATGGTCGCACCGGTACCAATGACTACCTTTCGAAGGCCGAATCAATCCTTGCTTCGGTTTATGCTACCAATGGACAGAGCTATATGGACGCTGCTTCTTACGGCAATTCGGAGTTTATGGGCATCACATTATTGCGACTTTATACGGCAAGTAAGAATGATGAATATCTGACTGCCGCTAAAAATATATTCACTGTTATTGCAGAGGCTGCTACATCTAAACAATCGGGTGCCGATGCTTCGGAAACTCCTGTCCCCGGTGCGATAGGTGTGCCTGTCTCGGCTTCTCAACCTGATACACGTACGACATTATCTAATGCTACTGCCGTGATATTTGCCGAAAAGCTTTTTAACGCTACCAATGATCAGTCGTGTTTAGATTTTGCTTCGCATATCTTTTCGTTCTTGGAACAAAATTTATTCGATGGAAGTGGTCAGGCTTACGCATCGGTTAATATGGATGAATTGGGTACTACCGTACAGTCTCAAGATAAAACGTCTTACAGTGCTAGTCAGGGACTTATGATTGGAGCGAGTCTTGCTCTTTATAATCACTCAAGCGATAAAGAAGCCAAAGCTCAGTATTTGAAATATGCCAATTTGTTCGCACAATTTCAAGTGTACGGCTCTTACTCTACCTCACGTCAGATTATATATAAGCAATTTCCCGTGTTCATGCCGGATTATGTCGGATTGCCGGGTGCTGTAGACCGCTCTTTGATGCTTTATCGCGGTATTTTTTTCCGTTATCTGAAAGATTTGATAAGAATATCGGATAATACCAGTACTAAAACTTATAGAATTTGTCTGGATAGCAATGTAGAGTCTGTTTGGCTATACGGTCAGGAAAATGAATCTTGCCTTTGGGGGACGCGTTGGTATGAAGCGCCTTATACTGGAGAATATGTATCGAGTACTGATGTCAGTGATCCTTATGTTTCGAAAAAGGTTGTTTCTCTTGAGGCTGAAATAGCGGGTGCTACTTTGGTTGAGATGAAGGCAGAATTGAGTAAAAATAAGAATTAAAATTGATAATATAATGAAAAATATTATACGAATTGTAGGAAGGCTTAAATGTTTTGCCGTTGTTCTTGCACTCTGCTTGATTTGTGGAGCAGGTTCTGCTTTTGCTGTTGAAATAAATAATAATGTCTCACAACAGAAAAAACTGATCGTTACAGGTACGGTCATAGACCAGAATACAAAAGAGCCATTGATTGGTGTCAATGTCAAGGTTAGTGGAACCAGTATTGGCTCTATTACCGACGTGAATGGTAAATATTCTATTGCAATACCTTACAGTGAAGCGACGTTGGCTTTCTCTTATATAGGCTATGCCACAAAAGAAGTCAATGTGAAAGATAAGAAAATAGTTGATGTAGCATTAATGGAAGATTCTAAAGCGTTGGAAGAGGTTGTCGTTGTCGGTTATACCAAGCAACGCAAGGAAACAATGATCGGTTCTGTTTCCACTATTACCACGAAAGATCTTAAACAAAGCCCTACTGCTAATATTAACAATGCACTGGCGGGGCGTCTGCCTGGCTTGATTGCCACTCAATTTGGTGGTGGTGAACCGGGAGTAGATAAGGCCGAAATTTATATTCGCGGTAAATCTACTTATGGAGATCAAAGTCCTATTGTTATTATAGATGGCGTAGAACGCGATTTAAATTATATATCGGCAGAAGAGATCGAATCTTTTACGATCTTGAAAGATGCTGCTGCAACTGCCGCCTACGGTATTCGTGGCGCAAATGGTGTCATTGTTATTTCGACCAAACGTGGTTCTGCATCAGAAAAAGCCTCTGTCAGTTTTAAAGCTGCCGTTGGTGTCAATTCTCCTGTAAGTTTTCCAGAGTATCTGGGATCGGCAGATTATGCAACTCTTTATAATGAAGCCAAACTGAATGATGCTCATCGTGGTAATAGTAATATTAACGACCTTGTGCTTTTCTCTGGTGATGCTATTAATAAGTTCCGTAAGGCTAAGGGAGATAACTCCGATGGGAATGGCTACAGTTATGATTATTATAATTGGTTATTCAAACCAGGAGTTCAGGAAGATTATAGTTTGTCTGTACGCGGCGGATCCAGTAAAGCACGTTATTATGTTTTGGCTGGCTATTTCACGCAAGGTGGTAATTATAATTATGTCAGCCGTAAAAATCAAGATTTTACGCGTTATAATTTCCGCTCGAATATTGATATAGATGTAACTAAACGCTGGTGGGTTCGGTTGGATATGGCGGCACAAATATCCGATCGTACTTCTATGGGCTCATCGGCAGGCAAGTTGATGGAGTTGGCAAGCACACGTGCTCCATATTTGCCTATTATGGTAGAAAATAACTCTGATCCGGATAATAGAGTTTATATGAATAACCATCCAAACGGACTACTTTATGGCGATGGTACTAATCGGTTGAATATTCTAGGAGAACTCATACGCCGTGGTAAAACGAATGAAAAGAATACTTATTTGAACGGAAGTTTTTCTATGGGATGGGATCTCGGTTGGCTTGTTAAGGGTCTGAAAATAGAAGGAACATTCTCTTATGATGCTTCTGAAGGAGCATGGAGACAAAATAATTTGGGCACGTATAATGAAGGTTATGCTACGTTTCCTATGTATTCAACCTTTTATCCTTCTGTAGGTTCTTCCGTTTATATGAATCCGGGGCACTATCTTGGAGCTTATTCATTAGGGGATAAATATGATTTGGATCAGACGATTGGTAATTCATTCTCTCACAATGCTTCTCATGCACGTACTTATTATCAGGCCAAAATGGATTGGGCTTATACTTTTGATAAAGTACATGAGGTATCCGCTATGTTACTTTTTAATCGTTCTCTCGAGAAGAATGATAATGCGATACCTCATGCAACAGAGGGTTTGACCGGACGGTTGAGTTACTATTATGATAAGCGATATTTGGCAGAATTTAATTTTGGCTATAATGGTTCAGAGAATTTTGCTCCCGGTCATCGTTATGGCTTCTTTCCAGCTTTGTCTGTAGGTTGGGTCGTAACAAATGAAAAATTTATGAAAAATACTCAGAATTGGTTGGATTTCTTGAAGTTAAGGGCTTCTTATGGTACTGTTGGCTCTGATTATTGTGCAGGTCAACGATTCTTATATACAACGTATTATCAGGGTGGCGATTCTTATAATTTCGGAAGCAATCTGGGCTCTTCATACGGTGGTACCAAAGAAGGCGGTCTACCTAATCCGAAAATTACGTGGGAAAAAGCGAAAAAGTTGAATATCGGACTTGATATTCATGTGTTGCGTGAACGGTTGGCATTGACTATCGATTTCTTTGACGAACATCGTAGTGATATTGTGACTCAATTGGTCGGCAAAAAGCTAAGTTATTCGGAGGTTGTCGGTGCTGATGCATCTTATGTGAATTGTGGAAAGGTTAACAATCATGGTGTTGATTTGGAATTGACGTGGAATGATAAAATTGGTCGAAATTTCAGATATTGGATTCGTCCGAATTTTACCTATTCGCGTAATAAAATTATTTATTCGGCAACTCTTCCTGTCGGTTATGCTTATACGCGTGAAGAAGGTCATCGTATGGGTGAGCATTATGATTACGTATTCGATCATTTTGTACGCAATCAGACGGAGGCGGATCGTTTAAATAAAATAGGTTATCAGTCGTGGGGTACGATGATTCCCGGTGATTGTGTTTATAAAGATTTGAATCGTGACGGTATCATTGACGACAATGATGTTACTGTGGTTGGTAATCCTCAATTCCCTGAGATCCAGTTTGGTATTCCAATGGGATTTCAATATAAGAATTTTGACTTCAGCATGTTGTGGCAGGGTTCTGCCATTTGTGATCAGCAATTGACATCTTCTGCCATTTATCCTTTCCCTTTATATGATAATGATCAATTCGGTAAAGTCAAAAAGATACATTTGAAACGTTGGACTTCAGAAACTGCATCTACAGCGAAATTGCCTGCTTTGCATTTTGGTGAGGATAATATTAATAAACGCGATAATAGTAGTTTGTATGTTTACAACGCTAGTTATCTCCGTCTAAAAACAATCGAAATAGGCTACCGTATTCCTCAACGATGGTTGTCGAAATATAAGATAGAGCAAATTCGGTTCTATGCACAAGGTATGAATTTATTGACATTTGACAAACTGAAAAAGGTAGATATCGATCCCGAATCCGGTAACGGCTGGGGTGGGCAATATCCTATCTTGAAGATCTTTAATTTCGGTGTTGAATTAACTCTCTAATAATAAGAAAGATGAAAACAAAATATATTAAATTATTTATTGGCTTGTTGCTGGCTACACCTGTACTGTCTTCTTGTAATGATTCTTATTTGGACAGAGAACCTGACGATCAAGTTACGGAAGAACAGGTTTTTACTCGGTTTGATAAAGCGCAAGCAATTCTTACTCATGTTTATGGTGAGGCAATGGATATAGAAAAGCCTGTTAATTACTTTTTCCATTTTGGTATGGCTGGTGCTACTGATGAATGCGAAGGTATTAACGTGGAAAATCGTATAACGGATGAATTTAATGAAGGAGACTGGAGTGAATCCAATACCTTGTATAATGTATGGCGGCAGGCCTTTTTCGCTATTCGCCAGGTGAATTTGTTTCTAACTAATGTGAAGAAGTATAATACGCCTGATGATCCTATGGAGTCGGGAGCTTTGCAAAGGCGTATTGGTGAGGCGTATTTCATGCGCGCTTACATTCATTATATCTTGATGAAAGATTATGGTGAAATTCCTTATATGACCATTGTGTTTAAAGAAGGAGATCAGTCCAATTATCCGCAACAATGTGTTCATGATGTTGTCGACAGTATATGTTCAGATTGTCAGCGGGCAATGAAGTATGTCAACCTTTGGAATAAAAATGGGGATAAAGATTTTGGACGTGTTGATCAAGGGGCTTGTTTAGGTTTGATGGCGGTAGTACGGTATATGGATGCATGTCCTCTTTGGAATGGAGCATCTGATAAATATCATTATACGGGCAAGCGTGTGTTTGAAAGTAAATATACTTATGATGCAAATCGTTGGACGAAAGCCGCCGAAGCAGCAAAAGCGGTCATCAATTTCAGTGTGCGTGGTGTGAAACGTTTTTCTCTTTATCAGAACTATACGTCTCAAGATTTTCTTTGCGGATTGGATCAACAGAACTATAATAACAGTACCGTATATGAACGTCTTTCTCGAATGTTCTTGACGAATGAGGAAAATTGGAATCTTTATCAAAATGAAGCGGTATGGTTTGTTGATCCCACAAAAGATCAAAACTGGGTAGGCGATATGTATCCTCCAAGTCGCGACGGACAGAGTCGTATGCAACCCGTACAGGAGCAGGTCGATGAATATGAATGTCTTGCCAAAGGGGACGATGGAAAGGTCTATGGCTATTCCATCTTCTCCGATCAAGCCAAAAAAGCTGATGACGGAACAGTGATTGATAAAAAGTTTAATCGTAATGCCGGACATAAGTATTATGATGATGCTGATCCTTATATAAATCGTGATCCACGTTTTTATCGTGATATCCTGTATATGGGTGCTCCTTTCCGCAACAAATCGGCAAATGCCACAGAATATATCAATACTGCTACCGGTACTAATAAGATAGGTGCAACCAAGGCTACTACAACCGGATATTATTTGCGTAAGTTTATTCAGGAACATTGGATCAAAGGAGGCAGTACTGCCGGATATAATGTAGCCCATCCTATTTGGCGTCTTCCAGAGTTTATATACATATATGCTGAGGCCATTAATCGCACTCAAGGTCCTAATAAAGAAATTTACGATATGATCAATAATGTACGTGCACGTTCTTTTATGGCTCCTATGCCTCCTGAGGCGATGACTGATGCCTCTGTCATGCAAAATTATATCGATCGTGAATGGCGGGTGGAATTTTTCTATGAGAATAAGCGTTTTTTCCGTACACGTCTTTACTTGGAACCCATTCAGCCACAAGAACTCGAAAAAGAATCTACGTATAACTCCATGGATGAGGAAAATGCCGCTCAGAATTTTATTTCTGCGGGTTATGGCCCTTATCCCAAGTGTCAGCGTATGATTAATGGAATGCGTCCTGTAGAAGATCAAAACGGCATTATTGTTGTTGATGGGAAGCATTATAGCATGAGACGTTTCAAAGAAGAAAATAGGGTGTTTAAGATTAATTATTTCTTATATCCTATTAATCGTGATGAGGTTCGTCGCTCACAGAATGTATTGAAGCAGAATCCATTCTGGAATCAGGGTAATAACGGTGATTAGTTAGTATCACTATTTGCAAGATATTCGTAAGTGAATGAAGCTTATAATTGGAAGACTCTGTTGCCTTTGATTGAGGCTTTGTTCACTTGCGATTTTTTTATAATAAGAATGATGTCAAGAACTCATCGCCCGGCATTTGTGTCGTTTGCGTTTGTGTTTTGCAAAACGAATGCCACTCTTGTGCGATGCTTTCTTGTCACTATAATACTTCTTTGTTGATTGTTGATATATGCTGATTTTAGTTTGTCATGACAAAATTACTATTTTGGGAAAGTGATGCTTAAAAAGAGTTGTTCTAGTTTATTAATGACAATACATCAATCAAAAGAGCTTAAATATTATATCAAATAAAATAAAATGAGAAATAAATTATTCATTACATTATTGGCCGCATCGTTTATATGTGGCAGCATTTTTGCTCAGAATACTGGGCCCAAAAAGTATACGGCATATATGGTTTCCGATGCTCATCTTGATACTCAATGGAATTGGGATGTACAAACTACTATTAAACAGTATGTGTGGAATACACTTTCTCAGAATCTGTTTCTGTTGAAAAAGTACCCGAATTATATTTTTAATTTTGAAGGTGGTGTCAAATATGCTTGGATGAAGGAGTATTATCCTGATCAATACCAAGAGTTGAAAAAATATGTTGTTAATGGGCGCTGGCACTTAGCTGGAAGTAGCTGGGATGCGAATGAAACGCTTATTTGTTCTCCTGAGTCTTTTCTTCGTAATATATTATTGGGTCAGACTTTCTATCGTGAAGAATTCGGCACAGAAGGTACCGATATCTTTTTGCCGGATTGCTTTGGCTTTGGATACGATCTTCCTACTTTGGCGGCACATTGTGGATTGATTGGCTTTTCGTCTCAAAAATTAGGTTGGCGCAATCATCCATTCTTTGCCGATGGGAAAAAGTTTCCATTTACCATTGGCTTGTGGAAGGGTATTGATGGTAGCCGTATTATGATGACTCATGGATTTGGTTATGGTCAAAGTTGGAACGACGAAGATCTGTCTTCTAATAAGATGTTGTTGGGCGAAATATCACAAAGTCCATTGAACGAGGTGTATCGTTATTATGGCACGGGAGATCGAGGTGGCTCTCCTGATATTACATCGGTGCGTGCTATCGAAAAAAGTATTAAAGGCAATGGGCCTATCGAAATTATCAGTGCTACCAGCGACCAGATGTATAAGCATTACTTACCCTTCGACAATCATTCGGAACTGCCTGTATATGATGGCGAACTGTTGATGGATGTGCACGGCACAGGCTGCTATACTTCGCAAGCGGCTATGAAACTTTATAATCGCCAAAATGAACTATTGGGAGATGCTGCCGAACGTGCAGCTGTTACTGCCGACTGGTTGGGAACTGTTGCTTATCCTACAAAAACAATGACTGAGGCTTGGCAACGGTTTATCTGGAATCAGTTTCATGATGATCTGCCCGGAACGAGTATCCCTCGGGCTTATGAGTTCGCTTGGAATGACGAAATTCTTTCTTTGAAGCAGTTTTCTCAAGTCCTTACGTCTTCGGTTAACGGTATCGCTTCACGTCTTAATACTCAAGTAATAGGTATCCCTGTGATTCTTTATAATACGGAAGCATTCCCTGTGAAAGATATTGCTAAGATAACTTTGCCCGATACTGAAAATTCATATAAAGTAATGAATGAACAGGGCAAAACAATTCCATCTCAGATAATGATCGATTCTAAGGGCGAAACTCATCTTTGTATCGATGCCAATGTTCCGGCAACAGGTTTTGCGGTTTATAATGTAAAAAAAGCTGGTAAAGTTGCTAAAACAGTCTCTCGGGAGGCTAATACTCTTGAGAACTCCATATACAAGATTACGGTAAATGCCAATGGTGACATTTCTTCGCTCGTGGATAAACGTAGTGATAAAGAATTGGTTGAAAAAGGTAAAAGTATTCGACTTGTTGTTTTCAATGATTGCAAGTCTTATTCTTGGCCAGCTTGGGAAGTTTTGAAGCCAGCTCTTGATAATGCTCCAGTAGGGGTGCAGGAAAATGTAACCATTAAGTTGGTAGATAACGGGCCGATTTGCAAGTCGCTTCTTGTTTCCAAAACTTATGGTAAATCGACTTTTAACCAGTACATCCGTCTTTATGAAGGAAGCCGTGCCGATCGTATCGATTTTTATAATGAGGTTGATTGGCACTCGCTCAACTCTATGTTAAAAGCTGAATTTCCGTTAAGTGTATCAAACGAGAAGGCAACCTACGATATAGGGCTTGGTAGTGTACAACGTGGCAATAACAAAGACAATGCTTATGAGGTATATGCTCATGAGTGGGCAGACCTTACTGATATAGACAATAGCTATGGAGTAACCATACTTAATGATTCAAAATATGGCTGGGATAAACCCGATAGTAATACATTGCGAATGTCGTTACTTTATTCTCCAAAAACTGATGGCGGTTATGCTTATCAGGCTCGTCAGGATCAAGGTTACCATACTTTTACCTATAGTATCGTTGGACATAAAGGAGCTCTCGACAAAGCTGTTGCTGTTGATAAAGCTGCGATATTGAATAATCCGCTACGTGGTTTTATTGCTTCGAAGCATGATGGCGACTTGGGTCGGAAATTCTCATTTGTTTCGTCAGATAATGACAATGTGATTGTGGCTGCTTTGAAAAAAGCTGAAGTGTCAGATGAATACATCATTCGAGTTTACGAGAATTCGGGGCAGTCGGAACAGACTTCTCATCTTACTTTCGCCGGAACAATAGACAAGGCTGTTGAGGCTGACGGTACGGAAAGAGAAATAGGATCTGCATCATACGCCGGTAATATGCTAAATGTTTCAATTAAACCTTTTGGCGTAAAAACATATAAAGTGATACTGAAAAAGCAAGCGATGAAGACGTTGGCTTCTCAATCTGTTTCGTTGGTATACGATCGTCGTTGTTTCAGTTATAACGCTTTCCGATCTGAAGGAAACTTTGAAGGAGGATATAGTTATGCTGCAGAGCTGTTGCCCGATAGCGGTATCGTTGTCGATAATATACCATTTAAATTTGGAGAAAAAGATGCGGCCAATGGCGTAACCTGTAAGAAAAACATAATTAAAATTCCAGCCGGCGGTAACTATAATCGGGTATACTTCCTTGCAGCTTCTACATCCGGAGATCAGAAGGTGACTTTTACTGTTGGCAAAAAGCAAGCGTCATTTACAGTGCCTTATTATACTGGATTCGTCGGACAATGGGGGCATGAAGGACATACCAAAGGGTATCTGAAAGATGCCGAAATAGCTTATGTGGGTACGCACCGCCATTCTTCTCTGGGCGATCATCCCTACGAATTTACTTATATGTTCAAGTACGCTTTGGATATTCCCAAGGGGGCTACAACGGTCGAACTGCCCGATAATAATAAAGTGGTCGTATTCTCGGCAACCTTTGTTGACGAAACGGTTGGCGTTACTCCAGCTACAGAACTATTTCGTACCAACAATAAACAAAATGAATTTGATTCAAGTTCAATAGAGAAGGAAAACCTACTGAAAGGAGCTAAAGTTGTAGCTTGTTCCGGTAGCGTTAACAAAAATGAGGTTCCCGAGAATGCTATTGATGGTAATGAGCAAACGAAGTGGTGCGATGTTTCTCCGGTTCCCAACTATGTGGCTTATGATATGGGAGAGAGCAAGACCGTTAGTGGATGGAAACTTGTTAGTGCAGGTGTCGAAGACGGAAGCTTTATCACTCGCTCTTGTCTACTGCAAGGACGTAATAGCTTGACCGAAGAATGGAAAACACTGGATATACTTGAAGATAATCATAATGATGTCGTTACGCGAGAATTCACGCCGGACAAAGTTCGGTATGTCCGTCTTTATGTAATAGGCCCGACCCAAGAAATAAGTGCAGATGCTACTCGTATTTATGAGTTGAAAGTTTATTAAAGATAATTTGGTTTAGTAGAGGGTATCTCGAAAGTTCTCCGAATCTCTATTTGTTTCTTTAGCGTATTTGTATAAAGATTAAATTCAGTGGAATTGGGCTTTTGAGATACTTTTGTTTTTTATATTCGGAAGATATGTACTCGTCAGAGCAATATTACAAAATGTATTAGATAATTAAGAGCTATTACTGTCTGTTTTCTTTTTGTGTGTTGTTTTTTATATAGATTTGAATTCGTTCACTTGGTTATGCCTGTTGTTCGATAACTTACATTTTAATACTTATATGCTGCATATGAAGAAAATATCGTCGCTATTCCTTTTCCTTTCTATCATTGTTTTTTCAACGTCTGCCTATTCGTATGACCTGAAGCATATCAATGATAAAAGATGTATGACCAACAGTTGTATTATCTCTTTGTCCCAAGATGTTTTGGGGCGTATGTGGATAGGAACTTGTGATGGTATTAATCTTTATGACGGGCATGAAATAACAGTTTTTAATATTAAAGGCAAAGAAAATTATATTTCAGGCAATCTGATTGACAATATCTATACAACAAACAACCAAATATATCTGGTGCAGAATCGTTTTGCACTGAATCTTATAGATTTGAAGCGTAATACCATTGACCATTATACACAATATGCACTGACCTATGCGATAACTCAATACCGTCAAGGTGCATTCCTGTTCTTGTGTGGATTGAAAGGCACTAATAAATTAAACTATTACCATTCGGCAACTCATACATTCAAATCTACCCCGATACAGTGGGTACATAAAGATAAAATGTTGTCTTTCTTTGTGGATTCTTCCAATACGTTATGGCTTGTTACTGCCGACAAAGTCTATACTTATAAAATTCATGTAAGCAAGGATGGAAGTATCTCTTTAGGGCGCTGTCATGTTGGGCGCTTTTCTAAAGATCCTTTAATCTATTGCTCTTACGATTGCGGTTATGTACATTACGTAGACAATAAAAACAATCTTTATAGTTATGCTGTTGGCAAAAGGCAGCATCTCTTTGTGCGTAATATGAAAGATATATCGAATCGAGGTTTTATCTCGTCAATCCTTTTGCATCATGGCGATTATTTTATTGGCTATTCTTATAATGGCGTTGTCATGCTAAAGAAGACAAAGAAAAATTATGTTGTTCAGCCGTTACCTATTAATGTCGGCATCTTCTGCATGGTCAAAGACCGTTATCAGGATGTCATATGGATCGGTTCCGATGGCCAGGGTGTTTATATTTATTCGAATGGTAAGTACTCTCTCAAATCTGTATCGTCTCAGCAATTGGCTATTGGAGCGCCGGTGCGTTGTTTGTATTGGGATGAAGAACGCACCTTGTGGGTGGGTACCAAAGGCAATGGTATTATAAAAATATACAACTATTCGCCGGACAAAGAAATTGATAAATGTAGAATGGAGCATGTGACTGTTGAAAATCAACCGGCTTTGAGAAACAACGCGATCTACGATTTTGTGAAAAGCCGACGTGGTCTGTTGTGGATTGCAACAGATAGGGGTATCAGTTATTATTCCTATCATGATCGGCGCTATCACGATCTCAATGTCCGTGTCAGCGGTGAAGAAATGTGCGATGTACATAAGATATATGAAACGGCTAACTCAGATTTGTGGTTCGTCAGTACTCATCATCGGTTTATCAATGGACGATCAGGGGTGTTTCGGGCAAAGATTGCGGGTAGTCTCGAGCATCCGAAATTGACAAATATCTGGCATTATTATGTCAATCACGGCGAGTCAGCTTTTAATTCTTTCTTCTCTATCTATGCCCGATCAGATTCTCAGCTGTTTTTTGCAAATAAAACGGGGGGAGTTTATCTATTTGATGCGTCTCGCAATCGATTGAAGCGGGTGTCAAGTAATCATAGTGAAACTTTTTCTTATGTTACCGCTATTGATTACGATCATCGTGGACATTATCTGTGGGGTACCAATCATGGACTAGTGAAATACTCCTCCGATCGACAATATAAAATCTTTAATTCGCAAGGTAGTATGGGCAACGGTACTATTCACGGCTTCGTATACAATGCTCCTGATGATATATGGTTTAGTACCAACATGGGACTAGTGCATTACGATGCTACGCGTGATCTGTTTCATACATTTGGATACAACGATATGATGAATGTGGTAGAGTTTAGCGATGGAGCTGCTTTCAAAGACGCAAAGACGGGCGCCATCTTTTTTGGTGGCATTAATGGATTTGTCTGCATATTGTCTACCGGATACAAGGGCGTTGTGTATATGCCGGATCTACATGTCGTTCAATTGAAAATTTTTGGAGAAGACATCAATCCGTTTATATATATATCTGGCACGCACCCCCATCACATTATACATTTGAAGCATGACCAGAATTTCTTTAATATCACATTTAATGCGATGGATTATATCTATGGGAGCAATTATGTTTTCTACTATCGCTTAAAAGAAGGTAACGACAAATGGATTAATAATGGGCAGGATAATACGGTGTCATTCAATAATCTTGCTCCGGGTCACTACAAATTGGAAGTGAAATATTATAATACAGCAATCAATCGCGAAAGTAAAGTTTATGTCTTCGATATTTATATTGCTCATCCATGGTATAGTACTGCAGGGGCTTATCTCTTTTATCTATTTATCAGTTCTTGCATTGTCTATTATGTCGTAGAAAACTATATTAAACGTAAGCGCTATCGCAAGGAGAAAGAAATGAAAGACCTACAAACTCAACATGAAAAAGAAGTGTCTGAGTCAAAACTTAATTTCTTTACCACTGTGGCACAAGAATTCAGCACTCCGTTGACGCTAATTAGCGGGCCGTGCCAGCGCATATTATCTGCAAGTGGCCTAAGCAAAGGGGTGCTGAATTATGCTCGTCTTATTCAAACGAATGCTGTTAGGCTCAATGATTTGATTCATGAGTTAGTAGAATTTCGTTCAGTGGGAACAGGTAATAGAAAGGCCAATATACAAGAGGTTTGTACATCGCTGGTGGTGAAAAATATCGCACGCAGTTATATAGAAGTTGCTAATTCCAGACAAATCTCCTATCAAAGCAAAATACCTGAAAACCTAAATTGGAATACCGATAAAGCTTTCTTCTCTACTATCATTGCCAATCTGATATCAAATGCTTTTCATTATACTGATAATGGGGGAGATATACGGTTGGAATTATTCTTGATAGACAATAAGCTGGTGTTTAAGATAGCAAATTCGGGAAATAATATTGATGAAACTGGAATGCTTAAACTCTTGAATAATAAAGCTATCTTGAATAATTTCGAAAGCCATAATGCCAATGGGCTCTCTAGAAATAGGTTGGGCTTGGCGCTCTCGTACAACATGATCAACTTATTGAACGGTTCGATCAGCGTGAAAAATAGAGGCAATGAAGGCGTTGATGTCTCTGTCGCTTTCCCTATGATAGAAAAATGTGAAAATGAAAAGATGTTTGATATTGCTCCCGATGATGGATCTCATCATTTGTATGTGAAAGAGAATCTTGTTATACCGCATTACGAAATGAATGACATGCATCCTACGCTGCTTGTTATTGAAAACGAAATAGATATATTATGGCTTATAGGAGATATCTTTTCTTCTGAATTCAATATCATACCTCTGCAAGATTCGTCGAAGCTTGATGAAGTACTCGGCTACGATTTGCCGAATTTGATTATTTGCGATATGTCGATGCCTGGAATGAGTGGACTGGATATCACTCGGAAGTTGAAATCTGAAAAAGAAACTCAGCATATACCTATTCTTATACTTTCCAATAAGTATGAAATTGAAGAACAGACGAAGGCCCTTTCGGCTGGTGCCGAAATGTATATCACCAAACCGTTCAATGTGAGTATGCTTCAAGTTTCTGTGTTGCAGATCATAAAACGCGAAGAGAGTTTGCGCACTTATTTTACCTCGTCTATGAGTTCCTTTGAGAAGACCAATGGACACTATCTGCATAGAGAATCAAAAAAGTTTTTGCAATCTGTGTCCAAGATAATCAAAGAGCACCTTTCTGATGTCGATCTATCGCCTACCTTTATAGCTAAAGAGTTGAATATAAGTACTCGAAATCTGTATCGCAAGATGGATGAAATAGGCAAAGAGAGTCCCGCAGAAATTATTAGAGAGTGTCGCCTTAATTTTGCGCAACAGTTACTGCTTACGACCAAAGATACAGTCTCGGAAATAGTATTCAAGTCCGGATTCTCCAATAAGGTCTCTTTCTTTAAATCTTTTCACGAAAGATATGGTTGTACTCCTAAGCAGTATCGGAAGAAGAATGATATGGTATCTTAACGCTGGGATGTAAGTGATTGTGACATAACGCTTCATACATAGTTCTCTCATGCCCTATTGAAGTAAATGTTGTCTCACGACCGTGCGACACCCGTCTCACAGCTGTGCGACAAGTGTCTCACACGTGTGATACAGATGTCGCACACGTGTGAGACGTCCATGGCTTAACTATAAACTTAACCTTAAATGCCCAACTTGTGGGAACAGTCAATTACGGCCGGTACAATACGCACTGTATTTATCAAAATAAGCGGGGCACACTCGTCTGTATGCAAAATGAGCTTTCAGCTATCCGTAGGGCATCGTTTAGAATCGTTCTAAACAGAGGCCCGCTGAAAATAACGTTCCTACAATATGCTCTCGAGCCTATTTTGGGCCTTCTTTTCGCTGGCGTTGTATACGGTGCATTGTTAACTTGCTGTGTGGTAGTACGGTATGGTGTCATACGGAGGTGGCAAAGAACATTATGAAGATAGAATTTTATGCTACTCTTCAACCTTTTACCCGTGAATCGTAAACTGATGGGATAATTAATTAAGAAGACAAAGGCATCTGATACGGTATAAAATAAAAAAGCCATATAAATGATTGATTTATATGGCTTTTTATATGGTACTCGGAGTGGGACTTGAACCCACACAGTTGCAATAGCCAAGGGATTTTAAGTCCCTCGTGTCTACCGATTCCAC